>ENA-ORCR01000005-ORCR01000005.1-marine-metagenome-genome-assembly--contig:-NODE-5-length-587928-cov-10.566404_pt1 | contig 587928 bp, 504 predicted proteins | sample MGYA00237782_ERZ508514 | MGnify/ENA primary metagenome ERZ508514 (study PRJEB26185, sample SAMN06268960) | marine metagenome | isolation source: Eden Landing Ponds, San Francisco, CA, USA | place... | reverse complement strand
CCGAGAAGGGCGTCCGCGAAGTGTTCAGCAAGGCCCGCGAGAACGCCCCGACCGTGGTGTTCTTCGACGAGATCGACGCCATGGCCGGCGAACGCGGGCAGTCGTCCGGCGATTCGCAGGTCGGCGAGCGCGTCGTCTCCCAGCTCCTGACCGAGCTGGACGGCGTCGAGGCCATGGAGGACGTCGTCGTCATCGCGACGACGAATCGGCCGGACCTCATCGACAACGCCCTGCTCCGGCCCGGTCGCCTGGACCGCCACGTCCACGTGCCCGTGCCTGACGAGGAGGCCCGCCGGAAGATCTTCCAGGTCCACACCCAGGACAAACCCCTGGCAGACGGGATCGACCTCAACTGGCTGGCCCGAGAGACCGAGGGCTACGTCGGCGCCGACATCGAGGCCGTCACTCGCGAGGCCGCGATGGCCGCCAGCCGCGAGTTCGTCCGCTCCGTCCAGAAGGACGAGATCGCCGAATCGGTCGGCAACGTCCGGATCAGCAAGGAGCACTTCGAGCACGCTCTCGAAGAGGTCAACCCCAGCGTGACCAAGGACGTCCGCGAGCGCTACGACGAGATCGAACAGCAGTTCGATCGCGACGAGCCCGAGCCCGCCGGCGGCGAGCCGAGCAGAACCTTCCAATAGAACCTTTTTCGCGGGTGGGTCGCGCGGCGACCCACCCGCGAAAAACGTTCATGAAAAAAGCCGGAAGCTCGGGCCTGCGGCCCTCGCTAGCCCCACCACCGAAATCGGCAACTGCGCAGCTTCCGTCTCCTCCCCACCACAGCGCAGCTTCCGCCTCCGCCCCACAACTGCGCAGCTTCCGCCTCCGCTCTACTTCGGGTCAGCCTCCCTGCCACCGCCTCAGTGCTGGACTCGCAGACCGACACTACGCGTCCTCGAACGCCATCGACGTCGATAGCTCACGGTAGGCGTCGATCTGCTGCTCCTGCACCTCGGCGATTTTCGCTTCGGCGAGTTCGATCGCGTCTTCGCCGGCGATGAAGCGGCGCGGAGGATTCTCCTCGCCGGCGATCTCGACCAGCGCTTCGGCGAGCTTCGCGGGATCGTTGGGCTGGTCGCCGCCCTGACCTTCCCACCACGCCATCTGCTCGGATCGGCGCTCGTCGTAGTCGTCGATCGAGGGGTCGGTGAACGGCATCGAGGCATCGGCAGTGAGGGTCGTCCGGAAGAAGCCCGGATTGACGACCGTCGTGTCGATGCCGAAGGGCTCGACCTCGTCGTGGAGGGCGTCCATCCACCCTTCGAGACCGTGCTTCGAGGCTGCGTACGCCGAACTGAAGGCAAATCCGGAGAGGCCCGCACCGGAGGAGATCGTAATTACGTGGCCCGATCCTTGCTTGCGCATGACCGGGAGAACGGCCCGGGTGACGTGCATCTGTCCGAGGAGGTTCACCTGAAGCTGGTGTTCGATCTCCTCTGCCGCCATTTCCTCGAAAAATCCCTTGTAGGAGATGCCGGCGTTGTTGACGAGCACGTCGATGCGACCGAACCGTTCCACGGCCGCCTGGACCGCGGCCTCGGGGTCGGCCGGCTCGGTCACGTCGAGCTCCGCGACCAGCACGTCCTCCGACGCACCGACAGCCTCGGCAACGGCGTCGGTGTCACGGCCAGTGGCCACGACTGCGTGTCCGGCATCGAGTGCGGCGGTGGCAAACTCGAGCCCCATCCCACGGCTCGCGCCCGTGACGAACCAGACCTGTCCGTCGGGATCGGACGATGACGTCGGCGACATATCCGAAACGTGGGATTCGCTCCCTAAAGGTGTGAGCCTGGCAGAAGAACGTGGGCGTTGCGGGCCCGTTAGCGATATCACACAGTGTGTCGTGGGGAGAGCCTCACTCCTCTGGGATGAACCGCCGAATCAACGGAATTCGTAGACCGAGCGTATTCTCCGCGAAATCCACGACGATCCGGTCCTCCGGCTGAAGACAGCCCGTCACCGCGACGACCAGAATGCTGAGCAGTCCGACGATCACGAGCCACGGCAGGAGGGTGAAGATCGACAGCGAGAGAGACTGCGAGACGACGTACGCCGGCGGGAAGAGCGCCAACGGAAGCACGAGGAAAGTCTTGACCGACCACCGCGAGAGCGGCGTGATGTCCCAGCGATGCCAGAGGATGAGGCAGGCAGTGCAATTGAGGACGCCGTAGGCCGTCGCGCTCGCGACGGCTGCGCCGACGAGCCCGTAGGGCGGGATGAGCCAGAGATTGAGGATCACGTTGATCCCGAAGGCTGCGCCGTTGACGACGAGCAGGTACGTCGTCACGCCGAGCGCGGAGATCGTCTCGCGGTTTCGGCCGCCGATCGCGTTCGTGAAGAAGCCCACCGAGAGGATCGCCAGCGCGATCGGAGCCTCGCTGTACGCGCCGCCGAAGACGATCGCGACCACGTCGTCGGCGAACAGAACGAACGTCAACAGTGCGGGGAACGTCACGAGGTAGATCCACTTCGTCGTGGTCGTGTAGATCGAATCGATCTCCTCGTGCTCGTCGTCCGCGTCGAGCCGGGAGGCCAGCGGGAGGTAGAGGAAGCCGAAGGAGGAGATGACGATGATCAGGCCGTTCGCGATCGGGTACGCCGCCGCGTACTGGCCGACCTCGTAGGTGTCCCGGAAGTAGGAGAGCATGAGCGTGTCCGTCCGGGTCAGGAGGACCGTCAGGACGCCGGAGACGACGACCGGGAGCGAGAACCGGCCCACCTCGCGGACGTGCGTCCGAATGCGCCCGCGAAGCGCGGTCAGCCGGTGGAGGAGGAGGAGCGCGACGGCGAAGGACAGCCCTGCGGCCACGAGGTAGGCGTAGCCGGCAGCGAGGACGTCCAAGCCGACGTAGAGGAGCGCGACGAGGAGGACGAGCCGCGTCAGCGGATAGGCCAGATCCTGGGCGTAGATCCGGTAGATGGCGTTGTTGTGGCCCCGGATCGCGGCGACGGTGATCTTCATCCCGACGACGAAGGGCAGCGCGAGCACGAACAGCGCGAGCATCCGCGGCGAGTCCGCGCGGGCGAGTAGCGTATCGGTCAGGAACTCGACGTTCACGAGCAGGAGCGCCGTCAGCGCGAGCGCGACGACGCCAGTCACCACCAGTCCGCCGACCCAGACGCCACGCCGGTCGGCCTCGTCGTCGAACCGTGAGACGTACCGCGGAACGCCCTGTGAGAAGCCGACGAGCGAGGCCGTCGTCGCGAACGCCAGCAGAGCGAGTCCGACGGACACTTCGCCGTAGGCGTCCGGCGAGAGCACTCGGCCGATGATCACGCGCTCGCCCAGCGTCGTGAACGAGCCGACGAGCTTCCCGATGGTGACGAGTCCCGCGCCCGTGAGCAGCGTCGTCAGGTGCTGTTCTCGCGTGGTGGTCACGCGTCGAACTCACTCCGGCTTGGTGGCTGCAGGGCCGAATCCGTCGTCGGACGGGGCTCCGCGACAGTCATGTAACGGAGACGTGACCGGTAGTCAGCCATTGTTATAGCCGTGCTACGGGAGTAGGATGACCGTATCTGGCGCGGTGAGTGGCCCAGGGGTATCTCGATGCGCACAGCGCCAACGCCGCGGACCTCCAGGCCACTCGACGGTATCGGAGGTCGCGACGGAGGCAGAAGGTGCGACGGAGGCGGAAGGTACGACGGAGGCGGAGGGTGCGGCGGCATCGGACTCCGCGCACGTCAGAGGCGGTTGTTCGTCCGCGTGAGCTGGGAGTTGTCGAGCACGAGCGGATCCCCGGTGACGTCGATCTCGGAGTCCCTGAGCGTCGAGTCGGTCAGGCGAACGAGATAGATGCCGTCCCTGTTCGATCCGGACTGCTGGACGTCGAGTTCGTCGAGGTGGCAGTTCTCCCGATCCGAGATCTGGACGGCGGCGCCCTTGCCGGAGCTGCCGGTCACGCGGACGCGCTCGAAGTCGATCGACGTGTCGGTCGCGTCGTGCTGGGCAGTCTTGACGTGGACTGCGGGGTAGTCGTCGACGGAACACTCGATGTCGACGTCCCGGATCGTCGCCGACTCCATCATCGGCTCGATGACGAGCCCACCGTCGGTGTAGGTGAGGTCGCTCATCTCGATCGTGCAGTTCTCGACGAGGATCGACTCGCCGTGGCGCAGCCTGATTCCGCGCATATTTCGAAATCCCGTTGGAGCGCGATTACAGCGGACGGTCACGTCGCGGACCGTCGCGGGGCTGCTGACGCGGACGCTGGCGATGCCGTTGTTCTCGTACAGGCCACCGACGACCTCGATCGGCCCGTTCGACGGCGAGGCGTAGAGGCCATTGCCGGGAAATCCCGAGACTTCGCAGTTCTCGAAGCGGAGACTCCCCTGGTTCGCCGGACCGACGAGGACGCCCACTGGGTTGGGTTCGCGGCCGCCGTCGGGCATTTGCAGGTTGCTGACGACCCCGCTTCCCTCCGGATCGGTCACGTCGAAGCGCGCGGTGCCACCGATGCCGTTCACCGACACGTCTCGCACGGTCAGCCCGTCCTCGATCTGGGCCTGGATCGGCCGCGGTGCGGTGTCCTCGGCGGTGCAGTCGAACGTCAGCCCCTCGAACAGGAGATCCGACGCGTCACGGTTCGGAAGCCCGAAGACGAAGAGGTAGCCGAAATCCCCTTCTTTCGGGACGATCGTCGCGTTCTGACCGACGATGCCGAGATGTTCGAACGACGGCAGCTCCCAGAGGTCGTCGAGCAGATACTCGCCCGGCGGGAAGTACAACAGCGTGTCGTCGCCGGCATGCTCCTCGAGCATCGGGACGATCGACGCATCGGCCGTCGGATCGGCGCCGCCGTCCGCGACCGCGTCGACGACGGTGCCGTACTCCTCGGTGTATGGAATCGACTCCGGGTCCGTTCCCGGTTCTCCGTCGGTCCCGTTCGTCGGATCGGCGTCGTCGCCATCGGAGTCGCCACCCGAACAGCCCGCGATCGCCGTCGCAGCGCCGACTGCTCCGAGCCGGAGGAGAGCCCGCCGATCCAGACGACGCTCGGCAAGGTTCGAACGGCTGGACCCGTTCTCGGGTCGGGCGCCCGTGGACCGTCCAGCCGCTGGGTCGACGTCGTCGGTCATCGTTCGACTCGCACGCTTGATCCGTCCGATCCCACGGTTTCGGTACTCTCAGTCCCGTCGTCGGCGCCCGGACCCGTGAGCCTGGCCTCGTCCGGTGTAGCGTCAGCGAGAGTGGTGGCGCTGGTGACAGCACCGGGAGCACCTGATTCACCGCCGTGAGCACGCTCTGAAGGACCGAGATCGGGCCGCTCGACGTCACCTCCCTGTCCCAGCGTGCTCGCGAGACTCGTGACGGTCGCCAGATACTCGAGCTGGCCGGCGTCGTAGGCTCCCGGGTCCGAGATCACGTCCGTGGTCGCTTCGGGGGAGAGGCCGGCGTCCGCCAGCCGCGGGAGGTCCGCACGGATCGCGTCGGCGACCGACCGCGCGTCCGCGCCGTCGCTGGTCACGAGATCGACGACGCGGTCTCGTACTCCGGGGTACCGTTCGAGCGCGTCGAAGACGAACTGCTTCGCGCGATAGCGGCGGGTGGAGATCGGTGCACCGAAATTGGGGTAGGGCAGGTCGATCAGCCCGGGATCGAGACGCTCGAGAATCGCGGACTGTAGCCGCCGGTACGCCTTCTGGTCGTCCGGACAGTTCATCGCGTACTCGAAGACGGGGAGGGCGTAGAACGGCGAGACGCTCCAGGCGTAGTAGCGATTCCTGTCCTCGCCGTGGAGCAGGAAGTTGATCCCGCGCTCTCTGATCAGGAAGTGGACGTAACGCCGCGAGCGATCGGCCTCGGGGTAGCTGTCGAGCCGTTCGGCGACGGAGGCGCGGATCGCGTCGGGATCGACGTTCGCGATCGCGGCCGCCTCGGCGAGCGGCAGTCGGCTGTTCGCGTCGATCACGTGCTCGACCAGCGCGGCCGTCGAGTCGAACTCCGACGCGGGCTCGAGCCCGACGAGAAGCTTGTCGCCGCCGTCGCCGGTGACGTAGGTCGTCGTCCCGTGGCGATCCCGGAGCTGCTCGAAGAACTCGAGGATGAAGGCCATCCCGAGGTAGTTCATCCCCTGCTTGGTCGCGAGCAGCGTCTCGCGGCGCTCCGGTGAGGAGTCGATCTCGTGGAGCGTCCAGTCGAGGTCGAGGTGGTCGGCGACGGCGCCCGCGGCCGCGACCTCTGCGGAGTTTCGATCGCCGCGACGCTGGAAGGTGGCGGCCCTGGTCGGTGTGCCGCCGGCCGCGTAAGCGGCCGCGACCGTCCGCGAATCGAGCCCGCCGCTGAGCGAGACGACGGTCTGGCGATCCGGATCGGCCCGCCGTCGGCACGCCGTCGTGATGCGATCGACGAGCTCGTCGGCGTTGGCCGCAACGCTCCGATCGGCGTGAGCGCACGCCTCGAAGTCGTGCTCGTAGAGGGAGGTGATCTCCACGCCGGGGAGGTCCGCCGCAGTCGCTGGAACGTCGTCCGCCGGCTCGGTGTCGTCGAGATCGGCCCGGAGCCGGACGAGCGATCCCGGTGGGATCGACCGGACGCCCGCGAACGGGGTTCTGGTGCCAAGCGGGTAGCCGAAGGCGAGAAGCTGTCCGACGGCGAGCCGATCGAGCGCGAGTGGGGCGTCGCGACGGCGGGCGAACTCACGAACGAAGGCGAGCTCACGTGAGCAGACGACCGTTCCGTCGATCGTCGCACAGTAGGCCGGCAAGCGTGCGAAGGCGTCGTTGAGGAGCGAGACGTGCTCGCCGTCGACGACCGCGATCAGGAAGTCGCCGTCCCGGGCTGCGATCCACTCGCGGAGCCCGTCGGTGTCGTCGGCAGCGATCAGCGCGGCGACGTGCTCGAGCTGGTCGTCGAGAGCCGCATCGACGTCGTAGATTCTGCCTTCGAGAACGACTGTTCCGTAGTCCGTGTCGACCCGGTGGATCGGATACCCCTCGTAGCCGGTCACACCGAGGAGCACGTTCGAGGCGTGGTCTGGTCCCGTGTCGTCGTGGGACGATTGCGTACCGTCCTGGGACTGTCGAGCGCTATCACCGGAGTCAGTGGAAGACCCCAATGCGACGTCGAACTGCTCGGCGTGATACTGATCGAACCACTCCGTGGTATCGAGCGCACCAGCGACCGCTCCCTCGATTGCGCCGGCGTCACCGAGCGCAACGCTGAGTCCTGGCATGAGCTACGGGGCCTCACGAAGCAGTTCGCCTTTGTAACGACGCGCGTGTTCGGCCCGTAGGATCGGCGTACCGGGCGGACTGGGGCTGTTCTTCGGAGCGTCGCGACTGCGGCATCCAGCAGACCCCGGTTCTCGCCGCCGTCTCACCACCAGTAGCGGTGATATCCGAGTCCTGCCTGGAGCGGCCCCGTCGGGAGCGGTATGCCCCAATTACTGGGGGTAAGGTCGTCCAACGCGGCTGGACCGCCGTGGGCGACCGTCTCGATCGCGACCGCGAAACGGCCAGGTCGATCGGTTCCGTAGGAGCGCTGGAGCGAGAAATTAAGCCCGACGTACCGTCAACGAACGGCTGCGTCCGAACAGCTGGGTAGCAACTGGTACGTATCCGGCCGGAGCAGGTGTGCAAACCAGCCAACGGCAGGCCGTTCTGGTGAGAACGATTAAGAGAGTAACAGCGTCCTACCGGGCCATGGCACGAAGGCCTGATTCGAACGGTGGCGATACCGGCGACCCTACCACGAGCGAGGAACCGACTGCTGGGGGAGTGGGGGAGGATACCGAGCGGAAAGACGACCCTACCGAGGCTGACGTCGAGACGTCGACGCTGATCGACCGTCGCAACGCGATGAAACTCCTCGGCGGCACCGCAGCAGCCGTCGCGGGGCTCGGCGCGACTGCGACGGCTAGCGCCGCGGAGTCCTACGAGCTCATCGAGGTCGGCGAAGACGAGGCCTACACGGTGAGCCTCGGTAGCGGCGACACGCTGGAGAACGTCCTGATCGACGTGCGCGCCGACCGCGCCGACGTACACATCGGCGCCGACGGCGACGGCTGGGAGATTCGGAACGTCGCCATTCGCGGTGCGATCGACATCGGCGACGACAGCCCCGGTGGCGACAGCGCCGAGTACGAGGGCGGCTACAACTCCGTGTTTACCTGCGACGCCAGCGCCGGAGGCACCGGACTGATCGAGAACGTCTATCTCGGCGACGGGCTCGCACCCGGCGTCGACAAGTCCGCGCTGGTCACCGCGACCAACCACGAGGGACACATCGACGTGCGGAACTTCAACTGCGGTGGCTTCTCGACGACGTGTTTCTACGTCTCCGGGTTCGGCCGCGAGGGGACCGGGGGCTCGATGACAATCGAGAACTCCTACTTCGAGAACTCCTCTTCGGCCCACATCCGGCCCGCCGGGAACGTCACGATCCGCAACTGCGTCGTGACGAACACCAACGAGGTCGTCTACCTGCCCCGGACCTTCGGCGGCGTCGAACAGGCGGTCACCTCCCGTGGCATCTGGACGAGCTACAGCGGCTCGACCACGCTCGTCGAGAACTGCGACATCGACATTCGCGAGGAGAACACCTGCGAGGCACCGTGGGACTACTCGGGACCCTGCCAGGCCAACGCGGTCTGGGCGAGCGAGGCGGCGATCGATCTCGTGGACTGTGAGGTCCGCGGGACCGTCGGCGGCAACGTCAACGAGTCCGGAACGGGCTCGAACCCCGACCTATCCTTGCCGAGTGGCTGTCCCGCAGATCCGAAATCTGCGGCGAACGGAACCGCGGGCGACGGATCCGGTGACTCCGGGTCCGGTGGTTCGGGAAATCTGGACAGCGGTAGCGACGGTAGCGTCATCACGATCACCGGCGGCAGCGGCTCCAACGTCGTCACGTACGCGTTCGAGGTCAGCGACTCCGTCGAACTCGGCGCGGACGCCAACGACGAGGACACTGTCTCCGGCTCGACGGCGACAGGCAAGCTCGCGGGCGGCTCCGACAGCTTCCGGTTCACGGAGACGGTGACGGATTTCGCCGCGGACGGCGAAGTGACCGTCAGTATCGACGGGCAGGCCGTCGACCCCAACGACCTCGCGAGCGACGGCGACTACCGAACCGACGACGGCGAGGAGACGAGCGAGGAGGAGCCAGTCCTCTCACGCTCGATCACGCTCTCCGGAGGCTCTCAAGCGGAGACTGTCGAGTACACCTTCTCCGTGAGCGAGGCCGTCGCGAAAGGCGAGCGCGCCAACAGCGAGGAGTCCGTCTCCGACACCACCGCGAGCGGCTACCTCATCGGCGGGACGGACAGCTTCGAGTTCGCCGGCGAGATCACGAGCTTCGACGCGACGGGCGACCTCACGGTCACCGTCGATGGCGAGACGGTCGATCAGGCAGCGCTCGGCGACGACTCGGAGGACAGTTCGGGAACTGAGGAACCGCTCCCGAACGGACTCTCGATCACCGGCGGGAGCATCGACAGCCCGACCGAGTACGCCTTTTCTGTGAGCGACGCGCTGGCCGAAGGCGCGAACGCCAACAGCGAAGACACCGTCTCGGGGACCGACGCGGACGGGCTGGTCGTCGGCGGGACGGACGACTACGAGTTCGCCGGCGAGATCACGAGCTTCCAGACGACCGGTGACCCCACCGTCACCGTCAACGGCTCGACGGTCGATCCCGCCGAACTCGGCGACGACTCCAGCGGTTCGACCGACGAAACCGACCTCACTCGACGACTGACCGTTTCGGGTGGGAGCGCATCGAACACCGTCGAATACTCCGTCACCGTCACCGAGGCGATCGCGAAAGGCGATCGCGCGAACAGCGAGGAGTCCGTCTCCGGCACGACCGCCAACGGCTACGTCGTCGGCGGAACGGACAGCTTCGAGTTCGCCGGCGAGATCTCGAGCTTCGACGCGTCGGATACCGTCTCGCTGACGGTCGACGGCCAGACCGTCGATCCCGCCGACTTCGACAGCACGCCCGACGGCGGCACAGACGACGGCACCGACGATGCCCCGGATCTCTCCCGATCGCTCACCGTCTCTGGCGGGGGCGTGTCGAACACCGTCGAATACTCCTTTACCGTCAGCGAGGCGGTCGCGAAGGGGTCCCAAGCCAACAGCGAGGAGTCCGTCTCCGGCACCACGGCGAGTGGCTACGTCGTCGGCGGAACGGACAGCTTCGAGTTCGCTGGCGACGTGACCAGCTTCACCGCATCCGGGGACGTCTCGCTCACGATCGACGGCGAGTCCGTCGATCCGTCCTCGATCGGTGACAGTAGTAGCGACGACAGCACAGAAGAGGACACGACGCCCGAGCTGACGAACTCGATCAGGCTCTCCGGTGGCAGTATCGACAGCCCGGTCGAGTACACCTTCACGGTCAGCGAGGCCGTCGCGAAAGGCGATCGCGCAAACAGCGAGGAGTCCGCCTCCGGCACCACGGCGAGTGGCTACGTCGTCGGCGGAACGGACAGCTTCGAGTTCGCCGGCGAGATTACGAGCTTCGAGTCCTCTGGCGATCTCTCGGTCACCGTCAACGGCTCGTCGGTCGATCTGTAGGCTGCCGCCACTGCGGCGGAGAGCCTCATCGAGATCCGTTCTCCACGTGTCTCCACGCCGGGGCGCGATCGGCACACGCCCCGCATTTCTCCGCTTGCTCACGCGCTCATTCTACGCGTTCTCACTTCCCGAGCCCTCACACGCTCACTCCATATAGCCGAGCCCGCGGAGTCGTTCCTCGACGGAGCCCATATCGTCGGCGGAGTCCGCACCATCCGAAGTCGCTGGAGCGTTCCCGGCCTCGGCGTCGGCTGCCGTGCGGACAGCAGTCTCCGCCGGCACGGTTCCAGGCGCGAACAGCTCCGTGAGCACCCGACCGTCGACGCGGTCGGGAACGGGCTCGCCGAGATCGTGGAGCAGCGTCGGTGCGAGATCGTAGACGGTGGCGTCCGAGGGGGCCGCGCCCGCTTCGATCGAGTCGCCCCAGGCGAGCAGGACGCCGTCCATGCGGTGGCCCGCTGCCATCGTGCCAGCTTTGGAGAGGACGTCCCGCCCGCGCCAGCTGTTGACGGCCTCGTAGCCGTCGTGTCCCTCGATCGCGAGATCTGGCGAGTCGGGATCGGCCGGGAACAGTTCGTCACCGTCCACGACCTCGAGCACCCCCTCGCCGGTCGCCGGATCTGTGATCGACCGGAGGACGTTCGCGACGGCATCTTTCACCTCGGCGATCTCCTCGGGTGGGACGATTCCCGAGTCGAAGCGCTCGGTATCGTTGACGTAGACGTTGCCGGGGCCGTGGACGAACGCCTGGGTCTCCTCGAACTCGACGTCGTAGAGCACGTCGTCGCCGGGGAGCTGGCTCGCGACGCGATCGACGAGGGATCGCGGCAGGTGTGAGAGGATCGTCTTCTGGTCGACGCCGACGCGATCGAGCGCGCCGAGCACTCGGTCGCGGTCGATGCCGAGACCCTCGAACGTGCGCCGCGTGCCCGAACTCGACACGCCCTCGAGGAGCCCCGCGTCGGCGAGCGCCCGGTTCGGCGCCACCGTCGTCTCGACGGGGCCGAACCCGTGGTCTGAGACGACGTAGAGCGTCGCGTCGTTGGCCTCGGCCTCCGTCATCGCCTCGCCGACGATCTCGTCGAGATAGCGGTAGTGATCGAGCAGGACGGACTCGTCCCAGACGAGGTGCTGGAGGCGGTCGGGGGCCGTGTAGACGAAGAAGAACAAGTTCCAGGGTTCGCGGTCGATCAGCGTCCGCATCAGCGCGCGGCGGTTCTCCACGAGTGACTGCAGATCTGTTCGGAACTCGGGCGTCGCGCCGTCGTACTCCTCCCAGTAAAGCCCGATCTGGTAGTCCGGAATCGCGTCGTCGATCTCGTCGGCGAGCTCGGGCGGCGCGGTGAACCCCTCGTCGTCGGTATCGGGCGTCATCAGGCCCGCGACCATGCTGCCGTCGATCTCTCGAGCCGGGTAGGTCATCGGGACGTTGCCGACGACGGCCGGGGAGAGGAGATCCCAGAGGAACGGCCCGGAGACGTCGTTCCCGGTGTACATCCGGTGGCTGTAGGACGAGGAGAGGTTGCGCCAGCCGTAGATGCCGTGTTTGTCGGGACCGACGCCGGTGGCGATCGACGGCCACGCGAGCGGCGTCGTCGCGGGCGTCGTACTCTCCATCGGCCCGGCGGCGCCCTCCTCGAACAGCCGGGCGACGTTCGGTAGCTCGCCCGCCGCGGCCCACTTGCTCAGGAGATCCCAGGGGACGCCGTCGAGTCCGAGAACGAACGCGTTTCCGCCGGACTCCGCCGTCCGGTCGGCGTCGCCCGGATCGTCCACGTCGGTTTCGGGGCTCGGTCCACCACTCATCGGTCGAAAGTACTGCTGAGGAACTGGTCGTCGTGAACGGCCTGGTCGTCGCAGACGGTCCCCCGGTCGATCGCGAGACCCGGTCGGTGTCGTGCGCGCATCGGAGTATCTACCGGGCGGTATCCCGAACCGGGCATAGTTATGGACCGCTTAGCCCGAACCGATCGCGAGCAGGCGCAGGGTTCTGAGAGCCGAAAACAGCCGAGGGCAGTGGGTCAGCAACGTGGCTCCGGACCCCGGCCCACCGTCACTCCTCGACGACGGTGAACGAGCCCACGAGCCCCAGCGAGCGGTGTGGCGCACAGTAGTAGTCGTACTCCCCTGGCGCCTCGAACGTCGAGACCAGCTCGTGGCCCTCGGAGTAGGTGGTCGAGTCGCCGCCGTCGGTGCCGGTCCACTCGGACCCCTCTGGGATCGAGTCCGTGCGGACGTTGTGGCCGCCGGACTTCCAGACCCATTTCACCGTCTGGCCCGTCGTGATCTCGAACTGCTCGGGCGTGAACTGGAAGGACTCGGCCGCGACCGCGACCACGATGTCGGGCTCGGGCGGCTCCGTGGGCCCGTCGGTCGTGCCGTCACCACCGCCGTCCGTGCCACCACCGCCATCAGTACCGCTTCCACCGTCCACGTCGTCTGTTCCCGATCCACCATCTCCGGACAGGTTCTCCCCATCGCTGTCCGCCGGCCCAGCGTCGCCAGTCGGCTCCTCGCTCGCGCCTGGCTCCCAGGGGTTGTCGAGACAGCCCGCGAGAGTCGCGAGCGCTGCGCCCGCGCCGGCGAGGAGCGTCCGCCGATCAGGATCTATCTGTGGGCTCACGACTCCATCACCTCCGCACCGGTGTGACCGGTGACGGTCGGCGACGCGTACGCGTCTGCGAGCAGCGGTCCCGCGTGGAGCACGCCCAGCAGGACGAACGCGTGGGGCTCGATCCTCGCGGTGAAGAGGATCGCCAAGATGAAGGCGCCGGCAGCGGCGACGCTCCCCGCGAGGTACGCGCGACGGTTCCGCCCCGAGGCGACGGTTCCCGTGACCCCGTATCCGATCGCGAAGACCAGCAGCCACGGCTGCCAGAGCACGTACCGGAGGTGCTCTCTGGCGATCAGCCCCTCGAGCGCCGCGACGTCGATCGCGATCGCCGCGGCGACGAGGATCGACCACAGCCACAGCGGCGGGCTCAGCCGAACCGCCCGGGACGCCAGCGTCAGCCCGATCGCGGCCATCCCGAGCGTCAGGACGACCCAGAGACCGACGGCGGCCTGCAGCGCATCCATCCCGAGCGTATCGAGCGCGAGCGCGGGCCGTCGGTGGATCAGCTCCGTGCCGCCCCAGCCGATCGCACCCGCGACGGCCCCGATCGCGAGAAACCCGTTCGTGCCGATGCCCTCATGCAGGCTCGCGTCGACCGTTCCACGCTGGCTCATCGGCGATCACCCGTGGAACCGCGGTTGGCCTCCGCGTCTGGATCGGATAGCTCCGCCTCGTACTCGTAACTCCCGCCGAACTCCGCGGCAGTCACGGTGATCGGGTCGTTCTGTGGGCCCTCGTCGCCAACCGAATTTGACGTCGGATCGGCATCGGCAGCGGGGGCCGGGTCCGCCGAATCCGCTCCTGCTTCCTGTTCGTCCAGTTTCGCCGTGTGCTGTCCCCAGAGCCCGTCGTGTTTCTGGACCTCGACGTCGCCGCGGACGCAGGTCTGACAGGAGAGCCGGAGATCGTCCTCGCCGTCGAAGGGCGGCAGCGAGAGCCGGCGTCGTTCGCGGCGCCCGGGCTCGTCGGTTTCGCCCTCGACGCTCACCGCACAGGTGCCACAGAGGCCGTTACCCCCGCAGTTCGCGATCTGGGCGGCGTCGTTGTGCGGCGTCCGGTTCTCCGCGGTGAGCAGGGCGTCCCGGAGTCGGTCACCGTCCTCACAGCGGACGGTCTCGCCGGCGAAGCTGACGGTCGGCATCCGGCGGAATCGAGGGCTGACGCCGACGTAGACCATCTCGATCGCGTCGATCAGCCAGCAGTCCTCGTACTTTCCCGCGGACTGACGGCGAAGCGTCAGATCGTACGTTCGGGGTTCCCGATCGGCGCTGGCGTCGGCAGTGTCGGCGGAGTGAGCGTCGTCGGTCTCGGCCTCGGACCGCGCGAGCACCGTGAACACCGCCCGGTCCCCGTCGATCTCCGCGGGCCCTCGTTCGATCGACGCCGCGTCGAACAGCGGGCTCGTGATCGGATCCGCCATCGCTGTGGCGAACGCCACGACGTCGCCGTGGCTCGTGCGGAGCCGGGGCGATGAGAGGGCGAAGGCGGTCCGGTAGGGGCCGACGGCGCCCTGCAGGGCTCGACGGCGGCGCTCGCCGCGGTTCTCCGTCCCACCAGCAGACCAGGATTCGATCGACTCGAACAGGGTGGCGAGGACCTGCTCCGGGGAGTGATCTGCCCGGAGTGCGAGTGGCTCGGGACGTAGACCGTCCTCGTCTTCGTCGGCGGAGATGTCTTCGGCTCCATCTGCGTTGGTGGCTAGATCCGACAGCGGATCGCCGGCCGAACCGAGATTCTGTGGGTCGTCCTCTGCGTCGGCGTCGGCGTCGGCGGAGACGTCGTCCTGGCCGTTCGCGGCGGGCCCGAACTCGTCGGTCATCGCCGATCACCGACTGCGGATCGATCCGGAACAGACGCCGGTTTGCGAACCGTGAACGTCGAGAGTCTGTCGTCGAGATCGCCAGCTGCCGCAGCCAACCGGCGGACGCGCTGGTCGATCGTTCCCAGCGAGGACCGTTGCTCGCGAGTGGCCGTCGCAGCGGTAGAGGCCTCCTCGGCCGTTCGGGCGCCGATGGCCTCCAGAGCCTCGACGCGGTCCGCAACGGCAGCAGCGCGCTCTGCCTCGCGATCGGTCGCGTCGTCGATCGCAGCGATGCCGGCTGCGGTCTCCGAGGCCGCTTCGTCGATCGCGGCCAGCGCCTGCAGCGAGTCTTCGATCGTTTCGGTGCCTCGATCGACCGCCTCGCGCGTTTCCTGGATTCCGGCGACGGCAGCCTCGGTCTGGGACTGGAGCGATTCGAGCCGATCTTCGATCTCTCGGGCTGCCTCGTCCGTGTCCTCCGCGAGTTCCTTTATCCGCGTGGCGAGCGCCTGCGCGGCGTCGCCGTTGCCCGCGCCGGCCTCGTTGGCCGCCTCGATCTGGGCGTTGATCGCGATGTGGTTGGTCTGGCCGGCCATGTCGCCGATGAGATCCGTGATCGCCCCGACCTCCTCGGTGATCGAGGTCAGTGCGTCCATCCCCTCGACGGCGCGATCGCTCGTCTCGTCGATCGTTTCCAGCTCGGCCAGCCCCTCCTCCGCCGCGACGCGTCCGGCAGCCGCGGCGTCGGCGGCCTGCTCGGAGCGCTGGGCGACCTCGTCGGCTTCCGCCGCGATCGACTGGATTCCTTCCGACAGCGCGGTGACATCCTCGGCGGTGTCGCCGAGCACGGTCCGCTGGTGATTCGTGCCCGCCTCGATCGAGTCAGTCGCTTCGGTCACGGACTCGGCTGCGTCGTGAACGTCGTGGACGCCGTCGGCGGTGCCCTCTGCCGCATCCGCGACGGTTCGACTGAACGCGTGGACCTCACCGACGAGCGATTCGGTGCGGTTCATCATCTCGTTGAAGTTCCGGGCAAGGGCGTCGAACTGCGGAATCTGAGTCTCCTCGTCCATCCGCTGGGTGAGGTCGCCGCCGCCAGCCGCAGCGAGCGTCCGGGACTGGTCGGTCGCGACCGTGGCGAGATCCCGGTTGAGCGACTCCAGTGCGTCGACCTGCGTCGCGAGCTCGTCGCGCAGCTCCGCGACGCTCCAGTGAACGCGCCCGATCTCGTCGTCGCGGCCGGGCTCGATCGTCGATTCGAACCCTCGGCCCTCCACGACGTCGCGGGCGTCGCGATCCAGCGCGAGCAGCCCGTTCCGCACCGATCGGCCGATCAGTGCGAGTGCAGCCACCTGTACCCCGATGAGCAGCGCGCCCAGCACGAGCGCGCCCCGGTAGACCGTCGTCGCCGCGTCCGCCGTCGCGACGAGTTCGGTGGTCACCCACCAGACGCCGACGAGCAGGACGGCCGCAGTGACGGCGACGAATGCCACTGCCGCTGCGACGAACTTCCCGGCGATACTCCGACGCGGATCGACGCGCCGTGCGAGCCAGTCCGCGGCCAGCCGGTGGTCGGATCCAGACGTGATTCGATCCATACGCTCTCTCGCGGGAACTCCCCAAAAGGGATTCGCCGAACTCCGACCCAATTTCGACGGGATTTGCGCCCCGAACTGGCCGCAGACAGTCGCTGCTCGGCTCGCTCGCGCCGAGCAGCGGCGCTCGAGAGGTGGCGCGTAGAACTGACTCGGCCGTCGCTGTGCTGGGCTACTCGACCCGCGTCGCGGCGTCCTTCTCGACGAGCGGCATCGCGTTTTCCTCCGGCAGCGTCACCACGTCGTCGGCCTCCAGGTCGTACGCAGTGCCGTCGACGCCGACGATCTCGCCCACGTCGGCGGTGATCCGAACCGTGATCCGGTCCGGGGAGCCCATCGCCGCGGCGGCGTCGGTGCCGGTGCCGTCGTCGGATGCAGTTCCGGCCGTGGTAACGCTACTGTCGTCGCCGTTCGCGGCGTCCTCCGGCGCCGCGGCAGCGACCGCCTCCGCGGCGGGGCGGTCAGGGTCGTCGGTGTCGTCAGCCCCGTCACCGACGGCAGAACCGTCAGCGGCGGCCCCGTCGTCGGTACTGCTGCCGTCCTCGGTGGGCTGGCTGGGCGGCGCCGGCGGGGCGTCGGAGTCGTTCGGGAGCGCACCGCCGGGTGGACCCTCATCGGCCCGTGGCTCCATCGGCGAGTCGACGTCGCCGGGTGGTCCCGCACCGTCCTCACCGGAGAGCACGTCGAGAACCGTCTCCTGGTTCTCCTCGATCCGGTCGACGAGATCGTCGAAGAGATGGTCCTCCTCGGCAGTCAGCCCCTCCGTCTCGGCGCGGTAGCCGGCGGCGGCGAGGCTCGCGGTCTTGACGACCTTGCCCATCCGGCGCTCGTAGATGGATTCGGCGACCTCCTCGGCGGTCTCGATCTCGTCGGTGAGCCGGCGGACCTCCGCGTCGGCGAAGGGATCCTCCGCGCGCTCGGCCTGTCGCTCGCGCTCGGCGCGGAGATCGCCGATGTACTGGCCGACCTCGCTGTAGAACGAGTCCCGCAGGTGCTGGAGGCTGTCTTTCTCGCGCTCGCGATCCTGCACTGCGCGCAGCTCGTCGAGGTTCACTGCGGGCACCTCCACAGCTGCCCAGCGAGCGCCGTTCGATCGTCGATAGCTCCGTTCATTCCTTCTCCTTCTCCGCGCGATCCCTGGTCATCAGGAAGATCGCGACGGGCTCTGGAAGCAGTTGTGTGCCGGGACCCACCCTAAAGCTGTCGCCGCCGATCTCGACGATCCCCTGCTGATCGTCGTCGAAGGGGAGCATGCCCGTTAGGTCGGTCACCTCGACGGTGATTTCGTTGTCGGCGAACGTCTCCGGGACGGCGTCGACGAGCGGGTCGAACGCGTCGAGATCCTCGCGATCGATCCGCGTGACGGCGAGGCCGCTGCCGCCGTGAAGGCTGCCGGGCAGTCGGATCAATCTGTGCGTGTCCGTCGTCACCGGCTCGTCGATCGGTGCATTGTCGGCGGCGACGGTCTCCTCGATGAGCGCCTCGACGAGCCCCTTGAACGATCCGTGGACGTCGACGTTGCCCGCGCGGATGGCGTCGGCGTTCTCGTTGATGGCGTTCGCGATCGCTTCGGATCGCCCCTCGCCGATGCCCTCGAAGGACTGGAGACGCTCCTTCGCGTCCGCCTCGTCCGCAGCTTCCAGTTCCTCGACGAGTGCGACCACGCGACGGTGGACGCGGGCGCTCCAGCCGCCACTCGTATCGAGCGTTCGTTTGTCTGCAGGCGAGGTGCGGCCGGCCTCGCCGACGACTGCCTCCGTGTCGACGACACTGTCGGCGTCGACGTTGACGCCGCGAACGTAGTCGACGATCTCGCGGCGTGCCTCCCGGTCCAGCGACCGTACGCCATCGTCGCGCACGTGAACGTGGTACCCGCGACCGCCAGAGAATGCGATCGTCAGGTCCTCGAAGCCGAAGTCCTCCTCGAGGAAGGAGAGGAGCTTCAACAGCGCGCCCTTGCACTCCGCGAGCATGTCGGCGTAGCTCGTCGTCTCGGGATCGACGCCCGGCAGGTGGTCGGCGTCGAGGTCGAAGACGAGGTCCGAGCCTCGCCAGCCCTTCGCCTCCATCGCATCCGCGCCGGGGTCGTGGTAGACGCCCGCCGAGAAGTAGACGTGTCGCGGGCGCTCGCGCTCGAGGAAGCTCTCGACGGCGCCCATCTCGAGGAGCGACTGGTGGCGCACCATCGTCGTGCCGCCCCGGGACCACGGGATGTAGCCCCACTCCCGGCGCTCTGCAAGGGGCGGCATCGAAAGCTCCACCCGCCGGTAGTGGTCGCGAAAGCGGCCGCGAAGGTATGCGCGGGTGCGCTCCTCCATCTCGCTTGCGTCGTTGGCGTGACGCGCCTAAAACGCTGCCGAAGGTTCCAGACGGTAGGCGGGGGATGAATCGGCGGGCGTGTGGTCGAATGGCTCCGCGACCACCGACGGACGGCCCACACTGTCCGCCCCACCCACACACGGCCCGGGTTCTGGAACGCGCGTAGCGCGATGGATCGTCCACTCCTATTCTGCGGTCGTCGATCCGGTCTGCAGCACCGCCAGAACCCTCACAGGACGACGCTCGATCGAACATTCTTCGGGAGGGACTGGAAGGGGCCGAGCGCTCGATCCGTCCCCGGCGATGGAAGGACCGCAGGGAGCGCCAGCGACCGAGGACCGCACCGAGCCGCGGACGGTCGAGCGCTCGGGGGCTTCCAAGCGGTCTGCTGTAGAGCGGTCTGCACCAGTAGCTCCAAAAAAAAAGCAATTCCACCAGACCCACCGCGCAACCGATTACCTGAGCGCGTCCGTAATCTTGCTCGTCAGCCCAGTGTCCTCGCCGAGTTTGAGATAGTAGGCGTCGCCACCGTCCTCGTAGTAGTTGTCGATCCGGCGCTGGATCTGGAAGCCGAGGCTCTCGTAGAAACCGAGCGCGTCCTCGTTGGAGGCGCGGGCGTGGCAGGTGATCGAGTCGTTCGCCTCGGCGACGCGAGCGATGAGCCGTTCGCCGAAGCCTTGGCCGCGATACTCGGTCGCGATGGCGAGGAAGAGGACGTAGCCGTCGCGGCGCACGGCGGCGAAGCCGACCAGCTCCTCGTCGGCGAGGAGGACGTGGACCCGAGACCGGCGGAACGCGTCCGCGAAGAACCCGCGGCGCTGCTTCAGCACGCCTTCGGAGCGCCGGATGCGCTCCTTGAGCTCCCAGGCGGCCTCGAGGTACTCGTCGCTCCCCGGGGCGACGGACCTGGTCTCGACGGTGACACTCACTGCCAGCGTCTAGCGGAGTGGTAATAATAACTCCACCGGCAGTTCGGCAGGTGCCGAAGTGTCCGCGCTCACCGGAGAATCGAGGCAAACTACTGACGATTCGGGGTCGAACGGGCCCACTTCCCCGATCGAGACAGTTTTCCCGAGGCCAGCCGACCGTCAGTGTATGAGCGGCGACGCAGCAGACGGCAGTGGGACGGCGGCGGGAGAACGCAGCGATTCGGGGCAGGAGGGGGCCGACCTGATGGCGGACGGCGGTGCTACCGCGAGCGATCCGGTCCGCGTGGGCGTCCTCAGTCTCCACACGAGCAAGGAGACGAAGGCGATCTGTAACGCGATCGAGGCGCTGGGCCACGAGCCGGTCTGGCTGCGCGCGGAGAACCTCGCGGTCTCGATCGAGGCGGGCGAGGTGAGCCTCGAGCCCGAGGTCGACGCGATCTGTAACCGGATGCTCCTCTCGAACACCGAGGAGCCCGCGGAGGGGCTCGGGCTGGCGATGACGCTCAACCGCATCCGCCCGATGTGTAACGAGCCCGGTCCGGTGCTGGCGGCGCTCCACAAGTTCGCGACCGCAACTACGCTCGCGGACTGGAAGGTCAACGTCCCCGACGCGTTGCTGGCGCTATCCAACGATCGGCTCAACAGCGAGCGCGACCGCTTCGGCGACGTCGGCGTCTACAAGACCGCAATCGGCACCCACGGTGGGGGCACCTGGAAGGTCGATCTCGACGAGCCGGTCAATCCGCGAGTCGGCAACCGGATGGCGTTCCTCCAGGATCTCATCGAGCGCGACGAAGAGGCCCACCGCGACGCCCGCGTCTACGTCGTCGACGACGAGATCGTCGGTGCGATGTACCGGTACGCACCGGAGGGCGACTGGCGAACCAACGTCGCGCTGGGCGGTGACGTCAAGGACGCGACCGACGACCTCCCGGAGGAAGCACGGGATACCGCGCTCTACGCCGCGGAGGTCATGGAGCTGGACTACGCCGGCGTCGACCTCATCGAGGGCGAGGACGGCTGGTTCGTCCTCGAGGTCAACCCCACGGCAGGCTTCAAGGGCCTGTTCAAGGCGACCGGCACCAGCCCCGCACCGTACATCGCCAAGCTCGGCGTCGAGACCGCGGGCGGCACCGTCGACGAGGACCGCGTCGAGGAGCTCTCGGGGACGCTCGACGACTCCCGGCCCAGCTCCGCGCCGCGGCCCGACCCACGCGACACCGGCGCCCCGTCACCGACGATCGGCTACACCGAGGAGGTCGTCGTCTCCGGCACCAGCGGCTCGACGACCACCCTCGCGAAGTCCGACACTGGCGCGACCCGCTCGAGCATCGACACCGCGCTCGCCGCCGAGATCGGCGCCGGCCCAATCAAGAGCATGACCCGCGTGCGATCCGGCAGCGTCAAGCAAGGCAAGGCCCGCCCCGTCGTCGACCTCGTCGTCGGTATCGGCGGCACACAGCACACGGTGACGGCGAGCGTCGAGGATCGGAGCCACATGAACTACCCACTCCTGCTGGGTCGGGACATCCTCGAACACTACCAGGTCGACGTCCGCAAGCGCGTGGACGGCGACGATCCCGAAGATCCCGAACTCGAAGAGGAGTAGCTCGTGGAGTTTTGCGAGCCGAACGAATAGTACGTATATCCGAGCACAGCAGTCCACCAGATAGCGGTCGCCGTCCAATGCGAACGACGAGTACGTTTTTTGTATGCCCGCTCCGTCTGTCCTCGTATGCAACCGGGCGAGATGGGATCCGAGGATCCACCAGCCGTCGAGGAGCTGCTCGCTGCAGATCCCGACGTCGCCTTTGCTGTCGTGTTCGGTTCACGAGCGGATGGGACGCCCGGCGCCGATTCGGACCTCGACGTAGCAGTCAAATTCGCCGACGGCCTCACCGAACAGGAGCGGTTCCGGAAGCGGTGTCGGTTCTCTGGACGATTGCAACGCGATGACCTCCCGTTCGTGGATCTGACCGATCTCGACGCAGTGCCGCTCGAAATCGCACACGCCGCGATGAACGGCGAGTTTCTCTGTGGCGACGAGGACGCGTTCCAGGCGTTCAGGGAGCAGATACACCGGGAGTACCAACAGCACAAAACAGAGATCGAGCAGCGCCACCGCGACACCATCAGCCGGATTGCGGCTGGAGGACTCCGTGGCTGATCCGGACGTGGTTGCGACGAAGCTCCGCCAGATCGAACAGTACCACGGGGAGTTGCGAGAGAAGCAGGAGCTCTCGAAAGAGACGTTTCTCGCCGACGTCACTGAACGGCGTGCGGTCGAACGGATGTTTCAGAACGTGATCCAGGCCTGTATCGATCTCTCGACCCACATCGCAACGACCGATTTCGAGCGCGACGGCGATCGGTCGCGAGCAGCGGTCCGTGTCCTCCTCAGCGAGGGAGTGATAGACGACGAGACCGCGGAGACGCTCACCGACGCCGTAGGGTTCCGAAACGTCCTCGCCCATCAGTACGGAACCGTTCGCCCTGAACAGGTGTACACCTATCTCCAAACGGGACTATCGGTGTACGATAGGTTCAGTCGTGACGTTGCAGCCTGGTTCGAGAACACCCAGTCCGCTTCCTGATGCATTCTGAACAGGGACCGAACGCCCAGTGTGTTGCCAGCGCTCAATCCACCGCGTTCCAGAGCAGCAGACTCGCGTAGGAGCGGTGGGGCGCCCAGGTCTCGGCGTGCTCGACCATCTCGGCGCGCGTCAGATCCGGATCGACGACGTCGTGCATCCCCTGGCGAATCCCGAGGTCGCCGACCGGGAACACGTCCTCGCGGCCGAGACCGAACATGAGCACCATGTCGGCAGACCACGGCCCGATACCGGCGATCTCGGTGAGTTCGTCGGCGACCGTCTCGTCGCTCATCCCCTCGAAGTAGGCGTGATCGTACCCGTTGTCGTCGAACGCCTCGGCGACGTTCTGGACGTACTCGGCTTTGCTTCCCGACAGTCCGGTCTCCCGGAGCGTGGCGGTGTCGGCGGCGAGGACGCCAGCAGGCGTGATCTCGACGGCCTCGAACAGCCGCTCGCGGATCGCCGCCGCCGAGTCAATCGACAGTTGCTGGTTGACGATCGCGACGACCGTTCGCTCGAAGAGATCCTCGGCGGGCTCGATCGTCACCGGGCCGTGGGAGTCATAGAGCGGCCCGAGGTGCGGATCGGCTCCGAGAGTGTCGCTCGGCGTTGGCACGCCCGGTCGTCGTGCGGCGACGTACCTGTGTGTATCGGTCCCGGTGATCTGCCGGACCGGATGCGCCTCGGTCCTACAATCAGGGACCGCAGCCAGGAACCGTTCCAGGCCGGAATTCAGACGCCCCGTTGCCACCGTCGAAACGCCCATCCCGGACAGACTCCGAACCAGCCAGTAATGGCGACGGTTAGCGCCGGCGCGCGGCTTCACGTCGGCTTCTGCAATCTCTCGCTGGCTCACGAGCGCCTCTACGGTGGCATCGGCGTGGCGCTCGCGGAGCCGCGGGTGACCGTGACCGCCGAGCCCGCCGACGACGTCCGAGCGAAATCGGCTGCAGACGGTAATCCCGACCCGCTCGCCGCGGAGTACGCATCGCTGGCCGTCGATCTGCTCGACGTCCCCGGTGCTGGAGTGACGGTCGACGAGCGGCTCCCCCGTCACGTCGGGCTCGGCAGCGGCACCCAGCTCGCTCTGACCGTTTACGCAGCGATCGCACGGGCCCACGATCTGGACGTGGACGTGCGGGCCGCGGCGCCCGATCTCGGACGGGGCGGGCGGAGCGGGATCGGGGTCGCGAGCTTCCAGCGCGGCGGGTTCGTCGTCGACGGCGGCCATCCGACCGCTCGCTTCACCACCGAACGACCGGCCCGCGGCGAGTGGACGGTGCCGCCGATCGTCGCACGACACGAGCTACCGGAGGACTGGCGATTCGTGCTTGCGATTCCCGACGTCACTGAAAGCGATGGGGCCTCGCAGGGCGACGAAAGATCGAGGAGCGGTGGAGGAGAGTCGAAGAGCGACGAGGGGCCAGACAGGGACGGAGGGCCGGACGGCGACCGAAACGTGAACCGCGGCCGGCACGGCGACGACGAGGACGCCGCGATGCGAACCGTCGTCGAGAGCGCGACGCCGGCGGTCGCGGATCAGGTGTCGGCGGTCCTCACGCGGACGCTCCTGCCGGCAGCGGCCCAGGGCGATCGCGCGGCGTTTGGCTCCGCGATCGCGGAGATCGAACGGCTCAACGGAAGCTGGTACGCGGACGCACAGGGCGGCGTCTTTCGGCCGCCGGCGGGCGCGATCGTCGAGTCGCTGCAGACCGCGGACGCAATCGACGCCGCCGGCCAGTCCTCCTGGGGACCGACGGTCTACGGCCTCACCACCGACCAGCAGGCCGCCGACGCTCGCGACGCGGCTGCCACGGCCCTCGAAGCAGCGGGCTGTACGGGGACCGTTCGGGTGGTTCGGCCCGCGAACGAGGGCGCACAGCTGTAATCCTCGCTGGGACCCATTCCGACGCGAAGGATTTTCCTGTGGCGCTTCGAGGTGTGACCCATGCAACGCATCGCGTTCATCGCTCACGACGAGGAGAAGCCGGCACTCATCGGATTCGTCCAGCGCCACAGCGACGCGCTCGAGGACTGCTCGCTCGTCTGCACCGGTACGACCGGCAAACGGATTCAGGAGGCGACCGAGCTCGACGTCGAGCGCAAACAGTCGGGGCCACTCGGCGGCGATCTCCAGATAGGCGCGGAGGTCGCCGACGACGCTCTCGATGCCATCTGCTTCTTCCGGGATCCGCTGACCGCCCAGCCCCACGAGCCGGACATCTCTGCCCTCCTGCGCATCTGTGACGTTCACGACGTCCCGCTCGCGACGAACGAAGCGTCGGCGGAGCATCTTCTGGCGGGACTGTTGGACCTCTAAAGCGCCGAGTGAATCACGACGCCGAAACGCCGGATCGTCGCAGCAACTGGAGGCGCGCGCCGACCGCCGAGCTCAGTCGTGGGGATGGAGCATCTTCAGCGCGGTCCGAACGTCCTCGGTACGGCCCAGGACGGTAAGGTGATCGCCGCACCTGATCTCGTCGTCGGGGTCGGGAATTTCGTTCACGTCGCCGCGTGAGACGAGCGCGAGGATGCAGCCGTTTGGAAGCTCCTCGTCGAGTTCGCTGATCGTCCGGCCCTCGAGAGACTCGTCGGTCACCTCGATTTCTTGCACGTCGCCGCTCCGGCCCAGCTCGTTCATCCAGTTCGAGAGCGCGGGCCGCTCGATGGTGTTGTCGATCGCCCACGCGGTCGCCATCGACGCCGAGACCGTCTTGACGTCGAGTTCGCGGAACGCGTCGACGTTCTCGGGCTGGTTCACCCGCGAGATGACCGTCTCGGCGTCGAACTTCGATCTGGCGAGCTGGGCGACGAGCAGGTTCGTGTCGTCGTCGCCGGTCGCCGCCACCACGATCTTCGCGTTGGCGGCCCCGGAGCTCTCCAGGAACTCGAGATCGGTGCCGTCACCTTCCCGTACGGTGTAGCCCTCCGCCCGGAGTTCGTCGATTTTCTCTTCGTCCTCTTCGAGGAGGACGACGTTCTCTCCACGCTCGTCGAGTCGTTCGGCGAGCGCGAGGCCGACGCGACCGCCGCCGATGATGAGTACGCGCATTGGAATGACGTTGAGTTTCTTCGCGATCTGTCTGGCGAGCCCTGCCTGAAAGATGACCGTGAGCATGATCGCCAGGAACACTGTCCCCGCGAGGACGTCCGCGCCGTAGCTTCCAGTCGCCGCGAGTTCGGGATTGTTCCGGAGCCGGATTGCAAACAGCGTCGCAACGCTCGCAGGAATGATCCCCCGCGGACCGACGAGGCTGATGAACGCCCGCTCCTGGATCGTGAACCGGCCCCCGACCGTCGAGAGCATCACGAGCAGCGGGCGGAGCACCAGCGCGACGATCAGCACGACCAGAAGACCGGCCAATCCGATCTCGACGAGGACGCTGAACTCGATCAGTGCAGCCAGGGATATGAAGACGAAGGAAAGCACGATGAGCGTGACGTCGCCCTTGAACTCCTCTATCTCCTGCTCGAATGGCAGATCGAGATTACCGAGCAGAATGCCCGCCATCGCGACCGCCGCGACGCCGGCCTCCGTCGAGATGAAGTCGGCGCTGGCGAATGCCAGCACCGCTCCAGCGAGCGTCATCAGGCGAGCGTTCCGGGGCGTCCAGCCGGAGCCGAGATCGATCTGGGTGAAGAGTGCCCAGAGCACGCCAGCGGTGATGAGTCCAACGACGATTCCGACGCTGAGCCGCTCGACGAAGGCGATGAAGAAGTCCCCGGCGTGACTCTCCTGCCCGACGAACACCTCGAAGATCACGACCGCCAGTATCGCCGCAGTTACGTCGTTGACGATCCCCTCGGTCTCGAGCAGGGCACCGACCCGGTCACGCACCGGGACGACCGAAAGAACCGGTGTGATGACCGTCGGCCCGGTCGCGACCAGCAGGGCGCCCGTCGTCGCGGAGATACCCCAGCCAGGATGCAACAGGAGCTCGACGGCGACGGTCGTCCCGACGAAGGAGATCGCTGCACCCAGCGTCACCATCAACAGCGTCGCCGAGGGCGCCTCCCGGAGTTTCTCGACCTTCAGGTGAAACGCGCCCTCGAACACGATGATCGCGACGCTGATCCCTACGATCGTCCGCAGGGCAGGTTCGAGCTTCGCGTACGTCACGATTCCGAGACCCTCCGGGCCGACGAGAATGCCGGCGATAATCAGGAACAGGACGCTCGGCATCCGGAACGCGTCGCCCAGTACCTGTGCAGCGACGCCCAGTGCGAGGATGATCGCGACGAGGATCAGAATGTTCGATCCCCCACCTGATCCTGCGAGGGGAACGGCGAGCCACTGGAGCGCAGGGAGTGAATGAATCACGTGTTCGGGAATCGTAGTGTGTCCCGAGCGTATCCCGGGACGGTGAATATGGGGGTGACCGGCTGCAGTTTCGCGAGCTGCGCTTCCGTCGACGGACGGGACGTGAGCACGCGGTCACTTAAACCCAGAACGTCGCGGCAGTCGAGTCGAGTCGGGTCGCGGTCGGCGTCGCAGTCGGGACGCGGGAGCGTACCAGCGCAGTTCAGACGGTGAGATCGCCGCCCTTCTTGTGAACCTCGACCTCGCTGTCCTCGATGCGTTCGACGTCGAGCCAGTGGGGAACGAAATCCCGCTCGACGTACGCCTCTCGTTCGTCTTCGGTACCGACGACGCACCAGAGCTGGACGCGCTCGGGCCCGTGCCAGTCGCCGTTGCGAGTGACCTGGAACGCGACGAGATCCTCGCCGTCGACAGTAATCTCCGCGTCCTTGCGGATCCCGGGGTCCCCGTTGACGATGAGCCGCTTCATGGACGAGCGTTCGAGGGAGCGTCAATTAAGGGCTTCGAGAGCGCGTAGCGCCACGGCAGCCTCACGACCCGCCGGCGTCGGTCGAGTTCCCCTCGTCGGGAAGTGGTGCCCGGAACGCGTACCCCGTGGCGTACGCGAGGAGCGCGATGACAACCAGTGCGAGAGTCGCGAGGAGCACCGAGGCGAGATACCAGGCGACGGAGACCGGGGCCACGACCGGCCACCACCACGCGAGCAGGACGGCGTACGCCACGCAAGTGAGGCCGACGGCACCGAGAACGTGTGCCCGCCGGTCGAGCGGCCCCGCGGCACCGAGCGCCATCGGAACAGCGACGAGCGTCGACCAGACGGCGTGGCCGATGCCGACCGATCCTGGCGTTGCGATTGGTCTTGGCGGTCCTGCGACAGCCGAGCCCTCGGCCGTCGACGCCCCACCGCCCAGCGCTGCGAGGACGACGCCGACGATCGCGGTGAGGAGGACCGTTCCACAGAGCGCGAGGAGAACCTGCGCCCGCCGTGACCGTTCTCCCGCAAACGTCGAGAGCGCGAGCAATCCGAGCCCAGCGGCGTAGGCGGACGTGACCGCCGAGAGCGGGACCAGCCCCGATGCGAGTCCGACTGCGGCCACGACCGATACGGTCAACGCGGCGATCGCTGATCGCGCCGTGAGCCGCTCGGGTGACGCAACGATACCAGCAGTTCCCGTCGACCGTGACACAGTCAGGACGGCTACCCCAGCCACGACCGCAGGAATGAGAAGCCATACGGCTGCACCTCGCAGGCGATCCTGGTGATAGGCTGCAACTGCGTACCGCAGTTCGAGCGACCCTCGAACGCCGTTGGCCATGCCGAACACGACGAGAGTGTCCGTGTCGAGCCAGTCGTTTCGTTCGTAGCGGACGGTCCCATCGCGCGCGATCCCCACGTCGTCGGCTCTGGTGCCGTCCTTCGTGACGTAGACGCTCTCACCTGGCCCGCGGAGGAGGAGCGACCTCGCGTTGACGACCGTCGATGAGTACTCGTCGTCGACCGCGAACCCATCGTATATCACGACGTCGTTCGGGCCGGAGTGGACCGTCCCGGAGACTGTGAACGTCAGCGTGACGCGGCGCTCGCCCTCGACGTCGACGGAGAGCGTTTCGATGGTGCGATTGGGTCCTGCCGCGGACTGAAGCCGATCTCTCACGCGGTTCTCGATCTCGCCTGGCGACGCGAGCGACTGGTTCGGGCCGAGTGAGACGTCGTTGACCACGCTCCAGGCCGCTGTGTTGTCGTCGGTGATGGTCACGGTGGCCGTGCTGTTCACCGGCGCGACGCCGTTGCCCTGAACGAAGCCATCGTCGTCACCCTCCTCACAGACGGGGCAGGCGTCGGCGACCGGCGTGACACAGAGGGTCAGCGGAACGAGAACCAGCACCGCCACGTGGATCGCGACCATCCGACGGCGCATGGAGATTCATGCGGCACCCGACGTAAATAATTGCATGACGGCCACTGACGGCGTGCTCGGTCGACTCGAGCACCCACTGGGTACTCTGGAGGAAGAACGGGGAAATCGAGAGGCAGAGAGGGTAGAGAGCGGGGGTGGAGAGAGTGGAGAGTGGAGAGAGTGGAGAGTGGAGAGAGTGGAGAGTGGAGAGAGTGGAGAGTGGAGAGAGCAGAGAGTGGAGAGAGTGGAGAGTGGAGAGAGCAGAGAGTGGAGAGAGTGGAGAGGGAACGAAGGAAGACGGGAGGGACCGCTCAGTGCGTCCGGCCGAAGTCGACGTTGTTGAACGCTTCGGGCTGTTCGCCCTCCGTCGCGTAGACGTACAGTGCCGTCCGAGCGATGTAGCCCAGCGCACTGCCGAAGAGATAGGCACCCAGCAGGACGATTGCGCCAACGACGACGCCGCCGACGAGACCGATCGTTCCAGTGCCGAGGACGAAGAAGATCGCCAGCGCGATGGCGAAGCCGACGAGCGCGAACAATGCGGTGACGATTCCGACGCCGAAGCCGGCACCCGCGGTCTCGCCCCAGGTGGATTTGAACGTCTCACCGCTGCGCTTGAACATCTCCGTCGGGCCGACGTCCTCGAAGACGATCACGGGTACGATGAAGTAGGTGAGGATGCTCCAGGCAACGCTGAACAGCATCGCGGCGACGTTCGCGAGCGGATTGTCGCTGCTCTCGATCGCGCGGAGGATCATACCGACCGTCGCGGCGACGAGTGCCCAGATAGCGAGCGCGCGCCGGTGGCTCCAGGCAGCGCGCATCCCCTCTTCCAGCGTGGGATCGCGGCCGTGGAACACCTCACGGGCGTTGTGGACCAGTGCGGCGTTGAAGAAGGCGGCAATGAACGTCGAGCCGAAGTAGAGGACGAAGAGGACGGCGTAGGCCACCGGCCCCTGCTCGAGACCCATCGTGGCGTAGGTCCCGCCGAACAGTGCAGCCATGAACACGAGGCCGAAGATCCCGCTGAGCAGCGGGAAGATCGCGAGCGATGGCTCCTCGCGGAGCACGTGCATGCTATCTTTCGCGAGGTTCCATCCAGTTGTGAGTCGACCGAAGAATCCCATGCGAGAGGCATAGACGCAGGGTCAGTTAGCTGTTGTCGTCTCGCTTCAGCCCCGAGAAAACGGCGCACGGGCCTCCGGTCGTGCCAGCGAGAGAGCGAGAGAGCGAGAGAGTGTGTATGTCGGCCGACCCCATACCGAGCCGTCCGACTCGCTCACCGTGCGAACGCGTCGAAAGGGTTGTCGACGGTCAGCAGCTCGATGGTGGCCTCCTCGACGCCTGCCTCGCGAAGTGCCGGCAGGAACTCGTCGGGCAGGTAGGTGTAGGGATCGACCTCGCCGCCGCGTGGCTCGCTGGGATCGTACCAGCCCCGGTCCTGGCTCAGGAGGATCTGGTCGCCGAACTCCTCCTCGAGCAGCCGCTGGATTCGCTCGACGTAGTCGGCGTCGGGCTGGTCGTCGCCGCCGATCCAGTCGTACTCGATCCAGGCGCCTCGCTCCGCGATCTCGACGTGGCGATCGAGATCCGCCTCGGCCTGGGCGTGGATCCAGACGAACCGGTCTGCGGTGTAGCCTGCCGCCTCGATCACGTCGAGCTGGGTCTCGACCATGTCGGCGGAGAGCGTGTGGCTGCCGATCGCGGCGCCGGTCTCCGCGCCCGCCCGTGCGGCGGCACGCAGGATCTTTTCCTCGTCCTCGCTGAGCGCGTCGGGAACGTCGTCGTCCGTGCTGACCTTGATGAACGCTGCCTTCGTCTCGGCCTCATCGACGCTCTCGGTCAGTTCCTCGATCATCCACTCGGTCAGCTCGTCCTCGCTGGCCTCCCGGGCCCACTCGGGAATGCGTGGCTCCTGGTAAATCCCCGTCGCGACGGCGATCGGGAAATCGGTGGCATCCGAGACCGTCTCGACGGCGTCGACGCGGCGGCCGACGCCGCGTGGCGTCGGCTCGACCATCCCGGTGACGCCGGCCTCTTTCGCGCGCTCGATCTCCGGGCCGATGACCTCGACGACCTCCTCGAGATCGGCGGACTCGTGGGCTCGCTCCTCCATTGGACCGAGGTCGGTGAAGACGTGCTCGTGGGGTAGGATTAGATCGAGATCGTCGCGAGAGAGCGCTCCCTGAGTGGTGTGAAGTTCGGTCATACTGGGTTCTGACGGTGGGGATAGTCAAAAGCGGGGCTCTCGGCAAGGGATGTGCGAGCAGTACTGAAATGCTGGCGTCGTGGGCTGCAGTGCGGTCGCGGTGAGACGAGAATAGCAACCGCGAGGCGAGCGAGTGCGGTGTTCGAGCGAGCCTCGCGGTTTTTTGGTCTTCTGGCGAGCGGAGCGAGCCAGAGCTCGCGAGAGCCTTGCTCTCGCGGTGCAGATTTTTTCGGTGAGTGGTGCCGCAGGCGCCGGAGGCGCCGAGGACACCCGAACCGAAAAAAGGTGGGTGTTAGTCGTCAGCGGGGGTCGTTCGGCTCGTCATGTCGACGTCGGGGGCGTCGACGTCGAGTTCGTCGAGGGCTTCCTGCGCGGCGCGCTTGCCGGAGATGAGCATGGCGCCGAACGTCGGGCCCATGCGCGGGAGGCCGTAGGTCGTTGCGGTCGCCATACCGGTGACGATGAGGCCGTCGTGGGCGAGGCCGGTGTGTTCGACGACGGCGTCCTCGGACTTGCCGACCCACATCGAGTCGTGGCCGGGCGAGTCGTGGCCGGGTGCGCCGTAGGTGTCGTCGCCGGTCTGGTCCATTCCGGAGGCCTCCTCCTCGAGGCCGGGGGCGTTGAGAACGCCGCGCTCGTCGAGCTTCTTGACGGCCATCGCGTCGTGGCCGGTGGCGTCGATGACGAGGTCGGCCTCGACGGCGATCGGGTCGACGCAGGTGATCTCGCGGGGGAGCGCGTGGACGGGCGTCCAGTTCATGACGATGCCGCCGACGCGATGGTCCTCGCGGATCACGATGTCGGTGAACTCCGTCATGTTCTGCATCTTCGCGCCGGCGTCACAGGCGGCCTTGATGAGGCCGGAACAGGCCTCGGGACCGTTGGCGACGTAGAGTCCCTCGGAGTCCTGGGACTGCTTGAAGTCAACGTCCAGATCGCCGAGGACGTGCTGGGCGGGGTCCCGGACTGTTACCTTGTTCATCAGGAAGCCGCCGAGCCAGAACCCGCCGCCCAGGTAGTTGTTCTTCTCGACGACCATGACCTGGACGCCGCGCTCGGAGAGCTCCTTGGCGGCCATCAGTCCGGAGGGGCCGCCGCCGACGATGATCACGTCGGAGTCGGAGAAGTCCATGAACTCCTCGGTCCACTCCTGCCCGATCGCGCGGGTGACCTCCGCCTCGCCGACGTCGCTGAACTTGTCGAACTCGGAATCGGATTCGCTCATACCACTCGGTGTTACTACGCGGTAGTGGATAGTCGTTGTGATCCGCGTTCCCCCGAAGAATCGCATTACTGCAGCGGTATTCCCTGGAGGGCACAGCAGTGACCGAAATGTGTCGTGTATAAGAGGATACTATTAGCCGCTTATCGTGGCCCCTCGTCTGCTCCGTCCAGCACTGGAGGGAGTTCGACGGGTGCCACGATGCTCGGAGCACCATCGACCCGAACTGGACCCGGGACGTCACGATCTCTGCACTTTTCGATGGGGCCTGCCTTCCGGTTCCCGTCCCAGAGAAGCGAACTCGCGCGATTCGGATCGCCTCCGAAGCGGCCTCCTCGTAGATTCGCGTTCAGCGCGGTGGCGGACGTCACTGGACGGTCGCGAGGATTCGACGCAAAGGGGCTCGACGGTTTCGAGGCGCTGGATCAAGCGGCTAGTAATGCGCCGGGACTTCGAGGGGACACAGCAGACCGACGCTCGCGACAGAATGTAAGTGGTCGTATCACAGAACCCTTCACCACGACCGAAGGTACGATCCGGTGGGTGATGTGGCTGATGCGTGGATGGAATCGGGCCCAATATGATAGCCGGACTCTGGTTGCAGAACTATAGGCCGTGTTTAGACGCCCGAAATCAGCAGTTTCTGGCCCGCTACGCGGATGCCACTCGTATCCTCGAATTCCGGGAGAGCTTGCTCTCCCGGTATTCGACCGCTTCTCGGTAGAGGTCGTGCACGTGGCGAAATCAGGCGTATAAACACGGCCCTATACTATATGTTGAATAATAGGATGCCAAATATGACGTTTCGACTAATCTAAACTTCGCAGGCGGCCTTGTTTAGACGCTCGAAACCAGGCAGCTCAGCGGCTCACGAATTAGTATCGCCTTCCTAGTAGCTGTCGCTACATGTCTAACTTACTAGGAAGTGAAGCGGGTAGGCTTGGTTGTGCAAACGAAGCTAGCCCGCTTCACTAGTCGCGTCGTCACGCTCGCTCAAAAAGCCGTCGTCGTCGCCCCAAATCCTGCTTATCAGCCCGGTGAGAACGGCTTCTCCGACTGAGTCATCGTCTCGATCCACGGCCTCAAAACGTACCTCGATCTGCCGTACCGGCGGTTGCTGGACGTACTGTACGAGATGCCGCGGATCGATCGAATTCTCGGCCTAAAACCATGCGAGCTACCCGATTATTCTACCGTCTGTGCGCGGATGCAGGAGCTCAAAATGCCGATCTGGCGCGACTTTTTGCGACTGTCGGCGGAGCTGCACGACACCGGCGAGATTCAGGCGATCGACGCAACCGGCATGGATCGAACCGCGGCGAGCCAGCACTACGCGAAACGGACGAATTACACGTTCAGAGCCGTCAAAACGACCGCGTTGATCGACTGCAAAACTGATGTAATTCTAGATATACACTGCTCGATGAAACAACCGCACGACTCCAAGATCGCCTGGCAACTGCTGATGAGAAATCTCGACAAGCTGACTGTACTGACCGCCGATAAAGGATATGACTGGGAGCTACTTCGGCAAAAGCTCCGTTCTGAGGGAGTGAGACCAGTGATCAAGCACCGCGAATTCGGGTGGCACGGCGTCGCAAACAATGTATTGCTCGATGATACGACGTACCACCAACGGTCGAATATCGAAGCAACGTTTTTCGCGCTTCGCCGAAAATATGGTGAGATCGTGCGAGCGAGAACGTGGTTCGGTCGATTCCGCGAACTCGTTCTCAAATGCGCCGTCAGAAACGTCGAACTCGCGCTTAGCGGCTCAAACGCATGAATTCAGGCGTCTAAACAAGGCCTCGCAGGCCAATCGAGATAATATCACCGTGATGGGCCAATCGGAAATAATCTCATGCAAATCATATATGTAGCAGCCTCTATATTCATAAGGAAATATCTACAATTTTATATTCTATCCATAACAAAAGAGTTAATATATATATATATATATGGTTGGCAATTGCCAATAGAGGCAAAGACAAATGTCAGAAGATCATAAAGATCCCGGTTCGCATCGAGAGCAGCTAAATGAACAAATTTCTGACGGTGGTGGCTGTACGGAGACGTGGGAAACTCTCTCCGGCATGCGCGAAGAGACCGGCAGGCGCAACTTCCTCTCCCACGTCGGAATGACTCTCGGTGTGCTGTCGATCGGTGGGAGTGCTGTGTCCGCATCTGCATCTGCCGCCGTAACGACGAGCGAACCGCAGGTAAATATCGAATCGCTCGAGGGGCGAGAGCGTGCACTATTACTCTGGCGCGCCTACCGATCGGAAGACCTACGCAAGGTGGTTCGAGCGCTCGGTGAGAGGCCAAAAGCTACGAAGGTGTTCGAATACACATCGGACGATGCCAGTGGATACGGCGTGACTTTCGGCGAAATCGATGAAGACTGCACTACCATCCATTACAAGGAGAGCCCTTCGATTGAAGGCGGGTCTACTGCCTACGGAGGAAAGCCCGAAGGAGATGGCGTTCGAGCGGTTGAAACGAAGGAGGGGTCGATAATGTCGATTGGAACACCACTCGTCCGGGATGTTGCGTCACGACTCTCCGATAATAAAATCGATACTGAAAGTGGGAACCAGTCGGTAAAACGTGACCAGTCGATTCTCGTTCAAGATCTTGAAGACGCAAAGCGGTTCGATCTCTATCTTCCCGTCGTTCGCGACGATGAGGTCGTCGGTCGAACCATTCTCACCGCAAACACTCGACCGGAGCACGCCAATTCCTCAGACTTTCATAATGTATCACCACAGGGCTCTGGCGGCGTGTCTACACAGAGCCACAAGATCTGCGATCCATGGGGATGGGTTTGTACTGACTACTGCCAGATTCTCTGCGGCACGATCGGTGCACTCGCAGGAACCGCCTGCGTCGCAAAATGCTCCGCCACAATTGCAGGGATTCCGATCTCACCGGCCTGTGGGGCTCTCTGCGCCACCTCCGTTGGCGTGACCTGCTACGAATCGTGCAAGAACCAAGTCGGGCATTGAATAGCCCTGTATCAGTAGGGATTCAGGGGTGACATCAAGAATGAACACAGCAAATCCAACCGTCGCGATCGGAATCGCGCTTGTCATGGCTATTCCCATATATCTCGCATTCTCACTGCAGACTGGGTCTGCACGAAATGCCCTCTTAGGCGGGCTAGTTGCGTTCATTGTCGGGGCAGTCACGTTGCGACTGATCGAGATTTCGGTATAGAATGGGACACTGCAGAGTATGCCCTCCCACTCCCGACGAACGCTCTCGGTCGGTGGCCTCGTCGCAGCACTCGTCTGGTTCCTTCGGGAGCCCGGCTACTCACACGCTTGACTCGTGCTATTCGTCGCAATCGCGTGCGCGTGACTGATCGGCTACTACGGCGTCGTCGCCGATCAGCAAACCATCGCCAGCGCCGGGATTCTCGGCTAGTTCCTGCTCGGCTTCTGGCAGGCGGTCCTCTGGATCGTCGTCTATCCGGTGATCGGTGGGTTCGTTCTCGCAATCGCTATCGGATCGAACGATCTGGCAACAACAGCGCCGACGTAACGTCCTGGACCGCCGTGCCGGCTCTTTCCAGGATTACTCCAGTTCCGCGTCGCGGATCGTGCCCTCCGCTGCCCGGAGATGTGCCTCGGCGCCGAACGTCTGGACGACCGCCTCCAGATCCTCGTCGTCTGCCCCGTCGGCCAGGAGTTCCTCGGCGTGCTCGGTGACGTTCGGGATCGCTCGCAGGAGGTTGTCCACGATCGGGATCGCGGCGGTCTGTGGCGAGCGCGAGAGCGGATTGAGGTCGATCACGATCTCGGTCTTGCCCATCTTCCCCAGCGCCTCGGCGCGGTCGCCGTCCTCCAATGGCACGAGCACCACGTCGGCGTCCTCGATCCCGTCGGCGTCGACGATCCCGCGGTAGTGCCCGACCTCGGGCACCTCGCCGTCGCCTTTCAGTCCCTTGACCTCCTCGGCGCCGTGCTCGCGGAGGTGCGCCGCGATGGTCTCCATTCGCTCCTCGGTTCGATTGAAGAGGTTGACTTCGAGATCCGCGCCGACGATTTCGGCGAGTTCGACGTACTCCTCGGGCACGAGCGCTGCGACGTTGCCGTTGACCGAGAGGACGGGGTGCTCTGCGAGCAGGAGCTCTGCGGCGGCGGCCCTCGCGGCTTCGTCGGCACTGGGAATCGTCTCCTCGCCGAGCAGGTAGTCGAAGGCGGTGCCGCGGCCCTCGGCGTGCATTCCCTGGATGTGGGTGATCCCCTTCTCGACGCCGGCCTCGATCCGGTGACGCGTCTCGAGGTCGGCCGAGCGGGGGTGGTCCTCGGGCGTGTGCTCGGGTTCGTCGCCGTGGGGATCGTTCGCGGCGGCCCCATCAGTCGCGTCTTCGGCATCGTCCTCCTCGAGGGGCACGTCCGCGACCGCCTCCGCGACGGCCGACTGGCTCGCTGTGTTGGCGGGGGCGTCCCCGTCGCCGCCGGGCTCGGCCTCGCTCGCGTGGTCCTCGTCGCTCACGCACGTGTGTGGGGAACCGACCTGCAAAAGGAATCCGGTCCGTCGAATCGGTGGGGTTCGATCTTTGCGGTCAGCTTCGGTAGCAACTGCCCCGAAAGCCCTCGGCCGGCTCGCCTCCCGCGACTCGCTGCGCGCTTCACTCGCTCCCTTCGGTCGCTCGTTCCAGTGCTTGCTTCGTCGGGGTTCGGCGACCCGGCCTCGCCCTTTCAATCCACCAGGGGCGGGCGTCAGTGAAGGAGTCGAATCGAACGGTGGAAAATCGGGGGGCTGTGGTTGGGTGGACGCCCTACCAGGTCACGACGGTCTCACCGTTAGGGCCGTGCTCTTTGACCCTCAGCATCTCCTCGCGAGCCACCTGCCTCGATGGGTGTGGCTCGACGGACTCGGCGAGCGATCGTCCGTTCTCGTCGACGAGCCGCCAGATCCATCCGCCGCCGCGCTCGTGGAACTCGAAGGCAGCCTCGTCGATCTCGAGGATGCTAGAGTCGCCGACGATCTCTTTCGTCTCGTCGATCGCGGTCTGAACGTCGTCGCGAATCTCGTAGTCCGCAGCGCTGACGGCGCGGACGCGCTCGCGCTCGTCGAGGAGGCGCCACGCCCAGCCGTCGGCCTCGTCGCGGTGCAGTTCGAAGGCCAGCGTCTCGAACTCGAGCGTCCCGGCGTCGGGTGCCCGGGACTGGACCGTCTCGACGGCCTCGACGGCGGCGTGCCGGGTGTCGTAGCGCTCGGCAGCCTCGGCAACGGTCTCGCGATCGTCGTCGAGGAGCCGCCAGCCCCAGCCATCCTCGGTCTTGTCGATCCAGACGACGCCGTCGCCGAGCTCGAAGACGGGTGCCTCGTCGGCGCCGTCGATGATTGCGTGGGCGTCGGTGAGCGCAGCGCCGCGGTCCTCGTAGGTACGGTCTCCGGTCGCGACCGGTTCGCGGTCGCGATCGATGAGCCGCCAGTGCCAGCCGCTGCCGTTCCGGAGCTGAACGGTGAGCGCGCCGATCTCGTCGATTTCGGCGCTGTCACCGGCCTCCTTGACGTTCGCGATCGCGGCGGTCGCGTCGTCGCGAGTCGGGTAGCGCTCGCCCGCCTCCGCGAGGATCGTGCCGTCGGTGTCGACGAGCCACCAGTCCCAGACGTCGGCCTCGGCGTCCGTCGAGCACTGGAAGATCGCGGTATCCATTCCGCGGACCCGTGCGTCGTCGAGATGTTCGGTCAGGAACTCGACGGCGTCGCGTGCGGCGGCTCTGGAGGGATGCGTGTCCGCACCCTCGGCGATCAGTTTGCCCGCCTCGTCGATGAGTCGCCAGGCGTACTCGCCGGCGTCGGTCTTGTAGATCTCGAAGGCGGCGGTGTCGATCTCCAGCACCTCGGCGTCGGGCGCGTTCTCTTTGAGCGTCGTCATGCCGTCCATGACCTCCTCCCGGGAGCCGTACTCTTCGCCGCTGTCGGCCATCACCTGGCCGTCCTCGTCGATGAGCCGCCAGCGCCACTCGCCGCCGGACTCGTACTGCTGGAAGGCAGCCTGCTCGAACTCGATGAGCTCCGCCGCCAGCGCCTGTTCGCGCACGCGGCCGGCGGCCTCCTCGGCGAGTCCGCTGTCCGCGAACGTCTCGGTGCTGTCCGCGAGCAGCCGACGATCCGCGGAGACGAGTCGCCAGTTCCAGGCCCGTCCCGCAGCGTCGTCGTCCGCGGCCTGCCCGTCACTCGCCCCCTCGGCGGACGCGGGTTCGTCCACGGGGTAGACCTCGTAGTCGGCGCCCGCGACCTCGACGGTCTCGGCGCTGCCGACGACCTCTCGCGTTCGCTCGGCCAGCTGGCGGTTGGTCTCAGATCGCTCGACGGCCCCGGGGCTGTGCGCGATCAGGTCGTCGGCGTCGTCGCGCAGCCGCCAGCGGTAGCCCTCGCCCACGCCGTAACATTCGAATCCGGGCGTGCCACGCTCGACGATCGTGGCGTCGCCGACGCGATCGGCTGCGTCGCTGGCGGCCTCCTCGGCGCTGCGTCGTGTCTCGTAGGCCGCCTCGCTAGTCACGAGGGCGCGATCCTGGCGGTCGACGACGCGCCAGTGCCAGCCGGCGTCGCCGGGCAGGAGTTCGATGCCGACCTCGAACGCGAGGATGCGGGTGCCGTCGACGCCCTCGACGAAGCGGTCGGTCGCGCGCTGGGCGGTCGCCTCGTCGTCGTAGCCGTCGGGGTCCGTCGCGAGTGGCTGGCGCTGATCGTCCAGCAGTCGCCAGTGCCACTCGCCGCGTTCGTCCTCGGAGACGTCGAAGGCGGCCGAGCGAATCTCGATGACGCTCGCGCCCGGAATCGCCTCCTTGAGGAAGGTGACCGTCGATTCGGCCTCGTCACGCGTCGCGGCTGGCTCGTCGCTCCGGGCGAGCACGCTGCCGTCGTCCCGGACGAGCGACCAGCGCCAGCCGCCCGCCTCGGTCTTGTAGAGGCGGAAGGCCGCCGTCGTGATCTCCAGCATCCCCGCGTCGCCGATCGTCTCGCGCACGTCGTCGATCGCGAGCCGCGCGTCGGTGTCAGAGGGTGCGAGGTCGGCGGACTCGCCGACTGCGTCCCGCTGGATGATTCGCCAGCCCCAGTCGTTGGTCGGGTGTTCGTAGACCGCGAAGAAGGCGTCCTCCGTCTCCTCGCCGAGCAGCACCGGCGAGGCGTCCGAGTCGATCCCGAGCTCGGGTTCGACGAGCAGCCCCTTCTCCCCCGTCACGATCGGCACGAGCACCGCGACGCCAGCGACGACGCCGACGCCGAGGCTGTAGATGGCGATGATGATCGGCGCGTAGTCCGTTCCGGAGCTGACGTTCCAGCTTCCGGGGTAGACCTGCCAGAAGACCGGTAAGGAGAGGAGCGCGACTGCCGCACCGACGATGCTCGCCTGCATCGCGCGTCTGCGAACCGGCAGGAGTGTGACGATTCCGAGTAAGCCGAAGACGCCCCCTGAGGCTGCAAGGACGATCGCGACGCGCCGGAGCGCCCAGTTCTGCCCGCCCATCACGACACCGACCTCGTAGATCACGAACCCGAGAATCCCTGCAACAGTCCCCATGAGGAAGAGCCAGTAGCCGTAGACGTCGCGCTTGGAGTCCGGTTCGCCGACGTACCGGTGGTAGAGTTCGACGAGTCGCCCGTCCTGAATGTCAGACGCTGCCATAGTAGGTCGGTAGGTGCTCACAGCGGGAGCATAAACCCCAGCACCTGTTCTCGGGCCGGCAGATCGCCCGTCAGTTGGAGTTACATTCGCCGGACTCCGCGGTGAATGGACGGCGGTCGGGAGCGTGAACAGTTCGGACAGCTGACCAGAATATCGGCCGAAAACGATATGTCGCGACGATCGGCGCCACGGGCTGCGAGCCGACCTACCGGCAGAGGCTCGCGCCCGCTGGATCGATCTCCGTCCGCTCGGCGTCGTAGCCCGCGTCGGTCAGCCCAGTGCCGAGACAGAAGACGGTCTCGCCGAGCATCGCCATCGCCGCGTCGCCGCCGGCCTCGTTGGCCTCCTGGATCGCCTCGATCACCGGCTGGGTCAGGAGCTCCGCTTCGCGCGCGAACCGCCGCGACGCGCGCATGAACGTCTCCACCGTCGGCTCGGACTGCACGATCTGAAGACTCTGCTGGCCGAATTCGCTCAGCGCGTCCGTATCACCGTCAAGCACGTCGGCTGTCGAGAGCTCGTCCATCGCGAGATACTCGACGGTCTCCCGGGCTGAAATGCCATCGAGTTCGCCCTCGCCCGGCGCGCCGGGCTCCGTTCGAAGCACCATGCCACCGTGGGCCTGCGCGACGACGTCGCCGAGTCCCGTGCCGGCCCGCACCTCCGCACCGTGGGCCAGCGAGATCAGTTCGTTCTCGGAGTACTCGAGGTCGAATGACTCCGCCGCCGCGAGCGCGGTGCCGAGCGTGGCCGCACCCGACACGCCGAACCCACAGCCCGGCGGCAGCGCACTCTCGACGAGGACCGTCGCGTCGAGATCCAGCACCTCGCGAATCCGCTCGACCGGCGCGATCGGCGCACTCGTGTCGTCGAGGTATGTCTCGCGCTCGCCCGCCCGGACCGTGACCGTCACCCCGTCCGCGAGGGTGATTCCCCCGCCGACAGAGCCCGTTGTCATCGGAGTCTCGCCGTCGTGTACCGCGAAGAAGCCGGTGACGTGTCCGGGGACGAACGCCGAGACCGCCTCGCCTGCCATAGAGCAGCCTTGGGGGCCTCCCAAAAACCGGTTTCGACCTAGGAATTTGCTGAGCTGGAACTGTAGGTCTCTGATAGACCGCAACCTCCTACGGAAGCCCCCTCCCGCTCGTCGGTGTACGCTCGCTGCGCGCCTTGCCTCACTCGCTGGCGCTCGCTCGGCTGCGGTGCTTACACCGACAGACTCGCTCCGCTCGTCTGTCGAGGTTCGCCTCGCTGTGCTCGGCTCACCGTCGCCTACACCGACGAGCGGTCGGCCCCCTTCCGGAGTCCCACCCAGGGGATTTGTCATCGGAGCTTCGAACGCTGGATCTCCACCGCCTCCGCGGTCGAGATCCGGTCCACGTAGCTCGGTGGACCCCGCCGGAGTATCGCGTGAGCGGTCGAAGAGCACCGGGTGGGACTGGAAGGGGCCGAGCGGGAGGGGGCTTCCAAGCAATTTGCTGTCAAGTAATCGTCTGCACCGATCGCCGCCGCACCCCTCACTCCAGCCGTTCGCCCTGGTAGGAGCCGTCGTAGAGGTCTTCGTGGGCAGCATCCGCGAGGACGATCTGCCCGAAGCGAGCGCCCTGCTCGATCTCGATGGGATGGGTCACCTGCAGGAGCCCCTCACCCTTGCCCTCGTAGCCGGCGTCCCAGACGGCAGTCTCAAGCGTGGTGCCGTTGCGCATGAGCGATGAGCGCGGCAGGATGAAGCCGACGTGCTCCTCGGGAATGGCGACGGTCTCGGTATAGCGGACGACGTAGCCTCCGGGCTCGAGGTGGAACACGCGATCGTCGCCCTCTGGCTCGATCTCGGTCCGGTCGGCGACGGTCTTGCCGTCCCGGCCGATGCGCCCGACTTCGTCGGGTTCGAGCACCGCTTCGAGCGTGAGATCGACGCCGTTTGGCTGGACCTGCTCCTCTTCGATCGGGCTAATGTTCTCCGCGACGAAGGCGCCAGAGCGGAACATAGGCGTTCGTGGCACCGGGGGAGCCAAGTTCGTTCCGACGTTGGCGCGCCAGCCAGCGGCCGAATAGACCGAAACGGGAGCGGGCTTCGGCACGGATAGTGCTCGCCGAGGGGCGGTCTCCCACGATCGTACACGCGGATCTCGCGGGATTTATACCCGCGCGGTGACGATATTGGGCCGCTATGGGACAAACTCTCACCGAGAAAATTCTCGATGACCACCTCGTCGAGGGCGAGCTGACGCCCGGCGAGGAGATCGGCATCGAGATCGACCAGGTCCTGACCCAGGACACCACGGGGACGATGGTGTGGCTGCAGTTCGAGGCGATGGGCCTGGACGAGGTCCAGACCGAGATCGCCGCTCAGTACTGCGACCACCAGACCTACCAGTTCGACTTCAAGAACACCGACGACCACCGCTTCCTGCGCTCTGCGGCCGGCACCTACGGCGCGTACTTCTCTCGGCCCGGCAACGGCATCTGTCACAACGTCCACCGCGAGAACTTCGCGGCGCCCGGCAAGACGATGCTGGGGTCGGACTCTCACACGCCGACGCCCGGCGGGCTCGGCGAGCTCGCCATCGGCGCCGGCGGGATCGACGTCACCGTCGCGATGGGTGGCGCGCCCTACTACATCGAGATGCCCGAGGTCCACAGCGTTCGCCTCGAGGGCGAGCTGCCCGAGTGGGCGACCGCGAAGGACGTCATCCTCGAGCTCCTCCGACGGCTGTCCGTCAAGGGCGGCGTCGGCAAGGTGCTCGAGTACACCGGTCCCGGCGTCGAGACGCTCTCGGCACCCGAGCGGATGACGATCACCAACATGGGGACGGAGCTCGGCGCCACGTCGTCGATCTTCCCGACGGACGAGAACACCCAGGAGTACCTCGAGAAGGTCGACCGCGGCGACGAATACGTCGAGCTCCAGCCCGACGACGACGCGGAGTACGCCGACGAGATCGTCGTCGACCTGTCGGACCTCGAGCCGCTCATCGCCGAGCCCTCGATGCCCGACAACGTCGTGCCAGTTAGAGAGGTCGCGGGGCAGGACGTCGACCAGGTCATGGTCGGCTCCTGTACGAACGGCGCGTTCGCCGACATCCTCCCCGCCGCGAAGATGCTCGAAGGGCGCGAGGTCAACATGACGACCGAGATGATCGTCGCACCCGGCTCCAAGCAGGCCTCGGAGATGCTGGCCCGACAGGGCTGGGTCGCCGAGATGATGGCCGCCGGCGTGAACTTCTCGGAGGCCACCTGCGGTGCGTGTATCGGCATCGGTCACGTGCCCGCCTCCGACTCCGTCTCGCTGCGTACCTTCAACCGCAACTTCGAGGGCCGTTCCGGCATCGAGGACGACAACGTCTACCTCTGCAGCCCCGAGGTCGCCACCGCCGCGGCGATCAAGGGCGAAATCGTCGATCCCCGGGACCTCGCCGACGACCTCGGCGACCTCGAGGACCCCGGCTTCGAGCTCCCCGAGGAGTACGACGGTTCGAAGACCGACCTCATCACGCCCGACGAGGCGCCCGACGACGGGCTCGTCAAGGGCCCCAACATCGGCGACGTGCCCATCAAGGATGCGCTGGACGCCGACATCGACGGCCCCGCGATCCTCAAGATGGGCGACAACATCACGACCGACCACATCATCCCTGCGACCCAGGACATCCTGATGTACCGGTCGAACATCGACAAGCTCTCTGAGTTCACCCTCTCCCGCGTCGACGACACCTTCGCCGACCGCGCGGCCGCCGCCGACGGTGGCTGGCTCGTCGCTGGCGAGAACTACGGGCAGGGCTCCTCACGCGAGCACGCCGCGATGTGCCCGATGTATCTCGGTATCGAGGGCGTCCTCGCACAGAGCTTCGCACGGATCCACCGCGCGAACCTCTTCAACTTCGGGCTCGTCCCGCTCCTCATCGACGAGGAGACTTACGAGCAGATCGAGCAGGGCGACGACGTCGCCGTCGTCGACGACGTCCACGAAGCGGTCGCCTCCGGCCAGGAGGAGTTCACCATCCGCGTGAACGACGACTGGGAGGCCACCGCGACGCTGGACGCCTCCGAACGCGAGCGCGAGATGCTCGCCGCCGGTGGCAAGCTCGCCTGGACGAAGCAGCAGGCCGAAGGCGGCGACAGCCCGGCGCCCGCTGACGACTGAACGGCGCGATTTCTTGCGGATCTTTTTATGCGATACCTCGGCCAAGACACGACGTGCTACCAGATGGAATTACAGTAATTACGCCCAATACAGCTATTACACTGGAGCGTCGAACGTCGTATGTGCCGATCCGGATCGATCGCTTCGAGGAAGACGACGAGTCCGAGCTACGTCCCGGTGGTCACACGAACGCGGAGCTGGTGCTGGCCTTCCTCTCGGCCAACGACGAACAGGCGTTCACGCCGAAGGAAATCCACGAGGAAGTGGAGATCGCTCGCGGGAGCGTCGGCGTCGTTCTCTCTCGACTCGAAGACCGCGAACTGGTGCGCCACCGAGGCGAGTACTGGGCAGCAGATCCCGACGCCGACGTCGCCACGACGCTGACGTCGCTTGCGACCGCGCGAAACGCGACGGAGCGGTTCGGTCCCGAAGATTCCGAGGACTGGGGCCCAGGCGTCGGGGAGGACACGTAGATGGAGGATGCGTCGATGGACAATCGACGCGGTGAGGTCTGGTGGGGACCAGCATTGCACAAATCCTCGCCAGCATATCGACCGTGGCTGATCGTCAGCGACGGCTCGCAACCGTTCGCGGACGAGGAAGCCATCGTACTTGCGTTGACGACGCAGGCTCACGGCGCCGGAATCGCTGTCACCGGCGATGCCTGGATTCGTGGGGGATCGAACGCTGACGCGTTCATATCGCCGTGGTACGTCTCGACGATGAAACATCGCGAGCTCGAGGACCTCCAGGGAGAACTCTCCCCGGACCTGGTTTCAGACGCTGTGGCGGAACTCCACGGGTACGTCCCGACGTAGTTCACCACAGACGCTACTCTCGCCAGACGACTACTACTCGTCCTCGAGCATCTGCTCGTAGGCCGGCCGCTGGTAGAGGAAGATCAGGTTCGCGACGATGATCGTGGTGACGGCAACGACCAGAGCTGCGCCGATCCGCCCGACGGACGCAACAGCCGTCGTCCACGCGACCAGGAGCCCGATCCCGACGGCAACGCCGGCTGATCGCTGGAAGTCGACGATTCGTTCGCTCCGCGGCCGGGCCTCGTGGTAGAGCCAGCCCTCCCCGGCGCCGGCGGAGCCGTCGACGATCAGAAAGACGCCGGTACCGACGCCGACGCCGATCGCGAGCGCGTACCGGAGCGCGAGGAGCTGTCCGAGGGCGAGGGAGAGGCCGGCAGCGAGGGCCAGCCCGGCCACCAGTGCAGCGAGACGGCGGATCACGCCGGATGCTCCGGCCGATCGGCAGGTAACTGTTCTGGTCCGGATCGTCACCAGCTGCCACGGTGCTGTGTCGGTGCGTCCCACCGCTGGCGCCACTGCGCCCGCGGATCACTACCCTTTTGACCCCGCTGGCGATACGATTCCCCAATGGGACGCCGCAAGAAGATCGTGGAAAAGTGCGAGCGGCTGATGGACGATCCGGTACAGATCCGGAACATCGCCATCGCCGCCCACGTCGACCACGGCAAGACGACGCTGACAGACAATCTCCTCGCAGGCGCCGGCATGATCTCCGACGACACCGCCGGCGAGCAGCTCGCGATGGACACCGAGGAGGACGAACAGGAACGCGGCATCACGATCGACGCCGCGAACGTTTCGATGACCCACGAGTACGAAGAGGAGGACTACCTCATCAACCTCATCGACACGCCGGGCCACGTCGACTTCGGTGGCGACGTCACCCGCGCGATGCGCGCCGTCGACGGTGCGCTCGTGGTCGTCGACGCCGTCGAGGGCGCCATGCCCCAGACGGAGACGGTGCTGCGACAGGCACTCCGCGAGGGCGTCAAGCCCACGCTGTTCATCAACAAGGTCGACCGCCTGATCTCGGAGCTCCAGGAGGGCCCCGAGGAGATGCAGGAGCGCCTGCTTGCGGTCATCCGCGACGTCAACGAGCTCATCCGCGGGATGACCGAGGAGATGGACGACGTCGACGAGGACTGGACCGTCGGCGTCGAGGAGGGTACCGTCGGCTTCGGGTCCGCGCTCTACAAGTGGGGCGTCTCGATGCCCTCGATGCAGCGCACCGGGATGGACTTCGGCGACATCATCGACCTCGAGCGCGCGGACAAACGCCAGGAGCTCCACGAGCGAACGCCGCTTTCGGACGTCGTGCTCGACATGGTCTGTGAGCACTTCCCGAACCCGATCGACGCCCAGCCCCACCGCATCCCGCGGGTCTGGCGCGGCGACGCGGACTCGGAGCTCGCCGGGACGATGCGCGACGTCGACCCCGAGGGCGAGGTCGTCTTTATGGTCACCGACATCGGCGTCGACCCCCACGCCGGCGAGATCGCCACCGGGCGCGTCTTCTCCGGGACCCTCGAAGAGGGCCAAGAGCTCTACGTCTCCGGAACCGCCGGCAAGAATCGCGTACAGAGCGTCGGCCTGTTCATGGGTGACGAGCGCGAGGAAGTGGATCGCGTCCCCGCGGGGAACATCGCGTCCGTTACCGGTCTCCCCGACGCGATCGCCGGCTCGACGGTCTCCTCCGTCGAGATGACGCCCTTCGAGAGCGTCGACCACATCTCCGAGCCCGTCATCACGAAAGCCGTCGAGGCCAAGAGCATGGACGACCTGCCGAAGCTCATCGAGACGCTGCGACAGGTCTCCAAGGAGGACCCGACGATCCAGATCGAGATCAACGAGGACACTGGCGAGCACCTCATCTCCGGGCAGGGCGAGCTCCACCTCGAGGTCCAGACCCAGCGCATCGAGCGCAACCAGGGCATCCCCGTCAAGACCGGCGAGCCGATCGTCGTCTTCCGGGAGGCACCCCAGCAGCCGACCGGCGGCGAGGTCGAGGGAATCTCCCCGAACCGCCACAACCGCTTCTACATCTCCATCGAGCCGCTCGAGCAGGATCTCATCGACGCGCTGAAGAAGGGCGAAGTGTCCATGGACATGCCCGAGCTGGAGCGCCGCGAGGCGCTACAGGACGCCGGCATGGACAAGGATACCTCCCAGAACGTCGAGGAGATCCACGGCGCGAACATCTTCATCGACGACACGAAGGGGATTCAGCACCTCAACGAGACGATGGAGCTCGTCATCGAAGGGCTCGAGGACGCTCTCGACGAGGGCCCGCTCGCCGGCGAGCCCGTCGAGGGATCGCTCCTCCGACTCCACGACGCCCGCCTCCACGAGGACACCATCCACCGCGGTCCCGCCCAGGTCATCCCGGCGGTCCGCAACGCGGTCCACCGCGCGCTGATCCACACCGAGATCCGCCTGCTGGAGCCGATCCAGGAGGTCCGCATCGACGTGCCCAACGAACACATGGGCGCCGCCTCCGGCGAGATCCAGGGCCGACGTGGCCGCGTCGACGACATGTACCAGGAAGGCGACCTCATGGTCGTCGAGGGCGTCGCGCCCGTCGACGAGATGATCGGCTTCTCCAGCGACATCCGCTCCGCGACCGAGGGTCGCGCGTCCTGGAACACCGAGAACGCTGGCTTCCGCGTGCTGGCCGACAACCTCCAGCGTGACATCATCGGCGAGATCCGCGAGCGCAAGGGCATGAAGGAAGAGCTGCCCGAGGGCGTCGACTACTTCTAAGGACCTTTTTTCGACCGGGGTTTCCTCACTCGCTCCCTGCGGTCGCTCGTTGCGGGAACCCCGGTCAAAAAATCTCCACCAAAAAAAGGCCGCCAGCTCGGGCTCCGCCCTCGCTGGCGGTGGATTGCGTGGTGCAAACCGCGACGCACCGCTTTGCTACCCGCCCCCGCTCACGCAGAAGCCGTTCCCGGCGAGGTCCTCCATCACCGTCCAGACGGTGTCGTGCTCCTCGTCGGTCTTCGTTTCGCGCACCATCGCGCCGAGTCCTTCGAGGCGCTCGACCTCGCTCTCGCGATCCTCGGCGTGGAGGTCGAGGTGGATCGGCAGACCGCGATCCGTTCCGCGTGGCGCTTCGCGGAGCATGAGGTTCGGGCCGTCGGGTACCTCGACGATCTCGAGGCCGAGTTCGTCGAGCAGGTCCAGCCGCTCGGCGTCTAGCGCTTCAGCCCAGAAATCCGCGAGTTCAGCGGGGTCGTCGCTGGCGAAGTTGACGTGTGCGATCTCGACCATGCGTACGCTCGCCGACGGACGTAGTGCAGAAAAATCGACGACACGGCGGAGATCGTTGCCGACCTCGGGGTCGGCACTACGGCGTCAGTCTTTCTCGCCCAGCCGCGCGTCCTGCTCGATCACTTCTCGCGTGCGATCCGTCGGCACCGAGACGCTGATCTCCTTCGTCCGGCCGTAGCGGCCCTTCGAGACGACGACGGCGTTGACGATGCCGAGCATGTCGAGTTCGGAGATGAGGTCGGTGGCCCGGCGCTGGGTGAGCGGATCGAGGCCGGCCTCCTCTGCGAGCGTGCGATAGACGTTGTAGACCTCGCCCGTCGTGACCCGGGACTCCCCGTTCTCGTCGAGGTCGATGATCGAGAGAAGGACGAGCTTGGACTGGGTCGGGAGCGTCCGAACGGCCTCGACGATCCGATCCAGTTCGATCTTGTCCTGCGCGCGCCGGACGTGCTCGTCGCCCACGCGGTCCTCGCCGTCACGCTCGGCGAACTCGCCGGCGCAGCGCAGCAGATCGAGTGCTCGGCGGGCGTCGCCGTGTTCCTGTGCAGCGAAGGCCGCACAGAGCGGGATGACGCCCTGCTCGATGACGTCCTCGCTGAACGCCATCTCGGCGCGCTGGTCGAGGATGTCCGAGATCTGCTGGGCGTCGTAGGGCGGGAAGACGATCTCCTCCTCGCCCAGCGAGGATTTGACGCGCGGATCGAGGAAGTCGGTGAACTTGAGGTCGTTCGAGATGCCGATGATCGAGACTTTCGAGCGTTCGAGGCCGGAGTTGATCCGCGAGAGGTTGTAGAGGGTGTCGTCACCGGACTTCTCGACGAGTTTGTCGATCTCGTCGAACATGAACACCAGTACGCGTTCGTAGAGGTCGATCGCCTCGAAGAAGGACTGGTAGACCCGGTCGGTGGGCCAGCCCGTCATCGGGATTTCCTCGGTCGTCTCCGTGTAGGATCGGAGCTCCTCGATGCGGTCGCGGACGGCGGCGAGATCCTCGTAACCGAGCTCTTGGGCGCGCTCGACGTTGACGGCGTCGACGATGGCGGTCAGTTCGGAGATGTCGTCCTCGGCTCGCTCGAGATTGTCCTCGATGAACTCGTTGCCCAACTGTGCGAGTACGCGGTACTGCGTGTCGGTGACCTCGCAGTTGATGTACTCGACCTCGCAGTCGACCTCGTACTCCGATGCGGAGCGCTCCAGCTCCTGGCTGACGTACTTCGCGCTGGCGGTCTTGCCGGTCCCCGTCTTGCCGTAGACGAGGATGTTCGATGGCGTGTCCCCCCGGAGCGCGGAGACGAGTACGGTCGCGATCTCGTTGATCTGCGTCCCACGGTGTGGCAGCCGATTCGGCGTGTAGGAGGGGCGAAGCACCTCTTTGTCTTCGAAGATGCGTTCCCCGGCGAGCAGTTCGTCGAACAGCCCGTCCCCGGCAGGTTCCTCCTGCTCGGTGGCGTCATCGGGCACCTGCAGCTCGGTCGCGGCGACGGAGCCAGGTCCCGTCGTATCTCCAGACGCGTCGCTCGCGCCGTCGGGTGTAGCAGCCCGATCGTCGATCGAATCGTCGGACTGCTCACCGTGTGCGCCAACAGCCTCGGCGGTGTCGGCGTCCTCGGGCTCGTCCGTCGCAGATGCGTCGTCCTCGTTCATTCCTGATCCCCACAGCCGCCCCCAACGGGGGCGAACGGTCCGCCGTCCGGCGATATACACGAACCAGTTCCCACCGGACGTCCCGCAAAGTGCACACCGATCAGCCAGGCACACCAGGGTGATAAGCGTGTTCGTCCGTGGTCGAACAGGTCCGATCGTTGATGGGGTTTGGCAGCGTATACCCGAACCGACGCAGGCTACCAGTTCGGTTCAGTAAGCGACGCCTTCGCTCCGGTTTCGGACGGTTTCGCGCGTCCCTGGCGTGCTGCCGGCACTGATCCGCATCGATGCCGACCGCGGGTAGCCTCCCGACCGGTGGCGGTGACAACAAGCATTTAACGACTCCGCGGGTAGGCTTCGAAGACCGATGGCCCAGGGCAGCAACGCCGAGTGGATCGTGCCCACCACGGACGCGAGATCGCTCCCGGTCGTCGAGCTCCTGACTGGCAGGGGGTTCGTCTCCGGGAAGTCCGGGAGTGGCAAGTCCAACACGGTCGGCGTCATCGCCGAAGAGCTGCTCGAGAACGGCTACAACTTCCTGATCGTCGACACCGAAGGCGAGTACTACGGGCTGCAGGAGGAGTACCAGCTACTCCACGTCGGGGGCGACGAGTTCGCCGACGTTCGCGTCGGCCCCGACCACGCCGAGAAGCTCGCGGAGATCGGCCTCGAGCGCAACGTTCCGATCATCCTCGACGTCTCGGGGTTCGACGACGTCGACGAGTCCCAGGAGCTCATCACCCGCACCATCGAGGAGCTGTACAGCCGCGAGAAGAAAGTGCGCAAACCGTTTTTGCTGATCGTCGAGGAGATGCAGGAGTACCTCCCACAGCAGGGCAGTGCCGGCGATCTCGGCGAGGTTCTCGAACGCGTGGCCAAGCGCGGCCGCAAGCGCGGACTCGGGATGTGTGGCGTCTCCCAGCGCCCCTCCTCCGTGGACAAGGACTTCATCACGCAGTGTGACTGGATGGCCTGGCACCGCCTCACCTGGGAAGCAGACGTGAAGGTGGTCTCGAAGATCATCGGCTCGGAGCGCAAGCAAGCGCTGACCGATCTCGACCCAGGCGAGGCTTTTCTGATGACGGACTGGGACGACGCGATCGAGCGCGTCCAGTTCCGCCGCAAGCACACCCACGACGCCGGAGCGACGCCGGGGCTCGAGTCCTACGATCGCCCGGATCTCAAGACCGTCGGCAACGACCTCATCAACGAGATCGAGGCGTCCGAACAAAGCGCCGCCGAAGCAGACGCCGCTCGCCAGGAGCCCGAGCCAGATACCGGCAGCCTCGAAGACCTCACACTGCCCGAATCGACGCCCGATCCCAAGACGAAGGAGACGGAGGCACAGGAGACGGGAGACGCTGCCGAAGCGACCGACGAGACGGCAGGCGTCGAGGAATCCGGGACGGTCGACGGCCCGCCCGGGTCGCCGATCGAGACGGAACCGATCGAGGTCGACGCCGACGATCCCGACGAGGCCGTCCAGCGCCTCCAGCAGCGGAACCGCGTGCTCGAACGCGAGGTCGAGGAGCTCCGGACGCTGCTGCAGTCCATCGAGCCCGACCACGAGCAGGCCGCCGATCACGCCAACCAGCCCGACTTCGCGACCGCAGCCGACGGAAACGGCACCGCGGGCGCAGGCATCGAATCCGCCACCGGGGGGAGCGGCTCCACCGCAGGCAACGAATCCGGCGCCGGCGGGAAGGCGTCCCAACCCTCGAAGGCGACGCCACCGACGCCGGCACGCTCCTCCAAACAGGCGACACTCTCGGGGTCGGGTGCAGAGGACTCGTCGACCTCGACGCCCACCCCGACGGCACCACGACGGCCGACGCCGCCCGACCGGCCGAGCAACCGCAGTGGGCTCGCCGGCGTCATCCTCGAGTTCGGAGAGATGACGATCTACCTGCTGAAGTCCACGAGCTACCGTCTGCGGCTGGCGTCTTACAAACTCCGCCGGAAGCTCTCCTGACCGGAGGACCGCTCCGTCCATCCCCCTGGCTCACCGCTCCGGGCGCCGAGCGGTACTGCTCGCGCCAGGGCCGGACCCGTTCGATCGAACCGGCAGTCGACGCCGTGGGTTCAGATGGATCCTCGCTGCAGACTGCTCACCGCCGGGCGCCCACCACCGACCGCGCGAGAGTGCCGGTCGGCGGCCGTCGATCTCGACGGACGCCAGACCGGGGATCCCGGACCGTTTCACTCGTTTAATTCGGCTTAATTGGGATTGAGACGCGCTCAGTCGCCGGAAATCGCGGCCATGGCCTTGCCCCCTCTTCATCCCCTGGCCCATGGATCCGGCTGCGATGGTTGCACGCAAACTGCTTGCGGTCGCCCTGGCTGCCACCCTGCTGATCGGTGGCGTCGCTGCCACGGGCGCCGCCATGCCCCAGGACGCACAGGCCGACGAGAACGCGCAGAACGAGCTGCCGAGCGACGCGGGCGCACCGGACGACGCGGACAACGACTCGGACGACGCTCCAAATAACGGGAACGGCAGCGCGGCCGCGCCCGGCAACGGCAGCGCGCCGGACGACGTCGGCCCCGACGGCGAGCAGGGGCCGCCCACGGACATGCCCGCGAACGTGCCCGATCACGTCGTCGAGATCCACCAGACGATCCAGAACTTCCTCGACGGCGGTAGCTTCGGCCTCGGCGACGCGATCGCCGACATCGTCGGGATGGACGACGACGCCGAGGAAGACGATGCATCGGAGAGTGACGGCGACGATACCGACGGTGCGGACGCTGACGGAGACGACGAGGACGCAGACGAGGCTGACGACGAGGACGTCGAATCCGACGACGAAGACTCTGACGACGCTGCGGGCGACGACGCTGACGACGACGGCGACTCCAGCGACGACGAGGACGGATCCGGCGACGCGGACGCCTGATCACGCCGGCTGACCACTCGCGACGCTGCACCGACGCGCAGCCCCGCTGCGCAACGGCTCTCCTTTCCGACGCTCTTCGGTGGCGAGCGGCGGCGCCAGCGAGAGGTCGATAGAAACGACAGCGGGGCAGTGAGTGAGGGGAGGGAGGAGACGGTGATAGTGGGAGGATGAGAAGTAGAAGATGGGAGAGCGAGCGGGAGTGCGATCGAGAGAGAGCAATACCGGACCGGTTGCTCGCGCCTATCGAACTCGCTCGCCAGGCACCGCGTCCTCGTAAGTCGTGAGCAGATCGGCCTGCTCGCCGGCGGCGAGCACCATGCCATCGGACTCGACACCGAACAGCTCCGCAGCTTCGAGGTTGGCCATCACGACCACCTTCGTTCCGGGCAGCTCGTCGACGTCGTGGAGCTGTTTCAGCCCGGCGACGATCTGACGGACCTCGACCCCGATGTCGACGGTTAGCTTGACGAGTTCGTCCGCGCCCTCGATGCCCTCGGCAGTCTCGATCCGTCCGACGCGAAGGTCGAGATCCTGGAACTCCTCGAAGCCGATCCGGTCCTCGAGGACCGGGTCGAGATCGGCGGGCACGTCGTCCGCGCTCTCTGCATCCTCGTCGGTGGCGTCGGTATCCGCAGCCGAATCGCCGTCTGCCGCGTCGTCAGATTCGTCAACGTTGGATTCGTCCTCGCCGTCTGCTGCTGAGGCGACCCGGTCGGCGAGTTTGGCGTCGAGCTCCTCGACGCGCTCGTCCTCGACGCCCTCGAACAGCTCGGCGGGTTCCTCGAACTCGTCGGCGGGCGGTTCGAGCGCCGCCTCGAGCTCCACGTCGTGGACCGAACCGGCCTCGCCGAGCTGGGTCCACAGCTCCTCGGCCGTGCCGGGCATGACTGGCTCCGCCAGCACGGCGCAGGCTTTCGAGAGCTGGACACAGTCGTAGATGACCTGTGCGGCGGCCTCGGGCTCGTCGTCGAGGAGCGACCACGGCTCGTTGCGCTGGATGTACTCGTTACCGAAGCGAGCGAGTTCGACGGGCGCGGTGCCGATCGCGCGGACGTCGTACTCGTTGACGGCGGCGTGGACGGAGTCGATCGCGTCCTCGATCTCGGCCTCGACTTCTTCGGAGACCGTCGCCTCTGGGGTGCCGTCGTAGTTTCGAAATGCGAACAGCATACCGCGGTAGGCGAAGTTGCCGAGCGTGCCGACGAGCTCGCCGTTGACGCGGTCGGCGAACTTCTCCCAGGAGAAGTCGATGTCCTGCTGGAGCCCGCCGTTCGTGGTCAGGTAGTAACGAAGGAGGTCGGGGTGGAACCCCTCGTCGAGATACTCCTGTGCCCAGATCGCACGGTTTCGGCTCGTCGAGAGCCCCTTCCCGTTGATCGTGATGAACCCCGTCGCGCACACAGCTCGCGGAGTGTCGTACCCGGCGACGTGGAGCATCGCCGGCCAGAAGATCGTGTGGTGCTGGATGATGTCCCGGCCGATGAAGTGGACGATCTCGCCAGCGTTCTCCGAGTCGGACTGCTCGCTCCCGTTCCACGCGTCCTCCCAGTCGTAGACATCGGCGCCGACGCGTTCGGAGTACTGCTTCGTCGAGGCGATGTACTCGATCGGCGCGTCGACCCAGACGTAGAGGACGAGATCGTCCTCGGAGCTGTGCTCGCCCGGATAGTCGATTCCCCAGTCCATGTCCCGGGTGATACACCAGTCCTGGAGCCCCTCTTCGATCCACTGCCGGGGCTGGTTCCGGGCGTTGTCCGTGCCGTCGAGATCGTCGAGGAACTCCGTCAGGAAATCGGCGAGCTTCGAGACGGTGAAGAACTTGTGTTCGCGCTCGCGGTACTCTGCTGGGTTGCCGGTGACCGTCGAGACCGGGTCCTCGATTTCGCCGGGTTCGAGGTGGCGACCACAGCCCTCGTCGCACTCGTCGCCGCGGGCCTGCTCGCCACAGTAGGGGCAGGTGCCCTCGACGTAGCGGTCCGGCAGCGCCTGGTCCTCCTCGGGGTCCCAGGCGACCTCGATCGTGCGCTCCTCGACGTACCCTTCTGCCTCGAGCTCGCGGACGATCTCGCGAGTCAGTTCGGTGTTGGTCTCGTCGTGGGTGTGGCCGTAGTTGTCGAAGTCGACGTCGAACTTCGGGAAGGTCTCGGCGTACTGCTCGTGCCACTCGAGGGAGAACTCCTCGGGCGAGACGCCCTCCTGCCAGGCGTTGACGGCGACGGGTGTGCCGTGCATGTCCGAGCCGGAGACGTAGGCGGTCTCCTGCCCGATGCGTTCGAGCGCACGATTGAACGCGTCCGCTGCGGTGTAGCCCCGGAGATGGCCGACGTGCAGGTCCCCATTCGCGTAGGGAAGCCCACAGGTGACGACGGCAGTCTCCTCGGTGGGAAAGTCCTGGCTGCTCATACCTTCCTGCTGTGGCCAGGCGACCCTAACGGTTTCCGTTCGCGACCAGAATCGAGCGCCACTGTGACTGGCATCGGCGCCACAGTAGCCAGCGTGGACATCCCATCCCGCTCGACACTGCTCCCACCTCCCGTCGTGGGGTCACCTCCGTAGTGAAACGATCTCCATTCACCTGCAGCAAATAGTTAAATTTCTAACCAGTAACTTTGCACTGCAAATCTTTTTGTTCGAGTGGTCCCTCCGGGCAGCCACGACGATGTCCACAGAGACTGCCGCCCCCGATTCGGCCGAACCGCCCGTTCCCGATCGCGTTCCCTGGCAGCGCCAGGCCTGGGCGTTCGCGGAGCGTCACCTCCGCGTGCTCGTGCGGAGCCCGATGGTCCTCTTCCTCGCCGTGGGCTGGCCGCTGGCGTGGTACGGGCTGACCGTCGCCGTGTTCCTGCCAGGGGACGCCGGCGCGTTCGCCCTCGGATCGGTGGCCGTGAGCTACGCGTTCTTCGGCTCGTTCACGGTCGTCGTCGCGGTGTTCGCCGGCGCGTTCGCGGGCGACCTCGACGGCGGGCGCTACCGGAAGTTCCGCTCGCTGCCGATCGCCCCGAGTGCGGATCTAGCGGGGCGGTTCGTCGCGGCGCTCGTCCTCGCCGTGTTCTCACACGCCGTCGTCCTCGCGGTCGCGTTCGCCACCGGCGCCCGTTTCGAGCCGCGTCTCGCTGCGATCGGCCTCGTGCCGCTGACGCTCCTGTCTTTCTGCGTCGTCGCGCTCGCGCTGTCACTCGTGCTCGGTGCCGTCGTCTCGAAACCAGAGTACATGACGACGATCGGAATCGTCCTCGCGCTGATCGCCTACTACACGACGGGGTTCAACGGCACGCAGCCGGGCATGATCGCCGACGATCCGTGGTTCGTCAACGTGCTACCGAACTCGCTGGCGACCCGCCAGCAGCTCTACGCGCTGTTCGACGGCGACTTCACCGACACGGGCGTGCTCCCGCCGGAGCTACCCTCGGGCATCGAGTTCGTCGGGCTGACCGGTGCCTACGTCGTCGTCGGGCTCGCCGTCTCGATCCTGCTCGTTCGTCGCGTCGCCTACGGAGGTGACCCACTGTGATCGACACCGCAGAGAGGGCTCGGAAGGCACAGGACCGCTCCGCAGGGAGCGTCCTCGAGGCCAGCGCTGTCGAGTTGACGATCGGTGACCAGCGCGTCCTCGAGGGCGTGGATCTCCAAATCGAATCCGGCGAGATCGTCGTCCTCATGGGTCCAAACGGCGCCGGCAAGTCCGTGTTCCTCTCCTGCTGTGCGGGTACGCTGAGGGCCGACGGCGGCGAGATCGAGTTCTTCGATCGGTACGCCCCACGAGCAGCTCGCGGGCTGTTCAGCGTCGCGATACAGGGCGATACAGCCGATCCGGAGCTCACCGGTGCGGAGAACTGCAGGTTCTTCGAGCAGCTCCACCCTGCCGGCACCGACGAGTGGCAGACGCTCGCCGAGCGGTTCGAGCTGACCGAGGACATGGATCGCACCGTCGGAGCCTACTCCGGCGGGATGGCACGGAAGGTCGAACTCGCCAGCGCGCTAAGCGCCGACGTTCCACTATTCTTGCTCGACGAGCCCGCGGCAGCCCTCGATCTATCGATGCTCCGGGTGCTCCACGACGAGCTCCTCCGCCGACGCGACGAGGAGGGCGCGTCGGTGCTCCTCACGAGTCACACCCCGCTGGACGCCCAGATCGCGGATCGGCTGGTGTTCCTGCGGAACGGGCGCGTCTACGCCGACGGACCACCCGAGGGGCTGCTCGACGAGCTGCCGCCCGTGCTGCGGGTTCGCGGCGCCGTCCCCGACGACGAGCAGTTCGTCGGCAACCGGGCGTTCGGTCGCGGTGACGAGGTCCGGGGGTTTCTGGAGCAGGAAACCGACGCCGAGGCGATCGAAGCCGAGCTTCCCGACGACGCGCTCGTGGAGATCGACCCGCCGTCGTTTACCGATCTGTTCAACTACTACGCCTACCTCGCCGGTGAGGAATCCCAGCAATCGCGAGAGGCCACCACCACGAGGTCACCGGAGTCCACCGACGGGACGGCTGGGCCCGTTGGGTCAGAGCAATGAGCAAAGACCCGGCCGACGACTCCGAGGACGCGGTCGATCCCGACGCGCTCCGGGCGGACCTCGACGCGATCAAATCGGCGATGGGGCTGGAGCAGCGCTACCCCGGACAGGCGCGGATGTGGCTGCTCTACGGTGCCGCAATCGGGCTGGCGGCGATCCTCACGAACGTCGCGTTCGCCCTCGAGCTGCCCAGCGCCGGCTACGTCGGGATCTGGTTCGCGCTCGTCGCGGTCGTGATCGGTGCGCAGTGGCGCCTCGTCTCGCGGACCTCCGGCGTCACGGCACCCGGCGTCGACTGGCGCCAGCTGTTCGCCGTCATGGTCGTCGCACTGATCACGCTCTGGACGTCGGTCGGCGACGTCGTCGGGAATGCGACGACGGGCGCCGAACGGGGCGCCCACTTCTTCAGCCACGTACTGGTCTTTCTCGGACTCACCTTCCTCGTCGTGGGGATCGTTCTCGGTACCGAACGGATCGAACTGCGCGACCGGCTGCCGTTCTACGCCGGCGGGGCGTGGATGCTCGTGCTGGCCGCCGTCTTTCCCCACGTTCGCGCCCTCCACCTCGGCGGCTGGGCGCTCTTCGGCGCGCTCTTCGCGCTCCACTCGCTGGTTGCCTACCTCGTGACCAGGGAGGACTAGCACGATGGAGCTGGACGAACTGGTCCACCAGCCCACGCGGCTGCGGATCTTCGCGTATCTCTATCGCCACGGCGCTGCGACGTTCCCGGAACTGCAGGAGGAACTCGACGTGACGGAGGGGAACCTCTCGAGTCACGCCCAGACGATGGAAGACGCCGGCGCGCTGGTCGTCGAGAAGGAGTTCGTCGACCGCAGACCACGGACGACGTACCGGCTGACCGAGGACGGGACGGCGCTGTTCGAGGAGCACGTCGCGACGCTGGAGCGCCTGATCGACGGACTGGAGGAGTGACCGGGACCGACCGCAACCGCATTCCTCCCGCAGTGAGCGTCGCTACCCCTCCTCGTGGGCGTACGCCTCGATCGTGTCGCGAGAGACGTGGGTCAGGACGGCTTTCGCGGTCGCTTCGGGCACGATCGGTGGCGCGCAGTCGGCCTCCTCTGCTTCGAGCCACCGCGGGACGCAGACGCACCAGCGGTCGCCGGGATCGAGGCCGGGGAAGTTCAGCGCCGGCTGGGCGGAGCGGAGGTCGTTGCCCTGGGCGGCGGTGTAGTCGAGGAACTCCTCGGTCATCACCGCGCAGATCTCGTGGCGGCCGGCGTCCGCGAGCACCTCGCGGCAGTAGCCGTCGCGCTCGTAGCCCGTCTCCGGATCGAGGCTACAGGGCGTCAGCGGCTCGTCGTGGACGTTCAGCGCCGGATCGTCGCCGTCGGTCATGCCCGTGAGTCGGTGACCGAGACGGAAAGGCTGGCCGAACTCGGATCGCCCCGTCGACGGCCGGGCAGTCAGTGAGCGATCAGACGTCCGCCGTCCGGAACCGAAGAGAACCGACGAGCAGCGGGACGGCGATCCAGGCCGCCAGGATCGGGAACCCGACCCAGTCCTCGAGGCCGGCCGCCCCTGCGATGGGTCGCCTCGTGACGGCCTCGTACTCTGGAACGACGCTCCGGCTGGCGTAGGTGAACGCCCAGCTCGGATTCAGCCAGCCGAACAGCTGGATCCAGGCCGGTACGGCGCCCTCAGTCATCGATCGACCGGTCAGAGCCACGAGGATCGTCAACAGGAGATCCCAGCCGATCAAAAAGAGCGCGTAGAGTGATGCCGCGCCGGCGATCGCTCTCGCTCGAGTGGGGAGCCCAGCCGAGAAGCCGATGCCGACGGCGACGAACACCGCGCCGTAGAGCACGGTCATCGCGGTGTAGACGGCGAAGACAGTCACGTCGAAGGAGCCGTAGGTCGCGAGCGCGATCCCGCCCGCTACGCCGAACCCGACCAGCGTCGCGATTCCGACGACGGCGGTGCGTCCGAGGAACTTCCCGAGAACGACGGAGCCTCGCGAGATCGGCAGCCCGAGCAGGAGTCTGATCGTCCCGCGTTCGCGCTCGCCGGCGATCGATCGCGTGCCCAGCGCCAGCCCGATCAACGGGACGAACAGCACCGTCGGCTGGCGCATGCTGTTGAGGAGCGCGAGCGTGTCCGAGGACACCGCGCTCTCCCGGTACATCACGGGGATCCAATGGATCGCCGCGAGTCCGCCGCCGACGAAGACGAACGCGGCCGTCAGCCCGAGGAGCGTGTACGTGCGGAGGGACTCGCTGAGGTCCTTTCCGGCGACGGCCAGGGTGCTCATGGATGCGTTTCGAGACCGCTGGAGGATGCAGTCGTGGAGCGATCAGGGGACCCGCTCATGTGGGGCTCTTGGGCCGAGCGGCCCGTAGTGACTTCGGTTCTGGGGAGCGGTGCCGGGCGAAAAATGAGCCGATAGTGCGAATTGTACGGCGGCCGAAGGCCGCCGTTTCACCGAAAGACGCGCTGCGTCTTTCGAGCCCTCGTTCGTTCCCTGCGGCCACTCACGAGGACACCGTCGGCGAGGGCGAACGCCCGAGCCGACGGTCTTTTTTGGTGGAGATTTTTTCGGGGTGGGTTCCCGCAGCGCCCGCAGGGCGCGAGGAAACCCGCCCCGAAAAAAGGTCCTTTACATGTAGCCGAGATCTCGGAGCCGCTCCATCAGGTCCTCTTTGTCCTGGGCGCGGCCGGCGCGCTCGGTGGTGTCCTCGAGGTCCTGGAGCCACGCGGGGTCCTCCGTCGTCTTCTCCGTGGAGACCTCGCTGCCAAGGGAGCGGAAGCCTTTGACGTACTTCGGCGAGATCGGGACGTCCTCCCACTCGACGCCCTCGGGAAGGTCATCGGCGTCCTGGGGGACGTGACCCTCGTCGGGGAAGGCGGGGACGGTGTCCGGAACGACGTAGTGCCAGAAGGCGTCCCACACTGCGCGCTCGTCGAACTGCAGGATCGGCTGGATGCGGTCGTGCGGGGGGTAGATGTCGGGGTCGTGGCGCGCGCTGAAGAACGTCTCGTCGGCGCGGGCCTCCTGCTCGTCCCAGCGAACGCCGGAGATGACGCCGTCGATGTTCTCTGATTCGAGGGCGTCGTTGAGCGCGACCGTCTTCAGCAGGTGGTTGCCGACGTAGGTGTCCAGCAGGAACGGGAACTCCTCTTCTTCGTACTCGAGGATGTTCCGAACGTGGTGCTGGTTGTGGTCCGACATCGCGTCGATCGGGATGTCGTCGCCGGGTTCGAGGTCGTTCGCCTCGACGTACTCGCCGACGTCCTCGTTCTGAGCGTAGACGACGTCGAGATCCCACTCCGCGGCCCAGTGGTCGACGAAGTCGTGGATGTCGTCGAAATGCTGGTAGTGGTCGATGAAGACCGCCGTGGGCACCTCGAGGTCGTACTTCTCGGCGACCTCCTTGATGAAGTAGAGCGTGAGCGTGGAGTCCTTGCCGCCGGTCCACATCACGGCAGGATTGTCGTACTGTTCGAGCCCCTCTCGGGTCACGTCGATTGCTTTCTCGATCTTCGCCTGAAGGTTCGGGTAGTCCTCGGGGTCCTCGCCGGCGCCGTCCTCGTAGTCGACGTCGACCTCGGGGACTGCGGTCGTGCTGTCGGACATCGTGTAATGAGATATAATTACGGCATGGGCAAAATGCCTTACGCGATCGATTCGGTCGTACAGTGAGAGTCAATCCGACGGAAGGGAACGGGATGGCTGCGTGAAATGCCCAACTGCGCTCGCCGAAACGGTGCCGATCAGTGCCGAGAGGCCAATATTGGCTCCTGACAGCCTCGATTTAAGGCAGAGCCACGACTGGCACCGTACATGGACGAGGTCGACCTCGACGAACTCGATCGCTTCATCGTCTTCGCGCTCCAGCGTGACGCCCGACACACGTCTGCGAGTGAAATCGCCGAGGAAGCGGACGTCTCGCCGAGTACCGTTCGGAAACACATCGCGAAGCTCGAGGAGATGGAGATCATCAGTGGGTATCACGTCGACGTCGATTACGAGCGCGCTGGCTACCAGCTCCAGACCCTGATCGTCTGCACCGCGGATATTCCAGAACGCGAGGAACTGGCGCAACGAGCCCGCGATATCGACGGCGTCGTCGCAGTTCGTGAAGTGATGACCGGAGCAGAAAACGTCCACGTCGAGGTCGTCGGCCGCGACGGGGACGATCTCAGTCGCATCGGGCGCGAACTCGACGCGATCGGACTCCACGTCGAGGACGAGGATCTGATCCGAAACGAGTACTTCACGCCGTTCGATGGGTTCGCCGCGTCGGCCTCCACGGAGGAGTAGAGAACGAATCCGTACCTGAGAAGCATTTTTCTACCGAATCGGTATTAGAAACCGCTAGTTTATCCTGTTGCGTGACGATCGCTAGGACGACAACGGCAATGTATCGCAAACAGCGGGCGGGAACGCCCCACGGTCGCAGTTGCGTGGTGATGGTGGCGTGACGACCACGGGCCTCCGGCCAGGCTCCGGGTCAAGCACCGCTCGCATCGTCGTCGTTGGTGACGAATCCGCCCTCGGGGTGGCGACGTATCTGAACGAGGAGCGAGAGGTGCTGCTGCTCAGCACCGATCCCGCTGCGGTTCGGACGGCGTCCGGGCGAGGTGTCGAGGCCCGACAGACGAGAATCGACGACGGTGGTCGGCTCCGGAAGCACGCTGTGGACGTCGATGGGGCGGTGGTTTCGACCGGCCGCGACCGCCAGAACCTGCTCGTCGCCCAGCTCTTGCGGACCGTCTGCGACGTCGACGACGTCACGGTGATCGTCAACGACCGCCAGCACCTTGACCTCTTCGAGGATATCGATGTCCGCCCCGTTCACGGGAGCTCGCTGGTGGGGCCGGCGATCGACGATACGTTGTTCGATGACGAATGACTGCAGCTGCTCCACGATGGATTGACTAGCGATGGCGAAGGATCTCGAACGCGACCTGGGACTCTGGTCCGTACTGGCGATTAGTATCGGCGCGATGGTCGGCAGCGGCATCTTCATCCTGCCAGCACTCGCGATGAAAATGGCGGGGCCCGCCGTGGTGCTCGCGTACCTGCTCGCCGGCTTGCTGGTGCTCCCTGCAGCCCTCAGCAAGTCGGAGATGGCCACGGCGATGCCCGAAGCCGGTGGAACCTACGTCTACATCGAACGTGGAATGGGGCCGATGCTCGGGACGATCGCCGGCATCGGCACCTGGTTCTCGCTGTCCTTTAAAGGAGCACTCGCTCTGATCGGAGGTGCGCCGTACATCATCCTGCTCTTTGACCTCCCAGTGACACCCGTCGCGCTCGGGATCGCGACCCTCCTCATCGTGGTCAATCTCGTCGGCGCGAAACAGACCGGCAGGCTCCAGGTGCTGATCGTCACGGTCATGCTGGCCGCGATGGCCTGGTTCCTGGCCGGTAGCGGCGGAGCCGTCCAGCAGTCCTCCTTCTCTGGTACCTTCGACGACGGCATCGGCGGACTCCTCGCTGCGACGGGGTTCGTCTACGTGTCCTACGCCGGCGTGACGAAGGTCGCCAGCGTCGCCGAGGAGATCGAGAACCCCGATCGCGTCATCCCGATCGGGATGCTCGGCTCCCTCGCGTTCACGACGCTCCTGTACGTGCTGGTCGTAACGGTGATCGTGGGCGCGGCGCCCGGCGACGTTACGGGATCGAACACCCCGGTCGCGGACGTCGCGGAAGCGACGATGGCAGAAGTCGGCGTCGTCGCCGTCGTGCTTGCGGCGATCCTCGCATTGATCAGCACGGCGAATGCGGGGTTGCTCTCCTCCTCGCGCTACCCCTTCGCGATGAGTCGGGACGACCTCGCGCCCCCGTCCCTATCCCGGGTTAGCGATCGCTTCGACACGCCCACGACAGCGATCACGCTCACCGGCGCCGTCATGCTAGTGTTGATCGCGTTCGTCCCCATCGACGACATCGCAAAGCTCGGGAGCGCGTTCAAGATCATCGTCTTCGTGCTCGTCAACGTCGCACTCGTCGCGTTCCGGGAGAGCGACGTCGAGGACTACGACCCATCGTTCCGTGACCCGCTCTATCCATTCTCCCAGGCCTTCGGGATCGTTGGCGGACTCGTCTTGCTCACGTTCATGGGACCGGTGCCACTGGTCGGCGCCGTCGTGTTCGTGCTGGCCGGGCTCCTGTGGTACCTGGTGTACGCCAGGAAGCGAGTCCGTCGAGACGGCGTTGCCCGCGACGAACTCCGACGGCGCGTGGGCGAGCGCGCCGTCGAAGAGACGCGCTCAGCTGTCGACGAGGCCGCGGGCGGCCACGCCGTCGTCGTCGGCGTTACCGAGGCCACCGAGCCCGCAACAGAGGCGACGCTCGTCCGAATAGGCGGCGCGATCGCCGAGGCCCGTGGCAGCACCGTCGACGTCGTTCGGTTCGACTCGGTGCCCGACCAGCTCCCGCTTGGTTCGGCTGCCGAGACGAAATCCCGCGGCGACCGGGAGTTCGAAGCGCGCATGGCGGCGCTCGACGAGGAGATCGGGGCGCCGATGGCGTACGGCGAGATCGTGAGCCACGATGTCCGCCACGCCGTTGTCAACTACGCGGACCACCACGACGCCGACCTGATCGTCCTCGAGGACGGCGAAGGCGGCGTCGGCTCTGTCCTGTTCGACGATGACGACGAGTGGGTGGCCGGCCACGCACCCTGCGACGTGCTGGTCGTCAACGATGTGGCGCCCGTCGCGCCGTCACGGATCGCCCTGGTCACCGACAGCGGTCCCTTCGACCCGTTCAAAGTAGAGATCGCCAACGCGCTTGCGGCAGAGGTCGGCGCCTCCCTGCAGCTCTTCCACGGGCTCGGTGACCGGGGGACCGGCGAGCAGCGCGCGACGATCGAGGCCTACCACGACGAACTCCGCGACCTGGTCTCGGTCCCGGTCGAGTCTCGACTCGTCGAGGGAACGGCCGACGTGGTCGTCGAGGAGGCTGTTGCGAGCGCGGACGTGGTAGTAGTGGAGGGAGACTCACCAGGCATCGGTCGGCTGGTCGGACGGTCAGACGGAGCGGCTCGTCTCGATGCGCCGTCGATCGAGCTCCGTCCGCATCGGGAGCGGACACGCGGCCTGCTGGGGCGCATCATCCAGCGAGTCACGTTCTGATCCGGGCCCACCACCGGTAGTCGCCGTGGGCGTCAGGCGTCCTTTGCGGCTTCGACTGTGTCGCGCACCGCGTCCACACCGACGTCGTGGACCAGATCGCCGACGACGACCACGTCGGCCTCGCTGGCCATGGTGTGCGCGGAGTCGTAGTCGTGGATGCCGCCGCCGTAGAACAGCGCCGCGTCGTCGATCGCGTCGGCGGCCGCCTGGACTTTCTCGGGATCGCCGAGCATGCCGGAGTATTCGAGATAGACGATCTCCTGGCCGAACATCTGCTCGGCGATTTCAGCGTAGGCAGCGACGTCGTCGGCGTCGAGGGCACAGTCGGCCTCGGTGAGCTGGCCGACGCTCGAATCGGGGTTGAGGATGATGTAGCCCTCCGTCGTCGTCCGGCCCCAGTCGACGTGGTCGGATTTGACCCACTCCTTGTGAAACCCGGTCATCCAGGCCATGTCGCCGGCGTTGAAGACGACCGGCACGAGGAAGCCGTCGACTGCCTCGTCGTCGACAACGACCGCGGGGTTGCTCGGCTCCTGGTAGAGCGGCACGTCGTACTCGGCGCAGGCCTCGATCACCCGACTCATCTTCTCGCTGGTGATGTCGAGCGTTCCGCCGATCTCGAGGGCGTCCGTTCCGGTCTGGCAGACGTCGGCGAACGTCTCGCCATCGACGAGCTCCTTGTCGGGATCGATCTTCAGAATGTGATCCCACTCCGTCCACGGCGCAGTCATTACGCCAGCGTGGTTCAGCGGAGTGCAAAAAGGCTCCGAAAGGGTGGATCGGCGGTCGTTCCGACGGACGGACCGGCCCAGCCGCTCACTCGCCGAGGTCTGGAACGGTGACCGATACGTGATTGCCGTCGTCGTACTCGAACTCGATTTCGCCCTGCAGCTTGGTGACACACCAGTAGACGATCCAGAGACCGACCCCCTGACCGTGCTGGAGGGGCGTTTCGTCGCCCGACCGGAGCGACTCGATCTCGACCGGTGGAATCCGATCGTTACTGTCGCTGACCTCGAACGTGACGCCACCGCTGTCGGCCGGCGGTGCCGTTGCGGTGACCGTGACGGTCGGCTCTGCGGCCTCGGAGTGGACGACGGCGTTTTCGACGAGATTCGATACCAGGAGCGACACTAACACCGAATCGGTCCTGACGCGGAGTTCATCGCTCGGGACGGACCAGTCGACGGCCGCGCCGGTGGTGGCCGCTACACACTCCGCTTCGACCTCAGCCAGCAGGTCGGTGACGGAGAGGCGCTCGGGAGTGAGGTCCCGCTCTTGGACCGTCTCGAAGGTGTGAACTTTCTCCGCGATCGTGGTGAGTCGGCCGCTGGCTTTGGCGATCGTCGCCGCCTGGTCGCTCTGCTCGGTACCGGCGAGTGTCTCCCGGAGCATCTCCGCGTGGCCGCTGATGACCGTCGTCTCGTTCCGAAGATTGTGTCGGAGGATCCGGTTGAGCACCGCGAGCTGTTGCTCGCGCTGTCGCTCCCTGCTGACGTCGTAGAGGACGACCATCTCCCCGACGACGTCGTCGCCGGGGCCGGTCAGCGTCGAGTGGGACACGCCGAACGTTCGCCCGATACCGGCCCCGACGCTGATCTCCCCGCTGTCGCGCAGCGTCGGCAGATCGACGCCGAGCGCCGTCACGATCGGGATCGGGAGCGCCGCGGAACGCAGGGCGTCGAAGACCTGCTCCGCTCGATCGTTGGTCCGGACGATCTGTCCCTCAGTATCGAGGACGAGCACGGGGTCTGAGAGCGAATCGAGCCCACTTTGCTCGGCCATCCGCTGCGTGGCAGGGTTGGAATCGAACATGTGCGTCCCGACGAACGCGTACGCGTCCAGTGCCACGTGGACGACCATCAGCGGCGCCGTGAGGTGGAGTACCGGGACAGGGCCGGCCCCGAACAGCCACAGGAGGACGCCGAGGCTCGGCGGCACGGTGCTCAGGGTGACGGCGGTCGCTTCGCGGCGGTAGAGCGGGCCGTAGCTCACGATCGCGCCGATCAGGAGCAACGATCCGACCGCGGCGGTCCCCACGGAGAAGAGCAGCGCGAACTGCCCCCAGGGCTGGAAGGAGTACGTGAGCGTCGAGAGACCGAACCGGGTTCCAAACTGGGCGTCGGTCCAGACGAGTTCGTGGATAGAGTTCGTCGCGGCGAGTCCGGCGGTCGCCAGCGGAACGGCGCCAAGGCTCCACGCCACGGGACCGCGGAGCAGGTCGCCCCGCCCGGTGTAGTCGAGCCCGAACGCCAGGAAGAACGGCCCCATGAAGCAGACGCTGGCGATCGTGATCACCTCCAGTGCGATCCGCAGCGCCGACTCGGTGACCAGCAGGGCAGCACCGTACGCGAAACAGCACGCTGCGACCGACGCGATGTTCCCCATGAAGTAGCTCGCACCGGGCCTGTCGCGCTGGCCGTAGAGGTACTCGAGGAGATAGAGCGAACCGCCCCCGGCTACCACGCAGGCAGCGACGGTGGCGATCCCGGTGAGTTCGGGAACCACTGGTTCGGACGAACGCGGCCGGATCGCAATCAACGTTGGGGCCCCGGCGAGAGGACATCTTCGAGCGAGTCAGAGTTCGGTGTCGCAGTAGTGCCGAGCCATCGGCCAACGCCACCGCGACGGCACTCGGGCGGGCCGTATTCGGTGACTCAGGCCTTCGCTTTCCACTCCCGCAATCTATCCGCGCTCACGCCGTCGACGTCGGCGGCGACGCGATCGGCGTCGGCGTCGACGAGGTCGTCGATGCTCTCGACGCCCGCGTCCATCAGCTTCTCCGCGGTGGCCGCACCGACGCCCTCGAGCGCTTCGAGGTCCGACCCGGAGTCGGACTCGCGCGCCTGGTACTCCCGGAAGTTACAGATCGGACAGCCAAGCTCCCAGGGCTCGTCGTCCTCGTCGTCGTCCTTGACCAGGAGTTCGGGGAGCCCGTGCTGCTCGCAGGTCTCGTCGGTGACCTCGATCTCACCGTTGCGCGGCAGCGGCAGCGAGTAGTCACAGTCGGGGTAGCGCGTACAGCCCACGAGCCGCGAGCCGTTCTCGAGCGTCTTGATGGCGAGTTCGCCCCCCTCCGCGGTGCCACACTCCGGACACTCGCCGAGAATCGCACCCTGTCCGGCCTCCTCCTTCCGGCAGAGCGGGCAGCCGTGGACGAACGTGCTCCGGCCGGCGAGCATCTTCACGTGCAGGAGTCCGTGCTCCTCACAGCGCTCCTCGAGCAGGAGCGGATCGCCGGTGTCGGGCAGCGGCAGCGTGTACTCACAGTCGGGGTAGCCATCGCAGCCGACGAAGGAGCCGCCGTAGCGGGATTCGCGGAGCAGCAGGTCCTCGCCACAGTCGGGACACTCACCCAGCGCCTTGTCGGCCTTGAGCGAGTCGCGGAGATGCTCGCCGATCTCCTCGCGAGACTCGACGAGCGCCTCGAAGACGACTTCGAGCATCTCGCGGGACTCGTCGGTTACCTCGTCGAGGTCGATCTCGCCCTCTGCGATCGCGGTCATGTCCGCCTCCAGCTCCGCTGTCATCTCCTCGCTGACGACGGTGTCGGCGTACTCCTCGGTAGCCTCGACGACGGCCATCGCGAGCTGCGTGGGCCGCGGGGGATCGCCCTCGATGTAGCCCCGATCGTAGAGCTTCTCGATGGTGTTGTGTCGAGTCGACTTCGTCCCGATGCCCATGTCCTCCATCGTCTCGATGAGCCGAGACTGGCCGTACCGGCGGGGCGGCTGGGTCTGCTTGGCCTCCAGCCGGGAGTCGTCGATCGGGAGCACCTCGCCCTCGGTGACGTCGGGAACGTAGTTCTCACTGGTGGAGAAGTATGGGTAGACGTCGTGGTAGCCGGCCTCGAGCAGGCGCTTGCCGTTGGCCTTGACGGTCACTTCCGTCCCGCCGTCGGGCAGAACCTCGGCGGGAGTGGGGAGTGCGTCATCTGCTGGTACGGCCGCGGTGACGCGGAGGTGCTCCCAGCGCGCGGGGTCGGCGACGGTCGCGAAAAAGCGCCGGACGACGAGCTCGAAGATCTCCCACTCGTCGTCGGAGAGTTCGCCGCGGTCGGGCCACTCGCCCGTCGGGTGGATCGGCGGGTGGTCAGTCGTCTCGTCGTCGCCCTCGGTGGGATCGTTGAGTCCTTCCTCGAGAAGGGCTTCGGCGGCCTCCCCCAGCGTCGGGTGCCCCTCGTAGGCAGAAACGAGCTCCTCGGGGTCGAGGTCGTCGGGGTAGACCGTGTTGTCGGTCCGGGGGTAGGTGATGTAGCCAGCGGTGTAGAGGTCCTCCGCGATCGACATCCCGCGCTGTGCGCCGTAGTTTAGGGCGCCCGCCGCGCGGATGAACGCAGTCGTGTTGAAGGGCGCCGGCGGATCGTCGGTCCGGGTTCGCCGGTTGACGTCCTCGACCGTGGCGGCGGCAGAATCGGCGGCCAGCACCTGCTCGACGGCCTCCGCAGCGGACTCGTCCCAGACGCGCTCGGCTTCGGTGTCGTCCTCGTCGAGATAGAAGTACTGTGACTCGAACGTCGCGGAGGTGTCGTCGTCCTCGGTCTTCTCCAGGTCGGCGAACAGCTCCCAGTAGTTCTCGGGATCGAACGCCTGAATCTCCCGCTCCCGGTCGACGAGAAGCTTCAGCGTCGGCGTCTGCACCCGCCCGACGGAGATGAAGTCGTCGCCGAGCTGGCGCGAAGAGAGGGAGAGGAATCGCGTGAGTGCAGCGCCCCAGACGAGGTCGATGACCTGGCGAGCCTCGCCAGCGGCCGCGAGCTCGAAGTCGATGTCGTCGGGATCGGCGAAGGCGGAGCGAACCTCGGTCTGCGTGATCGAAGAGAACCGGACGCGGTCGATCGGCACCTCGTCGTCCACGTCGCGGACGAGCTCGTAGGCCTCCTTGCCGATCAGCTCGCCCTCGCGGTCGTAGTCGGTCGCGATCGTGACCCGATCGGCCCCCTCGGCGATCGATTTGAGAGTGTTCACGATCCCCTCCTGGGTCGCGCGTTTCTCGATCGGTGCGTCGATCAGCTCGACGGGTTCGACGTCCCGCCAGTCGGAGTACTCAGGCGGGAAGTCGACCCCGACGACGTGGCCGGAGAGCCCGACGCAGGCGCGATCGCCCCAGCGGTAGACGTTCACGTCCCCGCGGCGATCCACGTCGGCGCCGCCGTCGCTGAGAATCTCGGCGATACGGCGGGCCGCGTTCTCCTTCTCGGTGACGATGAGGTCCATTCGGTTGCAACCCAGTACGGCGATCGGGATCCTAAATCTTCCGGAACCGCAAGAAGGCGCGGGTATGCGTGGGTGCGCGGCCGGGCGAGAGCGGGTGTGCATGCGGGGGTGCGCGTGCGTCCTCACGCGGGTGCGCGAGGACCGTTGCGGTGTCCTGCGGTGTTGGGTTGCGGTGTCGCGCAGTGTTGGGTTGCGGTGTCCCGCGGTGGGGGCGCCGGGCGGTCGGCGATTCTGCACGATCCACCGCGGTCGCAAACTCTACTTCCCCGGAGGCTGGACTCCGGAGCAGTGTCCGCGGACAGCCGTGTCGACATGACCACCGGTGCGATCACGCCGAGACTCTTCTACCTCGCGTGGCCACTGGTCGTCGGCAATCTGCTCCAGACGCTCTACAACCTCGCCGATATGTTCTGGGTCGGTCGGGTCAGCTCGGAGTCGGTCGCGGCCGTCTCCCTGATGTTCCCGCTCTCCTGGCTGTTCGTCTCGACGGCGATGGGGCTCTCCGCGGCGACGATCGCACTCGTCTCCCAGCACGTCGGCGCGGGGAACGACCGGAAGGCAGACGCCGTCGTCGGCCAGACGATGCTGCTCGCGATCGCGGTCGCGTCGGCGATCGCGATCGCCGGCTACCTCGGCCGCCACGAACTGATGGGGCTGATCGGCGCCCGGGGCGCGGTCCGCGTCGAGGCGCTTCGCTACATCGAGGTGATCTTCCTCTCGCTGCCGCTCACGTTCCTGTTCATCGCCTTTCGCGCCGCCCTCCAGGGCGCCGGCGACACCAAGACCGCGATGTGGCTGGTCGCGATCTCGGCGATCGGCAACGCGATCGTCGATCCGCTCCTCATCCTCGGAATCGGCCCGTTCCCGGCGTGGGGAATCCGCGGGGCGGCGTGGGCGACGTTCGCTGCCCGCGGGTTCGCCGCCGCGGTCGGCGTCTGGATCCTCCTGCGCGGCGACTGGGGAATCAAGCTACACCCCGGCGATCTCCGGCCAGATCGCGCCCTCCTGGCGAAGCTGATCGACGTCGGCTACCCCTCGACGCTCGACGGCTGGGCGCGCTCCTTCGCTGCGGTGGCGATGGCCGGTCTCGTCGCCAGGTTCGGCGAGGCGGCGACGGCTGCCTACGGCATCGGCATCCGGTACATGTCCGTGACCTGGACCGTCTCCGGCGCGGTGGGGCAGGCGACGGCGACCGGCGTCGGGCAGAATCTCGGTGCCGACTCGCCCGATCGCGCAGCGTCCGTGGCCTATCGGGCGACAGGGGCGACGATGGCGCTGCTGTTCGGTGCCGCCGGCCTCGCGTGGCTCGTGCCCGCGACGGCCATGGGGCTCTTCGTCGACGACCCTGCCGTGATCGACGAGGGCGTCGACTTCCTGCGGATCGTCACCATCTCCTGGGGCTTCTTCGGCGGGCTGATGGTGCTCCAGGGCGCCTTCCGCGGCGCCGGTGCAACCAGAATCGCAATGGCCCTGTCGCTGTGCTCGCGGTGGCTGTTCCGGATCCCGCTGGCGGTGCTGTTCGCGTTCGGCTGGACGCTCACGATCCCGCTGGTTGGGCTCGAGATCGTCGCCTTCGACTGGGGCGTCGTCGGACTCTGGTGGGCGTACGCGATCGGTGGCATCGCCTCCTTCGCGCTCGGTCTCGCCTGGTTCCTCCGTGGAACGTGGACGGAGGGCGTGATCGAACAGGGCGACGGTGGCGTCGCTGCACCGGTCGAACCCACGGGCGAGTCCGACGTCGACGACTGAATCGGACGCCTGCAGCTGCGTTGTTGTACTGGTCGCTCAGTCGTCGACCCAGGTCAGCGGGAGGTAGCGACCCCGCACCTCGTCGGTGGTCGGGACCTCGCCGACGACGTCGAACATCTCCTCGTCACCACCGGCACTACTTTCGTCCGCGAGCGCGTCGGCACGCGCCCGGAGGATCGTCCCGGCGTACGTCACGCCGATCACGGTCTCGTCGCCCGCATCTTCGGTTTTCGCGACCGTCCAGCCGATCACGACCTCCGAGACCGGAGAACTGATCGACTCCACCGAACCGTCGGCACGGCTCACGAACAGTCTGGGATCGTCGTCGTCCGGCCAGGTCGGTGAGGGGCCGTGTGCGGCGCCGGCGTAGACGTCGCCGTCGTACACGAGCGACTCGCGGAAGTACTCCCGGCGCTCGTCGTCGGCCGCAGAGTCCGCGCCGTCATCGTCGGGATCGTCGGTACTCCCGTCCAGTCCGTCGGTGTCCGCGTCCATATCCTCAGAGTCCCCGACGAGTTCGTCGTCGAGGCGCGTCCACGACCGGCCAGCGTCGTCGCTCCGGTAGAGTCCGTAGCCGGTCGCCGTGACGAGCGTCTCCGGGCCGCCGATCGCGAGATGGTGGACGTCGTCGTGGGTGCCGTCCCCGCGTTCCGTCCAGGTCTCGCCGCGGTCCTCGCTCACGTGGACACCGCCGACCTCGACGCCGACGACGACGCGATCGCTCGCGGCCGGATGCGTCTGAATGCTCCGGACGTGCGCCTGGAAATCGTGGCGCTGGAGGCCCCACTCGCCGGCCGCCGCGTGGTCGCGGAATCCGCTGGGTTCGCGCCAGTCCTCGGCGTCGGGGAGTGGGCCGCCGGTGCTCGCCTCGAAGTACGACGACGCATCCTCGAGCACGAACAGCCGTTCGGGAAACGTTCCGATGAACAGCCGCTCGCCGTCCTGGGTCGCACCGACGGCGTTCACCGTTGCGTCGGTCGGGACCGGCAGACGAGTCCACGTCTCCCCGCCCGGCGAGTGAAAGAGGCCCGAGGCCGTCGCGGCGAACACGCCCGGCAGCTCGGGAAACTGTTCGACCCGGAAGACCCGCTCACTCTCCAGCACTCGCGTCGGTTCGGCCCGCCCGGCGAGCAGGCCATCGATCCGATAGACGCCGTCGTCGCTCCCTGCGAGCAGCATACCCGAGACGACGGAAGGGATTCAAAAAGGCGTTCCCGGAAGCGAGTTCCTGTAGAAAATTCGAGCGTTTCGGTACCCCTAGGCAGACGCGAGAGGACCAGAAGTGGCGCGTCCGTTACGGTCGACGGCGGAGCGCGAGCACCGCGCCGAGCAGTGCGATCACTGCTGCTGGAGCGCCGAAGCCGGGCGACCCGTCGTCGCCGTCGTCGGAGGCGTTCGGTTCGCCGTCGCCGCTCGATCCGTCGGGATCGGAGGCGCCATCGTCGTTTTCGCCCTCGTCGGCGCTACTCCCGTTCTCCTCGGCAGCCGCCCAGGCATCGGCGTGCAGCTGTTGGGAGACCTCCTCGATTGCCAGCACGAACCGCGGTGCGGGCTGGTTCCAGTAGTTGGAGTCGACGGTGATCACGTTGCCCTCCTGTGCAGCGGTGGTCTGCTGGACCGGGTGATCCTCGGGGAGCGAACTGCCCTCGGTCACCAGGAAGTAGTCGGGATCCTCAGCGACGATCTCCTCGCCCTCGGCTTTTGGCGGCGAGCCGAGATCGATGTTCGCCGCGGCGTTGGTCGCGCCGGCGGTCGTGATTCCCTCGTCCTGGAAACTCCCGGGCGTCGCCGTGAACCCGCCACCGAGCCAGTAGAACACGCTCGGGCTGTCGGCGTTGGCGACCGTCTCTTCCACGTTCGAGACCGTCTCGTTCATCCACTCGATCGTGTCGTCGGCAGCGCCGCAGGCGCCGAGCAATCGGCCGGTGGTCTCGGTTCGCTCCCGGATGTCGGCGATCGAGCTGGCGTCGTTCTCGCGGTAGACGGTGAGGCCGGCGTCGCGAAGGGCCTCGACGTCATCCGACGCGATGATGTTGGGCGCAATCACGAGATCGGGATCGAGATCGACCACGGTCTCGATGTCGACGTTGATGCCGTCGAGCACGTGGGTCCGGTTCGACGAGCCGTTGAGATACGCGGTGCTGGAGTCGACCGGCATTCCGACGACGTGCTCCTGCTCGCCAATCTCCCAGACGGTCTGGGCACTACTGGCGCCGAGGGTGACGATATCCTCCGGCTCCTCCTCGAGCGTCACTTCGGTTCCCGACGCGTCGGTGAGCGTCACCGGGAACGAACAGTCCTCCTGTGCAGCCGTGGCAGTGGCCGTCGGTGCGGCGGTGAGTGCACCGCCGTCCGCGGTCGCAGCGACCTGCGAGTCAGCTGTCGCGCCGACGTGCCCCACGCCCCCCACGAGCGCGGCGAGCACGACGAGCGCGGCGATGGCCACGCGTGTCGTTCGCGTCATCGTCAGAGTAAGACCCCGGAAGCAACAAAAGTGTATCTACTTCAACCCAACTTTACCGCCGATTTCGGGGCGATCAACGGTCACAGACCGGTCCGAGCGGGTCGCTACCTGCCGCCAACGGCGTGAACCACCAGACTTTAGCAAATACAACTCGGATGAACGACCCATGCACGCCCACCGGCGCGCGGCGACGTACTCCACTGGGCTCTTCGTCGTGCTTCTCGCGACGATCGTCGCCAGCGCCGGGATCGGCAGCGTCGACGTGCCGCCGGCCCACGTCGCGGCGGCGCTCGTCAACCAGATCGCGATTCCGACCTCCTTCGGCGTCACGACCTCCGCGATCGGCGTTCCGTTCGTCGACGCGACGCTTCCGATGCCGACGCCGACCGTGGGCTTCTACGAGCCGTTCTCGCTCGCCGTCGCGAGCACCGACGAGACGATCGTCGTCGACATCCGGCTGCCGCGAGTGCTGCTCGCCGCGACGGTTGGCTGTGGACTCGCCGCCGCCGGGACCGTGATGCAGGGGCTGTTCCGGAACCCCCTCGCTGACCCTTCGATCATCGGCGTCTCGACCGGCGCGGCCGTCGGTGCGGTCGCCGTGATCACCCTCCCGGTGTTCGCTGCGTGGCTCCTCGAACCGATGGCCTTCCTCATGGGGCTGCTCACCGCCTTCGGCGTCTACTGGATCGCGACGCAGAACGGTCGAACGCCCGTCGCAACCCTGCTCCTGGCCGGCGTCGCGGTCCAGGCATTGCTCGGCGCCGCGACCTCCTACCTCCTCATCACCAGCGGCGACAGCATGGAAAAAGTCGTCTTCTGGCTGATGGGGAACCTCCACGCCGCGCAGTGGCCTGATCTGCGATACACGCTCCCGATCGTCCTCCTGGGCACGCTCGCACTCTGGGCGTTCGCTGCCGACCTCAACGTCCTCGTGCTCGGGGAGGAGGACGCCCACCACCTCGGCGTCGAAGTCGAGCGCACCAAACGAATACTGCTGGGGCTCGCGACCGTCGTCACCGCCGCTGGCGTCGCCGTCGCTGGCGTCATCGGTTTCGTCGGGCTGATCGTGCCCCACGTCCTCCGGCTCCTCGTCGGGCCGGACCACCGGGTCCTCCTCCCCACCAGTGCGCTTGCCGGTGGGGCCTTCCTCGTCGCAGCCGACGCGATCTCTCGCACGACGCCGGAGGCCATCCCCGTCGGAATCGTTACCGCAGTCGCGGGTGGACCCTTTTTCCTCTACCTGCTTCGCGAGCGGGAGGTGCACGGACTGTGACGGCACCAGAATCCGGCGAGGACGATCACGAGGCCGTCGATACCCCATCGAATTCCAGTCTCTCACCGGCGATCGACGTCGAGGGCATCGAGGCCTCCTTCGGCGAGGAGTCCGTCCTCGACGGCGTCGACGCGACCGTCGAACCCGGCGAACTCGTCGGGCTCGTCGGGCCGAACGGTGCGGGCAAGACGACGCTACTCCGGACGATCAGCGGCGCCCTCACCCCGGAGTCCGGCACCGTCCGCGTCGCCAGCGACGACGAGGAGCGGCGGCTCGAGGACGTCCAGGCGCTCTCCTCGGCGGCGAGCAGCCGCCGGATCGCCGTCGTTCCACAGACAACGACGCTCTCCTTTTCCTTCTCCGTCCGGCAGCTCGTCGAGATGGGTCGCCACCCCCACAGATCCCGGTTCCAGGCACCCTCCGCCGAGGACCGCGATCTCGTCGACGCCGCGATGGAGCGGACACGAACCGCCCGCTTCGCCGACCGGTCGATCGAGGACGTCAGCGGCGGCGAGCGCCAGCGCATCCTCCTCGCGCGAGCGATCGCCCAGGACGCGCCGGTGCTCTTGCTCGATGAACCCACCGCGAACCTCGACCTCCACCACGCCGTCGAGACGATGACGCTCGCCAGGGAGCTCGCCGAAACCGACGGCGCCGCAGCGCTCGCCGCGATCCACGACCTCGAATTGGCTGCGCGCTTCTGCGACCGGATTCTCGTCCTCGCCGGCGGCGAGATCGTCGCGAACGGCGCCCCCGAGGCCGTCCTCGAACGCGACGTGCTCGCCGCCGCATTCGACGCGCGGATCGCCGTCGAACCCTCCCCGATCGACGGCGGCGTAACCGTCCGGGCGTTGGACGATCCCGAGATCGACCACCGGGTCCACGTCGTCGGCGGTGGCGAGCCTGCAGCGGCCGCGATCGGCCGGCTGGGTGAGGCTGGCGCCGATCTCTCGCTCGGACCGGTCCCCGAGGGCGATCGAGCAGTGTCCACCGCGACAGCTTTCGACGGGACGACCGTCACCACTGCAAGATTCGGTGGGGTCGACGCGGCGACCCGTGAGCGAGCCACCGAGCTCGCTGCCGACGCGGACGTGGTTCTCCTCGCCGCGGAGCGGATCGGCGGGGATGGCGATCCGTGGCTGGATGTGATCGACGCGACCGATGCGCCGGTGGTTCGACTCACCGACGCCACCGTCGGTGCGGCCGGTCCCGACGCCGATGCCGACTCCGAGAACTCGTCGGGCGACGAGGCGCCACCGTGGCTCGGGCGCGCACCGACGACCGATCTCGATTCGTTGCCGGGTGCCGTCGACGCGATCGCAGGGAAATCTGGCGACAGCGGAGAGTGGTGCGGAGAAGCGGAGAGTGCGGACGAATCGCAGGAGAGCGACGCCCTCGCGGATGCGACGCTCGCGGACGGCGGCGTGGACGACGGGGAAGAAGACGGACGATAGACTCTGCTAGCGGATGCAGCAAGATCGCAGTGTAGCGAGCGCTTTTGGTCTATTCGCCACAACAGATGGACGTGACTGGACACGCGCTCGCCGACGGCTCCGGCCCGTTCCGATTCGCCTACCAGCCGGGAGCGATCCGCTACGGCGACGGCGCGGTCGCCTCGCTGGGCGACGACCTCGCGACCCTGGACCTCGAACGCGCACTCGTCGTGACCGGCAGTACGGTCGGTGACACCGCCGCGGTGATGGACCCGATCCGGCAGGGGCTCGGCGACCGGCTCGCAGGACTCTTCGCCGAGACGACGCCAGAGAAGCGGCTCGCGACCGCGATCGATGGCGCGAACGCAGCCACCGACTGTGACGCCGACGTCCTCGTCGCCGTTGGCGGCGGCAGCTCGATCGACACCGCGAAAGCGATCGCCACGATCGTCGGACGGCGCCGGAGTGAGCCAGCGGACGCCAGCGACGCGGCGCTCGGAGCGGAGTTCGCCGACACCGGGACGCTCGCCGTACCGGCGGAGCCGCTCCCGATCGTCACCGTGCCCACCACGCTCGCCGGCGCGGACTTCACGCAGGGTGCCGGGCTCTCGGCCGCGCCAGAGGGAGGCACCGGCAGCGGACACGACGGCGAGCTCGTCGAGGACGTCGTCGCCGGCGGGCTCGGCGATCCTGTGCTCGCGCCCACCCAGGCGATTTACGATCCGACTCTCGTCGCGACGACGCCCAGACCGATCCTCGCCGGCTCCGCGATGAACGGGTTCGACAAAGCGCTGGAGACGCTCTACTCCCGGCACGCGACGGCCATCACCGACGCCACGGCAGCGCGGAGCGTTCGGCGGTTCCGCGAGGGACTGCTCGCATTTGGCGGTGGGGCAGAGGGAGACGAATCACGTCGCGACGGGATTCCCGCTGCCGTCGAAGGCCTGCTGCTCGCCCAGTATGGAATCTCTCGGGCCGACTGTACCACGATGTCGGTGATCCACGCGTTCGGGCAGGAGGTCTCCGCTGTCGGCGACGTGCAGCAGGGCGTCGCGCACGCGATCTGCGCGCCCCACGCGCTCGCCGAGCTACTCGCAGCGGCCGACGTTCGGACCGGGCTACTCGCCGACGCGTTCGGAGTGGCCGACGCCGCCGATCCCGAGACCGCGATCGTCGAGGCCGTCGCCGAAACGCGGGACGCGCTGGGCGTGACGACGCAGCTCCGCGACGTCGATGGACTCGCTCGCGACGATCTGGCTGCGATCGCGGCCGCGGTCGCGGATCACCGGTTCCTCGAAAACGGGCCTGCTGGGTACGAGCCGACTCCAGCAGCGCTGGAAGCCGTTCTCGACGCCGCCTGGTGAGCACGGTCGAAAATACCCCGCAATCTCCCGGCCTACGACTCGCTGCCGAGTCGCTCGAGTCGGCTGCCGACCGTCGGTTCGACGTCGAACAGCGCCCGCCAGAGCCGACCGGGTTCCAGCGACTCACCGCGGAGTCGGGCGGCCTGCTCGACGGCGTCGTGGAGCGTCCCCTGCCCAACGAGATCGCCAGCGGCTGCGTCGGCAGCGTAGTACTGCCGGCGAACGAGAACGATCGCACCGAGGACGATCGCCCAGCCGCCGACCATCGCGGGCAGGAACTCGATCGGCGTGACGTACGCGGCGGCGATGACCCCGACGGCGACCCCCGTCGAGACCGACTGCACGATCTGGATCCAGGAGCGACCGCGTGCCGCCTCGACCGCGAGCAGCGCCCGGAGCGACTCGTCCGCCAAGGAGTCGAGCGCGGCGTCGGTGACGACGATCGTGCGTCGACCCGGGAGCCCGATGCAGTCACAGTCGACTGTCCCATCGCTCGTCGTCGTGCGGATCGCGAGATCGTAGCCGGTGGCGTCTGCGGCCTCGCGAAGGCGGTGGAGGCGATCGGCCTCGTCGCCGCTTGGCTCCCGAAGCGTGTAGCCAAACCGCGGACCGAACGCGACGAGCGACAGCGACAGCGCCGCCGCGAGGAGCCCGACGAGGACCGCGATCCAGAGCATTCGTACCGGTAGGTTGAGTGCGGCTCGAAAAAGCGTTGCCGACTTCTCGCGCGACGCACCGTTGAACAATGGAACGCGCCAGTGCGGCGACTCGGAGGACTAGCCTAGGACTCGAGCTCCGCTCGCAGCAGCTCGTTGACGGTCCCGGGATCCGCACTGCCACCAGTGGCCTGCATGACCTGTCCGACGAGGAAGTTGATCGCGCCGTCGTCGCCGTCGTGGAAATCGTCGACTGCGTCGGGGTTCTCCTCGATCGCTGCCGTCACGGCCGCCTCGATTTCGCCCTCGTCAGTCTTCCCGAGGCCCTCGGCCTCGACGACGTCATCGGGGGCAGGACGCTCCCCGAGGTCGTCGCTCCCGTCGAGCATCGTCCGCAGGACGACCTCGCGAGCGTTCTTGGCCGTGATCTCCTCAGTCGCGACGAGTTCGACGAGCCGGTGGAACTCGTCGAGGCGGTCCTCGACGTCCGTGATCTCCATGTCGCGGTAGTTGAGCTCGCCGAGCAGTTCGTCGGCGACCCACGTCGCGGCGAGGTCGGGCGCGAAATCGGCGGCGACGCGCTCGAAGAAGTCCGCGACCTGTTTCGTCGAGGTGAGTTTGTCTGCCGCCTCGCGGCCGAGCCCGTACTCCTCGCGGAACCGCTCGCGGCGAGCGTCGGGGAGCTCCGGGATCTCGATTGTGTCCTTCCAGTCGGCGACCTCCAGGGGCGGCAGGTCGGCCTCCTCGAAGTAGCGGTAGTCCTTCTCTGCCTCCTTCGACCGCATCGAGACGGTGACACCCTTGGCCTCGTCCCAGTGGCGGGTCTCCTGTGCGACCTCGCGGCCGCGCGAAATCGCGTTCTTCTGGCGGGTGACCTCGTAGGCCAGCGCCTGCTCGGCGGCCTTGTGCGAGGAGATGTTCTTGACTTCCGTGCGGTTGGCGTCCTCGAGGACGGAGACTGGAATCTCGCCAGTCTCGTCGTCGACGTCCGCGGCGTCGACGATCGAGATGTTGGCGTCGACCCGCAGGGAACCGTCGCGCTCTGCGTCGAACACGGCGAGATACTCGAGGACCTCCGTCAGCTTCGCGAGGAAGGATCGGACCTCCACGGGCGCCCGGAAGTCCGGCTCCGTGACGATCTCGAGCAGCGGCGTGCCGGCCCGGTTGTAGTCGACGAGGGTGTACTCCGCGGTGTCGATCGAGCCGCCGACGTGGCGCAACGATCCGGGGTCCTCCTCGAGATGCGCGCGTTCGATGCCGACGACGCGGTGTTCCCCCTCGTGGCTGATCTCCAATTCCCCGTCCTGGCAGATCGGCTCGTCGTACTGCGTGATCTGGAAATTCTTCGGCAGGTCGGGGTAGAAGTAGTTCTTCCGGTGGAACCGCGTCGTCTCCGGGATCGTCGCGTCGATGGCCTTGCCGACCTTCACCGCTGCCTCGACGGCGCCCTCGTTGAGGACCGGCAACGCGCCGGGCAACCCCAGACAGACGGGACAGGTCCGGGTGTTGGGCTCCTCGGCGGGCTCGGTCGAACAGCCACAGAAGATCTTGGTGTCCGTCTCGAGCTGGACGTGGACTTCCAGCCCGATGACGACCGCGAGGTCCTCGGTCGTAGCGGCCTGTGCGCTCATTGGCGGCGGATTCGCCGCGGCGTCGCTAAAGCGCTTCGCTGCGCACCGGAGCTCGGCGGATCCAAACGGTCTCCGCGGCCAGCGAATCCATCCCGCTCAGAAGAACTCCCGCAGATAGACCGGTTCGGGACGGAACGCAGCCTCGAGCTCGGCCCGGATTCCATCGTCGTGGACGGTAAGGTCGCGAAGGCGTTCGGCGTCCCCAACGCCGATCGAACCGATCGCTAGACGCGAGAGCGTCCCGATTCCGAGCGACGCGTCGCCAGCGAGATCGCCGCCGGCGGACTCGACGGTCGCCTCACCGTCGGCGATCGAGACCACGAACTGGTCGTCGTTGAGATCGAGCAGCGGATCCGTCACGTCGAGCACGAACCGCTGCTTAAGGGCTGCGGGCCAGGACAGCGATTCGAGCCCGCGCTCGACGTCCGTCAGCCGGATCATCGTCCCGACCGACTCCGTCACGTCGAGCTCTCCGGGGTCGGGCACCAGCTCGCTGAAGTCGCCGGCCAGCGGGCCGTCGAGGACCACCGCATCCACCTGGGAGTCGTAGTTCGCGAGGAAGCCCAGCAGCGCGCGCTCGATTTCGTGATCGATCCCGGCGAGGTCCTGCACGCGAAGTTCGCGTCCGTCGTCGCCCGCTCGGGCGTCCAGGAGCGCGTAGCCCCGAAGCTCGTCGCCGACCTCGTAGCCGTAGACGTACGGTGCGGGGCCGTCCGGCCACGCCGCGAGCGTCCGCTTGCGCCACCACCCCTCCGAGCGCCGGAGCGAGAGGCCGAACCGCTCGGCGCGCTCGACCTCGACCCGTCGCAGGCGCTCCCACTCGTCGGCGTCGAGCTGGCGGAATCGACCGTTCTCGGCCGGGGGAGCCCCCGCAATTTCGGCAAGCTGCTGGGGTGGCACCCGCACCCGAGTCTTCCGGTTCGCGACGCCCCAGCCGAGCGCGCGGTAGAAGCGGACCGTCGAGGGCCATAGGGCAACGAAATCGACGCCGTTCTCGCGATACTCGTCGAGTGCGCCCTCGATCGTTGCGCGCGAGTAGCCGTTCCGCCGGTGCTCCGGTGGCGTCGCCACGCCGCCGAGCCCGCCGATCGCGGTCCACTCGCCGCGGACGGTCGCATCGAGATAGTAGAGCTTGCACGTCGAGACGATCTCGGTGGCGTCGGCGTCCTCGGCGCCGTCGACGAACAGGCCGCGTGGATCGGAGAGCGCCGGCGGCCACACGTCGGGATCGTCGTCCGGTTCCTCGGCGGCGTAGCTCGGCTCCGGACCGCTCTCCAGATCGAACGCCTGCTGCATGATCGCGTGGTATCGCTCCCGGTGAGCCTCCGTGACGGGGCGGTACTCGGCCATACGACAGGTTAGGAGCGACCACCAATCAGAATGTCTATTCCGCCTTCGAGGGGCGCCGCCTCGGCTTCGAGAGCTGATGCTGCCACCCAGAACGTCAGGGGCATATGCCGGCGGAACGTCGGTGGAGCCAGCGCCGTCACGCTTGCGGCCTCGGCTCCCGGCTGTTTCGGGGTCGTCGAGGAAATCCAGGACCTGACGGACGCCAGCTGTCGACACGGGCTGGTCGATCCGTCGGCGAGTACGGATCGTGAGACCAGGTCCTGGCGACGTGTGGATTCACATTCAGATACAACCCCAGTGATCCTTCTGAAACGTAGCGGCGCAGGTCCGCGTTGCTAGCGCCGGCCATGCTTCAACCCCACAGAGGTCCTTCTGAAACCTGCCCCATCTCTCCCTCGGTGTCCTCTACGAAATCGCTTCAACCCCACAGAGGTCCTTCTGAAACCGTACTCGTCGCGGCCAGTACTAACCAGATCGAGTGTGCTTCAACCCCACAGAGGTCCTTCTGAAACTCTCGTCCGGCTTGAGAGGGATGCAGAACCGGTCGGCGGCTTCAACCCCACAGAGGTCCTTCTGAAACTGGACAGAGAAACAGAAGAACCAAAAAATATCGGCGCTTCAACCCCACAGAGGTCCTTCTGAAACGGCTCATGTCGTGCTCACCTCCCCGGAGTTCGGCTCGCTTCAACCCCACAGAGGTCCTTCTGAAACTGTCCGCATATATGGCCGTATAGGGCATAACTCCGGGGGTTTCCCATCGACGATTCCGTCGACCCCTAATTCTGGGTTTACCCCGGGGGGTCGACGATCGGACCACGAACGGCGATCGGTTCGTCCAGTTCCCGATCGTTGCCCACGCCCCTACCGTTTTTGCGAGGCCGGCCAAACAGGCGGTATGGAGTACACGACTCTCGGTTCGACCGGGATGGAGGTCAGCCGCATTTGCCTGGGTTGCATGAGCTTCGGATCGAGCGACTGGCGGGAGTGGGTGCTCGACGAGGAGGAGTCCCGCGAGATCATCGAGCGGGCGATCGATCTCGGGATCAACTTCTTCGACACGGCGAACATGTACTCGATGGGCGAGTCCGAGCGCGTTCTGGGGAACGTCCTCGCCGAGTACGACCGCGACGAGCAGGTCGTCGCGACGAAGGGGTACTTCCAGATGGACGAGGAGAACCCGAACTCCGGCGGGCTCTCGCGGAAGGCGATCGAGCAGGAACTCGAGAACTCCCTGGAGCGGCTGGGGATGGATACGATCGACCTCTATCAGATCCACCGCTACGATTACGACACGCCGATTTCTGAGACGCTTCGGGCCCTCGACGACGCCGTCCGCAGAGGACAGATCCGCCACGCTGGCGCCTCCTCGATGTGGGCCCACCAGTTCGCGGACGCCCAGCACACCAGCGACCGGCTCGGTCTCGACTCCTTCGCGACGATGCAAAACCACTACAACCTCGTCTACCGCGAGGAGGAACGGGAGATGCTCCCCCTCTGCGAGCAGGCGGGCGTGGGCGTCATGCCCTGGAGCCCGCTGGCGCGAGGGTATCTCACGCGCCCGCACGAGGAGATCGACGCGACGACCCGCGGCGAGACGGAGGAACACATGTACGAACACCCCTACCGCGAGGGCGGCGGCCGCGAGATCAACGAGCGCGTCGCGGAGCTGGCCGCCGAGAAGGGCGTGACGATGGCCCAGATCGCGCTCTCCTGGCTGCTGCATCAGGACGCCGTTGACGCGCCGATCGTCGGCACCACGAGCGTCGAGCATCTCAAACAGGCCGTCGAGGCGCTGGAGATCGACCTCTCCGAGAGCGATCAGGCCTACCTCGAGGAGCCCTACGAGCCCGTCCGGGTCTCGGGACACGAGTAGCGACGGCTACTGGTGAGTCGCGACCGAGTCACACCGCGAGAACCGAATCCGTGAGCGGCCGATTGGCCGCGGCACCTCACTCCACTGCGTCTCACTCCACGGACGCTTCCCAGTAGGAGACGGAGGCGAGGTGGTCGCCGCCGGGAAGCGAGCCGAGGCCGCCGTCGATAAAGCGGAACGGCTTGGCGATGGCGCCGGGGAGCTGTCTGTAGAAACCGTAGGGGAACACCCAGTCGTGGGCGGAGTTGGCCAGTTCGAGGTCGGCGCTATCGAGGAGTGACTCGACCTCCGACCGGGAGTAAAGCCGCGACCCCATCGGGAGCGCCCAGTTGTAGATCGAACGGAAGCTGTAGCGCCGGAACGTGTCGAAGACGACCGTGTCGGTCGTCACACGCTCCATCTCGGAGAGGAAGGCTTCGGGCGCGTCCGCGAGGTGGAAGAACCGCATCGCGAGGACCGCGTCGAAGTAGTCGTCCGGGAACGGCAGGCGACCGGCGTCGCCACGCAGGAAATCCAGGTGGTCCTCGACGCCCGCGGCGCGAGCCTTCTCCCGGCCCTGTGAGAGCATCGCATCGGAGATGTCGAGCCCGACGACGTCCGCGCCGCGCTCGGCGAGGAGAACGGTGAACCGGCCGGTTCCACACGCGATTTCGAGGATTCGATCGCCGTCGACGGGGCCCAGTGCGTCGAGCACCGCCTCTTTCTCGCGTCGGTCGATGAGCCTGCCACCGCCGGAGAACCGTTTGTCCTCGTAGGCCTCGGCGACGTCGTGCTCCTGGTACCACTCCTGTCCCTTCACGCTGTGGAATCGGTCGACACTCCGGCGATAAAACAGTACTGAATGCGCGCTGGCGATCGGGCAGGTCGGGGCCGGTCGCAGGGCCGATCTTCCTCGGTCCCCTCGCTCACTCCCCGGTCACGACGTCCTCGGCCTCGATTCGCACGATCACTCGGGTCTCGTCGGCGTCCTTGTAGGGGTACTCCTCGACGTCCATGTATCGGCGCGCGAGTTCGTCGATGTGCTCGACGGCACCCTCCTCGGTCGTCTCGACGACCTCGCCCCACGCCGAGCAGTAGCGATAGGGGTTCTCGGGATCACACATCGAGACGCCGACGGCAGGGTTCGCCTGGATGTTGCGCTCCTTCCTGCGGCCGCGCGCGGTGTTGAACACGACGTGATCGCGCTCGTGATCGTAATCGATCCAGACCGGCGTGACGTGTGGCAGGTCGTTCGGGAGCATCGTCGCGACGTGGGCGAGCGTCTCTTTCTCGAAGAGGTCCTGGAACTCGTCTGGAATTGCAACCATGTCAGAGACCACTCGTGCGAGTCACAAGTGTTCGACGGCAGCCGAGGGTTGGGCCGGCTCTTCGCTACCGTCGGGCGAGCCCCCGACGCCGCGCGACGCATAGATTCGCAAGCGGGCGACGACCAGCCCCGACGAGAGAGAACCCAAATATAAATGTGAATTAAACACCTTATATTGTACCTATAATATTTACACGAGTATACCAAGTTTTACCACTGGTTGAATGCTGCAGTGGACGTATGAGCACGACGACGGCGGAGGAACGTGCGGAGGAGGCAGAAACGCTCTCAGAAACTGAATACCGCGACCGCCTGCGCGAGCTCCCACCGAGCGCGAAACTCGTCGCGAAGGTCCTCGAGAGCGACCACCCGCTCTCCCAGGGCCAGCTCGCGGAGGAATCCCTGCTGCCGGATCGAACGGTTCGCTACGCGCTCAACCGTCTCGAGGAGGCCGAGATCATCGGCTCGCGCTACTCCTTCCGAGACGCTCGCAAACAGGTCTACTACCTCCGAACCTGATCGCCAAGAGCGGCTGACGACGACGCCCCTCCCCACTTTCGCAGCCGAATCGTGACCGCCCGTCCGTTCAGTTTTTCTCAATTTCGTCGTTCGTTCGACACATCTCGAAGGGCAGCAGCCGGTCGCGACGATCGACGGGGTCGAACGAATCCGGCACGTCAGTGAGACGGAGAGGAATGGAAGACGGACGCTCGTGTCCAGCGGCACACCCAATAGACACCGAGCGATGGAGAGTCGCCGCGGATCGAGGAGAAGCGTCGTGGTGCGACTAATCGTCCGCAGCAGGCATGGCACTGCGTCGAACCGCCCGGACGTCATCGAGGAACGACTCCAGCATCGACTCGGTGACGTGAGGCATGCAGACGACGCGAAGCTCGCCGGCGCGCGTTCGCGAGACGCGCCAGCCCTCCTCGCGCAACGCGTCGAACGCCGAAGCGCCAATGTCGGCGGCGACGAGCGGGAGCGACGGCTCGACCACGTCGAGTCCGAGATCTGAGAGCTCGGTCGCGAGCCACGCCGCGAGCGCCTGCTGGCGTTCGAAGCTCTCGCGGTAGCCCTCCGGCCAGAGCTCATCTAATGCCGCTGCCGCGCTCGCAACGCCAGCGCCCGATCGCGTGCCCGTGAGCGTGGCCTGCGTCGTCGATTCGAGGTAGGGCGTCTCGACGGCGAGCGCGTCGACTGTCGCCTGTTCGCGTGCCAGCAGACCGCCGGCGGGAATCGCCGCCCGGCCGAGCTTGTGGGGATCGATGGTCAGCGTATCGACTGCGTCGACGTCGAAATCCCAGTCGTGGTCGGTAAACGGTAGGGCGAATCCGCCCCACGCCGCGTCGACGTGGAGCATGGCGCCGGCGTCGGTCGCCACCTCACCCAGCGCCGGGATCGGATCGACGCGACCGTACTCCGTCGAGCCGGCGACGCCGACGATCAGCGCCGTCTCCGAGTCGGTCGCGGCGTCGATCGCGGCGGGATCGGCACGGAAACCGTCGTCGACGGGCGTGGTTCGGAGTTCGACGCCGAGCACCTCGGCGGCTTTCCGGACGGAGAAGTGGACGGTCTCGGGTGCGACGACGTTTGGATCGCGGGCGTCCGATCTGTCTCGTGCCGCTCGCACCGCCTGGATGTTGGCCTCGGTGCCGCCGCTGGCGACGAAGCCGTGTGGGTCCGAGAGCGAGGCGATCTCGCCGAGTGCGTCGACGACCTCGGCCTCCATCTCCGCGACGGCGGGGTAGGTCGCCGGATCGCCGGGGTTGGTCGCGAGGAACTGCTCGGCGGCCTCGCGCGCTGTCGGATGTGGCGGCGTGCACATCGAGGACAGCACCCGGTCGAACGACTGGGGCTCGGCGCGCATACGACTGCCCACGTGAGCACCGATGTTAGGGATTGCGCTTCAGGAAGGCGGCCCTTGCAGTCGGTCTGTCGGCCGATCTGGACACCTTCGGGCGACGGTGCACATCGGCGCACACCGACGAACGCCGCCGGCCGGCGGGACACTGAGCGACGAATCGGTGGCGGATTGGCGAGACGAACGACGACGCGAGCGCGTGCCGGATCCGCCGCGGTTTAGAGGCTGGGACCCCTCCAGTGTCACAATGGAGTACGTGCAGGAGCGGGTCGCCACCCTCCACGACCTCGGCGGGACGGTCCCCGACGCGCCGCTGTCCGAGACGGCCGTCGTGGTCCCGATCATGCCCCGAGAGGTCGAGCGGCCCGCGGCCGAGCACACCTTCGAGACGCTCGCCGATCTCGACGTCGCGTCCGTCGTCGTTCCGGTCCGAGCGCCGCCCGAGCAGATCGCAGCCGTGCACTCCTGGCTGGCTGGATTCGACCTGCCGCTCGACGTGCTATGGTGCAACGCGCCCGAGGTCGAGACCGTGCTCGCGGACGCTGGCCTCTGTGAGGGCACGAGTGGCGACGATCTCCCGCAGGGCAAGGGCGCCGACGTCTGGCTCGGCCTCGGCGTCGCCGCCGACGCCGCGGAGTACGTCGTCGTCCACGACGCCGACGCGACGAGCTACGACGCGAGCCACGTGCAGCGGCTCCTCGCCCCGCTGGCGGACGGGTTCGATTTCACGAAAGGCTACTACGCCCGCGTCGAGGACGACGGGCTCTACGGCCGGCTCTGCAGACTGTTCTACGAGCCGTTGCTCGCCGCGCTCGACGACCTCGAACCTCACCCTGCGGTCGACTACTTGGGCGCCTTTCGCTACGCCCTCGCCGGCGAGTTCGCGACGACGGCAGATCTCGCACGGTCGATGCGCGCCCAGCGCGCGTGGGGGCTCGAGATCGGCACGCTCGGGGAGGCCTACCGGCTCGCTGGACCCGAGGGGTCCGCCCAGGTCGACCTCGGCATCCACCGCCACGACCACCGCAGCGTCGACGGCGACGGCGGCCTCGCCTCGATGAGCGAACAGGTCGGGTCGGCGCTGTTCCGGGCGCTGGCCGATCAGGGAGTCGAGCCCGAACTCGACGTGCTGACCGAGCGCTATCTCGCGGCGGGCGATCGCCTCGTCGAGCAGTACGCCGCCGACGCGAGACACAACGGGCTGCCCCACGACCGCGCTGCCGAACGTGAGCAGGTCCGGGCCTACGCCGACGCGATCCAACCGCCAGGCGCCGATTCGCGGTTGCCGGCGTGGACCGACGCAGCGATCGAACCCGCCGACGTGCACGCCGCGTCGGACCGGGCGATCACCGACCGCGCGGCGGCCCTGGACGGCTCGGGGGCGGTGTCGGTCCGCGGGAGCGATCCGCGAAACTGACAGCAACCACCACGCCTTCGGGACGCTTTTTATCCCTTCGCCACGCAGAGACGTACCATGAGCCAGCAGCAGGAGCAGCCAGAGGAGACGCCGGAGAAACGCGAGGACCTCCCCTCGACAGAAGTCACCGAGGGGTACGACAAGGCACCGCATCGTGCGATGTTCCGAGCGATGGGGTACGACGATCAGGACCTCGCATCGCCGATGATCGGCGTCGCGAATCCGGCCGCTGACGTCACGCCGTGTAACGTCCACCTCGACGACGTGGCAGCGTCGGCCTACGAGGCAGTCGACGATGGCGAAGGGATGCCCATCGAGTTCGGCACGATCACGATCTCTGACGCGATCTCCATGGGGACGGAGGGGATGAAGGCCTCGCTCATCTCCCGAGAGGTCATCGCGGACTCCGTCGAACTCGTCGCCTTCGGCGAGCACATGGACGGCCTCGTCACCGTCGGCGGCTGCGACAAGAACATGCCGGGGATGATGATGGCGATGATCCGGACGGATCTCCCCTCGGCCTTCCTCTACGGCGGTTCGATCATGCCCGGCGAGCACGACGGCCGGGAGATCACGATCCAGAACATGTTCGAGGGCGTCGGTGCCGTTGCAACGGGCGACATGAGCGAGGACGAGCTCGTCGAGATGGAACACCAGGCCTGCCCCGGCGCGGGCTCCTGTGGCGGGATGTTCACCGCGAACACGATGGCTTCCCTCTCCGAAGCGCTCGGGTTCTCACCCCTCGGTAGCGCCGGCCCGCCCGCCGAGGTCGAGGAGCGCTACGACGTCGCCGCCGAAACCGGCGAACTCGTCGTCGAGGCCGTCGAGCGGGGCTGGTCGCCCTCGGATTTCCTCACCCGCGAGAGCTTCGAGAACGCGATCGCCCTGCAGGTCGCCATCGGCGGCTCCACGAACGCCGTGCTCCACCTGCTCGCCCTCGCGGCGGAGGCCGACATCGAACTCGACATCGAGGACTTCAACGAGATCTCGAAGCGCACGCCGAAGATCGCCGATCTCCAGCCCGGCGGCACGAAAGTCATGAACGACCTCCACGAGGTCGGCGGCGTGCCGGTCGTGCTGAACGCGCTCTACGAGGGCGGCTACCTCCACGAGGACGCGCTCACCGTCACCGGCAACTCGATCGGCGAGGAGCTGGAGCGAATCGATCCGCCCGCGATCGCCGACCTCGACGTCGACTTCCTCTACCCCGTCGACGACCCGATCCACGACGAGGGCGCGATCAAGATCCTCACCGGCTCGCTCGCGCCGGAGGGCGGCGTCATCAAGATCACCGCCAAGGACGGCACGATGCACCACGAGGGCCCCGCCCGGGTGTTCGAGGACGAGGAGGCGGCCATGGAGTACGTCCAGGAGGGCAACGTCGAGTCCGGCGACGTCATCGTCATCCGGAACGAGGGGCCCCGCGGCGGCCCCGGCATGCGCGAGATGCTCGGCGTCACCGCCGCCCGCGACGGCCAGGGCCACTCCGAGGACGTCGCGCTGATCACCGACGGCCGCTTCTCCGGCGCGACGCGGGGGCTCTCGATCGGCCACGTCGCCCCGGAAGCCCACGACGGCGGCCCGATCGGCCTGCTCGAAGACGGCGACCAGATCACGATCGACATTCCCGACCGCGTCCTCGACGTCGACGTCCCCGAGGATGAACTCGAGGCTCGTCGCGAGGACTGGGAGCAGCCCGAGCCGAACTACGAGAGCGGGGTCCTCGCGAAGTACGGCGCGCTCTTTGGCTCCGCGGCAAACGGCGCCATCACGAACCCTGGCGCGACGCAGGACTGACCTGACCGCCGCCGTCGATCGCTGGACCGACGACCGTTCGACGCTCTTCTTCACGTTCCACCGGGGATTCGCGCGACTCCACCTGTCCTCCGGGTGGGACTTGGAAGGGGCCGACCGCTCGCGGTCTCTGACGACGTAAGCACCGAGCGACCGGAGGGAGCGAGGCGCGCAGCGAGTCAGAGGCCGCGAGCGGGAGGGGGCTTCCAAGGCGTCTGCGGTCGCGGTACCAACTATTCCGGGAGACGCTCAGTTTCCTAGCGGGCCAATCTATTTGTCCGAGCCGTGCGAACCTCCACCACGGTGATCCCCGCATGAGCACCTCCTCCGCAGAACCAGCCACGCTCGTCTGTCACGCCTGCCGATTCAGCGCGCCCGCTGGCGACGAGTGGGACACGATCGAGGTCACCGGCGTCGGCACGATGACCCGCTGTCCGGAGTGTGGCAGCACGCGCGTCGAGCACAAGCGCTAGTCCGCGGTCGATCGTCCACCCGCTCTCGAGCCATCCACGGCAACGCTCAGATGTATCCCCGCTCCCGGAATCCCCAGGCCATCAGCAGTGCGACGAGCACCATTCCGAGCATGACCGCCGGATAGCCGAACTCCCAGCCCAGCTCTGGCATGTTGTAGGGGCCGCCCTCGAAGTTCATGCCGTAGACGCCGACGACGAACGTGAGCGGGAGGAATATGGTCGCGATAACCGTGAGAACCTTCATCACCTCGTTCGTCGACTGGGAGAGCGTGTTGAGGTAGATGTCGCGGGCGCCAGTGGTGAGGTCGCGGTAGGTCTCCACGAGGTCGACCACCTGGACGAGGTGATCGTAGACGTCGCGGTAGTATTTCTCCGTCTCCTGTGCGACCTGGTCGGGATCGCCGCGAGAGAGCACGCCCAGCGCCTCGCGCATCGGCCAGGCCAGCTTCCGGAAGGAGAGGAGATCCCGGCGGACGGCGTTGATCGCCTCCAGCGTCTCGATCTCCGTCGAGACGAGCACGTCGTCCTCGACCCGCTCGATCTGCTCACCGACGTGGTCCAGTAACTGGAAATACTCGTCCACGACGGCGTCGACGATCCGGTACGCCGTGAAGTCGGGACCGCGCTGGAGGATGCGCTCGTCGCCGCGCTGGACGGCCTCCCAGACCCGCTCGATCGGCTCGTCGGCGCCCGGTGCCAGCGAGACGATCCAGTCCTCGCCGACGAAGAGGCCGATAGGCTCCGCCAGCACCTCCTCGTCGAACGTCGTCTCGCCGCGGGTCAACTCCACGCTCTTGACGAGGACGAACGTGTACGTAGGGAACTCCTCGGTCTTGGCTCGTACCTCGCCGAACACGTCCTCGATGGCGAGGGGATGGATGCCGAAGGCCTCCGAGATCGCCTCGCGCTCCGCCGCCGTCGCGTTCGAGGCGCGAATCCAGGTGGTGCCGTTGGCGGTGCGTGCCGAATCGACCTCGTCGTACTCGGTGGTCCCCCGGTCGTCGTAGACCACGGACTGGATCGTCACGACGCCACCTCCGAATCTGAGCGACCGAGGCCGAGTAGGCCGATGCCGGCCATGATCGCCGTGACGGAGAACGCTCGGCCCGGATACGCCGTCTGGGCGCCGACGGCGTAGCCGAGGAGACCCAGCACGAGCGTCAGGGTGCCGATCGCGGCCACGCGGTGCATGGCGAACTGATCGCACCCTCCCGAGATAACGTTTGGGCGGGGAACGGACGAATCGAGCGGGCCGCGTGGCCGTCGCCGTCGTCCGACGCGGCCGCTCTATCCCACGCGCCGACAGATCTACCTCCTCACCGCAGCAAGCGTCTGCCATGCCCGAGGAGCCGGACCGCAACATCAGCGGCGGAGCGGCCGGTGGCGGTCGCGAGGCCCGCTTCGACGCCAGCGAGCCCGCCACTCGCGCGGAAGCGGTCGTCGATCGGCTCGGCGAGCTCTACTGGCAGAAATCCTACGGCGGCCGGGCGCCCGTCGACTGCCTCGTGCGGACGATCCTCTCACAGAACACCTCCGACGCGGCGAGCCAGCCGGCCTACGACGCGCTGATCGAACGGTTCGATCCCGAGCGGCCTGGCCGTGACCGAGACGATGCCGACGCCGAGGGCGTCGATCCCGATCTCGCGTTCGCGACGGGCGACGCCGCGCCGACCGACCTCGCCGAGGCCCTCGCCACCGCCGACCGCGCGGCGATCGCCGACACCATCTCCCCGGCCGGACTCCACAACCAGAAGTCGGAGGTCCTCCAGCGGGTCGCCGAACGCATCCTCGCGGAGTACGGCTCCGCGGCAGCCTTCGACGAGTTCGTCGCAGGGGCGGAGTACGAGACGGTCCGGGAGACGCTGCTAGACATGAACGGCGTCGGCCCCAAGACCGCGGACTGCGTCCTGCTGTTCGCCGCTGGCCGCGAGGGCGTCTTCCCCGTCGACACCCACGTTCATCGGATCTATCGTCGCCTCGGAATCGCACCCGCCGACGCAGACCACGAAGGTGTCAGGGCGGTGCTCGAAGCGGAGATTCCCGGCGAGAAATGCGGGTTCGCCCACACCGCGAGCATCCAGTTCGGCCGCGAGTACTGCTCTGCTCGGAAGCCCGCCTGCCTCGACGGGCCGGAGGCCTGCCCGCTGTTCGATCTGTGCGATCGGGTGGGCGTCGACCCTGACGCTGGCGAGGTCGTCGATCCCGCGGAGGCCGAACCCCTCTCCGACGACTGAACGGTAGCATCAGCCGTCGTCGGAATCGGGGCCCGGGGGAGCGTCCTCGCCCTCGAGTGTGATCCAGAAGATCGCGAGAACCATCGCTGGAACTCCCAGAAGTGAACACTCGAGACCGCCGAGTGGGAGCGTCGACAGGAGCCCCTTCGCACCGGTCAGTCCGGCCAGGCCCGCGAGGAGCGCCGGACCCAACCCGACCACCACGACCGAAAGCACGCCGAGGACGAGCCCCGCGTCGCGCCGGGACGGTCCCGCCGAACTGCCGTCTCCTGTGACCGTTTCGTCGACGAGCACCGCTACAGTGACGCCCGCGAGCACGGCGAGGAGCAGGCCAGCGACGTCGGGGAGACCCTCCGGAAGGCCACCGATCACCGGGAGGTAGAGCAGCAGGAACTCGACTTGTAGCGCGATCGGCAGATCGCCGCCGAGCACACTCGCGACGAAGGAGAGGCGCCGAGCGATCGTGGAAATGGTGGCGATCACGATCGCGGCGACGATCGCCAGCGGGAGCATCCCGGGCGTCGCGAGCGTCCGGTGGATCGCCCGCCAGATCGACGACCACTCGGCTCGCGTGGTGGGAGCGTTCATTCCGATCGAGGGACCGCTCCCGCGACCGGTTCCTGGCTCGACACGGTAGCGAGTAGGGACGCCGACGCTGATAAAGGAGGTCCCTTTTCGCGGGCGTGAGGACCAGTCGTTGTGCGAATCGACGCGGTCGGGTAGGAGTGGGTGTGGGAGCCGACGCGGTCGAGGAGGGACCGAATCGCAAACGGATGGAGGGTCGAATCGGAAGCGGATAGAGGGCCGAAACGGGGCGACGCGGAGCAGCTGGCAGCAGGCAGGGCGGTCAGCGGTCCGTCACTCCAGGTCGGCGTTCTCGAACCGTCGGTAGCCGATCGCGAGCGGGATCACCGTCCACGCGAGGAAGGTGACGGCCGAGAACCAGGGGCGGAGGTAGAACGGAACCTCGCCCTCGACGCGTGCGCTCGTCTGGAGATCGCCTGGACCGGTCTCCGCGTAGGAGAGGTCCTCGAGACCGAGCTGGACGAACGGCCAGACGAAGGAGTCCGTGACCGCACCGATCGCGATCCGGTAGCTCTCCAGGGGGTTCGCCTGGTAGAGCGCGAAGTACCACGCCTCCGCTTCGAGGCCGGGGCGGGTGCCCTCGATCAGATAGTAGATGCCGACGGCGAGCGCCTCCCACAGGACCAGCATGAGGAAGAAGAGGCCGACGGCCCAGGCGAGCGCGATGCCCCGGGACGACGTGGCCGCGGAGATCCCGACGGCGAGCGCGGTGAACGTAACGCCGAGCATGACCGTGAACCCGGCGACGAGAACGAGATCGACGATCGCAAGGTCGCCGGTCATCGGAACGCCCAGCAGCGTCACCACGAGGAACCCAAAGCAGATCGCCGCCGCGACGACGACGCTCCGTCCGATGGCCTTTCCGAACACGACGTCAGATCGGGAGAACGGGTAGCTCAGGAGGACCCGGAGACTCCCCGATCTACGCTCGCCGACGATCGCCATGTATCCGGCGACCAGCGCGATCAGCGGGACGAAGAACACGACGAACTGGGCCATTCCCGAGAGCAGATCCGTCATCGTCGAGTCGTTGGTGCCACCCGAGACCCACCCCACCACGAGGAAGAGGGTCAGCAGGCCGACGAACCCGATCGTGATCCCCCAGAGGAGCTTCGAGCGGACGACGTCCTCGAAGTCTTTGCGAGCGACGTCCCGCCAGGTGACGCTCATTGGAGCACCCCCGCGAGGCGGCCCGATTCCTCGGCGTCCCCGCTCTCCTCGACGAGATCGACGTCGCCGTTCGTGTACGCGGCGAACACGTCCTCGAGGGACACCGACGACGCGTCGACGTCGAGTACCTCGATGCCGGCGTCTCGCAACGCACCGATCGCCCGCGCCTTCGCGCGGGGGTCGTCACAGGTGACGGTCAGCCGGCCGTCCTGGTAGGTGGCCTCGGTGACGCCGTCGATCCACTGCAGGTCGACGTCCGGCTCGTCGGCGATCCGGAGGTAGAGTTCGGCGTGGGCACCGACCGCCTCCCGAAGGCCGTCGACGGTGTCGACCGCAACCAGCTGGCCGTCGTTGAGGATGCCGACCCGGTCACAGACCGACTCGACCTGCCCGAGATCGTGACTGGAGAAGAAGACGGCCGCTCCGTCGTCGGCCGCGTCCCGCACCAGCTCCCGCATCGTTCGAATCCCGTTCGGGTCCAGACCGGTCGAGGGCTCGTCGAGGATCAACAGGTCAGGGTCACCGGCGAGCGCCATCGCGAGCGCGAGGCGCTGTTTCATCCCCTTGGAGTAGCCACCGACCGTTCGCTCGGCGGCGTCGGTCGAGAGTCCGACTCGCTCCAGCAGCGACGTGGGCGGCTCCGTGCCGTCGGCCCACTCGAGTGCGAGCTCGAGGTGTCGGCGACCGGTGAGCCGCCCGTAGAGGTCGAGTCCTTCGGCGAGGACGCCGATGCGCTCACGGATCGCCTGGCTCTCCGCTCGCGCGTCCATTCCAAGCACCACCGCGCTGCCCGAGGTCGGCCGAATGAAATCCAGCAGCATGTTGATCGTCGTCGATTTGCCGGCGCCGTTCGGGCCGAGGAAGCCGAACACCTCGCCCTCCTCGACGACGAGGTCCAGCCCGTCGACGGCGGCCGCCTCGCCGTAGCGTTTCGTCAGCGACTGCGTTTCGATAGCCGTCATCACCTGGACCGAGGGCGGTGCACTCGGTATAAATGGGGGGCCACCTTCCGACCCAGTATCCGACGGTGGGGTTTATATAAGAGGAGCCAGGCGGCAGAGCGAACTACCGATCCAGATCCACCGGACAGCCCCGGATCTCGCCGCCGCGCATACCGTCCGCGAGCCAGTAGATCGAGAGCAGGAGGACCACCACCGCGACCATCGAGAACTCGAGTCCATGGAAGGGGAGCGCCGTGAGAAGGCCGGCACCGCCGACGACCCCGACGACCCCCGCGAGGATCCCAGGGCCACACGCCGCACAGCCGGCACCGAGAGTGCCGAACACGACGCCGGCAGCGCTTCCGCCACTGCCCTCGACGGATAGGTCGTGCTCGAGCAGGTGGTAGGCGAGGACGGCGACGTTGACGCCTGTCAGTGCCGCAATCGCGTAGATCGCAGTGCCGTGGAACGCGTCGAACTGCGGGCCCAGAAACGGCAACAGCGAGGACAGAAACTCGACCTTGAACCCGATCGAGACCTCCGCGGAGACGAGCACGCGCACGACGAACCGGAGGTTCTGCGAGGCTGACAGCCCGATCGCCACGAGGCTCCCGACGAGGAGTGCGAACGAGGCGTATGGCGGCCGGCCGAGGACGAGCCTGACCGTCCGCCCGACGAGACGCCAGTCCGATCGGCTCGTCGGAAGCGAGATCACACCCGGAACCCCGCCTCGAAGGCGGTGACGTCGACCGACCCCGTCAGCTCGGTTTCGAACGTGCCATTCTGGAACAGGTAGAACGTCGGCGTGCTGACGACGCCGGCCTCGTCTCCGTCGGCCTCGGCCGTCTCGAGAACCGACTGATGCGTGCGCGCCTCGCTGGCCGCGATGACGGCTTCGGCGTCGACTGAGGTCGACGTTTCCAGGAACGAGCGCGTCTCCGTCGCGAACGAACTCCCCGACAGCGAGGTGACGGTGTCGTAGTAGAACCCCAGCAACTCCCACGCCGCGTCGCGATCGCGCGCCGTGGTTTCGAGCACGGCGTGGATCGCAGGCGTCGCCCACGATCGCCCGGTGTAGCGGTAGGGGCGGTAGACGAACGACGCCGAGTCCGGCTCGACGATCTCGCTACGGACGTCGTCGAAGGTCGACGTGTGGAACCGCGAACAGCTCGTACAGGTAGGATCCTCGAAGGCGACGATCAGCTTCTCGGCCTCGAGTGGCGCCTCACCGATGAACGGCTGGCCGTCGAGGGCGTTCGCCGCGGGATGGTCCTCGACGGACTCGCCGCTGGAGCCGCCTTGCTGCAGGCAGCCGGCGAGACCCGCTGTGGCACCCACGCCCACCGCGCTCGCGATCCCGGAAAGGACCGATCGTCGTCGCATACCCAACTGATCGATGTGATCGACACTGTCAGTTCCCCGGTCGTGTACGCCGACCGCACGAACGGGGGATTTGGAATCCGGAGAGAACCGACAAAAACGAGACCAACGGACCGTCGGCGGGCTACTTGAAGCGGAACGTCTCGAGGTTCTTCGGCGCGAACGTTCGCATGTCGAACTTGTGGTAGAGCGCCGAAGAGAGGTCCTGTACGGAACCTTCGTCGCCGTGCACGCAGAGCACCTTCTCCGGGCGCGGGTTCATCGTCTTCACGAAGTCGACGAGCCCCTGGCGGTCCGCGTGGCCGGAGAACCCGTCGACCGTCTCGACGTTGAGTTCGAGCTGGAGAGTCCCCGAGCGGCCGCCGTTGCGGCCACGGTCGTCCATCGGAATCTCGTCCCAGCCGTTCTGGATGCGGCTGCCGAGGGTTCCCTGCGCCTGGTAACCGACGAAGGCCATCGTCGCATCCGGATCGGGACCGATGTGGCGCAGCCAGGACATGATCGGGCCGCCCTCGACCATCCCCGACGTCGAGAGAATGATGCAGGGCTCGCCGTCGGCGACTTCCTGGCGCTCCTCCTCGCCGCCGTCGATGTGGTTGAACTGGTCGGCGAGGAACGGGTTCTCGTCCTCGTGGAAGATGCGATCGCGGAGGTCGTCCCGGAGATACTCCGGATACGTGGAGTGGATCGCCGTGGCCTCCCAGATCATCCCGTCGAGGTGGACCGGCATCTCTGGAATCTCGCCCTCGCGCATCGCCTCCTCGAGGACGAGCATCATCTCCTGGGAGCGCCCGACCGCGAACGCCGGGATGAGCACCTTCCCGTCGCGCTCGTACGTCTCGTTGATGACTCGCTTGAGCTTGCGTTCGGAGTCGGCCTGATCCGTCTGGTAGTCGTTGCGGCCGCCGTAGGTGGATTCGAGGACGAGCGTCTCGACGCGGGGGAAGTCGTTGTGCGCGCCGTTGAACAGCCGGGTGTCGTCGTAATGGATGTCCCCGGAGAAGCAGACGTTGTAGAGTCCATCGCCGATGTGGAAGTGAGAGACCGCCGAGCCGAGGATGTGGCCAGCGTTGTGCAGCGTGAGTTTGACGTCCGGCGCGATGTCGGTGACGTCGCCGTACTCCAGCGGGATTGTGTGTTTGATCGTCTCGCGGACCATCTCTGATTCATACGGCGGCGCGCGGCCCTCCTTCGCGGCCACGTCGAGGTAGTCCAGTTGGAGGAGGCCCATCAGGTCGCGGGTCGGCTCGGTCGTGTAGATCGGGCCGTCGTAGCCGTACTTGAAGATCAGCGGCAAAAGCGCGGAGTGGTCGAGGTGGGCGTGCGTGAGAACGACGGCGTCGAGGTTCTGTGCGCCTGCACCGAGTGCTTCTGGCACCTGGAGGTAGGGCACCTCGCCCTCGGCGCCGGGCTTGTCGCCACAGTCGATGAGAATGCGCGTCTCGGGCGTCGAGAGAATGAACGCGGCGCGGCCGACCTCCCGACAGCAGCCAAGCGTCGTGATCCGGACGTACTCGTCGTCGGAGAGCTCCTCACGGTGGATCTGTCGGCCGATCCGCTCGAGGATGTCGCGGCGGTCGTCCCGCTCCTGCTTGAGGAAGTTCCGGACGTTCGAGACCGTCGAGGATTCGATCGGGGGCGTGCGGACGACCTCGGGGGTCCAGCCGACCTCCTTCGTGATGTCGCGGAGCGTCGAGCCGTGTCGGCCGATGACCATCCCTGGCTTCTCGGCCTCGATGACGACCTCGCCGGTGTCGGCGTGGAAGTCGAGGTCGGTGACGCCGGCGTCCTCGGGGATCACCGAGAGAACCTTCTCCTCGGCCTCCTCGGGTCGCAGGAGGACGTCGGGATCGGGCCGGACGGTGATGCGCTTTCGGAGCTTCGAGGCGAGCTGTCGTACGAGGTCGCCCTGCTGGGCGAACTCCTTGGGGTCGCGGGTATAGACGACGAGTTCGGGCCCTTCGTAGGTAACCTCCGAGACAGTGACGCTGCTTGGAAGCTCGCTGACGATCTCTGCTTTCAGTTCGTCGAGTTGTTGCTCTACAGCACTCATATGTAGCTACGGGAGTACCGACGGGGCACCGGACTGCGTCGAACCGCCTGCCGATCGTCGACCGCAGCGGACGACCGCACCGTCCGTTGAGACGCCGACAGTGATACCGTTACAGGACATCGTACTCTTCGAATCGAAGTCGGTGACCGCGGCGGTAGAAACCGCTTGCTTCGTTCTATCCGCTCAGGAATATAAAAGCCTTGGCAATACCCGAAATGGGCGATAGACGCGGTATTGCACCGATTTAGGCGGCCGTCCGGACGCACCCGTCGTTTCTCGCAAACGGCTCGTCGGTTCCCGCAAACGGCATTGGGCTCCCCGCGCGACGTTCGGTATGACGCCCCCACCGACGCCAGAGCTCGAACTGACCCCCGACCGCGTCGCCGCCGAGCGGTCCTGGGTGCTCGATCGCTCGCCCGTCGTCGTCGCGCTCGTCAACGACGTCCGGGACGAACTCGGGACGGCCTTCGACACCTCAGTCGACCACATCGACGCCACGGACTACGAATCCGTCGTCGCGGAGGTCTTCGCCGACGGCGACCGCGCGGTCAACGTCGCCGCGCTCGTCGCAACCTTGCGCGGGATCGACGTCGAGAAGGACTACCCCGGCTTCGTCGTCGACGAGTGGCTCGGCAGGGAACTTGCCGCGACGATCGCCGGTGAGCAGCCCCGCCGGCTCCTCGCCGAGGCGACGTTCCACTACGCCGATATCGCCCACGACACCGACGAAACTGCGGGCATGGACGACCTCGACGCCGGGCTGGCCGCCGGCGTCCAGACCCGACTGCCGGGCTGGGACTGGACTGAGGGCGAGAGTCCCTTCGGCGTGGCTCCGGAGTGAGGCCCCTGCAGACACACCTTCAAGTGCGATTCCGCGGCGACCTCTCCCATGGTCGAACTCGACTGCACCACGGCGCGTCCGGGCGGCGTCACGCTCGTCGCCGTGCGACTGGACAATCGCGTCGATGCACCCGGCGTCGACGCGCACCGCATCCGCCTCGTGTCGGCAATCGACGGCGCGACCTGGCCTCCGAGGGTCCAGGGCGTTCCGGCCGCGCCCTGGGACGGCGACGCCGCAGAGGTGGTCGTCCCGACCGGGCGCGTGGGAAGTCTCGGTTTCGCGAGCCCGGAACCGCCCGCCGATCCGCCGGTGACGATCGAGTCGGTGGAGCCAGCGGCGGCCAGTTCTCGAGGGGACGCCGTGGCGGACGACGTCGGCGACGATCCGACCGCGGACGACGTCCTGCGCGTGCTCGGTGATCCGTCGCCGCCTCGAGACGCCGTTGCGCCGCCGTCGGTGAGCGTCGAGTCGTCGGGCAGCGCCGTCGAGGCTGGCGCCGAGCCAGACGTCATCAGTGGGGATTCCAGCCCGTGATCCTCGCCGTCGTCGGTGGGAAAGGTGGCGTCGGCAAGTCGACGGTCTCCCTCAACGTCGCCGACGCTCTCGATGGGGTGGTCGTCGACGCGGATCTCGGGATGGCCGACCTGCCCTACGGCCCGGGGCCGGACCTCCACGACGTGCTCGCCGACCGGGCCGACGTGATCGAAGCCGTTCGAGAGTGCAGCGGCGCCGACACTGGGCCAGAGGTCGACGTGCTGCCGTGTGGCCGGACGCTCGCCGGTGCCCGCGCCGCAGATCCAACGGCGCTGGTGCGTGCGCTCGAACGCGTCGACGAGCACTACGGCCCGGTCGTCGTCGACTGCCCCGCTGGCATGGCGGCTGACGCCGGTTTACCGCTGTACGCCGCGGAGAGCTGTCTGCTCGTCACCACGCCCGACGGCGTCGCAGTACCGGACGCGCTTCGGACCCGTGCGCTCGCTCGCGTGCTCGACGCAGGCGTCGAGCGCGTCGTGTTGAACCGGGCTCGGGATCCGCCGGTCGAACGCGTCGAGCGGACGCTCGGCGCGCCGGTGACGGTCGTCCCCGAGCACGAGGCGGTCGATCGGGCCCGAACGGACGGCCTGTCGGTGATCGCCGCCGCACCGGAGAGCGTCCCCGCCGAACGGTTCCGCGAGATCGGCGCGGCGTTGCAGTGACTGAAGAGGGCCGAGACAATGGGAAACGAAACAGCAGTCAGACGCGAACTCCGTCGGATTACCGCAGCCGCTCGTGGTCCAGCAGGTCCTCGTACCCCTCTCGCCCGCGGAGCACGGAGACCTCGCCGCCGGAGAGACCGACCTCCGCCGGCTTCGGCTGGGAGTGGAACTGGTTCGCGAGCTCGATGCCGTAGGCGCCCGTGTTGCCGATTGCGAGTAGGTCGCCCCGCCGCGGCTCCGCGATCGGCCGTCCGGTGCAGAACACGTCGGCGCTGGTACACAGCGGGCCGCCGACGGATGCCGGGATCGTCTCGCGGTCGGTACCCCCAGCTCCATCTTCTGTCCCTCCGTCGCCGCCGTGGGCAGAGATATTCCGGATCGGATGATAGGAGTCGAACATCGCCGGCCGGATCATCGTCGCGAGGCTGGCGTCGACGCCGACGACGGTGGACTCCGCGGCGGGCTTGATTGTGTTCACCTCGGTCAGTACGAGGCTCGCGTCGGCGACGACGTAGCGGCCGGGCTCGACCTTCAGCCGTGCGTCGACGGCGTCGAAGGTCTCGTGGAGGTAGTCCGCGACGGCGTCGAGGTCGAGCGGCGCTTCGTCTTCGCGGTAGGGCACCCCGAACCCGCCGCCGACGTCGACGAACTCCAGCGCGGCGTCTCCCGCCCCCGAATCCTGGCCCGCACCGAGATCGGCCTCGATGGATTCCGCGGCCTCGGCCACCCGCTCCAGCGCGCGGCGATGTGCGTCGAGGTCCTCCGCAGTCAACATCCCGCTGCCGACGTGGGCGTGGAGGCCGACGAGGTCGAAGCGCTCGGCGGCGTCGGCCGCGACCGCTGGTACGTCCTCGTGGGGGATCCCGAACTTCGCGTCCTTGCCGGTCGCCACCTTCTCGTGGTGGCCGGCGCCGATGCCAGGGTTGACGCGAATCGCGAGATGACCGTCGAACCCGCGGGCCTCGAGCCGGTCCAGGGTGTCAGTCGCGCCAATCGTGACGGTGAGCTCCGGGGCCTCGGTCTCCCAGAAGTCGACGACCCAGTCGAGATCGTTCGCTGGGGGGTTGGTGGCCGTGTACTGCAGGGTGTTTGGCTCCGCGCCGGCCTCGACCGCGCGGTGGAGTTCGCCCGCGGCGGCGCACTCGATGTGTGCGCCCTCCTCCAGGAGGCGTGCCATCACGGCCTGGCCGGTGTTGGCCTTCGCGGCGTACATGCATTCGATGCCCGCGAAGGCATCGTCGATCCGATTGTAGTTGGCAGCGACCCGGTCGAGATCCGTGACGTAGAGAGGCGTTCCGTACTCCGCGGCGAGTCCGGAGAGGGCGTCGTGATCCCAGTCCGCGAGGCGGCGGATCCGGGGCGAGTCGGCGCTCATTGGCCTACAGACCGCGACTCGGCGGCACAAAGGTTGCGTTTCGATCGGGCAGTGAACTTCGAGGGTCGTGGAGCAATCGAGAAACGGGCCGCCGGGTGACGATCGGACTGGGGAGTAGTCCTGAGGGGCGTGGATTCGTTGGGGTGGCATCCACAGACACGTGGTGGGACCTCCCACAGGTAGTTCACCTCACAGGATTTTTCAGCGTCGTATCGTAAGACGCCGGCCACGATGACGTCTCACCACGATACGGGCGTTTCCGATCGATCGACGTTCGCCCCCTCGCTCGGAGGGATCACCTGAATGGCCGCGCTGCGTTCGTTCGGCCGGGATCGGCGAGTATCGTCCGCTCACTAACACGATGGCACCCACGAACCCCTCTCAGGTCCAGAAGTCGTTCCTGAAGTACCAGCACTTCTTCGTCTTCGCAGCGCCGGTGTTGTTCGTCCTGCTCGTCGTCACGGCGGCGCCGACGCCCGCGAACGCTGGACTGGACTACTGGCTCGAGTACTGGTGGCTGTTCTTCTTTTTCCTGCTGGGAGCGACGATCGTCAACACGGTCGGGATCAGCGGCTCGGCGATGTTCGTCCCGTTCCTGATCTTCATCTTTCCCTTGCTCGCCCACGAGTTAGAGCCCGAGACGCTCGTCAAGATCGGGCTGATCAGCGAGTCCTTCGGCCTGTCGAGCTCCGCGGTCGCGTTCATTCAGTACGGGCTCGTCGATCGCCGGCTGGGACTGAGCCTCGTCGCCGGGAGCATTCCCTTCGTCGTCGGCGGGGCGATACTCTCCTTCTACATCCCCGAACCGCTGTTCCACGGCGCGCTGGGGATCGCGCTGCTGGGCGCGGCCTACCTCCTGTTCACGGCCGACCTCGCGCACGACGACCCCGACGGCGGCGAGGGAGCGAGCGAAGGAGGTGCCAGTGGACAGGCGCCCGAAAGCGCACCCGACGGCGGCGAACCCGTCGCGGCCACCGGCCTCCCCGACGACGACGGCAAGCTGGGGCCCGCTGGCGTCGGCATCGACGAGGAAGGCACCGTCACCCGTGTCGATCGCGAAGGTGACACGTACAGCTACACCTGGTCGGGGTACCTCGAGCGGTTCGCCAACTACAGCGTCGGCGGTGCGTTCCAGGGGCTGGCCGGCTTCGGCATCGGCGAACTCGGCATCATCTCGATGCTCCGCACGAACGTGCCCGTCCGCGTCGCGATCGGCACGAACCACGTCGTCGTCGCGTCGACGGCGATTCTGGCGTCGCTCGTCCACGTGTTCGCCGGCGGCTTCCTCCCCGGCGCACACTCGCTGAGCCTCGCCTCGACGCCCTGGAACATGGTGGTGTTCACCGTGCCGGCGACGACGCTCGGCGGCCAGATCGCCCCGTACGTGTCGAACGCGCTGGACACCGACACGATCACGATGGGCGTCGCCAGCCTGTTCAGCGTGATCTCCGTCGCGCTGTTCGGGATGGCCGTCGGGTTCTGAGCCGGCGCGCTCTGCTCGGTTCGGCTCCCTGATTTCCACCGTCGATTGTCACGGCCCGCATCGACTGCTCGATGGCGTTTTCAGCCAGGAGCCACAACGCTCCGGAGACCGATGTACGACGACGTGTTGCTCCCGACGGACGGTAGCGACGGAACGACCACGGTCGCCGCCCACGCCGCGTCGCTGGCACAGGCCAACGACGCCCGGATCCACGTGCTCTCCGTCGCGGACGCGCGGAACCGATTCGAGAGCCCGAGCAGCGGTCTCGCCGGGGAGGCCTGGGAGGAAGCGGAACGCGAGCGCGCAACTGCCGCGGTCGACACGGTGGTCGCGGCGCTGCCCGAGGACGCCCCCGTCGAGCGTGAGGTGGTCGCCGACGTTCCACACGAGGCGATCCTCGAGCGGGCACGCGATGGCACCGTCGACGCGATCGTAATGGGAACGCACGGCAGGACAGGACTCGATCATTACCTCATCGGAAGCGTCGCCGAGCGCGTCGTCCGACAGTCACCCGTTCCGGTGATGACCGTCCGGGTCGGCGACGGCGAGTGAGGCGGGACGACGAATGAAGCGGGACGACGACGCACCACCCGATTTTCTCGCACGCCTGCTGCAAACTGCATGCGGAGTCACGACCGCGGCGTTGCTCTCCGTGCGAGCCGAACGGTGGGCCGTGCCAATTCATCCCGAACTATTATCATGCACCCGTGCCAATATTTAGCAAGATGAGTTATCCCGAGGATCCACGACCGGGAGATGGGGCGAGCGCGTCCGATCCACGGGGCGTCGAAGCGCAGCCACAGGGCGTTCTGGCAACGTTAGTCCGAGGATTCAGACGACATGTCCGGACCTGGCCGGGACGCTACGTCGAGATGCGAATCGACGCGCGGACCGGCGAAAAACCGTCCCGCTCCGACTGAATGAAGCAATCCGTCCGCCGCGCTCCAAGTGGCTAAGAGTGTGTCATACCGGCGTCCGTCTCAGTACGAGACGACTTCCAACTCTTCGATACGCTCGAAGTGATCGACGTTCCGCGTGACTACCGGCAGCTCGTAGTCGAGCGCCGTCGCAGCGATCATGACGTCCGTCTCGTCGACGGGCTGGCCGGAGGCGATCAGTTCTGCGTTGATCTTGCCAGCACGTTTCGCGCAGGTTCGATCGAACGGAATCTCGTTGATGCCGTCCAGCATCTCTTCGACGACTGCACGCTCCCGCTCCGTCGACTCCGCGAGATAGATTCCTTCGTATAGTTCCATGACCGTCACGCTCGTCAAGAACGGTGGTCCCGACGCGTCCACCTCCCCGAGTAGCTCCTCAACTGTCCCTTCGCCACGCAGTACGTCGATCAGAAACGTCGAATCGAGGATCACTTTTCGAGCTCTTCGACGATACGATCGACGCGTTCGCGGTGCGTGTCGGATCTGGCCTCGCGCCTCGCCGCGACGATTCGATCAAGCTCCTCCCCTGTGTCGTCGTCGAGTGCGCCGTAGTAGTCCCGGAGGAAGAAGTCGTCCCCCGTGAGCCGACGGACGACGTCGCTGAAGCTCTCACCCTCGCGTTTGTGGCGCTTCAGGCGCTCGTACGCGTCGTCGGCGAGCGAGATCGTCTTCGTTCCCATGTCTGTGTATGTGTACACATACAAATAAAAAGCTGTGGCAGGCACGTCCTTCCTCCGTAGCGCGGCCCCGTGCTCCCACCATTTTCTCGTCCTGCCCGCTCGCTACGCTCGCGGCCACTCCTCGAAAAACGTGGTCTCGCCGAGCTTGCTAAGCGAGGCTCGTCAGCGCCTCGCGCTGACGGTGGCGAAAACCGCCGCTCCCGCCCTCACTCTCGCAGTGCGCCCTCCCGCTCCGTCGCTTCCAGCGTCTCCTCCTCGACGTGCGTCGCGACGACGGCAGGCTTGAACGCGCTCCCCGGAATGACGTCCTCGTCACTGACCGACGACTCCACGAAGCGCTGGAAAGCGCGGCGCTCCGGCGGCAGCTTGCCGTAGTGGACCTCGTCCTCGACGAGGTCGTACACCGGGATTCGGGGAGTCAGCAGGGTGTTCTCGCCGACGATCGAGTCGTGGCCGACGACGAAGCCGGAGGTCACGCGACAGCCCGCGCCGAGTGAGACGCCGTCCTCGATGACGACCGGCGCGTCTTCGACGGGTTCGAGCACGCCGCCGATCAGCGTGTTCGCGCCGAGTTTGACGTTGCGGCCGATCTGGGCTGCCGAGCCTACTGTGTCACAGGAGTCGATGAGAGTGCCGTCGCCGACGTAGGCGCCGATGTTGACGAAGCTGGGGCTCATCATGATGCAGTCGCTGCCGAGATAGCAACCCCGGCGCATGACGGTGCCGTCGGGCGTGTTTCTGGTCCCGCGCTCGGCGAGGTCGTCGGTTCGGCGGAGCGGCAGAACGTCGGTGTAGGTGACGCCGCCGTACTCGTGGCCGACGTTTTCGCGGAGGCCGAAGTTCAGCAGAACGCCCTGCTTGACCCACTCGACGGCGTTCCACTCCGCGGTCGCGGAGGCGACTTCTGGCTCGGCGTCACCGTCGCCCACGGCGGTCGGGTCGGCGGGTTCGACCGGTTCGGCGGCGCGGAGCTCGCCGGCTTCCAGCGATTCGAGGAAGGCTTCGAGCACCGCCAGATCGTCCTCACTCGCGCTCGCAGCGTCGACTGCGCCGTCCTGGTAGCGGGCCCAGAGGGCCTCGACGTCAGATTGCAGGCTCATGGGCGAGCGGACTCGGGCACGGGACAAAACCTCCCCGGATCGTCCACCCGCTACTTGTATGTGATGAGCGCGTGACGATCTCCCAATGACCCCCTCCATACCGCAAGCGGCGGCGACCGACGATGGGTTCTCCACGCACGGAAAGCTCCTCTTCGGTCTGGCCTTCACAGCCATCTTTCTCGTGCTCGCAGTTCAGTACCACGTGGAACCACTCGGGGGAGCTGTGGCCGGTCTGATCGGGGCGATCGTCGGCGTCGGCTTCTCCGCAGTGCTCGATCGGTATCGGGAGCCACTCCGTCGGGCGAACGATCTACTCGTGATTGCGGCGTTTCTCGTTCCGATGCTGGCCGTGCTGTTCGGGATGAGCTACGTCGCTTCGTTCGAGATCGTCGGCTACCAGGCGATCGGCGCCATCTGTGCCGTCTGGGCGGTCACGGTCTACGGGCTCGCTACTGACTCTGCGTAGCGGCTGGATCCGGCATCGCCGATCGGTGACGCTGATCAGAGGCAGCGACCGCTCGAGAGGCGTCACTCCCCGCCGAGCACGTCCGAAAAGTCGTACCAGCCAGGCGTCCGACCGTCGAGCCAGACCGCCGCGTCCAGCGCGCCCGCGGCGAACACGCCGCGATCCTCAGCGCGATGCGTCAGCCGGAGCTCCTCGTCGTTGCCCGCGAGCAGCACCTCGTGAATTCCGGTGATATCGCCTGCTCGGACCGCGTGAACGCCGATGTCGTCGTCCTCGCGCGGAGCAGTGCCCTCCCGTCCGTGGACGCGGTTCCCTGACGCGTCGGCACCGTCGCTCGCAGCGTTCTCGGTGCTCTCGCGGGCGGCCTCGATCTCCCGGAGAATTGCTTTCGCGGTCCCGCTGGGTGCGTCACGTTTGCCGTTGTGGTGGGTCTCGATCAGCTCCGCGTCGTACCCCTCCATCGCCGCTGCTGCGTCACCGACGATCTGCAGGAGCGCCTGCACGCCGCGTGCGAAGTTCGCGGCCTTGAGCAGGGGCGTTTGCTCGCTGGCGGCCCGGAGCGCGGCGGTCTCGGAGCTGTCGAACCCCGTCGTGCCGACGACCGCGCCGACGCCGGCGTCGGCGGCGGCCTCGACTGCCTCGACGCAGGGTTCTGGGACCGTGAAATCCACCAGCACGTCGACGTCGCGCTCACCCAGGAGCGTGGGGAACTCCGCTTCGGAATCGAGTTCGACGCCCTCGAGTGGGCCGTCCTCGGGCGTTCGGCTCGTCGCCAACGCGACCGTCGCATCGTCGCGATCGGCCGCCTCGGCGAGGAGCTCCTCGCCCATCCGGCCGGTCGCGCCGGTGATCGCGAGGCGGGTCGGTCCGGCGGCGTCGGATTCGCCGGTCGCGGTCATCGGTCCACCGGCGTCGGTGCGGCGGTCACGTCGGCGAGCGCCTCAGTTCGGGTCGACTCCAGCTCCTCGAGCATCGTCCGGAGCGACTCGCGATGTTCCTCGGCGAGACGTGAGAGCGGGGGCCGGATCGTCGGTCCGCAGTTGCCACGCATCGCGACGGCCGCCTTCACTGGGATCGGGTTCGTCTCGACGAACAGCTCGCGGAAGAGCGGGCCGAGCTCGTGGTGGAGGTCACGGGCTGCCTCGAGGTCCCCCTCAAGGGCGCTGTGGACCATCGCGACGGTACGCTCGGGCTCGACGTTCGCAGCGACAGAGATCGTACCGGTCGCGCCGACGGAGAGCATCGGCAGCGTGAGCGCGTCGTCCCCGGAGAGCACCGAAAAGTCGTACTCGCGCGTGCGCTCGACGACCTCGGTGACCTGTCCGAGATCACCGCTCGCGGCCTTGTATCCCGCGACGTTCGGATGGTCGGCGAGCGCGACGACGGTGTCAGGCTCGACGTTCTGACCCGTTCGGCTCGGAACGTTGTAGACGATCTGCGGGAGGTCGATGGCGTCGGCGATCTCCCGGAAATGTGCCTCGAGACCGCGCTGTTCGGGCTTGTTGTAGTACGGCGAGATGAGCAACAGGGCGTCGGCGTCGACGTCGGCCGCGGCGTGGGAGAGCTCCAGTGCCTCCCGGGTGTTGTTGCTCCCGGTACCGGCGATGACCGGGACGTCGTCGACGGCGTCGACGACTGCCTCGACGACGTCGACGTGCTCGTCGTGAGAGAGCGTCGCGCTCTCGCCGGTCGAGCCGACGGGGACGAGCCCGTCGACGCCGGCAGCTTCGAGCCGGCGGGCCTCCGAGCGGAGCTGGTCGAAATCGATACTGCCGCCCTCCGCGAAGGGCGTGATCATCGCGGGATAGACCCCGCGGAACGGTTCGTCTGTCTGTGGCGTGTCGGCTGTCATTGGATCGTGTGTTGGTTCGTGGGGACGTAAGTCCCCGCGTTGGTCGCTCCGTCGACTGCACCGCGATGCTGTTCGAGAGAATGAAAATCGCCCGAGACGGGTCGCCAGCCTCGCCGCGAGCGTGCTACTGCGAGCGTTTGGCGAGGCCGCGTTTTCCGCGGGAGCCGCTCACCAGCCGGCAGCCATCGCGGGTGGCGAGCGGGCGCATAGTGGAAATGGCGGTCGCCGCACGCTTGAACGTTACGTCGTTCCGTAGAGTGACGATCCCGCCGCGCCGCAATCAGAGCACGGCGGCGGTGAGCGCGTTCGAGTCGGGCCGGCTGTGTCACAGCGGAAACTGTGGTCGTCCGATCGGCCGGAAAGACGCATGACAAATAAAATTATGCGTCAGCCAACGGTGAAAAATTTTATTGGTATCGGAGTGGTTTGATACGACTCAATGACACCCGCTCACGCATCGAACCGGGACGGTCGCGGCGCCGTCTACGAGACGGAGGCAGCGACGGTCAGCGTCCGACCGCGCGCCAGCGACGGCGGCCGGCAGGCGCTGGAGTACGCGGTCGAGACCGATCACCCTGCCCCGGTACGGGTCCGGGTCCACCAGCCGATTCCCGAGGAGACGGCGATCGACGACCTCGGCTTCCCCGGCGACTGCGGCGAGGACTGGGAGCGCGACGGCGACGGCATCAGCTTCGAGCGCGAGATCCCGCCGGAGACGGCCGTGCGCACCGCCTGGGGCGTCGACGGCGACCTCGATCCCGATCTGGAACCGCCCACGGTCGAGGCGGAACCGGTGGGGTCGGCCGTGGATTCGATCGCCGATCTGGCCGGCGAGAGCGGTAGCAAACCCACGCTCGAGGAGAGCGGTAGCAAACCCACGCTCGAGGAGACCGTCGACGCGAACGGCGGGGAGTCCGCCGATCACGATTCTGAGGAGGACGCCGTGGCGGATGCCGCTGCCGACGGGTCGGCGTCGGAGGCGTCGCTGGAGCTCGACCTCGACGAACCGGGCGAAGAGGGCTCAGCCGAGTCGACCGACGCGAGTACCGTCGAACTCGAGTCCGTTCCGGATCTCGAGGACCTCTCGACGCAAACGGAGGACGACGCGACAGCCGACGACGTCGGCGTCGACTCCCAGCCGGTACCAGAGGGCGACCTGCTGGGCGACGCTAACGCGGAGGAATCCGACGTGGCGGGCGGTGAAGCGCCTCTGTCGAGCAGTGTGAAATCGGCCACCGGCGAACGTATCGACAGCGACGCTAGCGAAGGCGACAGCTCCGGCAGCGACACCGCCGCCGCGAACGCCGACACCGAGCCAGCGAACGCCACAGCCGAGAACGACCAGCGCAGCGAGACCCCGACGGACTCGGTCGTCCACGAGCTCGTGGCGGAGCTCAACAGCGAGGAGCTGGAGGACCGCCATCGGAACGCGCTCGCTGACGCGCTGGAGGTTCGCCTCTCGGATTCGACGAACGCGTTCGTCGAGCACGTTCGGGACCGCCAGCAACGGCGAACCGAACGGCTCCGGGACGACCTGGAGACCCTCGAGGAGAGCGTGGAGGGGATCTACGGGCTCAAGGCCGACGCCAACGAGGTCTCGACGCTGAAGCGAGCGATCACCCGGCTCGACGACGGGAAGGCCAGCGATGGCGACCTTCGCGAACTCGGCGAACAGCTGGAGACCCTCGAGGAGCGAAGCGCCGAGCGCGACACCGTCGAGACGCTCCGGGCGGACCACGAGTCGCTCTCCGCGTCGCTCGAAGCCCTCGCTGACGACCTGCAGACGACCGACGACGACCTCGACGCGCTCGAGAGCGCGGCCGAGACCGATCGCGAGGCCATCCGTTCCGACGTCGGGGTCGTTCGGGAGTCACTCGAAGATCTCGAGGACGCCGCGGCGACGGAGGACCGACTGGAGGCCGTCGAAGACGACGTCGCGACGCTCCGGGACGTCGCCGCGACGGAGGAGGCGCTCGACGACCTCGAAAACCGTCTCGACGCGATCGAGGCCGAGGCTGCCACGGAGGCGGACCTCGCGAGTGCGCGTGAGGAACTCGAATCCGTCGAGAATAGCCTCGCCGAGCGTGTCGATCTGCTCGGCGACCGCCACGAGGAACTGGCTGCCGACTCCGCGACCGACGACGCCCTCGAATCGCTCCGCGAGGAGCAACTCGACCGCCACAACGAGACCGCCTCCGAAATCCAGTCGCTCCGGGAGGAGCTCGAGGCCGAGTACACGAGCGACGACGAGATTAGCGCGGAAATCGACCGGCGAGTCCACCGCGGAGTGGCCCACCTGCTCGCGTTCGCGATCGGTGCCGTCGGGCTCGTCGCAACCGTCGGACTCGCGGTCGCTGGGTCGCCCGCCGCGGCAGTGACGTTCTTCGGCGGTGCCGGGGCACTGGGGCTGTGGTGGCATGCGGTCGATCCGGCCGAGGACGCTGAAGAGTAACGAGCACGTCGAGATCGGGTCGCGTGGTGAGGGGATCGCGATCGTCGGGATGTCCCAGAGTGCTGCCCTCGAGCAGGCGATTCGAGTCTGCGGGTGAACTCACGATCCAAAGCGTGGATCGCAACGGCGGGTCGCAGCCCGCCAGGGGTATCACCTTGCCGTCGCTTGCCAACGTATCTGCCGCCGACCCGTGTCCTTAAGACATCTCGCTGGTTATTTTTTGGCGATGAATCACAGAGGCCTCCAGCTACGGATGGCCATCGTTGGGACCATCCTGTTTGGGTTCTATCTGGCGATCGCGACGGTCGCCTACGCGGCGTTTGGCATCCCACTCGCGATCGTCCTGATCGGCTCGTTCGGACTCGTCGGTATCCAGTACGTCATCGGCAAGAAGATGGCAATCTGGTCCACCGGGGCAGAGGACATGCCCGACGAGGGCGAGTACGCCCGTGTCCACCGGAGCGTCGAGCAGTTCTCCGACGAGATGGGCATCGAGAAACCCCGGCTGATGGTCGCCCGGATGGGCGTACCAAACGCCTTCGCGACCGGTCGACGCGGCGCCGGCATCGTCGTCGTCTCCGAGGAGCTGATGGCGATTCTCGATCACGACGAGCTCGAGGGCGTCCTCGCACACGAACTGGCACACATCGAGAACCGTGACGTGTTGACGATGACCATCGGGCAGTCGATCGCGATGATCGTCGGGATCGCCGTCCACTGGATCGTGATGATGACCGGCGAGCGGTCCATCGCGAACTACTTCCTGGGCTGGATCGCCGGTATGCTCGCCCAGATGCTCGTGATGGTGTTCGTGATGGCGATCTCGCGATACCGCGAGTACGTCGCCGACGCCGACGCCGCCGCGGTCATTGGCAGCGGGGATCCGCTCGCTCGCGCGCTCGAGAAGATCTCGCGTGGCGCCCAGTCCAGCGGGAACGAGGTCGACGATAGCGTCGCTGCACTCTGCATCTTCGGCGGCGCCGAGCGACTCCTCTCGACGCACCCGCCGACGGAGGAGCGGATCTCGCGCTTGCAGTCCCTCGAGGTCTCGCAGTACCGGTAACTCGGTTCTCGTCGGTGCCTTTTCTTCGGTCTCGCCAATCCCCGAGAGTCGATCGGCGGGACAGTTATGGAACTCGAGCGACGACGTCGGCGCATGCGCGTGACTCTCTCCGATGCCCGCGAGTCGCCGCTCGCCGCCGCGGTGTTTCTGCTCGGCGTGGCTGCAGCCGTCGTCGCAATCGTGTTCGGCGACGGCGGGTTCGACGCACCGGCCGGAAGCCCGCTGTTCCTCGTAGGGCTCGGCGCCGCGGCGATCGCGATCGGTATCGTGATCGCCGAGCGCGTCCGGTCCTGACGAGCTACCCACTGTGGGAGATCAAGCTGTCAGTAGACGACACAGTCGGTCAGCCGACCGGAGCGGCGCACTCCGGCAACTTTCAAGGGTTCGCCAGCCGTCGCCACCTGTATGAGCGCCGACTGCATCTTCTGTGCGATCGTGGACGGTGAGATCCCCGGGAACGTCGTCTACGAGGACGAGGACGTGCTGGCATTCCTCGACGCGAACCCGCTCGCGAAGGGACATACGCTGGTGATTCCGAAGGCCCACCACGAGACGCTCGGGGACCTGCCCGGCGAGCTCGGTGCCGCGATCGGCCGCGTCGCGACGGAGCTTGCACCTGCGGTCGAGGCCGCCGTCGACGCCGACGGGACGACTGTCGCGTTCAACAACGGCGAAGCAGCCGGCCAGGAAGTTCCACACGTCCACTGTCACGTCGTGCCGCGTTTCGACGGTGACGGCTACGGACCGATCCACGCGCTGTTCGGTGCCGGGCCCGAGCTGGACGACGACGAAATCGCAACGATCGGCGACGCGATCCGAGACGAGCAGTAGCGGCGACAATCGGTCACGGTCACGTCGACATCGAAGCACCGCCGGAATGAGACGGGTGCATACTGAGGACACACCTTTATTGCAGTTGGCGAACCACGAATCGAGTAATGGCTCCGACGACAGCCGCCGTCGTGAAAGCGACGGGCGGCGCCGGCGCGACGCGGACCAGCCTCGAACTCGCCGCGACGCTCGGCCGCGGCGGCTACTCCGTCGCCGTACTCGACGTCGACGTCGCGACGCAGGGGCTCGCTGCACACGTGCCGGGGCGAATCGAAGAGGACCTGACGGCGGTCGTGCTCGGGACGGCTCCACTTCCCGCTGCGACCGTCGATCTGGAGCTCGAAGCAGTCACCGAAGCGGACGGACAGGTCGCGGTCTGTCCGGCCCGCGCGCCGTTCGAACGACTCGCCCGCGCGAAAACGCCCGACGCTGCACAGACGTTCGAGGAGCTCGTCGCCGGTGCCGCCGATCGATTCGATTTCGTGCTGGTGGACACGCCACCGGTCGCGACGAACCCGGCGGTGAGCGCCGTCACGACGGCCGATCGCGTCGCCGCCGTCACGCCAGGAAGCGAGCGTGGCGTCGACGCCCTGCAGCGGCTCCGCGAGCGTCTCGAAGACGTCGGCGCAGCGCCGGGGCTCGCGATCGCGAACCGGGCAGACGGCGATCACCCCGTCGACGCGGCGGACGCAGCGCTCCCGACGCATACTGTCCCCGAGCCAGCGGTTCCGAGCACCGCGGATCCCGATCCGGCCTACGCGCCGGCCGTCGCCGAGGCCGCCGAGGCGCTCTTCGACGTCGATCTCGATCTCGAGTTCCCCGACGAGGGACTGCTGGCCGGACGGTTCGATTAACACGTCGACAGCCACGTCGCGAAACTGATCGTTGCCACGGCAGCTGCTGAAAGAGCAGGATAGCAGAGCGAACGCGATCGGCGAGCTACAGGAACTCAGTGGCGTCGGTCATCGTCTCCGCGAGGTGATCGTCGGTGGAGAGCGCCGCATCGCCAGGGCCGAGGGTCGGCTCGACCGCGGTTCTGGCGGCGGGGATCGGCTCGTGCGTCTCGAGGAAGGCTGTCAGCAGGAACTCGGTCGTCGAGGCGCCGGTGAGCTCCCGTGCCTCGCTTCGGGAGAGCTCGCCGGCGAGCCAGTCGCCCACGATCTCGCGGGCCATCGGCGCAAGCGGGCAGACGCCGTCGACGCCGACGAGGTGAAGCGTCTTCGCGGCCGTGATCGGCGGAACGCCGGCAGCCTCGCCGGCCCCACCGACGCTCGCACCGTCTGCGTAGGCGTCGACGACGTCGGCGGCTGCCCCGGCCCCACAGGGGAGATCGTCCGCGACCGACGCGAGCCGCTCGGCGAGCGCGCCGTCCGTCGAGTCGACGGTGGCGATCCCCGTATCGCGCTGCTCGGCCGTGACGGCGAGGTCGGCGGCGATCTCCGAGAGCCCCATCGCCCAATCGTTTCCAGTATCTTCAGATAAAATTTTCGTTCGTGCAGTGAATCTACAGCGCTCACCAGCCCCAGCCGCCAGCCCAGACCGGCCAAACGTACCGGTAACCGGTACGTTCCCCACCCCGCTCCGCCCCTGTTCATTGCGCCCTGAGAAGTGTTTAAATAACAGTTCCCTGCGTAGCTCCACTCGTGATGACCGACGACGATCGCTGTCCCGAATGCACCGCCCCGCTCGCACGAACCGACGACGAAACCGTCTGTACCGACTGTGGCCTCGTTGTCGAGACCGATCGGCTCGATCGCGGCCCAGAGTGGCGGTCGTTCGCGGACGATGACTCCAATCGCGAACGGACCGGCGCCCCACTGACGCGCAGCCGCCACGACCGCGGGCTGAGCACCGAGATCGGCTCCAACAACGGCGTCCGTCTGACCGGACGGAAACGAAAGCGGCTCGCCCGGATGCGCCGCGAGCACAGCCGCGCACAGCTCGCGACGAAGCAGGATCGGAATCAGGTGTACGCATTCACGGAGATTCGACGGTTGATCGGCGCACTCGGACTGCCACGAGACGTTCGCGAGCAGGCGTGTGCGCTGTTCGACTCCGCACAGTCGGAGGACCTGATCCAGGGCCGTTCGTTGGAGGGGTTCGCCGCCGCCACCGTCTACGCAGTATGTCGTACGCGGTCGATCGCACGGACTGTCGACGAGGTCGTCGCCGGCGCTCGCGCCGACGAAGGCGAACTCCGCGCGGCCTACGATGCGCTGAACCGGGAGCTCGGCCTCCCCACCGGTCCGATCGACCCCGCCGAGTACGTCCCCCGATTCGCCTCCGAACTCGGCCTCCCCGACGCCGTAGAGCGACGGGCACTCGAGCTCGCCGCGCTGGGACGGGAGGCCACGATCGCGGGCGGCCGCGATCCAAGCGGGTTCGCCGCCGGCTGTCTCTACACGGCTGCCCAGGACCACGGACACGGCCTGACCCAGACCGACGCGGCCGACGCCGCCGGGGTCTCCCCCGTGACGCTGCGGAAGGCCCACTACGATCTGGAGGCGGCGAGAGAGGAGCATGAACTGGACGAAGAAGCCGAGAAGAGCGCAGAGCACGGAGCAGAGTCGAGAGACGAGGCGTCGAGGAGCGAGAATCCAGTTGCCGATTCAGCGGAGAAGTCGGCAGGACGTCCTGAAACCCAGACAGACGAAGAGAGCGCGCCCAGTGCCTTTGCACTGAGCGACGACTGACGGCCACACTCTGCTCGCCCGCCGACGGCCAGAACGACGACCCTGCCGACCCAACGACTAAGCAGCCAGCCGTCGGGCAGTTCGTATGGTGTACGTGGTTCCCTTCGACGATTCGCCACTCTCGAGAACGGCACTCCGGCGCGCCGGCGAGTTCGCGAGCGCGATGGACGAGGAGGTCGTCGCGCTGGTCGTCGTCCCGCCGAGCACCGAGTACGCACGCGAGAAGGGGTGGATCGATCCAGGCGAACCGTTCGACGCCGACCGCATCGCTCGCGGACTCCGGACGGTCGTTCGCGAGGTCGCCCCAGACGCCAGCGTCGAGATCGAGACTACCGACGAGACGGACTACCGGGCGTCGGTCACGACCGACGTCGTCCGGCGGATCCGACAGACCGCCGCGGAGCTCGACGCCTCGGTGCTGTTCGTCGGGAGCGCGAACGCGGGATCGGTGACCACACCGGTCACGAGCGTCGGCTCGCCGGTTTCGGACGACCCGCAGTACGACGTCCACGTGATCCGCCACGCGGACCCGGATCTCGCCGACTGAGCGACGGTCCCGACAGCGAATCGCGATTGGTTGGCGGCTGGTCAGAGTGCCGGAGTCAGAGGTCCCGCCGACGGCCCTTGGGTACCGTCGAGCGCAGTTCGCCGTGGACGTAGAGCCCGACGCCGAGGATCGCCCGCTCGCCGTCGGCGTCGTCCCCTTCCTCGCGGGGCAGTTCGTGAGCTGCGATCAGGTAGCCCCAGTCGCCGTCCCACCGTTCGATCTCCTGATCCTCGCCAGCAGCGAACCGCTCGGCCTCCGCGAGTTCGAGGTCGATCACGTTCTGCGTCGCGAGGTGACCGAAGCGCTGGACGGCGTCGGTCGTTGGTTTCCAGTGCTCCTGGCGCGTTCGGAGGACGGTCGCGCCTATCGCCTCGACCTCGCTGGGATCGGCGGCCTCGCCGGCCAGCACCCAGAGCTTGCCGTTGCCTTTCTCCCAGAAGGTGTGGTTCTCGAAGGTCGCCGGCGGGATGCCGAACCGCTCCTCCCACCACGCGAGGACAGCCGCTCGGGACGGCCGGCCCTCGACCGTGCGCTCCGCGTCGGTCGGCGCCAGGCGATCGAAGCGGTGGCTGACGTTCTCGGCGAGGTCGTCGTCGCTCATGCGCCCACCTCCAGGGTCGCCACGAAGAAGCCACCAGTGTCGTTCAGGTGCGGGTAGATCCGGGCGGCCCGTTCGACGCTCGGATCGAACGACGTGCCGTCCCACTCCGTAATGCCGGGGCGCGTCTCGATGGGAAGCTCCTGGTCGACGATTCGGCAGTCCTCGGCGTCGAGGACCCGGTCGAGAACGGCCTCGTTCTCCTCCGGCGCGTAGGTACACGTCGAGTAGACCACGCGACCGCCGGACTTCGTGGCCTGGATCGCTCGCTGAAGGACGTCGGTCTGGACGCCCGAGACGTCCGCGAGGAATCCCTCGCTCCAGCTGTCGAGGGCGGCGGGGTTCTTCCGGAGCGTGCCCTCGCCGGAGCAGGGCGCGTCGACGAGCGCGCGGTCGAACTCGTCGACGGCGAGTGGATCCAGCGAGTAGTTCCGGGCGTCCCTGTTCGTGACGATCGCGTTCGTGACGCCGAGGCGCTCCGCGTTGAACCGCAGCGCAGAGAGCCGGCCCATGTTCCGATCGTTGGCGACGACGCGCCCCTCGTCGTCCATCATCGCGGCGATCTGGGTCGTCTTGCTTCCCGGCGCCGCGCAAGCATCCCAGATCGTCTCGCCGGGCTGGGGATCCAGCGCGATCGGCGGCAGCGTCGAGACCGCCTCCTGGGAGTGAATCCAGCCGTGAAACGCCGGCCAGGTCGAGCCAGGGCCGTCCGTTTCGACGGCCAGAAGCTCCGGGTTCCACGCCGTCGGCTCGGCGGCGATCCCGGCGTCCTCGAAAGCTGCGCGAACGCGCTCCACGTCGGCCTTGATCGTGTTCACGCGGACCGTCTTCCCGAGCGGCCGCTCGACCGCCGCCGCGAACGCGTCGAACTCGTCGACGATCGGACGGTAGCGCTCGAGAACCTCGTGCATTGGATTCGAGTACCGGCGGGATCGGGCTTGTGGGTGTCGGTTCGCGACCGCTCCGGCCAGTGCCCCACCCATTATGCTGCCGGCCTGTGAACCCACCTGCATGGCAGGCATTCAGATCCACACCGAGCTCGACCTCCAGTCGCCCACGCTCGTCGAGGGGCTCCCGGGCGTCGGCCTCGTCGGGAAGATCGCGACCGATCACCTCGTCGAAACGCTGGAGATGGAACACTACGCGAACGTCAGCTGCGAGGGACTCCCGAAGCTCGGCGTCTACGCCGAGGGCGAGCGCGAAGTCCAGCCGCCCGTTCGGCTCTACGCCGACGAGGCCAACGATCTGCTGGCGCTCCAGAGCGACGTTCCCGTCTCGCCCCAGGCCGCTCCTGCATTCGCGGACTGCGTCACCGGCTGGCTCGCCGCCGAGGACGTGACGCCGATCTACGTCAGCGGGCTCGGGGCCGAGAACCGCGCCACCCCGCCGGCGATGTTCGGCGTCTCGACGGGCGGCGCCGGCGACCGACTCGACGAACTCGATCTCGCGACCCCGAACGAACGCGGTGCGATCTCTGGCCCGACCGGCGCGCTCGTCGCTGCCGCGGCCGAACGGAACCTACCGGGACTCGGGCTCGTCGTCGAGACGAACCCCAAGTTCCCCGATCCCGAAGCCGCTCGGGTGCTGATCGAGGACGGCATCGGCCCGCTGGCCGGCGTCGAGGTCGACGTCGAGGCGCTCGTCGAACAGGCCGAAGACGTACAGGCCCAGCGCGAGCAGCTCGCGAAGAAACTCCAGGAGGCCGAGGGCGACGCGAGCTCGGAGGCGAAGCCCCTCAGGATGTACCAATAGGCGCCCACCTTTTTCGAGACGGGCCCCGCTGCGCGACGCCCGCCTCCAAAAAATCTGGAAAAAAACCGCACAGTCCCGCCGCAGTTGGGCCACTGGCACTGTTCTGCACGTGAAAGGCAGCGCCAACGGATGCGACACACCGAGCGCCGGTGACCGTATCTTCCAGACCGATCATCGCCCTTTTGCGGGGTCCCCTCCTACGAACGATCAGTGAGCGATCCGATCCCGACCGGCTGTGCGCCACTCGACGAGCTGCTAGACGGCGGGTTCGAGCGCGGGACCGTCACGCAGCTCTACGGCCCGCCGGCGGCCGGGAAGACGAACGTCGTGCTCTCCGCCGCGGCCGCAGTTGCTGCCGACGGCGGCACGACGGTCATCGTCGACACGGAAGGCATCTCCATCGACCGCTTCGAGCAGGTCGTCGGCGCGCGAGCGGCCGGGAGTCGAGAAGGAGACGGCGGTGCGGACGGCACCGGCATCGGAATCGACGACGCGATCGGTGCCGGCACGAGCGAGGGAGAAAACGCAGCCAGCGACGGTGCAGACGCCGAGGGCGAGGACCTCCAGGCGCTCGCCGAACGGATCGTCGTGCAGGACGCGATGGACTTCGACGAGCAGCGCGAGGCCGTGCGGGACGTGGAGGCGTTCGCCGAGCAGGCCGATCTGATCGTTCTCGACAGCGCGACGGGGTTCTACCGCCTCCAGCGCGACAAGGACCAGGAGGGTGGCGAGGCGCTCCGGGCGGTCGCCGACCAGATCACCCACCTGCTCTCGCTGGCCCGCCGGGAGGATCTCGCGATCGTGATCACGAACCAGGTCTACACCGACCCGGAGGAGGATCGCATCCACGCTCTCGGGGGCCACACGCTCGATCACTGGACCGGGACGATCCTCCGACTCGACCGCTTCCGCGGCGGGAACCGTCGTGCGACGCTCGAGAAACACCGCGCCAAACCCGCCGGCGAGACCGCCCAGTTCACGATTACGGACGAGGGGCTGGCCGGCACCGAAGGCGACCGGCTGTAGGATCGGGCAGGGGAGACGTCCTTCTCAGAGCGCGCACCGCCAGACGGAACGCTTAGGCGCTCGCCGCCCGCCAGCAACTCCCGTGCGCGAGTGCTTTGAACTGCGGGACGTCGACGCTGCCGGCCGCATCGGCGAGCTGACGGTTCCGCGAGCGGACGTCACGGTTGAGACGCCCGCACTGCTGCCAGTGATCAACCCGAACATCGACACGGTCTCGCCGGCCGACCTCGAGACCGAGTTCGGCGCGGAGATGCTCATCACGAACTCCTACATCATTCACGGCGACGATGAGCTCCGCGAGCAGGCCCTCGAAGAGGGGCTCCACGAGATGCTCGATTTCTCGGGGGCGATCATGACCGACTCGGGCGCCTTCCAGCTCGCCGAGTACGGCGAGATCGACGTGACGACCGAGGAGATCCTCGCCTTCCAGCGCGATATCGGCTCGGACGTCGGAACGCCGGTCGACCTGCCGACGCCACCGGACGCGAGCAGAGAGCGGGCCGAGACGGAGCTCGAAACCACGCTCGATCGCCTCGAGATCGCCGACGCCGCAGACACCGGCGAGATGCTGGTCACGGCACCGATCCAGGGTGCGACCTACCCCGATCTCCGGGAGCGCGCGGCTCGCGAGGCCTATGCCACCGATCTCGACGTGTTCCCCGTCGGCGCTGTCGTGCCGCTGCTCGGGGACTACCGGTTCGCGGAGATCGTCGACGCCGTCGCGGCGGCCAAGCGCGGCCTCGGCGAGGACGCGCCTGTCCACCTCTTCGGGGCCGGCCACCCGATGACCTTCGCGCTCGCCGCGGCGGCGGGCTGTGACCTCTTCGACTCCGCCGCCTACGCGCTGTTCGCCCGCGACGACCGCTATATGACTGTTCGGGGCACGGAGACGCTCGAGGAGCTCGAGTATCTCCCCTGTTCGTGCCCGATCTGTTCGGAGTTCGACGCCGACGAGCTCCGCGACCTCCCCAGCCACGAGCGAGAGCGTCGTCTCGCCGAACACAACCTCTGGGTGAGCTTCGCGGAGATCCGCCGGATCAAGCAGGCAGTTCGCGGCGGAAACCTCCTCGAACTCGTCGAGACCAGAGCCCGGGGGCATCCCGCCCTGCTGGCTGGCTACCGAGCGCTCCTCGACCACGAGGAGTGGCTGGAATCGTCGGATCCGATCGTCAAAGACACGTTCTTTTACACCTCCACGGAGAGCGCCGACCGCCCGGAGGTGCTGCGATACCACGACCGACTCTCGCGACTCGACGTGGCCGCCGACTCGCTGCTCGTCTCCGAGGCGGACCCTCACGGCGACTACGAGGAGTGCTGGGACCTCCGGCCGCCGTTCGGCCCCGTCCCGCCCGCGATCGCACGGGCCTACCCGCTCACGGCCGAGCTACCGGAGCGACCAGACCGCCGCGCAAGAGAGCGTGCAGTGGACGCGATCGCACTGCTCCACGACCAGCATCCCGACGTGTCGATCACGGTCGGTCACCGTGACTGGGCAGCGGCGGTCCTGGAATCGTTGCCCGAGGCAGTCGAGACCGTCGACGTGAGCGGTATCGACGTCGAGGACTGAGTTGGTTGGGGTCGATCCTCGCGAAAAAGACAGGCTCGTCGAACTGACGATAGCGAAGACGAACGCGTCCGAGAATTGGCCGCGAAATCAGGCCGATTCGACGTCGTCGGAGTCGTCGCGGGGCTCCCCGCGGGCCGCGACGCCAGTGGTCTGGGCGGTGGTGTTCTCGAGTCGGCGCTCGATGAGCGCCTCGAAGTCCTCCGTTCGGTCGTACTCTTCGCGGAGTCCGACCGCGGCACGACCCTCGTCGGTGATCTCGTAGAGGCCGGACCGTTCAGCAGGCCCGATCTTCCGAACGAGACCGAAGTCGGCGAGCACCGGAAGGCGGTTGTTGACGTTCTTGCGGCTCTTGCCGGTCGTCTGCGCAATGTTGGTTGCGACGTTGCGACCGTAGGTGTGCAGAGCCTCGAGAATCAGGAAATCTGTCGGTTGACGAAGGCGCATGGCGAACTGTAATTGGCTATGGCCGATTTCCTTATAATACTTTGGGCCATCGGAAAATTGTACGGCAGCGGCGGGGCATACTACGAGAGTTGGGGTGATGCGATCGGCAACGCCAGCACACTTTTGCCGTTGGGTGGCTAGCTACAGTTCACTACCGCCCATGGCCGACCCCCACTCTCCAGGGACACTCATCACCCCATCCTTCGGGGTCGACCACGGTCTCGACGTCGTCGACCCGATCGAACGGTTGCGGCGGACGATCCGGACAGCAGAGCCGATCTCGCCGGAGACGATCGACGATGACGTCTTTTCACTACCCGTCGAATCGGCCGTCCAGATCGAGACCTCCAGGCTCACTCTCCCACTCGAATCGCAGGTCTACGTGCGGGACGGGGACGGGCGCATGATCGACGAGGTGCAACTCGGCAGCGCCCGGTCGTTCCCCGAGGACACGTACTGCATCGAACCGACGTGGATCCTGAAGGTGTATTTCCGCGTCGAGAGCGGCGTCGAGATCAGACAGAAGGGGAACACCACCGAGATCGAGTTCGACGACGTCGTTCCGGTGGAGATCGGGAGCTGTTCGACGCACGAACGGCCTGCGTCGACGGTGACCATCACCGAGGAGCCGACCGACGTTCTCGCGGCGATCTCCACCTTTGGCTCCGCGCTGAAGACGCTCAGCCCCGAGCGATCGTTCCCGACTCATAGAGGCCACCCACCGACGATCGAGCTCGACGAGGAGCGAACAATCCCCGACGGACTCGCCCCGCCCGCGGACGACCTCCACCTCGAGGTTCCTGCAACGCTCTCGGACGCGTTTGCCGTCGCACCACTCGCGTACTATCTCGGCGCGGGAGTGCGTGAAGGGCCCGTCGCCCGCATCGTCGGCGAGTCGATCGACTATCCGCTCGCCCACCGCGGGAGCCTCGAAGACGGCGTCGAGCGGACCCTCGGCAAGCTGTTCTTGCTGGATTGTGTCACCCGGACGGAGGGCATCTATCAGCTCGATCTCCACGAGCGCGAACTGTTCGAGGAGCGCATCGATCTGCCCCTCGCCGAGCTCTACGACGCCCCGCACGCCGAGCGCGTTGGAACCTACCTCGACGTCTCCTACGACGAGATCGCCGATCTCATTCCAGACTGGAAGCAGGTCGCGCACGTCGATCCGTCGATGGAGTCCGTCGAGGCGTTGCCGTATCTCGTCGACGACCTCTCGATCGTCAAGACGGAGGATCCAGAGCCCGTCCCGATCGAAGAGGTCGAAAACGGCGGGATGCAGGGCCGCCTCATGCGTGGCGAGATCGCCACCGAGACGTCGTTCGTCCACCCCGCACAGTCCGAGACTGCGATCGAGGAGACGTGGGTCGGCGACGGCACGCCACTTGGCGTCTCGAAGGCGCTGCCGGAGGCGTTCGAGAACCGCGTCGGCCGGTCGACCTCGACGGGAACGATCGACATCTCGGTGATCTGCAACGATCCCGAGATGGCCGAAGAGGAGGACATCGTCGACGACACCTACGGCTCGCGAAGCGAACTCCCCTTCGACGTCACGGTCAAGACGGATACGACCAAAGAGGAGCTCGCCGATCTGCTCGCCGAGGACCGCGACTTCCTCCACTACATCGGCCACATCGACGACGACGGGTTCCGGTGTTCGGACGGTCGGCTCGACGCCACGACCATCGACGAAGCGGGCATGGACGCGTTCTTCCTCAACGCTTGCCAGTCCTACGAGCAGGGCATGGAGCTCGTCCGGAAGGGCGCGATCGGCGGCATCGTGACGGTCAGAGACGTGGCAAACATGGGTGCCGTCCGGATCGGCCAGGCGGTGGCCAGACTGCTCAACTGTGGCTTCCCACTCCGTCCCGCGCTCAACGTCGCACGCGACGAGAGCGTGATCGGCTCACACTACATCGTCATCGGGGACGGCGGGCTCTCGATCGTGCAACCCGAGAGCGGGACGCCGCACTTGCTGGAGATCGGGAAATCGGGCGAGGAGTACTCCGTGAACATCGACCTGTTCGGTGCACATCCCGGTATGGGTGGGCTGTTTTGTCCGCATTTACAGGGCAGCGAGGAGACGACTCAGTACTATCTAGCGTCGGGGACGGTATCCGGCGTCAGTATTCCCGCAGAAGAGTTCGAAGCATTCCTGCACCGCGAAACCTGCCCGGTTCGTCGGAACGGCTTCCTTTCTTGGAGTAACGAGCTATCAGCGTCGGACTTTTAGACGACCGTCGAACCGTGCGCAGCGGCAGCGCCGCCCACCTGCGAGAGCACCAGCAGGAGCGTGAACAGCACGCCGATCTTTCGGGGGTTGTTCGCGAGGTACTGCTTCATACGGCCATTGTCATTGGACATTGCAATTGGATACAGAGCCGGGCACAAATTAAAATTATCTAATACTTTCCGATGAAAGATGGGTGCATCCCAGTCACGATACCGATCGTATTCGACCCACAAAACGAGCGACTGCGGACGTATTGGGATCAAAAAGTGGCCAACGTGGGATGGTATTGGCAATATCTACCTGCGATCGTCAGTCGTCGGTTGCTGGTAACTCACGAGAGCAGGCAGTACCGTCGCCTGCCCGAACACCCAAGCAAGTTCGGCCAGCACTCCCGCTATGGATCACCAGACCGGCCGCGTTCGAGAGCTCCTCGACGAGCTCACGCGCGAGGAGAAGCTCTCACTCGTCCACGGTCACGTGGACCCGACGCGAACGGCGACCGGCTATCTGCCGGGCGTCGAACGCCTCGACGTCCCCGACTTTCGGCTCGTCGACGGACCACTCGGCGTCAGGGTGCCAGGCACACCCTCGACCGCATTTCCGGCACCGCTCGCGGCTGCGGCGACGTTCGATCCCGAACTCAGCCGGCAGAAGGGTGCTGCCATCGCTCGCGAGGCACGCGCGCTAGATCAGGACGTGCTGCTCGCGCCGGGACTGAACCTCATCCGCGTTCCTCACTGCGGGCGGAACTTCGAGTACTTCAGCGAGGATCCGGTGCTGACCGGCGCCTTCGCCGCAGCGTCCGTCGAGGGCGTACAGTCCGAGGACGTGATCGCTACGCCGAAACACTACGTCGCCAACAGCCAGGAGACCGACCGCGCCGTCGTCAGCGCCGACGTCTCCGAGCGCGCGCTCCGAGAGCTGTATCTGCCCGGATTCGAGGCGGCCGTCGACGCCGGTGCGGGATCGGTGATGACGGCCTACAACCGCGTGAACGGCACGCACATGTCCGAACACGGCGATCTGGTCACGGACGTGCTCAAGGAGGAGTTCGGGTTCGACGGCTTCGTCGTCTCCGACTGGTACGGAACCGAGAGCACGGCCGCTGCCGCCAACGCCGGGCTCGACCTCGAGATGCCGGGCGTCTCGATGCAGGCGATGATGACGCCCGCGATGGAGGACGACACCGATATCGACGACGGCGGCGATTTGGACGGCGAGAGAAGCGACGAACCAGCCGACGAAATGCCCGAAGAGATGGACTTCGGCGAGCTCGAAGGCGGCATGCCAGATCCGGAGAACTACGACCAGTTCGGCGCGGCCCTCGGCGAGGCCATCGACGCTGGCGAGGTCCCCGAGTCTCGACTCGACGACATGGCCGCGCGGGTGCTCGGCCAGATGGCAGCCGCTGGCGCACTCGACGGGATCCGCGCGAGCGAAGCGAGTGCGGGCTCGGAGGACGAGCGTAGCGAGTCGTCTGGTGCGCGGACCGACGGCGCGCTCGACACCGACGAGCATCGCGAACTGGCGAGTGAGATCGCTGCCCGCGGACAGGTGCTCCTCGAGAACGACGGCGTCCTGCCACTCGCCGACGACGCCGACGTCGCGCTGATCGGCCCGAACCTCGACGAACCGACGCTCGGCGGCGGTGGCTCCTCGGAGACGACGCCCGTCGAAGCGACCACGACCGCCGACGGCGTCGAGGCCCGTGCGACGAGCGAGGGCGGCTCCGTGACGGTCGCACAGGGCGTCCCGCAGATCGAGGACCGCTCCTTCTTCGACATGGGTGAGGACGAGGGCGACGAGGAGGATGGGGCGGACGTCTCCATCGACGACGCCGTCGCCGCCGCCGAAGCAGCCGACGTCGCGGTGGTCGTCGTCCGCGATCAGGCGACGGAGGCCGCCGACCGCGAGGATCTCCGACTCCCGGGCGAGCAGGACGAACTCGTCGAGGCAGTCGCAGCCGCCAACGACCGGACGGTCGTCGCAATCCGCTCCAGCGGCCCGGTCGAACTGCCGTGGCGCGAGGACGTTGCCGCGGTCCTCGCCTCCTGGTACCCCGGACAGGCCGACGGCGAGGCGCTCGCCGCGGTCTGCTACGGCGACGTGGATCCCTCCGGACGGCTGCCCGTGACGTTCGCACCGGAGAGTGAGTACCCCGCGAGCGAGCCCGAGCAGTACCCCGGCGTCGACGGGACCGCCACCTACGAGGAGGGCGTCTTCGTCGGCTACCGGCATTTCGACGCGGGCCGGGGCGAGGCGACCTACCCGTTCGGCCACGGTCACTCCTACGCCGCCTTCGAGTACCGCGACGTAGAGGCGGTCGACGAGTCGACGGTCGCGGTGACCGTCGCGAACGTCGCCGAGCGCGACGGCCGCGAGGTCGTGCAGGCCTACGTCCGGCCGCCGGAGGCCGACTCGGCGGCGGACGAGCTCGATCGCCCGGTTCGCGAACTCGGTGGGTTCGCGACCGTGGACGTTCCCGCAGGCGAGAGTGCGCGCGTGACGATCAGTCTCGACGAGCTGGCCTTCCAGCAGTTCGACGAGGAGCAGGCGGGCTGGACCACGACGGACGGCGAGTACGCAGTCGAAGTCGGGCGATCCGCTGGCGATCTGCGCCTCGAGACGTCCGTCGATCGGTAACGGCTGACCCACGCCGGCCTGCCCTTTGATCAGCTTCGCTTGTCGCGAGACCATACCCGACCAGACCGCCGTGCAACGACGCGTTATACCCCGATTTCTTCCCCGCTAGAGAGCGATGCAGCCAGTCGTCTACCACATTGTTTGTCCCACGTCAACACTTAACACTGTCGCAGTACTAGATGCACGTTGGACCAACCAATGAGCATCAAAGACGCGGTCCAGAACCTGCTCGGTGGATCGGACGACGCCAGCGCGGCGACGGCCGAGACGCCGGACGAACCCCCGACCCACGTCTGCCGGAGCTGTGGGGAGGAGTACTACTCGGACCCCGAGATGGAGATCGATACCTGCCGGAGCTGTGGCGGAATCAAAATCGAGCGGCTGTAGATCGCGTCGATGTCGGTTGGCATCTTTTGGGCCGCTTCAACGGTAACGAAGAGACGCTCGGCAGCCTGTGTGACAGAGCGGGCTGGAGGAACCGACGGCGTTACTCGATGGCGCACTCACAGGCGCTACTCGGTGACGCTTTCAGAGGCCCTGCTCAGTGACACTCTTCGACGACATTCCGTGAGGGCATTCCGTGACAGCATTCCACGACGGCATTCGGCAACGGCGCCCCACTGCGACGCTGCACGGACCGACACGCCTATTCGCCGAGCGATGCCGACGTTTGGGTATGACGGAGTACTTCGAGGTCCACGAGCGCGACGGGGCAGCCCGCGCCGGCGAGTTACGCCTGACCGACCCGGTCGCCACGCCCGCGCTCGTCGACGACGTCCTCGAGGACGCTGGTAGTCGCTGGAGCGAGGATCGCGACTTACCGAAAGCGGCGAGCGATGGCGACGGCGGTCCCGGGAGCGAGGCGGCCCTCACGATCCTTCCCCACCGCGGATTCCCCGCTGGAAGCGATCCCGAGGTCCAGTCCTCCTTCCAGCCGGAGTATCCTGCGGTCGACTACCCGAGCGCGGCCGTGATCCACCAGGACACCGCAGCAGCGCTCGGACAGGACGCCTACGTCCTCTCCACCGCGCAGGGGATCGTAGGCCACGCAGCGGCGTTCGTCGAGGCGATCGTGGGCGTTCGCGAGGCGATCGAGCCCGACGCCGCGCTCTACCTGCCCGGCGTCGCGACACCAGGGAACGTCGCCACGCTCGCGTACGCGGGCGTCGACTGTTTCGACACCGACCGCGCAGTGATCCGGGGCACGCAGGGCTGGTATCTCACGCCCGATGGGGAGCAGCGACTCGCGGACCTCGCTGGCGACGAACTACCCTGCCCCTGTCCGGCCTGTCGCGGGCCAGTCGAGGAGTTCGACCGCGAGGACTGCGTCGAGCACAACGTCGCACAGCTCCGTGCCGAGTGCGCTCGCGTGCGTGCGAAGATCGACGAGGGAACGCTCCGAGATTACGTCGAGGCGCAGGCCCGTCACGAGCAGTGGCACACGGCGTCGTTCCGTCGGCTCGACCGCCAGTGGGAGAATCTCGAGGAGCGAACCCCGCTCACCCGCCGGGCCGAGATCACTGCAGCCTCCGAGGACACGCTTCGCCGCGTCGAAATCCAGCGCTACGCAGATCGGGTCACCTCACGCTACCGCCCTCGCTTCGATTCCCACCCGCTCGTGCTCGTGCCCTGCTCGGCGTCCAAACCCTACAGCGACTCACAGAGCCACGGACAGTTCCACGACGCGATCGACTTCCGCGGCCACGTCGTCTCGATCACGAGCCCGATCGGCGTCGTGCCCGCGGAGCTCGAACTCACCTACCCCGCCCAGCACTACGACTCGGTCGTGACCGGCGACTGGTCCGCGACGGAAATCGAGTTCGTCGCGAACGTGCTCAGCGCCTATCTCGAGCGCGCAGACTACCCCCGGATCGTCGCTCACGTACCCGAGGACTATCGGCCGATCGTCGAGCGGGCGATCGCGGCCGTCGGAGCGGACGACGGCGCGGCCGACGACGGCACCGACGACACCGCGCCGCCGGTCGAGTACACCGTCGTCGACCACCCGACGACCGACGAATCGCTGGCGAACCTCGACGCCGCGCTCGACGGCGAGCTCCGCTACAGCAGGGGCCAGCGCTACCGCTCGATCGTCCGCGGGATCGCCGACTACATGATCGGCGACGGCGCCGGCGACGCGATCTTCGACGACGTCACCGTCCACGGCCGGTACCCCAAGCTGCAGGTCGACCGCGCCGGCAGCACGCGAGAGTCCGACGCCGAAGACGACCAGCTCGCGGCCGTCGTCCCGCAGTACGGGACATTGGCGTTCACGCTCAAGGGCGCGAAGCGGTGGGTCGACTCCGACGCCCCGGTCAAGACCGTCGAGATCGACGAGTTCGTTCCCCACGGCAGCGCGCTCGCACCAGGCGTCGTGGACGCTGACGACGCCATCCGGCCCGGCGACGAAGTGATCGTCGAGGGGCCGCTCGCCTTCGCCGTCGGCAGGGCTGCGATGTCCGGTCCGGAGATGCGACGGAGTTCCCGTGGCGTCGCGGTCGACGTGCGCCACGTCGAGGAGCGCTGAAGTTGCTGCGGGCGGACGTGCCACCGCGCTGACGTGAACCGGCTGCCTGAGGCCGAGAGGCCACGAGATGCGGTTCAGTCCTTCCCGGTGCTGGTCGGGAGACCAGCCCAGCTCGAGAGGTGGCCGAGACAGTAGAAAAACGCGACCCAGCCGACGAGCAGCCCGCTGACGATCACCGCGAAGTCGGCGAACGTCGTGCCGACGATGACCACGTACCCGATCCCGAACGTCAGCAGGAACAGCGACGTAGCGAACAACACGAGACACCGCGGCGCGCTCTCTGGAGGGTCCATGCACGTCGTACGACGGCCAGCGGCATGAAACTCCGTCGGCGGCACGCATCGCGGCATGGAAGTGGCCAGCGCCCGGAACCCGGGGTATGACCGACACTGCAGTCTGGTTCGACCTCGACGGCACGCTCTGTCAATTCGACCAGTCCTTCGACGTGCTCGTACGCGACTCGCTGGTCGCCGCCGGTGTGCGCAACCCGCCGGAGGCCGCCCACGACGTCTTCGCCGAGCGGATCTTCTCCGCACTCGAGGAGTGCGAGGCAGAACCGTTCGAACTGGCCTTCGAAGCCGTCGCCACGGAGCTCGGCGTCAGCGTCGACCCCGCGGAAGCGGCCACGGCCTACCGCGAAATCGAGGTCGAATCGACGACGCTCGTCGACGGTGCCCGGGAGACCGTCGAGACCGTCGCCGATCGGGCGGCGGCCGTCGGCGTGCTCTCCAACGGCGAGGGTGCACTCCAGCGCGAGAAGCTCGCTGCACACGGACTCGAGGACGCCTTCGACGCGGTCGTGATCTCGAACGAGGTCGGCGTCCGCAAGCCCGATACCGCGATATTCGCGACTGCGGCCGAGCGACTCGCCTCGAACGGCGTCGAGCCCGCCGAGCACGTCTACGTCGCCGACGAGTACGAGACGGACGTCGGACCGGCAGAACAGGCGGGGTGGACGGCGATCCACGTCCGGAACGACGAGGGGCCGTCCGCGAGCGTGAACCGGCTGGGTGCGCTGGAGACGCTGTTGCTCTGAATCGGCGTCGACTGATCGGCGGCGCTGGCATGCGGACGTTCGCACACTTTCGGTGTGAATCGCCCCGATCGCTCGGGGATTCGCCAGCCCACGGACGCTGACTCGGCAGCGAGTAACCACCGTGTTTTTCCCGGGGTCCGTCTATAGCTCTCCCATGCGCAATGCGAAGATCGTCTGCACGCTAGGGCCGGCCTCCGGCTCCCGTGAGACGATCCGAGAGCTGGCCCAGGCCGGGATGTCGGTCGCTCGGCTGAACGCCAGTCACGGAAGCCGCGAGGATCGACGCGCCATGATCGAGCGCGTCCGGTCGGTCGACCGAGAGCTCGACCGCCCCGTCGCCGTCATGCTGGACCTCCAGGGACCGGAGATCCGAACCGCGCCGATCGAGGCGCCCATCGAACTGGAGACCGGCTCGATGATCCGCTTCGTCGAGGGCGACGACGCGACGCCGGAGGAAGTCGGGCTGTCGATCCCGCTCGCTGGCGTCGAACCGGACGACCACGTCTTGCTCGACGACGGCCGCATCGAGACGATCGTCTCCGAGGTCGACGGCGACGACGTGATCGCCCGCGTCGTCGACGGCGGGGAGCTCGGCAGCCGCAAGGGCGTGAACGTCCCCGGCGTCGATCTCGAACTCGACGTCGTCACGGAGAAAGATCGGGCGGATCTCGAACTCGCAGCGGATCCCGGCGTGGATTTCGTCGCAGCGAGCTTCGTCCGGGACCGCGAGGACGTGCTCGAGGTCAACGGCGTGCTCGAGGACGTGGGCGCTGACGTGCCGATCATCGCGAAGATCGAGCGCGCCGGTGCCGTCGACAATCTGGAAGGGATCGTCGACGCCGCCTACGGCGTGATGGTCGCCCGCGGCGACCTCGGCGTGGAGTGCCCGATGGAGGACGTGCCGATCATTCAAAAGCGGATCATTCGGGAGGCCCGCTCCGCGGGCGTTCCGGTCATCACCGCCACGGAGATGCTCGACTCGATGATCGCCGAGCGTCGGCCGACCCGCGCGGAGGCCTCCGACGTCGCCAACGCCGTCCTCGACGGCACCGACGCGGTGATGCTCTCCGGAGAAACCGCCGTCGGCGAGCACCCGGTCCGCGTCGTGGAGGCGATGGACCGGATCGTCGAGGAGGCCGAGGAGAGCGACGAGTACGCCGAACTCCGGGAGCAGCGCGTCCCCGCCGCTGGCGAGAGCCGAACGGGAGCGCTCGCTCGCTCGGCGCGTTTCCTCGCGCGGGATCTCGGAGCGACGGCGGTCGTCGCCGCCTCCGAATCCGGGTACACCGCGTTGAAGACCGCGAAGTTCCGACCCGGCGTCCCGGTGGTCGCCACGACGCCCAGCGAGAAAGTTCGCAGACAGCTGGCGCTCTCCGGCGGCGTCATCCCGATGACGAGATCGTTCGTCGAGGGCGGTGCCGACAAGGTCGTCGAGACCTCCGTCGAGTCCGCGCTGGACGCCGGGGTCGCCGACAGCGGCGACACGGTCGTCGTCCTCTCCGGGATGATGACCGAGCTCGAGGGCGCGCAGACGACGAACATGCTGAAGGTCCACGTCGCTGCGGAGACAATCGCCACCGGTCGCTCCGTCGTCGCAGGACGGGTCACCGGGCCCGTCTCGCGAGCACCCGACGGCGATCTGACGTCCGTCGAGGCGGGCTCTATCCTCGTTCTCGACGACTCCTTCGACGCGGAGTTCACCGGCGATGCCTCCCGGCTGGCCGGGATCGTCGACGCCCGCGAGGGGATGACCGGCTACCCGGCGATGGTCGCGCGCGAACTCGAACTGCCGATGATCAGCGGTGCGACGGTGGACGACTGGATCGGCGCTGGTGACGCGGTGACCCTCGGCGCCGAGCGCGGCGTGGTCTACGCCGGCACCATCGAACGCGGGCGCGACGGGCGGGGAGCGGATCCGGACCGCGAGCAGTCGGATCGCCCCTGATCGGCACGCAAGGTCGGCACGTCGGGATCGGGGGGTACGCGGCAGGGGAGAGCGCAGGGGACAGAGTAGGCGCAGGGCAGGGCAGGGCGCGGCCTTTTTGCGTCGGGGCGCCGACCAGTAGGTATGAGCGACGATTCGGACGGCTTCGAGTGGGTCGGAGCGGACGACGAATCGTCCGGTGCGGCGAGTCAGGACGGCGATTCGGGTAGCGGCGGCGGTGCCGATGGTGTGGGGACCGAGGATCCAGACCGATTCGAGAGCGGCGGGGATGCGACACCCCACGACGGCGACGACTCGAGGCCAGACGCCGAGAAGAACGCGGCAACCAACGCGGCATCTGACGACGAAGAGGAGGAGTACGAACCCTCGATCGCCGGCGTGTTCGGCGCTCGATCGGAGGAGGCGCCGCCGCGGCCGGAGATCGTCCCCGAGACGCCGGAGCTCGAAAACGTCCTCTTCGTGGTGCTCGGGGTCCTGCTGGGGCTGTTCGTTATCTATCGAGCGGTCGTGGTGTTCGGCGGCTGAGGGTCGGCGGCCGAGTGGGGCAGTACGTCGATCGGCACCGGAATCGTCGTTTCAGGGTCGCACCAGCGGAAGGATTAATCGGCCGTGGCGGGAAGGTGAGCTATGGCAGTCTTCGGATTCGAGTTGCCAGTCCTCCTGATGTTGATCGGGCTTGGCCTCATGATCGCCGAGGCGATGTCGCCGGGCGCACACCTCATCGTACTCGGCGTCGCCCTGCTGTTCGCGGGGATGCTCGGCGTCGTCGTCACGCCGCTGGCCTCGCCGATCGCACTCGCTGGGACGACGCTTGCGATCGGTGCGGTCGCACTGTTCGTCTATCGCGAGTACGACCTCTACGGCGGGACGACGGCCCAGACCAGCAGCTCGGACTCGCTTCGGGGCGCGACCGGCCGGGTCCTCGACAGGGTGACCGAAACCGACGGACGCGTGAAGCTCGACGACGGCGGCTTCAATCCCATCTACCAGGCCCGCGCCGTCGACCGGACGATCGAGGAGGGCGAGGAGATCATCGTCGTCGATCCGGGTGGTGGCAACGTCGTCACGGTCACCGCACTGGACGGGTTGGAGGACGACCAGATCGATCGGGAGCTGGCCCGCGAGAGCGACGACGGGACGGGCGACGAGCCAGTCGGCGAACCCGAGTCGGCCTCCGGCGCCTGAGGAGGTCAGTGCGAACGAGGGGCGATCGCCGGGCTGCAAGGATTTTTCACGGCGCTTCGTGAAGAAGTAACTATGATCGAGGTCCTCCCGCTCCAAGGGGTCACGCAGGGCGTGACGATCATCGGTGCCGTCCTGTTGATCCTCGCAATCGTGGCCGTCGCGAGCTCTATCGAGATCGTGAACGCCTACGAGAAACGAGCCCTGACCGTCTTCGGTGAGTACCGCAAGCTCCTCGAACCGGGGATCAACTTCGTTCCCCCGTTCGTCTCGAAGACCTACACGTTCGACATGCGAACCCAGACGCTGGACGTCCCGCGCCAGGAGGCGATCACCCGGGACAACTCGCCGGTCACCGCCGACGCCGTCGTCTACATCAAGGTGATGGACGCGAAGAAGGCGTTCCTCGAGGTCGATAACTACAAGAACGCCGTCTCCAACCTCGCCCAGACCACGCTCCGCGCCGTACTCGGCGACATGGAACTCGACGACACCCTCAACAAGCGCCAGCAGATCAACGCCAAGATCCGCACGGAGCTCGACGAGCCCACCGACGAGTGGGGTATTCGGGTCGAGTCCGTCGAAGTTCGCGAGGTCAACCCCTCGCCCGACGTCCAGCAGGCGATGGAGGAACAGACCTCCGCCGAGCGCCGTCGCCGCGCCATGATCCTCGAAGCGCAGGGTGAACGCCGCAGTGCAATCGAGACGGCCGAGGGTGACAAGCAGTCCAACATCATCCGCGCCCAGGGTGAGAAGCAGTCCCAGATCCTCGAGGCCCAGGGTGACGCCATCTCCACCGTGCTGCGAGCCCGCTCCGCCGAGTCGATGGGCGAGCGCGCCGTCATCGAGAAGGGGATGGAGACCCTCGAAGCGATCGGCCAGGGCGAGTCCACGACGTTCGTGCTCCCACAGGAGCTGTCCTCGCTCGTCGGCCGCTACGGCAAACACCTCACCGGGTCGGACGTCCAGGGCGACGGCGCAGAGCTCGATTCGCTCGACTTCGACGCCGAAACCCGCGAGATGCTCGGGCTCGACGACATCGACAAGATCCTGCAGAACATCGACGAGGAGGCCGACATGCAGGGCGCGATCGAGGAGATCGAGGAGCAGGCCGAGGCGGTCAAAGAGGGCCAGACCTCCACGAACATCAAGGACCCCGACGAGGTCGTCGACGAAGCAGACGACGAGTTCGAGTTCGACAACGATTCGAAGGACGCCTGAGCGCGCGATCGAATCGGTTTGGAAGTCGTTTGCTTCTGGTCAGTCGGTTTGTGAGCGGTCGATCTGACTAAAGGGGATTGCAGTTTCAGGTGGGTCGAGCGCCCAGCGAACCGCTACGGAAGCCCCCTCCCGCTCGACCGTCCGCGACTCGCTGCGCGCTTCGCTCACTACGTTCGCTGCAGTGCTTGCTTCGTCGGGGCCGGATCGAGCGGTCGGCCCCTTCCGAAGTCCCACCCTGTGATTCACCCAGTCGAGCGAAGTCCCTGTGGTCAGCGATGGCACGCGTTTCGGCGGTGGCCGAAGAGCGCAGCAAGCCCCGGATCATCGAGCGCTTGGGGCTTTCGGGATCCGCAATTCCAGAGCACCACCTATCCAGATTGCAGTATCCAGTCGTCCCAGAGTGCCCACCACCGATGGTTCCCGGATCGGATCCCGGTCGATACCACCGCTGTCCGCCGACGCAACCCTTTTTGCAGCGCGGACCGGGAAACGACCAACGGACGTAACCGTCCACCAACCGTACTACTACCATGACCGACCGGGGCGTCGACGAGGACAAGCGGGCCACGCTGCGACGGTTCGCAGCGCTCGGTGCCGCGATCCCCACGGGGCTCGCTGCATCCGGCAGCAGTGGTGCCGCGGAGGGCAGCGACGCCCGCGAGGCGATCGTGGGCTACCTCTCGGCGACGCCCGGCGCTCACTTCTCGAAGGTCCGGGACGATCTCCGGCTGGGCACCGGCGAGACCCAGCACCATCTCCGACAGCTATCGGCCGACAGCGCCGTCGTCCGGGAGGAAGACGGCGACTACGCCCGGTACTACCCCGCAGACACGTTCTCCGACGTCGAGCGGACGGCACTCGCCGCGTTGCGAAAGGAGACCCCGCGAGCGATGGTACTCGCGCTGCTTCGGGAGCCGGGGCAGTCCGGTGCGAGTCTCGCCGAAACCGTCGGCGTCTCCCGACCGACGGTCAGCCGGCACGCTGGTACATTGGAATCCGCCGAGCTCCTCAGTCGTGACGACGAGGGCTACCGGCTCGAACAGCCAGAGACCGTGCTGGCACTGGTGGTGCGGTACGCGAACTCCTTCGACGCCGACGCGGTCGCACTCGCGAGCGAGGCCGACGATCTGATCGCTTTCGATCCCTGAGAGCGGCGCCGTTCGAGAGAGAGAGAGCTGAGCGACTGACAGTCCGACGCTGCATTGGGAAAAACCGTGAGCCACAGGTTTGGAACCGCACGACCGCAGCCACAAGTGGGTTCGCGACGGAAATTTGGGGTCGGCGCGATTATGCCCCTTACACGGTTACTTTCCACGTGGTGGACGACGAGTAGCCCCACCGCTCGACGTCGAGATCGAGGTCGCCGTCGGCGATGGCGGTCATGTTCGTTCCCACTTCTTTGGCGCTCAGGCCGAGCTCCTCGGCGATGAGTCGGGACTTGAAGTACGTCTTCGCGTGCACCTGCTCGCGAAGGTAGCCCAGGATCTGCTGTTGTTTGTCCGTGAGGCTGGTTGCCGAGACAGCGGCGGTCGCGCTCATATCTACACGAAATGCTGGAACGCCCTTAGCGGGTTTGGTACGGTCGTGTAACGCGACGCCTGCTTGCGATTTTGGGGAATTTCTCCCCAGCCCCAGCGGTGGCGATCCGTCGTGCGCGGCGCAGACGATGGCAGTTGGTACGGTCGGGTACGCGTCGAGTGAGACCCGGTGCGGTGAAGGAGTGGACCAATCGAGAGCGCCAGTCAAACGCACTGTTCGAATGCGCTCGGTCCCGATCGACCTCCGATCAGGGCCGGAGCGGGAGCGTCCCGTGGCCATTTGTCTGCATGAACTCCCGATTGCGATCCGGCCACTCCAGCAGCCGGTTCCGGAGCAGATCGCCGTCGGCAGTCGTCGGCTCCGGGCCGCCGACGGCCGCGATCAGCGCCAGCAACAGGCCACCGCCGTATCCGAACAGAAACGTCACGCCGGTCAGCACGGTGATCGAGACGACCACTCTGGCGAGGCGCGTGCGAAACGGCGGATCTCCACCATTCACAGCCCCATCGCCGACGACCCGGCGGCCGACGACCGCGAGAAAGGACCCACCGATGAGAACCGCGACGAGCGCGGTGGCGCCGTACACCGCGATCGGCGGAAGGCCTCCGGTGGCGAGCAGGCCGTACACCAGCACGAGGTCGGCAAGTACGACGAAGATCCCGAGGATGACCGTCGCGATCCCCGGCGGACCGCCGTTCTCGATCGGCGTCTGGGCGGGCGACATGGCTGGAGGTCGTCGGTTCAGCCCTTCAAGCTACTGCACTGTGTCATAGACTGCAACCGAGCCATCCACGGTCGGACAGTCGGATCCGCCGGTCGATCGCGTTAGGACGGATCGAGATACCGAACGTACCCGGTCTTCTCCTCGCGATCGAACCCACAGTCCTCGTAGAACTGGTGGACGGCGTCGGATTCACGCCCGGTCAGCAGCATGACCTTGTAGCAGCCCGCAGCGTCGGCGACGTCGAACCCGTGCTCGACAGCCGCGGTGCCAAAGCCCTGTCCGCGGTACGCCTCGTGTGTCACGACGTTCTCCATCACCGCCCACGGCCGCACGTCGTGCGTGAGATTCCGCGTCACCGACACCATGCACGTCGCGACGACGCGGTCGTCGTGCTCGACCGCGACGATCGTCAGCGAGTCCTCGGCGAGCATCGTCTCGAACTCCTCGCGAACCGCCGGATCCGCGGGATCGAGCGACTCGTTGCTCGTGCTCAACATTTCGTAGAGCGCCAGCAGCTCGTCGAGTTCGTCCTCGTGGATGGAGCGGGCCGTGGGCATTGCAGTACGGCTAGTCAACCTCAGGCAATCACAAAATGCGTTCCCCCACGGCTGCCGCCTTCGGTCCAGCATACCGCGAGCGCGCAAAGCGCGCGAGCGGTTTGACCGATAGCGAGGGCGGAGCCCGAGCTATCGGCCTTTTTTGGTGGAGATTTTTTCGTGGTGGGTTCCCGCAGGTCGCGCAGAGCGCGACCGAGGAAACCCTCCTCGAAAAAAGGTCCGCTATTGGAACCCGATACGGCTGCCTCTGCGCCCGCGGCCGGGCTCGGCGCTGCCGCCGCGGAACTCCTCTTCGACGCCGTCGTAGTACTCCAGTAGCTCCTCGGTGATCGTCGGACGCACCGTCTCCATCGCGCCGCGGAAGTGTTTCATCTCGACCTCCTCGGCCTCGTCGTCGTCCCGGAGCGCCTCGATGGCGGCCTCGCGGGCGATCGTCTCGAGGTCGGAGCCGACGTAGCCGTCGGAGCGCTCGGCGATCTCACGCAGGCTGACGTCGGCGGCCAGCGGCGTGTCGCCGGTGTGGATCCGGAGGATCTGCTCGCGGCCCTCCTGATCGGGCTGGCCGACCATGACGAGCCGGTCGAAGCGCCCGGACCGGATGAGCGCGGGATCGATCATGTCGGGGCGGTTCGTCGCGCCGATGACCATCACGTGCTCCATCTCCTCGAGGCCGTCCAGCTCGGTCAGCAGCTGGTTGACGACGCGCTCGGAGACGTTGCTCCCCATCTCCTGGCTCCGATTCGGCGCCAGCGAGTCCAGTTCGTCGAAGAAGATCACCGTCGGTGCGACCTGCCGGGCCTTCCGGAACGTCTGGCGGATCGCCTTCTCGGACTCGCCGACCCACTTGCTGAGGAGCTGCGGGCCGCGCACCGAGATGAAGTTCGCGTTCGTCTCGTTGGCGACCGCCTTCGCCATCAGGGTCTTCCCGGTGCCCGGCGGGCCGTAGAGCAGGATCCCCTTCGGCGGCTCGATGCCCATGCGGGTGAACCGCTCGGGGTCGCGCATCGGCCACTCGACGGACTCTTTGATGTCGCGTTTGGCCTCGTCGAGACCGCCGACGTCGTCCCAGGAGACCTTCGGAAGCTCGACGAGTACCTCCCGCATCGCGGAGGGTTCGACCTCGTTGAGCGCGCCGCGGAAGTCGTCGCGTTTGACGATCATCCGGTCGATGAGGCTCGGCGGGATGTCCTCCTCGTCGAGGTCGATTTCGGGGAGGTAGCGCCGCAGAGCTTTCATCGCGGCCTCCTTCGTCAGGCTCTCGATGTCCGCGCCGACGAACCCGTGGGTCTCGTCGGCGAGGTGGCCAAGATCGACGTCGTCGGAGAGCGGCATCCCGCGAGTGTGGATCTGTAGGATCTCCTCGCGGCCAGTCTCGTCGGGGACGCCGATCTCGATCTCGCGGTCGAAGCGACCCGGACGGCGGAGCGCGGGGTCGACGGAGTCGACGCGGTTCGTCGCCGCGATGACGATGACCTGCCCCCGCGATTCGAGGCCGTCCATCATCGTCAGCAGCTGGGCGACGACGCGGCGCTCGACTTCGCCCGTGACGTCTTCGCGTTTGGGCGCGATGGAGTCGAGTTCGTCGATGAAGATGATCGACGGCGACTCCTCGGTCGCGTCCTCGAAGATCTCCCTGAGTTGCTGTTCGGACTCACCGTAGTACTTCGAGATGATCTCCGGGCCGGCGATAGAGAAGAAACTCGCAGAGGTCTCGTTGGCCACCGCTTTCGCCAGCAGCGTCTTGCCGGTCCCGGGCGGGCCGTGAAGCAGGACGCCCTGGGGCGGCTCGATCCCCAGCTTCTTGAAGATCTGGGGGTGCTTCATCGGCAGCTCGACCATCTCCCGCACCCGCTGGATCTCCCCGGAGAGCCCGCCGATGTCCTCGTAGGTGATGCCGCCCCCGGTCTTCTCGAAGCCGGAGATCGGCTCCTCGCGAAGCTCGACGTCGGTGTCCTCGGTGACGAGGACGACGCCCTCGGGCTCGGTCTCGACGGCGATCAGCGGGATCGCCTGCCCCGGAGATCGCATGAACGGATGGTTCGTCGAGGACATGACCGGGACGATGTCGCGCTCGACGACCGGCCGCTTGAGGATCTGCCGCTTGACCATGCCTGCGGCGTCGGAGCCGAACTGCACGGACGCCTCCTCCGGTGGCGCGAGCACGAGCGAGTCGGCTTTCGTCGCTTCGGCTTTCCGGATTTCGACGCGCTCGCCGATCCCGACGTCGGCGTTCTGACGCGTGAACCCGTCGATGCGGACGGTGTCGGTGTTCCAGTCCTGGCGGTCGGCGCGCCAGACCTTGGCCGCGGTCGAGTCCGCCCCCTCGATCTCGATGATGTCGCCGGGAGAGAGCTTCAGGTGGAGCAGCGTGTCCGGATCCAGCCGGGCGATGCCTCGCCCAGAGTCGTTGGGGTAGGCCTTCGCGACTTCGAGTTGGACTTCGTTCATTGGTGGGGAGGGTTGTGCCGTGCTCGGGTGCGGCGCCCGATATGTCTTGTGCTGGTGCGCGACCGTCTGCAGCTCCGAGATTTCGGCCTCGCGCTACCCGGGAGAGGACGCCACCGGCCGTCGGTGCCTCGCGGCACAGCGACGGCGGCGCTGGTCGGCCGCGGCCACAGCAGTCCCTGATGGCCCACCCGCTGGTGACCGATCGTGCGCTCTCCCCCTCGTGCCGGTCGCGTTCTGTGCAAATCCATGGTTCGTGCTAACATTCCGAACTGCGGCCCCTGTCGACTTAGGAATATCGGCGCTACCGTCAGACGAACGTCCGACGGCAGGCGACCGACCCGCCCGACATCGGCCGGCCTCGTAGCAGTCCCCAGCGCATTTAGTGACCCGGTGCGTGCGCTGAACCGATGGTGTACACGGACCCCGACGAGGTGCCCTGGAGCGCGTATCTCGCGCTCGGTGGGATCTTCGCGGTGATCGTCGCCGCGCTCCTCCCCTGGTTCACCCAGAACGGCGACCCGACGACGGGGCTGGCGTACGACGACGGCTACACCACGATGGGGGTCGCGCTGGCCACGCTCGCGCTCGGCGCGGCGTTCGAGTGGGGCATCGTCGCGCGTCTCGGCGGGGCGCTCGCGAGCGTGGTCACGATCGCCGTCGGGTACAACGCCTGGGACCAGATCAGCGACTACCCAACCCACGAGCCGAAGCTCGGCCTCTACCTGACGGTGCTGGGCGGCCTCCTCCTCCTGATCGCCGTGATCTGGGGATCGGTCGACGCGTACACCGACGACGCCGTGAACATCGGCGGTAGCTGAACCGGAACGCGAACCGCCGGCGCCAGTCCAGTGATGGCGGCTTGGGGCCGACCGCGGCGTTTTTCGGGACCCGCTACGTCCGCATCACCATGACGACGCTCGCCTTCGACGGCCGAACCGGTGCGAGCGGCGACCTCCTCCTCGGCGCGCTCCTCGCTGCCGGCGCCGGTCGCGCGGCGCTCGAACCGATCGAAGACGCCCTCCCGGTCAGCTACGACGTCGAGTCCGTCGACGAGGTCGGGATCCAGGCGACCCGGGTTCGCGTGCTACTCGACGAGACTCACGACGATAGCGAGCACACTCACGAGCACGGGGCCAAACACGATCACGCCCACGAGCAGGGAACTGAGCAGGAGCACACCCACGATCACGCGGCGGATCACGACCACGAGCACGAACACTCCCACGGCACGGACCACGGTCACGACCACACCCACGACAACACGGCCGCGCACGGCCACGAGGAGCCGACCCCAGCGGAGGGCCACGGCCCGCACCGCTCCTACACCGAGGTTCGGGAGATCGTCGCGGAGCTGCCGATCTCCGAGGTCGCCCGCGAGGACGCGCTGGCGATCTTCGAGCTGCTCGGCGAGGCCGAGGCGGCGGTCCACGGCACCGACCTCGACGCGACGCATTTCCACGAGGTCGGTGCCGACGACGCGATCGCGGACGTGGTGGGGTTCTCGGTACTCCTCGAGGATCTCGGCGTCGATTCCGTCGTGACGACGCCGGTTGCCGCGGGTGGCGGCGAGGTCCAGTCGAGCCACGGAACCTACCCCGTGCCGGCACCGGCAGTCGTCGAGCTGGCCGAGCGCGCGAGCTGGGAGCTCGAACACGGCCCAGTCGATCGCGAACTGCTGACGCCCACGGGCGCGGCGATCCTCGCGCACGTCGCCGAGGGGCGCCGCCGCGTTCCACCGCTGGGAATCGCAGGCTCGGGCTACGGCGCCGGCGGCTACGATCTCGGGAACCGCCCGAACGTGCTGCGAGCGGTCGTCGGCGAGGACCGCGGCGAGTTCGAGTGCCAGCCCATCTCGGTGCTGGAGACGAACGTCGACGACGTCTCGCCGGAGGTGCTCGGCGATCTACAGGCGTCGCTGACTGCGGTCGGCGCGAAGGACGTCTCGATCGTCCCGACGACGATGAAGAAGTCCCGACCGGGTCACCTCGTGAAGGTGATCGTCGATCCCGCCGATTCGGCAGCCGTCGCACGACGGCTCGCCGAGGAGACCGGTACGCTCGGCGTTCGCGAGGCCGGCGCGGCCCACCGCTGGGTCGCAGAGCGCCGGATCGAGCAGGTCACGCTGTCGGTCGACGGCGACGACCACGAGATCGCGGTGAAGATCGGCACTGACGCCGATGGCGACCTTTTCGACGTCAGCGCAGAGCACGACGACGCCGCAGCGATCGCACGCGAGGCCGGCGTTCCCGTCCGAGAGATCAGTCGACGGGCGGAAGCCGCCGCGCGACGGCAAATCGACGGATAGCTACAGCGAATCGGGCGCCAGATTCGAGAAATCCACGGTCGTCGTAGATTGCCCCGGATTCATTCCTGAATGGGCCTTATATCGATATGATTCCTTTCGTTCGTACCAGGGTCAGCCTTTTACATTGCCATGCGAACAGTTGACGTGGATGCCTCCCACAGACCGAACATCGACCGACTCGACGCCTGATGCGGCGCCCGACGAACTCGAAGGATCGGCGACGACGGCGGCGGCGAAGACGGCACCAACGACGGAGACAGCTCAGAGGACGACGAGGGGCCATACCACGACGACGGCTCCGACAACGACCACCACGTCCCGATCGATCGGCACGACGCGATCCATCGCGACAGCGACAATCAGGGCCGCGACACCAGGTGCAGACGACTGTCCACACTGTGGGACCGGCACGATCAACTGCCAGGGCAGGATCGACTGCCCGGCGTGTGCGTGGACGGAGGCGCGATCCGCGAGGTAGGCCCACCTCTGTCGACCATTCCAGTTGCCTCGGTCCCGGCCGATCCTCACTGGCATACACGTCCGGTCACGGCCCGGCGGTTGTCCCGGGCCGATCCCCCTGCGTACTGTTCGTGCAGTGCTCCGTACGGTCGACGCGTCAGATCCGCGGCGGCGGCTGAATCGAAGCGATCATCGGCAAAATCGCATTCCGCGATCAGGACGAGACCGCTCAGTCGTCGCGATGTTCCTGGAGCGCCTCTTCGACGGTGAACTCCCCGCTGGCGACGCGACGGGCGAGCTGTTCGTCGATCGCACGGTTGTCCTCGCCGGCGTCGCGTGAGCGCACCTGGATCCGCCGGAGCTCGCCAACGGTGGGATCGACGTCCCGGGCCTCGATCACCTCGCCCGACCGCCGGGCGATGTTCGCCGCCGCGAGCACGTCGCCCATGCCGCTGGCGCCCGCACCGAGCGACGGCGTCGTTCCGGTCTCATCGACGAGTTCGACGCGAACGTCGCCGAGTGCGTCGACGAGTCGAGCGCCCTGGAGCCGTGCGCCGTCGCCGATGCGTACGATCGGATCCGGCGCCTCGTCGAGCTCCTCCCGGACGATCTCGCCGACGTCGGCCAGTGGCACGTGGTAGGCCGCGACGACGGTATCTCCGACGAGCACCGCGACGCCGGGGCGATCGCCCGGATCGATCCCGACGACGAGCTGGCCATCCTCCCCACGGGCGAGCTGCAGCGCCGCCTCGACGGCGGTCCGGGGGTCGCCGGACTCCGCACCGACGACCTCGAGTTCCTCCTGAGAGCCGTCATATCCGCCGTTCTCCGCGCGAACGTTCTCGACCTCGTCGGCCGCGACTATCAGGACCGAGGCCGACTCCGGCAACGGTTCGCCCTGCTCGACCGTGGTGAAGACCGCGTCGCGATCACGGAGCTCCGCGACCACGTCGTGATACACCTCGAAGTCCTGCGTCGCGACGACGATCACGCACGGGTTAGGGATCGCCGCAAAATAAGATCGCTGGACGACATCACCCGGATGAGTCAGCTACAAGGCAACGCGCAAGCGCGTAAAAATATGGTTGCGCAGATCACCCGACAGTCGCTCGCGGGCAAGTGGACAGTCCGCCAGACCGGCGCCACGCCCACCGACGCCCCCGCGAACGCTGGGCTCGACGGCTCGCTCGCCGCCGAGGTGCCCGGCGACGTCTACCACGACCTGCTCCGGGCCGATGAGATTCCGGATCCCTTCGTCGAGGACACCGAACTGGACGTCCAGTGGGTCGGCGAGACCGACTGGACCTACGAGACGACCATCGAGGTCGACGACGACGCGATCGCCCACGACGAACACCGGCTCGTCTTCGAGGGGCTCGACACCGTCGCCGAGGTCTCCGTCAACGGCGAGGTCGTCGGGACCAGCGACAACATGCACCGCCGATACGAGTTCGACGTCGGTGCGGCGCTGGAGGCCGGCGAGAACGAGATCGCCGTCTCCTTCGAATCGCCGGTCGAGTACGCCGCCGAGCGCGCGAACGCCTACCCCTACGAGGTCCGATCGATCGAGTTCCCCGTCGAGCAGCCCCACCGGAACTTCATCCGGAAGGCGCAGTGTCACTTCGGCTGGGACTGGGGCACCTGTCTGCCCACGATGGGAATCTGGCGAGACGCCGAACTTCTGAGTTTCTCCGAGCCCCGGATCACCGACGTCGCGGTCGGGCAGGACCACGACGACGGCACTGTCGAGCTCGACGTGGATCTCCGCGTCGAGGCACCGGCGGCCGGCGAGCACGAAGTCACCGTCGCGATCGACGACGCCGAGATCGATGCCGCGTCGACGACGACCGTGTCGATCGACGCCGGCGTTTCCGAACCGACCGTCTCGCTGACCGTCGACGATCCCGAGCTGTGGTGGCCCGCCGGCCACGGCGACCAGCCGCTCTACGACCTGACCGTCGAGATCGCATCCGCTGAGAGCGACGCTGCGGAATCGCAGGATGTCGAGGCCGTCGCCGACGCCGCCACCGAGCGGATCGGTTTCCGCGAGATCGAACTCGTCCGGGAGCCGGACGCCGCTGCGCAGGGCGACGACGCCGGAGCGAGCGCCGACGAACCCGGCGAGTCCTTCGGCTTCGAAGTGAACGGCCAGCCGATTTACGCGAAGGGCGCGAACTGGATCCCGACCGACGGCATCCCGACGCGCGTCGATACGGCCGACTACGAACGGCTCCTCTCCGACGCCGTCGACGCGAACATGAACTGCATCCGGGTCTGGGGCGGTGGGATCTACGAACGCGACGAATTCTACGACACCTGCGACGAGCAAGGGCTGCTCGTCTGGCAGGACTTCATGTTCGCCTGCGCGCTCTACCCCAGCGACGACGAGTTCCTCGATACCGTCGCTGCCGAAGCCGAGTATCAGGTTCGGCGACTCGCCTCCCATCCATCGATCGCGCTGTGGTGTGGGAACAACGAAAACGAGGAGATGCTCCGGGAGTGGATCGGCGAGGGCGCAGAGGACTACGACACCTACTCCGAGGACTACGACGCGCTCTATCTCGACACCCTCGGCCCGATCGCGGAGCAGTACGATCCCGACGGTCGCGCGTTCTGGCCGGCCTCGCCGCACAGCTCGAGTCCCGACGTCCTGCCCAACGACAACAGCCAGGGCGACGTTCACTTCTGGGACGTCTGGCACTCCGGCAAGCCGTTCTCGGCCTACCTCGACGCCGAGCCGCGGTTTGCCTCCGAGTTCGGCTACCAGTCGTTCCCCTCGATCGAGACGCTTTCCGAGGTGCTCGACCCCGCAGACATGAACCCGACGGCGCCGCTGATGGAGCACCACCAGCGCAACCCCGGCGGGAACGGGCGAATCCTCCAGCGGATGGTGGATCACTTCCGCGTCCCCTTCGACATGGGCGATTTCGTCTACCTGAGCCAGGTCCAGCAGGGGCTCGCGATCGAAACCGCCATCGAGCACTGGCGACGCATCAAACCACACTGCGGCGGGACGATCTACTGGCAGCTCAACGACATGTGGCAGGTCGCCTCCTGGTCGTCGATCGAGTACGGCGGTCGCTGGAAGGCCTTGCAGCACATGACGCGGCGGTTCTACGCGCCGGTGCTCGTCTCGATCGTCCCCGTCGACGATGACGGCGATCCGATCGGTCGCGACGAGGACCCCGCAGCCGCGCAGGTCTGGGTGACCAGCGACGAACCTCACGCACTCGACGGCGACGTCGAGATTGCGGCGGAGACGTTCGACGGTGAGACGATCCACGCCGAGACCGTCGCGGCGGACGTCGGCCCCCAGGAGAGCGCCGTCGTCGCAACGCTCGACCCCGACGCACTCGGCGATGACGACGTCGACGCCGATCTGACGGACCTCCTGCTCCGCGCGGAGTACACCGGTCCCGAGGAGTCCTACGTTGCCCACGAAGTGCTGAACGTCTACAAGCAACTCGACCTCCCCGACGTCGATCTCGACGTGACCGTCGAGGGCGATGAAGTGACGGTGGCCGCCGATGCGGCCGCGCTCTACGTCCGGCTCGACCCCGGCGAGCTCCAGGGCCACTTCTCGGACAACTTCTTCCACCTCGCTGCCGGCGAGGAGCGCACCGTAACCTTCGATCGCCAGGACGGCGAGGACGGTGCCCTCGACGACGCGCTCAGCCTGACCCACCTCCGCGAGACGTACTGAACGGCGTCAACCGCTATCTTTCGATTCTCGGCATCGATCGCACTACAGCAGCGGGCACCGCTGCCGGCTACACTTTGCTACACCGTCCACGAATGGCGCTCACCTCGCCTACCACGGGGCGGGACTCCGAAAGGGGCCGACTGGTCGACCGTGTAGACGAAGCAAGCACCGCAACTGAGCGAACGCAGTGAGCGAAGTGAGGAGCGCAGCGAGTGTACACGGTCGAGCGGGAGGGGGCTTTCGTGGGCGGTCGCTGTCGCGGTTGCTGTCCGCCAGTCACGATCACACGAAACCCCAGACGTCATCGAATCTCTCGAGCCTGCTGTCCCTAGACGCCCGTCGAATACCGCAGAATGCCTGCAACCCCGCCGAAGGCGTCCATGAGCTGCTCGCCCTTCTCGAAGTCAGTCGAGATGAAGACCGTGTCCGTACCGCGCTGCTCGGCGATGTTCATCAGATGCTCGATGACGTCTTCGCGGTCCTCCTCGTCGGTTTCGATCGTCTCGCCGCAGTCCGCGCAGTCGACGCTCTCCGGTGTGGCGTGGCGTCGGTCCACGAGTTCGTAGGTCGTGTCGGTGCAGGCATCGCAGTCGGCGACGACGACGTCCTGGCGGAGGTCCTCGCTGAGGAGGAGCGTCTCGACGGAGCCCATCATGAGATTCTGGCGGGTCGCATCGAAGCCGTAGGTGGCCTCGCCCCCATCGTGGAGCTGTTTGAAGAACTCCTCCATGAGGTTCTTGTCCTGCATGATCTCCGCGTCGGCGAGCGCCTCCTCGCCCTGGTCGACGAGATCGTGGAGCCCGGACTCGTCGGTGTAGGAGACGTCGAACTTGCCGAGGACGAGATCCTGCAGCTCGTGGTGGAGATAGTCGCCGTCGAGGAATTCGTCCTTCGTCGGCGAAGGGCCGCCGACCAGGATGCCGTCCATCTCGTGGCGATCGGGAACGAACAGCTCGTCGGCCATCCCCGCGACCTCCTGATAGAAGTTGTCGATCGCTTCGAGTCGCAGGCGGGCGAATCGCTGTGCGGACTGACCCCCTTTGCGCTGCTTGCCCGGAACCAGCGAGGACGCCGATTTGACCGGCTCGACGCGCTTGCCCTTGAGCCAGCCCACGTTGGCCTCGCGCCGGTCGAGGACGATCAGCCCGTAGAGCCCCTTGTCCGCGAGCATGTACTCCAGCGGCTCCGTGAGGAAGTGGGAGTCGCAGTGGTAGCGGAAGGACTCGATGGGGTCCGGCGGGCTCTCGAGAACCTCCGTCACCATGTCGGTCTGGCCGCCGCCGGCGTTGATCGCACCCGAGAACAGCACCATCCCGTTCTCCGGCGCCTCCTCGTAGTACTGGAGGCGGGACTTGATCGAGGAGAGCGCGTCCTGGACGTTCGTCCGCGTCTGCTTGGACTTGATGTTGGAGGCCTCGCTGTGCTCCTGGGTGACGTGGGCCTGCACCTCGCTGATGCGGGTGCCACCCGGCACGTAGATCGAGACGAGCTGGGTCCCCGAGCCCTCGTACTCGTCGAGCTTCTCGATGACCTTCTTGAACTCGTACTTTTGTCGATCGCTCTGTTCGGCCTCCTGCTCGCTCATTGTGTGTAACGTGGCTCCGCTCGGTGTAAGTACCTGTTGAACGTCACTCCGCGCCCCTGTGGTGTGGTTTCGCGTGTGAATCGTGGGCGTGACGTTGCAGTTGCTGGAACCGCTACGAACCGCTTGGAAGCCCCCTCCCGCTCGACGATCCTGACTCGCTGTGCGCTTCACTCGCTCCCGCTGGTCGCTCGCTGCAGTGCTTACGTCGTCAGAGATCGACGAGCGGTCGGCCCCTTCCAGTCCCGCCCGGGGAGAGTTGTCGAGGCCCACGAAACGACGGTGGGAGATTCGATACTCGCGAAACCCCGGGGATAGCGAAAGGTCGCGGTAGCCGGGGAGTGCTGTCGCGTGTCAGTGGTCGGTGGGAGGAGCTGCCCTCGGTAGGGCGAAACGGGGTTATTATAGGGGTCGGGGGCGGGCGTTGACGGTATGGACCGGTACGACGTGGCGATCGTCGGCGGGGGACCGGCGGGCGCCGCAGCAGCGTACGAGGCCGCCAGCCGGGGCGCCGAGGCTGTCGTCCTCGAGAAGGGCGTCCCGCGCGCCGATCGCGACGGGATGGGGCCGGACTCGACGGACGCGGCAGGGATGCTCGACTACTGGATCGAGATTATGGGCATCGAGCCGGCGGAGCTACCCGACGACGTGATCCTCCAGGAGCTGTCGGGCACCGAGTTCGAGGGACCGACGGAGTCGCTCCGGCTCGAGCGCACCGGGATGGACGCAGCCTACCCGAACTTTGGCTACACCTTCCAGCGCGCCCGGATGGACGACTGGCTCATCGAACGCGCGGAAACCGCCGGCGCGGAGTACCGCGTGGGCGCCAGCGTCACGGGCGTCGAGCCGGATCTGACCGGCGACCCCGAACACACGCTCACGCTGCGGGACGGCGAGGAGATCGAGGCGGATCGCCTGATTCTCGCTGACGGCCCACAGCGCCAGGTGACGAACCGTGTGCTCGATCCGTTGCTCCCCGACGGCCAGGCGATCACGGACTACGTGGGCACGACCGAAGCGAACCACATCGCCTACCAGGAGCACCGCGAGTTCCCCGAGGACGCCATCGAGAAAGACATGCTGCGCTTCTGGTGGGGTGCCATGCCCGGCGAGACCGCCTACCCATGGGTCTTCCCCAACGACGGCAACGTCGCCCGCGTCGGGCTGACGATGCCGATCGGGCTCGATCTCGACGAGGTCGACGATCCCGAGGACTACCTCCTGCTCGACGCCGACGACGAGTCGATCCCCTCCGGCTCCGAGTACATCGAGCGGCTCCTCGAGCGTGCGTATCCGGAGTACGATCTCGAGGACTTCCCGCTCGTCGAGGACCGCGGCAAGAAAGGCGGCACCGAAACCTACGCGATCTCCTCGACGCGCCCGATCGACTCGCCGACCGGCGCCGGTATCGCCGTCGCCGGCGGTGCGATGGGCACGACCTCCGCGTTCCACGAGGGCGGCTACCACGTCGCCGTGCGCTCGGGCGCGATCGCGGGCGAACTCGCAGCGACGCGCCGACTCGACGCGTACAACGACGCCTGGAAGGAGGCCATCGGCGACGAGATCCTCCGCAACGTCTCCTTCGCCGATATCGTCGCAGAGTACGAGCCCGCAGATTGGGACCGGGCGTTCAGCACCGCGCGGGATCTGCTGCAACGGAAAGGGTCGCTGATCGGCTTCTCGCCGTCGGCGGGTCTCTCGGGGCTCAAACTCTACGCGCAGTACTGGTGGACCAAGCGAAAGTACCGAGACGGCGGCTACGTCCAGCTCCACGAGCACGAGTTCGAGGTCTGATTCGGCGGTTTCTCCGGTTTTCCGCGCCCTTAGCGCCGTTACGGCCATCCCACGCGAGTGAGTCGCTCGCCCCCGAAACGTGGCTCTTATATGCCGAACGAGGCTCGTACACCGTATGACCGAGAACGACGCCGAGGCTACCGAGGACGCAGCCGAGGACGCCGAGGCCGAGGAAGAGCCAGACGGACTGCAGGACGGCGACTTCGTCCGGCTGTCCTACACCGCCCGAGAGACACAGAACGACGGCCTCGTCGACACGACCTCCCAGGAGGTCGCCGAAGAGGAGGGCGTCGACGAGGAGGAACAGACGTTCGAGCCCCGCATCATCGTGCTCGGTGAGGGCCACCTCTTCCCGCCCGTCGAGGCGGACATCAAGGGCAAGGAGGAGGGTGACGAAGGCAGCGTCACCGTTCCCGCAGCAGAAGCCTTCGGCGAGAAGGACTCCGATCAGGTCCGTACCGTCAGCTCCGACAAGATCCCCGAGGACGAACGCTACCCCGGCGCGCACGTCAACGTCGACGGCGAGCACGGCCACGTCGAGGCGATCATCGGCGGCCGCGCACGCGTCGACTTCAACCACGCGCTCGCCGGCCACGACATCGAGTACGAGTACGAGATCCTCGACGTCGTCGAGGACCGCCTCGAGCGCGCCAAGGGCCTGGTCAACGCCTTCCTCGACATCGACCTCGAGATGTGGCTCGAGACCGACGAGGTCGAAGAGGAGACCTACGTCAGCCCCGGCGACGACGAGGACGCTGACGAGGACGACGAGGACGAGGGCCACTTCGAGACCGAGACCGTCGAGAAGGAGTCCCTCTACATCGAGGCGACCCCGCAGCTCACGATGAACCAGCAGTGGATGATGGGCAAGCAGCAGATCGCCCAGCAGCTCATCGACCGCCTCGGCATCGACCGCGTCGTCGTGCAGGAGACCATCGACGGCATGGGCGGCGGCCCGATGGGCGGCATGATGGGTGGCATGGGCGGCGGTGGCGGCGATATCGAGGACGCGCTGGAGGACGCCGACGTCGACGCGGACGAGCTCGTCGAGGAGCTCGAAGACGACGCCTGAGGCGCAGATTTTTCGGTTCGCGAACTTTCTCTCGCGAGTCCAACTCGACAGCGACTGCAACAGCCGCCGTGGAGCCTCTCCCGTTCGTTCCCTGCTGGCTGTCAAGCAGCTACTGCTGACCGAGTGCCCCTCAGCCACCACGTGAGCGCACTCTACCAGTAGCGCTCTGCCGACAGCCGACCGAAGCGTAGCTACGGTGAGTCACGAAAGGGCGGGACTCCGGAAGGGGCCGACCGCTCGTCACAGGTACCGACGGTGAGCCGAGCGGAGCGAGGCGAACGTCGAAAGACGAGTGAAGCGACGTCTTTCGGATATGCACGGCTGAGCGGAGCGACGCCGCGCGTGGTTCGAGAGACGCTTTGCGTCTCTCGTCACTGAGCGAGACCTTCGGTCTCGCGAGGTCGACGGGAGCGGTGCTCCCGTCTGATCTCGAAAATCTCCGACTTTCGGCGACAGAGAGGTAGAATCGTCGAGCGGGAGGGGGGTTCCGAAAGCGACTGCTGACACGCTGGTATAATCGCAGGGAGTGACTGTACAGGCTCCGCCGAAGACTTCTAGGCGATGTCCCGACTCGTGTCGATGTCGACTTCGCCGGTGAGCTGTAGCTTGATCGTCTCCGTCAACGGCTGGCCGCCGCGGAACTTCGGCACGGAGAGGAAGTTCACGAGGTCGGAGCCGCGGGTCGTCGTCTCGAGATCGAAGACGACGTCGGCCATGTGCTGGGTGGTGTCGCGGTTTTTCGGCGGGTCGCCGCCGTCGAGACAGTGGAGGAAGGCGATCGAGCCGGTGTTGACCATGTGGGTCTGCAGTTCGTTGAGAAAGTTGGTGTAGCGTGCGTCCTCACGCCGTTCCAGCACGTCCACGGGGTCGATGATGAGGTTCGCGCCTTCCGGCAACGCCCGGATCAGACGGTTCGCCTGGTCGAGCGGCTCGCTGCCGGCGATGTCACGGACCGTCGGGCTGCCGACGGGCGCCTGCGTCGAGTCGATGGCGTCCCGAACGGCCTGGTCGGAGCGCTTGGTCGTGATGTAGAGCGTGCCCCTGGTGTTGGTGAGCTGGTAGAGCAGGAGTTCGGCCTGACTCGCGGGCGAGGCGCAGACGGCAATGAGACTTCCCGCGGGGATCCCCCCGGAGAGCTTCCTGTCGAGGACGTCGATCCCCGTTTCGAGCCGTGCTGGCATTCGGGATACACGTTGCAGCGGGATCGTCTATAAGGCTTCGGCCGGAATCTATTTGAGGGTGTGACAGATGTCGGACGCAGAGCACTCGTGCGTCCGCTCCGGATGGCCGGCGGCAGTTCAGTTACAGTCCGATCGTCTGGATTCTCGTCGTACGGTTCCGCACCAGATCGGCACCGATGCAGGCAGCCACCTCGCCGCTCGAACGGACCGACGGCCGCGAACGGCCGAAGGAACCCCCCGTCGTTCCATTTATAGGCGTGCTCGGGGAACGTACCCCGTATGAGTACCGAGGGCGCCCCCGACGACGAGATCACCGTGTCCGACAACGGGATCACGGTCCAGAAGGAGTTCAGTGCCGACGACTTCCCAGTCCCGGCGATCAGATTCCTCATCGCATCCGACCGATCCGAAACCGTCTCGGTCCGCCTTTCCGAGACGATTCCTGAGGAGTTCCCGATGGACGGCGTCGGCTTCCACCCGGACTATGAAAGCGACAACTGGGCAGCGTTCCAGGACCACCACGTCGAGTACGAGCGCACGCTCGAGCCAGACGACGAGATCGAGACGGTCTACGGCATCCGGATCGACGACCCCAGCGAGGCCAGCCCGTTCATGACCGATCCCGAGATCGCAGAGGTCAGCCCGGCCGGCGACAGCGTCACGCTCGAACCGGGCGAGGGCGAGTCCATCGACGGCACCACGATCGACGACATCGCGCCCGCGGAGGACGACGCAGCGGTCAAGGAGATGATCGGCGGGGAGGAGACGCCCGCGGATTCCGAAGCCGACGACGCCGACGGCGGACTGGACCTCGATCTCGGCGACGTCGACACCGAGCCCAACGAGACGGTAGCCGCGGAGGACGACGATACCGACGACGACGTGCCCGACATCGATCTCGGCTTCGACGAGGCGGCGCCCGACGACGTGGCGAGCGACGAGGAGGACGAGTTTGGAACCGCGGAGGACGACCTGGGCGACGCGGAGGACGTGGACCTCGATCTCGGCCTCGGTGAGGACGACATCGATCTCGACGAGGACGTAACTGAGGAATCCGACGAAGCGACGGAAGGCGACGCGGCGGCAGACGACGCAGCCGAAGCCGATGAAAGCGCCGAGGAGGACGAAGAAGAGGAAACGCCCGACATCGAGATCGACGTCGACGCTGCCGAGGAGAAGGTCGAGGCAGCTGCGGACGAGGACGCCGGCGACGATGCCGAGGACGATACGCTCGCGCCCGATGACGACGAGCCGATCCTGGATCTCGGCGGCGCCGATGCCGACGATGGCGACGACGCTGAGTCGGAGGACGCAGATCTGGACGAGGACGAAGAAGAGATCGAGGCAGAGGAGGACGAGCTCGAAGCGGATTCCGAAGCAGCGGACGCTGATGCTGCGGACGAAGAGCTGGAGGCTGCGGACGAGGAGGCAGAAGACGAGGGCGACGAGGAGTCCGAAGCAGACGACGAAGAACTGGAAGTGGACGCGGACGCCGACGAGGAGCTCGACGCTGCGGACGAGGATATCGCGGCGGACGCGGAAGCCGACGACGCGGCCGAGGACGATGGTACGGACAAATTCGACGAAGAGGAGGTCGCTGGCGACCAAGACGACGTTGCGGAGGAGGCCGAGGACGACACAGCAGAGGATCTCGAAGAGACCGAGGAGGGCCTGGACGCGGTCGAAGACGAGGAGGAGTCGGTCGACGAAGCTGTGGAGGCGGACGACGAGGATGCCGACAGCGGGATCGAGGCCGCGGTCGACGAGGCGGTCGCCGACGCGGAGGCAGCGGCCGATGAGCCTGCTGCCGCTGCGGCCGACGACGGCAGCGACGCAGAGGTGGAGGACGAGGAGGAAAGTGCAGACGAGCCGGTCGTCGCCGGCGCCGCAGCGGCGGCCCTCGCCGATCACGATTCGCTGGCGGGCGCGCTCGCTGCCGAACTCGAATCCGGCGACGTTCCCGAGGAGGAGCGCGAGGCGCTCGAGGACGCCCTCGACGTCGGTGACGACGGTGGATCGGCGTCGGCGAGTGCTGGCAGCGTCGAGGCGAAGCTGAACCACCTCCAGGGCAGGGTCGACGACGTCGCCGCCTACGCGAACGCGATGGAGGAGTTCCTCGACGAGGAGGGTACCGGCGACCAGCTCATCCAGGAGTTCCGCGAGGACGTCGCGGCCCTCGACGACGAGGTCGAGAACGTTGCCGAGCAGCTCGAGGCCGTCGAGAACGACGTGGAGGCGGCCTCCACTGACGTCGACGACCTCACGGGCTGGGTCGGCGACCTCGACGACGACATCTCGGAGGTCTCCGCGGAGGTCGACGCCATCTCCGACGACGTGACCGCCGTGGATGAGGATCTCGCGTCGGCGACCGGCGAGATCGACGATCTGCAGGCGTCCGTCGACGACGTCGAAACGACGACGGCGGACGTGCAGGGCCGCGTCGAGAGCGTCGAGAACAACGTGGACAGCGTGGAGGACAGAGTCGGGAGCGTGGAAGGCTCGGTGAGCGACGTCGAAGGGCAAGTCGGCGACGTCGAGGACCGAGTCGACGGCGTCGAGAGCGAGCTGCAGGGCGAGATCGACCAGCTCCGGGACCGACTCGACGAGCTGTCGGCACTCGAAGACGAGCTCGACTCCGTCTCCGCGGACGTCGAGGACATCAAGGAGTGGCGCAGCCAGCTCGGCGAGATGTTCACGGACTGAGCGACACGATCCCGCTGATCGCGCCACTCGCGTCGATTCGAATCGTTTCTCGCGCCGATTCGGATCCGGTTCGGTCGTTTTGGTTCTGGTATTCTGACTCGAGCAGTCGATCGCGCCGATCGGAAACGCAACGGGTAAAGTCGACCGTGGCGGCCGTCTGCACATGAGCGAGCCGGTCGACGTCGCAGTGCCACGGAAGGGTCGCCCGCTGGAGGCCGTCCTGGGGCGACTCGCCGACCGGGCCGGCGACGCGAGCGCCGCGCCGGGGGCAGACGCCGACGCGACCGATGAGTACGTCGAGAGCGACGACGCCCCGACGGTCGCCGCGGTCGCCGACGACGTCATCTCGACGTTGCGCTATGAGAAGCAGATCACGAAGGACGACGCGAGCGCGGACGACACCGTCTACGAACGGCTCGCCGAGTACAGCGATCTCGACGCGCCCTACCGACCGGAGTTCACTCTGCTGCGAGACGACCGGGCCGGCCGACCCCGCCGAATCGTCTTCGACGCGATGACGCTGTGGATCGACGGCGTCGCGATCCGCCTGGTCGGCCGCGAGGAGCCGTTCCGCGCCGTCCGGACCCACGAGGTACCACTGGCGTTCGACAGCGCCGACCTCGTCCTCGAGGAGGTCGTCGAGCTGCGGCCCGAGCCACTCACCACGATCGAGGACCTCAACGCGCGGATCGATCCACAGGACACTGACGTCCGGGTCGCAACGGGGCTCGGCGACACGGTCTATCACACGCTGCTCGGGACGCCAGAGCAACGCCACGCGGAAGCGGACCAGCCCGTCGATCTCGATCGGGAGTTCGTCGCGAAGTACGAGGGGCCGCTCTGCGTCTCGCCGCGCTACGAACGTCTCGTCGCCGCAGTGCTCGGTACCGACGCTATCGATGGCGTCGAGTTCGTCCACCCCGAAAACGGTCGTGAAGAGGAGGCCGCCATCGCCGACGCGGGACTGGGCGTCTACCTCACCGTCACCGGGTCGACAGCCCGCGACCACGGGCTCGATCTCGGGACGAAGCTGTTTCCGAGCGAGACGGTGCTCATGGAGAACGTCGTCGAGACGGACTCGCCGGAGGCGGCCGTCCGCTCGCTGATCGCCGGCGAGGACATCGAAACGGCGCTGTCGGCGTCCTGAACACAGTCCAGCTGCGACGGTTCCGGCGAACGCGTCGCCTCCCAACGCATTCAATTGACCCCCTCTCGTAGCATCGCCAACTGTGCACTCGGAGGATCGACGCGTCGTCGGAACGGCGGCGGCGTCCCACGCGCTCGTCCACGCGCACGAGCTGTCGATCCCCATCCTCATCTCGGTCTGGCTGGCGGAGTACTCGGTGACGCCCGCGCTCCTGGGCGTCGTCGCGACGGTCGCCTACGGCTGCTTCGGCGCCGGCGCGCTCCCGGCGGGCGTCCTGGCTGATCGCGTCGGTGCGAGCAGATTGATCGGTGCGAGTCTCCTCGGCTCCGGCGGCGCCTTCCTGCTCGTCGGTGGTGCTGGCTGGCTCCCACTCGAGAACGTCGCCCCGCTCGGCGTACCCGGACCGGTCTGGGCGATCGCGCTGGCGCTGGCGATCTGGGGCGTCGCCGCGAGCGCGTACCATCCCTCCGGACTCACGTTGCTCAGTACCGCCGTCGAGCAGCGCGGGCGCGGGTTCGCGCTCCACGGTGCCGCGGGCAACGTCGGGATCGCGACTGGCCCGCTCCTCACGATCCTGTTGCTCGAGCTGGTCTCCTGGCAGACGGTCGCCGTCGTGCTCGGCGTCGGCGCCATCGTCGTCGGACTGGCGGCGACGGTGCTCGACGTCGACACGGCGACGGCAGACGCGACCACGAACGACGGCGCGGCGACGGCGAACGACGACGCGACTGCTGCGGACGACAGCGCGACGGCAAACAGTGCGACGGCCGACCAGGATGCCGAGACAGCGCCCGACGGGGGTGACGCGACTGCGGACGCGTCCTCGTCGCTCCGCGGCGAACTCCAGACCATTCGCTCGGTGCTCGGTGGCCCGTTCCTCGTCGTGCTCGCGATCGTGATCGCCTCCGGGCTCTACTACCGCGGGGCGCTCACCTTCCTCCCGGAGATCCTCGCCGATCTCGACTGGCTGACGCCGATCGACGTCGGAAGCCGCGAGCTGCCCGCCGCTCGGCTCGTGTACGTCGGCGTGCTCGCCGTCGGGGTCGTCGGCCAGCTCGTCGGTGGGCGGCTCTCCGACACGCTCGAACCGCCTCGTGGCATCGCAGCCGCGTTCCTCGGCCTCGCGATCCTCGCGGTCGCCTTCCCGATCGCATCGGCGGCCGGCGCGGTCCCGCTACTCGTCGTCGCTGCGTTGCTGGGTGGCGCGCTGTTCGTCGTCCAGCCGCTCTACCAGGCTGCAGTCGCCGAGTTCACGCCGGAGGCCGCCCGCGGAGCGTCCTACGGCCTCACCTACCTCTGCGTGTTCGGGATCGGTGCGCTGGGTGGCGCGCTCGCTGGCGGCCTGCTCACCGTTGCGACGGCAGAAGCGCTCTTCCTCGGTCTCGCGGCGATCGCCGGCGTCGCCGCGCTACTCGCCGGCGGTCTCGCGACCGGGCGACTCGGCGGCGCCTGATCGCCAGCGACCGGCGGCGATCGCGAGGATTCGCCAGAGCAAGAGTCCGACCGTAATCGTCCCGATCATCACGAGCCCGAACGGCCAGACGGCCCCGCCATCGACCAGTGGCGAGGTGCGAATCACGAGCCCGATGCCGACCCCGCCGACGGCCGCTGCAACGACCGAGCGCAGCTGCGTGGCGGCGGTCGTGGTCCGGGTTGGTTCGTAACAGCCCACGAGGAGTGCAGCGACGGCGAAGCCGACGAGGAAGGGGCCGATCGTGCCAACGAGCTCTGCGGAATCGGTCAGACCGTCGACGCCGTTGTGATCGACGACGCCCCACCCGACGATGGCGACGATCGCGAGGTGGTCGCCGACGGCGAGGGCGAGTGCGTCTCGGTCCGGCACCTCGAACATGATCGGAATTGGGCCGGGAGGAGGTTAGTGCCTGCGGATTCGCGTGGCTCAGTACCCATCCCGGGACTCCTGGGCGGCGGCGCAGAGGTTCTCCCCGCGTTCGGTCTCGACCGTCAGATCCGATACCTCCGTGGGCTGCACCTCCTCGTCGACGACGAAGAGGGGAGTTCTTCGACAGAATCGGCTCCTGGGACCACACCGGCGAGGAGTAGCTTGTACACGTTTTTCCTTACTGCTACTGATGCATAGCCCACGTCGCTAGATGGTATAATTGCCTGAAAAGGACAAATAAAAAGAGTAGAACCCCAATCCTTCGGAATAAAAAATACCCAATCATTAATGAAAATTCATAAATTAGAAAAAACTCTATTGAAAAAAGAAGCAGGAGTATATCTGTGGTCCGATATCGATTTCCATCCATTACCAATCCATATTATTTCCATCAACATATAATCAACGTTTTTATCAAACAAAGATCATTACCATTTATCAATGGTATACCTAGCAAATAGAGAATATTTTGATGCCCAATTTAATGGCTCAATTCCATCCCTTGATAGCTAGTGTGGATACATGCTGAAGACCCGCAATCACTTGCTGTCGCCGAGGTGTGAATAAATCGCGACCCGTTCATAACGAGCCAAAATTTAGTCGCCATCACCCATCTGCCCACTCGTGGCGGCCCCCTCGGGGGCTTCCTCCGCGTCGACGAGCCCGAGGTCCGGTGTGATCTATTCTCGAGCCTCGTGGACCGTTACCTCGTCGCCGATCGCGAGGGCAACTCTGTCCCGGTCCGGCACCTCGAACATACTCGGGCTTGAACCGCCTGGGGCAAATTCCCGCGAAGTTCGCGAGGGATCGATCCAGCGTCAGCTGGAGTTGGGGCCGCGACCGCGAACAACCAGGAGCCCCTCCCGCTCGCGCTTGCTACCTTGCTGCGGTCCTTGCGTCGGTAGCAAGCGCGAGCGGTCACCGGGAGACCTTCGGTCTCCCGAGCAGACGGACGTAGTCCGTCAACGGCCCCGTCCAGTTCCGGAAGAGCAAGCTCTTCCGAGCTTCGCAGGATCAGAGATCCTGCTCAGTCCCACCCGGTGGTGGTTTCCCACGGGCGCGATACCCCCGTGGACGGTGGAAGCAGCTGTGAGGTGTGGCGGCTGCTGCCGTTCGTTGGGCGGCTGCTCAGTACTCGTCGCGGGACTCCTGAGCAGCGGCACGGAGGTTCTCCCCGCGCTCGGTCTCGACCGTCAGATCGGGGACCTCCGTGGGCTGCATCTCCTCGTCGACGGCCACGAACACGGCGTGAGAGGTGGTCGTTCGTTCGCGCTCGCCGGTGCGGGGGTCCTCGCGGTCGGCGGTGAGCCTGACGCGAACGCTGGTCTCCCCGGTCTGGTAGACGTAGGATTCGATGACCGTAATGTCGCCGACGCCGATCGGTCGGTGGAACTCGATGGGATCCATGCGGGCGGTGACGCAGGTCTCGGACGCGAAGCGCATCGCGGACATCGCACCGACCTCGTCGAGCCACTTCATCACGTTGCCACCGTGGGCCGTCCCGACGGTGTTGGCGTGGTTGGGCTGGACGCGGTTGCGGTTCTCGATGTAGGTGTCGAGAAGTGAGGGCATGGTGGAACTGTCGCCCGGTTGCGTGATGAGGGTTTGGGGACGCAGTGGGCGATTCGATGACCGTCCGGACAGCGCCCGTGAGCAACCGGCACGTCCAGCGTGGTTTCCGAACCCTTTTGACTGACCGGTTGGTCAGGTTGTCGTGATGGACGATCCTGCTGCAGACATCATGGGTGCGACCTTTCGCGCCCTCTGCGATCACGGCTATGCGGAGCTGACGATGCGGGACATCGCCGAGGAGTCCGACCGAAGCAAGGCAGCCCTCCACTACCATTACGACGACAAGGAGGGACTGCTCATCGCGTTCCTCGATCACATGTACGATCGGTTCACCGACCGCGTCGGCGGCTACGGCGTCGAGGGTGACGCGGAGCTCTCCGAGGACGTCGACGCAACCGATCCGGACGAGCGACTGCGCGCGTTCATCTCGGCGGTCCTCCACCCCCCGAACGACGGCGAGGCGCGGGAGTTCCGAACCGCGATGCTGGAGATCAAGGCCCAGGCGCCCTACCAGGACGCCTTCCAGAAGCGCATCGCTCGCTTCGACGACTTCGTCACCGAGACCGTCACCGAACTCGTCGAGGCAGGGCAGTCAGCGGGGACCTACCACGAGGAGATCGACCCCGATCACGTCGCACAGTTCGTGCTCGTCGTGCTCGATGGCGCTGGCGCCCGTCACGTCGTCGCAGAGGTGCCGGTCGACTGCGCAGTCGCGTCCCTCGAAGATTATCTCGATGGCCACCTCGTGGACGCGAACGCCGGGCGCGCTGAGCCGGAGTCGAAGGCGAGCGAGCAACTGACCGACGGTGGGGAGACAACGGGGGCGTCCGACGAGTGACAGAACCGGAGGACGATTCGACCGGGGACGACGGATCCGGGGCGGACGGCACCGATCCGGCCACAGAGTCGGACTCGATCGTCGAGAAGATCACGGCCGTGTTCCGCGACCAGGATGACCTCGAGCTGACGGAGGGGCCGATCGGGAAGCCACTGCTGTATCTCTCGGCACCGATCGTGATCACGAACCTCTTGCAGGTCGCCTACAACCTCGCGGACACCTTCTGGCTCGGCCAGTACAGCACCGACGCGCTGGCAGCCATCACGTTCGGGTTTCCGCTCGTCTTTTTCCTCATCTCGCTCGCGATGGGGATCTCGGTCGCGGGGAGCGTGCTGGTCGCCCAGTACACAGGGGCCGGGGAGGACCGCAAGGCGCAGTATGCAGCCTCCCAGACCGTGACGTTCGCGATCTTGCTCTCCGTCCTCCTCGGCGCGGTCGGATTCTTCTTCGTCGGGGACTTCGTTCGCTTCCTCGGCGCCGCACCCGACGTCGCACCTGACGCGACGGCCTACCTCGAAGTGATGTCGGTCGGACTCTGGGCGTTGTTCGGGTTCGGCGTGTTCATCGCGCTGAGCCGCGGAGCCGGCGACACCGTGACGCCGATGCTCGTCATGTTTGGAACGGTCGTGTTGAACGTCGCACTCGATCCGTTCCTCATCTTCGGCGTCGGACCGTTCCCCGAACTCGGGGTTCAGGGCGCCGCCATCGCGACGATCTTCTCCCGGGCCCTCGCGCTACTCGTTGGGTTCGGGATCATGCTCCGGGGCCGTCGGGGCGTGCAGATCCGCCCACGCGAGATGATCCCGTCGCCGAGCTACATGGTCCGGCTCGCCCGGATCGGTCTCCCCGCCTCGATCGAGGGGACCGGTCGGTCGATCTCTGTCAACGCGATGTTGCTGGTCGTCGGGACGTTCTCCACACCCGTCGTCGCCGCGTTCGGCGTCGGAACGCGGATCTTCTCGTTGATCTTCATGCCCGCGATCGCGGTCGATCGTGGCGTCGAGACGATGACTGGCCAGAACATCGGTGCGGGAAAGCCCGACCGCGCAGCCGTCGCGAACGACTTCGCTGCGAAGGCCTCCTTCCTGATCCTCGCGGCCGTTGGGGTTGTGGTCTTCGTTGCGGCACCAGCCGTGGTGGACGTGTTCAGCGACGATCCCGAAGTGGTGCGCGTCGGTTCGGAGTTCCTGCGCTGGACCGCGCCCACCTTCGGCTTCATCGGCGTGGTTCGAGCCTACTCCGGTGGGTTCCGCGGTGCGGGACGGACGCTCACCGCCGCAGTGCTCGCGATCGTGATGCTCGGGTTCATCCGCGTCCCGCTCGCCTGGGTCGCTTCGCGACCGATCGACGTCGCGGAGCTCGCAATCGAGGTTCCCGGCTTCGGGACGCTTAGCGCGGCCTTCCTCGCAAACACGCTCGTTGCCGACATCCTCGAGTACTCGATGGCAGAACAGGGAATCTGGCTGGCGTTCGCCGTCTCGAACGTCGCCGCGGCCGTGATGGCCTGGGCGTGGTTCTCGCGGGGGACCTGGCGCGACGCAGACCTGACCGAAGAGGGACCCGGCCCGGCACCGGCAGCGGACGACTGAGCCGGCGATCACGCGGAAAGGCCACTGCATCGCTCGCCGGCTGACCAGCCATGAAGTGCGTGGCTCCCGTACGGTCACGTGATGTCCTACGACACCGTCAACTACGAGACCGTCGAGCCGGCCGCACCGGGCATGCATTTCCTCCGCGATCCACTCGACGCGGAGAATCTCGGCGTCACCGTTCTCGACGCCGAGGAGGGCTGGGAGGGTATGGAACACGACCACGCCGAGGACGGGCAAGAAGAGATCTACGTGCTGCTCTCGGGAGCGGCCACCGTGACGATCGATGGCGAGGACGTCGACCTGGATGCCGGTGACGCGGTCCGGATCGACGCGGGCGCCAGTCGGGACATCACGGTCCACGAGGACAGTCAGTGGGTCCTCGCCGGCGCACCCTGATTCCGTGACGGGAGCCCAGGACACCGGCGACGCCGCGGACGCCGACGGAGACGTCACGATCCGCCGTGCCGAGCCGGCCGACGCGCCGCGACTGCGGGAACTCAACGAGGTCGCGCTCCGGCAGGTCGACGCCTACGCCGAGGAGGCCGTCGAGTCGGGAATGGACGAGGACCTCGAGGACGTCGAGGCGAACTACGTCGACGTCGGCGGCGACTTCCTGGTCGCGGAGGTAGCGGGCGAAGACCACGCTGAGTCCAGCGGCGACCCATCCATCGTCGGCATGGGCGCCCTCGAACCGATCGGCGAGGGGACGTTCCAGGCCGACGCGATCGTCCGGCCCGACGACGAGCCAGCCGGCGAGGTCACGCGGATGCGCGTCGATCCGGCGTTTCAGCGTCGCGGCGTCGGCACCCGGCTCGTGAATCGACTGGAGGAACGCGCCCGCGAACTGGGGTACGAGACGCTCGTCCTCGACACGACCGCTCGACAGGACGGTGCACAGCGACTCTACGAATCCTTTGGCTACGATCACGAGGAGACGGTGCAGTGGCGCGAATTCGAAGTCCTGTTGTACAGAAAGTCGCTGTAGCGGGCCCGCCTCCAGGGCGTCCTCAGTCGGTGTCTGCGAGCTGCCGCCGCCGTAGCGGGTCGTCGGCCAGGATCGCCACGGCCACTCCTGCCACGTTCCCAACGGCGACGACGGCCACCGATGGGATGGCATCGGTGGATGCCAGCCCGAACGCCACCGTGGCAAGCCCGGCGGCGAGCAGGACCAGCAGTACGCCCAGGAACCCGAGGAGGTAGTTGCCGAGCCACTCCGTCGAGAGCGTCCCGGTGACGAATGGGTAGGTCGCGAGGGTCGCGATCCCGAGCGCCGCAGCCCCGAAGTAGGGAGCGGGGAGCGGCTGGCCGGCGACCTCGCTGACGACGCTCGCGACGCCGCCCAGCATGAAGGCCAGTCCGAGGAACGCCTCCACGAACCACTTGGTCGAGGCCGCGGTCGACCGGGCGCGCGACGCCAGCGTTGCCATGGTCGTCGCTTGTGACGGGTCGCTTATGGTCGTTTTGCTGAGCGGTTGTGCAGGAATCCCCGGCCCCGGAATCGCCAACAGGCTCCAGAGCACTCCACCGATCTAGCTGCCACTGTCGGGAAGCGTCGAAAAAAAAACGGCCGACCACTGTGGTCAGCCGACGGAAATTCGCATCAGTTGATCCACGCTACAGCGTGGTGGGGAGCACGCCCAGCGTGGCGTGGTTAGCCTGCGATTCGTGGCGTGTGGAACCGGTGTGGTGTGGAGTGGGCTGTGGCCGACTTCACATCGCCAGGACCGATCGAGGATCGGTCGCCGATGAAATTCTGTCTTCTACAGAATTTACATCGCGCCGCCCATGCCACCCATGCCGCCCATACCGCCCATGCCGCCGCCCATTCCGCCGGGCGCGCCACCGGGGCCGCCGGGGCCGCCTTCGTCATCGTCGCCGGTCTGGCCACCCTTCAGGTCGCCAGCGGCGATCACGTCGTCGATGCGCAGGATCATCACGGCCGCCTCGGTAGCGGACTCGATGGCCTGGGTCTTGACTCGGAGCGGCTCGACGACGCCGTCCTCGGAGAGGTCGGTGACGTCGCCGGTGTAGGCGTCGAGACCGGCGTTGGAGTCGCCGTCGGCGTGCTCGGAGCGTAGCTCGACGATGGAGTCGATCGGGTCGAGGCCGGCGTTCTCCGCGAGCGTGCGCGGGATGACGTCCAGGGCCTCGGCGAACGCTTCAACGGCGATCTGCTCGCGACCGCCGACGGAGTCGGCGAAGTCCTGCAGCGCGAGGCCGACCGCGATCTCGGGTGCACCGCCGCCGGGGACGACCTTGCCGTCCTCGAGCGTGGTGCGGACGACGCCGAGCGCGTCCTCGATGGCGCGCTCGACCTCGTCGACGACGTGTTCGGTGCCGCCGCGCAGGATGAGCGTGACGGACTTCGCCTCGTCGACGTCCTCGACGAAGAGCTGCTGGTCGCCGCCGACGTCCTTCTGGGCGACGGAGCCCGCGAAGCCGAGATCGTCGGCCTCGACGTCGGAGACGTTGGAGACGACATTGGCGCCCGTCGCGCGGGCGAGCTTGCCGGCGTCACTGGACTTGACGCGGCGTGCGGCCAGGATGCCCTCCTGTGCGAGGAAATGCTGGGCCATGTCGTCGATGCCGTCCTGTGCGAAGACGACGTCGGCGCCGGCCTCGGCGAGCTCGTCGACCATCTCCTTCAGCTGCTCTTCCTCCTGGTCGAGGAACTCCTGGAGCTGGTCGGGGTCGGTGACGTTGACTTCTGCGTCGATCTCGGTCTCGCGGACCTCGAGTGCGTCGTCGAGCACCGCGACGTTGGCGTCCTCGACGGCGTAGGGCATGTCGTCGTGTACGCGCTCCTTCGAGACGATGACGCCCTCGACGAGCTCGGACTCCTCGATGGCGCCGCCTACGACGTCCTCGACCTTGATGTTGTCAGTGTCGATGCCGTCCTCGTCCGCGACGGAGCGGACGGCCTGGACGACGAGGCTGGCGAGGTGGTCGCGGGCGTTCTCCGCGCCCTTGCCGGTCATCGCCGTCGCGGCGATGTTCTCGAGGATCTCCGTGTCGGACTCCTCGACGTCGATGGCGATGCCCTCGAGGGCCTCCTTGGCCTTCTCGGCGGCCTGTCGGTATCCCTGCGCGAGGGTGGTGGCGTGGATCTCCTGGTCGAGCTGGTCCTCGGCCTTCTTGAGCAGCTCACCGGCGACGACCACTGCGGTCGTCGTCCCGTCGCCGACCTCGCTCTCCTGCGTCTCCGCGACCTCGACGATCATGTTGGCCGCGGGGTGCTCGATCTCCATCTCCTTGAGGATGGTGACGCCGTCGTTCGTGACGACGACGTTACCCGTGGAGTCTACGAGCATCTTGTCCATTCCTTTCGGACCGAGTGTGGTCCGAACGGACTCGGAGACCGCCTTGCCGGCGGTGATGTTCATCGACTGAGCGTCCTTCCCCGACGTGCGCTGACTGTCGTCGGAGAGCACGATCATCGGCTGGTTGCCCATCTGCTGTGACATAGGTATCCGGATGATTGATTGTGATTCTATATAAACCTTTTGCAGCCCGTCGGCGTATCGCGGGACGCGGACGCGTTCGTTGGGTGTGTCACTCGGTGACGGGCAGGGTTTTATATACTATTCCCGTGCCGAATTTCCAGTTTTCGAGGACTCACGGTCGGGCGATTCCGTATCGGCTAGGCATCTCGATCCGGGAGTTGTGAAAATCGAGTCTCGCGAAAGGGACCGTTCGAGCACGCAGCCACACAGGGCCGACCCGATGGGACGCAACGCCGCTGAGTTCGACGACTTCGTCGTCTCCTCGCCGGTCGTCCAGCTTTCCTCGCTCCAGACGTCACCGACGCGGTACTGCTCGGCCTCGGAGGGCTTTTGGTCGATCCGGCCCGAGATCGAGGTCGATGGAGGAGACGCCGACGGGCACCCCGGTCGGGGTCGACGATCCCTACGATCACGTCGACCGCTGCAATCACTGCACCGACGAGGGGACCTGCCGGTTCGCGTTCGATCGGTTCACCGCCGATCCGACGTTCGCCGAGGAGCGCCGCGACGACGAGTACCGGTGTCCCGTGGTGAACCCCGACGCCGACCGCGAGTGGGACGCCAGCGAGTGCCCGAACTTCACCTCGACCACCGACGGCAAGGAGTGCCGGCGCTGTGGCATCGAGGAGCGCCGGATGGCCCACTCCAGCGATCGGCCGCTGATCGAGGAGCACCACCTGTCCTATGCTGGAAACGAGGCGCGAAGCGCCTCGGAACAGTCGAGTATCGCGGAACGCAGTTCCGCGGACCATTCGAGCGGGCAGCGCCCGCGAGAAGACGGCGACGGCGGAGAGCCGCGAGACGGGAAAGCGCCCGACGGCGAGGACGATCCAACCGACGGCGACCACGAGATCACCGTCGCGCTCTGCCGCTGGTGTCACACCAAGGTCCACAAATCCTGGGCCCGCATCGACGACGACGTTTCGCCCGATCCCGAAGCGATCGCGGCGCGGGAACAGCGCCGCGGCAGGGAGTTCGACGAAGCGAGCTTCGATACTGCGGCCGAGCGGTTCGGCGAGGACTGACGGTCCTCGGAGAAGAGCCACAGTTTTCAATCGACGAAGCCACCGATCCGGTATGAAGCGACGTACAGTTCTTTCGAAGGGGATCGGCGTCGCGGCAGGCACTGCTGCCGTCGCAGGCTGTATCGACAGTTCGGGCGGCGGGGACGGCGACTCGAACGACGGGAACGCAGGAGACGATACTGGCGAGGGGAGTACCGACGACGAAGGCGATGGGCCGAGTCCCACTGGCGAGAGCGGGATGGCCCGGCGGCTGGACGTCTCCCCCGCCTCGGTGCAAGAGAGCGTCTCCGTCGTGGCGATCGAGGAGGTCGAAGCCGCGGAGAAGCGACTCGAACTCGATATCACGCTCCGGAACACGGCGGATCAAGCGGCGCCGATGGATCACTACGGAATCATCCTGACCGGCTACGCGATCGATGAGCCGCGAGAGGACTCCAATCAGTGGATACGAGAGAGTACGCAACGGGAGTACGACAAGATCGATGTGCTAGAGACGCCGCCGGGAGAAACGGTCACGCTGGGGTACAGTATCGACGTGCCCTCGGATGCAGACGCGACGATCGAGAGCTACGCGGTGACTGTCACCTGCGATAGCTACGAGGATCCGCTACCCCCCGGCTGTGAATGAGCCCGTAGGTTCCAGCCGCCTGGAAACCGCTGCAGCACCGACCTCCCCCGCGCCAGCCGGGCAGAGTCCGACGGTGGCCGTCAGTGGGCTTGCAGAATGTCGCCGACGCGCCGGGGTTCCCCACGCAGATCCGGCCCCTTCTCGACCATCTGGAGGACCTCGTGATCGGTGACCTCCCAGTACGACTTCTGGGTGGCCTCCTCGATGAGTTCCTTCTCGAGGCGGAACTCGGTTCCCTGATACACGACGTCGACGCCCTGCTCGTCGAACGCGAGTGACGTCATACCCGTCGTTCGGTCCGGGGTCTGAAAAGCGCCTCGCCGTCCACGAATACCGCCATCCGATCGAACGCTCTCAAGGCGATGGCCCACCGCTTTTGCCGCCGGCAGCCGATCATCCGGGCATGGCCATTACCGACCACGTCGAGGGCATCGTTCACGCGGAGACGCAGGTCCACGAGGACGCAGCCGCGATCGATCTCACCGCCGCCGAAATCTACGAGATCGCATCGCCTGGTCGCGTCGACTTCGGGGGCGGCGAGCTCGAACCCGCCGATATCGAACCACACGAACGCGTCTGGCGGAACGATGACGACGACTACCAGTGGTGGCACCTCGACGCAGGCCAGTATCTGCTGGCGTTCAACGAGACGGTCGCGGTGGACGGCGAGACCACCACCGATTCCGCCGCCAACGATGCCGCCGCACGGCTCGTTCTCCAGCCCCGCGACGCGATCCTGGAGCGTGGCGGGAGCCACCCGACGCTGCACGTCGAAACCATCGAGCGGATCCCGTTCGCCGTTGGCGGCGCCGGCCTCCGGCTCAAGGAGAACGCCCGGATCTCGACGCTACTCGAGCCGTGAACCCTCGCGCGATCGCCGCCCAGCAGCACTGCTGACCGCCCAAGACGCGCGCCTTTATCTCCACGGCCGCCTTACCCGATTACATGGAAGAGACTGTCTTCGAGAGCGAGGGCCGAATGGAACGCGCGGAGATCGCCGAGTACCTGCGCGCCGTCGCGGAGTCGCTGGATCGCGGCGCAACCGTCACGTTCACCGAGGGCGAGGAATCGGTGAGCCTCGACGTGCCCGCCGAGCCCGAGTTCGAGGTCGTAGTGGAGCACGAGGGACCGGAGGGCGCGATGACCGAGCGCTCGATCGAGCTCGAGATCGAGTGGGACGAAGCCGAGGAGGGCCAGGAAGCCGCGGGCGGCGAGCTGACCGTCGAGTAGCGGGTTCGAGCCGACGAAGGTGGAGCCGCTGACCCCCGGATCCCTCTCCTTTAGCCCCAGCCCTCGAGCACCCGCTCGTGCTGGTCGGGGTCGTGGCCGTAGATCACCGTGGCGTCGTGACGGCGCTCGAGGTCCTGAAGCGTCCGTATGCTCTCCGTCCAGGCCTGACGATCCCGCAGGAGGCTGGCGCCGAGTGGCCGCCCGTCGCGGTAGTTCGCTTCGAGTTCGGCGACGTCGCTGCCGAAGAGGAGCGAGCCGTAGCCGTCGAGATCGACGAGCATGCCCATGAGTCCGGGCGCGTGCCCGGGCAGGCGAATGAACTCGATTCCCTCGAAGAACTGCGTCCGATCCTGGTGGACGATTCGCCAGTCGAGGTCGTGGTCGAAGTCCTCGCGGACGTAGCCGCCACCGTCGCCGCCGGGCGTGCAGGCGCTGTAGTACGCGAACTGGAGCTCTTTCTCGTGGACGTAGATCGGGGTATTCGTGCCATCGAAGGCGTGGAGGCCACCGGCGTGATCGACGTGAAGGTGCGAGCAGACGACGGCGTCGATATCTGCGAGGTCGTAGCCCGCGTCCGCGAGGTCCGCCTCGAGTGGATGATCTACAGCGTCGGGCTGCTCGAAGGTCGCGTACGTCGCCGCGGGCCAGTGCCCGTCGCCGGCGTCGGGGTGTGATCCCGTGTCCCAGAGGATCGTCCCCTCCGGGTGTTCGATCACGAGATTGTAAATCGGCGTCTCGATTCGCTCGGCCGTCGGTTCGGGCTCGGTCGCGGTGGAGACCGTCGCTGCTTCGAGGTGGAAGTTCACGTCGCTGTAGATCGTGCCGCGGTGGATGCCCTGAATCGTCGCGTCGACCATAGGATCGCTCGGGTCGCCAGCCGCTTACGTGTCGGTGGTCGTGCGTGATCGGGTCCCACACGGTAGCGTCCGCTGGCGCCCACATAGCAACCGTTAACGGCCCCCCACGGCTTGCCGGAGGTATGAAGGTACTCGTTACCGACCCGATCGCGGAGGAGGGCATCGAGTTCCTCCGCGACGCGGGCCACACGGTCGAGACGGCCTACGACGTCGAAGGGGACGCCCTGCTCGACGCGGTCGCGGACGCCAACGCACTGATCGTCCGCTCTGGCACCGACGTCAACGAGGCAGTGTTCGACGCTGCCGACGGCCTCGTCATCGTCGGTCGCGCCGGCATCGGCGTCGACAACATCGACATCGACGCGGCGACCGACCACGGCGTCATCGTCGCGAACGCGCCGGACCCGAACGTCCGCGCGACCGCCGAGCACACGGTCGGCATGATGTTCGCGGCCGCACGCTCGATCCCGCAGGCCCACAGCCGGCTCCAGAACGGCGAGTGGGCCAAAAGCGAGTATCTCGGCACCGAAGTTAACGGCAAGACGCTGGGCGTCGTCGGCCTCGGCCGCGTCGGCCAGCAGGTCGCCAAGAAGTGCGACGCGCTCGGAATGGACGTCGTCGCCTTTGACCCCTACATCTCCGCCGAACGCGCCGAGCAGATCGGCGCGACGCTCTATGAAGACCTTGAGGACGCGCTCGCGAAGGCCGACGTCGCGACGGTCCACACGCCGCTGACCCCCGACACCGAAGGACTGCTCGGTGAGGAGGAGTTCGCCCAGCTCGAGGACGGTTACGTCATCAACTGCGCCCGCGGCGGGATCATCCAGGAGGACGCGCTCGCCGAAGCCGTCGACGACGGCGTCATGCAGGGCGCCGCGCTGGACGTCTACGAGACGGAGCCCCTGCCCGAGGACTCGCCGCTGCTCGACGTCGACGAGATCGTCACCACGCCCCACCTCGGCGCGAGCACCGCCGCCGCCCAGACCGGCGTCGCAACGCTCACCGCCGAGCAGGTCCTGGCCGCCTTCGAGGGCGAACCCGTCCTGAACGCGCTCAACGCACCGTCCGTCGACGAGAGCGCCTTTCCGCGCATCGAGCCGTACATCGACGTCGCCGAGACCGCCGGCAAGATCGCCGCCCAGCTGTTCGACGGCCGCGTCGAGTCCGTCGAGGTCCGCTATGAAGGCGACATCGCCGAGGAAGATCTCGATCTCGTCACGGCCTCGGCGCTCAAGGGCGTCTTCGAGCCCCTCGAGTGGCAGGTCAACGCCGTCAACGCCCCGCAGGTCGCGGAGGACCGCGGCGTCGACGTCACCGAGTCCAAATCCCACCAGACCGAGGACTTCCAGAGCGTCGTCCGCGTCACCGTCGCGAACAACGGCGAGGAGATCAGCGTCGACGGCACGCTCTTCGCCGGCGAAGATCCCCGCATCGTCCGCATCGACGGCTACCGCGTGGACGCGATTCCCTACGGCCACATGCTCGTCGCCCGGAACCGCGACGAGCCCGGCGTCATCGGCCTCATCGGCACCACGCTGGGCAGTCACGACGTCAACATCGCGGGGATGTTCAACGCCCGCGAGACCATCGGTGGCGAGGCCCTGACCGTCTACAACCTCGACGACGATGTGCCCGACGACGTCGTCGAGGAACTGCTCGCCGACGACCGGATCACCGAGATCCGCGAGATCACGCTCGACGGCCGGGAGTGACCGGTTGTTCGGGCGTCCTATCGTAACTCTCCGGGGACGGCATCGATCGCTCGCCCCAAACGTCGTACACGGGGATTTATTCCATTTCCGAGCCGTTGCTACCAACTATGGACAGCGACGTCAGAGCAGCCTTCGCAGGGCTCCAGAGCAGCATCGTCGGCACGGCATTGCTTGCAATCGCCAGCCATCCGTCGGATGACCATGCAGCAGCGCCAGGAATGATACTACTCCTCGTTGGCATCGGGGTGACAGCCACGGCACTGTACTGATCCGACGACGAAATTCGGCGCTGCCGTGACAATTGATCGAGGATCAACGGGGTCCGCGAGAGCTCACTCGATGGCCCTATTATTCGCAACAATTACCAATGGTTGAACGTGTACAGGCAGTATGGATTATACCCGGAGAGGGGTCCTCGCCGGCGGAATCGCTCTCACCGTCGGCGGGTGCGTCGAGAGCGGCGGGTCCTCCGGGGGCGACTGGCCCGACACCGACTGGCCTACCGTCGCGTACGACGAGCGAAACCGTGGTGCCATCGGCGACGGGACTGCACCACACTCCCTCTCGGAGGCCTGGGCCGTCGACGTCGGTGAAGTGACGTCGTCGCCGGTCGCGGCGGACGGCACCGTCTACGTGGCGAATCGTGACACCTTGCGAGCGATCTCTATCGCGTCTGGTGAGTTCGAGCTCTTCGAGTTCCAGGCGAACGTTTCGGGGACGCCCACGCTCGACGACGGGATCTTCGTACCGACCACGTCAGAAGACGACGACGGCGCACTGGTTCGACTCGATCCCAGCGGCGACCCCGACTGGCGGCTGTCGCTCGCGGGGGGCGGCCCCACGCACCGGTTGCCGACGACGACGCTGTGGCCGTTCGGACGAATGCGGCGACCGTCCTCGTCGATCGCGCGAACGCCGAGGTGGCCTGGACGCGAAGGGAGCCAGCCTACGAGCCCCACAGCCGCTTCTCCTTCGTCGACCTCTCGCCAGCACTGGTCGATGACTGCGTGGTTGTGCCCGGCCAGGAGGGGGTTCGGTGTCGGGAGCGTGCGGACGGTTCGGAGCGCTGGTTCTATCCGGGTGACAGGGTGACCTCGAGTCCGGCGGTCGACGGAGGAACGGTCTACGCGGCGGTCGTGGGCGACGGGATCGTCGCGCTCGACCTCGCCACGGGCGAGGAATTGTGGTCGGTCGAGGAGAGCGGCTGTTGGACGTCACCGGCAGTTGGCACCGAAACGATCTACGCGACGGCTGGTTTCGACGTACTGGCCATCGACCGCCAGACCGGCGACGTCCAGTGGCGGACCGACGACCACGGCCTCCACGGCGACAGTTACTCGAATCCGATCCTGGTGGGGGATACCGTAGTGGCCGGGTCGATCGGTCGCTCCGTGACAGTGCTCTCCGCGACCGACGGGAAGGTCCGTTCGTATGAGAAGGGCAAGGGAACGCACGTCTCGCCGGCGATCGCCGACGGACATCTCCTCGTCGTCGACGGGCAGACGTTGCGGGCGTACGCCCGCGCGTGACAGCGTGTGGTCCAGGAGGCATTACCGAACTCTGCCCAAGAGTGCAAATGCTACCTGCGCAGCGACAAGCCAGAACGCGGCGGCACTGTTCAGATTAGGATTCAACCGCCGAGGAACGGCCGGCCCAACCATCCGCATCCTGGCGGCCTACGAAAATCGGGGATTTTCGGGCGGCCAGAAGACTCTGTCTTCTGGCAAACTGAAAGGGCGAGGCCGTCTCGACGAACCCCGGCGACGCAAGCGATGACGAGCGGAGCTCGTCAACTGCCGGAGGGAACCTCCGGCCACTGCAGCGAGGGAGCGCAGCGAACGAGCGAAGCGCGTCGTCCGAAAGATCGGAGATCTTTCGTGATCTCGAAAATCTTCGATTTTCGGTGACAGCGAGCCGCGGGAGTCACGCGAGTGCCAGCGAGCGTGACGACGCCGGAGCTTGCTCCGGCGGAAGTCGAGACGGACGAGGGCTTTCGAGGCAATTGTCGCGCTGAAAGCTGCTTATCTGAACACTGCCGAACGCGACCCGGCCAACCTTTATGCGCGTCCTGCACCTATCCATCTGTGAATACTGACCATGGGAGGCAAACGCACAGAAGCCTGTGGTCGCTGCAGCGTGACCACGGTCATCGACGCGAAGGAGGCCGCCGACGGTGACGGCCAGGCCCAGACTGCGGCCGGCGACGCCAGAGACAGCGCCGACCAGGCCGGGGGCCAGAACCCCTTCGACGGCGAGCGCATCGAACTCCCAGAGCGCGAGGTGACCTCGGTCGTGCGCCACGAGGTCGCGATCGGAACGCTCCGGGCGAAACTCGACTCGCTCGCGAGCCGGATCATCTACGGGGCCTAGGTCGCCACCAATGGGAGACCAGCGAGCCAGAACGCATATCACGCAGGCCCTCTGACCCACGTTCCCACCAGATGGAAGAGCGCGTCTCCGGTTTCCGCGTCACCGGCGATTGGCCGGCAATGGTCGAGCACGGCGAGCGGATCACCCGTGCCCTCAGAGATCTCGACGTCAACGACGAGGGTCCCTTCGTCGCGGCATTCGAAGAGTGGGAGGAGTGGCGGCCCAAGACCCACGAGCGCATCGAAGAGGACGTCCCCGAGAAGACCGCCGAGCAAGCCAGCGTCGGCGAAGGCGAGGGCGAGAAGGCCGGGGAATCGCCAGAGGACGACGTCCGCAACGCCGGCCAGAAGCTCTCCGAATCCTACGAGAAACTGGAGAGCGACGGCGACGCGGCCGGCGCGAGAGAGAAGTGGAGTGAGTCTATCGACTACGTCACGCGCGCCGCAGACTCCGCCGGCCGGAAGGCGCTGCGCAAGGTCGAGGACACGGTCTACCAGCGCGTGATGACCCAGCTCGCACCCTACTACTTCGACAACGCGCTGATCTCCGCGAACCTCCAGCAGAGCGGTCGCGGCGACGAGTCGTTCGTGTTCGAGGTGAACGTCAACGACGACGAGCTGAAGGCCGAGGTCGGCGACCGCCTTCGCGAGTACGAGGACGAGGTCGACCGCTGGCACGTCGACACCGAAAAAGAGACCGAACACGTCGAAGCCGCGGAGGGCGTCGAGACGCCCGCCGAGGACGGGAACGGGCGCTCGAAACACACGACGAACTGAGCGCTCGACCCGACCATTTCTCGCGCACAGCTCCACACTCGTTACTGACAACCCGCTCGTTGGGCAGCCATCGTCGACGGCGTCGGATGCTCCCCGCCCCCACTCTGTGTTCGAAGCTGATACTACTCGGAGTACGGTCGCATTGTTGGTCGTCCCTCGCGTCGACTGCCCGACCGGCAGCGCTGCGTGCACCTCGTTTCTCCCCAGACGCCAGCGGCGAGTTCTCGAAACCCGCGCCGAACGAATAGTCGAACAGTTGCTACGTTCGGCGCCAGCGCGTCACGGCCAGGTGCGGTAATCAGCCGGAATGATTCGGCGGTGACAAATACCAATTCTATAACAAAGGGTGGCTGGACCCAGGGTCCAAGCGTGGCGCCCTCCGTACGCTTCAAAACAGTACTCGTCGTCGCGCTCGCGATCGCGGTGGTCGGGGGCGCCGTCGCGTTCGGTGGCGTCGTAGCGCTGGATCTCCAGCAGGACGCCACCCAACAGGACGCCGACGGACTGACCGCCGGCAACGAGAGCGACCGACAGCAAACCTCGTTCGTCAGAGTCGTCCACGCGTCACCGGACGCACCAGCGGTGGACGTGACGATCGACAACGAGACGGTTCTCTCCGGCGTCGAGTTCGGGACGGTCAGCGACTACCTCACTGTGGAGGCCGGGACGTACAACGTGACCATCGCGTCGGCGACTGATTCCGACGCTATCGTCTTCGACGAGGAGGTCACGTTCGATCCCCGATCCGTAACGACAGTCGCCGCTAGCGGCGAGGTCAGTGAGAGCGCCGCGACGGCGTTCGAACCGATCGCGTTCGAGGACGACGGCCTCACGCCCGCTGCCAACGAGAGCGCACTCCGCGTCGTCCACCTCGTGCCCGACGCGCCAGCCGTGGACGTCACCGCCGCCAACGAGAACGTCGTCCTCGCAGAGAACGTGAGTTTCCGGAACGCCTCGGAGTACGTGAGCGTCCCCGCCGGCAACTACACCGTCGAGATCAGGGCCGAAACGGAGGATAACGACGGGTCGATTCTCACGACCGTGGACGCGTCCCTCGAGAACGGTACGGCGTACTCAGCGTTCGCCGTCGGCTATCTGCTCCCCGACGAGGCGCCCGCGGACATCCCCGTCGAGATCGTCCTCTCGGAGGACGCCTCCCAGACCGTTGCGCTGCCAAGCGATCGAGCGACGAACGATGAGGGAGAAGATGAGGGTAAAACAGACCACGACACCGAGGATGACGCCGGAGACGATGCTGGCGACGATGACGGCGCCGACGCTGACGACGATGCAACAGCCAATGGCGGCGGCGATAGCTCGGATGACGCGGATGGGTCGGACGACGATAGCGATTCGAACGGCGAATCGACCGACGAGAGTGAGGACGAGAGCGATCCCGGAACCGACGACGGGGCCGAGAGTGGCGATGGCGACGGCGATGCTGCTAGCGGCGATGATTCTTCCAGCGACGACGGAACGGACGACACCACGTCAGAGGCCGGTTCGGAGACGGTCGATGAGTGCCGGGTCATCGACGAGCCCGGGACGTTCGAGGTGACCCAGAACCTCGGGAGCACGAACGTCCAGTCGATCGACATCGGCAACGGGATCGTCCGGCAGACCTGTCTCGCGATTCAGAGCAGTGACGTCGTGCTCGACGGCGGCGGGTTCGTCGTCAGTGGCTCCGGCGGAGACCTGAGCGTCGGCGTGCACGTCTACGACCCGGCCGGGTCGACGGTAGAGAACGTGACGGTCCGCAATCTGCGGGTCGAGAACTGGGACAACGGCGTGCAGGTCGGCGTCGACACCTGGGCAGTCAATTCGGCCGGCCCCGCTACGGCGCGCATCGAGAACGTCCAGTCGATCGGCAACGGTCACCACGGGTTCTTCGTGGTCGGAGCTGGAACCGAACTCAGCTCGGTCGTCGCGAACGATAACGGCGCGAGCGGAATCGGTGTGTTCGATTCAGGCAGCGTACAGGTGACCGGGGCGACCACGACCGGGAACGCCGAACACGGCGTGGCGCTGCTCGAGGAAGTCTTCGACAGCACCGTCACCGACGTCACGACCACCGGCAACGGCGGCGCCGAAATCTACGTTGGAGACCTGTCCTCCGGGAACACGTTCACGGATATCACGTTCGGATCCGAGGGCGATTCGGTGGAGGGGATCGACGGGACCGACAACACGATCGACGATCGTCCCGCGAACGCCAGCGAGACAGACGATGAGTCAGACAGTGATCCCTCCGAGGATAATGGGGACGAATCGGAGTCCGAAGCTGCAGATGGAAACGGGACTGACAGCGGGAACGAGTCCGAAACCAGTGATGGAGACGACGGTGACAACGAGACCGATACCGACGCTGGGGACGGCAATGAAACCGAGGCCGGGAACGTGACCGATACCGACGCTGGGGGCAACGGTGATGCCGACGGCGGGAATCAGACCGGTGCCGATGGTGAGGCCGATGTAGATGGTGGGACCGGCGCTAGGAACGACACCGATACCGATGACGGGAGCGGCGCTGGGAACCAGACCGGCTCAGATAGTGGGCCCGATGCTGGGACCGAGAATGACGCCGACGGCGCGGGAGAGGGTGAGAACGGAACCGATGTCGAAGACGGAGACGGAGACGGAGGCGGTGGCGTGAACGAATCCACCTGACTGGCGGTGGCGGTGGCCATCCTGCGAGAGTTTCAGTCGTGCGGCCCGCCGGTTGCCCTCCGCAGCTATCGACTCACACCGCGTCGACGTCGGTTCCCGTCGCCCGATCCCAGCCGTAGGACAGCCCGGCGTAACCGGCGGCGGCGAACCCCCAGCAACCTGCAGCGACGGGGACACTCCCGGCACCGCGGAGCAGCCAGCCCATACCGAGCACGACCGTGACGAGCAGCGCGAACAGGTGGAGCCCGAACCCGCCACGTACGAGCAGGGAATCGCTGGCCTCGGTCCGGTTGGCCAGTCGACGGCCGGCCGCCGCGATCACGAGGCCGAGCGGCACGCAGACCAGGCCGAGGAGAAGAAAGGCCACGTCCGCCGGCGTAGCTTCAGGCGAGAGCGTCCCCGCGACCGCGAGTGCGCCACCGCCGACGCCGACGATCATCCCCGCGACGGTCGTCACCCTCTCGAGACGCTCCGCGTTCATACCCACCGACAGCCCCGCCTGAGTCAACTGCGTTGCGCTCTGCGTCGTCCGGGCCGTTCGATGCCGTCCCGCTGTCTCTACGCACCGGCCGAGACGAGAGAGCGACCGATCGGACGAAGTTCCCAGTCTCCCCACCAGGCCTGCCAGGTATCCGGTCCCGGTAGCCTATTGTATCGCGGCCGAGAATCCCGTGACGAATGGTCGATCCCGCGACGATCGCGACCTTCCTCGTCGCCGGACTCGCGAGTCTGTTCATGGCCTGGGCGATCGGCGCTGGCTCCTCCGGCTCGACGCCCTTCGCGCCCGCCGTGGGCGCCAACGCGATCTCCATCATGCGGGCGGGATTCATCGTCGGGTTGCTGGGCTTCGCCGGCGCCGTCGTCCAGGGCGCGAACGTCACGGAGGCCGTCGGCCGCGAGCTCATCGTCGGCGACCCACTCACCGCGCAGGCGGCGGCGCTCGCGCTGACGATCGCCGCGGCGCTCGTCGCAGTTGGAATCTTCGCCGGCTATCCGATCGCGACGGCGTTCACCGTCACCGGTGCCGTCGTCGGCGTCGGACTGGCGATGGGTGGCGATCCCGCCTGGGACAAGTACGTCGAGATCACCAGCCTCTGGGTCCTCGTCCCCTTCGTCGGCGGCGGTATCGCCTTCCTCACCGCACGACTGCTCCGCCGGGAGGGTGTTCGGGACGAACGGCTCCTTCCCGCACTCGCTGCGGTCGTCGGGGCGCTGATCGCGAACGTCCAGATCGCGCTCCTCGGAGCCGACGGACAGGGGTCGACGATCGCCGCGAGGCTTGGCGCAGGCGTTCCTGCGTCACCGACCGTCGGGCAAGCGCTCGCGACGGTCGCCGTCGCGCTCCTGTTCGCCGGCGTGCTCTACCGTGAGATGGGGATCGACGCCGCTCGCGGCCAGCGACGGTTTCTGCTCGCGCTCGGCGGGCTCGTCGCCTTCTCCGCGGGTGGGAGCCAGGTCGGGCTGGCGATCGGCCCGCTCCTGCCGCTGCTCGATCCCTACGACGTCTCGGTGTTCGCTGTGCTCGCCGGCGGCGGGTTCGGCCTGCTCGTCGGCTCATGGACCGGTGCGCCGCGAATGATCAAGGCGATCTCACAGGACTACTCCTCGCTGGGACCGCGCCGATCGATCGCGGCGTTGATTCCCTCCTTCGCGATCGCACAGGCCGCCGTCCTCTTCGGGATCCCGGTCTCCTTCAACGAGATCATCGTCTCCTCGATCGTCGGTGCGGGCTACGCTGGCGGCGAGGGCGTTTCGAAATCGAAGATGGGCTACACGGTACTGGCGTGGATCGGGTCGCTCGTGCTCGCGATCGGCCTCGGGTTCGGTCTCTACACCGTGATGTCACTGGCGCTCGGGCTGTAGGCACGCGGCGTGGTTGTCCGACCAGCTTCGCTACCGGAGAGCGTGTGCTGAGCAAAATGAAGTCCTGGAGAAATCGACGGCTGCCCCGGACGCGTCGGCGCCTCAGTTCTGGGCCTCGTCCTCGGCCAGCGCCTCGGCTTCGGCCTCGGTGACCTCGTGTTTCTGGAGGCGGGCCTCGAGGATGCGCGTGTTCTCGACGCGCTCGACGCGGATGTCGATGTTCTCGTAGCTGATCTCCTCGCCGGCCTCGACGAGCCGGCCCGCACGGTTGAAGATGAACCCGGCGATGGTCTCGAACTCCTCGCCCTCCGGGATGTCGACGTCGAGGGCCTCGTTGACCTCTTCGATGTTGACCTCGCCTCGGACGACGAGCGTGTTGTCGTCGACTCGCTCGATGGGCTCGTCCTCTTCGCCCTCGAGGATCTCGCCGACGATCTCCTCGACCATGTCCTCCATCGTGATCAGCCCCTCCGTGGTGCCGAACTCGTCGATGACGACGACCATGTGAACGCGCTCCTCGCGCATCTCCGAGAGCAGTTCGTCGGCGTTCTTGGACTCTGGGACGTGGAGCGTGGGGTTGATGAGGTCGCGGATGTCGACGTCGTTCTCGCCGTACTGTGTGTCCCGGACGAGGTCGCGGATGTGGACCACGCCGATGACGTTGTCGAGGCTGCCTTCGTAGACGGGGATCCGGGCGTGGCCGCTCTGAACGCAGGTCGAGAGCGCCTCGTCGGCGCTCGCCTCGACGTCGACGGCCGTCATGTCGAGACGGGGCGTCATGACCTCCTTCGCGATGGTGTTGTTGAAACGGAAGATGCGCTGGAGCAGCTGGTGTTCGTCCTCCTCCAGCACGCCGGCGCGCTCTCCGGTCTCGATCATGTCCTTGATCTCCGATCTGGTGACGTACGTGCTCTCGATCGAGGATCTGCCCCCAGTGACGCGGTTGAGGATCCGCGTGAGATAGTCGACCAGGACGACCATCGGGAGCATGACGTACTCCGAGAACTTCAGCGGGCGGGAGACCTTGAGCGCCCACGACTCGGTGTTCTCGACCGCGTAGGACTTGGGTGCACTCTCCCCGAACAGCAGGACGATCATCGTGATTCCGAACGTGCTCACCAGCACCGCCGTCCCGGGGCTGTAGTAGATTCCGACGAGAGCCGTCGCGATCGACGACATCGCGATGTTGACGACGTTGTTGCCCACGAGGATCGTCACGAGCAGCCGGTGGGGATCGTCCTTGAGCGATTTCAGCGTCCCGGATCCGGGAAGATCCTCCTCGGCGAGGTTGTCGACGGCGTGGGCCGGCAGCGAGAACATCGCGATCTCCGAGGAGGAGAAAAACGCCGAGAAACCCAGCAACAGCAGAATCGACAGTGCGCCGAGAATGGTGATCGTCGACGTGGAGGGGTCGACGAGCTGCAAGACGAACTCAGGAGTCGTCAGTACGGGCACCCAATGCATCGAACCGATAGTTGCTCGGGTACTAAAGTAAGTCTGTTGACCTGGCACGAGGAAACGGGCAGTTCTAGCCGGCAAATCCTCCGAACCGTCGGTCAATGCGACGCGGCGCGAACGACACAATTCCGTGCGCCGCGGACTACTCCGATCGTCCGATCCGGCCGAGATGGGTGTCGCGGAAGCTGCCCTCCTTGAGCCCGTAGCCGATCGAGCGGTCCATTCCGACGTGGAACAGCCAGACGAGCCCGCCACTGGTCGCCAGCGCCGCACCGCTCCAGAGTCCGACCCCAATCAGCGCCAGCGGCCAGGTGTAGACGTGCGCCAGATTGTACGTGAATGCTCCAACCTCGTCGCCGAGCAGGTAGCCCGCCGACGACAGGTCCGGTGCGAACAGCAGGAGGACGAACAGCAGGAGCCCGCCTCCGCTCCAGTGGTAGCCGACGCCCGCCGCAATGAGAACGGCCAGCGCCTCGAATCGCAAGAATAGCCTCGTGTCCATGCAGGTCGCTCGCGGGCCGGCGAGAAAAACGTGTACCTCTGCGCCCGCGCGAACGCGAGATCACAAACACCGCTACGACCGCCACCGCCGACCGCCGAACGCTCCATGACACAGTCCACAGAGGTATCGGCGATGTCCCCCCACCGTGTTTTCGTGAGCCCTGACCAGCCACCATCGGGTGGGAATGGAAGGGGCCGACCGCTCGCGTGGGCTCAGGAAGTAAGCACCGCAGCCGAACGGAGTGAGGCGAGGAGCGCAACGACTGAGCGTGCGCGAGCGGGAGGGGTCTTCCAAGCCGTCTGCTGCCATGCGATTCATGCAGCAACGTACAGCAAAACGCCACCCAACGCTTCGAATTATTCGCCGTCGAGCTGTTCGGCGATGGAGGCCAGCGAGTCGTCAGGCGAGGAGGATGGCGCGTCGTAGACGATCGACTCCCCGGGCGCTCGCAGCCCGTAGGCGAACCCAGCCTCGATCACGTCGAGGTGGACGGTCCGACCCAGCGACAGCCCGGCGTCGTCCATCCACTCGCGCAGCCGATTCTCCCCGTCGCCGGGGGAGCGCACGAGATCCGGCGTGTCGAAGACGCCGGTCGCGCGGACGCTACCGGAGTACGTCTCGAAGCGGCAGTGTCGCGTCGAGCCGTCGAGCACGATTCGGAGGATCTCGTCGGCGGGCACTGGCCCGTCCGGGCCGGTGTCGACGTCCGTCGGCAGTTCGATGGCCGGGCGGTCGATCGCGCCGTGGCCGACGAGGCTCGCGTCGATCGTCTGGAGGCCCTCCGAGCGCACGCGGTTCATGGCCGTCAGTGGGCGTCGCGGGCGCAAAACGGTGGCGAAAACCGGGCTCAGCCGGTGCCGAGAGGGCCCGACCATCGAGCCCAACCACACACGCACAACCACACAATCCAACCCTACCCAGCCGACCGTCACGGCTAAGCGACCGGAGCAGATAGCCATCCCCAGTGTCGCACTTCGCGTACCCGTGTCCGGACTGCCGGTCGACGACGGACCTGCACGATCCGGACTGCGACTTCGGCGGCCGCTCCCGGTCGGAGATCGAGCGGGCCTACACCGACGTGCTGGCGATCCTCTCGACGGGACCGCTGCCGGCGACGGAGCTCCGGCGGCGCGTGCCCCGCGAATGGTCGCCGTTGCACGACGGCGCGCTCGCGCGCCTCCGCCGCGAGCAGCGGGTGCGCGAGGACGGGGACGCCCTGGAGATGCTGACGCCCGAGGAGCGCACCGAGGCGATCAGCACGCCGACCCACGAGCCGCTACGGACGGTCTACGAGCGGGGAACGGTGCCGGGCTGTCACGACAATGGCGTGTTCGCGATGATCGCCTACTACGAGATGGTCGGGCTCTCCTGGGAGGAGACCAGAGAACGCGTCGTGGAGTGGCTCGAGGAGAGCGGTGCCTGGGCCCGCGGCGGGTTCGAGGAGTCCGATCCGAAGGCGCTCGTCGACGACAAGCGCCACGTCTACGAGCAGGGTTACGGCTGGAAGGAGAAGGCGACCGCCGCAAAGCGCGTGATCGAGCGACGGGCGTAAGAGCGAGCGAGAGCGAGAGAGAGAGCGAGAGCGAGAGAGAGAGAGAGCGAGAGCGAGAGAGAGAGAGCGAGAGAGCGAGAGCGAGAGAGAGAGCGAGAGCGAGAGAGAGAGAGAGAGAGCGAGAGAGAGAGAGCGAGAGAGCGAGAGCGAGGGCGTGACAGTGTATGCGAGTGAGTGGGTGAGTGAGCGAGCCGCTGGTGTCTGCGAGAGCGACGGTGCGGAGGGACTCGTTCGGTACCGATGATGGGAGAGCAACATCGCTAAGTGACGGCGGATCGGAGCAGGCGCCAATGGGGTCGGATCTGGAGAGCGAGACGGCGGACGCCGCCGACGCTGCCGAATCGACGGACTCGGGCAGCGCCGCGGCGACCGGTGACGACGGCAACGATGCCGACGCCGACGCTCCCGAGATCGCGACGACGGTCGGCGCGGATTCGCCCGACGACGTCGTCACGTCGATCGTCCTGCCAGCGTACAACGAAGTTGGGAACCTTCGGCCGCTGATCGAGGAGATCGTCGACGTGGTGGCGGGCGAGGCGATGGCAGCGTACCGACCGGTCGAGATCCTGCTCGTCGACGACGGCAGCACTGACGGGACCGCCGACGTGATCCGGGAGCTCACCGCGGAGTACGACGCGGTCGCGGGCATCTTCCTCCGACGAAACTTCGGCCAGAGCGCAGCGCTCTGTGCCGGCTTCGACACCGCCGCCGGCGACTACGTCGTTCCGCTGGACGCCGACGGCCAGAACAACCCGGCCGACATTCCGATGCTTCTCGATCGGCTCGGCGACGGCTACGACTGCGTCTCGGGCTGGCGACGGGACCGCGACGATCCGATCACGAAGACGATCCCCTCGGGGATCCAGACCTACCTCGCGCGGTTTACCGGACCGGACATCCACGACTTCGGCTGCACGATGAAGGCCTACCGGAGCGAGGCCGTCGCGGAGCTCAACCTCCGGGGCGAGGGGCATCGCTACATCCCCGCGAAGCTCTACGATCGCGGCTACAAGATCACCGAAGAGCCGGTCGACCATCGGCCGCGAACCCACGGCTCGACGAAGTACGGCGCCGGCCGGCTGGTGCGTGGGTTCGTCGACCTCGCTTTCAACATCTTCTGGAACAAGTACTCGATGCGCCCGATGCATATCATGGGCGGCATCGGACTCCTCCTGCTGGCGGTCGGCGGCCTGATCGGCAGCCACGCCGTGTTCATGAAGTACGCGCTCGGGGACGCACTGTTGCCCCACCTCCCGCGGCTCGTGCTGGCGGTCGCGCTGATTCTCTTCGGGTTCCAGATGCTGATGTTCGGCATCCTCGCTGAGATGCTGACGAAGATCCACTACAAGGGCGAGGTGCCGTACCGCATCCAGTCCGTCGAGCGCGGAGACGACGAGCACTGAGAGTGCACGGACCGCTCGGGACGGCCTCGATTGATCAAATCGGCCCGATCATCCATCGATCAAATCGGCTGAGCGACTGCGACCCCAACACCAAACGGAGGTGACCGTCGCGTCTGAATCAACGAAATCGCCCGGCCGTCGGCGAGGATCGAACCACGACCGTATAATAGGCTGCTACGGATAGCAGCGAACACTGTGTCCACGTCCCAGGATAGCGAGGCGGCTTCGCGCGGTGCCGCGACCGGCCACCTCGCCGCGCTCTCCCGCAAGCTGCCGGCCGGCCCCACCGCAGGCCACGCGCTCTTCGCCGTCGTCGTCGCCGTCTGGGCCGCGCTCTATCTCTACGGCCTCGGCGACCTCTCGCTTCGCGTCTGGGACGAATCGCGCTATGCCACACCCGCCCAGATCATGGCCGAAGGCGGCAGCTGGCTCGATCCGATGATTCGGGTGCCCACGCACGAGGCGGAGCTGGGCGAGTCGCTCCGGCTCAACAAACCACCGCTTGGCTACTGGCTGCAGGCGGCCGCGATGACCGTCTTCGGCGTCTCCGAGTTCTCCGCACGGCTCCCCACCTCCCTCGCGACGCTCGGCTGCGCAGCGCTCGTGTACCACGTCGCGACGGTGACCTACGGCGGCGAGGCCGACGGCGACGGGATCGACCGCCGGGCTGGATTCGCCGCCGCGCTCGCCTTCCTCGTGTTTCCGGGTATGTTACTCGGGAGTCACGGCGGGGCGGCGGCCGTCGTCGACACGCCGCTCGCGCTGTTTGGCTCGCTGTTCGTCTGGCTCACCTGGCGCGGTAGAGACGACCCGCGGTTCCTGCTCCCCGCCGGGATCGCGGCTGGGCTCGCAGTGATGGTGAAGGGACTCGCCGCGGGCGTGTTCGTGATCGTCTTGCTCCCGATCGGCGTCCGCTATATTCGGTCGTATCTGAATCGCTGGACGCTCGCCGCAGTCGCGAGCACCGTCACAATCGCGCTGCCGTGGCATCTCTACGCCTACATCGAACACGGTGACCTGTTCGTCGAGGAGTATTTCCTGACGAGCGTGGGCCAGCGAGTTGCGGGGCAGGCGACGGAGCCGCCTGCGGAGCCACTGTTGCCATTCTTGAACTACCCCTGGTTCAAGTTCGCTGCCGGAACGCTCGTTCCCCCATACCAGTACGCGATTCCATTCTTCGGCACCGGCGTCGTCCTCGCGTTCGCGTTCGCGTGGTGGCGTCTGCGTGCGAGCGGCCTCCGGCTGCGGCCTGCCGGCGCAGACAGCGGTGGAGACGGCGGCTATCTCCCCGAAGCACCCAGCAATACCACGCTCCTCCTGCTCGTCTGGTGGACGGTCGCGATCCCGCTCACCTTCGTGCTGGGTGGCGGGAACCACGCCTGGTATCTGCTCCCGATGTACCTCCCCGCCGCGGTGTTGCTCGGCCATCTGGTCGCGGGGATCGCCGATGGCAGTTTCGGCGACCGACTCGATGACGCCCTCGCAGGCAGCCGCTTCGGTTCGGAAACCGGCGTTCTTTCACGGTTCCGAGATCGGCTGCCCTCGACGCGCGGCGTTCGGAGTGCCGCCACCGATCGCTGGGGTAGCGCCGCCGGTGCGGCCGTCTACCCCGCGACCTGCGTCCTGCTCGCCGTCCTCTTGCTCGCGACCTACGGCGCCCCGCTCCACGAAGCCTACAACGACGAGCAGCGGGCAATCGGCACGACGATCGCCGAGGAGGTGCCCGAGGACGAGACCGTCCACGTCTGGCTCGGCGAGGACGGCGACACGCAGTCGATCATGAGCGTGGACTTCTACGCCGACCGGTCGCTCGAACGCACCACGCCAGACGCGCTCGACGGCGATCCGTCGATCCGCTACGCGATCGTCTCCTACGGCAACGCGAGTGAGATCGATCGATCCCACGACGTGCTGATCGAAGGGCCAGAGAACGGGATCACGGTGATCGCGCTCGAGGAGCCGTGAGTGCGCGGGCGTGGGATTGCGTCACTATCCGCTAGCAGTTCGAGGGGTCGAGCCACAGGACCGCCGAATCACGCACCGAGCGCATCGTCGACGATCTCGGCGATCGTCAGCGCACCGTTCTCGTGGCCCGAGGGTGGATCGAGCGTGCCGAGCTGGTCGACGACGTCCTCGATCGACTTGGCGACGGCGAACCCCTGCACGTCGGCGATCGCGGCGGCGACGCCGCGCTGCTCGGAGGTCGCGGGCAGGACGACGCAGGGAGTCTCCGCGACGGCAGCTTCCATGACCGTCGAGTAGCCGCTACAGACCACGAGGTCGGCTGCCCGGATGTAGGGCTGGAGCGAGGGCTGGAGCGTCCAGTCTTCGCCACCCACGAGCGTCGCCTCGCGCCCCCGCTCGGCGAGCGCCGCGGCGAGCTCGTGCTCGTCGACGGAGAAGGCGCTGGGCACCACGAGCACGTCGACGTCGGGCAGCTCCGATGCGGGCGTATCGTCGACCGGCGCCATCGGCCCCACCCGCGTCGTCCCCGGGATGTCGGGCTCGCCGTCCCAGACCGTCGGGAAGCAGAAGGTCTCCGCTGCGAAAGTCGGGAAGCGGGTGCGAACCTGCGCGCTGGCGCGCTCGGGCGTCGTCTCGTAGAACCCGACCGGATCGTGTGAGACGTAGAAGAGCCGCTGGCGGGCGAGGGCGCCGGCGATACAGCCGCTGAAGTCGTCAGTCACGAAGGCGATGGGGTCGAGTTCGCGCAGCCACGAGACGTACGCACGAATTCGCCTCGTGGAATCCGCGACGTCGTCGAGAACGCCCCGGGCCGAGCCGCGGGCAGTCTCCTCGCCCTGGTAGCTCTCGATGAAATCCACCGTCGGGAGCGGATGCTCAGTGTAGCCGTTCGCCTCGACGAACGGCTCCCCGGGGCCGCCGCCGGCGATCTCGAACTCGTAGCCGGCGTCGGCGAGGGCCTCCGCGACGGCGAGCATCCGGGTCGCGTGGCCGGCCCCCTCACAGTAGTGGCCGACGGCGATCGTGCCGCCCCCGGCAGCGCTCGCCTCCCCGGTGTCACGGTCCCCAGCGGTCGTCACAGTTGGACTATCGTAGTCGGTTCCCTCGGCATAAGTATGCGCACATCCGGCCGTCGGGGACGAGGGCCACGACCAGCGGGCCCACCGCAACGAATTTGTTCCGACAGATGAGAAGTCGGATTATGGTCCCCCTCTACGGCGTTCCACTCGGTCCCGAGATACTGATTATTTTCATCATACTCGCGCTGATCGCCCTCCCCTTTGGCCTCGCGATCTGGGTGTATCAGGACGCGACGAACCGCGGCAACGACAACGCCGCGATCTGGGCCGTCCTGGTCGGTGGACTCGGCTTTCTCACGTTCTTCGGCGGCATTCTCGCGTTCGCTATCTACCTCCTGGATCGGGAGTAACTCTAGCACGGACGCAAGTAACTCTCCAATCTGGACGCGGGCGACCGGACGGAGGAAGGGACGCGCCGCCGACCCCGTCGATACTCGGACGACCGGCCGTGAGCGCGGATACGGAACCTTGATATGCGTTCTGTCTGATTAGTTTGATGATAGCCAGCATGACAGCGCGCCAGCCGCGGCCACCGAGGGGCGCAGGCGAACCGCTCGCCCGCGCCCGAAATACTCGCCGGGGGGCGAGTACATCGACTGCTGCGGCCTGGCGCTGCGTGCAGTCAGGGGGGAACAGACGCGGGGCGGTGGCCGTCGCTGCGGCCATGTCGACGACGATCGGGGGATCATAGGATGCGCATCGGCTTTTTCACTGACAGCTACTTTCCGGAGATCGACGGGGTAACGTACACGATCCAGCTCTGGCGGGAACGTCTCGAGGCGGCTGGCCACGAGGTGTACGTCGTCTATCCCGACGGCGATTACGAGCCCGACGAGCGCGAGATTCCGGTCCACTCGCTACCGAACCCGTTCTACGCCGGCTACCGGCTGCCGACGTTTCGCCGCCCGTCGACGCTGCCCGATCTCGACGTCGTCCACTGTCACGGCCCGGCCTCTGTCGGAGTTCTCGGCCGTTACTACGCCAGACAGAACGACCTGCCGGCGATCTACACACACCACACGCCCGTCGAGGAGTATTTCCACCAGGGATTTCACTCCAAGCGCCTCGGCGACGCGCTCGGAAAGCTCTACGTGCCCTACGAGAACGCGCTGCTCGGTACGTTCGACGTCGTGACGGCGTCGACGAGCCGGATCGACCGCGACGTCGAACACGTCGAGCTCCCCGTCGGCATCGACATGGAGTTCTTCCAGCCCCGCGACGGCGACTGGTTCGACGACGAGCCGGTGATCGGCTACAGCGGCCGGGTCTCCAACGAGAAGAACGTCGGCGAGTTGCTCCGGCTGGCCGAGGTGCTCGAGGACTACCGCTTCGTGATTGTCGGCGAGGGGCCCTACCGCGACAGACTCGAGGCCAGAGCGCCGGACACCGTCGAGTTCCGCGACTTCCTTCCCCGCGAGCAGCTGCCCGGATTCCTCTCCTCGCTCTCGGTATTCGTCACCGCCTCGACGGCGGACACGCTGGGGCTCTCGACCCTGGAGGCCAACGCCTGCGGAACGCCGGTCGCGGCCGCCGACGTGCCACCGTTCGACGACACGATCGGCGCCGAGAACGGCCGCCGCTTCCCCTACGGCGACGTCGATGCGATGGCCGACGCCGTCGAGGACTGTCTGCAAACGGAGCGGGACACCCGCGGCGCCGTCGAGCGGTTCTCCGTCACCAGGACGATGTCCCAGCTCGAATCGATTTACCGGGACGCCGCCGGGATCGAGACGCCGGAGCCGACCTCCACCAGCACCGAGACGCCTGCCTCCTCCTCGGTCGCCGAGGCCGGCACCGACTGACGGTTTTTCTCGACGCCGCGCGTTCGACCGCACGGCAGATTCGGCCCCCACAGAGCGACCGATTCGACCACCGCCGGGGCCACAACTCCACGAACGATCCACGGAGTGGGACTGGAAGGGGCCGGCGGCTCGCGTTCGGTCGCGACGCAAGGACCGCAGTGAGTGAGCAAAGCGAACGAACGAGGACCGCAGCGAGCGAGCGGGCGCGAGCAGTCGGGGGCTTCCAAGCGGTTCACGAACACCTCATCAGCAGCGGAGCCGCGAGCAACCACTCGCAGACAACCATCCCTTCGCGACCGGATCGGCACGACTTTTCCCCACCGACCCCCTACGCGAGAGCGTGCAAGTCGTCGACTACGTCCGGACCGGTCACGATGGCGGGCCGGCGCTGTTGCTCGCCGACGAGGCCGGCGCGATCGAGCGGCTGGCGCTCGATCCGGGCGTCGAACTCGCCTACAGTCTCGGCGATCGTCGCTGTGCGGGGACGCTCGCCGACGGCACCCACGAGCCCTGCGAAGCGAGCGACGCACCGTACTGCGACGTCCACACCCACACCTGGGTCTGCGCGCGCTGTACCGGCGACTGCCTCAAACCGGAGATGGACTGCCACGGCGAGCACGCGATCTATCTCGCCGCCTTCGCCCCGGACGTCCACAAGATCGGCGTCACGTATCTCGATCGACTGCCGACCCGTCTACAGGAGCAGGGCGCCGATCGCGCGGCGCACGTCCGGACGGTCGCGAACGGCCGGATCGCACGCGAACTGGAGTCGGAGATCGCCGAGCGAGTTACCGATCGCGTGCGGGTGCCGACGAAGATCGCCGGACTCCACCACACGGTCGACGAAGCAGCGTTCCAGTCGACGATCGAGAGCGATCTCCCGCCGGATTTCGAGGTACACGACGAGTACAGCTTCGACTACGGCTTCGACCTCGACGCCGCGCCCGTGCCAGAGACGACCGCGACCGGAACCGTCCGCGGCGTGAAAGGGCGGATTCTGGTCCTCGAAGAACACGGCACGGACTACGCCGTCGACATGCGATCGCTGCTGGGCTACGAACTCACCGAGGGCGCGAGCGATCGCGAGAAGCAGGCGAGCTTCGGGGCCTTTTCCTGAGGCTCACTCGCCGGTGAGACCATCGCTGTCACCGACCGGGCGACGCCAACCCCAGCTATCCGAGCCGTCGTGTGGCTCGAGCCTCGTCACGGCAGGCGGGTGATCCGTGCTCCCGTCGACCGGTCGTCGAACCGATAGCCGTCGACGGGGACCGGCGACTCGCCAGTCCGCGCACAGGCGACGGCGAACGCTCCCCGGGGCGCCGCGAGCGCCTGGATTCACTGACGAAGCTCCGCAAGCGTCGCCGGCGGCGGGTCCGGGGCGTCGCCGGCGCCAGCCATCGCTCAAGTCTCTCCGTTGACGATCGCGCCAAGTCGCTCGCGGTCGTAAAGCTGCTCGTCCTCACCAAACGTCTCGGAGTAGAGCTGGCGGGCAGCCCGTTCGAGATTCGCGAGGTGGAGCATCGGTCCCTGATACATCGCTCCGGCAGGGTACACCTCGCCGTTCTCGACGGCGCGAAGCTGACTCGCGGTGTCGTGTTCCTGCAAGGTGTCGAGGTAGGTGTCCCGGAACTCCTCGCTGGGGCGATACTGGTCCGTGTACAGGCAGATGATCTCAGGATCGATCTCCAGCAGCGGTTCGTAGTCGATCGAACCACGATTAGACGTGAAGCTCTGAAGGTTCGATCCGTCGAGGGCGTCGCCGACGCCGAGATCGTGCCAGTGTTTGTACGCGGTCGTGTCGCCGAGGCGGTAGGGGTAGAACGCGTCCGGATCGGTCGACTCCGGCGAGAGGAGCGCGATGTCGGGGCGCTGGGACTCGGGAGGCAGTCGCTCCTGGATCTCCGCGACGACCTCGTCGTGGAACGTCGAGAGCGCCTGAAATCGGTCGGTTCGCTGGAACACCTGTGCGACCTTCTCGGTCGCCTCGTAGAGCCCGAAGTAGGGATACGCCTCGTGCCAGGGGTACGTCGAGAAGCTGGTGTTGCCACAGAATGGCGCCACCCGCTCGGCGATCTCGTCGACGTCGTCCTGCTCCCAGTTCGGGATCAAGTTCGTCATGTAGTTGGGATCGATGAAGTGGACGTCCGCGTCGAGATCGTAGAGGAGCTCCTTCGAGATACCGTCCTGCCAGAGCGAAGTGATCTCGTCGGTGTCGACCGAAACGCCGGGTACGTCCTCGTACTGCCAGGTGCGGTACTCCGCGGTCAGGACGACCGCACTCGGCGCATCCATCCCGAGCGCGACACCCATGTCGGCCCAGCTCGCGTTCTCGGCGACCCAGCGACGGGGCGTCGAGTCGAACGTTACGTCGCCGGCTGGCTCAATGTGAACAGTGTAGGAATCGCCCTCGCCGCCGTCGTTCGAAACGACCCCCGACGAGAGGTCGTCGAGACAGCCCGCGAGGACCCCGCCACCGATGATCGCCCCGCCGCCCTTGACCACGTCTCGACGGCTTGGCCCGTTGGCCGACGACATGGTGGGGACGCCAGTGGATTCCACCACCGATCGCGACGCCCGAGAACCCGTCGCCGCAGTTGCTGTCCGCGCCGATACTGCTGCAGTCGTGGTGATACCGTCGTCGTGCATGGTCAGTACTCTCCGTTGACGATCGCCGCGACTTGTTCGCGATCGAACAGCTGCTCCTCGGCGGGAATGTCGGGGTAGTGCTCGCCGTCCTCGTAGTCGGGCCACTCGCCGAACAGCTCCGGGTAGAGCTGTTTGGCCCCATCTCGATCTGGAACAGATTCATGATCGGGCCGTGATACCGCATCCCGGCAGGGTAGACCCGGTCGGTCTCGACCGCGGTCAGCTGGCTGCCCGCGTCGTGGTTTTCGAGCGTCGAGCGCGTGTCGGCCATGCTGTAGTTGGGGGTCAGTCCCCAGAGGTGGAGGAACACGTCGGGGTCGGCTTCGAGCATGGTCTCGTAGCCAACGGTGCCCCAGAGACCGTCCCAGTCGGCGTCGGCGAAGGCGTCGTTCGCTCCAAGCGGTCGGGTGTCCGCCAGCCAGTAGCCCGGTTCGTTGAGGTGATATGTGTAAAAGGAACTGCCGTCGGCCGCCAGCGTCGCGCGAACCGCCGTCGGACGCTCTTCGACCGGCGGGAGCTCGGCCTGGATCGACGTGACGAGATCGGCGTGGATCTCCGCGAGCGCCTCGTAGCGATCGGTCGCGTCGAACACCTCGGCGACGTTGCCAAAGAGCTCCCAGAGGTCGTAGAACTCGTAGTCGTTGGCCCACCCGTTCCCGGGCGAGTCGTGGGTCCCGCTGTAGAAGTTGCCGAACCACGGTGCGACGGTGTCGGCGATCTCCTCCGTGTCCGAGCGATCCCAGTTGTTCTGGTTGGCCGCCCAGGCCGGGTCGGTCAGGTGGAGGTCGCTGTCCAGCGAGTAGAGCTGCTCCTTGTCCAGCCCGCTCGAGAGCGGATCAGTCAGATCCTCCCACTCGAAGGAGACGCCGTCGAGATGCGTGTAGTAGTGGTTCATCGTCGTCCCCGACATCTCGGGGACGTAGACGGCGTTGATCGCGTCGCCGTGACCGAGCGCGACCGCCATGTCCGCGTACTGCGGGAAGACGGTGAAGACCTCCTCGGGCACCCGATCGAACTGCACCTCCCCGACCGGCGAGATCGACGCCGAGTAGGAGCCATCGCCGCCCTCGCTGCCACCGGGCGTGTATCCGGCACAGCCGGCCAGGAGGCCGCCAGAGACCGCCACAGTGCCAGTCAGATACTGTCGTCGCGTCGGTGCCAGGCCGTTGGTGTCACTGTTGTCGTTCGTCATTCGGACGCCCCCTCCGTGATGATACCCGCGAGCTCGTCGCGGTCGAACAGCTCCTCTCCGCCGAACTCGTCGGGGTAGAACGCGCTGGCGAGCCGATCGAGTTCGAAGAGGTTGTGCAGCGGACCGCAGTAGATCGGGCTCCCCTGGAACACCATGTCGTTCTCGACGGCCGTCAGCCGGCTCGCGACGTCGTGGTTCCGCAGGAAATCAACGATGGTGTTCTCGAACTCCGCGTCCGTCTTGTTGCCGTGGTAGCGCAGGAGAAGCGCGTCGGGGTCGACGTCCAGCAGCGTCTCGTAGTCGACGCTCTGCCCGTCGGTGTATCCTTCGGTGCCCGTGCCCGCGAACGCGTCATCGATCCCGAGAGTCCGGAAGTGCTCCTTGTTCGCCCCCTTCCCCGAGATTCGGTAGGGGGCAAACTCCGTGGGCTCCTCGCCGGCGAACAGCAAGAGTGCGTTTGGCCGCTCCGTCGCCGACGGAATGCGGGACTCGATCTCGGTCACGACGTCGTCGTGGAGGCTTCGAACGGCCTCGAAGCGGTCCGTCTCCTGGAAGATCTCGGAGACCTTCTCGAAGGCTTCGTAGAGCGTGTAGTAGCGGTAGTCGTGCCAGTCGTCCGTGCGGCGGAAGATCAGGTTTCCGAGGAAGGGTGCGACGTTCTCGCGAATTTCGTCCACGTCGCCGTCGGACCAGTCGTCCATCCAGTCGGTCAGCCCGTGTGGATCCATCAGGTGGAGGTCGCCGTCGAGTTCGTAGAGCAGCTCCTGCGAGATCCCGTCGCTCCACATCGAGGTGAGCTGGTCCGTGTCGATCGAGACGCCATCGAGTTCGTCGTAGTGCATCGTCTTGTACCGGTTCTGGTACCAGACGGACTGGGCGGCGTCGCCGTGCCCCAGCGCGACCATCATCTCGATGTAGTCCGGCGTGAACGTGGTGACCGTCTCGGGCACATCCTCGAACTCGACCGTTCCGACCGGCTCCATCGTCACCGAGTACGAGCCCTCGCCGCCGTCGTCGCTCTCCGTGCTCGTTGGGTTGATGCCCGAACAGCCAGCGAGGGTCGCGCCACCGAGTACAGCGCCGCCGTAGGCGAGATACTCCCGTCGGGTCGATTCGTCGGTCGTCGGCTCGTCCGTAGCCATGTGATTTAGGCCAGCCTAAACAAATATATGGCTATCGGTTTTTCGGCGAGCCTAAATCGATGAGCTGTGTGCGTGCGCTCCAGCCGAACCGTCGACGGACGGGTCAGAGCGGCCCCCCACAGCCGGGACAGACCGGCGGGCCCTGTGGCGGTCGCGCGATCCCACAGTTCGGGCAGTCCGCGGGCGCTGTCATCGCCTCGACGGCGTCGCCGGTCGTCGCGTGGATGCCCTCGATCGTGCCGATCCGCGACGGCGTGGCATCGCCACCAACATCGGCGGCGTCGGACGCCGACGTGGCGAATTCGATGCGATCGGCCGCGAACGACTCTTCGAAGGCGTCGGCAGTGCCATCGATCAGCTCGGGGACGCCAACCGACACGTCGTCGGCCCGAGCGAGGATCCCCAGCGCCTCCGCGACCCGGCCGGCGACGTACGCGCCCTCGTCGTCGCGGGGTTCGACCTCGAAGCGATCGACGAGATCGTCCACAACTGGTGCCACGGCGGCAGACTGCTCGCAGGCGATCGCGGCCAGCGCCGTGCAGCAGTGATAGCGCACGAGCTCGCACTCGTCGTCGACGTGCTCGGCGAGCGTCTCGACGTGGTGGGTGAGACGCGCCGGGTCGCCGATCGCGACGTGTTCGAGCGCCTTCGCGAGCTTCCGCCGGACGGCCTCCTCGTCGAATGCGAGGCCGATCGTCAGATCTGCGATCGTCTCCGGATTCGCAACGACGTCTGGGCTGGCGAGGGCGACGTAGCCCAGCGCCTCCGCCGCCCGCGCACGAACGAAGTAGAACTCCGCCTCGTCGGCGAGCCGCTCGGCCAGCGCTGGCACCGTCGACTCGACCACCTCCGGCGTCTCCCTGGCCACCGCGACGAACAGCTTCGCCGTCGAGAGGCGCACGGCACGCTCCTCGTCAGTCAGGAACGTGGAGAGCAGTGGGAGGAGCGCCGCGGCAGCGTCCGGCGCCGCGTCGACGCGATCGCGAAGCGACCGGATCGTCGTCTTGCGAACGTCCGCCGGAGCGCACGCCAGTTCGTCGACCCGCTCGGCGGGTGACGGCGTGGGCTCGCTGGGCGCCTCGAGCCCAAGAAGTCGGTCCGTGGTCGGGGAAGGCCGGTCGTCGTCCATCGATTCTCGTCTCTGTCAGCGTGTCACAGTGCCGGGTCCAATAATGCATCGTACAGGGCCAGCACGGGCAACGGCAAGATCGGCAGAGGGTGCTCCCCGTCGGATTTCCAGCGGTGGGACACTCTGCGCTGGGAGCGTCCAGCATACGGTTCAGCCCCGCCGCGTCAGGTGGGCCCGAACGGCCCGCTGGCACTCGGCACAGACGTCGTCGAGCCGGGCCGCGGTGACGAGCACCGGATGGTCGATCGGGAACGCCGCGTAGCAGTAGCTCGGGAGCTGGTCGTGGCTCACTCCCAGATCGGCCCCCTCGCTCGTCGAGGCCTGGAGGAACGCCTGGCGATCGGCCGCGAGCGCCTCGCAACGATCCCGGTGGGCAGCGAGCGTCTGGTGGCGTTCGGCCAGCGCGTCGAACCCCAGATCACCGAGCGGTCGCTCGTCCGTCTCGACGATCCAGCCGGTGATTTCGTCGACGACGCTGGCGGCGGTCGTGAGCTGGTCGGCCTCGCGATCGAGCGCCCGAACGAAGACGGTCGCCTCGGCCCGCCGATTGCTGGCCTCCGAGACGATAAGCTGCTTCAGCTCCGGCGAAAGGGAGGTGTCCGTCGTCGGTGCGAGCGCGACCGCGATGGAATCCGATAGCTCCGATCGAATCGTCTCGAGGAGCGGCTCGTCTTCCTCGTGGTCGGCGACGCTGTGGGGACGCACTGTCTCCGCGAACGCCGACCGGACCGCGGCACAGCCGTCGTCGGCCGACGTGGAGCCCCGGGCGAGTACGCCGCTGGCGCCCGCCCTTACCGCCCCGCCCGCGAGCGGCGACGGCGACGTCGAGGACTCCGCCGAGATACCCTCGATCCGATCGACGAACTCGTCAATCGCGGACCGTTTGGCGACCACGGCCTCGCGCTCGGCGGCGACCCGATCGCGCGCCTGATCGACGTGAGTCGTCACCATCGTTACGCCCTCGGCCGAATCGGCGCGTTGGCGAGCCCACGCGTCGGCGCGTCACCGCCGAGGCTTAGTTCGAGCTTCCAGCCCACCTCGAGCGCGACGACGTCCAGCGTCGCCGGCTGCCAGTCGGGCTGGCGGCGGAACAGTTCGACGGCGACTGGAAGCACGGGCAGCTGGCCGTCCCGCGGCGAGAGTGCGTAGCCGTCCACGAGCACGACGACGGATCTGGCGCCGTCGTCGCGATCGAAGGACCACGGCGAGCGGGCGTGTCCGCTGAGCAGCCCGCGGGACTGCAGCCCCTGGAGCGTCGCCGTGAGCGGCCGATCCGTCGGCGTCGGTGCGGGCTGTCGCTCGACCGCGTCCGCGACGACCGCGGCCTGCTGGCGGGGAGAGAGCGCCTCGTCGATCTCCGCTGCCATGCACTCGAGCAGGCAACAGCAGAGCTCGTCGGGATCGCCTACGGTCTCCGCGAGGTCGACGTATGCGTCCATGACCGCCGACTCGACGGCGTCGTGGCCGGCCGCAGAGAGCGCCTCGAACAGGGCGGCAGCGACGCGGTGACAGCACTCGACGAGTGCCGACCGATCGCCGGAGCCGCCGACCGGCGAACCGGCCCCGGCGGCGTCCGAGGGAGGGGCTCCGGGTCGTTCGTGGGCGATAGCCGTCGTGGCAGCGCCCGCAGCAGTTCGAGGGTACCGATCGGCCCCGGACTCGCCTGCCTCACACGCAACGACGTCGTAGTAGGGGAGCTGCGGATCGTACCGGCGGAGCGCCGCCCGGTACTGCTCGGTCGCGGTGGCTGCGGCGCGGGCGCTCACCCTGTTCGCGAACCGCAAATCGCCCGTCGGAACGGGGCGATCGCCCGTCCGAGCGCAGACGAGGTAGTAGCTGCCGTCCTCGCTGGCGAGCTCTTCGACGGCGGAGCGGATATCGTCGAGCGTGGTGCCGATCACGGCGACACCACCCCGTTCCAGTCACGCCGACCGCGGCAGATCGCAGGGTGACCAGTGCGTGACATGGTTCAGAAATCGCCGGCAACGATATCCGCGACCGCCTGGCGATCGAACAGCCGTTGCTCCGCGGGTACGTCGGGAAAGGCCTCAAGATCGAAGGATCCGAAGATCTCGGGGAAGAGCTGCTGAGCGACCATCTCGGTCTGGAGCAGATTCACGAGCGGCCCTTGCGATCCGTACGCACCAGGGTAGATGGCGCCGTTCTCGACAGCGGTCAGCTGGCTGCCTGCGGAGTGATCCTCGAAAGGTTCGACGTACTGCTCTCGGAAGGCAGCGGCCGAGAACCCGTCACCGTCACCCGTGGTTCCGATACCCCAGTGAACGACGATGACGTCAGGGTCGACGTCGATGAGCAGTTCGTAATCGATCGAGCCTCCCGCGGCCGTTTCGGCGGAGAAGACGCTCCCGATGCCGAGATCACGGTACGGTTTCGTCTCGACGCCCTCCGACTGCGTGTGCATCGGGTAGAACGTCCCCTGCGCTGGACTCGACGCGCTGTTGATCAGCGCGATCGACGGCCGGTCGTCCACCGGCGGTAGTCGGGACTGGATCTCCGCCTGGACGCTGTCGTGAATCTCGGCGATAGCCTCGTAGCGCTCGCGCTCCTGGAAACAGTCGGCCAGCCGCTCGAACGCCTCGTACAGCGTATAGAGCCGGTAGTCGTGCCACTCGCGTCGCCGCAGGATGTTGTTACCGAAGAAGGGAGCAACGTTCTCCGCGATCTCCCGCGTATCGGACTCGTCCCACGTGCTGTCCCACCCGGTGGCGTGCATGTAGTTCGGGTCCATCAGGATGACGTCCGGCTCCTCCTCGTAGAACACCTCCTTGTCCCAGCTGGTGGTGTCGAGGCCGGCTGTTTCCGATCGCGGCGGGACGTCCAGCCCGAAGGGCTCGAAGAGGAAACCAGGAATCATCGTCGTGGACGTCAGGAACCCGTCGCGCTGGCCGAGTGCGAACGCCATGTCGGCCCACTCGCCGTTGTTGACGACGTAAGTCTCCGGCACCGTATCGAACCCGACGCAGCCCACCGGCTCGATGCAGGCCTCGTAACGGGGAGCAGGGGCGTCGCCGGACGAACTGGAATCGCTGCCCAGACAGCCGGCCAACAGTCCGCCGGCGACCGCTGCACCGCCGTACTTCATGCAGTCACGTCGCGTCGGCGTCTCGCGCGTGTCGTCAGTGTCAGTCATGGTCAGAACTCACCCATGATGATCGAAGCGACGTCGTCGCGATCGAACAGCTGCTCCTCGGGCGGAATCTCGGGGTAGGGACCCTCCGTGTACGTCGGCCAGTCGCCGAACGCGTCGGGGTAGAGCTGTTTGGCGGTCATCTTGAGCTGGAAGAGGTTCACGATGGGTCCCTGATAGCGAGCGCCCTGGGCGTGGATCCGGTCGTTCTCGACAGCCGTGATCGTCGCCCCGACCTCGTGCTCTTGGAAGTTCTGGCGGATCACCTGGATGTCCGTATCGGGATGGAACCCACCCAGCGCGAGGATGACGTCCGGATCCGCCTCGGCCATCTGCTCCATGTCGACGACGGACTGGGAGGTCACGTCGTCCTCGAACGCGGGACTCGGCTCGAGCGGGCGGATGTGTGCCGTCAGGAATCCGGGATTGTCGAGCGTGTATGCGTAGATGCTGTCGATGGAGCTCGCACCGACCATGACCGCCCGCGGCCGCTCGGATTCCGGCGGGAGATTTGCCTCGATCTCCGCGAGCAGGTCGTCGTGAATCGACGCCAGCGCCTCGTACCGGTCCGTCTCCTTGAACACCTGGGCGACCTTCTCGAAGATCTCCCAGAGACCGTAGTACTCGTAGCTGTCCTGCCAGCCGTCCGGTGCCGGCGTGTGCCGATCGCTCAGCGTGTTGCCGAACCACGGGCCGACGCGCTCCTCGATCTCCTCGAGATCGTCACGATCCCACGAACTGAGCTGGACGACGCTCGCCGGGTCCGCGAGGTGGACGTCGCTGTCGAGGTCGTAGAGGTCCTCCCGGCCGGGCTCCCACGAGGAGAACAGACCCGTCCAGTCGAGTTCGACGCCCTCGAGCCGTGGCGTGAACTGGTTCCAGAGCGCGTCGTAGTAGTCGGGGGCGTGCATCGAGTTCACGTCGTCGCCACGCCCGAGCGCGAACGCCATGCCGGCGTGGTGGGTGAGCCGGGTGAAGATGGTCGCTGGCACCTCCTCGAAGGTGACCTCGCCCATCGGCGCCATCGAGACTGTGTAGGAGCCGTCCCCGGTCGATTCGCTCGTGCCGTTCTCCCCAGCACGCTCGCCATCGTCCTCGCCGTCTCCATCTGCGAGGCAGCCGGCGAGCAACCCACCGCCGAGTGCTGCGCCGCCGGCCTTCACGTACTCACGTCGCGTCGGTCCCCCGTTGGGGGTATCACGTCCCATAGAGTTTAGGGCAGCCTAAATTCTTAAATGCGTTTCGATTTCTTAGGTTGGCCAAAAAATAGACAGGGACACCAGTACCCCAGGAGAGACGGATAGGACACGAGTGGCAGATAGAGAGGCTACAAGGCACATTTCTCGCTGGAATTGGGCACGCAGGTGATCAGTTCGATCGAAGCGGATGGCGCCGTACTCAATAGATTTCCGTCGTCGAAACCGACAGACGGCGCCGCCTTTTCGCAGAAGAGGAAACTCACAATTCTCGACAGCGCGCTCGCGCCGGCATCGTGATTTTTCGTATAGCGATAGCCGATATACTATTTAAAGTACCGTGGAGACAGCGGCCTCTGTAGCACTGGCCAGAGGACAGCATTCGACCTGAAACCAGTTCACCAGCCCCGATCGAGGACCTGCGGGCAACCCCCGGCAAAACGAACCACGAGCCAGGTGCCCGGTCGAGGAGGCCAGCGAGGAACGCACGCACCAGAAGGCACTCAGCTAGCTACCAGGCAATGGCTGTGACCATGCGTCCTGCTTTCCAATACATTCGAACCAAAATCCCGTCGTATACTCGACTCAATTCCTCCCCCATGGAACCGTTTATCCCTAAGAAGACCCAAACGGTCAGTGTATGTCCATGAGAACGACACTTGTAGCTGTGCTCGCACTGGGAGCTGGTCTCCTCACCGTCCGAACCCTCCGTCGACGTCGACGCGAAGCAGCGGAACCCGACCCGCGGGAAGCGGCCCGTTCGGAGGCGACCGAGGCAACCGAACACGCCACGGCCGCACTTTCACACGCGCGCACGGCCGGCGGCCACGCCGTCGAGTACGCGCGCGGTGAGATGGACACGGACGCCGACGATTCCACGAACGAGCGACCCTCCAAACGATCGCGTGAACGACTCGTCCAGCGACTCCGATAACGCTCGATGTGTCGAGCCCCAGACCGGCGACGAAACCCCTGGGGCAGGTGGTGGTAATCGACCCGTGCGCAGATCGCCACTCAGTTTTCCTCGCGGCTGTCGACATCCTCGAGCGGAGCGACCACCTCAGTGAGCGAGAAAGGGAGAAAGCGGGACAGACCGCGAGTCCGAGAGACCGATCCGCACCCAAGTTCGGCGAGAGGTCCAGCACATGGACAATCGAATGACGGTTACCAGACCAGGACCTCCGCCCCAGGAGTACCGTCGTTCTCCTCGCACCTACTGTCGGCAGTCCCAGGACCGACTCGACTCAGGAATGAGAACGTCGCCAACCAGACCGGCAACGGAACCGCCAGCGGTGCCTGCGGCCCAGCGAATGGCCGAACTGTGCGCGCTGAAACCCGGATCGTCAGCTGCGCACCACATATAATAAACTGTACTCCGCGATATCAAATGCGCACGGTCGGGCAGAAACGACCCGAGCTGCAGCCGATGGCAACGCTTCCGCTCTGGGGGATGGATGCTCAGAACCCGAGCTGGTGTCAGCGGGGCGAAGGAGCGCGATCTACTCCGGAACGGGCGCGTCGCCGTGGTAGGCGTCGTGGTCGGTGTAGAAGTTCCGGATTGCGAACTTGAGTTTCTCGGGAGCGACGTCGATCAGCTCCTCGCGTTCTTCCTCGGGGAAGGTGTCGTGGACGCTGTACTGGCCGAGCTGTCCCTGACCAGCTGCGGTGTATCGCCGATCGAGCAGCACCCGAACGCCCAGGTCCTCGGGCGACCGTAACACGCGGCCGAGCGCCTGCCGGGTCTTGCGAACTGTCGGGATCTCGACGGCGTATCGCCAGCCGGGGTCGTCGACCGGCCGATCCGCGAAGGCCAGCTCGTAGGCATCCTGCACCGCCGAGGCGCGGTCGTCGAGATGCGGGTAGGGAACGCCGACGACGGCGACTGTGGTCGCGTCGTCTCCGTCGAAGCTCACGCCTTCGGTCAGGGTTCCCCAGAGCGACGTGAACAACACGGCGTGGTCGTCCTCGACGAAGCGCTGGCGGAGATCCTCCGCCGCGGTGCCGGGGCGATCGAGGTAGACGGAGGTGCCGTCCTCGAGCTGGATGGCAGGCTTGTCCGTCCCTGGCCCTGCACCGACGATCGAGCGCACGCCGGTGAGCAGATCGTGGTAGCGTTCAGCCTCGCTGTAGCTCGGGAAGAAGGCGAGCGCGTTCCCGGGCGTGAACTCGACTGTGTCTCGCAAGGCTGCGGCGACGGTCGCCTGCACCTCGGGGTCGTCGCGGTCGCTGGAGAACAGCGGCGGCGTGTCGACTGCGAACGTTCGGCGATGCTCCTCGGGGAAGGAGAGTCCATAGGCCATCGTTGCGGGCTCGTCGAGCCCGAGCACGTCTTCGAGGACGTCGAAGGGGCGCAACGTTGCGCTCATCAGCACGGTCGCGTGGGTTTCGGCAGTGAGATCGCCGGTCACCGAACCCGGGAGACAGGCGAACAGCTCGGCGCGGCCGTATATCTCGTCGGTGCTCTGATCGCGCCGGACGCCGAGCGTCGGGTAGTAGCCCGGATCGGGAGCGCCCTCGAGCCAGCGGTCGAGGAAGCCCGCGGCCTGGAGCGTCTGGCACTCCTGGCGCTCGTCGGCGTCGCCATCGCGATAGGCTTCCTCGTACTCCGAATCGAGCTCCTGGCCGAGGGCGACCGCGTCGGCGAGGTCGTCCTCGACGCCGCGGCCGGAGTACGCCTGGAGGAAAGCAAGGGTCAGGTCGTCCCGACGGTCGTCGTTGTCGATCGACACGTCGGTCCAGTGCTCGCCGACCTCGCCGAAGCCGAGGCCACCCTCGTAGCTCTCCCGGAGCGCGGTGAGGAACGGTTCGAGCACGTTGGCAGCGGCCTCCGTCCGGGGATCGGGCGTCGCGTCGAGCTCGTCGAGTGCGCGCTCGATCGTGCGCTCCGAGCAGGTCTCGGTGGCGTGCTCGCGGGCCGCGTCGGCGACGTTGTGGGCCTCGTCGAAGACCACGATGACGTCCTCTGGATCGCAGTCGAGCCAGCGAAGGAACGCCTCCCGGATCTGCGGATCGAGCAGGTGGTGGTAGTTGCAGATCGCGAGATCGGCCGAGTCGACGCCCTCCTTGAGCAGTTCGTAGCCACAGAAGCCGGCCGTCTGTGCGCGCTCGTAGATCTCGTCGGGCGTCCGGACGTCGTCGTAGAGCCACTCGTAGAAGCCGGTGGCGTCGCGTTCGAGGTTCGCGCGGTAGTACTCGCAGGTGGCGGCGTCGCGAAGCTCCTCCAGATCGGCCTCGACGGCCTCGAGTTCCTCGGTCACGGCGCCGTAGACCTCCGCAGCGTCCTCTTCGCCGGCCTGCGCGCTGGCCTGGAGCGCATCCGCTCGTCGTTCGAGCTCCTCCTGTTCCTGCTCGGTGTCGACGAGATCCCGCGTCGCGTCCCGGAGCACCTGACACTCCTGGTAGTCCACGTCGACGTGGCACATCGACCCCTTGCCGCGGAAGACGACCGCGCGAAGGTCCTCCTGCTCGGCGATTCGCCGGGCTTCCCGGACGAACTGCCGCTGTTGCTGGTGGACGTTCGTGGTGATGACGGCGGTCTTGTCGGTCTCGCTGGCGTGCTCCAGCGCGGGCGCGAGCGCGGCGAGTGTCTTCCCGGTCCCGCAGGCGCCTTCGAACGTGACGTCCTGCCCGCGTGCCAGCGCGTTGTACACCCGGTCCATCGCCTCCCGCTGATTCTCGAAGGGCTCGTCGTAGGGGAAAAACCGGGTGTAGCCGTTCGTCGACGCCACGGTACTATCTGGGGAGTATTTCGACGCCGAGCCGTAAAGCGTTCGCGTCCCGCGCGGCGAAAGTGAACGAACCGCGGCTACTGGCGACCACAGGGCGCGCCCCGCTCTCCCCCACCGTCCAGCGGGGTTTCGCGCTCGGTGATCCAGGAATCCGAGTGGGACTGAGCAGGATCCTCGATCCTGCGAAGGTCGGAAGAGCTTGCTCTTCCGGGACTGGAAGGGGCCGACCGATCGCGTTCGCTCACGCCGCAAGCACTGGAACGAGCGACCAACGGGAGCGAGTGAAGCGCGTCGTTCGAAAGGCGCGAAGCGCCTTTCGTGACTGAGCGGGATCTTCGATCCCGCGAGGTCGACGAGAGCTGTGCTCTCGTCCGATCACGAGAGAGCTCCGCTCTCTCGGACGACAGCAAGTGAGCATGCGCGAGCGGGAGGGGGCTTCCAAGGCGGTCCTGGCGGTGGCGTCGTTCGTTCTTTGCAACCCAGTCGCGAGGACAGAACGCCCAAGGCCTTCCGGTGCTCATCCGCATGTATGTCGCAGCTGACCCTCCTCGGAACGCGCCTCGCAGAGGAGGGCCGCGAGTTCGTCTATCAGGGTGAAACGGCCGCCTGCGAGGGCTGTCCCTACCGGAGCCAGTGTCTCAATCTCACGGAGGGCGTGAAGTACGCAGTGACTGCGGTCAGGGAGAACACCCAGAAACTCGACTGCGCGGTGCACGACGACGGCGTCCGGGCCGTCGACGTCGAGCCGGCGGCAGTCACCGCGAACGTCCCGAGTACGGGCGCCTACGCCGGGAGCAGCACCTCGCTGGCGGGCCCGTGCCCGCACACGTCCTGTCCAAGTCACGAGCTCTGCGAGCCCGACGGCGCGGGGTTCGAAGATAGCCACCAGATACAGGAGGTGCTCGGCGATCCACCACACGACCACTGCGAGCTGGGCCGAGAGCTGACGACAGTACGGTTTAGAGCAGACGACGAGTAAACGTCGACGAACTCGCAGGCTAGCTTTCGATCGAGCCGACGCGCTCGGCCGCGTAGCCGTAGATTCCCTCGTACCCCTCGGCGGACATGAGCACGGGGTAGAACGGCTCGTCGGCGACGATCTCCTCGTCGTCCGCGGCCGCGAACGCCTCGCCGGTGCCGACCCGCTCGAAGTTCGCCGCGAGCAGGTCGTAGTCCGTCGCGGCGGCCTTGGGGACCGAGCGGGAGAGGCGATAGACCGGAAGGTGCGTCCTGCGCTCGGTCTCACCGGGGAGTACACCGGTCGTCTTCAGGAACGCGTCGACCAGGAGTGCGGCGTTCTCGGCGGCCCGCTCACTTCCCTGGTGGCCCGCCTCGACCTCGACGACGTTCGCGACGTCGAGCAGCCGACCGTCCGTGAACTCGCCGGACGTGACGAGCGCGTCGACGGGGAGCTCCGGCACGATCTCTCGGGCGATATCGTCGACCTCCGTCGTGATCGCGAACGGCTTGGGGTAGGACTGCGTGGAGTGCAACGAGAAGGCGAGAGTGCCCTCGAGCTCCTCGGTGAGCCTGGCGGCGAGGCGACCCTCGTGGGTGTCGGCGTCGTGACTGCCGGGGAAGGCCCGGTTGAGGTCCTCGTCGAGGTAGCGCTCGTCGGCTTCCAGCGCGGCCTCGTTGGCGACGATCAGCTTGACCGGCCGCTCGACCTCTGGTGGGTCGTCCATGAGACCCTCGACGGCTCGCTGACCCGACGGCTCGTCGCCGTGGATTCCGCCGACGACGGCGATCTCCGGTTCCCCATTCCCGATCGTTTCGACCCGCATTCGAGGCATAATCGGCACCGTAGGCTGTTAGGCCATTCGGTCGCGAGCCGCGCTTGCCGCGAGCGCCAGGGGCCGCTCAGTGCTCCAGCGCCTCGACGTAGGCGTAGTCGGCGTCGTTGGCCTCCGAGATCGTGCCGTCCAGCCGGAGCTGCCAGCCCTCGATCGCTTCTGGGTCCTCGAGCGCTCGCGTCAGCTGGCTCCGCACGTCGAGGAGGTCGACGCCGTAGTAGTCTCGCGGGAGCTGTGCGAGGTAGTCCAGGGCAGTCTCGAACAGGCTCGCCATCCCGGCGTCGTCTTCGAAGTCGTGGTGTTTGTACGCGCCCGCTGCGACCTGGACCATCCCGTGCAGAAAGCGGCTCTCGTCGGTGCCGTTGCCGTAGTTGTACCACTCGTCCTCGAAGCAGTCGTGGGACTCGTGGTAGTCGCCGGCGTTGAACAGCGCTACGCCGTGGACGGTCGCGCGGCGGAGCGTTGCGTGTTCCCAGTGCTCCCCGGCGGCGTTCCAGCCGGTGGGGTCGCCGGCAGGAGCTGGAACGTCCGGCGCGCGGGTGTGGTCATTCATCTGGGATCCACGAAAGAAACCGGGACGCCGGCCGCGGCGTCATTCGTCCTCCGAATCGCGCCCTGTCGAGGAGGAGGAGTACCGAGGGAGCCGGTCGATCAGCCAGCGGGGGCCCTTGTATCCGCGGGCGGTCTTCGGTCGATCGGACGTGTCCTCACGACTCATGTCGAAGCAATTGCGCTCCGTGAGATAAAAACCTGTGCCGGTTACAGGAGTAGTTGGTACAGTCCGGCCGCGATTCCGGTCAAGCCAACGACGAGCAATCCCTGCGCGACGAGAAGATAGGTCCCGTTCGACGCAATCTCGTCACCGTTCTCCTCGATCCACTCGCCATAGCTCGAAACGACGACACGCTCGATAGCAATCTCTGGTCGTTCCCGTGCTGTGACATCGTCGATGAACCCAGGACCGACCCCGTAGCTCGGCCGATCCACCGAATATGTGAGGACGGCGCATGCAAGCGATGCCAGCAGCAACGTACTTCCGCCGACCAACCAGGGGTTCACGACGCCAGCAGGAGATTCGGCGAGTGAAGCTGCCGAGAGCAGGAGACCGACAATCAGCGCATCGACGCGCGCCGTTGCCATCGCTTTCCGGTCGGTCTCGTGCATCGTACGCAGTTGTGCATCGACTACGTGCCGCGATTCCTCGCGAACGACGCCGAGATCGCGCTTGGAAACGGCAGTGGATTCCTTACCTGGGGCGTCATCCGGCGACATTGCGGAGTATTCTGCTCGGTTCCTGTCATAAACATCAGGGAAACCACAGACTGGTTATCGGAGCGCCGCCACCACGTCCTCGCCCTCCAGAAACGGGATTCCGTGGCGCTCGGCGTACTCACGCGCACCAGCGACGGAGAGTTCCTCCCCGGTCGCGTCGTCGAGCATCTCGCAGACGACGACGGCGGGCGGGATTCCGGCGGCATCGGCGAGCGCGACCGCGAACTCGGTGTGGCCGCGACGCTCGGCGAGCAGTTCCGGCGCTGCCCGCAGGAGGTGAACGTGACCGGGGACGCGGAAGTCGGCGGCAAAGGCGGCGGTCGGATCGGCGAGCTCGCCAGCGTCGACCGCGTCCGCGAACGCACCGATCTCCGAGATCGTAAGCGCGCGGTCGTCGTCGGTGACGCCGGTGTAGGTGTCGCGGTGGTTCACCGTCAGCGAGAAGGAGGGGCGGTCGCCGTAGGCCGTCTCGTCGCCGGAGGCTGCGGGATGGTCGACGGCGTCGGCGTAGTAGGGGAGGTCCGCTGCGTCGGCGACCGTGGCAGCGAGCGCCACGCAGATCAGGCCCCCGGCGTCGTTGCGCAGTTGTGCGAGCGCGTCGGCGTCGACGGCGGTCGCGGGGTAGAACAGATCGGTCTCCCCCTCCCGGTCGTCGGCGTCGTGGACGCAGACTGGCTCGCCGGCACGGACGGCCTCGATCGCGCGCTGGAGCCTGGCGTTGGAGGCGTCCGATCCGGTCGCGCTCTGGGGCCCGTCCTCGCTGCGGGCGTCACTCCGGCCCATCTCAGGTCCCCCGGACGGTGACCGTGACGTGGTCGCCGTCGTCGAGATCGATCTCGTCGCGAAGCCTGTCCGACGCGATGACTTCGAGCTGGTCCTCGTCGTGGTGGGTGCGCTCGGGCGCGATGACGTGAGCGCCGTCGTAGGTGGGCGCATCGTCGTCCTCGGCGGCGCCAGCGTCGGGATCGGTCTTGGTAATCGTCGCGGGGTAACAGACCGCCGGACCGTAGGTCCGCTCGTCGTCCTCCCAGCCGTCGATCGGCACCGGATCCATGGCGTCGAGCGCGCCGCGGCGGCGCAGACTCGCCTCCGTGAGATCGACGTTGAGCGTGCCCGGGAACGGCTCGTAGCCGAGACGCTCGCGGAACTGCTTCATGTAGCCCGGGAGCGTGATGTAGTGGCGACCCTCGCCCATGCCGCCGGTGACGGTGCCCAGCAGGGCGACGCGAGAGACGCCCTCGAAGATGCGCCGGTAGTCCTCGTACTCGTTTCGCAGTTCGCGCTCGCCGTCCTCGGTCAGCTCGACCCACTGGCCGTCGCTGACGGTGTCGCGCACGAGCAGGCCTGCGTCCTCGAGGCGCTGGAGGCGGCGAGAGGCCGTCTGCGTGGAGGCGCCGACGGCGTCGCCGAGCGCGCCACAGGACGTCTTGACCTCGCCGTCGAGTCCGCCCTCGAGGGCGAGCAGCTTCAGGACCGCCAGCTCGTCGTAGCCGACCGCACTGCGTGCGGCGTTGCTCATACCGGTCAGTTGCGCCCGATCGCGCATAAGCGTGCCGAATGCGTGATGCGTCCAGAAATTGGGACGGCAGTCCACAGGTTCAGGAGGGATGCCGCGGCGAGGGGTTCGTGGTCCCCGCTGGGCCCCAGCCGGCCGATTGCGGCCGTCACGGCCGCCGCAGCGCTTCACCGGCTTCGGCACCGGAGATCGCCGTACACAAGCGTGACCGACTCCAAGATTTTCACTTTCACTCCCCTGTAAACGGGGGTTTATGTCCCATCCCGCCCGAGGAGAGTGTATGGCAGCAGACGCTGACCTCGAAGACCTCCCGGGCGTCGGCCCGGCGACCGCAGAGAAGCTGACAGACAACGGGTTCGAGTCGTTCCAGAGCCTCGCCGTCGCGAGCCCCGGCGAGCTGTCGAACACGGCCGACGTCGGCGAGTCCACCGCCGCCGACATCGTCAGTGCAGCGCGTGAGGCCGCCGACATCGGCGGTTTCGAGACCGGGTCGGCCGTCCTCGAACGCCGCGAGCGCATCGGCAAGCTCTCCTGGATGGTCGACGAGGTCGACGAACTGCTCGGCGGCGGCGTCGAGACTCAGTCGATCACCGAGGTCTACGGTGAGTTCGGCTCCGGCAAGTCCCAGGTGACCCACCAGCTCTCGATCAACGTCCAGCTCCCCAAGGAGCACGGCGGACTCCACGGCTCCGCCATCTTCGTCGACAGCGAGGACACGTTCCGCCCCGAGCGCATCGACGACATGGTTCGGGGGCTTCCCGAGGAGGCCCAGAAGGCCATGCTCGAAGAGCGAGAGATCGAGGGCAGCATCGACGACGACGAGACGATGGACGCGCTCGTCGACTCGTTCCTCGAGTATATCCACGTCGCGAAGGCGTTCAACTCCAACCACCAGATGCTGCTCGCTGAGAAGGCCCTTGAGCTCGCCGGCGATAGTCAGGACGACGAGTACCCCGTCCGCCTGCTCTGCATCGACTCGCTGACCGCCCACTTCCGCGCGGAGTACGTCGGTCGTGGCGAGCTCGCCGACCGCCAGCAGAAGCTCAACAAACACCTCCACGACCTCGACAAGGTCGGCAACCTCCACAACACGGCCGTCGTCGTCACAAACCAGGTCGCCTCCAACCCCGACTCCTTCTTCGGGGACCCGACCCAGCCGATCGGCGGTAACATCCTCGGCCACAAGTCCACCTTCCGGATGTACCTCCGGAAGTCCAAGGGCGACAAGCGGATCGTCCGCCTCGTCGACGCCCCGAACCTCGCCGACGGCGAGGCAGTCATGCGGATCGAGGGCGGCGGCCTCAAGCCTGAGTAAGAGGACCTTTTTTCCGCTCGGGTGTCCTCGGCCGCTCTTCGAGCGGCCTGCGGGCACCGCTCGCGCAAAAAATCTCCGCCAAAAAAGGGCGCGCCTCACTTCGTTCGGCGCGGAGAACCCCTCGCTCCCTTACGGTCGCTCGCGGATGCTTGAATCGCAGCCACGTCCTCCCCAACCGATTACGCTGCTCACTCACTTCGTTCGCTCAGCGGCTCGCGACCGAGCCAGTGCGCGCCGACGCATTCCACCGGGCCCACGCTATGACCGGAAGCAGACACTGGGTGGGAATGGAAGGGGCCGACTGGTCGCCGATACTCGACGACGCAAGCACCACAGCGAGGGAGCGAAGCGACCGAGCGAGGAGCGCAGCGTCTTCGCGAGCGCAAGCGAGCGAATGGCTCGAGAGTCGCAGCCCGCGAGCGAAGCGAGCCGGAACGTCTCTCGGCGAGTCAGGATCGGCGAGCAGGAGGGGGCTTCCAGGCGGTTATCCGTCCAGAAGCGAGAAATCGTCGCAGTTTAGCGGCAAGCGAGCAATCCCGAACTCGAATGGACAACTCTCGGGCCGCGACGCAGGAGGTCTACGATCACATAGCGGCCCACTTCGCGGAGACGCGCCGATACCCATGGCCGGAAGTCACGGAGTTCCTCGAATCCACAGCCGGCGGTACGTTCGGAATCGACGTCGGCTGCGGCAACGGCCGGCACCTCCCGCCGCTCGCCGAACGGGTGGAGCAACCCATCGGCCTCGATATCAGCACCGAACTCCTCGACGTCGCAAGCGAACGCAGCGACGTCGACGCCGACCTGCTCGCTGGCGACGCCGCGAGCCTTCCCCTCGGCGACGGAACGGTCGCCATCGCGATCTCCATCGCGACGCTGCACCACCTCCCGAGCCGCGAGCTCCGGATCCAGAGCCTCGACGAAATTGCGCGAGTGCTCACGGACGATGGGGAAGCGCTCGTCTCGGCGTGGAGCACCGAGGCCGACCGCTTCGACGCAGAGGAACGGGGCTCCGACGGGAGCGGCTTCGATGCCGCGATTCCGTGGGAACTGCCCGACGGCGAGACCGTCGATCGGTTCTACCACGTCTACGATCCCGACGAGTTCGAGGCGGAGCTCGCGCAGAGCGATCTCGAGATCGTTGACTCGCAGGTCTCTAGCGGGAACTGCTACGCGACAGTGGCGCCGGAATCGTAGGCGGTCGCCAGAGACGCCACCCCCGCCGCTCGGGTCAGTGTCCGTCGAGCCACTCCTCGATCGCGTCGGCCATCGCACCACGACGGTGGATCTCGCCGGCGTCCACGTCGACGACGGTGCTCTCGGTGCCGGGCGTCTGGCCGGCGTCGAGCACCGCGGCGACTGCCTCGTGAACGGACTCGCTCAGCGTCTCGACCTCGCAGACGCTCCCGGTCCCGCTCACGTTCGCGCTCGTGGCAGTGATCGGGGCGTCAGCGGCCCTCAGCAGGGCTAGCGCCAGCTCGTGATCGGGGATGCGAATCCCGACGCGATCCGTTCCGGCGGTCAACACGTCCGGCACGATTGCCTTCCGCTCGACGACGACGGTCACTGGCCCGGGGAGAAACTCGTGCATGAAGCGACGCTCGCGGGCAGTCGGCATCGTATACTCGAGCGCCGCTTCGACGTCGGGGACGCCCAGCGAGATCGGCTTCGAGCGATCCCGTCGCTTCACGTCGAAGACCGCTGCAACGGCGTCAGGATCGGTCGCATCCGCGCCGAGTCCGTAGACCGTCTCGGTGGGGTAGACCACGAGGTCGCCACGGTCGATAGCGGCCGCGGCGGCGTCGATATCGCCGTCAAAAACTGGTTCACCGCCCGCTGGAGTGGGCTCGGACGGACCGTCGTCGGTCATCGACCACCGATCGGGGCTCCTCGCGCAAAAGCAGGTGGGATCGACGCGAGCGGGGGTGTCGTGGCGCTACAGATCCGCCAGTTCCTCTTCGACGTGGTCGTAGGGCGGGAACTCTGGCCACTCGTCCGCCACCCAGGCGTACTGCACGGTGCGATCCTCGTCGATCAGGTAGACTGCGGGGCGGGGCTCGCTGACGCCGGCCATCCCATCGAGATCGTTGACGATGCCGAACGCCTCGGCGACGCCGTTGGCGGGGTCCGAAAACAGCGACGCGTCGATCCCGCTGTCCTCGAGCAGATCGCCGTGCTCGTAGGGCGAGGAGATCGACAGGCCCACGAACTGGGCGTCGAACTCGTCGATCCAGCCCCGATCGTCGATCTCGCTCCAGACGTAGGTCGCGGGGAAGGCGCCGTCCATCGAGTGGAAGATCAGAGCAACCGGTCCATCGTCGGTGAGCTCCGAGAGCGAGACGTCCTCCCAGAACTCGTCGTTCACGAGCGGGCGCTCGAAGTCGGGGGCCTGGTCGCCGGCCTCGACGTAATCAGTCTCGGGCAGGTCGACGACCTCGAAGTCGGGCATCTACGCGTCACCTCCGGCGGCGCGGCCTCCGTCGGGTACTGTGTGGCCACCGTCCGTCAGCACGCGGTCGCCGCCCTCGCCGTACGTTCCGTCGAGATACGAGACGATGTTCCCGCTCTCGGCCATCGTGACCCCGGTGGTCTCGTCGACGATGACGGGCACAGTCCGCACGCCGGCGACCCGCTTGACGACGTCGCGATCGCCGTGCATCGGCTCGACGAATCGCGACTGGAAATCGAGGTCGAGTTCGTGCAGGCGGCGAACGACCCGCTCGCAGTACGGGCAGGCCTGAAGGCGGTACAGCGTGATCGGCGGCTGCTCGTCGGTCGATTCGGCTGGCATGAGCGATCGTTGGGGCGAACGGCGGGTAAGCCCATCGGCGTCCCTGACGTGTTGCCGGTGACGTGAGTCGCTCGCAGTCGTGCGGACGCGATCGGGCCCAAACGTTCAGGACCCAGCCCCCGGAAGCACGAGCTCGTGGGCGAGCACGCGCGCCAGATTCAGGACCGCCTCGCCGAGCGGCTCGCCGCCGCACTGCCCGACGCCGAGTGGACCGTCGAGCGCTCCGTCGGTGCCGATGGTGGCGGGGGCGGCGGAGGCGGAACGCCCGTCGACGTCGTCGGAGAGTCCGAAGAGCGGCTGGTGCTCGTCGAACTGGAGTGGCGCCGTGCGGATCCGGCCAACAACACCGCCACACTGTTTCGCCATCTCGCCGAGGGCGGGGCGCTCCGGAGGACGCTCGAGGACCGGGACGCCGTCGTCGTCCAGCTGTTTACGAGCTACTACGATCTGGCCAGCGGCGGTGTCTCCTCGAAGCGAAAGGACGCGACGTTCGTCGGCGCAGCCGCTGAAGAGTATCTCGAGACCGTAGCCTACCAGCCGATCGACCTTCCGATCGATCCGCCAAATGGCGGCGGGACGCTGCCCGACGGCTGGAGTGGCGCGGTCGATGCGGCAGTCGAATCGATCGTCTCCGCGGTCGGCGGTAGCGGCCGCGAGTAGCGGTCTTATTCTGCGGTCGGCGGTTGCAACCGTCGGTAGCGGTGGTTGCTCGGCGGTCGAGGCTCCATCGTCGGTAGCAGTCGTTACTCGCCGATCTCGATTCGCTGGCCGACCTCCTCGGGCGCCTCCTTCGGGAGCGTGATCCGGAGCACGCCGCGCTCGTCGAGGTCGGCCTCGATCGCGTCGGCGTCGACGGGATCGGGGAGCCGAACAGTTCGCTCGACGGCGGTTCGGCGCTCGTTGCGAACGAACTCGGTTTCGACGCGTTCCTCGCGATCGGCGGCGATGGAGAGCCGCCCCTCGGAGTAGGTGAGATCGAGGTCACCCGCCTCGAAGCCGGGCAGTTCGGCCTCCACGGTGAAGGCGTCGTCCTCGTCGATCACGTCGACGGCGATCCCGCGGCCCATCGCCGCCTGGCCGTCGAACTGGGACTCCATCCGGTCGAACAGTCGCTCGAGTTCCGCGAACGGTGTGCGTGCCATGACGTTCTGTCCTTCGTCCCGGGGCGTAATAAGCATCGTCCGACGGCGAGGGATCTATCGACGAGTGCAGAAGCTGAGAAACCCAACGAATGCTGTCCCGCTGCCACTCACTCCGACAACTCGACCACGCCAGCGTCGAGGAGATCGGCCAGCACGGCGCGAGCGTGGCCGTCCGGCGAAACGGAGTCGTAGACGCGCCAGACGTCGCCGTCGAGGAGGACGAAGGTCGTGCGAGGGGCGGCCCCGCTGTTCGCGTCGACGTCGAACGCGTCGGCGACCGTCGCCTCGGGATCGGCGAGCAGATCGAACTCCAGACCCTGGGCGTTGCAGAAATCCCGGTGGGAGTCCACGGAGTCCGTCGAGACGCCGTAGACGGCCACGCCGGCGTCGCGGTAGCTATCGATCTCTGCCTGGAACTGGTTCGCCTCGGTCGTACAGCCCGGCGTGTCGTCGCGAGGGTAGAAGTACACGACCGTCGGCCCGTCGGTCGAGGGGCTGACGACCTCGCCGTCCTGATTCGGAGCGGTCACCTCGGGCGCTGGGGCACCGGCGTCGAGAGGCATATCCGGGCGTACCGACGCCGGAGGCTTACCGCCACCGGTTCGCGGAGGATCGATCCAGGCGGGGAGAACCGATCGCGGTCCCTCGGTCGCGACGCTCAGTTCTGGGTGACGTTCGTCGCCGACATGATGACGTCCGCACCGGCGTCCGCGGGGTTCGGGTAGGCCGACCCGCTGACGGTCACGCAGTCACCCTCCTCGACTCCATCGGACAGGCCAGGAACGAAGGCGGAGCCGCTCCCGTCGTCGATGGCGTAGGAGTTGCCCTGCTGAGCGCCTTCCATGTCCGGCGACGCCAGTGCAACGACCTCACCCGTGAAGCTGACCTGCTGACGATCGGTCATATCGGCGCCTGCGACCGAGGAGATTTTGGTCTCGCCGGGGCCACAGCTACTCCCGCCGCCACCGCCTCCAAGTGCGCCACAGCCAGCGAGCGAGACCACGAGAACGAGTGCGAGTGCGATGCCAACCGATCGAACGGATCGTCCGCGTTCCATGCACAACTGACAGCCGACCGCTTTCCTAAAATTATCGGTGTTCGTCCGAGAACCAATCGTCGGTGTCCGACCGGATCGGTTCAGACGACGGTCTCGACGTCGTAGGAACCAAGCTCCTTCACCCACCCGTCCTCGGCGATCGCACGAATGTCGTCGAGGGCCGCCTGCGTTCGGTCCTCGTAGAGCCCCGCCGAGATGTCGACGTGGAAGACGTAGTCGCCGAGCCGCTCGCCGCTGGGACGGGACTCCACGCGAGTGAGGTTCACGTCGCGGTTGGCGAACGGCTCGAGCAGCTCGAGCAGGAGTCCGGGGTAGTCCGTGTTCGGGTAGACGACGAAGGAAGACTTTCCACCGGCGTCGGTGGCGTCGTTGGGGCCCGCGATCACGAAGAACCGCGTCGAGTTCGAGGAGCTATCCTGGATGTCTTCGGCGAGCACCTGCAGGTCGTCACCGGCGTTGGCGGGGTGGCCGATCGCCGCGACGGTGGGATCCTCGCGAGCGTGCGCAACGCCGCGGGCGGTGGATGCGACGGCCTCGCGGTCCGCGTCGGGATAGTGATCGTTGAGATAGCCCCGGCACTGTGCAAGCGCCTGGGTATGACTCTCGATCCGGTCGAAGGAGTCGGTCTGGGCCAGCAGCGCGTGCCGGATTGGCGTCACGATCTCACGGACGACCGCGACCTCGCTGTTCGCGAGCGCGTCGAGACTCTCGGTGACGGAGCCCTCGATGCTGTTCTCGATCGCGATGACGCCACGCTCGAACTCGCCGCTCTCGACGGCCTCGACGATGGCCGTCACGGATTCGCGAAAGGCGACGCTCTCGTCGACGGCCTCTGCGGCGCGATGTGAGTAGGTTCCCTCGGGCCCGAGCGTGACTGCGGTCATGGTCGCGGGTTCTCCGTGTCGGGACAAAAGCCCACCGCCGTGGGTTTTTGCCCTCGCAGTCCCTTGGATCTCGCAGTGAGCCCACGCACGCGGGCACTGGACGAGGCCATCTTCGGCGTCGACGTCCACAGCGGGGACGTCCGCGGCGACGCACCGTCCTATGCGCTGGTCGTCCTCGACTGGGGGACCGACGACGGCGACGTAGCCGGCGGCGATGGATCTGCCGACGCCGATGCCGAGAGCGGCCGAGCGACCGCGTCCGCTCGCGACGCTCCGTCGATCGAGCGCGACGTCGTCACCCACCGGAAGCTCCGGCGGCTGATCGCCAGCGAGGAGCCCGCCATCATCGCGACGGACAACGTCTTCGAGCTCGCGACCGACGCGGACGACCTCGTGCGCTTCCTCCGGGAGCTGCCCGACGGAACGCGACTCGTGCAGGTCACCGGCGACGAGCAGCCCGAGCCCCTCTCCCGCGTCGCCAAGCGCCACGACGTGCCCTACGGCAAGGATCCGATGCAGGAGGCCGAGGCCTCGGCGCGCCTCGCCGCGGCGAACGTCGGCCAGATCGTTTCGGCCTTTACGAACACGACGAACGTCAAGGTCGCCCGGGGTCGCTCCACCGGGGGCGGTGGCGGCTGGAGCGAGGACCGCTACACCCGAAAGATCCACGGCGCGGTCCGCAAACGGAGTCGGGAGGTCGAATCGGCGCTCGACGACGCCGGGCTGGACTACGAGCAGGAGATCACCGAGAAGTACGGCGGCTTCTCCCGATCCGTGTTCGAGGTCGAAGCCAGCCCAGAGGAGCTACCGATCGGCCGCGAGCGCGCCGGCGACGTTCGCATCGAGATCGAGCGCGAACGCCGGGACGGGATCGAGTTCGAACCCCTCGCGAAACGTCGGGATCACGTCCTCGTCGGCGTCGATCCCGGAACGACGACGGCGGTCGCCGTGGTCGGTCTCGACGGGGAGATTCTGGACGTGCTCTCGACGCGGACCGCCGACACCGCCGCGGTAATCGAGTGGATCGTCGAGCGTGGCCGGCCGATTCTCGTCGCCGCCGACGTCGAACCGATGCCCGAGACCGTCGAGAAGCTTCGCCGGAGCTTCGACGCAGCGGGCTGGATCCCCGAATCGGATCTTCCGGTCGACGAGAAGCTCCACCGCGCGCCCGATCACAGCTACGACAACGACCACGAGCGCGACGCGGTTGCCGCCGCGCTATTCGCCCACGACGATCACGCCGACCAGTTCGAGCGGATCGCGCGGAAGGTCCCCCGAGACGTCGATCACGGCGAGGTCACCGGCCGGGTGCTCGCCGAGGACACCTCAGTCGAGGCGGTGCTCGCGGACATCCGCGAAGAAGCAGGAGACGATATCGACGACGCGGAGGACGGCGACGACGGTCACCAGCCACCCGAGCGCACCGAGGAGGAGCGACGGATCCACGACCTCGAATCGCAGGTCGAGCGCCTGCAAGAGCACGTCGCGGAGCTCGAAACGACAATTTCCGAGAAGGACGACCGCATCGACGATCTGGAGTCCGACCTCGAATCCGCACGCAGCCGCGAGCGCCAAGAAGTTCGCGAAACTCGGGAGGTGACCCGCCTCAAGCGCCGGAACGAGGCCCTCGAGCGCGACCTCGAGAGCAAGGACGAGACGATCGCGGACCTCGAAGGGAAACTCGACCGGCTGAAAGCGCTCTGGAAGCTCGACCACTCGAACTTCGCCGACGTCGACCCTGAGAAACGCGGGCTCGTACCGGTCAAGCCCGTCGACGAGTTCACCTCCTCCGCGATCGAGGCAGCCCACGAGACCTACGGCCTCGCCGAAGACGACGTGATCTACCTCCGGAACGCCGGCGGCGCAGGGCGGTCGACCGCCGAGACGATCGTCGATTTCGGTCCGCGAGTGGTGTTGCTCGGGACCGGGAACCTCTCTGAGATCGCCGACGCCGTCTTGTTCCAGGCCGACATTCCGGTCGGGCCGGCCGACGACGTCGCGATGCAGGAGGTCGACGAGCTCGCTGTCGCCCGCGAGTCCGACGTCGAGGCGGTGATCGACGACTGGGAGCGCCGGGCGCGCGAGCGCGAACGCGAACAGACCGCCGAGATGGTCGACCAGCTGATCAGCGAGCACCGCGCCGGCGATAACGAAGCCTGACAATCGCTGTTCGTGGGGTGGGTCGGCCTCTGTGAGTAGCGCTCCGAGGGGACGGGGTCACGGCAACTAACAGCTTGGAAGCCCCCTCCCGCTCGACCGGCCGCGACTCGTTGCGCTCCTCAGTCTGTCGCTGACGCTCCCTCCTTGCGGTGCTTACGTCGTCGGGGCCGGATCGAGAGGTCGGCCCCTTCCAGTCCCACCCGTCCATTTGCTCGGGCAGCCGATACAGCGATCGGAAGTGCGGTGGCGCGCGTTTCGGCGGTGAGCCGAGCGGAGCGAGGCGAACCCCGTCGGAGCTTGCTCCGACGGAAGCGCGAGCAGCCGCGTAGCGTGCGAGGTCTTCGTGAGCGAAGCGAACGAAGGCTCGGAAGACGAGCGGAGCGACGTCTTCCGGTGGACGACCGAGCGTACGCGAGGGAGGAGGTTGGGGAGGACTGAGGATGCGGTAGGCGGTTGGGTGGGACTGAGCGAAATCTTCGATTTCGCGAGGTACGGAAGATCTCCGATCTTCCGGCACTTCGAAAGGGGCCGGGCGTTCACGGCGCGAAGCGCCGTGAGCTCGGGAGAGCCGTGCTCTCCCGGTGCTCGGCTGTCCCCGGGCGATGGAAGTACCGCAAGGAGGGAGCGAAGCGACTGACTGAGGAACGCAGCGAGCCCCGGGAGTCACGCGAGCGAAGCGAGTGTGACCTCGTCGGAGCTTGCTCCGACGGCGCATCGAGCGCTCGGGGGCTTTCGGAGGCCACCATCGAAGAACAATGACAACCACACCCCGAATTCGAACCAAACCTCCACCCAAAGAACCATGCTAGTCGGCGACACGCTTTTGCGATCCGGACCGGAAGACGGCGTACATGACGCTTGCAGAACGCATCGACGAGTTTCTCGACGCCCTGAAAATCTGGGCGCGAGGACTCTACCACGGCATGCTCACGCACCCGGCCTACGAGAAAATCGAGAAGGAGGCCGAGGATCTGGAGGATGCGTTCATGCTCGCCTGCTTCCCGGACGCCTTCGGCATCCCGAGCCCGGTGTCGTACTACACCGCGGAGCTCCTTCCCTTCCTCTCCGACGAGTTCGAAGCCTGGCAGCGTCGGATGTGGGACCGCGACTCGCTCGTCGAACGCAAAGGCCAGCAGTACCACTTCTGAATGAACGGACCAGTCACTGGAACGACTGCGTCGGGGGATCGCTGATGGCGCGATTCCGCTTTTTCGGCGGGAAGGGCGGCGTCGGGAAGACGACCGTCTCCTCCGCATACGGGCTGAAATGCGCGAACGCCGACCTGGAGACGCTCGTGGTGTCGACGGATCCGGCCCACAGCACCTCCGACGTGTTCGACCAGGCGTTTTCCGACGATCCCGCTCCCGTCGAAGGGCACGACCACCTGCACGCGATGGAGATCGATCCGGAGGATGAGGTTCAGAACCACCTCGGCGAGCTCCGCAGCCAGCTCGGCGAGCAGCTCAGTCCCGCGATGGTCAACGAGGTCTCCCTCCAGCTCGAGATGGCCCACCAGACGCCCGGCGCCTACGAGGCCGCGCTGTTCGACCGGTTCATCGAGGTGATGCAACAGTCCGACCCCTACGACCGCGTGGTATTCGACACCTCGCCGACGGGCGGAACGCTACGCCTGCTTGCGCTTCCGGAGCTCCTCGAGGGGTGGATCGACCGGCTGCTTCACAAACGCGAGAAATCCATCGACTACTACGAGAAGGCAGCCATCGGGGAACAGCAGGCTCGCCGGATGAAGGAGGGCGATCCGATCCTGAAACGGCTCACCGAGCGCAAGGAACGGTTCGCGTACGCTGGCGAAACGCTCCGCGAGCAGGCCACCTTCACGTTCGTCCTCAACCCCGACGAGCTATCGATCCGGGAGACCGACCGGGCGATCGGCGGCATCGAGGACACGGAGCTGCGCGTCGACGGGCTCGTCGTGAACAAGCTGACGCCCGCGCCCGACCCCGAAGAGGAGGGCCGCGGAGCGACCTTCCTCCGGGACCGCGTCGACACTGAACGGGAGCGCCTCGAGGAGATCCGCGCGGGATTCGCGGTACCGGTCGTCGGCGAGATCGAGACGCGAGTCCGCGAGGTCAAAGACTCACTGCTCGCCGACGTCGCCGACGAGATCGAGATCGATCCGACGGCCGAGATCGCCGCGGGAGACTGAGTAATCGACGCCGTCGGTCGCAGAGCCGGCTCCGGAATGAAGTGGTTCTCACTGGCGCGGCGGACTCGCTGGATCTGGCCGTCTGTGCTGGGCCACGACCACACACACACACACACACGATTTTGGATTCCCGATATATATCGCGCGAATCGTGCAAAGAAATATCAAATTAAATGGATTATATTTATGAGCATGATCTTCATGATCGTACCCGTGGTATGTCATGGCAGGGGTAATCTGGATCGTGGCGCTGGTACTCGCGTCGTTTACCGTCGCGTACTTCACGTACGGTCGGTATCTGTCCCAGTTCGTCGAACTGGACGACAGTCGCGACACGCCAGCCCACAAATACGAAGACGGTCAGGAGTACGTACCGGCCAAGAAACCCGTGTTGCTCGGGCACCACTACTCGAGCATCGCGGGCGGCGCCCCGATTGTGGGGCCGATTACGGCAGCGATGATCTGGGGCTGGGTCCCGGCGTTCCTGTGGGTCGCGATCGGTAACCCACTGCTGGGCGCAGTCCACGACTTCACGTCGCTGTCGGGGAGCTTGCGGCACGAAGGGAAGTCGATCGGCTACATCATCGGCGAGTACGTCGGGGAGCGAGGGAAGAACATGCTGCTGTGGTTCGCCTTCCTCCTCATCATTCTCGTCGTGGCGGTGTTCGCGCTGGTGATCGGCGTCGCGTTCAACGCCTACCCGTCCGCAGCGACCGCCAGCATGCTGTACATCACGCTGGCAGTGCTGTTCGGGTTGTGGCTCTACCAGTTCGACCTTCCCTTCGCGGCGGGAACGGTGTTGTTCGTCGCAGGCGTGTTCGCGTCGGTCTGGGTAGGCGTCAACTACCCAATGGCACTGTTTGGCACGCAGGACGCCTTCGGTAACGCGAGCAGTGACGTGATCATACTGTTCGGCGACTCCGGGCCAGGGTTCCTGGAGGTGCTCAACAGCACCAACATCGGCGCGTGGCTCGTCGTCACGCTGATCTACGGCGGGATCGCGAGCGTTCTCCCGGTGTGGATGCTGCTCCAGCCGCGTGACTACCTGTCCTCGTTCCTGCTGTACACCGGGGTCGGTGGGGCACTGCTGGCAATCGTGGTCGGCACGTTCATCACCGGCGTCGATGCCTCGACCAGCGGCGGCCAGGCACTCGACCTCACCATCGAACTGGACATGTTCTATGGCTTCATGGGAGACGGCGGGCCGTTCGCCGATAGCCTCCCACTGATGCCACTGTTCCCACTGCTGTTCGTCACCATCGCCTGCGGGACGATCAGCGGATTCCACTCGCTGGTGTCCTCGGGCACGACGGCAAAACAACTCGATCAGGAGTCCGACGCCCGCCTGATCGGATACGGTGGGATGCTCGGTGAGGGGCTGCTCGCCTCCGTCGCGATCGCGTCGGTGGCGATCATCGCAGTCGCTCCCGAGGGGACGACCGGCGGGATCGGGCTCGCACTCCCGAACTTCGCGACTGGTGGTGGCGCGATTCTCACCACGCTCGGGATCTCGATGACGTACGCGGCGCCGTTCATGGCGCTCGTGCTCGCGAGCTTCCTGCTCACCAGCATGGACACGGCCTGTCGGCTAGGCCGGTATATGATGGAGGAGATCGTCGGCACGCCGGAGACGACCGCAGAGGAGTTCGCGGCGAACCGCTTCGCGAACACGAGCGTCATCGTCGTGTTGGCGTTCCTCCTGGTCTACACCGGTAACTGGGAGGACCTCTGGACGCTGTTCGGCGGGGCCAACCAGCTGCTGGCCGCGATGGCCCTGCTGACCGCGACCGTCTGGATCGCCAACTGGGACGACACGAAGCAGCTCGTCTCGACCGGCGTCCCGATGGCGCTGATGACGGTGGTCACGATCTGTGGCCTGCTGTGGACGACGCTGTATACGGTGCTCGGGGGACGCTTGCTCGGCGAAACCGCCGACGCAGAAACCGATATACTGGCACAGCTCTCCGCGGTTGCACAGCTCGCGATCGGACTGACGCTGGTCGGTCTGGCGCTTGGCCTCCTCTGGATGGGCTACAACAACATCACGGAGGTGAGAGATCTGGGCGGCGAACGCGTCGCCGCAGATGGTGGCGATCCCGACCAGCCCAGTGACGACTGACGCCACTACCCGCCAACCGGACATTTTTCGGATCCACGGGATGCGAGTCGTGACTCCCGACTGCCGTGACGCGTATGCCGCCGGCGTCTGAGGGGGACGTATGACGACCCTCGAAACGTGGACGCTCGGGATCCACATCGCCGCTGGGACGTTGGCCGTCCTCTCGGGCGTAGGAGCGCTCGCGGCGACGAAGGGCGGGCCGCGACGCCGTCGATCACAGACTCAGATCTGCAGCCGTCGCGAGATCAGCCCGAGGAGGCCCCGCTCCTCGTTCTCGATCGGTTCCCAGAGCGTCAGCGCCTCGCGCACGTCGGCCTCGTCGCTGGCGACCAGCGCCTCGCGGTCGGGCGCGACGACCGCGACGTGGACGTCGTAGTGGCCGTTGTACCCGTATTTCAACAGCGTGCGCTCGTCGGTTCCCGCGATCGTCTCGCGGACGTCCTCGGGAATCTTCGGAGCGACTAGCACGAACGTGAAGTCCGTGCTGTAATGCTCGGGATCGGGATCGATCCACTCGTCGGCGAGATCGTGGCCGAGTTCGAGCAGTCGGTCGATCTCCGCGACGGTGGCGGAGCTTACCCGGCGGAGGAACAGATGTTCGTGGGACTCGTGGTGAGCGAAGGAGATCGAGGGGTGGAGCACGTGTTTCTGGCTGTGGAGCTCCATCTCTCCGTAGAGGTCGAAAGACTCGCCGTGGACTGTGCGATCCTGCTCGAGATCGTAGTTGTGGAGGAGTCGGCCAGCGACCTCGTTGACGTACTCGTCCTCCCACTCGGGGACGTCGGCAAAGGGATCCGCCTCGTCGCCAGCGTCGGCATCCCCGTCCACACCGGCGTCGAGGTCGGTTCCCGTTTCTGTCTCGGCGTCGGGGGAGTCGCCAGCGCCGCTCATGGCTCGTAGGGGTGGGCGTCGTTGGCCGACGGCGCGCCGATCGCGAGCACCTGTGCCGGCTCGTCCACGTCTTCGGCGACGTAGGCTCGCTGCGGGCTGTTCGGTTCCACGACGATCAGCTCACCGGCGTCAGCGGCGAGGTCTTCCTCGGGCGTCTCGAGGGAGAGAGTGCCCGAGAGCACGTAGAACAGCTCCTCCTGCTCCTCGTGGTAGTGGTACGCCAGCGGGATCGTCTCGCCCGGTGCGGCCTCGTAGACGTGCGCCCCGAGGTGTGTGAGTCCCACAGCGTCGCTGATCGATCGCCTGCTCGCCTCCCGGTCGGGATCGTCGGCGGCCGGCAGTTCCGCAGGATCGATCACTGCATATCCCATGTGTGAACTTGTGTCACCCCGAGGGTACATAGCTTTGGCCCCGAGGGACGACGCAGAAGGGGAAAAGAGCCGGCAGATACCGAAGCGGCAGACAGTGAAGCGGCAGATGCTCGCGAAGCGACCGAACGGCGCCGCGCCCCTATCGGAGCAGATCGAGCAGTCCGGTATCGCCGGCCTCCGACGCGCCGTCGTCGTAGGCGCCGCGCTGGAGGATCGCCTCGTACTGCCGACGAACGGCCTCGATCTCGGCGTTCTTCCGGTCGATTTCGTTCTCTAGTTGGCTGACACGCGAGCGGAGTCGGCTCACTTCCCCGTTCCCGTTGATCTCTGCAGCGACCTGGGCCGCAGCGGGTCCGTCCCCGTTCCCGCCTGCGGTTGTTCCGTCCTCTGGAGGTGCTGACATGGCGACACACCGTCACGGGTCGGGTGGTCAAAAGACTTTGTCAGACGGTCGTCACACGGGAGTCCCTGCTGGCGATTCTCCGCCGAGTTGGGGGTCGTTCGGGGTCGCGGAGCGACGGTGGTTGGAACGGCTACTCACCCAGATGCTCTAGCACGCCTTCGGTCGTGCCGGGGACTGACTCGGGCGCCGCACCCGCAGCGGCCGCAGCGTCGGGATCTTTCAGCAGGTGGCCAGTGGTCAGGCAGACGACCTGCTCGTCGTCGGCCACGACGTCGCGGTCGCGGAGCTCGCGGAGGCCGGCCAGCGAGGCCGCGGAGGCGGGCTCGACGCCGACGCCCTCCTCGGCGAGATCGCGCTGGGCCTCGGTGATGGCCTCGTCGTCGACGGCGACGGCGGTTCCGTCGGTTTCGCGGATCCCCGGCAGCGCTTTCGGCGCGTTGACGGGGTTGCCGATGCGGATCGCGGTCGCACGCGTCTCGACGCTCTCCCAGCGCTGGATCTCGTCGGCGCCGTTCTCGATCGCCTCGACCATCGGCGCGGCGCCGCTGGCCTGAACGCCGGTGAGCTTCGGCACCTGCTCGGGCTCGAGCTCGCCGGCCTGGACGAGTTCGCGAAAACACTTGTACAGCGCAGCGGTATTGCCCGCGTTACCGACGGGGAGGACGATCCGATCAGGATACTCGCCGAGGCGCTCGCGGTGGGCCTCGAGGATCTCCAGACCGATCGTCTTCTGGCCCTCGAGGCGGAAGGGGTTCAACGAGTTCAGGAGGTACGCCTCGCCCCGGTTCGCGAGATCCTGCACGATGTCGAGACAGACGTCGAAGTTGCCGTCCACCTCGAGAATCCGCGCGCCGTGGAGGCTCGCCTGCGCGACCTTCCCGGCAGCCACCTTCCCGGCAGGCAGCAGAACGAGCGTCTCCATGCCCCCGCGGGCACCGTAGGCCGCCAGCGCTGCGGAGGTGTTCCCCGTCGACGCGCAGGCGAGGCGATCGACGCCGAGTTCCTTCGCAGCGCCGACGCCGACGGTCATCCCGCGATCCTTGAAGCTCCCGGTGCCGTTCATCCCCTCGTGCTTGACGTGGAGCGAGTCGACGCCGACTGACTCCTCGAGGCGAGGGACCGAGTACAGCGGCGTGTCGCCCTCCTCGATCGAGACGTGCTGAGGGACCGGCAGGGCCGCCTCGTATCGCCAGACGCCGGATCCCGAGAACTGATCGAACGTCGGCGGGTCGGCGTAGCGAACTTCCAGAAGGCTATCGCAGTCGGGGCAGGTGTAGACGACGCTCTCGAACGGAGCGAGGGTCTCCCCGCAGTCGATGCAGGCCAGCCAGACGCCGTCGTCCGCGACGTCCGGCGCTGCGGCCGCGGGCTCGGTCAGTGAGAGGCTCATTGGCAAAGCATTGCGGGCCGCGGGCAAAAGCGAGGCGGTTCCGCGATTATGGACTTGCGGACCAGATCGTTCTCGAATCGCCCGCTTCGACCATGCGAGAATCAACGCCGCCTCGAAAGCCCCCTCCCGCTCGACGATCCTGACTCGCTGCGCTCCTCGTTCGTTCGCTACGCTCACTCACTGCGGTGCTTGCGTCGTCAGGTATCGCCGACCGGTCGGCCCCTTTCAGTCCCGCCCGCGAGGTGGTGTGGTGGGTCATCACCCCAGTGGATCCTCCGGTCGAACGAAGCCGGCTGCCGACCCCACGCGCCACGCTCGGTGGAGCAGTCCACCGAGCTACGCTCGCCTCAGATCACCACAGGGTGGGACTGGAAGGGGCCGACCGCTCGTCGAGGTAGGCGTAGCAAGCACCGCAACGAGCGAGCAGAAGCGAGCGAAGTGAGGAGCGCAGCAAGCGTACATCGACGAGCGGGAGGGGGCTTCCGTGGGCGGTCGCAGCGGCAGTATGCCGGGTGCCAGCCAAGACCGCATCCCCACTATTCACTCCCGATCGTCGGCGTCGAACTCGTCGATGACGCCGTGGACGGTCTCGGTCCAGGCGTCGAGCGCCTCGTGGAGCAGCCCCTTCGCCTCCGGAAGCGGGACTGCGGTGTACTGGTAGACGTAGCCACCGGGATCGAGCAGCCGGCGATCGCGGCTCACGAGCCCCTTCTCCAGCAGCGCCGTCAGCGAGCGGTTCACGTTGGAGCGATCGCGGTCGAGCACGTCTGCGAGCTCCTCCGCCGTGGTGCCGGGGCGATCGAGCAGCGCGAGATACGTCCGGGTCTCGTGTTCCTGAATCCCGAACACGCACGTCATCACGGCGTCGAACGCCGGATCGGACGCCTCCATCAGCGACGCCATGTCGTGATCGGGCTCGCTCATGAAATCCGGTTACAGCCGATGGGACCTAAGCGTGTTCACCGCGATCGGTCTAGTGGCGAGTTCGGTGGCCCCAGTCGCGTCAGGAATCGCTGGCGTAGCCGTGTTTCTCGATGCACTGCAGCATTTCCTCGCGGGTGTCGTGCGTGTGCAACGTCGTCGGCGTGTCGCAGTAGTACTGGTCGCCGTCGTGGCGGAGCGTGACCTCGTGGTCGTCGCCGAGGACTTCGGTGCTGACGACGACCGATCGACCCTCCCCGAGCGCGACCAGGATCTCGTCGGCGGTCACCTCACCGGCGTCGACCCGCAACGGTCCCGTCATACGCCAGCGATAACCGGGGATCCACTTCGTTCCTCCCATCGCCGACCCCGATCTCTCCCCCGAAACGGGGTATTTTTACCCGACGCAGTCGGAGATAGTTGGCAATGCCGGTCATTCCGTGGGACGTCCTGGGCTACACCCTCGGGCCGACGGTGGCCCTCGTCGTGGTGTTCGCCCTCGTGACGGGCTGGCTCGGCTACGCCCGCGCAGCGCTCGATCGCGACCCCGTAGGCCGAGTGATTGAGCTCCTGCCGTACGTCAGCGTCCTCGCAGTCGTACTGCTGTTCAACGCCTATCTCCGCCCCCGTATCGACGATTTCTCCTCGGCGTTCGCGGTGAACTTCACTCACGAAATTCACGACTTCGAAGGGAACCTCGTCGCACACCTCCAAGAGGCGATCCCGGAACCGATGTTCCTCTACTTCTCCGCAGTGTACGTCATCGGCTACGGTGCTCTGCTGATGTACCCCCCAATAGCATACATCGTCCTCGACGACGTCGTCAAACCCGCCATGCTGTTCGTCGCCTACGCGGTGAACTACTTCGTCGGCGCGCTCTGTTACATCGTCTTCAACGTGTTCGGCCCGCGCAACCTTCAGGTCGGCCGGGTTCGACAGCCGCTGTTCGAGGAGTTCCCCGAGGTGATGTACATCACCAGCGCGATCAACACCAACTCGAACGCGTTTCCGTCGCTCCACACCTCGATGGCGGTGATGGTGCTGGTCTTCGCGTGGTACACCCGCGAGGAGTATCCGCGCTGGCTGGCGATCGTCGCTGTCATCGCACCGAGCGTCGTCCTCGCGACGATGGCGCTCGGCATCCACTGGTTCACCGACGTCATCGCTGGGATTGGGCTGGCGCTACTCAGCGTCGGTACGGCCCAGTGGAGCGTCGCCCTGTACCGCGGTGACGGCGACGACGATCGGCGACCGCTCGATCCGGTCAAGCTCTAGCCGGCGAGTCGGCGCGAAACCAGCAGCCATCGGGCACTTACTCGACGACGGCCGACGCCGATACCCCACGTAGACCGATCGACCGGGTGCGCCAGCCATCGCCGGCGTCGACGAGCACGGTCCCGTCCCTCGCGACGGCGAAGAGAGAACTGCCGTCCGCGGCGTAAGACACGTCGGCAGCTGCGGCCCCGGCCGGCCACTCGACGGACGACCACTCGTCGTCCTCGCGTGCGAGGAGCTCCCCATCGGACCAGGCGTGGGCCGCTGGGGCGGTCGATCCGTTGCCGGTCGATTCCTCGTCGGTGGCGTCGGTCGATCCGCTGCCAGTGTCGTCAGTCGATCCGCGACCATAGTGATCGGGCGGGCCGCCGGCCGTCACGAGTTCGAACGCACCGGATCGCTCCTCGGTCCAGCCTGGACCGAGCCGAAAGAGTCCGTCGCCCGTCGCGGCGAACGGTCCCGGGCCGGCACCACCCGTCGGAACGGCGACGTCACGCACGTCGTCGAGGCCGACGTGCTCGATCGAGGACGGGCCGGCACGGTAGACGCCGTCGGGTGTCGCAAGCAGGGCTCCGTCAGCGCGCCGAACCGTGGCCTCACCGATATCGGCCCAGTCGACGGCGTCATCACCGCGATCGGCCCCTGCGTGCTGGAGCACTGCCGAAAGCGAAGCGCGGCGAACGATCCCGTCGCTGCCGGCCGCGACGACGGCAGCGCGGTTTTCCGTTGCAGCGTCCCGCTCGCTGCCGTCAGCGATCGCTACTGCCTCCGTCGCGCCTACGCCAGTGCGTGCGGTGCCAGCGGTTGCCGCGACGCCGTCGTCTCCGAGCGCGACGAGTTGCAGATCGTTTTCGGTCGCGACGAGCAGTCGGCCAGCACCGGCTGGCACGACGTCGTGGACCGGCGTTCTGAGCGCCAGCCCGAACTCGCCGATGACGTCCGCCGAGAGGCCGACGATCGCGAGTCCCTGCTCGGTTGCGACGGCGAGGCGCGTCCTGCCGGCGCTCGCGTCGTAGACGCGCTTCTCCGCGATGTCCATGTCCGTACGTGATCAGAGAGTGGACGAAAACGTTCCGTTGGCGGCTGCAGCGGGGTCGTCCTGGCGATCGTCTCCGTCCGGAGAGGTGGTCACCGAACGGTGACAGTCAGAAAACGCCTCACTCAGTGGGCGTCAGGACGGTCCTGACGACGCGTTCGTACCCCAGCAGGTAGATGCCGGCGTACAGGAACAGGAGACCGAGCAGTCCGAACCACGCGGCAGTCTTGAGTTCTCCAGCGGTGAACCTGAGCATGCTCTGGAGCTCCACGAACAGCCCCAGCAGCGTCAACAGCGTGGCGCCAGCGAGTGAGACGGCGAGTTCGACGATCGAGTTCATCGCCGGAACCCAGCTGCTGGGCTATTATCACCTTTTCGGAGCGCTCAGCCGTGTGGAGAGCCACACTGGACGGCATACTGGAGCGTCGGAGTACGAAAGCGAACTACAACGGCGCTCGGCACGGCACGAACGACCCGAAGCCGCCGGTCGACGTCGCCTCGGGATCAAGCGGCCGGCCCTCACGTGAGGTGATCGGCAACGTCCTCGATCTGGCCCCGGCAGTACGGACACCGGTAGCTCGTCGAAAACCCGTCGGACTGCGTGACAGTGTTCGCTTCGAGTTCGTGCATCGCGACCTCACGATCGCACTCGGGGCACGAAACTTTCGGCACGTACGTTGGTTCCCGACCACGGCAAAAAAGCCCCCGATCCGTGCGTCGTGCTGTCGGTTCACAGGGAATGCTCGCGAGGAGAGATCGCGAAGAGAGATCGCTCGTCGAGATAGGGCCGCAGAGAAACGTGCCGAAGGCTACCCTCAACGCTCGAGGCGGTCGAGAACGGCATCCGCCTCGTAGGCGAGCCGGATTTCTCGGGACCGTCCGCGCCCCTCGAGATCCGCGTACTCGGTCTCGACGATTCCGAGCTCGTCGAGCTTGTTGACGATCTCGGAGTACCGGGTGTAGCCGAGATCCGTCGCGTCCCGGAACGCTTCGTAGACGTCGCCGGCCTGCTCGCCGTCGTGTTCGGCGAGCACCGTGACCAGTTCGGCCTCCGAATCCGACAGCGTCCGGAGGCTGTGCGTGAGGTGGACGTATTTCGCGGCGTCGAAGGCCTCCTCGACGTCGTCGAGAATGACCTCCCGGCTGCCGCGCATCTCGGCGTTGAGGCCCGCCCGGCGCAGGAGGTCGAGGCCGACGCGGACGTCGCCGCTCTGGGCGGTCAGCTCCGCGACGCGATCGAGCACCGGCTGCCCGACGACGCCCTCGTTGAACCCCCGCTCGACGCGTGCGCCGAGAATATCCATGAGTTCGGCCTGCCCGTAGGTCGGGAAGTAAACCTTCTCGGGGCGGAAGACGCTCTGAACGCGGCCGTCGAGCGCCTCGATGACGTCGAGATCCGGATCCGAAGAGACGACGAACACGCCGATCTTGGCGCCGCCGCGCTCCTCGTGGGCACGTAGCATCGAGTAGAGCGTGTCGGAGGCCTCGTTCTCGTAGAACAGGTAGTTCACGTCGTCGAGCGCGACGACGAGGATCTCCTCGTTCTCGACGAGGCGCTCAGTGATCTGACGAAACAGCTTCTTGAAGGAGACGCCCGACGCCGGCGGCTCGTAGTCGAAGACGTGCTCGAACAGGCGGGAGAAGACCGCGTAGCGGGTGTCGTTGACCTGGCAGTTCACCCGAACCGTCGAGACGTCGGCGGCGGCACCCAGCTCGCCGAAGAGCTTGTGGATCGCCGTCGTCTTTCCGGTGCCGGGCGGGCCGCGCACCAGCGCGTTCAGCGGCCGTGATCCCCGTACCGCGGGCCGAAGCGCGTACTTCAGACTCTCGAGTTCGGACTCGCGGTGTGCGAACGTCTCGGGCACGTAGTCGATCTCGAAGACGCGCTCGTCCCGGAACACCGTCTCGTCCCACGCGAGCATCCCCTCATCGGGGTCCCCATCCATCACTTTCACCACGCTTCCCAGTGGCCTTAAGCTTTCGGCGTTGACGGCGGCAGGAGCACGCCTTCCTGCGATATGCTACTCGCTGGACGAGTGATGAAAACGAGAAACTGATAGGCGGCGATGCCGCCGAGCGGAGTGCCAACCGTTCGAGTCGAGCCACTACCGATCTCCGTCCACCAGCCGCTGGCGCCGACGGGCGGCGACGAACGCACCGCCGAGCGCGGGCACCGTCAGCGCGCCGAGGAGCCAACCGTACTCGCTGCCGTAGCGCCGTACCGAGGTCGCGGTCTCGGACTCCACGGCGAGCGTGCCGGCCCCGCTTCCGCTGATGGCGATGTCGTACTGCCCGCGCTGGTCGAACGATCGCTCGAAGGTCACCTGCCCGGTCGCACCGGGCGCGACCTCGACGGCTCGCTCCGCGACGACCACGCCACCGACCGACAGCTCGGCGACGAACGTGTCCGTCTCTGCGCCGTCGTTAGTCACGTCCGCGGTGACCGTCGTCGTCTCGCCGGGCTGGATCGCCGCCGGCGATAGCGAGGCGTTCGAAACCTCGAATCCGCCGCCGGACGCGGGCTCGGTGACCGTCACCGTGCCTGCGGTCAGCCATCCGAAGGAAACCTCGAACTCGCCGGGCTGCTGGAAGGTGCGCTCGAAGGTGACGGTCCGGGTATCACCCGGATCCACGCCAACAGTTCGCTGGTCGACGACCGTGCCGTCGACGGACAGGCGAACGGTGTGTGGCTCACGCGTGGACCCCTCGTTGTAGATCGTCGCAGACGCGGTCGCCGACTCGCCGACCGTGATCTCCGTTGGCGAGACGTCCGCGTCAACGATGGACGTCGAGGAGTCGTCTTCGTCGTCTTCGTCGGTCTGCGCGACGACGGTGAACTCTCCGCCGTCGACGTCGTCGAAGCTGTCGACGTAGACGCCGACCCGAACGTCGCTGCCGGGCTGCACCGTCCGCGGCTCGCCAGCGTCGGTGCTGGGATCGTCGCCCCAGTAGAAGGAGACGCCCGGTGCGTCGCTCTCGACGCTGATCTCGGCTGACTCCGACGCCGTGACGCCGACGGTGAACACGCCGTCGACTCTGGTCTCGGCGTCTTCGTTGAGATCCTCGAACGTCAGCGCCAGCTCGCCGTTGCCGTTCACGTCGGCGTACTGGCCGTTGGATCCAGACGCCGGCGAGAGGGAAACGACGGAGCCGTTGGCCGCGTCCACGGTCGCCGCGGCGGTTTCGGGACTTTCCCCGGAGTCAGCGCTGGCCGCCGCGCCCAGACCGATCACTCCCGCCGCTATCAAAACTAGGGCGAGCACGAAGAGGTGTGATCTGGTCATCTGTGGACGTCATGTGAATAGTTGGCGTGCGGTGCCGAATCGAAGAGTACGGTGTGGTCTACGTGTCGGCTTCGACGGTGAGCGTCACGTCGTAGGAATCCGACGAGAGATCGTCGGTGTTGATCTTCAGTGCAACGGCCTGAGACTCGGTAGCAGGGAGGTTGAAATCCGAGGTGTTCGCGGTGATGGACGGTGCATCCCCGGAGGTTGTAACGGAGATATTGACGTTCGAGATATCTTCCCCGTAGTTATTTTCCACAGTGAACGCCGGTTCGATATCGAAGGTCGCGTTCCGGTTCAGCTTGTTCGCGTCGATCGTCAGCTGACCGTCCTCGCTGGTCACCCATTCCGAGTTACCGGCTTCCAGACCGATAACGGCGTCCGAGTCGTCGGCCGTCTCGATACTCACGCTTCGGTCTGCCTCTGCAGTTGTGAACGCGCCAGTTCCGAACAGTGCGCCGCCCGCGATCGTCAGTACGCCCAGAATAACCAGGACGTTGCGTCGAGTTGCTCTCATGTTGAATCGTGGTTGTGTAGTCGTCGGTTGTCACACGCGTCCCGATATACTCCCCCGGGCCACGCGGTGTAATCCATCCATACCACCCCACCCCCTTCGTATTGAGCCGCTTGAACGACCGCAAGGTGGGCTTGAAACAGGGTGATTGGCCGGCGATTAGGTAGAAAGCCCTGCTTGAAACCCCACGCCGTCCCCGGATCGGGCCGGAAGCACTTTGTGTCGGGCAATCCACGCCTGAAACCACAGTGGCGACGAGCGAGGCTGGCGACGGCGGGCCGAATCGAGACGAGGTGTTCGACCTCCTCTCGAACCACCGCCGGCGCTACACGCTGCACTACTGCAAGCAGGCCGACGAGCCAGTGACGACCTCGGATCTCGCCGAGACCGTCGCAGCCTGGGAGCTCGACAAGCAGGTGAACGAACTGACCTCCGACGAGCGCAAGCGCGTGTACACCTCCTTGCAACAAACGCACCTTCCGACGCTCGCAGATGCCGGGATGATCACCTACGAGGATCACGAGGTCGAGCTGACCGACGACGCCCGTAGACTCGAGGTCTACATGGACATCGTCCCGGAGGGCGAGATCCCGTGGGGCATCTACTATCTCGGCCTCTCGGCGGTCGGCTTTGCGGTGCTCGGTGGCGTCTGGGGCGGCATATTGCCGAGCGGCGGTAGCGTCTCGCCGCTCGGTTGGGCCGGACTGGTCGTGGGGCTGTTCGCCGTATCGGCCGCGTTCCACACGTACTCCAGTCGGCGGCATCGGCTGGGAGATCGTGAACGACCGCCGTGACGGCCGGTCCAGGGGAAGGAGAGTAGCAGTCTATGGCCGTCGCGATGGAGAAGTTAGTTGATGGAAACGGACGCTATCAATACGATGCGTCGCAGTCGTACTGGACATCGGGCACGACGATCGACCCGTCGTAGACCTCTATAGATCCTGAAGCCTCTGCTCGCAGAGTCACATCGCCAGTACCGCTCGCCGTCGCGTTGTCAGAGCAGGCGAGGACGACGGTATCTGCTTGGCTAGGATCCAATTGGGCAGGATCTTCACTGACATCTAGCGTGCCATCTGCCGTACCTTGAATGTTGGCGACCTCAAAGGTGACCGATGAGAAGGATCCATTGTACCGATTCTGAACGTTTGTAACCTCTTGAGACTGATCGACCTGGCCGCAAAAGATCCAGATGCAAAAATAATTCGACACTTCGCTTCCGTCGTAGGTCACCTCCGTCGCAAGATACGATTCGCTATCGGCGGCGACCGACACCGACACGTCGCGATCAGCGCTGGCGCGGTCGAACGCACCGGTGTGCGCTGCCCCAAATGCGAGCCCCGTGGCGACGAGTGCGAAGCCGACAACGAGGAGAATCCGGTTCATTGGTGCCACTAGACTCAGATGTACTCGGCAGCAATGATATCGGGCGACATTCGATAACAGCACCTCGAAGGCCAATGATATTAAATATTCTCGCCATCAGGGACGATTTATCGAGGGAGAGAATCCGTGAAACGCCGGACGTTCGTCGCGAGCCTCGGCGGGCTCGCCGTCGTTGGAGGGGTGACGTTCGGGAGCGGCGCATTCGATCAGGCTGAGGCGACGCGGGGGATCTCCATCTCGACGACGGTCGACGACGACGCGCTAATTCGCCTCGTTCCCGGCCCAGGGGACGACGGCAACTTCGTATCTGGCCACGAGACTGGACCAGTCACCATCGAGATCGACGCGGTCGAAAATGGCGCTGAGCCAGGGAACGGCGTCAATGATGGATCGGTGACCGCGTTCCCCGAACTACTCCAAATCCAAAATCAGGGATCGGACCCTGTCGTGATTTCGGCTGAGGAGCCGCCGGACGCCGGCATCGTGTTCTTTGGAGAGGAAGGGTTCGACGGCCCAGATTCGATCGCCCAGCTCGAAGCGACGTTGACACCGGGTTCGAGTACGAACGCCGGGCTCGCCGTGGATGCAGGATACGGAACCGACCAAGTTCCTGGGACGGTCGCGAATGGGGATTCTATCGAGGTCGTGATTCGGGCCGACGCAGAGTAACTGTCAGCGAGCAGACCCTCCAACGCCAGCAGAGGGACTGATTCACCCGGAGACCAGGTAGGGGAAACGCTACAATCCCGTGCAAAATGCAGCCTCAACTCGTTCGTGATAGCCTTTGACGAGGCTGTTCTGGGCCAATGGGGTTAGGTGCCTTCGGATAGTAACTTGCACTCAAGCGGGCCGTACGCGCTGGGGCTCGACGTCGGGGGAGAATGAACAGGCGAGTAGCGTATCTTGGGCTGGCGTTCGTGCTGTGTGGAGCCGCGCTGCTCGCCACGCCGACGTTCGGCTTCGAGACGATCGCTGCAGACAGAAGCGCCCAGATCGAAACGACCAACGACGCCAACGCACTCGTCGGCTTCGAAGCGACGGACGAGTCGATCAATAGCCTTGGAGATACGGCGACGGTCTTCACGCTTCGGAACAACGCTGAGGAGTCGCTCACGTTTTCCGTAGAAACAGAAATCGACGACGCGGGCAACGTCGAAGTCGACACGCCCGGTGATGGCGAGGTAGCAGCCGGACAAACGACTGACGTCGTCCTTCGGTGTAACGGCGACAGTGGCACCGGCACCACAACAGTGACGACGACCGTTACAGAGGCAGCCGGTGAGTCGATTACGGTTACTGGCGCATCGTCATCGACGACGATCGACTACCAGTGTACAGACAGCGGCGGTGGCGGACCGCCGGGGAGCGGTCCGGCGAGCTTCGCGGCGAACGATCCGCAGTACGTCGGAGGCCAGTGGACCCAGCAGTTCGAGATCAACATTGCTGATCTCAAGAACAAGGGCGGATTCACGATCGATCTGAGTGATGCGCAGGCCAACGCCGGCGTCGACTACAGCGGTGCTTCCGCGACCATCACCAGTGGACAGGGGTCGCGTGATTTCGAGTTCGACAAAAACGAGTGGACGATCACGTACACTTCACAGGGGAAAACCGACGGCCCGTTCGTGATCGAAGTGAGCGGGATCGAGATCACCAGCGATCAGGACGGGGGTGCTTCGTTCTCGACGACGACCGGAGAGAGCGGCACGGATGCGTTCGCTGTGCCAGCGATCGGAAACGACGGCAATACACAGACGGACGGTGACCTCGTCGTCGAAGACGGAACGAGTGCAAATGGCGACATCGATGCCGGTGGGACGGTTACAATCGGCAACGGTGCGACGGCGAACGACGACGTCAACGCTGGCGGCGACGTCACTGTTGGAAACAGTGGAACGGTGCACGGTGATCTCGAGTCCGGCGGCGACGTGACCCTTGGCCCCGGGGCGACGGCGAACAACGACGTATCCGCCGATGGGGCCGTGACCGTTGGAACTGGAGCCACGGTGCACGGCGAGATCGAAGCCGGCGGAACGGTAACCGCCGAGGCTGGCTCGACGATGAACAACGGCGTGAGCACTGACGGAGACGTCTATCTCGCGGACGGGGTAACTGCCTGGGGAGAGATCGAAAGCGGGGGAACGGTCTACGTCGGCTGTGACGTCAGCTATACAGAAGGTAACGTGGACGCTGAGGGCGGCGTGGTCTCCACCTGCGAGAACTGATTCGGCTGTAGTTCAGGCGGAGAGTGCTCACTCCTGCTCAACGGGCCGCCCATCCTTGGTCCGAGGCGCGACGTGATCGACGTACTCGTCGACGCTCGGCTCATCCACGCTGACCCGCACGTGAATCTCGCCCAGCTCGTCGGGCTTGCCGACGGCGAAGTTCACGACGCCGACGAAGGCTGGCTGTTTCTTGAGGTCGAAGGCGATCGTGTCGCCCCGCTGGTTCGCGTAGAACTGGTCCCGGGCGGTGTCGAGGATTTCGCGCTCGTGGAGGAGTTCGGAGAAGTGCTCCATCGAGTGGGCGGTGGCGAGGAGTTCGCCCTCGTGGTGCTCGATCTCGGCGGTGGGGAAGATCGTCCGGATGGCGTCGGCGACGCGGTCGGTGACCTCCGTGGGGTAGACCGGTGCGGTGATCTCGACGTCGACCTTGTAGACCGAGTCCCCCGGGCCGGTGGCCGCTGCAGATTGGTCCGAACGCGGAGCGTCGGCCTGAGAGGCGTCCGCGGACGAAGCGCCATCGGCTGTGGAATCGGCGGGGGAGGAATTGTCGTCGCTCGTGGCGGCATCGGCAGCGCCGTCGACGTCAGCGTCACTGTCCGGGGCGACCTCGTCGTCAGACGTATCCTCGGGTGCGTCGCCGCCATGTGCTGCTTCGGACGCGTCGTTGGCAGATTCGGCGTCGGTCGCATCGTCGGCGGATTCGGAAGCGGGCCCGTCGTCGGCTCCCGCCCCCGCGTTCGATCCCAGCGGCTCGTCGGTCGTCGCCTCCAGAATGCCGCGGATGCGCTGTTGGAACGCGGCGAGAGTTTCGGTGTTCGTGATCCGAACGTCGGCGCGCTCCATCGCATCGTCCATGCCGAATCCGCGTTCGCGTTCGTCGCGCTCCTCGAGTGACTCGCCGTCGAGATTGTCCCGGCCCCTGTCGGAGAGTCGTTCCTTCCGGAGATCGAACGGTGCCTCGATCGAGAGCAGCGTGAAGGAATCGCCGAAAGCGGCCTCGAACTGGTCGACCTCGACGCCGCTCCGGACGCCGTCGACGAGAACGAGATCGCTGTCCTCGAGCGCCTCGCGAATCTGGGGGAGAGACGCCTCGGCGATCGCGCCAGGACCGTTCTCCTCACGGAGCGCCTGCGCGACCTCGCCGTGGTGCTCCGCAGGGTCGAGTCCGCGATCCCGGCACGCCTTCCGGATCACGTCGCCCATCGTCACCACCGGCACGTCGAGGGATTCGGCCAGGTTCGCGGCCTCCCCTTTGCCGCTCCCCGGCAGCCCCACCGTCGCGATGACCGTCATTGGGCAGGGGTAGCGCCGTGTGGACCTTACGGCTTGTTATCCCGAGCGGCGGGGAGCGCTAGGGCTCGCGCCCGGTGAGTCGGTCGAGCTCCTCGAAGTAGGTCTCGCGAGGCACCTGGTAGCTGGCCCGGTAGTCGATCGCGCCCTCGGCGAACTCGGTGGCGACCGATCGCAGCCGGTCGATCGCGTCGGGGCGACGGTCGAAGCGCTCCTCGATCGCAGTGACTTCGGGTTCGAGAAAGAGCGTGACGAACCAGTCGGTCGCCGTTTCGCGTTCGGGGCCAGGCCGGCGGTTGTTCCGTCGGCCGCGCGTGAGATAGAGCGTCGGCATGCATGCCGCTGGGAGGGCGTCACCGTCGAAGACGTCCGGGCGATAGGCCAGCACGACCCGTCCGTCGTCGCCGGCGTTCCAGACCGTCCAGCCCGCCGGAGCCTCGTCCATGCGCTCGATTCGGGCGGCTGGCGGTAAAGTCGTGCGGACTGACGCGTCGAGAGGCGATCGATTGGACCGACTGAGTCCGCCGACGGCTGCGATCGACTATCACACCCTATTTAAAGTACCCAAACGGCGGTTCTGCGAGATTGCCGACCACGCTGCCGGCACCCGATCTCGATCCGCGAGAACGGGGTTAATATTGCCATCATATATCTTTTGGGGCCACGCTTATGTCGCTGGAAACCTGGTATTGAAAGGAGTATCGGTACTCCCCTACCGATCCGCCCGCCGGTCCCCGCCGAGTCCCTCGCCGTTGTGCCGTGTTCGTCGCCGCCGGGCGTGGTATGCATACCCATGTCCAAGAACGACCGACGCGCCCGCCGCCCCGGGCGGCACGTGCGCGCACGAAACAGGCCAGCCCGACAGACAACGACTACCTCCCGGCGGCGCACGACGAGTGACCGACGGCGCCCCGTCCCGAAGCCGCGTGGGCGTCACGTCGATCGACCGAGGTTCATTTGCGAGAGCGTGCCGCCGAGGTCAACGGTGCCGGTGCCAAGGAGTACGATCACGGTACCGGAGGTGGAGCGATGAGCGACGGCAGCGTCGAGCTCGAGGAGCTGAGCGCGGAGTACCAGGCGTCGATCCCGGAAGACCTGCGGGAGCCACGCTCCTTCGAGTGGTATCTCGAGCTGCTGGAGACGGAGCCCGCGGTCGCCCGAAACGCCCATCAGCGCGTCGCCGACATGTTCGACCACTACGGCGCGACCTACGACGAGGAACGCGGCGTCGTGGAGTACGCGCTCGCGAGCGAGGATCCCCTCCACGACGGCGAGAACACGTTCTACGGACGGGTCGTCCACGAGGCGATTCACGAGTTCGTCAACAAGGTGAAATCCGGTGCCCGCGGGCTCGGGCCCGAACGCCGTATCCTCCTCATGTTGGGCCCCGTCGGCTCGGGGAAATCCGCATTCGACGCGCAGCTCCGGCGGTATTTCGAGGATTACACGATGCACGAGGCGGGGCGGATGTACACGTTCCGCTGGACGAATCTTCGGGACGTCATTCCCGATCAGGATCCAGCCGACGACACGGTCCGCTCGCCGATGCAACAGGACCCGCTCGTCCTCTTGCCACAGCCCCAGCGCGATCAGGTGGTAGAACGGGTCAACGAGGTGCTCGACGCGCCCTACACCATCCGGAACGAGCAGAACCTCGACCCCGAGAGCGAGTTCTACATGGACGAGCTGCTGGCTCACTACGACGACGACCTCCAGTCCGTCCTCGACAATCACGTCGAGGTCGTCCGGCTAGTCGCCGACGAGAACAAGCGTCGCGCCCTGGAGACCTTCGAACCCAAGGACAAGAAAAACCAAGACGAGACGGAGCTCACCGGCGACGTCAACTACTCGAAGATCGCGGTCTATGGGGAGTCCGACCCGCGAGCGTTCGACTACTCCGGTGCGTTCTGTAACGCCAACCGCGGCATCTTCTCCGGCGAAGAGCTGCTGAAACTCCAGCGGGAGTTCCTCTATGATTTCCTGCACGCCACCCAGGAGCAGACGATCAAACCCCGGAACAACCCCCGGATCGACATCGACCAGGTGATCGTCGGGCGGACGAACATGCCCGAGTACAAGGACAAAAAGGGGGACGAGAAGATGGAGGCGTTCAACGACCGCACCAAGCGGATCGACGTCCCCTACGTGATGGCCTACGAGGACGAGGCCGAGATCTACCGGAAGCTGCTCGACAACGCCGACGTTCCGGACATCCACATCGAGCCCCACTCCCTCGAGATGGCGGGGCTCTTCGGCGTTCTCACCCGGATTGAGGAGCCCGATGCCGACACCGTCGATGTCTTGCAGAAGGCCAAGGCCTACAACGGCGAGGGCGACGCACTCGAGGACGTCGACGTCAAGAAACTCCGCGAGGAGGCCCAGGCGGCCGCCGCCGTCGGCGAAGGGATGGAGGGCGTCTCGCCGCGGTTCATCGGCGACGAGATCGCGGAGGCGATCATGGACTCCACCCACCGCGGGCGAGAATACCTCTCGCCGCTGACCGAGTTCGCGTTCTTCGAGGAGAACCTCGAACACCACGGCTCGATTCCCGAGGAGCGCTTCGAGCAGTACTACCGCTACCTCGAGCGCGTCCGCGAGGAGTACCGCGAGCGCGCCATCGAGGACGTCCGCAACGCGCTGGCCTACGACGTCGAGGAGATCCAGCGCCAGGGCGAGAAGTATATGGATCACGTGATGGCGTACATCGACGACGACACCATCGAGGACGCGATTACGGGCGCAGAGAGCGAACCCGACGAGACCTTCCTCCGGGCCGTCGAGGAGAAACTCGACATCCCCGAGGACCGCAAGGACGACTTCCGCCAGGAGGTCAGCAACTGGGTCTCCCGCCGGGCTCGCGAGGGCGAGGCGTTCGATCCGACGGACAACGAACGGCTCCGCCGCGCGCTCGAACGCAAGCTCTGGGAGGACAAGAAACACAACATCAACTTCTCCGCCCTGGTCAGCGCCAACGACCTCGACGAAGACGAGCGCACGAAGTGGGTCGACTCGCTCATGGATCTGGGCTACTCGGAGGAGGGCGCCCGCGAGGTCCTCGAGTTCGCCGGGGCGGAGGTCGCAAAAGCCGAACTGGAGGACGGCTGATGGCGATCGATTACGTGCGCGGCGTCGGTCGTCCATTCGAGGACGGTGGTGTCGGATGAGCGGCGAGGAGTACGTCGCTGCGGCAGACCGGTCGCTCGCGGCGGCGTACGAACCGCCGACGAGTCTCGCCGAGTACGTCGATCGGGTGTTAGAGGAGCCGAACGTCGCGGCCCACGCCGCGAAATATCTCGTGAACGCAATCGAGGCCGCGGGAACGCGCACGGTGATCGAGCGTGGCGAGGAGTTCGAACGCTACCGCTTCTTCGACGATCCACACAACGACGGCGAGCATGCGATCCTGGGCAACACGGCGACGCTGAACGCGCTGGTCGACGACCTGCGATCGATCGCCGCGAACAGAGGGAAACGCGAGAAGATCGTCTGGATCGAGGGGCCGACGGCGACGGGAAAATCCGAGCTCAAACGCTGTCTGGTCAACGGGCTTCGCGAGTACTCGAAGACCGAGGCCGGCCGGCGGTACACCATCGAGTGGAACGTCCAGGGCGCCAGCGATACCCGCGGGCTCTCCTACGGCGACGACGAGCCCGGCGACGAGGACGACTGGCACGTGAGCCCGGTCCAGACCCACCCGCTCGCGGTGTTCCCGGAGGACGTTCGCGCGGAGATCGTGGCCGCGATCAACGAGTCCCGCGACGACCACGTTCCGATTCGCGTCGAGACCGATCTCGACCCGTTCTCCCGGGAAGCCTACGAGTTCCTCGAGGAGCGCTACCGGCGACAGGGCGCCGAGGACCTGTTCAGCGCGATCACCGATCCGGATCACCTCCGGGTGAAGAACTACGTCGTCGACGTCGGGCAGGGTATCGGCGTCCTCCACGCCGAGGACGAGGGCGGGCCCAAGGAGCGCCTCGTCGGGTCCTGGATGGCAGGGATGCTCCAGGAACTGGACTCGCGCGGACGGAAGAACCCGCAGGCGTTCAGCTACGACGGCGTGCTCGCCCAGGGCAACGGGCTGATCACGATCGTCGAGGACGCCGCCCAGCACGCCGATCTGCTGCAGAAGCTGCTGTCGGTGCCCGACGAAGGCCGCGTGAAACTCGATAAGGGCATCGGGATGGATCTGGACACGCAGCTCCTGGTCATCTCGAATCCCGACCTCGAGGCGACGCTGAACCAGCACGCCGATCGCGCCGACGCCGATCCGCTGAAGGCGCTCAAGCGCCGGCTCGATCGCCACGACTTCACCTATCTCACGAACGTCTCGCTGGAGGCACAGCTGCTTCGCCGAGAACTGACCGGCGAGCACGAGGTCTGGACCCGCGACGACCCCGACCTCCACGACGAGCGGGTCCGCGCGCCAGCGACGCTATCGGTGCGGTCCTCGGGCTCGATTGCAGCGAGCGGCAGTGCGGCGACGATCGCGAAGGCCGACGCCTCGGCGGAGCAAAGCGGTGCAGGAGACGGTGGCGACGGCACGTCGAGTACAGCGCCAGCAAGGGTCCGCGAGATCGAACTCGCGCCACACGCCATCGAGGCCGCTGCGACGTTCAGCGTCCTCACGCGGCTCGCCGAAGAGGACGGCGATGCGACCGACCTCGATCTCCTCGAGAAGGCGTTGCTGTTCGATCAGGGCTACCTCACCGACGGCGACGAGCGCGTCGGCATCGAAGCGTTCGACGTGGACGGCGCTCGCGACGGCCGTCACGGGGTTCCAGTCACCTTCACGCGAGACGTGCTCGCGGAGCTGCTCCAGGCCGACCGGGATCGCCACCACCCGGAGCTCCCCGTCGAGGACGTCGTGCTGCCCGAAGACGTCCTGGACGCGATGGTCGCCGGGCTCGAGACGGCGCCCGTGTTCGGGCCCAAGGAACGCACGGAGTTCGCCTCCCGGGCCGATCCGGTTCGCGAACGAATCCGCGAGCGCCAGACCGACGACGTGATCGACGCGATCACCGCAGATCGCTCCGTCGACCCCGACGCCGTCGAGGAGTACGTCAGACACGTCTACGGCTGGGCGACCGGCGAACCGATCGAGAACGATCGCGGCGATCGAATCCAGCCCGACGCGCTGACGATGAAGGTCTTCGAGATCGAGTCGCTCGGCCGGTTCCTCGAGGGCGACTACGCCGGCAAGGAGGCCAGCGACGAGGTCGCACAGTTCCGCCAGGAGCAGGTCGTGACCGCACTCAACCGCCACGCCTGGGAGCACCGCGGGGAGGATTTCGCGGTGGACGACGTCGACCTCACCGCGATTCCCGTGATCGCCGACGTGCTCGAAACCGCCGACTGGGACGACGTTCGTCGCCGGCACGAGGAGTTCGATCCGAACCAGTGGGCGGACCCGCCGGCGAACACCGAGACGGCGACCGTCAAGGAACGGACGATCGAACATATGGTCGAGGCCCAGTGCTACTCGCCGGCCTCGGCGGAGCTGACCAGCCGGCGGGTGATGGAGACCGTCGCCGACGACTGGGACGAGGAGGACGCTACTGATCGATCGAGCCGGTCGGTGGACCCGGAGAGCGTCGACCGGACGCTCGATCCCGACGGGGGTGCGTAGTCCGATGGGACTGATCGACGACCTCGAACGGTTCCGGTCCGTCGGCGAGGACCGGCGCGAGGATCTCGAGGAGTTCGTCGCCTACGGCGACCTCTCGGCCAGCGACGCCGACAGCGTCCGCATCCCGATCAAGATCGTGGACCTCCCCGAGTTCGCCTACGACAAGCGCGACCAGGGCGGCGTCGGGCAGGGTGACGCCGAAGTCGGCCAGCCTGTCGACGCCGAGCCCCAGCCCGGCGACGAGGAGGGCGATCCCGGCGATGAGGGCGGCGAGCACGAGTACTACGAGATGGATCCCGAGGAGTTCGCCCAGGAGCTAGACGAGGAGCTCGGGCTCGATCTCGATCCCAAGGGCAAGCAGGTCGTCGAGGAGGTCGAGGGAGACTACACCGACGTCGCTCGCGCCGGCCCCGACTCGACGCTCGACTTCGAGCGGATGTTCACGGAGGGGCTCAAACGCAAGCTCGCGACGGAGTTCGACGAGTCGTTCCTCCGCGAGATCTGTACAGTCGAGGGGATCACCGTCGACGACGTCTTCGAGTGGGCCCGGGAGGAGCACGTGCCGATCTCCTACGGCACGGTCGTCACGCTCCACGACGAGGTCGCAAGCGAACGGGGGCGGTGGGAGTCGATCGCCGAGGTCGAGGCGAACGTCGAGCGGACCCCGGTTCGCCAGCGGATCCGCCAGGAGGGACTGGATCACGTTCCCTACCGTCGCGAGGACGAACGGTACCGCTTCCCCGAAGTGATCGAGGAGCGTGAACGCAACGTCGTCGTGGTGAACATCCGCGACGTCTCGGGATCGATGCGCCAGAACAAGCGCGAACTCGTCGAGCGGGTGTTCACGCCGCTGGACTGGTATCTCCAGGGCAAGTACGACACCGCAGAGTTCGTCTACATCGCCCACGACGCGGAGGCCTGGGAGGTCGAGCGCGAGGAGTTTTTCGGCATCAGGTCCGGCGGCGGGACGAAGATCTCCTCGGCGTACGAGCTCGCCGAGGAGCTGCTCGAATCCAACCCCTACAGCGAGTGGAACCGCTACGTGTTCGCCGCGGGCGACTCGGAGAACTCGAGCAACGACACCGAGCAGGCCGTCATCCCGATGATGAACGCGATCGACGCGAACCTCCACGCCTACGTCGAGACCCAGCCCAGCGGCAACGCGATCAACGCCACGCACGCCGAGGAGCTTGAGACGCACTTCGGGGAGGACGCGGAGGACGTGGCCGTCGCGTACGTCGGCGGCCCCGAGGACGTCAGCGACGCGATCTACGACGTGCTCTCGACGGAGGGGGAGTCCGATGCGTGAGACGATCGATCGAGCGGCCACGGAGCGCGATCACGATGAGTAAAGCAGACCACTACGAGGCACGACGGCAGGCGCGCGAGCTCGAAGGACCGGTCGCGGCGGCCCGTGCACTCGCCGAACGGCTCGGGCTCGAGCCGGTGCCGGTGAACTACTGGATCGTCGACCACGACGAGATGAACGAGCTCATCGCCTACGACGGGTTCCAGACGCGCTATCCGCACTGGCGGTGGGGGATGAAGTACGACCGCCAGCGCAAACAGGACCGCTACACCGGCGGCAAGGCCTTCGAAATCGTCAACAACGACAGCCCGGCCAACGCCTTCCTTCAGGAGTCAAACGGCCTCGCCGACCAGAAGGCCGTCATCACGCACGTCGAAGCCCACGCCGACTTCTTCGCGAACAACCAGTGGTTCGGGCTCTTCCCTGGCGAGGAGAGCGGCGCCGCGGCAATGTTGGAACGCCATGCCACGCGGATCGCAGAGATCGCGGACGACCCCGAGATCGACCGCGAGGCCGTCGAATCCTGGATCGACACCGTGCTAACGCTCGACGACACCATCGACCAGCAGCGCGCCTTTCAGCGACAGCTCGGCGAGGACGGCGAGGGGGCAGAGGAAGCAATCGACCTGAGCGAGCAGCTCGCGGAGCTGGACGTCAGCGACGAGGTCCGCGGCGAGGTGTTCGACGACGAGTGGCTCGACGACCAGACCGAGGACGAGCAGATCGATCGCGACGCGCCGGAGGCCGACGTGCTCGCCTTCCTCAGAGAGCACGGGATGGCGTACGACGAATCGGCCGAGCGCGCCGTCGAGTTCGAGGACTGGCAGCGGGAGATTCTCGAACTCCTCCGCGCAGAGGCCTACTACTTCGCCGCCCAGCGGATGACGAAGGTGATGAACGAGGGATGGGCAGCCTACTGGGAGTCGATAATGATGGCCGGCGAGACGTTCGCGGACGTCGATGAGTTCCTCACCTACGCCGACCACATGGCGAAGGTGCTGGCCTCACCGGGGCTGAACCCCTACGCCCTCGGGCTCGAACTCTGGACCTACGTCGAGAACCGTACGAACCGGCGAGAAGTCCTCGAACGGCTACTCGCCGTCGAGGGCGTCGGCTGGCGAAATCTCGACGAGACCGTCGACTGGGACGAGGTTCGCGACGCACTGGAGCCACCAGAGGCGATCGCGGCAGCGGGCGCCACGGATCTCGACGCGGTCGCCGCGTTGCCAGACCATCTCGTCGATCGCGACGAGATCCGGGCAGCACGAGATGGCGCCTTCGACCCCAGCGATGCGTCTTGGCGCCTGCTCAGCACGGACGGTATGGCCCGGCGGCACTACTCGCTCGTGCGGCCGGAGCACCGGCAGTTCCTGGAGGACGTCTCGCGGGACGAACTCGAGGAGATCGCACGGTACGTCTTCGACGGCTCCCGGTACGACTCTGTGACGGAGGCGCTCGCCGACGTCGACTACGCCGCTGGCTGGAACCGGATGTTCGAGATCCGGGAGAGTCACAACGACGTGACCTTCCTCGACGCCTTCCTCACAGCGGAGTTCGTCGACGCCAACGACTACTTCACCTACGAGTACTCCAGGGCGGCCGAGGAACACCGCGTCGCCAGCACCGATCCCGAGGACGTCAAACGGAAGCTGCTACTCCAGTTCACGAACCTCGGCAAGCCGACGATTACGGTCGAGGATGGAAACTACGGCAACCGGAACGAGCTGTTGCTGGGCCACCAGTTCAACGGCGTCGCACTCGACCTCGAACAGGCCGAGCGCGTCCTCGAACGGACCTTCGAGCTCTGGGGGCGGCCCGTCAACCTCGCGACGATCGTGAAGGAGGTCGACGACCACGACGTCGAGGTCGCCCGACGACGGAGCCGCGAGCCAGAACCCGAGCAGGCCGGGTTGCTCCTGCGCTACGACGGGTCGGAGATCGAACGCTGCGACCTTCCCTGGAGCGAGGTCGAAGATCTCGCGGCCGACGACGTCGATTACGACACCAAGCCCGAGGACTGGCTCCAGTGACCCCACAAGAGGGGCCAACTACACACCGAATCGAGGACTACACGCGACGAGAAACAGCATCCATTACCAACCGCATCTGCCGATTGTATTAAGAATATAAGAGATTCTAACATCACACTTAAGAAGTAAGAAATAGTCTACTCGCGTATGACGATCGACGCGACCGGCGGTGGCGCCATCGGCAGCGAGGTAATCAACTCCCGTATCTGCACCGGCGACACGATTGCCTGTCATCTGGAGGCGGCGCTCGACCAGACCGACGATCCCGACGCCCGGTTTCACATTCGCGAAGCGCTGCAGTTGCTGGCGACCGAGTAACGGTCGCGCTCCGCTCGCTGCAGCCACGTCGAGTTCGAACGAAGAGAGAAAGGGAACTATCCGCTCACGACGCGATCAGTTCGTTCCGTAGTCGTCGGTGTCCATCGTACCAGTGACCTCGACGGACCGGCCGCTGGTGCTGAAGCTGAGGTCGTCTATCTCGTCGAAGGAGCCCTCTGCGTCCATCCAGTCCTCGACGTCGCCGGTGTCGATGTCGTCAGCCGAGTCGAAGACGATCACGGCCTGTGCCGACATCGTTTCACCGTCGACAGATTGGGAGGACCCGCGCGCGACGGCACCTTCGAACTCGCCGTTCTCGGCGCTGGTCTCCTCAGTCTCTTCGTGCGTCGTTGCGTAGTCGAACGCCCCGCCGTCGAGCTGGCTCGTGAGCGTTGCAAACTGCTCGTTTTCGTCCGCGTACCGATCCTCGTCACCGTTGTAGGTGTCAATCGTCGTTTCGAGCACGTCCTGTGCCTCGGCGTCGCTGTTCCACGCTGAGCCCGCTACGACGATGTCGTTGTTCGTGAGGCCGACCGCCTGGACCTCGTTCGGGCCCAGGAACACCTGGTACCCCTCGTACTCGTCATCGTCATCGTACTCGGCGTCCTCGAGCGACTCCACGACCTCCGACTGATCGACCTGATACCCGCTCAGTAGCTGCGCGAGGAAGCCACCGAAGTAAGTTCGTGACTCGACTTCGTCGAAGTCCAGACCGAGATACTCGTACGTCGATTCGAAGTTGTTCTCCAGATCGTCGTAGACGTCGCTGTCGAACTGATCCTCGTTGTCGACGATCTCCAGATTGTTCTGGTAGGAGACGGCGTAGTGGTCGCTGTCTTGGACGGCCCCGGGCTCGTAGTACCAGTCGGTCTGCGCACTCAGACCACTGCCACCGCCACCCCCGCCGCCCAGGATGCCGGTACAGCCCGCCGAAGCGCCCAGCATGCTCGCGCCAACCAGTGCACCGCTCGATTTCAGGAAGCGCCGTCGTGATCCTTCCATAGTAGCACGTTCATTCGTATATCAGATACTTATACGCATTGGCTGTGTGATCAGCTGTTTCGTACAAAAGCACATATTTCGTGCAAAACTGCTCCACCGACCGCATGCCCAGACACCGATCTCCGGAACGTTGTAGAAGCGAGCCATCCCGCAGCGGCGGAGTCGAACGCTGCCGAGATGATCAGTTTCCGTAGTCGTCGGTGTCCATCGTACCGGAAATCACGACGGATCGGCCGCTGGTGCTAATCGAAATATCGTCGACGTCGTCGAACGTCTCGTCTTCGGCGTCCTCGGTCCAGTCTTCGACGTCGCCGGTGTCGATGTCGTCTGCGTCGTCGAAGGTGATGACCCATTCGACGTCGGAGGTCTCGCCGTTCACCGTCACGGACGATCCTCGTGCGACCGCGCCCTCGAACTGCCCCATCTCCTCGGCCGTCTCCTCCGTCTCTTCGAATGTTCGACCGCTGACGAACGTGCCAGCGGTAAGGGTGCTCGTCAGCTCGGCGTACGCTTCGCTATCGTCGGCGTACCGCGTCTCGTTCCCTGCGCCAGTGTCGACGATCGATTTGGCGACCGTTCTCGGGTCGATCGGCGTTCCGATAAGTGTCAGCGTCAGCGTGTACGGCGTCGTTTGGTCTGAGGAGTACGTCTGGGCATTGATCGTGTAGGTGCCACTCTGTTCGAGTTCGATCTCCGAGATCTGGGCGGATCCATCGAACCCACCGTCGTTTCTGACGGTGTCACCGTCTGGGCCCTCCAGAATCAGATACGGATCCGCCTCCGACGCTTCCATGTAGATGGTGACGATGTCGCCCGCAGTCGCCTCGAACTCGACCGGCTCGTTGTGGTAGAGACCACTGTACTCCGGATCACTCTCTTCGATCTGACTGTTCCAGCTCTCACCGTAGTTGATCGAACGCAGGTCCTGCTTGCTCCCGCTCTGGCCGTTGCCCTGGACCGGATTGTCCGTACCGCCCGTCATCGACGTCGAGCGACCGATGACGATGTCGCTGTCGTCCAGTGCGACGGCGCGCTGTTCGTTCGGACCGACGAACAGCTGGTAGCCCTCGTACTCCTCGCCCTCCTCGAACTCGTTCTCCTCGAGGGCGTCGGTGACGTCCTCTCGCTCGGCCTCGTAGCCAAGCAGGACCTGGGCGGTGCTCCCGTCGAAACTCATCACCGTCTCGACCTCGTCGAAGTCGATATCGAGGAGCTCGTACTGGGATTCGAACTCCGCCTCCGTCGTATCGAACCACTCCTCGTCGAACGAGTCCTCGTACTCGTTGATCTCGATGGGCGCGATTCCGTTGAAAAAGTAGTTATCGGTGTCTCGGATCGTTCCGGGCACGTACTGCCAGTTCGTGTAGCTACCGGGGATCGCACCGCCACCCCCACCGCCACCGCCGCCGAGAATACCGGTACAGCCCGCTGCGGACGCGAGTATGCCCGTTCCAACCAGTGCCCCACTTGATTTCAGGAAACGTCGTCGTGATTCGGCCATAAGTTTCGAAACGTCGTTGGGTTATCAGACACTTATACGCAACGGCATGAGATGATGATATCGTTTATATTATCTCTCAAAAAATAGCATAGTCCCCTGAACACCTGTTCAACCAGTGCAGAATATCCCAGTTTCCAATATACACAGCAAGAGGCGGCATCCTGGATCGCCACATATCCTCCGTGACCAGTTGTAAAGACGCGAGCCGCAACTGGCTGTGGACGTTGCTATCTATCGGTTGTTCGACCCTCACCCGGACAACCATTGGTCGATCTCTCGCCGATTGAGCCGCGGCGGTCGTCCGCCCCCGATGTTCATACATTCGTGGCGCGTAGACCCACGCATGTACGACTCTGTCCTCGTTCCAACGGACGGTAGCGACGCGGTGAAGACGGCCCTCGAGCACGGCCTGCGGATCGCGGAGAACGACGGTGCAGTCGTACACGGACTCTCCGTGGTCGATCGACGGATCACAACGGCCGCAGATCCGGAGACGCGGCCCGACGTCGATGCGACGCTGACCGAGGAGGCCGAGACGGCCCTCGAGCGCGTCCGGGCCGCGGCGGAACGGAAGGGACTCCCGAGCGTCACGGAGCACCGACACGGAACGCCACACAAGGAGATTCTCGACTACGCCGAATCCGAATCCATCGATCTGGTGGCAATCGCATCCCACGGGAAATCCCCTCGCGAGAAGATTACCACCATGGGGAGCGTCTCCGAGCGCGTCGTCGATGGAGCAACCGTCCCGGTGCTCGTCGTTCGGGCCGACGACGCAACCCTGGAGGAGTGACTCAAAGGGGTGAATCGGGGGAGTGAATCTGCGAGAGGAACGAGTCAGAGGAGATCTGAGGAGCAGCGCTACCAGAGAGACGGACCGACCGCCGCGCAAACGGAGCCCGCGCTCACGCGTCGACGTTCCATTGGCCCTGCTCGATCACGACGCCCGGCAGTCTGACGAGCCGTGGTCGCACGCAGTCCCACCACGACTCGGCGTCGTCGAATCCGGCCTCGTGGGCCGGATATACGACGGTCTGTAGCTCCTCAGAATCGCACGGCCCCGCGTCTTCCAGGTGCTCGTGGGCAGCACGTACGGCGTCGCGCTTCCAGTCACGCATCATCTCACTGGCGCCGGGGACGTCCATGCGAGCGAGTCGGCGACCGATCCGATCGGCGTCGGGGCCTATCTCGCTTGCGTCGCGCGTTCCGACGGTCTCCGCGAGATCCGCTGCTGGACGGTGGTAACAGTCGATCGCCTCGCCCAGATCGATCTCATCGTCGTCTTCGACGAGTTTGCGCTGCCGAATATCGACGCCACGAACGGTTGCATGCCGGAGGTCACCGGCGGAGACGAGGTCCTCGATGACGTCCGCTGCAGCGGGTTCGGGGACGTCCGCTGCCACGGCGACCTCCGCCGTGCTCAGCGGTTCGGCGTCAACGAACGCGCTCCGAACCCGCTCGCGCAGTTCGGGGCCGTCGACCTCCAGCGACATAGACCGTCGTTGGAGAGCCGGGCACTTGGGGCTACCCCTCTCGGAGCCCAGAAGTAGCAGCTGGTACGAGGTGGCAAAAACGTGGAAACGGGGAGGGCCGGAGTCAGCGGGCGCCAGAACGGCACCCGTATGTGACTCCGGGGGCCGTTCAAAAGGCCCTGCTGGAGACTCAAACGCGCGTTTGACGCTTCCGCCAGTACCAGGTGCCGACGCCGATTGCGAGGAGGCAGCTTCCAGCGAGGAAGACGACGAGCTCCGGTGGGATTCCGGAGACGTCCAGCGGTTCCGCGATCCAGCCGAACTCCTGGGCCAGTGGCTCGACTGCCTGGTCGCCGCCCTGTTGAAGGTCAGTAGCCGCGTCGGTCTGCTGGTCGGTACCGGTTGCCTGCCCGTCCAGGCTGTAATCGGCCGCCGAGTCGTCCGTCGACGTCGTCACCTCGGCTCCGCTACCCTCCGACGACGTACTCCCGGACGTCGTGTCGACCGCAGCCGCTCCGGTAGCAGCCGACGTCTCGTTTGCGTCGACGAGGCCGCGGACTGCGAGACTCAGACCGGCCAGTGCGCCAACTCCACCGAGCAACCTGCCGAGCGCCCGCTGGAGCAGTGTCTCGTCTTCCTCCCTGCCGGCGAACAACACCAGCGGCCGATCCGCCGGTGCGTAGACGTCCATCTCGCGACCTTTCTCGGAGTAGGCGGTGTCGACGACCTCGACCACGCCCGCGTCCTCGAGCTTTCCGAGATGGTACTGGACGTTTTGCAGCGAAGTGTCGACGCGGTCCGCGAGCGCCGAGGGATGACCGGGATCATCGTTCAGGGCAGCGAGCAGTTCCCGCGCAGTGGTCGAGGAGAGCGCGCCGAGCACCGCTTCCGCGTCTTCGTCATCGAGGCCGACCACCCGCGGCTCGGCGTCGTCCCGAGCCGACGCGTCCGGAATCGACGGTAGCAGGTCGGCCATTCGTACGGCGCATAGACGCGGTCGTATATAGGCTTTCTGACAGACGGTTCCGAATCTGGATCATACGTCAAAGTAGCAAGCAGACGATTCCCACGAGCCGATTATATCCCCATAGATGGAGCGGAATTTATATACCACCATCCGACGATGACATCGCCATGACCGATTTCCGCAGTCGTCGTCAGGTCCTCCGCTCCGGAGTCGCGCTTGGGTCACTCACCGTGGCCGGCTGCCTCGACGGCTCCGGCGACACCGATGAGAGCTCGAACGGGACGAATGGCACGCCTGACAACACCACGTCGCCGAATAGCTCCGATCCCGACGGGACCGACGAACCGGAGCAAACCATGATCGACCGCTGGCCGATGTACAGGTACGACGCACAAAATACCGGCTTTGTCGACGTAGAGCCTCCCCGGGAGAACGTCGGGAAGCTGTGGAATCTAGATATCGGGACGTCGATCAATTCGAATCCCGTCGTCGACGGCAAGACCGTCTACCTCCGGGACGCCGAGGGGACCGCCTACGCCATCGAGGAGGGAGAGATTCAGTGGTCGGAGAGTCTCGGAGGCGAGCAAGTAGAGGTATCACCCGCCATCTTCGAGGATTTCCTGATCGTTCCGCACTCTGAAGGACTGTTCGCTCTGAATCGGACCGATGGATCGGAGGAATGGTCGTACTCGACGCCAGAGGTCCCAACGGAACTGACTGTTACGGAGGAACTCGTGATCTTTGCTGATGAAAGCGACATTATTCACTGCGTCAAGGCCGGAAACAACCAGGAGCAATGGACGAAGGAGCCAACCGTAGACAGAACTGGCTTCGTCGGGGCTCCAGCGGTGCTCGACGGCGATGCATACATTCGGCAGAGTCCGCCTGTAGATGCAGAGTTCGGACAGATTGTCAAGATAGATCTCGAATCTGGCTATATACGCAGTGCAGTCACCGAAAATGAGTACTTCGGCTGGGCTATATCGGTTCACGAGAGCGGGATCTACACTGGCGGTGACGGCGTATTCGCCTTCGATTTGGATGGGAATAAGATGTGGGAGCATCCGACCGGAAATAAAGTCAAATCTGTCCCAGTCATAACCCACAATAGAGTGTTCGGCGTGGAGGAGCACATCACTGAGCCAAAGATTCATGCACTCGATAGAGAAAGCGGTGATCTCCATTGGACAAGGGGAATTAATATGTTTACCCCACCCGCACCGGTGGTTTTCGGGGATTTAATTGTATTTGGAGAAGGTGGAGAAAAGAGAATCGCTGCATACTCAGTAGATGAGTTCGACCTTGAATGGGAAATTGACGAAGATTTTGACACATTTCTTGATCCTTCGGTATCCAACGGAGAAATTTTCTTTTTATCAGACAAAGGTAGCGTCTTTTCAATAGGAGAGAAATAACATGCGACAATGTTTAGATCAGATTTCGATTCATCTAAAGAATACGACATTAAGCAGCCAATAGTTCTTACCCACTCACGGCCGTTGGCAGACATACGTGTGTTTCGTTGGGAGAAGGATTGAAATGGCCTGCAAACCAGATTCGTTCTTTCGATTTATCAGGAAGTACCCTACCAAAGTTCACAGAGTACACACACACACACATTGTCGGGTTGAAGGGTAGAGATCATCTTAAGAGGACTCAACCAGGCAAATCCGAGGGTAGCATCGAATGAATATCCTACTGAGCGTGCGTGGGGAGCGCAAAGACTTTCGAACATTTATCCGTCCGCAATACCATATGAGGAATGATATCTATAATTTCATCTCCGACCAAGCCCCAGCACATTTAAACAATTTCACAAGAACCCATTCCGCCATTATGACCACTTTATGTCATAATTGCTTCCAAGACTAGATGAAGTGGATAGTTGTTGGAACCCAAATATATACATATGGAAGACCATATGAACATAAATTAAAAATTGGCAGACATTAATCGCGTCGAGAGCGGTTAGATTCGCGGGGATTGATTTTCTTAAATAATTTAAGCAAGCGCTCCATTACGTCCGTTACTCGACTTCGCGCTTCCTCAGGATCTGGCGGTAGCAGCACGGTCTGCGTCCTAGAAACGGTCTGACGGCCATCGTCAACCTTGACTGTAACCTCCGTCTCATCATGCTCACCATCAGGTATTTCAACCTCTTTATATATTATTCCACTCGGATCCATAGTTTCTCCAGTAATTACATATGAATCACCAATCACAACATCCATAGAATCAGCGGGATTATGCTTGTCGTTCAAAGTATACTTAATCAGCAGTGAATTCCCAGAGAGATCTATCTCCAAACCTTGTATTTCGGGCTCTGGATCCACGATGACATTCCGATGAAGTACCGCTTCGGTCGATACTGTCGTATTAATACGACTATACGCTGTGGAGTTTCCCATGCCGTGGCCTGCGTAGTTTCCGAGTCGTTCGACCGTGAGATCGAGGTTTGCAGTAACCGTGTTTACTCCAGGCCGCAACGTGAACTCGGCCTGTGTTCCATCCACAGCATAATTTTCTGCGTCCCCATTTCCAACTCCCCAGATGGCATTCGTGACCGTTCCGTGCTCGCTCGTACGAACGACGTAGTCCAATCCTTCGTATTCCCAGCCATCGTCTGTTATCGCATCCGGCTCACCCGTGATCACTGCCGGTCCCTCGATCCGAGGGTACTCCTCTGAGCTGGGAGTGCTCGGCGTCCAGCTACCCGTTCCCCCTGGCGCGCTCCACGTATCGCTCACGGTCTGATTCCACTGGTCGGCGACCACTGCACGGTACGTGGCGCCGGGGGCGATCAGGGCCGTGTGGTTGATGACCCCACCGAGCTCAGAAACGCTCTGGTTCCCGATCCTCTGATCGCCGCGGTACCACGTCACGTTCTCGACGACGGCAGCGCCGGGGCTGATCGTGGTCGTCAGGTTAGCCTCCTCACCGGTCGCATCTGGGGAGCCCTGTAGCTCCACGCCGAAATCGCCACGCGGCACGACCGCTACGTAGAGGGTGTCCGTCGCCGTCTGGCCGTCGTCGTCGGTGACGGTGACACTCACGGTGTAGTCGCCGAGTTCGGGGACGCGAAAGTGAGCGAGGCCGCAGTCCGTCGAATCACAGGTCTGCGTAATGGCGTCGCCCGACGGCGACGTAATCGTCCAGTCGTAGGAAACGATCTCTCCCTCGGGTGAGTGCGATTGCGTCGCGTCGAGCAGTACTGACGCGTTACGTTCGACCGTCTGGTCCAGTCCTGCCTCTGCCTGCGGAGCACCCTCCGGAGCGCTCTGGCCCGTCGCCGCTGTTGCAGCGGGGGACGAAGCGATCGCGGGGGCGGCGGCTACAGCGCAGACGAGGAGGAAAACGAAGAGACACGAACCGAGCCACGAAGCAGTTTGATTCATGCGAGTATAGAGAAATTAACATCCGTATTGGTATAAAAATGTGTCCAGACTGGAGCGATCAGGCGGACGGGTTGCCCGTCGAAACGCCTTTGCGGGCGCCCGCGGTAGCCTCATTCATGCCATCAGTCCCTGCACTGCTCGGGTTGGATCCGCTCTTCTGGATCCTCGCAGCGGTCCTGCTCGGTCTGATCTTCTTCGGATTCCTGCTCTTCCGCCGGACCGTCATGGGGTTCAAGGAAGGGATGGACGACACCAAGCGCTGAGCACGATCTAGTCCGGCGCGTCCGATAGAATGCCGCGCTTCGGCAGCCGTCGATAGGTTTCTCCGGTGCGAACGCAGTTCCCCGCTACTCGAGTGCTTCTGCCACCAGCGAGAGCGCTCGATCGACGTCGTCCTCTGAAACGTCCCGGTGGGTGCAAAATCGCGCAGTCGTCTCGTCCATGACCGTGCACGCGACGCCCGCGTCGGCACAGCGCTCGGTGAAGGCCTCCGCACTCTCCGCCACGTCGGCGACGTCGACGAGCACGATGTTCGTCTCTGGAGCGACGACGCCGAGGCCGGGGAGATCGCTCAATCCGACTGCGAGTCGATCGGCGTTGCGATGGTCCGCCGCGAGCCGGTCGACGCTGTCGAGGGCGAGCAGCCCCGGCGCAGCGATAACGCCGGCCTGGCGCATTCCACCGCCGAGCAGCTTGCGGTTGCGCCGCGCCCGTTCGACGAACGATTCGGGACCGGCAAGCATCGAGCCGACCGGCGCACCCAGTCCCTTCGAGAGGCAGGTCATCGTGGTGTCGACGTTCCGCGTGAGTCGTTCGGCCGGGACGTCGTGGGCGACGGCGGCGTTGAACAACCTTGCGCCGTCGAGGTGAACCGGCACGCCGCGATCGTGGGCGGCCTCGGCAGCGGCGTCGATGCGTTCCGGCGCGATCGCGAGCCCGCCGCGACCGTTGTGCGTGTTCTCGAGGCAGACGAGCCCGGTGCCGGCGCGGTGGACTGACTCATCTACGTACCCCTCCGCGATCGCACCCGGCGTAGGGACGCCGCGCTCGCGGCCGTCGCGGGTGACGGTCTCCGCGTAGGGCCTGACCTGGAGCCCGCCGTGCTGGGCGAGCCCGCCGACCTCCCAGTTGTAGACGTGGGCCTCGCGATCGACGAGGACCTCCTGGCCCCGGTCTGTGTGCGTGCGGACGGCGATCTGGTTCCCCATCGTCCCCGTGGGAACGAAGACGGCTGCCTCGTGGCCGAGTCGATCCGCGACTTCCGCCTCGAGCTCGTTGACTGTCGGGTCCTCGCCGTAGACGTCGTCGCCGACGTCAGCGTCGCTGGCGGCCTCTCGCATCGCAGCGGTCGGCGTCGTGACGGTGTCCGAGCGGAGATCGATCATGGGTGTGCGTTGTACACCGGCGCTGAAATAGCTGGCCGGTTTGCCGGAACTGGCCCGAGATTCGAGAGAGTGGATCGGTAGCGAGTCACAGAGTACCATTTTACTGGTCGACCCCTCGGTCCGACCATGTCGCAACTCGCGACGCACTACGAGACTGTTCGCGAGCAGAACGGGTACGAGCGCCCTCGTGCGGATTCGGTGCCGCCGTGGCTCCGACCGCTCCGGCGACGGTTCGTTGCGGTCGATAGGATGGCGGTTCTCGATGCCGCACTGGATCGACCGACGCTCGCAACGATGGGCGTCGGGATGACCGGGGCGCCACATCTCGGTACAGTCGGCCAGTTGCTGACGGCCATCGAGTTGCAGGACGCCGGCCTCGACGTGCAGTTCGTACTCGCGGACCTCGAGCCGTACCACGACGGCGGAGACGAAGCAGGGATTCGACGGCTGGCCGCGCGATATCGCGAGTTCGCACTCGACCTGGGATTTGATCCGGACCGTGGAACGCTCCGGACGCAGTCCGAGGCGACCGCCGTCATGAGAACGGGACACCGGCTCGCGCGGTACTACCGGCCAACGGAGTGGAAAAGCGGTGAAGCCGGAGCGACCTCCGACTGGCAGCGGGCAGTCGATGCGGCCTACGAGCAGGCGGCGTCAGCGAACGCTGAGTCGGCGGGGGCGACCTCCGAAGCCGCTGACGCCCACAGTGGCGTGCTCCACGGTGCCGACTTTCTTCATCCCCTCGCCGAAGGGGAGTACGAGCGGTTGGTGCTCGCGTTTGGAATCGACGAGCACGCGCTGGCGCCGTGGACACGCCAGTTTCGCGACGCTGCAGGTGTTTCTGGGCGCATTGGCGGGCTCTACACCAGGATGGTTCCGGGGTTCGGTGACGTCCCCAAGCAGTCGAAGTCGATCGGCGCCGGGCTCTCCCTGCGTGGAGAGCCAGCGACGGTCGCCGAGCGGATCGCGAGCGCCGACGATCCGAGCGATCCGACGCAGTCGACCGTCTTCCAGGCAATGTGTCTGGCATCGCGATACGGTGCCGCTCGTCTCGACTCGCTGGCGGCAACGTGCGAAGCTGGTGGCGAGGAGTGGGCCACCGTCCGTAGAGAGTACGCGGAGTACGTGGCGGGGCTGGCGGAGCGGTGGCAGGCCACCCGCCACTGAGACGCTCCGCAACCGGAACCGGTTTGGGTACCGAATCATCACGGTCGTACATGGACCCGCGCATTCGCGAGCACGCGGAGATTCTGATCGATCACTCGGTCGGCCTCGAGGAGGGAGACAACGTCGTCATCAGCGCGCCGCCGGTGGCGGAAGACCTCGTCGTCGCGCTCGTCGAAGTGATCGGCGACCGTGGCGGCAAACCCCTGACGCTCCTCGGGAGCGACCGGGTGAACCGGGCGTATCTCACATCCTGCGAGGAGTTCGAGACGCCAGAACACACGCTGGCGATGGTCGAGGAGAGCGACGTCCACATCTCGGTCCGCGCGAACGCGAACGTCACCGAGACCGCCGACGTCGATCCCGAGACGAACGCCGCACACACGCAGGCGATGATGCCGATTCGAGAGGAGCGCCTCGGCAAGCAGTGGAACCTCACGCAGTATCCGGCGCCCGCGAACGCCCAGCTTGCGGAGATGAGCACCGAGGCCTACGAGAACTTCGTCTGGGACGCCATCGGCAAGGACTGGGAGGCCCAGGCCGCCCACCAGCAGCAGATGGTCGACCTGATGGACGACGCCGAGGAGGTTCGGATCGTCTCCGGCGAGACGACGGACGTGACAATGCAGCTCGGCGACAACCCGACGATCAACGACGACGCCGAGCACAACCTCCCCGGCGGCGAGGTGTTCACCGCACCGATTCCCGACACCGTCGAGGGCGAGGTACTGTTCGACATGCCCCTCTACCACCAGGGCCGAGAGGTCACCGACGCGCGGCTCACGTTCGAGGGCGGCGAGGTCGTCGAGCACTCCGCAGGGAAGAACGAGGAGGTTCTCACGGAGGTCCTCGACACCGACGCCGGCGCTCGCCGGCTCGGCGAGCTGGGTATCGGGATGAACCGCGACATCGACCGGTTCACCTACAACATGCTCTTCGACGAGAAGATGGGCGACACCGTCCACATGGCCGTCGGGCGGGCGTACGAGGATACCGTCGCCGAGGGCAACGAGCAGAACCAGTCCGCCGTCCACGTCGACATGATCGTCGACATGAGCGAGGACTCTCGGATCGAACTCGACGGAGACGTCGTGCAGCGAAACGGGACCTTCGTCTTCGAGGACGACTTCGAAGCCGAAGACTGATTCTGGGGTTTGGATTTTCGTTTGGATGTCGAGGACGTTCGAAAGCCCACCCAAACAGCCTCACTCCTCCCCAACCTTCTGCGCTACTCGCGTCGCTCCGCTCGCTCCGTTGCTCGGCCCTCGCACGGTGTCGACGAGTGGCTGCTCGCCCGCGAGGGCCTCGCAGCCATCGGGCAGCGCGCGCCGGCGTGGTCCACCGAGGTGTCGCGATCGGGGACATTCCACTGGAAGGGGCCGTTGACGGACTACGTCCGTCTGCTCGGGAGACCTCCGGTCTCTCGGTGACCCTCGACGGGTTTGGTGACGCAAGGACCGCAGGTGAGCGAAGCGAGCCGAGGACCGCAGCGAGCGTAAACCGTCGAGCGGAAGGGGCTTCCAAACGGTTCGCTGTCACGGAAAGCTAGTAGAACGCATCGATAAATTCGGCTCTATGGCCTCAGTCACTCGCGTGCCGATCCGCACGTGAAGGCGGCGGGATCTGCTCGCCGTCGGCCAGCGGATCCGGCCCTGGACGGACGCAGCGATCGCTTTCTTCGTTGACGTGGGCGTAGCGATCGGGCGAGTTCGCCAGCGGGTGTGCGGGATTGACGTCGCTGTCGATGCGGGCGGCGCGGAACCCGTCGAAGCCGGCGATGCGGGCGCGAATGCCGCGCCAGTGGTGGCCGGTCGCTGGCGGGAGGGTCACCTCCGGGAATGGGTCGCGCGTCGGGGAGCGGTCGGCCAGCACGGTCGCGTTGACGTTCGCGGCGAGGTCGTCGTGGTCGATGAGGACGCCGACGCTCGAGCCACGTGGAACCCGGGCGGCGAGCACGTCGAGGCCGAGATGCAGCGCCCGGTACTCGGCGACGTTGTTGTCGGGTGCGGCGTCAGGCAGTGAGAGGCGGAGCACCCGATCGCCGGTCCGGGTTTCGGCCACGACGCCCAGCCCACCGCCTACCTCGCGGTACGATCCGTCTGTCGCGAGATAGTACTCCCGATGATGTGTGCGGGGCGGGTGAGCAATATGCGGGGTGGGTGAGTCGTCGAACAACTCGCGCAACGCCGGCCGGCCGTGAGCGGCCATATGCTGGTTTGGGTCGGATCGACCATGAATGCAATGGTTGTGTCAACTGGTGGCACGCGAGAGGGACGAGACGTCGCTGACCGCCCGAGGGGAGCCAGCCGAGACCCGTGCAACGCCGACGATACATCGGCTTTCGAACCGAAACGTTTGCACTGGTCCCCTGCTGAGCATCGAGCGTGCCCGCTCGCCGGAACGCAGTCTTGTTTCTCGTGCTCGCGACAGTCTGGGGATCGGCCTTCGTAGCGATCAGCGCCGGCCTCGACTACTTCCCGCCGGTACTGTTTGCCGCGCTCAGATACGACATCGCAGGTATTCTCATGCTCGCGTACGCCTACGTCGCCACCGACCAGCCGATCCCCCAGGGGCGAGACCAGCTACGCGTCGTCGTGGTAGCGGCGGTTTTCTTCATCGCCGCCTACCACGCCCTCCTCTTCCTGGGCCAGCAACACACCACGAGCGCGACGGCGGCAATCGTGGTCAGTCTCGCGCCCGTGCTGACGACCGGATTCGCCCGCTTCGCGCTGCCCAACGAGCGACTCACACCGATCGGGACCATCGGGCTGGGGCTCGGCGTCGTCGGCGTAGCGCTCGTCGCACGGCCCGAACCCGACGCTCTCCTCGCCCCCGACGCGATCGGCGTCCCGCTGATCGCTGGGGCGGCGACCGCATTCGCGCTCGGGAGCGTCCTGACCCAACGTGCGGAGACCGGGCTTCCCACGATCACGATGGAAGCCTGGGCCATGCTGCTCGGCGCGGCGATCATGCACGGCGTCAGCCTCGCGATGCCCGGCGAGTCCATCGCCGACGTACAGCTTACCGCGGAGGCGCTGCTCGCGATCGGCTACCTCTCGATCGTCGCCAGCGCCGCGGGCTTCCTGCTGTTCTTCGCGTTACTCGACCGACTCGGGCCGATCGAGGTCAACCTCGTCTCCTACGTCTCGCCGATCGTTGCCGCCGTCGTGGGCTGGCTCCTGCTCGGTGAGACGGTCGACGCGCTCGCAGTCGTCGGCTTCTGTACGATCGTGGCGGGCTTCGCGCTGGTCAAACGCCGTGCGCTGGCCTCGGAGTACGCGTCGCTGCGGTCCTGAGGATTCCAAGAACGGCGATCTGCCCCAAACACACGCTACCGAGGGAGGCAGTGAGACGGACCGAAGGAGGGCGAGGTGCACCGCGATGGGTGGCCAACCGGGGTCATCCTGGCAGGGATCTCGGTCCGGCGCGGGCCACCCGGCGTCGACGACGCGGATTGGGTGGGTGCAAGTCGGAGTCAGTCGTGTGGCGATGCAACGCCCGCGCGGACGGTCGAATCAGGACCGGCCGGGCGAGTGGGAGTGTCCCAGCGCGACGGCGACGACGTTCGCCACCAGAAGCGCGAGAAACACGGAGAGTTCGGCCTGAGTCTCGAGCCCCGTCGCGACGAGCGGAACGTAGAGGAACGGCAGCGCGACCGCGCTCCAGAAACCCGCAGCACGCACGGGTGTGAAGACGTGTCGACGCGCCGTGTGGAGGACCGATCGGGCACGCTCGTCGAACGATGCGTCGGCACCGTCGGAGGGCAGCTCGAGGTTGGAAGGGGGACTGGACATCGTGATGGGCACCTCGCCTGATTACGTCAAGACACCCTACCCCCATATAACGGCGCGAGCTTTGGATCGCTTTCGAGTCGTTTTACGCCGTTACAAAGGGGCTGACCGACCTTTTACGACGGGCGCAAATCGGTGCTAACATTTTATCAAGCACTCTCGAATCGTTAGAGCAGATTCGCGGAAAGTGGCCATCGCCACGCGGATCCGGCGTTCTGGAACGCTCACGAACCGAATCGAGAGTGGCCCCGCAGTCGAGACGGGGAAGCCCAGCGAACTGCCGGCGGATCGACTCGAATCACGGCCGTCTCGGCCCCTCCCACCGCTCACTCCACGACGATCGTGCCGTTCGTGCTCCCGTCGCTCCCCCGGATCCTGATCGGGTAGCTCCCGGGATCAGCGGGCGCGGCGATCTCGAAAGCCACGGTCGAGGACTCCTCAGCAGCCAGCGAGACCACGCTTGCGACGCGCCTGCCGTCGATCGTGAGCACCAGCGTGTCCGACCCGTCCGCCGGGCCGAGGTTGTGGACGGCCGTCGAGACCGTCACCGTTTCCCCGGGCTGTGCTGGGTCTGGCGCGTCGAGGTCGCCAAGTTCGAAGGTCGCGTTGGTAACCGTCAGCGTCCGCTCCGTGGCGACGAACGTCGCCGCGGACGTGTTCGCTGCGGTGGCGGTGATTCCGTACTCGCCGGGGTCCTCGACGGTCGTCTCGACGCTGCCGTCGGCGCCGGTAGAGAGCGCTCGATCCCCGACCGTGACGGTCGCGTCGACGGGCTCTCCGGTGTCGTTTCTGATGACCGTTATGCCGACCGATCCGCCGGTCGTGATCGCGCTGCGATCGGCGGTCGCGGCGAGCTCGACCTCGCGGCGCTGGACCGTGACGACGCTCGAATCCGGCGTGAACCGCACCGATGGCGTCGAGGCTGCCGTCGCCTCGATCGTCCGGTCGCCCGCGGCGTCGAGCGTGATCTCGACCTCGCCGTCGGGGCCGGTCTGGATCGACCGGTCGCCCACCGCGAGCGTCGCCCCAATGCGGTCGCCGGTCTCGACGTTTCGGACCGTCGCCGTGACCGACTCTCCTGCGAGTAGCGTCGTGGGCGTGATCGAGAGGTTCAGCGGTACCTTGCGACGCTCGACGTCCATTTGCAGTTCCGCAGTAGCGAACGTTTCGTCGGCGTCGGTCTCCACGGCCCCGTCGGCGTAAAGCGTTCCTGCGCGCTCGGGGACGACGACCAGTCGGGCGCCGGCGACGTGCTCGAACTGCGAGGGGATCGCCGCCCCCTCGGACACCGCCGCTGCGGCGATCGAGCCGTCCACGGGGTCGCCGGTCTCCTCCCGGACCAGCGTCAGTTCGATGGGCTCGCCGGCCGTCGCGACCGACCGATTGGTCTCGAACCCGAGCTGGACGGTCCGGTGGGCGACAGCGAGGTCGACGCCGTTGCTCTCGAGCGTGGTGTCGTTCGCGCCGGGTGCGGTCGCCGTCGCCGTCAGCGGCCCAGCTGTCGCTATCCGGACGACCGTGCGTCCGTCCTCGCCGACCTCGCGAGCAGTCCCGCCGACCGTCACCGTGGCGCCGACGGCCGCAGAGCCGTTCGCATCGGTGACGGTGAAGGCAACCGGGTCGCCGGCGGTGAGTTCGGTCCGGTTCGCGGCGAGGGAGAGCTTGGCGCCGTCCCCGTCGTCGCCGGAGAGGAGATCGAATACCGGGAAGACGCCGTCGCCGTCGTCACTGCCTGCGAGCGCCGGGCCGATCGTAGCGCCGCCGAGGAACATGAGGCCGGCAATGAGTGAGATCGCGAGCAACACCAGCACGGTCGGGTCTTTCCACGGCGAGTAGCCGGGGCCGAACCGGAGAGGGCCGCCCTGATCTACGCCCGATGCGGACGCGGGCGGTGCTGAGGCGGTCGCGGCAGCACTGGAAGCCGAGCGAGGCGCTCGCTGGCGCGGTTTGTTTCCATCGCCGGTCCGTTCGCCGCGATGCACGATGGCCGAGTAGTAGCCCGAGCGGGAAAGCCGTGCGGGCCGAAGCCGGTGACGCCGCGAAGCGGTTCACCGCTGCGGTGAGACGGTGATCGCGCAGGGACGAAACTCCCCACTTGCAGCCAGTGGCGATCACTGCCGTCGCAGAAGCACCACTTGCGAGATCGGTAGACAGGCGAACCACTATACTGCTCGCCTCCAGAGCCAGGAGTATGCAGACGCTCTTGCTGGATAGCGACGCGGTAGCGACGAACGCGGCGATGACCGACGTGATCCCCGCGGTGGAGGAAGCGTTCGCGGCGGACGACCGCGGCGACGTACAGATGCCCGCGAAATCCTACATCGAGCTGGATCGGTACAACGGCGACTTCCGCTCGATGCCGGCCTACCTCGACGTCGCTGGATCGGCCACCGACGAGGAGTGGGACGCGGCGGCGGTGAAGTGGGTCAACGTCCACCCCGACAATCCGGAGGACCACGATCTCCCCACCGTGATGGGGACGATGATCTACTCCGATCCGGAGACGGCGTTTCCGCTCTCGATCATGGACGGGACGGAGCTCACGCTCCAGCGCACGGGCGCGGCGGCGGCCGTCGCGACGGACCATCTCGCGATCGAGGGTGCAACGAGTCTCGGAATCGTCGGCGCTGGCGTCCAGTCCTACTCGCAGCTGGAGGCGATCGCGGCAGTTCGCCCGATCGAGACGGTCGTCGTCTCCGATCTGGACGACGCCCGCGTGGCGGCGTTCCTGGAGGCGTACGGCGACCAGTTCGACGTTCGCGAGGGGTCGGTCGCCGATGCCGCCGGCTGTGACGTGCTCTCGACGGTGACGCCCGTGCGCGACCCGATCGTCCCGTACGAGGCGCTCGGCGAGCACACCCACGTCAACGCCATCGGCGCGGACGCCGAGGGGAAACAAGAACACGAGGCTGCAACGTTGCTCGACGCGAAGGTCGTCATCGACGACTACGAGCAGTGCACGCACTCCGGCGAGATCAACGTCCCCTGGGCGAACGGGGAGATCGACGAGGACGACCTCTACGGCGAACTCGGTGCGATCGTTACCGGGCGGGTCGAGGGGCGGACTGCCGAGGACGGGATCACGCTGTTCGACTCGACCGGGCTCGCGATTCAGGACGTCGCCGCCGCGCACGTCGTCTACGAGCGGGCGAGGGACGAGGGTGAAGGGACCGAGTTCGATCTGCTCGGCCTGGACTGAGTTCGCGAATCGTTTTCGGCGCCTGAGTAGTTCGATCTACAGCCTCCTTGGAAAGCCCCCGCCCGCTCGACTTCCGAGAGACGTTCCTACTCGTCGCTCCGCTCCTGCGCGGGCTGCGACTCTCGACGTCACGCTCGCTTCGCTCGCGTGACTCGGGCGGCTCGCTGCGATCCTCGCCTCCTGTAGGTCGCCTGCGGTTCTTGCTTCGCCGACCTTCGTCGACCGAACGGCCCCTTCCAGTCCCGCCCACAACAGCCTCATTCCTCCCCAGCCTTCTCCCTCGCTTCGCTCGGTCGGCCCTCGCACGGTGTCGCGCGACTGGCTGCTCGCCCGCTTCGGGGCTCGCAGCCAAGCGCAGCGCGCGCCGACGCGGTCCACCGGGGTGTCGCGACCGCCGAAACATCACATGGGAGGGACTCCGGAAGGGGCCGACCGGTCGCGTCAGCTCACGACGCAAGGACCGGAGGCGAGCGAAGCGAGCCGAGGACCGAAGCGAGTGAGGTGGCGCGAGCGGGAGGGGGCTTCCGTGTGCGGTCGCGGTAGCTGTCACTGTCGGTTGAAATCACTGCCGCCCCGTCACGGCGTCTCAGAGAATGAAAAGCTATAGCACCGCCGAAGCCCGAGACTGGGCCATGACAACCGGAGAGCCGGAGCCACAGGAGCGCCGGTTCGACCACGCCGAGATCGAACCTGCCTGGCAAGCGGCCTGGGACGACGAAGACGTGTTCCGCATCGACGACGAGGAGACCGACCCCGAGTACGTGCTGGCGATGTTCCCCTACACCTCGGGGAGCCTCCACATGGGCCACGTGCGGAACTACACGATCACGGACGCGTACGCCCGCTTCGAGCGGCTGCGTGGCGAGAGCGTCCTCCACCCGATGGGATGGGACTCCTTCGGCCTGCCCGCCGAGAACGCCGCCGAAGAGCGGGACACCAACCCTCGCGAGTGGACGATGCAGTGTATCGACTCGATGAAGGAGCAGCTCGGGTCGATGGGCTTTGGCTACGACTGGGAGCGCGAGATCACCACCTGCGATCCCGACTACTACCAGTGGAACCAGTGGCTGTTCCAGCAGTTCCGCGAGGAGGGGCTGGTCGACCGCCGCGCCGAGGAGATCAACTGGTGTCCCTCCTGTGAAACCGTCCTCGCAGACGAACAGGTGGAGACGCCCGACGGCGACGCCGGGAGCGGCGAGGGTGGCGTCGCTGGCGAAGGGATTTGCTGGCGCTGTGACTCCGTCGTCGAGACGCGCGAGCTGGACCAGTGGGTCTTCACCATCACGGACTACGCCGACGAGCTGCTCGAGGGGCTCGACGGTCTCGACGGCTGGCCGGCCAACGTCCGCGAGATGCAGCGCAACTGGATCGGCCGCCAGGAGGGCGACTCGGTGGAGTTCGAGCTGACCACCGGAGACAGCGTCGAGATCTTCACGACGCGACTCGACACGATCCACGGCGCGACGTTCTTCGCGATGAGCCCCGGCCACGAGGTCGCCCAGCGGATGGCCGATGATCCCGAGGAGTATCCCGAGGTCGCAGAGTACGTCGAGCGCGCCGACGCAACGGACGACGATGAGGACCTGCCCGAGACCTCCGGCGCGTTCACGGGCGAGTACGCGGTCAATCCGGCGACCGGCGAGGAGATCCCCGTCTACGTCGCCGACTACGTCCTCGAGGACGTCGGAACGGGTGCACTCTACGCCGTGCCCGCCCACGACGAGCGCGACCACGCCTTCGCCGAGGAACACGACATTCCGATTCAGCAGGTCGTCGAGCCGACCGAGGACGCAGACGCGTCCGCCGAGGATATCGACGTGCAGGAGGCAGCCTATCCCGAGGACGGCGTGCTCGTCAACTCCGGCGAGTACGACGGCCTCGAGAGCGCCGGGGCCCGCGAGAAATTCGTCGACGTCTTCGACGGCGAACACCGCGTCGAGTTCCGCCTCCGGGACTGGCTGATCTCACGCCAGCGCTACTGGGGGACGCCGATCCCGATGATCGACTGTGCGGACTGCGGCTACGTCCCCGTCCCCGAGGACGACCTGCCCGTCGAGCTCCCCGAGTTCGTCCACACGACCGGCAATCCACTCGACGCCGCCGAGGACTGGAAACACGTCGAGTGTCCGGAGTGTGGCGGCGACGCCGTCCGCGAGACGGACACGATGGACACGTTCGTCGACTCCTCGTGGTACTTCCTGCGTTACTGCTCGCCGGGGCTCGAGGACGCTCCCTTCGACGCCGAGCGCGCCAGCGACTGGATGCCCGTCGACCAGTACGTCGGGGGCATCGAACACGCCGTGATGCACCTGCTCTACGCGCGCTTCTTCACGAAGGTGCTCGACGACGTCGACCTGCTTGACGGCGGTCCGGGGAGCGACGCGAGTGGGACCTCGTCGGGCCCGTGGTCCGACGGCGTCCGCGAGCCTTTCAGGAACCTGACCAACCAGGGCATGGTCCTGGGCGAGGACGGCAACAAGATGTCCAAGAGCCGCGACAACGGCGTCTCGCCCCAGCGGATCGTCGACGAGTACGGCGCCGACACCGCGCGGCTGTTCATCATGGAGGCCGCCCAGCCCGAGAAGGAGTTCGCGTGGAGCCCCGAGGGCGTGGAATCGGCCAACCAGTTCCTTCAGGGCGTCTACGAGCTTGCGACGCGCGTGGCCGATGGGGACGAGTTCGGTGACGATCACGGAGATGTGGCCGACTACGTCGAGCGAGAGATCGACGCCACGGCCGCCACGGCCACCGAGGAGTACGAGGCGTTCCGATTCAACCACGCGCTGCAGTCCACGCGCGAACTCGTCTCCCTGCTCCGCCGCTACGCCGACCGCGACGACGCGGCCAGCGAGCCCATCGAGCAGGGGATCGACGTCGTCGCGCGGATTCTCGGCCCCGTCGCACCGCACGTCGCCGAGGAGATCTGGTCGCTGCTCGATCGCGACGGGCTGCTCGCCGAGGCCGAGTGGCCGGCCGCCGAGCCGCCCGCGGACTACGAGATCGCCCAGCGCCTCGTCGAGAACACGCGCGAGGACGTCCGGGACATCGTCGACGTCGCGGACATCGAGGATCCACAATCGATCACGGTCGCCGTGGCGCCGGCGTGGAAACACCGCGCGATCGAGATCGCGACGAACGCCGACGGCGACGTCGTCGGCGCCGTCATGAGCGACGAGGAACTGCGCCAGAAAGGCAACGAGGCAGCGGACTTCGCGAAGGATCTCGCCGGCGAGGTCGAAGCCATCGACGAGCACCTCTCACCCGACGAGGAGCTGGCCGCCCTCGATAGAGCGGCCTGGCTGCTGCGCGACGAGTTCGGCGCCGACGTCGAGATCCTGCACGCCGAGGACGCAGCGGACGACCTCGCGAGCGCCTCCGAGCCCGGTCGCCCGGCCATCCACATCGAGGAGTAGCGTCCGATCGCCGCGCGGGCGCTCGCTGACGCCCTCACGTGCACCGACACTCGTAGCCGACTTGCGGTCACTTATTCGCCGTCTCCTCCTGCATTGGCGAGCCGGTCCGCAGTAGTCTGCCCGCACGATCTGCAATGCATCGCTGGCACTGCGCGATGAAGCGGTCCAGCATAGACCGATGGTTGTAGAGGGTCAGCAGGTCACCGCACCGGCGGGACAGCGGAGTGCAGTATCGGCAGAGAGCAGATGCGGTCGCAGTAGCCGCATAGGCCTCGTGTGTCAATCGTGGGCCTCGAGAGGCCCTTGTAGACAGTCTTCGTGAGGATTGCGGCTGCAGAATTGCTCCGTAGAGATTCCGTCACGCACAGTCGCTACGCTCGATGGACTCACCAGGAACGTACGAACGGCGAGTAACAGCGAAGAGCCTCAAAAAACAGCGACCGCGAGAAATCGAACCGCGACGGCCTACATCAGGTAGAACATCGGGAACAGGAACACCCACACGATGTCGACGAAGTGCCAGTAGAGCCCGAACAGCTCGACCGGCTCGTCGTCCTCGAGGTAGGCGCCGTTGGTCGCCCGCCAGAACATGAAGATGGCGACCGCCATGCCCAGGATGACGTGGAGCCCGTGGAGGCCCGTCGTCACGAAGTAGGACGTGTACCAGATGTCCGTCCAGGGGTAGATCCCGTGGCTGAACTCGTAGGACCACTCCCAGGCCTTGATGCCGAGGAAGAGGAAGCCCAGCATGATCGTCGTCCCAAGCGAGGCGACCAGACCCTTCTTGCTGCCGCGCTCGGCGTAGACCATCGCCAGCACGACCGTGAAGCTGGAGGTCAGCAGGACGAACGTGTTGACCATCCCCGGCCAGAGGAACGGTGGCACGACCTCGCCGTGATGCCACTCAGACCAGCCGTAGGCAATCCGGCTGAAGATGTACGCGCCGATGACGGCGCCGAAGACGATGACGTCACTCGCGAGGAAGAACCACATACCGAGTTTGTTCTTCCCGACGCCTTCGAAGGGCCAGCGCTCTGCAACCGCCGGCTCCGGTGCGTCGAACTGTTCGAGACCGAAGCCGAGGCAGGCCCCGAGGAAGAGGAGGAGGCCGACTCCCGTGATAGCCGTGTACATAGGACCGCCCGTGGTGAGCCCGGAGAGTCCGAGGAAGAACACGAACAGGCTCCCGCCGATCGCCGCGGGCCAGATGCTCGCGTGGTCCGGATGGACCTCCTCGTGATCGTCGACGGGCTCGATCGCCTCGCTCTGACTCGCGACCATTGCACCGCCGTCGGTCGCTGCAGTGCCGCCGTCGGCAGCCGCCGTGCTACCCTGTGTGCTCGCGGGCCCAGTCGAGACGAACTCGAGGGAGCCGCTCGCGTAGCTCACGCGGCCGTCCCAGTTCTCGAGAGACGGTGGCGAGCTGATCGCCCACTCGGCAGTCTGGGAGTACTCCCAGGGGTTGTCAGGCGCGTCGGCGCCGTGGAGGTAGCTCTTCGCCAGCGTGTAGAACATGATGACGAAGGAGAAGGCGAACACGAAGGCGCCCACCGTCGCCATCTGGTGCCAGATGGTGTGCGAGCCGCCGTAGTTGAAGACGCGGCGTGGCGTCTCCCAGGCGAAGAACATCGGGAGGTAGACCAGATTGAACCCGATGAAGTACGTGGCGAAGTGGATCTTGCCGAGATACTCCGAGTACATCTTCCCGGTCATCTTCGGCCACCAGTAGTACATCCCGCCCACGAGCGCGGTGACCCCCGAGAGCATCACGTAGTGGAAGTGCGCGACGACCCAGTACGTGCCCCGGAACTCGTAGTCGAGTACCACCGCGCCGAGGAAGACTCCGGTAATGCCCCCGAGGATGAACAGGAGCAACGCGCCGAGGACGAAGAGGAACGGCGTCGCAAAGCGCACCTTCCCCTTGACCGTCGTGTAGATCATCGAGAACACCATCAGGTCGAATGGGAGCGAAATCCCGATGGTGGTCGCCATAATGAGGGTCTTGATTTCGAGGTTGATCGCGGAGAGGAACATGTGGTGCATCCACACCAGGAACGACTGGACCGCGACCAGCACCATCGCGAGAATGACCCACTTACGGCCGACGATGCGCCGGCCAGTGAACGTCTGGAAGATCTCGAACATAACGCCAAGCGCCGGGAAGAAGACGATGTACACCTCGGGGTGTCCGAAGAACCAGAAGAGGTGGGCCCAGAGCAGTGAGCCGCTGGCTTCGGGACCGAAGTAGTGGATGGCGTCCGCACCTCCGAGCCCGTACGCGACGACGCGATCGTACGCCAGCAGGAGCAGCGCCGCCAGCAGCGCCGCGAAGGCGAACAGCATCATCCAGACAGTCAGGAGGATGGACCAGGTGAACATTGGGAGATTCCAGAGCCCCATGCCCTCCGCACGCATGCGATGGATGCTGGTCAGGAAGTTGATCGTACTGACCGTCGTCGAGATGATGAACAGCGTGAGACCGAGGATGGTGGCAGTTCCTCCGATCGTCGGCGTGTTGATCGGCATGTTCAACGGCGCGTACATCGTCCACCCGCCGGTGAACGCACCGCCCTGGAAGAAGGACGCGAAGACGACGAGCCCCGACGCCAGATAGAGCCAGTAGCTAAGCGCGTTGAGCCGCGGGAACGCGAGGTCCTTGGCCCCGATCTGGAGGGGAACAAAGTAGTTCGCAAAGCCGAATCCGATCGGCGAGAGGAACCAGAACACCATCAACAGGCCATGTAGCGTGACGGCCTGGTTATAGTCGATCGCACTCAGGATCGTTCCGCCGGAGCTCCAGAGCTGAACGCGGATGAGGAGCGCGAGGATGCCGCCCGCGACGAGGAAGAACAGCGACGTGATGAGATAGAGGATGCCGATGTCCTTGTGGTTGGTCGTAACGAACCACCGCTTGATGGAGTCCTTCGGCGGCAGATGTCCGCCGTCGTCGTGGTCACCACCGTGTGCAGCCTCCGTCATGCGCCGACACCTCCAGCGCTTCCGGCGGCCGAGGCGCTCGTGCTAGCGTTCGCGGCATCGTTGCCCGAGCCGTCGGCAGTGGCGGTAGCACTGCTCTGGCCGTAGGTTCCCGCCTCGAGCGCTTCGATTGCCGCATCGATTTCGATCACCTGTCCCTCGTACCAGTTTTCGTACTCTTCGTTGCTCATTGCGATCACGGTGCCGGTCATTCCGGAGTGGCCGGAGCCACACAGCTCGTAGCAGGCGATGCGGTACTCGCCCGCCTCGTCGGCGACGAACCACGTCTCGGAGGTCTCGTCCGGAATGGCGTCGGACTTGACCCGGAATTCGGGGATCCCGAAGTTGTGCCAGACGTCACCGGACGTCGTGTCGATGTGGATTTCCCTGCCGGTCGGCACGCGCATCCGGGTAACCGTCTCGTAGTTCGTCGAGACGTCACTTTCGGTGACGGTCTCGTTCGAGGCCTCGTCCATCCGTGCGGCGAGCGCCGCCGAGTAGGACAGGCTGTCGTTCGATCGCGCCTCCGCCAACGCCTCTGCAGTCGCTTGCTGGCCCATCATCTCGACGGAGTCGTTGAGCTGGTCGCGGGGGAGCGTGTCACTGTCCGTGTACGCGAACTCCCAGGCGAAATTGTCACCGACGATGTCGACCTCGACGCCATCTTCGGGGACTTCGGCGCCACCCGTCTCGACGTAGAGGAGGAGGCCGTAGGTCCAGGCGATCAGCGAGATGACGATGATCGCCGACAGCGTGAACGAGAGGAAGAGCTTGCGGCCGCCCTTGTCCGCCCCCGTCGGCAGCTCGCCGAGCTGTGGTCGCCCGACGTCGTACTCGTGGTCGTTGCCGGCGCGATACTTGTACACCTTGTAGAGAGTGTACGTGATGACGACGGAACCGACGATCGTCCCGAGAGCGAGGAAGACCAGGTAGATCTGCGAGAAGACGTCGACCCGCGTCATACCGTCGTAGCCTCCACTCTGCAGGAGCAGGTCTACGGCGGCAGCCGGATGTGCGATGTCTGGTGCCACGTCTCCCCGAGGGTTTCGGGCTCACGACCTTGAACGTTTGGAGTTTAGCGCACGGCGCGCGGGCGGGCTGCCCGACGGATTCCCCTGGTATACGGGGCAGGCGAACAGGTTCGGCGCAACGTCGGCCTCGCTTGTGCCCGTTGTGGAGCAGATCACACGATGGAGCGTGATTGAAGGACAACGACCGTGAAGCGACGCAGCTGAGCCGGGGCTGAAAATGGCGTACACCAATGACCCGCTACCGGAGCGAGAGAACCTGTGCGTGCCGGGTGCCGTCGACGTCGAGGACGTTCGCCTCCTCGACGATCCCCGCCTCGATCGCCATGCCGACGGCGCGCTCGCCGACGAGATTCGCGACGGTTGCGCGGCGGAGGCTCGCGAGTGCAGACTCCTCGTCGACCGTCTCGCCGCCGTAGAACTCCTCACTGACGGTGATGGAAATCTCGCCCTCCTCGAAGGACTCCCCGAGCACGTCGTCGTCACAGATCGCGACGAGCAGCCCCTCCTCAGTCGTACGTTCGTTGCAGATCATTCGGTGTGGCGATCGACCATCTCGGCCTCGGCCTGCTCGCGAAGCTCCTGAGCCTCGTCGGCGACCTCCTCGGCGCGGTCGTACTCGCCGACCTCCTCGTGGGCACGGGCCTTCTCCTCGAGCAGCTCGGGACTGCGCATCCCGAGGCGCTGGGCGTTGTCGAACGCGTCGAGCGCGTCCTCGGCGAGCCCCCGCTCGAGCAGGAAGAAGCCGCGATTGTACCAGCCGCGGGCGAACCGCTCGTCGGCCTCGACGGCGCGCTCGGCGTGTTCGAGCGCCTGGGCAGTCTGGCCGGCCTCCCAGAGCGCGTACGCGAGGTTCGTCTCGGCGGACGCCTCGTTGTCGGACGTGCCGTCGATTGAGAGCGCCTCGCGGTAGGCGCCGATCGCAGCGTCGTACTCCTCGAGTTCGGCGTGGGCGACGCCCTTGTTCGTCCAGGCCTCCTGTTCGAGGTCGTCGCGCTCGGCGAACTGGGCGGCCCGCTCGAAGGTCTCGGTGGCCTCCTCGAAGCGGTTGATCTCCATGTAGTTCAGCCCGACGTCGATCAGCTCGTTGGTGTCGACGTCCTCGCTGGCGATCTGGCGCGCGTCGAGCTGGTCGGTGACGACGCGGGAGTCGACCGGATCGACCTTGTCGGGATCGACGGCCAGCTCCGGCGGATCGAGGTCGAACCCCTCGGGCGACTCGGGGAGCCCCTGCCCCTCGGAATACTCGTGATCCTCCTTGTCAGTCATTGTGCGGAATTGGCGTCCAGCGATGTTAAGGCCTGCGTCACCGGGACGGCCGGAAATCGGCAAGGAAGAGAGCGCCTGCGTCCGAGTTCTTTCGTCGATCGCAGTTCCGGTAGAGTCGTCACCTCGATCGTCGCCACGTAAATTCTCACGCCGAATCCCGTCCGTCGAGGTCGCCGTTTCGATCTCCTCAGAACGAGCGAAGCTCCGAGAGCACCGCAGCCGCGCTCCCATCGTCGATCGCAGCGCGAGCGTCGTCGAGTCCGTCCGCCAGCGAGTCGGCGTCGCCACCAGCGTAGATTCGGAACGCCGCATTCAGTGCGACGGCGTCCGCGAACTGATCGTCACGTTCGCCGGCCACGACGGCCTCGGTGATCGCGGCGGATTCCTCAGCGACGTCGTCGACCTCGAGGTCCGCTTCTTCGAAGTCCATGCCGTACTCGGCTGTCTCGATCTCGAAGTCGTCGAGTTCCTCGCCGTCCTGCCAGTCCGCGACTTTCGTGTAACCCGGGCGGATGTCGTCGTACCCCTCCATCCCCTGGAACATCACGACCCGATCCGGAGTCCAGCGCTCGCTCTCACGGGCGGTGTCGACGATCTTCTTCGCGAACGCGAGATGGTAGAAGCTCCCGAGGTGGACCGACGCCTGGGCGGGGTTGGCGAGCGTCTCGATCGTGTTGACGAACGACCGGACGCCCATCTGGTCGCGGCGATCCTCCAGGTCGTCGATGCCGGGGTTGAACGCCGGCTGGTAGTAGAAGCCGAAGCCGGACGCGTCGACCATGTCGGCGCTTTCCGCGGGGTCGATCTCGGTACGGACCCCGAGCTCGTCGAGGACGTGCTTGTACGCGTCCTGTTTCTGCGTCGGGACGCGGTCGCCGCTGTGGGTGACGACCGGCGTTCCGGCGCCCGCAGCGACGATCCCAGCCGCAACGCCGAGGATGGCGGATCGGCCCTTGCCGTCGTAGTTCGCGCCGCAGTCGACGGGGTCACACTCGGGCGCGACGGTGTCGACGCACTCCTCGTGCATCACGTCGACGTACGCGCCAAGCTCCTCCGGGTTGTTCCGTTTCCAGCGGTTAGCGAGCCAGAACGCCCCGAGCGTGGTCGGGTCGGGTTCATCGGCGAGGATGCGCTGGAACGCCTCCCTCGCCTGCTCGCGATCCATGTCGTCCGCCGACTTCGGTCCGGATCCGACGACCGCCGTCATCAGCCGCTTCAGGGGCCACTCGCCGAACTCCTCGGTCGCCTGTGCCATGTCTGGTCGCGGGTAGGGGTGTGATGGTCAAAGGCCCGTCGCTCTCGCATGAATTCGTGGACGAACGTGTTCGATTTCGGGGCGTCTTGCACGTCGAGCAGTCCACACGTGACAGTCGCCATCGCCTTTGCAAGCGCGTAGAGCCCACTCGCTGGACCGATCCTCACCAGGACGGACGGAGCTGGGACGATCGGCACCCTGCTCTCAGAATGCGGAGTCTTCAACTACCGATCGGCCAAACTGCCGACATGGACCAGTCGTTCGTTTCCGGTCGGTCGGTTCGGGACGACACAGTCGCCGGTCGCTTCTACCCCGGTCTCGGTGCCGGCCCGCACCCAGCCGTACTCGTACTCCACGGGGGCGGCGGTGCCGGTGGGTACGAACGGAACTACGCTGCGTTGCTCGCCGGACACGGGTACGCGACGCTCTGCGTCGAGTATTTCGGTGCATCAGGCGTACCCGACGCGCTCGCGGAAATTCCCCTGGAGCGTTTCGACCTGGCGGCGCGATGGCTGCTCGAGCGGGACGACGTCGCTGGCGACCGAGTCGGCGTCGTCGGCTTCTCTCGCGGCGGGGAAGCAGCCCTGCTCACCGGCGCACAGTTCGACGCCATCGGGCCCGTCGTCTCGTACGTTCCGAGCTGCTACGTCTGGCCGGCGCCGGCGTGGATGGAGGGCGTCGATCCCCACCAGCCCGCCTGGACGCTCGACGGGGACCCACTGCCGTTCGTCGACGTGGACGCACTCGTCGACGAGGAGGAGATCAGCGACGAGGCACTCGAGGACCCGCTGGCCGGTGAGCCGGACGCTGCGACTCTGGCGATCGAGCGAGCCTCCGACCGGGAGCTCGACCGGGCGGCGATCCCGGTCGAAGCCATCGACGGACCAGTGCTGCTCGTCTCCGGCGGCAAGGACACGGTCTGGCCAGCGTCGACGTTCGCCGACCGGGCGCTGGCACGTCTCGAGGCCCACGACCACGAATGGTCGGTCGAACACCGCCACTACCCCGACGCCGGCCACGCGATTCGCGTGCCCTACCGGTTCGACAGCACGACGTCGCACGCGGAGACTCACCAGTACGGTGGGACGAACGAGGCCAACGCCCGTGCGGCTGCAGACGCGTGGCTGGGCGCGCTCCAGCACCTGTCGGATGGCCTCCCTGCGACGGACTGAGGGTGACGGGAAGTGGGCGACTCACACCGATTCGGCAACGACGACGTCGATGCGAGCTGACGGCGGTTCCATTCAGGGGTGGTAAGTGACGGTTCGTGATTTCTTCGACTGCTGAGCATTGTAAATCTGAAATTAGTGAGGCCGCACAGCAGCCAGCCACCGGAAGCCCCCTGTGATTTGTTCAGCCGAGTGAAGTTCGGTGGATAATGGTGGCGCACGTTTCGCGGCTCTGGCAGGAGCCGCGTAGCGTGCGAGGTCTTCGTGAACGAAGCGAACGAAGGCTCGGAAGACGAGCGGAGCGACGTCTTCCGGTGGACGACCGAGCGTACGCGAGGGAGGAGGGTGGGGAGGACGAGGTTTCGGTAGGCTGCGGGTGGGAATTCGAAATGGGCCGGACGTTCACGGCGCTCCGCGCCGTGAGCTCGGGAGAGCTCAGCTCTCGCGGTGCTCGGCTGTCCCCGGGTGACGTAAGCGATGACGAGCGAAGCTCGTCAAGTGCCGGAGGAAACCTCCGGCCACCGCAGCCCGAAGGGCGAGGAGCGCAGCGAGCGTCACGCGAACGAAGTGAGTGTGACCTCGAAAGACGAGCGAAGCGACGTCTTTCGGTGCTGAGCCGAGCAAACGCGAGGCGAAGCCCGTCGGAGATTGCTCCGACGGTGCCCGGGTCATCGAGCGCTCGGGAGCTTTCGAAGGCCTCTGAAATGTATCTGTAGACTCCACTTCGAATGATGTCCGCAGTAGTCGAATTAGTCAGATCGACCGGTCAGCGCGCATCGAACTCGACCGCTCGTCCGCCCGAAATCATCGACCGTACAGAACGTACGACGCAACGACGAAGCCGAGCACGCCACCGACCACGCCGCCGGCGAATGCGGACCACGGCAGGCCGGGGACCTCCAGCACCCAGAGCGGCACGCCGATCGCGGCACCGACGACCGCGATGGCTGCGACGATGATGAGGCCGGTTTTCCACTGCGAGTCGTCCGCGGAGGAGGTCGCCATAGCGGGTGCTACGAGCGCGAGCCTAAATAGGTCTGGGCGTGTGGGAGGGGTATCGCCGATCACCGCTCCCGGTCCACCGCCTCCGGCCAGTTCGGGTCAACGCCGACCAGCTCGGCACTCCGCTCCCAGAGCTCACGGCGGACCGCCTCGTCCCGAGCGTCGGGATCGGGTGGGCTCTCCTCGCCCTCGTCGACGTACACGCCGTTGCGCCCGCCGTACTTCGGCGCCGTGAGCTGTTCGACCAGTCGCGCCGCCCCGGTCTCGACGTCCGTCCCGACGCCGGGCGCCCACGCGACGAGCCAGGTCAGCAGTCGCGACCGCCACGAACTGCCGAGCCAGATCCGCGTGCCGCGGATGAATCCGGGGTTGAAACAGTTCGCGACGACGGAGTCGACGCCCGCTGCTTCGAGGCGCTCGGCCAGCTCGACGGTGAACGTAGCGTTCGCGAGCTTCGAGCGCGAGTACGCCGCGAGTCCGTCGTAGCCGGCCTCGAACTGTAGATCGTCGAAATCCAGCTCGCCGCGGTCCTGAAGACCGGAGCTCGTGGTGACGACGCGAGCGGGACTGGTTCCACCTCCGTTTGCGGCCGTGCCTCCGCCCCGGTTGCCGGTGCCGTCGTCGCTCTCTCGCAGTCGAGGAAGCAGCTCGTGCGTGAGGAGGTACGGCGCGAGGTGGTTGACGGCGAAAGTCAGTTCGATCCCGTCGGGGCTCTCGGTGCGCTCGCTGCTCGCGAGGCCGGCGTTGTTCGCGAGGGCGTGAATGTCGTCGTACGTTGCGAGCAGGTGGGCAGCGAGTTCCCGAACTGCCCCCTGGTCGGCGAGATCCGTCCGGTGGAAATCGATGTCTCCGGGAGCGTCCGCGGCCGTGGCCTGGAGTTCGCGACCCCGCTCCTCGTTGCGGCCGACGGCGGCGACGGTCGCACCTCGATCGGCGAGGACGACCGCCACACGCCGACCGATGCCGCTGGTAGCGCCGGTGAGCACGATCGTCCGATCCTCGAGATCCGGCGTTCGGCCGTCGAAATCCTGTTCTGGCGTCGATACCATCGTCGGGAGATTTTCGGCTGGCGACTAAGCGTCTGGGGTGGCGGACGACGACGACGGCATCCCACATCACGGGGCAGCAATATCACGGCCGCCCGGCGGTCCGATCCCGAAAGCGATACACCGCCACTCTCCATAGGAACGCCGATGAGTGAGGCGACGGGGGAGTGGCGCGCGGCGATCGACGAGGTCGACGCACGCATCCTCGATGGGTTCCAGAGCGGCTTTCCGATCGAACAGCGGCCGTTCCGCGCGGTCGCCGAGGCGATCGGCACCGACGAGGCGGACGCACTCGATCGCGTCGAGGCGCTCCTCGATCGCGGACTCCTCCGTCGGTTCGGCCCAGTGCTCAATCCGCCGGTGATCGGCGCCTCGACCCTCGCGGCGTTGAAAGTCCCCGAGGGCGACGGCATTCGCGGCGGGGAGGCCGAGAGCGATCGGTTCGACGCGGTCGCGGAGATCGTCAACGGACACGAGCAGGTCAACCACAACTACCGTCGCGAGCACGAGTGGAACATGTGGTTCGTCGTGACGGCGGGATCACTCGACCGACGTGATGCGATTCTCGACGACGTCGCCGCGGAGACCGGGCTCGAACCGCTCGTACTCCCGATGCTCACGGACTACTACATCAACCTCGAGTTTCCCGTCGTCAACGACGACCGGTTCGCTCGCGAGAGCGGCGCCGCGACGGGCGTCGAGGCCACCCGGATCGCCGAATCCGCCCGCGGTGATCTCTCCGCGTTCGACGCCGACCTCCTGCTGGCGATTCAGGGCGGATTCCCGCTCTCGACGACGCCCTACCGCGATCTCGCGGAGACACTTTCGACGTCAGCTGTGGCCTACGACGCGACGGTCGAGGACGTGCTCGACGGCGTTCGGCGACTCCGCGAGGCGGGCTGTATCAAGCGGATCGGCTGCGTCGTCAACCACGTCGCCACCGGGTTCGATAGCAACTGTATGGTCGTCTGGGACGTGCCCGACGACGAACTCGACGAGAGAGGGCGCACCGTCGGTGGACTGCCCTCTGTGACCCTGTGTTACCACCGACCCCGCCGTCCGGAGCGCGACTGGCCGTACAATCTCTTCACGATGATCCACGGTCGGGACGCCGACGCCGTCGATGCGAAAGTGGACGAGCTGGCCTCGGAGTATCTGCCGGTCGAACACGAGCGACTGTTTTCGACGGCGACGCTCAAGCAGACCGGCGCTCGGTACGAGGCGCTGCTGGAGTAGCGAGCGGAGACAGGGTAAATCGGGAGAGGCAGAGGTGGAGAGGTAGAGAGATAGCGAGAGAAAGAGACAGCTATGGGGACGTAGAGCAGCAGCCAGAGAGACCCATGCTCACTCGTCGGAGGTCAGGTAGAGCAGGGGTGCGAGCACGATCAGGACGATCCCGAGCAGTCGCCACTGGAACCCGCTCGCGGAGATCGGTGCGAGCGCGAGGATCACACCGAACAGACCCGCGTTGAGCGCGAAGAGTTTGCGGGACTGCAGGGGCAGGACTGCGACGCTAGAGAGGACGAACCCCAGGAGGAGCACGTGACCGATGTTGTAGTCCAGCAGGAAGTCGTTCATCCACTGGAGCGGTACCGGCGTCATTCCTGCTCATATCTCCCCGAGTTGCACCCTTGAAAGTTCCGTTCCGGCCCCGCTTCGGGGACGGTGCAGCCGGGCTCGCACCGGTGCCAGCGAGGGAACCCAGCCGAACTGGCTCCTGCATGGAGTGCTCCGGCGTCGATGAACCCCCAGCATACAGGGGCGTAGAGTCGGCGTGAGCGCGGACGCGCCGTGCTGCGTGGATTCGGACGCGCCGTGCTGGCTGGACGCAGACGCGCTGAGGTCAGTTCGAGCACTGGCACGCTCCGGCGACATTGTCGCGACGATGCTGGTGTTGGCGACGCTACCGGAGTGGGCGACCCTGCCGGAGTGGGACCCTACCGTATCGTACGACGCTACCGACGGTGCTGTCGCTCCAGTTCGGTATGAGCGGACGCACGGAGTCCCATGGAGCGTGTGACGTGGGCGTGCGTCCAGTCGGAGATAACGGCCGGGTACGCTAATGCCTTATTGCCCGCTGACTGCAGTCTCTGGGGCGGTAGCCGCCGTTGGGAGCTCCGCTCCCGATGACGCAGTTCGGAGGTGCCCGAGATCGGAGAAAGCGCGAAACTGATCCGTTACGGCACGTTTTTCTCTCTCCACCCCTCACCGACGCCAAATGGTAGATCCGACTTCGGACCTCGGCGAGGACGTCACCGCCGAGAACGCGCCGGCGTGTGCGACCTGTGGCGATCCGATCGTACAGGACCCCGAGCACGTCGTCGAGACGTGGGTCGAGGACGAGAGCGTCGCGTCGCGACATTTCTGCAGCCAGGACTGCCGGGACGAGTTCTGAGCGGCCAGCGTGCGCTTCGAGTCCGGGCTGGCCAGCAGTGCTCGAATCCGGTGACACCGCAGTGATCGAAGCCGGGGACAGCGCAGTGATCGAATCCAAGTGAACGGCGGAATGGTCGAATACAGGTAGGCGCAACCGTCCGGCGTGGAGCCCGCGCTCAGTCGGTCGAGCTGCCGGCGTCGGCGTCGTCGCTCGCGACCGCGTCGCCGAGTCCGTCGACCGGCCGATCGGGGTTGGCGAGATGTGCCTCGCGAGAGAGACCGAGCTGGTAAGCCGACGGCTCGGCCTCGTCGCGGAGGTGCGTGCGGCCGCGGTGGACGTGGATTTCGCCCTCGAGGTGGAGCCGGACGGCTTCCAGCAGGGCCTCGGCCTCGAGTGGCTGCCCGCGCCGTTCGAGCTCCTCGGCGTCGGCGCCGTCGGGGACGTCGAACGCTCGCTGGGTGATGATCGGCCCCTGATCGAGATCGGTCGTCACATAGTGCGCGGTCACGCCGGCGATGCGGACGCCTTCCTGACGAGCCTGTTCGTACGCGCGAGCGCCCGGGAAGGATGGAAGCAGGCTCGGGTGAACGTTGATGATGCGGTCCTCGTAGCGGAAGACGACGTTCGGCGAGAGGATCCGCATGTAGCGGGCGAGTACGATGAGGTCCACGTCGTACTCGGCGAGGAGCTCGAGGAGCTCCTCCTCATCGGGCTGGCCGCCCTCGGAGCCGACGTCGTGGAACGGAACGCCGTAGCTCGTCGCGAGCGGTTCGAGGTCGTCGTGGTTGCCGATCACGACGGACACGTCCGCACCGAGCTCGTCGTTCGTCCAGGCCGACAGCAGTGCCTCGAGACAGTGCGACTCCTGCGTTACGAGCACCGCGATCCGTCGCGTCTGGCGTTCGGCGGGAAAGCGGACCTGAACCTCGACCCCGAGATCGTCGCCGAGCTCCTGGAGATCGGCCCGCAGTTCGTCCTTGGTGCACTCCATCCCCGACGCGTCGACAGTCATCGACATCCGGAACAGCCCCTCCCGGACGGCCTGGTCGAGGTCCTCGATGTTGATCCCCTGCTCGAAGAGGAGCGTCGTGACCCGCGCGATCAGTCCCGTGTCGTCGTCTCCGATTACCGTGATTTCGGTGAACTCGCTCGTCATCGCTGCCACCTCCGCGGGACTGTGCGCTGCATACCCGGTCAGTGGCGCGTCGGCGCGCAAAAGGCTTCCCGTCTGCCTGCAGGCTGTGGCCTGATCGGCCATCGGCTCCGCTCCTCGGTGCTGGTTCGGCCCCGAGGCCGGCACTCCAAGATCGCCACCGCTGGCGATGGCGACGTAGTGGCGAGAACCGTGGTCGGTAGCTACCAGCTATCGACAGTCGGCAATCAGATACTTCCGGACTCCTGCCGAATAGTTGCCAATGGGCCGAGCCCGTATCGTGATCGCGGTCGTCGTCGTGTTGGTCATCGCGACGGCAGGGATCGTCGGCGCGACCTCGCTCGTCGATATCGACGGCGACGGTGAGCCGGCGTTCACCGAACTCGCCGACGGAACGGATCCACTCGCTGCCGACAGCGACGGTGACGGGCTCGACGACGGAGCGGAGAGCGAGGCCGGCACCGACCCCACCGACCCCGACTCCGACGACGACGGCCTCGAGGACGGGCCGGAGATCGATGCGGGCGCCGACCCGCTCGTGGCGGACAGCGACGGGGACGGGATCGACGACGGCGACGAAGTCCACGAGTACGGGACAGAGCCAACGACGGCCGACACCGACGGCGACGGACTCGGCGACGGCGAGGAGGTCGAGGAGTTCGAGACCGATCCGACGCTCACTGACACCGACGACGACGGTCTCGGGGACGGTTCCGAGGTCAGCGAGCACGGAACCGATCCAACCGCCGCCGACACGGACGGAGACGGGCTCGACGACGGGCCGGAAATTCAGCAGTACGGGACGAACCCGCTGGTTGCCGACTCCGACGGCGACGGACTCCAAGACGGCGACGAGGCGAACGTCTACGCCACGGACCCCAGCGATCCCGATTCCGACGACGACGGACTCGATGACGGCGCGGAGGTCGACCAGTACGGCACCGACCCTGCCGACGCCGACACGGACGACGATGGGCTGGAGGACGGCGCGGAGGTCGAAACGCACGGCACCGATCCCACCGACGAGGATACGGACGGCGACGGACTGCTCGACGGACCCGAAGTCCACCAGACGAACCTCTACCCCGGCGCAGATCCGCTCAGGACGGACGTCTACGTCGAAGTCGATCGGATGGAAGGGACGGCGCTACCGTATATGGACAGGTACGATGTCGTCGACGAGTTCGCCAGTGCGCCGATCTCGAACCCCGACGGCTCGACGGGTATCTCGCTGCATTTCGAGACAGACGACGTCGTCCCCTACGAGCCCTCCACGGACTGGGACGGCAGTTACCAGAACTACCGGGCGGCCTACAAGGACCACGGCGGCCAGGGCTACCACTACCTGCTCATCGTCGAGGACGCGAGGTCCTCGGGGACCAACGTGGCCGGCGTCGCGCTCTCGCCGGATATGATGGTCCAGCAGTACGACCAGGCGGACTGGACCGGCAGCACGGTGATGCACGAACTCGGCCACTCGCTGGGGCTCGTCCCGAACGCGTTCGGCGGCATCGACTCGGAGACCTACAGCTACTCCGAGTACCCGAGCGTGATGAACTACGACGCGCCGTACGACGCGTACGGCTTCTCGACCGGCGGCGCCTCCATCTACGACTTCGACGACTGGGGGTACATCGAGGACCACATGTACACGCCGTCGACCTACGCCGTCTCCGTGGGGAACTGACGATCTGCCAGCGAGCGGCGCTGGGGCACAGCTCGCGGGAATGCGCGGCCGAAGAGGTTCGACGGCCACACCGGGTGCTGACCCGCCAACCAAAGGCCTAAGCACGTTCGTAGCCAATCCGCCCGTATGAGCACCGAGACACAGGACGGCGACGACCTGGAGGATCGCGTCGCGAACTTCCTCCGGCGAAACTTCCCGCAGATTCAGATGCACGGCGGATCCGCAGCGATCCAGGATCTCGACCGCGAGACCGGCGAGGTCACGATCCAGCTCGGCGGTGCCTGCAGCGGCTGTGGCATCTCCCCGATGACGATCCAGGCGATCAAGTCACGGATGGTCCAGGAGATCCCCGAGATCGAGAAGGTCAACGCCTCGACCGGTATGGACGGCGGCGGCCACGGCGGCGAGAGCGGCATGAGCCCCTCCTTCCCCGGCGAGGAGTCCGCAGGCGAGGAGCCCGAATCCGACGAAGGCCCGCAGGCGCCGTTCTAGCGGGATAGTTTTCGCCCGTCGTTCGCACGTTGCATTCGCGAAGTAGTTCGCTTCTCGATAGTTCCCACGTCGATTTTCGGGCTGCCCTCACTCGGTCTGGTCGGCTGCTCCCTGTTCCCACGCCATCAGGAGCGCCGCCAGCGTCCGCGTCACCGGCACGGGCACGTCGTGGGCCTCGGCGCGGTCGATCACGCTGCCCGCGATCGCGTCGATCTCCGTCCGCCGGCCCGCCTCGACGTCCTGGAGCATCGACGAGCGGTTGGCCGCGGTCGCCTCGACGACTTCGTCGAGTTCGGCGACGGCGTCGGACTCCGTGAGAGCCACGCCGCTGGCCTGTGCGACGCGGGCGACCTCCCTGGCCGCGCGTCGAGCGGTGTCCCGAGGCTCGTCTGCAGGCATCTCGTCCTGGCCAGCCGCTACCGTACCCTCTCCCGCTGCCTCGACTTCCTCTCCTGTGGCCACGGCGATGTCTGCCCCGGCCAGCGCTCCGTTTTCCACCCGCGCCAGCGCGGTAACGGGGTTGATCGCGACGTTCACGGCTAGTTTCGACCAGAGCCGTTTGGGCATGGTAGCGTCGACCACGACTCGCGGGTGGCCGTCGAACCGATCCGCGGGAGCCGCCGAACCCACCGAATCCGCCTGATTCGAGAGATCGCGTCCGATCCGCTCGGCCAGCGAGGCGTCAGCGTCCGGGGTCGGCGTTCCGGGGCGGGGACCGATCGCGACCTCACCGAGGCCGGTGCACGTTACCGATCCCGGCGCCCTGCGATCCGCGCCGTAGGTCGCCGTGCCAGCGAGCACGGGGGCGTCGACCACTGACGCCAGCGTCGCCTCGTTGCCGAGCCCGTTCTGCAACGACCAGACGGCATCGACGTCGCAGGCGGCCAGCGGGTCGGCGGCACGCTGCGTGTCGTAGGCCTTGACCGCCACGATCGCGAGGTCGGCAGACGCTCCGTCGGGATCGGTCGTCGCTGCCGGGTGCACCACACCCTCGAGGGCTCCATCGATCGCGAGCCCGCTCTCGCGGATCGCCGCGACGTGTGTCTCGCGTCCGATCAGCGTCACGTCGTGATCGGGGGAGAGCAGCCCACCGACGAGGCTTCCGAGACTCCCCGCACCGAGCACGAGTACGTCCATGGAACGGAATTGGGGGCCTGGGGCTTTTGCGTGCCGGTCGTGGGATCAGAGACGTGTGCCGGCCGGCTCAAAGGCCGACCGAGACGAGGAGTCCCGCGCCGGCCGCCAGCATGCCGAGTCCGAGCAGTCCGTAGCTTCGACAGAACCGTCGCGCGTGGGCCGTCGCCTCCGCGGCGGGCACCCGGACGACGATCAGCGGCGGGCCGTCGGTGTCGTCGACGATTTCGATACCTTCGGCCGTTTTGCGCGCGGTCCCGAGTACGTAGACGGGATCGCCGGGATCGAGACGGCGCTCGCTGTACTCTCGCGGTCGCGAGCGGGTGCCACGGTCGAGGTCGTCGGAGACGGGGGCCGTGGCTCCCGGTTCGGTAGGCACCGTTCGTTCGAGCCCCTCGAGCGTCGATCCCGCCGGTCCCGCACGGGCGAGCCGGCTGGCAGGAGAGAGCAGTGGAAACTCCGCGCCAGGGCCGTCGACGGGGACGGACGCGGCGTCGTCGGGGAGGGAGACCTCCGGGGCGTCGAGTTCGGCGCGGAGGGTGCCGGGCAGTTCGCGGCCGTCCTCGGCAGCCTGGCCGCCCAGCGCAGCAGCGCTGACGACCCCGAAGCGCGTCGCACCCTGGGCGACGGAGACGGGCGACCAGGTAGAGGCGGCGTAGCCCCGGCCGAGGACGGCGTGCTCCTCGCGGGTGACCGCCCGGTACGCGAGCGTCTCCGTCTGGGTGACCGAGGACGAGACGCGATCGTCGAGCGGTACCGCTCGCCCCTCGATCTGGACCGGACCCGGCTCGACCTCTTCGGGCGTGAGCACCGGCAGCCGGCGGCTCGCGAGATACCAGTCGCGGTTCCCGACGGCGAGTGTGACCGCGGCCGTTCCGAGCACCAGGAGTCCGGCGGCGATCGACATCGCGATCGGCGAGCCGGGGGCGAAGGCGAGAACGAACAGGACACCGCTCCCCACGAGGAGGAGCGCGCCGACCCCGATCGCGACGGGGTCCAGCCGGAGCACGCGACGGACCGCCCGCAGTTTCTCCATCACCGCGTAGTGTCTGGCCACCCACGCGAGGGGAAGGAGCACCAGGGCGAGCAAGATCGCGAGCGAGAGCAGTCCGCCGACGTCGGGAGCCATCTGAGCGGAAGCTGGCGCGCCGACGGTGCTTCAACGTGTCCCTTCCGAGTTCGGCCGACTCCAGTCAGTCCTCCGTCCAGTAGTAGAGCTCCTCCCTACTGGAGCCACAGGAGGGACAGCTATCGGGGATCTCTTCGATCCGTCCGGTCTCGCCACACTGCCAGCAGCGCCACATCAGGTTGATTTCCCCGACCTCGCCGGTCGTGCTCTGGGCCTGTGGGTGCGGTGCGTCGACGCCGTCGCGCAGCGTCACGTAGAACCCGTTGTCGTCGAAGCCGCGAATGGTGCCGAGTCGCTGGCCGTCCTCGGTGTAGATCCCGTCGCCGAACGCGACGCTGGGCGTATCTTGCGTTGCCATGTGTGAACGTACGCCACGGCACGGCATAAATTGACCGCACAGGTCGACGCCACCACGACGAAAGCCAGCACCGAAACCCAGTCCACCTCAGGACGGCGGGCGACGACAGCCCGAACCCTACAGGTTGCCGGCCGCTACCGCAGTCCGTACTCGAGGTTCTCCAGCAGTCGCCCGACGAACAGGCCGAGCCGCGGGGAGACGCCCTCCTCGCCGGCCGCGTCGCTGGGCTGGGCAGCCAGCGTCTCCACGAACGGCTCGCCGAAGGTCATCGCGTTGATCGTGTCGACGACGTCGACGGTCAGCCCCTCGTCGGCGGTGTTCAGCTTCGGATGGGCCTGCTTCTCGCGGTCGGAGTACTCCACGGTCCAGGCGCGTCCGCCGACGAGATCGACGATCGTCTCCAGATCGCCGACTGCCAGGCGCTCCTCCCCCGTCGCGACGTAGACGACGCCGTCCTCCACGACGGTTTCGTAGCGGACCATCCTCGGATCGTTGGCACGATTGGTGCCCACAGACCGTCAGTGTTCGGGCAGATTGCCGGACGATTGGGCGCGTGCCGGCCGATCAGCGTCCCGGTCGGGCGCGTTACCGGCACGAACCCACTCCGGCAGGTGAGCCCCGATCTCCGCGTCGAATCCCGGAACGAGCGCGGGCAGCGCGACGGCCACCGCGAAACAGAGGCCGCCAGCACCCGCCAGCCCGAGCGCCCCCTCGCCCGCGAGCAGGCCAGCGATACCGCCGGTCAGCAACAGGACGGGGAGGCCGACGACGACACCGGCCCGTACGCTGCCGGGCCGGGCGAAGCGGCCGGTAGAGCGACTCACAGCCCCCCGATCCAGAAGAGAGTAGGTCTGCCAGCCAGCGAGGGCGCCCAGCGCTGCACCCAGAGAGAGCAGCGAGTCCCGTGCCGGGTGGGCGAGGAGCCCGCCGACGTCGAGGCTCGGCGCAGTGACGAGAACCGCGACCACGCCGATCCCAGCGGCGCCCACGAACGCGGTCGTCGGCGCGTCAGTCGGCGAGCCTCGCACTGCGAGCGCGGCCCCGGACAGCACCACGAGCCCGACGAGCACGCCAGCGACGACGTCCACGAGGAAGTGGACGCCCAGTGCGATCCGCGAGAGCGAAATCAGTGCGATCAGGCCCACTGCGACCACGGCACGGCGACGCGGCGTTCCAGCGCGAATCGCGCCGGCGAGACCCAGCAGGACCGCCGTCGAGAGCGTCGCGTGCCCGCTCGGGAAGCCGTGGCCGCTGGCGGTCGCGGTCGCGTCGAAGAGGCCGTGGAGTATCGAGGGGTAGACGCCGGCGCTCCCCAGCGGCGTGGCGGGGCGCGGGAGTCCGAACACCCCCTTGAGCGCCTGCACCAGCGCGATCGTTCCGAGCGCGATCGCCAGAACGACCGCGACCCGATTTCGGTCGGCAGGCCGGAGCCAGTACGCGAGCACGATCACGGCGAGGAGAAACCAGACGTCACCGAGCTGCGTGAGCAGACCGACGGGGAGCGCCGCCGCTTCCGGCAGCAGCGAGGTGACGGCGTCGACTGCGCCGACGCTCCGTGACACGACCGGTGGTATCCCGCCGATGGTGGTAAGCGCTGTGGAGCGCCTGCAGGCCAGAGTCACCCCGTACCCGAACGAGGCTGGGACGCCACACCACGCCCCCGGAAGGCAGAAGGCCCCGGCCGTACCGCACTCGGTCGATGGCCGACGTGTTCGGGCGGATGGTTGCGGACTACCACCGCGACGAGCTGCGGGGACAGCCGATCTACGAGCGCAGCGACGGCGACGAGTCGCCCGCCCACTGCGCGTGGTACTTCGCCGGGCCCGAGGAGTGGGGCCCGCTGGAAACCGCAGCGATCGAAGCCTGCACGACCGCACCACCCGGCCCGGGGCGCGTCACACCACGCGTGCTCGACGCCGGCTGTGGCCCGGGTCGTGCGCTCGATCCCCTCGCCGCGCGCGGCGCCGCAGTCCTCGGGGTCGACGAGAGTCCCAATGCAATCCGGGTCGCCCGGGGGTGGACCGACCAGCCGGCGATCGTCGGCGACCAGGCGAGGCTACCGCTGGCTGACGGTGCAGCCATCGACGCGGACGGCGACCGTCCGAGCGACGACGGCGCTGCGATCGACGCCGCGCTCTTTCTCGGCACGCACGTCGGCGGCGCTGGAACGATCGGTGGCCTCCGCAAACTCCTCGACGAACTCGACCGCGTGATCGCGGACGGCGATCGTGGGGGACAATCCGCAGGTAGTGGCCGCGTCGTCGCGGACCTGTTCGATCCGACGGCGGTCGAGAGCGACGATCTCAGAGCGTATCTCGACGGTCGCTGGCTCGACACGCCGGACGCTGTGGGCACGGATGACTCCGCGACAGAGCAGGCGGTCGCGACGCGACGCTTTCGCCTGCGCTACGATGGTGAGGTTGGCCGCTGGCGGACGCTCCTGATGGCCTCGCCGGCCGCGCTCGAAGCGATCGTGGCGCCGACGGCCTGGTCGATCGCCGAAATCGTCCGCGGCGAGGACACTCGATATCTGTTCGTGCTGGAACGGGAGTGAGCGGGCCGACGGCCGTTCGGGCGTTCAGCACTCGAACGATTCGACGGTCTCGTAGACTGGCCCGTCGTCGCGAAGCTGTGACTCGGTCAGCGTCACCGACTCGACGCGAAACGTGCCGATCTCCGGTGAGTACTCCTCAAGCACGGACTGGGCGTGCTCCTTCCCGCCAGCGTGGTCCATCCGCGCGATGGTGGCGTGTGGCGTGAACGCGTGCTCTTCGGGCTCGAACCCCAACTCGACGGCTCGCTTCTCGATTCCCTCGTGCAGTTCGGTGAGTTCGGCGGTACCGTCGTCGATGCCCAGCCAGAGCACGCTGATATACTCCCGCGATGGGAAGGCCCCGAGGCCCGCGACGGTCGCGTCGAATGGGCCAACGTCGGCGTCGGCGACGCCAGCCTCGATGGCATCGATCGTCGCGTCGAGATCGACCTCGCCGTCGGGTGCCGATTCGGGCACGTCACCGAGGAACTTCAGCGTGACGTGGGTCTGCGTGGGATCGGTGAGCCGAACGCCGCTCGCGTCGGCGAGTTGCTCTTGCACCTCGGCGATGGCATCCGTGAGCGCCTCCGGGAAATCGACGCTGACGAACAGTCGCATGGCGGGTCTCGGGCGAGCGGAGACAAAAGCGCACTGCGCCGTGCAGTTGGCCGGCGTCGGGCTGAGCTGGCTGGGCTGTTGCGGTACGGTAGCGGCTGCGGAGGCTGTGCGTGGGGGGAATGAGGCGGTTGCTGTGCGGCCGCTGTGGTGTGGCGGTTTCGGATGCCATGTGGTAGCGGAGGCGGGGCGGTTGCCGTGCGTCTGCGGAGACGGTGGGGTAGCTGAGCGGCCGCAAAGGCGGAGCGGGTGCGGTACGGCTGTGGAAGGTGGAGCGGGTGCGGTACGGCTGTGGAAGGTGGAGCGGGTGCGGTACGGCTGCGGAGGCGGAGCGGGTGCTGTGTGGCTGCGGAGGCTGTGGTGCAGCCGTTTTTCATGAACGTCTTTGCGGAGAGCGGGCGCTCACAGCGCCCGCTCTCCGCAAAAAGGTTCACATGAAGTCATCCAGACTGCTCGCTTTGTTCTTGTCGTTCTCGAACACCCGGTCGATCGACTTCTCGAGGACCTCAAGGCGCTGTTTCGTGTACTTGCGGGCGCCGTACTCCTCGGCGACCTCCATCGCGGTCTCCATGTACTTGTTCACGGAGCCCTCGTGGACGGTGAGCGTGATGTCGCCGCCACACTCCCGACACTCCCGCGTGAGGGGCGCGCGGCGGAACTTCTGACCGCAGTCGAGACAGCGGACCTCCTGGCGGGAGAACGCCCGAAGGTTGCCGATCAGGTCCGGCAGGAAGTGATACTCGATGACGCGCTCGGCGACGTCGGTCTCGTCGACGGCCCGCAGCGTGCGGGCAAGCTCGAGCTGCGCGTTCATCTTGTCCATCATCGAGTCGAGGGTCTTGTACGCCGAGAGGTCGGGGCCGGCGGCGATGTCGGTGGTCTCGTGGGTGAAGCCGAAGCCGGAGTACTCTTCGTCGGTGCCGAGCGTGTCCTCGACGATCTCGACGTCGACGTCTTCGGGATCGGCCAGCTCGCGGGTCGCCTCGTAGAACTCGCGGGGATACTGGTCGACGACGTCGACGTTGTGCGCCTCGTCGTCGATCTCCTGGGGGTCGATCCGGGAGGACATGACGAGCGGGGCGTCCATCCGGCCGCCGCGCTGGTCGGGAAGGTAGGTCTTGCTGAAGTTGAGGAGGCCGTCAAGCAGGAGCATGACGCAGTCTTCGTCGCCGTCGCACTGGCCGACCAAGAGGTCGTTGGCGACGAGTGTGTGCGTCTCTTCGACGGTGAGACAGTACGTGTACCCGACGTCGGATTCGACCGGTTTGACGTCGACAACTTCGTCGAGCCACTGATCGCCTCCGTCACCGAAAAGTCGTTGCGATCGGAGTGGTGTCGAATCCAGCGACTCCTCGATGGCGGCCTGCTTCCGTTCGAGGTGGAATCCGATATCGTCGGCAAAGACGGCGGCGTGCTCGGACGTGATCTTGAGTATCCAGCTCTCGAACTCCGGCACCTCTTCGTAGAACTCGGCAACCGCCCCCGTCTCTGGACTGCGGCGCTCGCTGTAGGTCTTGCACGCTACGCCGAATCGTTTGAGTGCAGCGACGAGATCGTCTTTGAGCGTGTCGCTGATCGTGTGGGCACGAATTTCGATTCGATCTGCGCTCGCGCTCCCGTCGCCACTGAAATACGCAGCGAGGAATGCCCGCAACTGCGGCGTCGGCGCATCGAGGAGGAAATCGGGAATTCGCTTCTCTTCTGCCTTCGTTCCGAATTCGAAGACCTCCTCGAAGAGGGCGTTCACGAGCCGGCTGGACACCGTTACCTTCCACTCGTTCTCTTCGAACGCGTCGATGCCGAAGCTGGACTCGACCGTCTCGATTATCTGATCGCGCGCAGTTCGATCCGGGATGCAGATCGTCGTCTGATAGAACGATCCGGACTCCTGCCGACTGAATCCCTCGGCGGCGTAGTATCCGAAGACGGTCGCGAGTTCCTCGTCGATTTCGAGATGTCGGGCGACGGAAGTCCCGTCCCGACGCACGCCAAGCTCCACGGACTCGGGAACGCGACGTAACAGCTCCTCCGTATCATAGAACTCGAGCAGCACTGACGCCGGAATGCTGTCGCGGTTCACCCAGTTGTACACCGTCGACGTGCTCACGTCGAGCGCCGTCGCGATCGGTTTGAGGTACTGCCCACTGTCGGTCGCGTCGTCGAGAATCGATTTGAGCGTCGACTCCCCGATATTGCGGATAACGAGGTCTTCGTTCGAGACGGTCTCGACGTCGAGGAGTTCGTCGAGGAGATCGAACCGGTGGGGCGTCCCCTCGAAGTCGATGGACTTTGGACTCGGGAGTGAGTGGCCGACCTGGACCTCGCTCGCACGCAGTTCTTGGACGCCGTCGCCGTTTTCGACCAACATCGTGTGATCGGGAGTGACGCGAAGTTCTCGGCCGCTCCGAGTCTCCACGCGTACGAGATGGTCTGGAGCTTGGTGCTTCGAGACCGTCTCGACCGAGCCAACCGATCGGGTACTCCCTTCCGTGGTCGTCGGAACCCGAATCGGTGCAGTGAGTTCTGTTGACTCCGTACCGAAGTCGTCAGTATCGGGCGATTCGAGCCTCGGTTCGACGACCTCCTCTATTTCCTGGTGGTGCCACTGGCCTGCTTCGTCCTTGTACCAGATCGGCGTCTCTGGGTGGAAGCAGTTCCGGCGCTTCGCTGCGTGGAAATACGGATGGGCGTACCCGCCTGCAACGTTCGTCGTCCCGATCACGCGCCCGACGACAGCGGCGGAGGTGTGGGGCGCCATCCCGAAGACCAGCTCGCCCACGAGGTCGTCCTTGTCTTCGAGCTCGTAGTAGGGGTCGAGCCCGTAGTAGGACTCCAGCAGGTCGTCGACGAAGGCAGCGGTCTTCAGCATGTGATCGGCGCCGCCCTCGGAGAGGATCACGTCCTGAACCTTCAGCTCGACCACCTGGTCCTCGTGGGTGAGCGTCTCGCCGTTGACGTCTTCCTCGTAGCCGAGTTCGCGGAACTGGTCGACGGAGACGTCGAGTTCGGCCGGTTTGACCGCCGTGACGGGGAGGTCCGTCATGTCGTAGCGGACAGTGCCATCCTTGAACGCGGAGACGTCGTGTTTGGCGCGGAGAACGCCCTTCTCGATCGGTTCGGGCGTCTTGAGCTCGGAGGTGAGCCCCTTGACGCCTTTGAGCATGTCGAAGGCGTGGTCGCGCTCGCCGACGGCGTTCATCGCGTCGTGGTAGGCCTCGCCGACGTCGATCCGGCGCTCCTCGACGGCGGAGCCCTCGAGCTCGCAGCGGTCGCACTGCACCCGGCCCGCGTCGTCGGGCTGGAGCGTGCGGTCGCAGTCCGGACAGGTGTAGTGGGGTTCGATGTGCTCGCCACAGTCCGGGCAGCGCGATTTGTGGGTCTCCGTCTGGCAGTCCGCGCAGCGACGGACGCCGATCTCGACCGTGATCTCGCCGGGCGTTTCCGAGAGGGAGTCGGCGTGGTGGGTCGCCGCGCCGACGTCGCGCTGGTCGCCGCCGGCGTCCCCGATCGGAAAGAGCGTATGGACCGCCGGGGAGAGCTCCCGGTCCTCTGACTTCTCGGGACGGCCCATTCGGCAGCCGACGCGGGTCGGTGCTTTCTCCCGGATTTCGAAGGGTGCGACGGCGTTGACGACCTGCACCGCGTTCTCCCACTCGCGAGCGTCCTCTGGGAGGTCCTCGAGCGCCCAGGATCGCTCGCGATCGTCAGCGAGGCCGAGCGAGCTGGCGAGCGGCCGCCACGTCGGAACGACGATCTCGTCCTCACGCTGGCGGTGGGGAACGAGCAGCGTCTCGAGGGTTCGCGCGACGTCGCCCTCGGGATCTGCTTCGAGGACGAGTTCGTCGGCGTCGGTCGCGTCGCCGGCCGGTGCGGTGGCGGCCGTGCCGCCGTCTGGAGCCACGGCACCCTCGGGGCCCGCGTCGACTCGCCGAACGTCGCCGGTCGCGATCGCCGAGGCGAGGTGGTCTGCGTCCTCGACGGAGACGTCGTGCCAGACGTAGGTGTAGTCGGGATGGAGCGGCGCGTCGTGGGCCTCGGCCCACTCGATTGTGGTCTCGGGGTCCGGCGCCGCGAGGTCGACCGCTGGATCGTCCGCCAGCGCCTGCACGTCGACGCCCGCGGCCTGGAAGTCTTGAATCCACCACTCGGTCGCGTACGCCGCTGGCGCGAGCGGATGGTTGTTCTCGACGAACTCGCCGTAGTTCACAAGATACTCACCGAGGTCGAGGATCGCCTCGACGCCGTTGCGGACCTCCTTGGCTTCCGCGTCGTCGGCGATTCGTCGAACGTCGCCGTTGGCCAGTCGGACCGTCGGCCCCTCGATCGAATCGACGGGGACGACGCCGGCGGCCTTGCCGGGCAGTTCGGTCTTGATCTGGGTGCCCGGCGCGAGGAAGTCGTCGACGAGGCGCATCGTCGCGGGGTGGACGCCCGCCGTCGCGTCGCCGAGATTGCGGCTGCGGCCGTAGCGCAGGCGGAAGCCGCCGGACTCGCTGGGATGGCCGAAGACGGGTCTGCCAGCGATGAGGTCCAGCAGGAACTTGCCGTTGGGATCGACGCGGGGCGGACCGTCGGGGGCGTCGCTCTCCTCGGCTGCCTCCTCGGAATCGTCGTCCTCGACTGCGTCTCCGTCGTCTTCGCCGTCCTCGGCCTCCTCGGCGTCGGTCGACTCGCCGTCGTCCTTCCCGATCGTGCCGTCGATGAGATCCTGGAGCCAGGGCCACTCGACCTCCTCGAGATTGCGAGTGTAACGCTGGATCTTCGGCGCCTTGAGCGCGATCCCCTCCGCGAGCACGAGACACATGCCGCCGCGTGCGGAGTTGGTGTCGATCCGCTCGAGATCCCGGAACCCCGAGACCTCCTCGTCGCTGGTGGCCTCGCCGTCGAGCATCACGGGACAGTGTTCCGTGATGAACTTCGACTCCTTGTCCTTGGGCGTGTACTGGAGCCCGGTTTCGTTCGAGTAGAGCTCGATCTCCTCGGCGTAGCGCTCGATCTCGTCGTCGCGTGGCTTGAACGCGCCGACGTCGAGCAGGCTGCGGGCGTAGTCCGCGACGAGCACCGAGAGCGCCTGCGCCGTTCCGCCAGCGGAGCGGATCGGGCCGGCGTAGGCGACGGTGACGTAGTCGGTGCCGTCGTCGTTTTGCTCGATCTCGACGCGGTCGATCCCCTCGATCGGCGCGGCGACCACGCCCTCGGTGAGCAGGGCGACGGCCGTGCGGACCGCGCCCTCGATCTTGCCGGCGTCGGACTCGTAGCTCCCGACCCTGCCCTCGACGAAGTCCTCGACGAGTTCGAGTGCGGCCTCCTCGCGGCTGAACTCCTCTTCGAGTTCGCGGACGCGCTCGGCGACGCCTTCGATCCCGAGGATGTTCTCGACGCGGTCGGCCATGTCCCGGGCGGTCGGGATCTCGACTTCGGGTCGTGGGTCCTCGCCGCGGGATTTCGCCTCCTCGGCGAGCTCGATCGCGCGGTCGAGCTCCGTCTCGATCTCGTCGAAATACTGCTCGTCCTCGGGTTTCACTGGCGACACCTCGCTGACGCTCGGGCGACCACGAGCGCCGTTGCAGGTCGACGATCGCCCGTCACAGCCACAGATCCAGATCGGTCGGCTCGTGGTGGTCTCGCTCGAGCGGTTCCTCGAACGCGCGGAAGTGAATCTCGCCAGCGAACACCGTCGCGGCGTCGATGTGGCCCGCGATCGCCGTTCCGTCGGGCCGCGAGAGCACTGCGTGGGTGTGCGCGAACCGATCGCCACCGAGCAACGAAACGTTCCCGACGCAGGCCGCGACTTCGAGCGGCTCGTCGAACGTCACCGGCTCGTACTCAGTCGTCTCCTGATCGTAGAACCAGACCTCGGCGTCGGAGACGGATCCGATTCCGCTGAACCAGCCCGCGTCGGCGCCGACGTCGTCGGCGAGCGACTCGATCTCGGCGCGCCAGTCCGCACCCGTCTCCAGCCGGGCGACGTACTCCTCCGTCGTCTCGACGGCCCGGTAGTCCATGTGAGATCCAGACGGAGGCCGACTCCTTTAGTGTTGACTTCGCGGACGGGGCGCGACCGTGGCCGATCGGAATGCCGACCGGGCTGACCGGTCGTCGAGGCGACACCATCGAGCGGTTGTACGGTCCTGGACGGCCGTTCGACGCCGCCTGAATCGAGGGCCTCCAGACGGATACCGGCAACGCCGAAAGGCTGTTTCCCCGCCGAGTGCGTTCTCCGGGCATATGCCGACCGAGAAGGAGAAGATGCTAGCAGGAGAGCGCTACGACGCGAGCGATCCGGAGCTTGCCGCAGACCGACGGCACGCGAGCGAGCTCACGAAGCAGCTCAACGAGAGCGATCCAGGCGAGGACGATCGCCGGCGCGAACTCCTCCGCGAGCTCGTGGGATCGGCCGGCGACTCGCCGTGGGTGGAGCCGCCGTTTCGCTGTGACTACGGGTACAACATTCACCTCGGCGACGGCTTCTACGCGAACTTCGACTGCGTCTTTCTGGACGTCTGTCGGATCGAGTTCGGCGACGACTGCCTGCTCGGACCGGGCGTCCACGTCTACACCGCGACGCATCCACTCGGTGCCGAGGAACGCACCTCCGGCGTCGAGTACGGGAAGCCGGTGACCATCGGGGATCAGGTCTGGATCGGCGGACAGGCGGTGATCAACCCCGGCGTGACGATCGGCGATCGCGCGGTGATCGCATCTGGCGCGGTCGTCACCGAGGACGTGCCAAGCGACGTGGTGGTCCAGGGCAACCCGGCCGAAGTCGTCAGGGAGATCGAGTGAGCGGAGCGGCCGTACTCCACTCGCACCGTCGGTCTACTCGCAGTATGGGCCTTCGTCACAGCGGACCGTGAGTTCGAACCTGTCCACGGCGGAGGCCTCCGCCTCCAGCTGTGGCATGATTTCGACCGTTCCCGTGTCACCGTTGTAGAACCCATCGCGGTTCGCGGCCGCCGAGCCCATCGTCTGGATCTCCGACCCCGATTCATCGTAGAGCGTGACGTCGTAGGCGAAATCGAGCACGCTCGTCTCCTCGCCGCCGGTGTTCCGGAGATTCACCGTGATCGAGTACTGGCCACCGCTCGCGTCTGCGGTCGCGTCCGTAACCTCGATGCCATTCACCTCGTTTTGGACGTTGTCCGGACTACTCCCCGAGGAGCCGCCGTCCCCGTCACCGCCGCCACCCAGGATCCCCGAACAGCCAGCGAGTCCGGCGGCCGCTGCCGCACCGGCGGCGCCGAGCATCCGGCGGCGGGAGAGGTCGGTCCCTCCACTGCCAGCGCCGCCGTCGTTCTGTCTGTCGCTCGATGCGTCGTCGTGATAGCGAGCCGTCGGTCGATCGCGAGTCATTGCCTCGACGAAATCCTAGCCCCTGATTCACGATCAACCCGGTCGCTAGGTACTTGGTGTCGGCAGGTAGGCCGGCAGACCTCCGGTGTCGAAGCGGCCATCGCACGCCCCGTTTCGAACCGGTCCTCGCACGCCGAAGCGATCGTTTCACTCCGACTCGATCCCCGCACGCCCAACCGGCCGCCTCACTCCGGATCGATCGCGACGCTCGCAAGCCGATCGCCCGCGGTGACGGTCGCCTCCCGGGTCAGCGCGTAGAGCACGCCGGCGCGATCCGTCTCGACGGACTCCAGTGGCTCGTAGGTCGTCGGGTGGTAGACGGTGCCGAGCTGGAACCCCTCGGGAACGCGCTGGCCGAGGTCGAGGTCGGCCGTGATGCGAAAGAGCCCGGAGTTGCCCGCCGTCACCCGGCCGAGATGGTTGCGTGCGATCGTCGGCTCGGCGCCGCTGATGCGCTGGCCGCGGAGCGCGTCGAGCTCCCGGAGGACGCCCAGCACCCCGCGGACGCCGACCTCGATCGCGTCCTCGACGAGCTGTTTGTTGTGGGCGAGCTCTGGCGTGATCGCCGGAATGCCGGCGTTGGCAGCTGCGACGCGCAGCTTGCCGTCGAAGCTACGCTCGTGCCACTCGTCGCTGGCCGACTCGCCCGCCGGCTCGGCGAGGAGGAGCTCGGTGCCGAAGGCGACCGCGAGCTCGCGGGCGCACCGATCCCCCTCCGTGAAGACGGCGTGGGTCAGCATCTCGACGGAGCCGGTGTGGAGGTCGACGATAGCGTCCGCCTCGCCAGCGATTGCCCAGAGCCGCGCGGCCATTCGTTCGTGGGTCGTGCCGTCAGGATCGCCGGGCCACACCCGATTCATGTTCGGGTTCACGCCGTCAAGCGCTTCCGGCGTCGTGTAGGAGACGCGATCGAACGTGAGCGGGTTGGCGACCGGGACGACGATCACGCGCCCGAAGAGCTCCTCGGGGTCGAGTCGATCGTCGAGCCGGCGGCAGACCTCGGTGCCGTTGATCTCCTGGCCGTGCTGGGCGGCCTGGACGTACACCGTCGGTCCGTCGCCGGCGCCCTCGTAGGTGTGAACCGTGGTGGCCACCTCGGTGCCAGCGGGGAGCCGGGCGAGGGTGACGGTCTCTGCGTGGTGGCCGGCCATATCCTAGCCATGGGAGTCGGTGTAATTAGGGGTTCTGCCCGTTTTCGCCAGCAGGCGCCGGCTACCTGCAGCCGCTCGCGCGGATGCCAGCGCCTTCGCTGGGTCGTGACCGACGGATACCAGGCCAACGTGGCTATTTTGCCGCCTGAATGCGCTCGGCGATCCCGCACAGGCGGACAGAGTCCGCTCGGTGGATAGCCACAGACAGCGTACGCTCGATGGGCAGCCTGGTGCAGACGGGACCTGGAGGACAGCCGCAGACAGGAGGCACTCAGTCGACGCGCCGGTGCCAGCCTCGCGAGCAGAGCCCTGCGACGAGCAGCGCGAGCAGTGCAGGAACGAGGCCGAACCCGGGAGTGCCGTCGCCGCCGGACCCGTCGGTTGCGTTCCCGGCCGTGCCGTTGCCCGCAGTTCCGTTCCCGCCCGACCCGCCGCCCTCGACGGGATCGATCGAGGTTGCGGGCTCGGTGCCCATCGTGATCGACTCGAAGCAGAGATCACCCTCGCTCGTGCCGATCAGCGATCCCTGGAGCGAGATGCGGAAGTCGTGACCGCCGTGGGTCGTGAGTCCGCCGTCGGCCGCCGAGAAGGTGACCTCGAAAAGATCGAACGTGTGCGTCTCCCAGGCGCCGTCGCCGTCGAGTTCGACGACCTCGCTGACGCCGCCATCGTACTCGATCCCGAAGGAGCCGTTGCCGTCGTCGTAGTAACGGACGGTGACGGCAGCGCCGGTATCGGTCCCGCTGAAGTGGTCGTCGGAGAGATCGACGTAGAGCGTGTGTCCGGTGGCACCGGCGTCGACGTCGGTCTGGTAGCAGGCGACGCCTTTCCGCGTGGTCGCAGTGAATGCGCTGTGGTCGGTACCGACGTCGTTGACCTCCGAGAAGCCGTTCCACTGCCCCTCGTTGATCGTCTCGACTGTCATTCCGGTGGCGACCGCGGGCTCGGTAAACTGGGCCCGTGGGACGCCGACCGGCGTCTCGAGGCGCCCGACGACTTCGCCGTCGATCCGGAGCGTGTCCACGGCGACGGCGGCGCGATTTCCGTATGCGTCGGGGACGGCCAGCGTCCCGCTCGCCGTTTCGCCGCCGCCCGCTGTGAGCGAGAGCGTCTCGCCAGCGATTTCGTGGGTGAGTGTTCGATCGACCGATCCGTCGTTCTCGTAGGTCGCGTCGAGCTGTCCCGCCGAGCCCCCGCTCTGGACCGATGACTGGAGGTCGACCGGCGCGCCGGCCTCGATCTCGTCGATCCCGCCGCCGACGTAGATCGGATCGGGGCCGACGGTCAGATAGACCTCGCCCTCGACCGGCGTGAGCGTCTGTTCGTCACCGGTCATCGTGGTAATGGTGACGGGCTCGTCGGTGCGGAGCGTGACGTCCGTTCGTTCCTCGGTCCAGAGCACGCTCGTCAGCTCGTCGCCGTCGGCGAACCGATAGCGCTGGACCGGCTCGGTTGCCGACGACTGGAACTCGGCGTCCGCGAGCTGCCGGGTCATCGTCGCGTAGGCGAGATAGCTCGGTTTGGGCGTGTTCTCGCCCAGCGGGTTGTCCCCGCCGCGCAGCAGGCCGAACTGGTCGCTGCCGTCCGCGTGCTGCCAGACGTCGTCCTGGTAGTAGGTGTCGACCTGGGTGTACCAGTAGTAGCGTTCGACGCCGGCCTGCTGGAGGCGGGCGTGGCTCTGGACGAGGTGTCGCGCCTGGGTTGTCTCACCGTCGCCGCCGGCGAGATGGGGCGAGGTCGCCCAGCCGAGCTCCGTCACCCAGATCGGCATGGATTCGTCGTCGTTGTACCCGCGGGTGAGTTCGCGGAGCTGATCGAGGTCGGCACCGAACCCGGCGGGCTCATCGCGATAGAGGTGGACCGACATCGCGTCCATGTGCTCGGCACCGCCGGCCTCGAAGATCCCCTCCCAGTAGCCGAAGTCGATGGCCGGAGGGACGCCGCTGGTCGAGTAGTTTCGAGTGGTGCTGCCCCCGACGACGGTGACGTCCGAGCGAGTCTCCTGCACGGCGTCGTAGGTCGATTCGAGGAGCGCGGCGTAGGCCGCCGGATCCTGGCCGGCAGGGCCGACGGAGAAGCTCTCGATGTTGGGCTCGTTCCAGACCTCGACGTGTTCGAGATCGGGGTACTGTTCGAGGACCGCGGCCGTGTAGTTCGCGTAGCCCTCCCTGGCCGCCTCGGTGCTGGGGAAGGTGAAGATCCCGTCCCACTCCTCGGCGTAGAGCTGGTTCGCGTAGACGAGGAGGAACAGCCAATCGAAACCGCGCTGCTGGAGCTCTGCCATGAACTCGGCGCGATCCGACCCCGAGAAGTCGTACTCGCCGGGAGACTGCTCGACGTCGTGCCAGCCGTGCTCGTCGCGGACCGTCCCGACGCCGATCTGCTCGAGCGTGTCCATCATCTCGTGGTCGCGACCGGCTCCGAACTTCGTCGACATCGCGTAGAACTCCTCGTCGGTGTCGAACTCGTCGGCCGGCAGCACGGCGAGTGAGGTGCGGGCGATCGTCGGCCGCTCGGCGGCGGCCGAGAGACCGCCGTCGGCGGCCGCGCCGTCGCTGTCCGCAGTCCAGGCGGCGGGAAGCACACGGAGGGTGTAGTGGCCGACGTCGTCGATCGGCAGGTCGAACGTCGTCTGCCCGTCGATCGATTCGGTGCCGTTCGCGACGATTTTCCCGTAGTAGTCCTCGACGCGCCATTCGACCTCACCGTCGGCGTGGAGGGTGATCCGCGGCGTCTCGTTGGTCAGGAAGATGTTGCCCCGCGCCTCCTGGCCGATCGCGACGGAAAGAGTCGCCTGGGCTGGCGAGGACGCTCCGGAGGTGTTCGCCGTCGCTGGATCGACCGCACCGGCGCTGGCGCCGATGGATCCGAGCACGCCTGCTGTAGGGATCGCGAGGACCGCGACGGCCAGCAGCGCGACGCCGAGGACGACCGCGATCGACGCGCCGCGCCTGCCATCGAGGTGCCCAGACATGGTTTCGGAGACGACTGTACGTCCGCAGTTTCGCGGAAAAAAGTTCCGGCGCTCGCGCAGGTGGCGTCCGGCCGCGCCGCGGTCAGTCCGCGTCGGCGGTACAGCCGCCCTCGTAGGTCACGTCCGCGACCGAGCCGATGTCGGGGTCGTCGCCGCAGATCGGACAGTCCGGTCGCCGGCGCAGCTCGACGGTCTCGGTGCCGGGATTGCGCGCGTCGTAGTAGATCACGGCCTCCGTCAGCGGCTCGCCGACGTCGAGCAAGAGCTTGATGGCCTCCGTGGCCTGCATCGCACCGATCGTCCCGGGGAGGACGCCCAGCACGCCCGCCGTCGCACAGTTCGGAACGGTCCCTGCCGGCGGCGCCTCCGGAAACAGGCAGCGGTAGCAGGGTTCGCCCCCGCCGGACACGGTCGTCAGCTGCCCCTCGAACTGGTAGACGGCGCCGTGGACGAACGGCGTGTTCGAGAGCACGCAGGCGTCGTTGACGAGAAACCGCGTCGGGAAGTTGTCGCTGGCGTCGAGGACGACGTCGTAGTCGGTCACCAGCTCCATCGCGTTCCCGGCGTCGAACCGCGTCTCGAACGCCTCGACGGTCACGTCCGGGTTCAGGGCAGCCACCGCCTCCGCCGCGCTCTCGACCTTCGGCCGGCCGACGTCGGCCTCGCCGTGGAGCACCTGCCGCTGGAGATTCGACCGCTCGACGACGTCGTCGTCGACGATCCCGAGCCGCCCGATCCCGGCCGCTGCGAGGTACTGAATCGCCGGTGAGCCCAACCCGCCCGCGCCGACGACGAGCACCGAGACGTCGAGCAGCGCCGCCTGCCCCTCCGGCCCGACGTCGTCCATGACCACGTGCCGGGCGTAGCGCTCGAGTTGCTCCGGCCCGAGATCGAGGTCGCTCATGCGTAGTTCGTGGAGGGGCACGGCAAAAAGCGGCCCGGGACCGAATTGCTGCATTTGGAGTGGTGGTCGGATAGCAGACACGCTCGAAAGCCCCAGGACGCTCGATGCCCCGGGGCTCGGTGCGCTCCTCGCCTCTCTCGTTCCGCACGTTCGGCTGTGGTGCTTACTTCGCCCGGGGACAGCCGAGTCGGCCTGCCCCTTTCGATGTCCCTCCCACCGCACCTCGGTCCTCCCCAACCTCTTGCGCTCCTCACGTCGCTACGCTCGTTGCGGTGCTCATCCCTCGCGCGCTGGCTGGCGCGGCCGCTCGCCCGCTTCGGGGCTCGCAGCCGGCACCAGCGCGCGCCGACGTGAACCACCAGGGTTTCGCGCTCGATGAGCGACGAATCCGGGTGGGACTGAGCAGGATCCTCGATCCTGCGAAGGTCGGAAGAGCTTGCTCTTCCGGGACTGGAAGGGGCCGTTGACGGACTACGTCCGTCTGCTCGGGAGACCTCCGGTCTCCCGGTGACCGCTCGCGTTCGGTCGCGACGGTGAGCCGAGTGACGCGAGGCGAACCTCGACAGACGAGCGAAGCGAGTCTGTCGGTGCAAGGACCGCAGGTGAGCGACCGAAGGGAGCGAACCGAGGACCACAGCGAGCGAGCGGACGCGAGCGGGAGGGGCTTCCAAGTAGTTCACCGCCGATACTGTAGCAGTTGAGAACGAATCCCCTAGCCCTCGAGTAGTTCCAGCTCCAGATCACCATCCAGCACGTCGGCGCGGTACATCGTCGCGCGGTCGGCAGGCGCGGCGCCGGTCGCGCTCCCGGGGTTGAGCAGCCGGACGCCCTCGGCCTCGGTGTCGAGCACGCTGTGCGTATGCCCAGACACCCCGATTGCCTCGGGATCGTGCTCGCGGACGATTCCGGCGACGCGAGACTCGTAGGCGCCCTTCGCTTTCGAGCCGGTGCCGTGGGTGACGACGAAGGTCACGCCGCCGACGGTCCTGGTCGCGACGCGCGGGATGTCCATCGCGGGATCCATGTTCCCGGCGACGGCGGTGAGATCGCCCGCGAGGTCGGCGATCGTCTCGTAGGTCTCTCGGCTGTCGAAGTCGCCGGCGTGAATCGCGCAGTCGGCCGCATCGAGTTCGTCGCGAACGAATCCGGGGAGCGCGGCACGGCGTGAGGGAATGTGCGTGTCGGAGAGGATGGCGACGCGTGGCATTGGCGGGCGTTCGGCGTGGACTGCCCTATCGCTTTTCGTCTGGATGGAGCTGCCAGTGGAGGCGTGCTCGGAACGCGACACGCGAAACGAGAGAGTGAACAGGATGGCCAGTCCGCCGTCGAAAGCGATAGGATGGGGCCCACCGAGGTGCCAGCCATGGAGGCAGTCGCGGTCGCGACGGCGTTCGTGCGCCACGATGGGGAGGTGTTGGCCACCCACCGGAGCGAGGACGCACAGACCTATCCGGGGCAGTGGGGCGGCGTTTCGGGCGTCATCGAGCCGGGGGAGGATCCGGTCGGGGACGAGGAGACGCCCGTCGAAGCGGCTCGCCGGGAGGTCCACGAGGAGGTTGGACTGAGTGATCTCGACCACGTTCGCACGGGAACGCCGCTCACGATCGAGGCGCCCGAATACGATGCGACGGTCGAGGTCACGCCCGTCCTCTTCGATGCGCCGGGTCGCGAGATCGACCTCGGCGTGGAGCTCCAAAGCGCGGAGTGGCTCCCCGCCACCGAGTTGCTCCGTCGTGAGACGGTGCCGCGACTGTTCGAGAGCTACCAGCGCGTTGCCCCGTCGGTCCAGTCCGTCGCCGCGGACGACGAACACGGCGCTGCGGAGCTGTCGATCCGCGCCCTCGAGGTGCTCCGCGATCGCGCGGGCCTGCTCGTCGCCGAGGGCGAATCCGACGCCGACGAACTGCAGTATCTCGCGAACCGGCTGCGGGAGGCCAGGCCGAGCATGGCGGTGCTCAGGAACCGGGTGAATCGAGCAATTGCGACGGCAGAGGACGGCGATTCGGAGGGTGCGGGTACTGCCAACGATGCCACGCCTTCCGGCGATCCTGTACCAGCACCCACGGATGATCCTTACCCAGCGCCCGCAGACGATTTTGCAGCGACCCCCGCCGACGTCGAACGGGCTGCAATCGACGGAATCAATCGCGCGCTCGCCGCCGACGCCGAGGCCGCGATGCGAGCCGCGGGCCTCGTCTCGGGCTGGCACGTCTTGACCCTCTCTCGGTCGAGCACCGTCTTCGAGGCGCTCCAGGCCGACACCGCCGCCGCGCTCTCGATCGCGGAGTCCCGTCCTGCACGGGAGGGCATCGACGTCGCCGAAACGCTCGCCGCAGCGATCGACGCGCCGATCACGGTCCACACCGACGCCGCGATCGCCCACCGGCTCGCCTCGGCAGGCGTCGACGCAGTACTCGTGGGAGCGGACGCAATTCTGCCCGACGGCGGCGTGATCAACAAGACCGGGACCCGCGGCGCGGCGATCGCTGCCGCACGGGAGGGAATCCCCGTCTACGTCGCTGCGGCGTCGGACAAGATCACCACCAGCGAGGGTGTCAATCTCGAGTCAGGCCATCCCGCGGCAGTCTACGACGGCGGTGCTGCCGTGGACGTGACGAACCCGACGTTCGACGTGACGCCCGCCGACGCGATAACCGGGATCGTCACCGAGCGTGGCGTACTCGAGCCGGGCGACGTTTCGGAAATCGTCGAAAGGCTCCGGGCGCTGGAGCCCGCGGGAGCGCGGTGACCTCCGTCGGGCGCCCGCTGCGGCGCGGCGACTAAGGCCCCGGCAGTCCAACGTCCAGTCATGGAGCCTCCGATCGAGACGGTGCTCGTCGCGACCGACGGCAGCGACCCCGCCGACCGCGCAGCACGGCACGGCATCGCGCTGGCGGCAACGACTGGCGCCGATCTCCACGCGCTCGCGGTCGTCGACGAGGCAGCGCGTCGGGTCGCCGAGACGGCACTGGCCGAGTCGGACGCCGACGACGTGCTGACCGAGGCCGGCGAGCAGGCGGTCGCGTCGGTCGCGGACCTGGCGGCGGACAGCCCCGCCGCACCGTCTGTGACGACGGCGGTCCGGCCTGGGACGCCCCACCGCGTGATCTCCGAGTACGCCGACGAGCACGACGTCGACGTGGTCGTCGCCGGTACCGAGGGCCGATCCGGGCTGGATCGCGTGCTGCTGGGCAGCGTCGCCGAGAACGTCCTCCGAACGAGCACCCGGCCGGTGCTCGTCGTCCCGCCGGGTGCCGGCGATCCCGACGCCGACCAGACGCCCTACGACGAACTGCTCGTGCCGACCGACGGCAGCGACGGCGCCGAGGCGGCGACCGAGTGGGCGATCGGCCTCGCGGAGCACTACGACGCGCCGCTGCACGCGCTGTTCGCAGCGGACGCGACGCCGTTCCCGACGACGGTCCGCTCCCAGCAGCTGCTCGACGCGCTGGACACCGCCGGCAACGACGCCATCGAGGCCGTTCGCCAGCGCGGCGAGGCCGCCGGAGTCGACGTCGTGGGCGCGGTCGGAGCCGGCGCACCCGCGCCGACGATCCTCGAATTCTGCGAGGACGAGCCCATCGATCTCGTGGTGATGGGATCCCACGGCCGCTCGGGCCTCGATCGGTTCCTCCTCGGCAGCGTCACCGAGCACGTCGTGCGCGAGGGCGACGTGCCGGTGTTCTGCGTGCCGATGCGGGAGAGCGAGGACTGACGGCACCAGGTGCGGGCGGTCCGCCGTCCAGCCACGAAAGGCCCATTGCACTCCCCAGTCGATCACGGGCAGGGGCGGCGGTGACGAGAGTTACCCCCACCGAGCCCCGTGTGACGAAGGGTTTTCCCGAGCCGCCCCTCTTCGAACCGTCGCGCTTATCGGCCCCGAATGAGTCGCCACAGCATATGCTCAATCATCTCGGTATCGGCGGTATCGTCGGCCTGCTCCTGCTCGTCGGCGGCATCGCGATCATCGCCTGGCACAGCCTGCTCGTCGCCGCCGGACTCGCCATCGCCATCGCCGGCCTCGGGCTGATCGTCCGCTCGCTCGTCTCCAGCGCGCTCGGCGCGATGGGAATGGGCGGGATGGTGTAGCTCGGGTCGAATCGAGCGCACGCGGTCGGCTCGAGGACCTGTGCGAGCTCCGCTTCCGGATCGTTTCGCTTGCGAAATTCGCCACCGCGAGACGCTTCAGTGCGCCTCCCACCGGGAACCGGCCTGCTCGATAGCCTCCAGGGAGGGACTGGAAGGGGCCGGCCGGTCGCGGCTTCCGACGACGTAAGCACCACAGGCGAGCGTAAGCGAGCCGAGGAGCGCAACGAGTCAGAAGCCGCGAGCGGGAGGGGGCTTCCAAGGCTGTGGTGTCCCTGTGCCTTGCAACGATAGCGCCTGCGGTAGCTGGGTGGTTGGTGCGATCGACGCGGCCGCAAACAACTGAGATCCGTACGCCCCTTCGCAAGAGTTTTGCTCGCAGCTTTGCGACCACGACGTAATGGCCGCGTTCACCGCGATTGTGACGGTTCGGCTGAAATCTGGCGTCCTCGATCCGGAGGCAGCGACCACCCAGCGCGCGCTCGAACGACTGGAGTTCGAGCTCGACGACCTCCGTTTCGCGGATCGCTACGAGATCGACCTCGACGCGGCGGACGCCGACGCAGCCGCGGATCGAGCGGAGTCGATGGCCGAGCGGCTGCTCGCCAATCCGACGATCCACGACTACGACGTGGAGGTCGAGGCTCGCTCATGACGGTGGCCGTCGTCCGGTTCGGTGGCTCGAACTGCGACCGGGACGCCCTGCGTTCGCTCCAAGATCTCGGCATCGACGCCGAGATCGTCTGGTACGAGGACGGGCTCCCGGCGGACACGACGGGCATCGTCCTTCCCGGTGGCTTCTCCTACGGCGACTACCTCCGCGCCGGCGCGATGGCGGCCCGGACGCCGATCATGCAGGACGTGCGCGAGGCGGCCGACGACGGCACCCCCGTCCTGGGCATCTGCAACGGCGCCCAGATCTGCGCGGAGATGGGGCTCGTCGACGGCGCGTTCACCGTCAACGAGAGCGCGCGCTTCCAGTGCGAACCGGTCCACCTCCGCGTCGAGACCACAGACTCGCCGTTTACCAGCTCCTTCGAGGTCGGCGACGTGATCGAGCTCCCGATCGCCCACGGCGAGGGCCGCTACGAGGTCCAGTCGGGGGTGTACGACGACCTGATCGAGGAGGACAAGGTCCTCTTCCGCTACTGCGACGCCGACGGCGAGGTCAGCGACGAGGCGAACCCCAACGGCTCGAAGGACAACGTCGCGGGCGTGCTCGGCGACTGCGACAACGGTGCAGTGTTGATGCCCCACCCCGAGCGGGCGACCCTGCCCGAACTCGGCGGCACCGACGGTCGCGCGATTCTCGAAGGGCTGTCCGGCTAATCTAGGACGGTCGTGGTGCCGGTGGTCGGCACCGACCGGAGACGGACGATTTGATTCGGGCGGGGCCAGTGAATCCCGCGATACCCCGACGATCCATTTCTCCGTCATTCCGCGTCGATAGGAATGATTCTCCCGAGTTCTCTCCGTCGTTCGGGCCCGGTAGTTGCCGGTTTCCTCGGGATAGCAGCCGTCCACTGCCGAGCGGCAGCCACGCCCCTCAAGAGCTAAAACGGTGGGAGTGGTACAGACTACCATGATCGTCGCGGTCCTGATCGCCCTCCTCGGACTCGGCGTCGTCGCCGCCAGCGCACGCCCCGGCGACGGCCGGGCCGAGACCGCGATCGCCCTCCCACTCGTCGCCGCGGTGTCCGTGATCGTCCCCGCGATCGTGCTCGTGGCCCTCGCGGGTGCAGGACTCGCATTCCTCGCGCTCGCCGTCGTCGAGCGCCGGACGCTCCTCCACGGGCGTCGGCTGCGCGCCGTCGCCGCTGGTGCTGGCGCGGTGGTTCCGCTGGGCACGCTCGCCGTTGCCACCGCGCTCGGCGAGCCGCCCGCGTATCCGGAGCTGTGGCTCGTCGGCGCGGTCGTTCCGGGCGTTCTCGCCGACGACCTGCGCCGCCAGCCAGCGGCGGAGCGGAACGCGCTCGCGGTCGGCGGCGTGACGGCGCTGTTCGCGCTCGTGCTCTCCGGGCTCGTCCTCCGTGGAGCGGTCGCCGGCGCCGACCCCGGTCAGCTGGCCGCGGCGAGCGCCGTTGGCGGCGTCGGTGTCGGGGAGCTGGCCGTGCTGGCAGCCGTCCTCGTGCTCGCGCTCGTCGCGGGAACGCTCGCTCGCTGGCGATACGCGCTCCACACCGGGGCGCTGTCCGTCCCACTGCTCGCCGTGTGGTCACTCGAGAGCGTGGCCGTACCGCTGGCCTTCCTCGCCGCAGGGCTCGTGAGCGCTCTCGCGATCGGACTGCTGCAGCCCCGGCTCCGCCTCTCGAGTCGGCGACTCGGCGCAACGGTCGGACTCCTCGGAGCGACGGTCGGCGGGGTCGCCGCCGTGCTCGGGGCGCCAGCGCTGCCGGCGGTGCTCGCCGGTGCGTTCGGCGCAGAGGACGCCCGGCTGCTGGGCTATCAGGCTGGCGCGGACCTCCTCGACGGTCTCGCCCTGGGCGGCGCACTCTACGTCATCGCGGTCGTCGTTCTCGGCGCCACCGCGGGGATCGGCGGGCCGCTTCCTGGCATCCTCGGCGGGCTCGGCGTCGTGGTCGCGCTCGGCACGGCCGGACTGGTGCTGGCGCGTCGCGAACGCGAGCGACCCAGCGAAGTTCGCCTCCGCGCCGCCGAAGGGAGGTGGCCCTCGTGACGAGTAGTTTGCGCTGGCGGCACCGGCCGGGAAGTGGGCCGAACGCCGCCAGTGGCCGGCCGGAGTTCGCCGGTCGATGCCAGCCGGCCGCGAGCACCGGCTCCGGGGTGATCCGGCGTGTTTGACCGGCCCTGGACGGAGACAACCAGGGAGAGCTATCGGGAGTCGTCAGAGCGGCAGTCGAGCGACGGCGGCGGGCTGATTCGCTCGATACGCAGCGTCCTGCGACCGCGACGAGGTGCTGTCGAGGCGCGCGTGTTCGTCCTCGGCACCGTCGGCACCGCCGCCGTGACCGAACGGCTGCGGGCCGTGCTCGAGCGCCGCGGCTACGCCGCTCGGTCCGTGCGCATCGACGGCGACGATCCGACGCTGGACAATCGGGACGAGCGCGGTGCGGTGGATTTCCTGCTGGTGGACGCCCATGGCGACGGCGAGGCGGTCGGCCGCGCCCGGGACATGCTCGGACCGCCGGACGTCGCCGTCGTGACGGCCGCCGGAAGCGATGGAACCGCCACCCGCGGGCCCGGTCGGGGCGACGTCGTCCGGTCGATCGCCAGCGCAGTGCCCGCGGGCGCTCACGTCGTCAACGCCGAGGGGACGCCCGCAGTTCGACGCTACCTCGCGAGGGCGGTCGAGCGCCGCGGCGCGACCATCTCCCACGTCGGTGCCCACGACGCTGACGCTCCGGGTGCGGAGCTCGGGTCGGCGATCGACGGCGCACTCGCAGCGCTCGAGGAAGCGCCGATGCCCGACGAGGAGCGAGAGGCGCTCGCGGCGTCATCCCGGCCGGAGTGGATCGATCTCCCCGCCGGCCAGTGTTACGACGCACTCGGCGTCACTGACGCCGTCGCGATCGAACGGCTTCGTCACGCACTCTGCCCGGACGGGGAGCCCGTCGAGCTGATCGTCGTCACCGACAGCCGCCGTCGGGACGTCGCCGCCACGCTGGCGAACTACGCGAGCGAGTGCCACGAGCGCCGCACCGTGCCGACGGTGTACGCGATCGGCCCGCTCGCCGAGCAGTTCGCCGACCGCTGTGCCGCGCCGACCGTCGAGTACGGGCCCGATGCGGCGGGCGAAACGGTCCTCGACGAGGCGCTCGCTGCCGGTCCAACGCTCGTCACCGGTGTCGAGGAGACGCCAGCGGGCTCGGCGATCGCGAACGCGATCGCGGGCCGGATCCAGCGCTCTGGAACGCCGAAAATCGGGTGAAAGTGGCAGTCTGCGGCTGCGGAGACGGTCACCGCTACGAGTTCAGGAGCCTGCGAGGCCGACCGATCCGCCCGCGTCAGTGCGCCGCGAGAGCCAGAGCGTCGCCACCGCCAGCGCGAACGCGACGGCCAGCCCCGCAGCGACGGTGGCCTGGCCGGTCGGGTCGAGGCGAACCCGCCCGACGACGATCGCGATTGCGGCCGCGGCCGCGCCGCCACCCGCGGCGAGTCGCGTCGGCCCGTCGGAGTCCTGGGGAGCGAGGCTCGCAACGAACAGCGCGAGGAACCCACCGAGTGCCAGCGCGTTGAACAGGACGTGCAGCTCTGCGGTGTGCGCGATCACCACACCGGGAGTCATCAGCGTCGCCGGGGCGAGAACCAATGCCGCGATCGCGACGAGACGGTCGCGCGAGGGCACCCGGCCCACGGTCCAGACGGTGCCGGCCGCGAACAGCGCGAGGATCGCGAGCGCGGAGGCGAAGTGCGTCGCGAGAATCAGGCGCTCGTAGGTCGTCACGGTCAACGCGCCCAGCACGATCTGGAGCGGCGTCAAGACCAGGGCGAGTGCAAACGCGGCGACGACCCGACGCTCGGAACCGGCACGCCACGCCGAGACGGTCGTGCCGAGAATCGCGAACCCGACGACCATCGCGACCAGCCGGTGGAACCACTCGACGAAGCTCCCGAAGTTCGCCGGGAAGAGTCCGAACACCGCGCCGTCACAGATCGGCCAGCGCCCCTCGCAGGTCAGGCCGTAGCCGCCGACGGCGGTCCAGATGCCGAGCAGCATGAGGACGAACGTGAGCGCCAGCGTTCCCACCGCGAGCCGGGGGAGGGAGGGGACGAGGCCACTGGCGCGCGAGCGGATCGACATACTCGGGGCTCGGGACCTGACGCATATCAGTCTGACCGTCGCTCCCGGCTAGGGAGAACTGATAGAGATGGATCTTCGAGTCGGGGGAGAGATGGTGCCGCTTCCAGCGCCTCCGAAAGCCCCCGAGCGTTCGATGCCCCGGGGCTCGCTGCGCTCCTCAGTCGCTCCGCTCCCTGCGGTGCTTGCATCGCCCGGGGACAGCCGAATCGCCCGGCCCCTTTCGATGTGCCGGAAGATCAGAGATCTTCCGTACCTCGCGAAATCAAAGATTTCGCTCAGTCCCACCCGCCCTCAATCCTCCCCAACCTTCTGCGCTCCTCGCTTCGCTGCGGTGCTCGGCCCTCGCACGCTAGCTGGCGCAGCCGCTCGCCCGCTTCGGGGCTCGCGACCGCGCCAGCGCGCGCCGACGTGGACCACCGGGGATCCGTGACTGCCGATTACCGACACCGGGAGGGACTCCGGAAGGGGCCGACCGCTCGTCGCAGGTACCGACGGTGAGCCGAACGAAGTGAGGCGAACGTCGAAAGACGAGCGAAGCGACGTCTTTCGGAATAAGCACCGCAGGCGAGCGAAGCGAGCCGAGGAGCACAGCGAGGTAGCTGCGTCGAGCGGGAGGGGGCTTCCGTACGCGGCTGCGGTCGCCGTCAAACGCGATTCTCAGAAGCCACCTGTTGCCCCTAGGACCGAAACACGTTTTCGCGGGCCGGGCGCACCGAACTGTATGATCGTCAGCGGGTCCACGTCGCAGTCGCTGGCCGCCGCGCTCGCCGCCGAGCTCGACGAGCCCCTCGGGGCCGTCGACCAGACGGCGTTCCCGGACGGCGAGTCGAAGTTCGCACTGTCGCCGCCCGCGACCCTCTCCCTCGCGGACGTCGATCGGGCGGTGATCGTCGCCTCGACCACGACGGCTGCGTCCCATCTCGAGGTGCTCCAGCTACAGGACGCTGCCCGAGAGGCCGGGATCGACGAGGTCGTCACGGTGTTGCCGTACATGGGGTACGGCCGCCAGGATCGAGCCTTCGAAGCGGGCGAACCGGTGACGGCGCGCGCGATCGCACGGGCGCTTTCGCCGGGCACGGATCGGATTCTGACCGTCACGCCCCACGAGCCGGGCGTCTGCGAGTTTTTCGACCCGCCGGCGACCGCGATCGACGCGGAAGCGCTCCTGGCGGAGCCGCTCCAAACCGGTCCCGATCCAGCGCTCGCCGACCCGCTTTTCCTCTCGCCGGACGCCGGCGCGATCGAGATCGCCGAGACCGTGCAGTCCGCCTACGGCGAGGGCGCCGTCGACCACTTCGAGAAGACCCGAAGCTCCGGCACCGAGGTCTCGATCGAGCCCAGCGACGCGGCCGTCGAGAATCGGGACGTGGTCGTCGTCGACGACATCGTCGCGACGGGCTCGACGATGAGCGAGTCCATCGAGGTGCTTCAGGAGCGGAACGTCGGGCGCGTGTTCGTGGCCTGCGTCCACCCGCTGCTGGCTCGCGACGCGCGGAGCAAGCTGGCCCGGGCCGGCGTCGAGGCGATCTTCGCGACTGACACCATCGAGCGGACCGTGAGTACGGTCTCCGCGGCCCCGGCGATCGCCGAGGAGCTCTGAAGAGGGAGACCGAGGACACAATTACGGCCCCGTTCTGACAGACAGATCCGCGGCCCGCCAGTGCCGGCGCTAGTCCGATCGAGCCAGATCGCAGCCGCCGTCTCCCAGCGCGACCTCACCAGCCCGGGCGCTCTCGACGCCACAGTCGGCCGGCGAGACGTCGAACGCAGCCGCGTGGGCAGCGCCGCTCCAGCAGCTGGGTGCGGTGGGACGCTGGGTGTAGGCGACCGCTGCCGCGCGTGCCGCCGGCCCGCCAGCGGCCTCGACGGCGTCGGCGAACGCGGCAGCGTCGAAGGTTCCCGGCGCCGCGGCAGTCCACGCCGACAGCACCGACTGGAACGTCCGCTCGCCACCGGTCGCCGCGCGGATTCGACGGTCCAACGCCGCGACGACGAGCGCGCCCTTGCGGTACTGGGCGTCGTCGGCCCACGTCGTCGGATCGGCGAGGATCGCGCCGGCCGGCTGGCCCTCGACCCCGCGCTCGAGGACGGTGCGGTACTCCTGGAATCCGATCGCACCGCGCTCGAACGCCTGCGTCACGGCGTAGTACTCAGCGGTCGCCTCGAGGAGCCACTCCGTCGCGGGGGTGACCGCCTCGCGATCCTGGCGAGTATGGACGTACTCGTGGACCCAGATGTTCGTCGGCGCTGTCAGCGGTGCGGCGTCGTTGACGCGCGCGTCCGGGCCGAGCGAGAGCCCGCGATGGGCCCAGGTCACGCCCTCCGTCGGTGCAACGAACACCGTCACGACGTCGTTTCGACCGCCGACGGCCAGGCGGGTGCTCGCGGCGACGAGTGAGTCGAGAACGCGATCCGGACCCGGAGCGAGCGTCGCAGCGTCCGGGACGACGAGGCGCACCGTCTCGGCCGATTGCCCCGTCCCGCCGGGCCCCGACCGATCGACTGGCGGAGTGGCAGGCGGAACGCGGCGCTGTTCGCAGTCGTACCCACCGAGGAAGGCGAACTGCTCGCCGGCGGTACCATTTCCACGAACCGACGCCGCCCGGTCGATCCGTGGCTCGGTGCCGCGGTAGCGCCAGCGCGTGTGCGTTCGAGGGCGGAGACAGAGCGCCCAGTCGTCGGTGCCTGCACCGTAGGTCGCCGGCGTCGCGTCGACGGGCTGTCGCAGGAGCACGGTCGCTCGGTCGCCGGTGCCGTCCCACTCGAAGGCGGGACCGTCCACCGCTCCCTGCCAGGTGTACTCGCTGACGTCGCTGGGCTCGAACCCGTCGGTGGCGACGATGGAGACCTGCGGCCGCTCGATCCAGAACGCGAGCTTCGAGACGCTCTCGGGGATCTCGTAGACGATCGCGAGGTCGACCGTGTCGTCGGCGTCCCCCTCGCGATAGACGGTCCGTTCGACGACGGTCGGGGCGCCCTCGTCGCGAGCGCTAGCGCCTGCGTCCGTCTCGGCCGGAGCGGACGGCCGATCGGTCCCGTCGCGAGCGACCGTCCCCGATCGGGCGATCGTTCGGTCTGACGCGGATCGCCCTGCCATGGCCCGGCAGTTGGGGGGATTTTCGCATTGTAATAGAGCGCATGCGGCGAGGTACGGAACCCATTCTGCGCTCGACCGTCGCCCGCCGGAAGCCGGGAACTGCCGTAGGAGGGACGTTATCGGTTGATCTGACGGTTAGTGAACGTCGTCGCAGTCCTCCCGGGTCGCCCGCAGCCGTCGAACGTTAGCTGGCGATCGCGGATCACAGCCGAATCGCAGACAGTAGCCGGATCAGAGAAATAAGCGGGATCGCAGAAGGCAGCCAGATCGCGCAAATCGGTCGAACACCTCAGGACCGCCGCATCCGCTCAGAGGCGCCGTCGAACGACTGCGAATCCGAGGACGCCGGCGAACAGCGCGATCGCGACGACCGCGATCGCGACCGGCGGCACGAGATCGAGCGGGCCGGGATCCTCTACGGTGACCGCGACGGAGAGGTTGCCAGCAGTGATCTCGTAGCTCCCGGTGCTCTCGAACGTGGTGGTGATCGCGACGGTGTCGTTTCCGCCCGGAGCGAGACGGACCCGTTCGCTGCCGATCACCTCGCCGTCGGCGTGGATCGTGATCGTCCCGTCGGCGGGAGCGTTCGTCGGGTTCGAGACGGTGGCGACGACGTCGACGCTGTCGCCAGCGACCGCCGGCTGTGGCGTGACATGGAGCTCCTCGACGGCGGGAGTCGCTGGCTCTACCACGGTGACGGTGCGGGCGTAGTCGCCAGCGACGATCCTGACGTCGCCGGTCTGGTCGATCTGGGCGGTGAGATTTGCCGTCGCGGTTTCGCCCGGGCCGATCGTGCCGGTCGCCGCTGCCAGCACCTGGCCGTCGACGGTGATCGTCGCGCGATAGTTGCCGCCGGCGTCGGCGACGTTCTCGATCCGGATGCGCGTCGTGACGTTCTCCCCGACGGCGAGCGTATCGCCGAGTTCGCCCGTCCTGTAGGGGCTGGCGACCGACAGCGGCGGGTCGGAGATCACGGTGTACTCGAACCGGGACTGTTCGACGGTGAACAGCGCTTCGTGGGTATCGCGGTCCCAGACGGAGGGCGTCGCGTCCGTTCGCGTGTGCGTCTCGACGAACGACTCGACGGAGTCGCCGCCCAGCTCCCCGGCCGCCGATTCGAGATCGTCACCGGAGAAGGTGCCCGCGGTGTTCCACCGCTCCATCAGAGCCTGGAAGGTCGTCTCGCCGTCGGTCGCGGCGCGGAGTTGGCGGTCGATCGCCCCGACGACGAGCGCGCCCTTCTCGTACTCGGCGTCGGTGCTCGCCCAGGTGGAGCGGTCGGCGAGGACGGCGTCGTCGGCGGGCGGTTGGGTCCCGCGTTCGAGCACGGCCTGGAACGTCTCGAAGTCGATCAGTCCCTGTTCGTAGCTCGTCAACGCGGCGTAATACTCCGCGCTTCCCTCGATCAGCCAGTGGGCGTCGTCGGCGATGGCGTCACCGCCGGAACGGTCAGCGTCGCGGTACTGTCGGGTGTGGACGTACTCGTGCACCCAGATGTTGAGCGGGTCGTCGACGGCGGCGTCGGCGCTGATGCGGGCGTCGGAGCCGATGGCCAGGCCGGGCGGGCTCCAGTCGACCCCGTCTGTCGGCGCCGCGATCAGCACGACCTCGTCGTTGCGGTTTGTGTCGCCGAAGTGGAGCTGCTCGCTGGCGTAGGCCACCGAATCGAGGATCGCGGTCGGCGAGGATGCCGGATCCGCGGCGTCGGGGACGACGAGCGAGAGTTGCTCGCCGCCGACCGTCTCCGTGTGGAGCTCGTACGGCCCCAGGAAGGCGAAGCGATCGCCGGCGTACCCCTCGCCGGCAGGTGCCATCTCGTAGGCGAGTCCGGGGTTCGTGGTGCTGTAGCTCCACGTCGTGCGAGTCTGTGGCCGGGTGACGACGGCCCAGTCCGCGGTGCCGCCGACGTACGTGCCGGTTACGTCACCTTCGCGGAAGCTCTCGGAGACGTCGTGGCGAATCGTAACGGTCCCACCGGAACCCGTGCCGTCCCACTCGAAGGTCCCCTCGTCGGTCTCGGTGAACCCGTCGAGCCCGGCGATCTCGTACTCGCCGTAAACGATCCCGAACCTCAGCGACTGAACGTCGTCGGGGATCTCGTAGCTGATCCGGGCCTCGACGCGATCGGGCTGAGCCGGAAGCAGGCTGTACTCGACGCGCTCGACGATCGAACCACCCGACTGAACCGCAGTCGACGACGGACTGAGGCGAGTCGAGCTGGCGGTAGAACTGGTGGCAGTGGTGCTGGTCGAGCTGGTGGAAATAGTGGAGCCGCTGGAGCTGCTGGATCTGACCGCTGGTGAGAGGGAAGCAGTTTCCAGCGCCGGTGAAGCGGTGGCGGAGGTTGGGAGGTCTGGAGCAGTAGTGGCGGAGACGGCGTGACCGCCTGGCGCGGACGCGCCAGCGCCGCCGACCGCCGCGACCGCGACGCCGCCGAGGATCGCCAGCGAGACCACGAGAGCGACGCAAACGGACGCCCGGAGTCGCCGGTCTCGATCGCCCGACTGCACTCGTCGCTGCATGAGGATTCGCTCGGAGGGCGACCGCATTAACCGCATTGGCAGGCGGTCGTCGGTTCGGGTGAAAAGAAGCAGTTGGCTACGCAGTCGGTAGCCGTCGGTTCACCCCGTTACTGCCGCGGTGAGCCACGTAGCCACGGCGGGCGCCGCCGAACCGGGCTGCGTCATACGGGTGTCTGACGGCCGTTTATTATCGTGGGATCCCACCTTCGTGTATGGCGCTCCGGAACCGACCACTCGACGAACTCGTGATTCCTGACGGGACGACCGTCGAGGAGCACGATCTCGTCACCGACGGCGACGTCATCGTCGGTGGCCGCGGCACTGTCGAGTTCGGCGTCCGGGGCAGAAACGTGCTCGCCGGCGAAGGCACCCAGTTCGGCGGCGACATCGAGGCGGAAGCCGACTGTCGGCTGGACATGTGGGCCGACGTCGCCGGCAACGTGCTGGTGGGCCGGGACGCCTACCTCGGCGAGCGCGTCCACGTCGACGGCGAGCTGAAGGTCGCTGGCGACCTCGACATCGGCGACGACGTCGAGATCGAGGAGGGGTTCGAGGCCAACGGCTGGATCGTCATCCGCAACCCGATGCCGACGATCGTCTTCCTGTTCGTCTACCTCTCACAGCTGCTGCGGATGGGTGAGGAGGACGCCGCCCAGGAGCTCGTTGGCAGCCTCACCGAAAGCGACTCGATCGAGGCCGAGCCCCTCGTCATCCCCCGGGGCGCCCGCGTCGGCGACGAGAGCTGGCAGACCGACACGCCGGCCCGCATCGGCGACGACTGCCGACTCCACGGGAACGTCCGGGCGACCGAGATCGTCGTCGGCGAGGACAACGACGTGTTCGGGAGCCTCCGGGCGAAAGGCGACGTCGTGGTCGGTGACGGCACCACGATCCACGGCGACGTATCGACCCGGGACGGCACCGTCTCGCTGGACGACGGCGCTCGCGTGCTCGGCGACGTCGCCTGCTCGGATCTCGCCGTGAGCAGCGGTGCGGACGTCGACGGCACGATGCGCGCCAGCGGCGAAGTCACGATCGTCGAGGACGCAACGCTGCCGCGACCGAGCGACTGAGGAACCAGCGCTACGGTTCGCGAGGGTGCTCGTGTAGCGGTCGATTCTGGGCCGGCACATCTGCCCAGCAGTCTTTTACACGACCAGCGGCTGACTTCGCGTAGTATGGCGGACGACGCCTCAGCGTCGGCGGAGGCTGCCGATGGGCCGCCCTCGCCGCCGAGTCCGGAGACACAGGCGAGCGACGAGGCTGCCGAGGACGGAGGGGTCGCGAGCCGCGTCGCTGGCAGCGTCGGTGGCGTCGTGTTCGCCTCGAAGCTCCGGATCGCGCTGTTTGCGATTCTCGGGCTGGTCGGCCTCGCCGGCGCAGCGTTCCTCCTCGGCGTCATCGGCGCGCCCGAGGTCGCCGCGATGGAGAACGACGTCGGCACCGTGACCGAGGAGACGACGATCATCGAGACGAACCTGACGGTCAACAACCCCAATCCGGTCGGCATCTCGCTGGGTGGCGTGACCGCCGACTACCAGATCCGGATGAACGACGTCGGGGTGGCAAACGGGACGAAGAAGGGGATCTCGATCGGGACGGGGAACTCCACGATGAACGTCGAGACGACGCTCTACAACGACCGGATCCCGCCGTGGTGGGCGAGCCACGTCAACAACGGCGAGCGGACGAACGTCGTCGTCGACACGAAAGTGTCCTCCAGCACGATCGGGCAGAGCAAGACGTTCACCAGCGAGGAGCAGATCCAGACGGACGTCCTCGGCTCGTTCGCCTCCGAGGAGGATCGACCGATCGACGGGAACCTCCCGATCGTCGACGATCCACTCCTGATCGTGACGGAGACCGACGCCAGCTGGGGTACCGCCTCGACGACGGAGACGCCGCTGAACATGGAGTTCGAGATGTTCAATCCCAACACGGAGCCGTACGCGATCTCCGAACTCCGGTACGACGTGTCCATGAACGACGTGCTCCTTGCGGAGGGCGCGACGGAGGACCCATTCGTCGTCACCGGCGGCGCCACCAACACGCTCGAGGCGTCGGCGGCGATCCAGAACCGACGACTCGACGAGTGGTGGGTCTCCCACCTGAACGAGTCCGTCTACGGGCACCAGGTCACCCGCTTCCGGATCGAGTTCACCGCCGTCGTCGAGCTACCGAGCGGCCAGACGACGACCGTCCCGCTCGACGAGCTGGGCTACGGCGAGTGGATCGGGACTGACATCTTCGACGAAGGGGGCGAGGTCGGCGTGCCGCCCGAGGACGCGCCCGACGACGGCGACGGCCTGGTGGGCGGCGATGGGTCCGGCGGCGACGACGGGAACGTGACGGACGGTTTCGGAGACGGGTCGAACGTGACCGATGGGTCCGGTGACGACGGGAACCTGACCGGCGTCACCGGTGGAACGGACGGCACCGATTCGGACGACGACGGATCCGGTATTCTCGGTTGATGCAGTGCGCGGCGGGGCGCGCGAGGAGCCAGCGCATTGCTTTCGGTGCAGTTATCTCCGGAACCGACGGGTGAGGAGGCGCTCACCCGGGAACGGGCGAAACGTCTGCGAGACGCATCACGCGTCCGGTGTACGCGGCCGCCGTGCTGGGGGCAGACCAGGTGTGGTATGGTATGACGCTGCGAGGGTTTTAAGTGATCGCTGGCCCCGATCCTAGTCAGCAATGGCCATAGACCCGAACTTCGAGGAGAACCGCGAAGTCGTCGAGGAGCACGAGGGCCACGACGTCTGGGGGCCAGTCGAGGAGCCCGACGAACTGGGCATCCACGGCACCCACGTCGCCGTGGACTTCGACATCTGCATCGCCGACGGCGCGTGTCTGGAGGACTGTCCCGTGGACGTCTTCGAGTGGGTCGACTCGCCGGATCACCCCGAGAGCGAGATCAAGGCCGATCCGACCCACGAGGAGCAGTGTATCGACTGTATGCTCTGCGTCGACGTCTGTCCCGTAGACGCCATCGACGTGGACGCCGGGCGGGCGGGACGCAAGTGAGCACCACAGGAGCGGCGAGAAGTGCGGTCAGCGAGCGACGCCGTCGGCGTCGCCGAGACGCAGACGGCGCGCTGAGTACTCGGACGCTCCGTATCGCGGGGCGGCCGACCCACCATTTCCAGATCCACACATGAAGCTACTCGCACTCACGAAAGGCGTACCGGACTTCAGCGAGGGCGCCGTCTCCTTCGACGAGGACGGCCACCTCGAACGAGGGGACACACCCACCGTGATGAATCCGAACGACGAACAGGCGCTCGAAGCAGCCCTCCAGACCAAAGTCCGGCAGGGCGGCACCGTCGGCCTGATGAGCATGGGGCCGCCGGGCTATCAGGATATTCTCGAGGAAGGGATGGAGTCCGTCTACGCCGACGAACTCTACCTCTGTTCGGACCGGGAGATGGCCGCCGCGGACACCTGGGCAACGGCGATCACCGTCGCGACGGGGATCGAGCAGATGGACGAGACGCCCGACATCGTCTTTGCGGGCTTCAAGACCGCCGACGGGGAGACTGGCCACACCGGCCCGCAGACCTGCTGGGCGCTCGACCGACCGCTGATTACGCACGTCATCTCGATGGACGTCGATCCCGAGGCCGAGACCGTCCGCGCGAAACGGCTCGTCAAGGGCGACGTCAGCGAGATCGAGACCGTCGAGGCGCCGCTTCCGTGCGCGATCGTCACCGATCCCGAGTTCGAGCCGGTCTACCGAAAGGCCGAGCACCGTCTCCGGCACAAGGACCTCCGGGAGGAGACCCAGGAGCGGGTCAAAAACGCCGACGACCACCTCACCGTCTGGAGTCAGGAAGAGCTCAACCTCGATCCCGACTACATCGGACTCGACGGCTCGCCGACGATCGTCTCCGGCGTCGATCCCATTCCGAAGGCACCCGACGAGCGCGAGGCCACCGTGATCGAGGCCGAGGACGAGGAGGGGATGCGCGAGGTTCTCGGAGAAATTACGCAGTACGCCGCGGAGGGTGACTGACGATGCCGGAGATCGATCCCACCGAGCACGAGATTTCCGACCTCGGCCCCAAAGTCAACCAGGTCGAGGACGCCGATGAACTCCGAGAGATGCTCGAGCTGGAGGAGAGTGGCGAGGACCGCACGCCGGTCAAGACCCTCATCGAGAGCCGGATCGAGACGCTCGAAGCCGAAGACGAGGAGCCCGAAGACGCGGGCGCCGTCGACCTGAGCGAGAAGACCGCCGCCGACGTCGGGAACCTGATTCGGGACATCGACGAGGTCGAGGAGCTCGAGGCGCTGCTCGAACAGGAGGAGAGCGGCGAGAATCGGGACTCCGTGAAACGCCTCGTGCAGCAGCGCATTGACTCCGTCCAGGGCAGCGACGACGACGGTGAGGAAGAGGAGATCCTTCCGCCGGAGGAGGCCCACCCCGAGCTCGACCACCCGACGGCGGACAAGAAGCACGTCCGCGCGCTCGAGGACGGCGAGTACCGCGACATGTGGGTGTACTGCGAGACCCAGCACGGCGAGCTGCTCGACGTCTCGAAGGAGATGCTCGGGAAGGCTCGCGAGCTGATGGACGGCTACAACGAAGACTACGACGAGGAGGAGAAAGTCGTCGCGGTCGTCATCGGCGACGAGGCCGAGTCGATCGCCGAGGAGACGGTCGCGTACGGCGCCGACCTCGCCGTCTTCTACGAGGACGAGCGGCTCGGGCGGTTCCGACACAAACCCTACGCCGAGGTGTACTGCGATATGGCGCGGGGCGCCGGACACCCCTACGGTCGCGAGGACCGACCCGAGGCGGACTGGCACGACTACGACGAGCCGCGCTACGCCATCTTCCCGGCGACGCACAACGGCCGGGACCTCTCCGCGCTCGTGCAGGCCGAGCTCGACTCCGGGCTCGCCTCGGACTGTTCGGACCTCTACATCGAGAACGAGGTCATCTCGAACCCCGTCAAGACCGGCGCGAAGGACAAGGTGGAGTTCGAGCGCGTCCTCCACATGCCCCGTCCCGACTTCTCCGGGTTCGAGTACTCGACGATCCTGTGTCTGGACTCCCCGCGACGGGAGTTCCACCCGCAGGGCGCGTCGGTGATCCCGGGCAAGTTCGAGCTCCCCGATCCCGACCCCGAGCGCGAGGGCGAGGTCGTCGAGCACAGCTTCGATCTCGACGAGTCGTGGCTCGACGTCGAAGTCACCGACCACGACCGACTCGAGGGCGGCGTCGACCTCACCGACCACGAGGTCGTCGTCTGCGTCGGGCGGGGGATCGACCGCGATCCGACGGAGGGAATCGAGCTCGGCGTCGAGCTCTCGGAGACGTTCGACGACGGTGCGTTCGGGCTCACTCGCGGCGTGATCACCTCCTCCTTCCAGTTCGACGGCCACGTCGAGCAGTACACCGGCGAGGATCGCCAGATCGGCGAGTCCGGCCAGGAGGTCGAACCGACCCTCTACATCGCAGCGGGCGTCTCCGGTGCGATCCAGCACAAGGTGGGCTGTGAGGAGTCCGATACGATCGTCGCGATCAACACCGACGAGCACGCGGACATCCGCGACTGGTCGGACTACTACATCCACGGCGACCTCTTCGACGTGCTGCCGGCGTTCACGGAAGCCGTCGAATCGGGGAGCGTCGACGCGGCACTCCAGAACTTCGGCGCGGTGCCGGCCGGAGGTGGTGACGATGACTGAGGACGCGAACGACAGTGCAGCCGTGCGGACCGACGGCGGGGAATCCACCATGAGTGAGCACGAACATTACGAGGCGATCGTCGTGGGCTGTGGCCCCGGCGGCGCCGCGGCGGCAGCAGCACTGGCCGAGAACGACGTCGAGACGCTCGTGCTCGAACGGGGGGTCGACGCCGGCTCGAAGAACGTCTCGGGCGGGCTAATCTACGCCGAGGAGGCGGCGCCCTACACCATCGACGATCTGTTCCCCGATTTCCGCGAGGAGGCAACCGAACGACCTGCCGAGGAGTACAAGATGCACAACGTCTCGGGGAACAAGGTCGCGAGTTTCGACCTCGAGGAGATCCACCACGGCGGCACCGAGTGGTGTGACGCGGTGCTCCGCCGAGAGATGGACTCGTGGCTCGCCGATCGGGTCCACGAACGTACACGCGAGACCGGCGGCGGCCTGCTGACCGACGTCCGGGTCAACGGACTGCTCCGAGAGGGCGGCGAGATCGTTGGCGTCACCTGCGACGAGCTCGACCCGATCACGGCCGACGTCATCGTCGCGGCCGACGGCGTCAACTCCGAACTGGCTCGCGACGCCGGGCTGATGAACTGGGACGAGCCAGAGGACTGGTTCCAGGGCGTCAAGGCCGTCGTCGACATGGACCGCGAGACAATCGAGGAGCGCTTCGACCTCGACGGCCCCGACGACGGTGCTGCGCACCTGTTCTCGGGGGACCTCTTCGAGGGCGTCCGGGGCGGCGGGTTCCTCTACACGAACGAGGACTCGCTGTCGATCGGGACCGTGTTCCACCTCGATTCGATCGCCGAGGAACGCGCGGAGCCACAGGATCTCCTCGACGCGTTGCTCACGCATCCGCTGCTCGACCAGTGGTTCCAGGGCGAGTACGAGGAACTCGAGTACTCCGCGAAGCTGGTGCCGGACTCGAAGAAGGTCGCGAACCCATCGCCACATTCTGGACGCCTGCTGCTCGTCGGCGACGCCGCCGGCCAGATGCAGGCCCAGGGCCCGATCATCAAGGGGATGAACCACGCCGTCTCCGCCGGCGGGCTCGCCGCGGAGGCGTTCCAGGACGCCAAGACGCGCGGCGATCCGACTCTGGCGGGCGACCTCTACGAGCAGAAGCTCGAGGGAGAGGGCGTGATGGACCAGCTGCGACCGACTCGCTATGAGGCGACCAGCTGGCTCTCGGAGAGCTCGGTCGCGACGTCGATCGGCTCGGCGGTGATGAACTCCCCCATCGGCCGTTTCGGGGTCAAGACGTTCGACGGACTGTTAGAGAAGTCCTTTAACTCCCCGTTCGTGCTCGGGATGATTCCCGACACGAAGATCTCCTACGTCACGGTCCCGACCGTGATCGGCGACGTTCTCGGGGAGCCAGTCTCCGCGGACAACGAGATCGAACCGCCGGACCTCGCCGACCGCATCGGCGATCTCACCTACGACGTGGGCGATCCCCACATCGAGGTGCTCGACAACTCCTACGAGGCCAGCGGCACGGCCGTCACAGCCTGTCCGGTCTCGGCAGAGGACTTCGGCGGCGGGTGTTACCGCTCGGAGACCGTCGAGAGCAACGGCAGCAAAGAGCGCGTGGTTAGCCTCGACACGCAGCCCTGCGTCGAGTGCGGGACGTGTGCGGTCGTCGCCGACACGCACTGGGAACACCCCGCCGGCGGCAAGGGCGTCGAGTTCAAGCAGGGATGAGCGACGGCCCGTCGCCGGGGAGCGAGGCGGCGACAGCGAACGGCGACAGCGGAGGCGGCAGCCAGGACAGCGACGCGGAGACGCCTCCGCCGCCACCGGGCGTTCCGGACGCGACCGAGACCGGCCGCGACGTACTACGCGGGACAGCCGACGGGCTCCAGGCCCGTGTCGACGACCTCGCCGAAATCGCCGAAGAGGCACGCGATGCGTTCGAGACACCCGACGTCCCCGAACTGCGCGCCATGGCCTACTGTCGACACGGACTCTGGCCGGTGCTGGCCGTCTACGTGGATCGCCGCGGCGCCCACGCGCAGCTCGGGAATCCACACCACGACCGGCTGGAGGCGGCGCTCAACACCTGGCTCGAACTCTACGCGCGGTGTTACGGCGAGGAGATCTCGGTCGATTTTAGCGTGCGCGAGGCCGCCGAGCTGTTCGTCTCGACGCACAACGTTCGCGACGTGGCACAGCTGCTGACGGACGTTCCGGAGCGGTAGCAGCGGTGTCGCAGTGGAGCGGCCAGTTTAGACCGAATCGAGAAACGTTCGGAGCGCCTGCGTCGCCGTTTTCCGGTCGTCCCTGAACACGGTGTGACCGGTTCCGTCGACGTGGACGAGTTTCCCGTCAGTGAGATACTCGGCGTTGGCCTCGTCGCGTTCACGGCCAGCGTCGTCGGCTTTGAGAACGAGCGTCGGCACCTCGATCTCGGGATAGCGCTCGCTCGGCTCGACCCACCCGGCCTCGAAGACGGCAGTGATGTGGGGGCTGACCCGGAGGCGTGCGTCCGCGATCAGGCGGGCGAGGAGCTCCTCACCGGCCTCGACGTGCCCGCGGAGTTCGTCGTCCTCCTCGAGGAGCGCTTCCTTCGAGCGGTCGTGCCACCACTCGATCCGCTCGCTCGCCCACGCGGCCGCCTCCTGGGGTGACTCCTCGTGATCGAGCATGCCGGCAGGGTCGACCATCACGACAGCCCGCGGGAGATCGGGGTGGGCTGCAGCGGTCGCGGCAATTGTGTCGCCACCCATCGAATGGCCGAACAGAACCGGATTGTCGAGGGCGAGGGCGTCGATCGCGCCGATGAGGTCCGCGACGCGATCTTCCATCCCGTAGCCCTCGGCGGTGACCGTGGTGCGGCCGTGCCCGCGAGCGTCGAGGAGCACCACGTCGAACTCGTCTTCGAGATCCCGGGCGAGCGGGGTGCGGCAGGGGCCGTCGTCGAAGACGCCGTGGCAGACGACGAGCGGGGGCTTCGCCGTCGTGCCGTCGCTCGTTCTGGTGTAGTGAATGTCGATGCCGTTGGCGTGGACCGTGCCCTCGGTCCAGCTCTCGGGCAGTGGCTCGGGATCGTCGGGTTCCATTACTGCGTCGTGGTTACGGACCGTGCAAAAAGCTCTGGATACCCCCGATGCAGTACGGGGAAATGGAACGTTGCTGGACTCATATAGCACCGTGCGTTCGGTCTGAGGTGATGCTGTCGTCTGGACCCCTTCGACTCGCCGTCTGGGAGTGGTCAGACTTATATTCCGAAGACGTATTCAGCGCATCATATGAGAAATCGCCGTTCGTGGCTCCCGGATGGATCGACGATCCGGACACTTGCCATCGCAGTGCTCGTCCTCGGCCTGGTCGCCGGCGCGGGCTGTGCAGGTATCAGCGACAGTAGCGGCAACGGAACCGACCCGACCACGAACGATACCGAGGTGTCGCTCCCCGGCGTCTCCCTGATCGATCACGTTCCCGCTGAGCAGAACCTGCTAGTCCACGTGAACACGTCGGTCACGCAGGACGCGACGACCCAGGCGTTCCTCGAAGCCGGCAGCGAACAGGCCGAAGAGGAAGAGGAAGTGAGTGAGGAAGCCGAAGACGTCGATCAGGAGGAGTTCCAGGAATCACTCGACGAGTTCGAATCCTCGACCGGACTCGACCCGCGCGAGTTCGAGGAGGCGATCTACTTCGGAGAGTACGACGAGGTCCCCGGCTCCGTCGACGACGCGAACGCCGACGAGCAGTTCGGACTCATCGCGAACACAGACTGGACGACCGCGGAGCTGACCGGCGCGGTCGAATCCAACGACACCATCCACATCGAGGCGCTGGAGTACGAGGAGTCCGGCGTCTTCTACGAACTGACGAACGACGCCGAATCTGCGGAGGAGCCGCTTTACCTCGGCGTCCTCGGTGATGGCGCGTACGTGCTGGGCGTCGAATCGAGCGTCGAAGACACTCTCGACGTCGCGTACGCCGACGGGGACGCACTGTCGGGTACCCTGCGTGACGCCTACAACAGTACCCGCGACGGCTACGCTACCGTCACGATGACCGTTCCCGAGAACACCGGCGAGGACCAGACGGGAATGGGCGCCGACGTCGCACAGAATATGGAGGTCCTGACGGGGACCTACTACACCGAGGACGGCGAACTCGCCCTGGAGGCGCAGGTGACGATGAGCAACGAGAACTACGCGACGCAGCTCTCGGCCGCGGCCTCGATTCTCACGGCGCAGGCCGGCCAGAGCGAGGAGGCACCAGACGCGCTCCAGCATCTGTCGGTCGAGCAAAACGGCGCTCACGTCGTGTTCAACTACGCATCCGACGTGGAGACGCTGATCGACGCCGCCGACTCGCAGTAACCGTGGATCTGATCGCCCTGCTCTACAAAGAGGCGATCACGGTCCGGCGGAATCTCGCACCGATCGTGCTGCTAGTCGTCCTCGATGGACCCGTCCGCTACGACGGTGACCCCGACGAGGAGCTGCTCCACCAGTACCGGGAGATTCTCGAGGAGTGATCGAAACGGTGGTTCGACCGGGGGGACGAGTCCGGAGAGGGCGACGCGTCCGGAAAGCTCGAGGACACGTTACCGATCGGTACGCTCGGTGAAGCGACTGCCCGCACGCGGTTTCCGACGTCCCGATCCGAATCGGTAAGCCGACCGTCGATCGCACGGTCAGATCGGCGCGGACGACGCAAGGACCAGCGGCGTTTCCAGGATCGCAGTAACCGGAGACTGGTAAAGCGACTGCGGGCCCTCGAAGAACTATGGCGTACAGACCGACCACCGACCGGTTCGCTCGAGCGGTCCGGCGGAGTGCCGCGGCAGTCGTCGTACTGGTCGCGCTCGTAGCCGTGAGCGGCCTCGCACTCACAGCGGTTCCCGCTGCTCCGGCAGCGAGTCCCGCTGCCCAACCGACCGTCGGGGGCAGTTCCGACGTATCAGCCGCTCACGCTGCCACTGATCTCGTCGACGCTGAGGCCGCGGATCACCTCGGCGTGGTCGCGGGCGCTCGGGACGACGACGCGACCACCGACTCGGCGAACGAGTCCGCGAACGGGTCCACGCCCACGGAGCTCTCGCCGATCGATCCAGCTAACGCCACCGGCGCCGACGACGCGCCGATCGAACTGCACGGAGAGGGACAGACCGTCACCGATCCAGTGGCGCTCGACGACGGGCTCCTGGTCGTCAGCTACGCCCACGACGGCGACTCGAACGTCCAGATGTGGCTCTGGAACGAGTCGTCCGACGAACGAGAGACGCTTCTCGTCAACGAGATCGGCACGATCGAGGGGGCGACTGCCGCACCGATCTCGGCCGGCAACTACTCGCTCGAGGTGGTGGCCGACGGAAACTGGAACGTGACGCTCGTGCAGCCCAACGCAACGGCCGTGCTCGAGGCGAGGGCGAACGCGACCGCGAACGGAACGGGCGCGAGTGGGACCGCGAACGAGACGAACGGGACAGAGAGCGACGGGCCAGAAACGAACGACACCGAACCGACGAATGCCACCAACGCGACGAGCGTCACCGACGCGCCGGCGATCGCGAGCGGCAACGGATCCGCCGTCCTCGGTCCCGTGCGTTTCGAGGACAGCGTGATAGTCACCGGGAACTACACCGGAGAGTCGAACTTCCAGGTGTGGCTCTGGGCGGAGAATGGAACCTCACAGCTCGACGGCGCCCTCGTGTTCAACGAACTCGGACAGGTCGACGGCGCGGAGCGCCGCGTCAGCCAGTCTGGCGTCTCCTGGATCGTCGTCGATACCGTAGGCGAGTGGGAACTCCAGTTCGGGTAGCCGCTGGGGCGGCGCTACATCTGTCCCTTCGCGTCCCAGATCGAGGTGAGCGCGCTGGCGAAGCGCGCGGTGCGCTTCGGATAGCCGTCGTCGGTGGACGCCTCGAGTGATGCGTCGGCGATGCCGTCGACGAACTCGTCGTCGAAGGTGGTCTCCCGGATCGTCTCGCGGACCTCGAAGCTGAGCTGGCCGTCCTCGTCGGTGTCGAGCCAGCCGACCTGGCGCTGGCGAGAGTCGTACTGGAGCGTGTACGTCTCACCGCCGATCAGCTCGCAGACGTCGTCCATCTCGCCGACCTCGATCCAGCCGTCTGGCGTCTCGAGGTGGAGGACGCCGTCGCGTACCTCTGTCTCGTATCGCTTCACGCTCGATCCCTGCGTCGCCCGAGCCTAAAGCTTCCGCGCTCCGGACGCAGGTCACATCGTCACGATCGAGACGCTGCCCGTGTCCGTCGCGACCTCGATCTGATCGCCCCCGTCACCGACGACGACGGTCCCGCCGGTCTCGGAACGCTCGACGTCGGCGAACCCGCCACCGTGGGTCGTGAGCTCGCCCATGTCGGTGGTCACCGACACAGTCGCGTCGAGAGACGATTCGAGCGCGAGAGAGACGTCGCCGGTCTCGGAGACGATCGACGGCTGCCCCTCCAGCCCCCGAACGGTCGTCTCCACCGCGCCCGTGTCCGTTCGGACGTCCTGTACCACGCCGTCGGCGGTGATCGATCCCGTCTCCGATTGTGCGCTGATCGGTGCGTCGACGTCCCGGACGATGACGTCCCCCGTGTCCGTCCCGGCGTCGACGGCACCGTTCACGTCCGAGACGTAGACGTCCCCAGTGTCCGCACGAGCCGTTATCGGCCCCGCGACGGACGTGATCTCGATGTCGCCGTTGGCCGTCTGGGTTCGCTCCACCCGGACGCTTGCGGGCACCTCGATCTCCAGATCGAACCGCGGCTGGCGCCACCAGCCCGTCGGCCAGGGACCGTCGCCGACGGAGGTCTCGAGGACGAGCCGGTCGCCGTCGCGGCGTTCAGTCAGCGAGAGGGCGTCGATAGCGTCGTCGCTGGCAGCCAGCTTCTCGCCGTGAACGCGAAAGGCAGTCCCAGTCGTGACCGACACCGACCCGGTGGTGCCCTCGACGGCCACGGCCTGGAACGAGGTCGGGTCGTACTGGCGGTCGACGCTCGCGTGTTCGTCCCGCTCGATCCAGGAACAGCCGGCGGTGAGGCTCAGTGCGAGCCCGCCGCAGCCGGCGAGGATTCGACGGCGAGAGGTCGTCATATCCTCCGATACGACACGCCGGTAATAAAACCCTGTACGAGCGTTTCTGACTCTGAAGCTGCGTTTGTGGGACTCCCTCACATAGCCGCCGATCGGCAGCTGGCGGGAGAGGAACCGCACCCACCGACCCCTTCGTTTCGACTGGAGATTGTGCCGGTAGCAGATCTCTTCGGCCCCTGCAAGATTCCGGGTAGAGGCCAAGATCGGTACTACCTCCTCCGGCTGCGAGCGGTTCGACGAGGCGACGCGTACTTTGGCCCGCACCAACTAGACGCGGCAGTGACTGACGACGAGGAGGGCCCAACGAACTCACCGACCGATAGCGAGGGGACGGCGCCTTCCAGTGGCGAATCGGACGTGGAAGAGGACCCGGAAGAGCGCGGTACAGAGGGAAACGAGGGAGTAGAGAAAGTGGAAGAAGGAGAGCGGGTGGAGGCGGAGGATGGAGTGGGTGTAGACAACGAGGCGGAAGGTGGGGCAAAGGAGGAGAATGGCATAGAGACAGATGACGAAGAAGAGGACCCGAGCGTAACAATCCGAACGGGCAACGAGACGATCGAACTCTCCGTCGACGACGTGCAGACCGCACTACAGGGACTCGGCCAGCCGTTCGCGACGGCAGATCAGCTCGCACGCGCGCTGGATACCACACAAGCCACGGCCAGCGACGCGCTCGACCGGCTCGCCGAGCGGACGACCGCCATCGAACGCGACGACGTGTCCCACGATCCGGTGGTCTACTACCCCCACGCCGTCGCCGATCTCGCGAAAACCGAGCGAGTCGTTCCCTTCCCGTCGCGAAAGGAGATCGTCGTCGACAGACCGCGCCAGTTCACACGGGCACGGCTCTCGCAGTTCGCGCGGCTCGTCGAGGCCGACGACGGCCGCTATCTCTACGAACTACGCCCCGAGGACGTGTGGGCGGCGCCCTACGACAGCATCGAGTCTCTGATCGCGTCGCTCCAGGCAGTGCTCCCCGACCAGGAGCCCGCGCTGGAAGGCTGGATGGCCGATCAGTGGGCTCGGGCGGGGAAGTTCCGACTCTACACCCACGAGGACGGCTACGAGGTGCTCGAAGCCGAGTCGGCCTCGCTGATGGGGAACGTCGCCGAGCCAAAGCTCGAGGACGACCAGCTCCGGGCCAGGATATCCGACACCGAAGCCTGGGTTGCCGAGGACGCCATCGCAGCGGTCAAACGCACGCTCTACGAGGCCGGCTACCCCGTCAGCGACGAGCGCGAGCTCGAATCCGGCGAGGCCATCGAGTTCGATCTTCGCCTCCAGCTCCGCGAGTATCAGCAGGACTGGGTCGATCGCTTCCAGGACGCTGGCGCCGGCGTGCTCGTCGGCCCACCCGGATCGGGGAAGACCGTCGCCGCGATGGCGATCATGGCCGCGATCGGCGGCGAGACGCTTCTGCTCGTTCCGAGCCGCGAACTCGTCTCCCAGTGGCGCGACGAGCTACTGACCCACACGACGCTCACCGAGGACCAGGTCGGCGAGTACCACGGCGGGCAAAAGCAGATCCGGCCGATCACGATCGCGACCTACCACGTCGCTGGCATGGATCGCCACCGCGAACTGTTCGAGTCCCGGGAGTGGGGCCTTTTGCTGTTCGACGAGGCCCACCACGTCCCCGCGCCGGTCTACCGCCGTAGCGCCGATCTCCAGTCCCGTCACCGCCTCGGCCTCTCCGCGACGCCCGTCCGGGAGGGCGACGACGAGGCCGACATCTACACGCTGATCGGCCCGCCGATCGGCACCGACTGGGACGCGCTGTTCGACGCAGGGTACGTCGCCGAGCCCGAACTGGAGCTTCATTTCGTGCCGTGGCCCGAGCGCGAGGACGAGACAGAAGTGGAGGCGGCAGCTGCGGGAGTTGCGGACGGAGACGATCCAGCGGACGGCGACGACCCGGCGGTCGGTGATGACGGATCCAGCGATAGCCACAAAGAACAGACCGATGGTTCGGCGGATACAGCCGAGACGGGCGATGCCGAAGCGGCGCCAGCCGACGAACTGAACGGCGTCCAGATCGAGCCGCCCGAGAGCGGCCCGAACGCCTCGACGATCACCGCACAGGACGAGTACGCCGCGAGCCACGGCCACGAACGCCGGCAGGCTGCAGCAACGAACCCGGCCAAGGTCGCTCACGTCGAGGCCCTGCTCGCCGAGCACCCCACACAGCAGGCGCTCGTCTTCGTGGACTATCTCGACCAGGGCGATGCGATCGCCGAAGCCATCGACGCGCCCTTCCTCTCCGGAGAGACCCGCCACGCCGAACGCGAGCGGCTGCTCTCGAACTTCCGGACGGGCGAGATCGGGACGCTCGTCGTCTCCAGGGTCGGCGACGAGGGGATCGACCTCCCCGAGGCCGAGGTCGCGATCATCGCCTCCGGGCTGGGTGGGTCCCGTCGACAGGGAGCCCAGCGAGCCGGCCGGACGATGCGGCCTGCGGGGAAGGCGCAGGTGTACGTGCTCGCGACGACGGGCACCGAAGAAGAGGAGTTCGCCCGCCAGCGGACTCGCCACCTCGCCGGCAAGGGCGTCGACGTCCGGGAGGTCCACGTCGACGCGCCCGGCCAGCTCGAGGACTGAGGGAGGATCGATGTGGCCGCCTGCTACGCGTCGTCGACGATTTCTACGTCGAACTTCGAGTGCCAGCAGTAGCGCCGGCCACCCCAGACGAACGTCGACCGGACGAGCAAGCCGTAGACGGCGAGTGGAAGCATGGCGAGAAACACGGGGAACGCGAGCAGGACGGTCCACCGACGGACGCCGAACCTGGCGTACGTGATCCCCACAAGGCTCGTCGATAACGCTGCCCCGAGGAGGGGAAAGAGGAGACTACCGACGGTGAACGCCAGGAGCCCAGCGAGGAGCCCGACGGTCACCACTGGATCGTGGTATCGGACGATCTGTGAGAACCGGACGTGTCGCTCGAGAGACGCCCGAATACTCCCACCGACCGGGACGGTCCGCGGTCGCTTTGTGCCGGTGACATTCGGAAGGACGTCGGTGAGCAGGCCGTCGTCGCTGATCGTCCGCTGGAGGTCCGCTTCGAAGGCGGCTTCGTCGGGGAGATCAGAGCGGTCGAAACAGACGGCTCCGCCCCACGCGACGCCGACGTCGACGGTGCTGGCGGTGCCGACGATCGCGTAGAGCGGTTCGAGTGCGATCGACAGCGGGTCGCGCCCCTCGAAAACGGGCGGTTCGGTCACCGGCCCGCGGCGTTCGTAGTCGCTCCGCAGTTCGTCCAGCCACTCCGGCGGGTGGTGAAAATCGTCGTCCGTCCAGACGAGCCGGTCGTGGCGAGCGGCCGCCATCCCCGCCGCGATGGCGTTCGCCTTCCCCGAGCAGCCGTGTGGCTCGCCGGCGACGACGAGACGGAGCTCGCCGTCGACCTCGGTTTCGACGGTCGGCCACGCCCGGGCGACGGGATCGTCCTCCGCGTCGCAGATCACGAGCAGTTCGTCCCCGAACTGGAGCTGCCGAGCGACGTCGGCGATCACGTCGGTCGGATGCATCGTTGGCAATAGGACGCTGACGGGAGTCGGCGTCGCCATTACCGGGCAGTGGAGGACCCGCGTGCTAAACGGAGCGATCCCCGTCGCGCAAATCGTTACCGTGCGGAGCGGTGACGTGGCACCCAAAGCGCAATGAGAGGCGGCTCGTTGGAACCGCCAATGGCCGAACTACGCGAGATCGCCGAGGAGCCGGAGTGGGAGCGCGGCGAAGCGGTACTCCACCAGCTCTGGAGCCACGTGAGCGAGGAGTTCGTTCGCTCCTGGCGCGAGGACGAGGAGTACCGGCTACTGGGACTGTTCGTCGACAGCGACCCCGCAGACGGCGCTACCGATGACGCGGACACCGCGGACGAATCGACGCTCGTCGCCGTCGCTGGCGTCTACGTCCAGACTGTGATCCACCACGAGCGGAGTCTGTGGGTCCACGATTTCGTCGTGGACGAGGCCCACCGCGGCGAGGGACACGGCGAGGGGCTCCTGGCCGCACTCGAGACGTGGGGCGAGCGGCGGGACTGCGACAATCTCGCACTCGTCTGCACCGCGGACAACGACGAGGCTGCTGCCTTCTACGAGCACGTCGGGATGGAGCCGTTCGGAACCGTCTACGAGACCGAGCTGTAACCGATCCGATCTGGGCGGGCGAGCCGGCCAAGAGCGGGTCTATTCACACGGTCGCACCTGGTTTTATACCATCGCTGGTCGGAGTTCGCCGCATGAATCGAGAGCAGGCGTTTCTGCTCGTGCTGCTCGTCCTCACGGCCCTGGCGAGCTTCTACGTCCTGTTGCCGTTCCTGAGCTACGTGCTCGGGGCGCTCTTGCTTGGCTACGCCCTCCGTCCCGTTCACTGCCGACTCGCCCCGCATCTCGGCGAGCGGCCCGCAGCCATCACCGTGATCGCGGGCGCGGCGCTGGCGATCGTGCTCCCGCTGGCCTACATCGGGTACGTCGTCTATCGCGACGCCCAGCAGCTCGCCGACGGCGAGACCGATCTCGATCTCGCGACCGTGGAGACGGAGCTCGAGTCGCTGACCGGCCAGGAAATCGAACTCGCCGGCGCCGTCGGCGACGCCGGCGCAGTGTTCGGAGAGTACCTCTACGGCAACGCACCGGAGATCGTCTCCTACGTGACGACCGTTCTTCTGGGGCTGACGGTGATCCTCTTTCTCGTCTACTACGTCCTCATCGACGGCCCCGACTTCGTGCAGTGGGCGGTGAGTACGGCACCCCTCGACGACGCCGTCGCCCACGAGATCGTGGGGCGGATGGATCGAATGACCTGGGGCGTCGTCGCGGGGCACATCTTCGTCGCGTTCGTGCAGGGGATCGTCGGTGGGATCGGGCTCTGGATCGCGGGCATCCCCAGTGCGACCTTCTGGACGACGGTGATGGTGATCACCGCCTTGCTCCCTGTGATCGGTGCGTTCCTGGTCTGGGGGCCCGCCGCCGGCTATCTCATGCTCGTCGGCGAGCCACAGATGGCGGCATTCCTGGTGATCTGGGGGCTCCTCCCGGTGAGTCTCGTCGACAACTACCTGCGATCGATCGCGATCGACCAGTCCGCGGACGTCAACCCAGGCGTGATTCTCGTCGGCGTCGTCGGCGGGATCTACACACTGGGCGCCGTCGGGCTCTTCGTCGGCCCGATCGTGATCGGGATGCTCGCCGCGATGATCCGCGCGTTCGATCGCCACTACGACGCGCTCGGGACCGATACGCCACCGCCGGATCCGCCCAGCGACGGGCGGCTGAGCTGGCTGGAGACCGAGCCCGCGGCAAACAAGGACGACTATGGCGGACACGCTCCACCCGAGGAAGATGGCGACGGCTGAGCGGCGCTATCCAGACGACGATGCACGAGACTGAGGCGTCGGCGACGAACGGCTACGCAGCGTCCCAGTCGTCGATGCACTCCGCACCGCAGAACTCGTTGTAGACGATTCGGCCGCTGGACCGGACTGCCGCGACCTTGAACCGCTCCCCCGCTTCGATTGCCGTGCCGCAGGCCTCGCACGTCCCCGATCCGTCGTCGAATCTGATCCGCGTCGAGACCGACTGGATCGGGCCCTCGTCCACGCTACTCTCTGCCATACCAATTGAAAAACATGTGTACACTTATAGGCGTCGGCTCGCGGACGAATGTGATCGTTCGTTACAGTCTGGTTTAGTAGGCGTGGACTGGTGCCCACCGTAGACGATCGACCGGACCATCCGGATCCTCGAGGCCGGGCTACTAGGACGGCCGCGTCGGACAGACAGATACCGCCCCTGCAGCTACCAGGGCTCGTCCTTGAGTCCGAGCTGGTAGGCGATCACGTTGGTCCCGACGTGAAGTGCGGGCGTGAGCACGGCCACGGCCAGGAGGACGCCCGGCGTGAACACGTCGACGAACCAGTCCCAGGCGACCAGCGCGGTGAGACCGAGCGCACCGATCACGAAGTCCAGCTGGTCGACGCCGGGGAACGCGGCGCCGCGCTCCCTGCCAGTTCGCCGTTTGAGGAAGGACGCTCCGACGTCGCCAGCCATCGCCCCGGCCGGCAGCGCGATCGCCGCCGCGATCGGGACCCCCGGCAGTTCCACGCCCAGAGCGCTCCCCACGTCGCCAGCGACGGCGTCGAGGAGGAGCGCGAGCGCGAGTCCCGCACCGATACCGAAGGCGGTCCCACGCCACGTCTTGCCGTCGCCGAGGAGTCGCGATCCGTTCCAGCGTCGGCCACCGTCGATGGGGCGGCCGCCGCCGGCGAGTACGGCGACGTTGTTCGGGACGTACGCCGGAAGCATCGCCCAGACGGCGACGGCGAGGACCTCGAGCACCATACTCCGCTGGGAGAGGCCCGCCCACATAAATGAGGTGGCGTCGGCCGCGGAGCCCTATCGACGAGCGAGGGCCGTCGGTTACGCTGCCAGTGTGAGTGCCACGAATGCTCGTCGTCCGGTGGGATCGTCCTCGACCGTCACGAACGATCATCGAACATATACCGGACGGCTGCAAACCGTGTTGCATGATCCCGCCGATTGCGAACCGTTTCGTCGGGGGCGAAACCGCCCCGGAGGCTATCGAGACGGCCCGATCCCTCCAGAGCCGAGACGTCGGAGCGATCCTCAATCTGCTCGGAGAGCATCACACGGCGCCCGACGACGCCGCCGGCGACCGCGACGCCTACCGGGACCTCCTCGCCGATCTCGACGATCCAGGGGTTCGGGGCTGCGTCTCGGTCAAGCCCTCCCAGCTCGGTCTCGATCTCGGCGCCGACACGTTCCGTGAGAACGCGTCGCTCGTCGTCGACGCCGCGAGCGACCACGATGGGTTCGTCTGGTTCGACATGGAGGACCACGAGACGACGGACGTGACGCTCGACGCCGTCGAATCCTTCGCCAGGGACGGACACGACGTCGGCGTCTGTCTGCAGGCCAACCTTCGTCGCACCGCAGCCGACGTCGAGCGGTTCGCGGACGTGCCCGCAAAGATCCGCCTCGTCAAGGGCGCCTACGACGAGCCCGAGGAAATCGCGTACACGAATACCAGCGCAGTCAACGACGCCTACCGCGATCGCCTTACCGAAGCCTTTCAGAGCTACGACGGCGGCATCGCCGTCGGCTCACACGACGAAGCGATGATCGAACACGCGATCGAGTGCCACGACGAGTACGGGACGCCCTTCGAGTTCCAGTTCCTCGCAGGCGTGCGCGAGGACCGCCTCTTCGAACTCGCCGAGACCTACGAGTGCTGGCAGTACGTCCCCTACGGCGACCGGTGGCTCTCCTACTTCTACCGCCGCGTGATGGAGCGCAAGGAGAACGCGCTGTTCGCGCTTCGGGCGATCCTGGGACGGTAGCGCGAGGTCGGCGCCAACTCGACGGCACCATCGCGATCCCGTGGCGTCGCGGCAAAGCGCAGACGCCTGGTCGTCCGATCCGCTACTCCTCCTCGGAGTCCGTCGAGTCGCCACCAGCGTCGGACTCGGAGGCAGTCTCCGCCACATCGGAACTGTCACCAGACGCTGTGGCGCTGGAATCGGCGGGATTGGATTCGGAATCGCCGGCATCGGATCCAGAATCGCCGGCACCGGAACCATTATCCGCCCCAGTGGATCCGGAATCGGCCTCAGTGGACCCGGAGCCGCCCGTTTCTGTCGCCGGCCCGGTGCCAACTGGACCGTCGTCCAGGGCGGTATCGGTCGCATCGGCATCCGGCTCGGCAGGCGAAGCGCGCTCGCCGCCCCGCTCCGCGTGGTCAGCGGGCTCGTCGCTGCCGTCGGCGGTCGCTGTGGAGTTCTCACTCGTTTCGGTCGGTTCCGACGCGGCCGCCGGCGTAGGGGTGCCCTCGCCGCCACGCTCCGATACAGGCTCCGATCCTGCATCGTCGGCGTCCGGCGAGTCGTCCGGGCCTGGCCCGTCGGTCCGGTCGCCGCCCGCGCTCGCTCCGCCGCTGTTGCGCGCCCAGACGACGACGGCGGTCAGGATCACGAGCACTGCGAGGACACCGATCGCTGGCAGGAGGAAGCCGGTTCCGTCGCCGCTTCCGCTGCTCCCACCGTCGTTGCCGGCGTCGGTGCCGCCGCTCGAGCTGTCATCGGCCGCGCTCACGGACACCGTCCCGGCCTGTTGGCCGGCGAACGTGACGGTGTGGTCGCCGTCGTCTTCGAAGCTGTGCTCGAAGGAGACCTTCGCGCTCTCGCCGGCGGCGAGTTGGACCGTCTTGCTGGCGAACTGCTGGCCGTCGACGGAGAGCGTCACGGTCTCGGTCGTCGACTGCGAGCCGCCGTTGGAGAGGCGACCGGAGACGGTGACGTTCTCGCCGGGCTCGACGCTCGTCCGATCGATCGAGACGTCGCTCGTCGTGACCGACGCGCCGTCGCTGACCGTGACGGTGTCTGCGGACTCGCCGTCGACTGCGAGCTGGTAGCTGCCACTCTTCCCGAAGCTCGTCGTCAGGGTGACCGATTCTGCGTCGTTCGCGGCGACCGAAACCGCCGCGGAGTCGACCGACTGGCCGTCGGCGGTCAGCGTCGCGGTGTACTGCCCGCTCGCGTTGCCGTCGTTACGAACCTCGGCAGTGACGTCGACAGACTCGCCGGTCGACACCTCCGTCGCGTCGGCCGACGCCGACGCGACCGAGAACTGCGGACTACCGCCTGGCTGGCTCGAGCCACCCGCCTGCTGGAGATCGACGTCGTAGGTGCCGGTGGGCAGCGCCAGCGTGAGCACGCCGTTTGCGCCGACCGTGCTGGTCGATATTTTCGATCCGCTCGAGGGTATCGCCTCGACCGTATCGCCCTGAGAGAGGCCGGTGTCGTAGAGCGTGAGCGTCCAGGCGCCGTTCGAGACGTACGCGAGATCCATCGTGCCGCTGCCGTAGTCGGCGTCGGCGAACGAGAGCGTCTCGACCTCCCCATCGATATCGATCGCCTGCTCGCCGTCGGGGTCGACGTGGATCGTCCCGGGGTCCGCGTTGACCGCCGCGAGACACGTCTCCGGACCAGTACCGTCCTCGACGCGGACGAACGACGACGCGCTCGAGGAGAGATTCACGTCGGGGACCCGGATCCCGTCGTCGCCGTTGTACGCCAGCTCCGACTGGATTGGTTCGGAGCCGTTGTACTCGGCAGTGAACCCCGAGTCTGCGACGACCATCGTGCCACCGCCGTCGCCGGCGCAGTCGACGTCCGGCGCTGCGGCGGCGGGAGCAGCGACGGCCAGCGTCCCCGCGAGTACGAGGAACGCGACGAGCGCGATCGTGGGTCGGCTCATCACCGCGCCTCCGTGGGGCCGTCGAGGCGGTCCTCGATCGCGGTGAGTCGGTCCCGCAACGCATCGTTCTCGGATTCCAGGTCGTCGACGCGCTCGGCCTGCCGGTCGATCCGTTCCTCGCGGTCCTCGAGCCGAGCGCTCAGGCCCTGGATTGCGGCGAGGGCGACGCCGTCGACGTCGATCGAGTTGATGTGGGACTCGCTGCCGCCGACGTCGAAGGCGTCGTGGAACTCCTCGGCGAAGGGACCGATTCGCGGCGAGCCGGTGCCAGCCGCGTCGGTCCCGTCGTCGTCCGTCGTATCGTTCTCCGCCCTGTACTCCCAGGTCGCGACCTCCAGGGATTCCACGCCCTGGAGAATCTGCTCGGGATCGGTCGCTTCGACGTTCGTCTTCGCCGTTCGGGTCGAGGTGTTCGACCAGCCCGCCGTGCCGCTCTCGATGTAGGTGACGCTGCTCCCACCGGTGACGAATCGGACGCCGCCGCTCGCGCTCACGTTGAACGTCTCGTTCCCGGCGACGGGCTCGCCGCTCACCGCCTCGCCGGCCCGGAAGTCGTTCTGGGAGCTGTACTCGGAGCCGTCGTTCCAGACGAACGCGTTCGCCCAGTCCGCGGCGGCGTCGACGCCCGCGGCGAGCGACCCCGCGCCGCTGGCGGTGTTGCGCCACCCGCCAGGAACGGTTGCATGGCCACCGCTCGCGGTGTTCAGGCTCCCCCCGGCCACGACGTCGGCGTAGGAACTCGCGGTGTTATCCTCGCCACCCCCGATCGTCGTGCCGGACGAGCTCGCCTCGTTGGACGATCCGCCGGCGATCGTGGCGTGGTTCGAGGAGACGACGTTGTCGCGGCCGCCGCCGATCGTCGACTCGTAGTACGACGCCGTGTTCTCGATGCCGCCGCCGACCGTCGCGCCGGTGTCGGTGACCGAATGCCCGAAGCCGCCACCGATGGTCGCGTGTCGGGAGCTGGCGACGTTGCCCTGACCGCCGCCGATGGCGGCAAACTCCGCAGCAGTGTTGGGGTTGCTTCCGGTGCCACCGCCAGCCACGGTGCCACCGTAGTTCGAGACGCTGTTGTCGTGATGGCCGAACACGACGTCGACGGTGTCGTAGCTCGGCCGCGGGCGGAGCGCGGCGACGCGATCACCGCCCCCACCGATCGTCAGCTCCGAGCCGACGGTCGCGCTCTCGATTGCCTCGACGTAGAGCGTCTGGAGCGGATCGGACTGCGTGCCGATCTGGCCCTGGGGGTCGGCGCTCGCCGTGCTCGTCGCCCCGAACCCGAGGAGCCCGGCCAATCCGACGGCCGCGAGCGCAGACCGACGGGAGATGCTCGCGGCGTCCGGCTGTTCGTCTGTCGGCGGTTCTGCAGAGGTGTGCGCAGAATCGTCGGCTGGGGAGGACGCGCCGTCGGCGTGGGCCTCTTTGCCAGCCACCGTCTCCGCATCAGCCTGCGACGCTTCGCGATCCCGGGTGCCCTCACCAGCCTGCGTCTCCTCGCCAGCCTGGGCGTCGTTTTCCCCTCGCTCGCTCATTCGTCCTCACCGCCGTCTGCCGCAATCGCCGCATTCTGAAGCGTCTCCACGGCCTCTCGAAGCTCGTCGAGCTCCTCGCGCATCGCCTCCTTCTCCGCGCGAAGCGACTCGTTCTCGGTCTCGAGTTCGTCGATGCGGTCGTCGGTCTCCTCCTTGCGGTCCTCGAGCCGTTTCGCGAGGCCCTGGATCGCGGCGAGCGCGACGCCGTCGGCGTCGACGTTGCTGATCGCCTGCTCGTCGTCGCCCAGCTCGAACGCCTCGGAGAACTCCTCGGCCATCGGGCCCATGTGGCGCACGTCCTCGGTCTCGCCGTCGTAGCTCCAGGTCGCGATGTCGAGGTCCTGCACCTTGTCGAGAACCGCCGGACCGTCCACGGGATCGACGTCGGATTTCAACGTCCGTGACGACGCCGTGGACCACGAGCCCGATCCCGATGACAGCTGGACGCCAGTGGTCGCCGACGAGTCCGAAAAGATGTACGTGCCACCGGAGGCCAACACTGCGAACTCGTCGTCGTTGGCAGAGATGAAGCCCCCAGTCGAGGTGTCGGACCAGACGAAGGCACCGTTGTTGCTCGCCCTGGCGTTCGTCCCGGCAGCGAAGGAATTCGGCGCCGAGGCGGTGTTGTCCTGCCCACCCGCGACCATCGAGTGGCTGCCGCTGGCCTCGTTGTTCTGGCCACCTGCGACCGTCGCGTTGTCGCCGGAGGCGGTGTTGGACCCGCCGCCCCCAACGAACGACGTGTATCCGAGGGAGTCGTTCGATTCGCCCGACCCGATTCCGGCGGCGTAGCCCGAGGCGACGTTGTTGTCCCCGCCGGCGATCGTCGCCACGTTCCCGTCTGCCACGTTGGAGTAGCCGCCTGCGACCGTCGCGCTGTCACTGGCCTCGTTGTTGAACCCGCCGCCGATAGTGGCGAACTTGCTGGTCACCCGGTTGGGGTTCGAGTCAGTGCCGCCGCCAGCGATGACCGTTCCGCGGTCGTCGGTCGACTCGTTGTTTTCGTTGCCGGCGACGATCGGTCCGGCGTTGCCGCTGGTCCCGGTCGTGACCAGCGTCAGCGCGTCCGCTCCGCTGATCGTCTGGACGTAGAGCTCCTCGAGCGGGTCGGACTGCGTCCCAATCTGGCCCTGCGGGTCGGCGCTCGCCGTGCTCACGCCGAAGCCAGCCAGCCCCGCGATCCCGAGCGCACCGAGCAGTGACCGTCGCGAGAGCGAACCGCCGCCCGAGCGACTCGCGTCGCGATCCCCCTCGAGAGCGAGGAGTCTGGTGCGAAGGCGCGCGACCCTCCGTTCGAGGTGGTCGACGCGCTCGGCTGGTGATGCGGTATCGCCGTCAGCAGTGATCTCGTCCGTCATAGTTCGATGGTCCTCCGTTCCCTACCTCGATCCGTCGTCGCGCTGGGCTCGGGCTGGAACGACTTCACACAGATGCTATCCGGTAATCAATCGACTGGCTAGGTACGTCGTGTCCTGTGGCACGAACGAACACGCTCATTACCCAGGCGATCACACGTTCACGCGAATGGCCACCTGGAAGCGGGACTTCGCGAGCGGTCTCGTCGTCCTCGTCCCGATCATCGTCACGATCTGGGTGGTGCTGTGGGTCTATGGCATCATCGCCAACGCACCCTTTCTCGCCGCTGTCGACGAGGGGCTGCTCGAGTCCTTCGGGCTGTCGGGCGTTCCCGTCGAACTCGTTCGGGTGATCGTCACGCTGGTCGTCTTCGCGCTGCTCGTGCTCGGGGTCGGCTATCTCATGCGAACCGCCGTCGGGAACCTCTTCGAGTCCACGCTCGATCGGGTCGTGAACCGCGTGCCCGGACTCCGAGTGGTGTACAACGCCTCGAAGATGGCCGCCGAAACGGCGCTGACCGGGACCCAGTCCCTCCAGACGCCGGTGAAAGTCGAGCCCTGGGACGGCATGCGGCTGACGGCGTTCAAGACGGGAAAGCAGACCCAGGACGGTCGAGAGCTCCTGTTCATGCCGACCGCCCCGAACATCACGACCGGGTTCGTCGTGGAGGTCGCCCCCGAGAACGTCGTCGAGACTGACGAAGGCGTCGAAACCGCGCTGACGCGGCTGCTGAGCGCCGGGTTCGGCAACGAAGATGAGGCGAACTCCGGCGTGTTACCGGCGAATTCGGCGGACGAGCAGGCCGAGGTCGCCGACGCACTCGCTGAGGACGGAGGGGCTGACCGATCCGCGGCGTCGATCGACGAAGGGCAACTTGAGGGCGTCGACGGCGAGATCGGTATGGACCGCGACGCCGAGGCGCGGGCCGGCACGTCGGATGGATCGGCAGACGAGTGAGGTAGTCGGAGAGGAGCCGAGGTGGCGGTCGGCGGAGACGACACTTGTGAACGGGCAGTAGCGACCGAGAAACGGTGCAGCAATGATATCGAACGAGATCGATCGAAAGCGCCAGCAGAGTTTCAGGGCAGCGTGTTCGCCGGCGGAGCTGCAATCGGATCGACGGGCGGCCACTCAGACGTAGCTAAACCACTCGTCGTAGTCGTCGGTGCGGCGCTCGACGACGTCGAAAAAGCGCTGCTGGAGCTCCTCGGTCACCGGTCCGCGGCTGCCCGAGCCGATCTCGACGTCGTCGACGGTCCGGATCGGCGTGACTTCCGCGGCGGTGCCGGTGAAGAACAGTTCGTCGGCGGTGTAGAGTTCGCCGCGACTGATCGACGCCTGGTCGTGGACGGTGTAGCCCTGATCCCGTGCGATCTGGATGATCGACTCGCGCGTGATCCCCTCGAGGATGCTCTCGGAGAGCCCGGGCGTGAAGATCTCGCCGTCGCGAACGAGGAACAGGTTCTCGCCGGGGCCCTCCGCGACCTGCCCGTCCTTGTTCAGGACGATGGCCTCGACGAAGCCATTGCGGCGGGCCTCCTCGCCAGCCAGCATACTGTTGACGTACGGGCCGGTGGCCTTGACGTTCGTCGGAATCTGGCTCGGGTGGTGTTTCCGCCAGGAGGAGATCATCACGTCGACGCCCTCCTCGAGGGCCTCCTCTCCGAGATACGCGCCCCACGGCCAGGCGGCGATCGCCGTTCGCGTCGGGCAGCCCTCCGGGCTTACGCCGAGGCTGTCGTAGCCGTAGAAGGCGATCGGCCGAATGTAACAGGAAGGGAGGTCCTGCTCGCGAATCAGCTGCTCGGTGGCGTCCCGAAGCTCCCTTTGCTCGTGCTGGATATCGAGATCCAGCGGCTTCGCGGATTCGTACAGCCGCTTCACGTGCTCGTCCCAGCGGAAGATCGCGGGACCGTCCTCGGTGTCGTAACAGCGGATTCCCTCGAAGACGGCGGTTCCATAGTGGAGGCTGTGGGTGAGGACGTGGATCTGGGCGTCGTCCCAGTCCACGAACTCCCCGTCGAGCCAGATCGTGTCCACGTCCATGTCCTCGAATCCCATGCCAGAACGCAGGACCCGGTGCCTACTAAGTGTGTGCGATCCGCGCCGCGTGGTACCAGCTGACACGCATGGGCATGCCTGGACGAGAGTGTCGGATTCGAACCGGATGTGGCGACCGCGCCCGCCAGCGATCGGAGGAGAATGCGGTCGATCGGGTGGGCACGCACCCGCCCGACGACTCGGTCGTCGGAACTACTACTACTACTACTACTACGAATACGACGACTACGTCTGGACTACTCGTACTCGATCGTCGCCGGCGGCTTGTGGGTCACGTCGTAGACGACCCGCGAGACGGTCTCGTTCTCGCCGGTGATCCGGGACTGGATACGCTGGAGCGTGTCCCAGTCGATCTCCTGGGCGCGGGCGGTCATGCCATCGCGGCTCTCGACGGAGCGCACCGAGACGACCCAGCCGTGGACGCGGTTGTCGCCCTTGACGCCGGTCGCCTTGCCGATGACGGCGGCGAGGGCCTGCCAGGGCTCGTACTCCTCTAACTCCTCCTCGACGACGTGGTTGGACTCGCGGGCGACCTCGAGTTTCTCCTCGGTGACCTCGCCGATGATTCGGACTGCGAGTCCGGGACCGGGGAACGGCATCCGCTCGGAGACGACCTCCTCGAGATCGAGCGCCCGCGCGACCTCGCGAACCTCGTCCTTGTAGAGGTCACGCATCGGCTCGACGATCCCATCGAAGTCGACGACGTCGGGCAGCCCGCCGACGTTGTGGTGGGACTTGATCGTCCCCTCCGACTCGATGCGGTCGGGGTAGATCGTCCCCTGGACGAGGAAATCGGCGTCCACGTCCTTCGCCACCGTCTCGAACTCCCGGATGAACTGCTCGCCGATGACGTGGCGCTTCTCCTCGGGATCGGTGACGCCCGACAGCCCCTCCAGGAACCGGTCGCGGGCGTCGACGATCCGCAAACTATCCATGTAGTCGAAGGTCTCCCGAATTTGCTCGGTCTCGCCCTTGCGCATCAGGCCGGTGTCGACGTAGACCGGCGTGAGCTGGTCGCCGACGGCCTCGTAGGCCAGCGCGGCGGCTGTCGAGGAGTCGACCCCGCCCGACAACGCGATGACGGCGTTGGCGTCGCCGATTGCGTCGGCGATCTCTTCGATCTTCTCGTCGATGAATTCGTCTGCGTTGACCATCAGCCGGACACCTCGGTCTGTGCGATGCGGTCTACAGCGCCCGTCGTCGGGCGGCGAGAAACGGAATTAGTCGGCATATCCTGCCTCCGATAGGCCGGCGCAAAACGGTTTCGGACCGACCTGTCGGAGTGCCCGGCCCGAGATGCCGAGCTGGCGTGCGGATGGTGTCGTCAATCACTCCTGGCACTCGGCAGTGGCGTCCTCGAGCAGCGTCGAGGCTTGCTCCGCCGATTCGAACTCGAGCACCTCGTGGAGCGTTTCTGGCGGGTTCGCGCCCGGGAAGACGTGCAGGTCGATCGCGAGATTCACCGCCGGCCGATCGAAACCGAGCGTCTCCCACGACCCAGTGCCGCCGACTGAAAACTCGACGTCGAACTCTCTCCGTGACCCACTCCACTCGCCGTTCATCATCCGAATATTGGCTTCACACGCGAAGGTGGCCTCTCCTGGTGACTCGTCGGCGCTCCGACCGGGGAGCGCGTCCCACCGACGCTCCGCGACTGTCCGGGAGCCATCCAAGATCCTGACGCCGACGCCTGCGCCGCCGGTTCGGTCGTTTAGGATCCGGACGAACCAGAGCCGGAACTCCTTGGAATCGTCCCCAGATGGCATCGAGCAGCCGAGGCTGCCCACGGAGAGTGCGAAGCCGGCCGCGGCAAGCACTGCCCGACGTTTCATTCGCGACGAAATGGGCGTACCAATGACAAAAGGGTTCGCTCGATCGTCACTTGCTGCCCAGCTGGCCGAGATCGAGCGCCGCGCTCAGGCCTCGACTTCCTGCGTCCCCACGTCCTCGCCGGCCTGCTCCACGATCGCCTCCACTAGCCCCACGAACGGCGGACTCGCCCGCCCCGGCCGCGAGCGGAACTCGGGGTGGAACTGCGTCCCGAGGAAGTACGGATGATCCTCGAGCTCGACGATCTCCATTCGGTTGTTCGAGCGACCCGAGAACGTCAGTCCGGTCGCCTCGATTTCGTCGATGTACTCCGGATTGACCTCGTAGCGGTGGCGGTGCCGTTCCGTGCAGGAGGTCGTCCCGTAGATCTGGTGGGCGAGGCTGCCAGGCTCGATGTCGGTGTCGTGGGCGCCCAGTCGCATCGTCCCGCCCATGTCCTCGACCTCGTACTGTTCGGGCAGGATGTCGATGACGGGATGATCCGTGTTCTCGTCGATCTCGGTGCTGTGAGCGCCGCGGAGCCCGGCGATGTTCCGCGCCGCCTCGATGACCGCCATCTGGAAGCCGAGACAGAGACCGAGGTAGGGGACGTCGTTCTCGCGTGCGTAGCGAACGGCGTTGATCTTGCCCTGGGTGCCACGGGAGCCAAAGCCGCCGGGGACGATGATGCCGTCGACGTCGTCGAGTTCGTCGTCGATGCCATCGGCCAGACTCTCGCTGTGGATCCAGGTGCGGTTCACGTCGACGCCGGCCTCCATGCCGGCGTGTTTCAACGCCTCGTGGATGGAGATGTAGGCGTCCTCGAGACCGTACTTCCCGACGAGCGCGATCTCGATCTCGCCGGATTTCTCACGGGTCACGAGCTGGCGCCACTCGTTCTCGCGTTCTCCCGCCGGTATGGCGGCGTCGGCGAGGTCGAGTCGTTCCATCACGTACTCGTCGAGGCCCTCCTCCTCGACCATCAGCGGGACCTCGTAGATGTCCTCGACGTCGGAGTTGGAGAACACGGCGTCTGTCGGCACGTCACAGAACAGGGCGATCTTCTCGCGAGTCTCCTCGTCGAGCCGGTCCTCACAGCGGCCGACGAGGACGTCGGGCTGGAGACCGATGGAACGCAGTTCCTTGACGGAGTGCTGGGTCGGCTTGGTCTTCTGTTCGCCGTTCTTCGAGTAGGGCACGAGCGTGACGTGCGTGAAGAGGATGTCCTCCTCGTCCTCCTCGTGGGCGAACTGCCGGAGCGCTTCGAGATACTGCATCCCCTCGATGTCACCGACCGTACCGCCGACCTCGACGATGCAGACGTCGGTGCCCTCCGCAGCCTCCCGAATGCGGCGTTTGATGTCGTCGGTGACGTGGGGGATGATCTGGACGGTCTTGCCCAGGTAGTCGCCGGCGCGCTCGGCTTCGACGACGTGCTGGTAGACTTTTCCCGTCGTGACGTTGTGATCGGAGGTCATCTCCTCGTCGAGGAACCGCTCGTAGTTCCCCAGATCGAGGTCGACCTCGCCGCCGTCGGAGAGGACGTACACCTCGCCGTGCTCGAATGGGTTCATCGTCCCCGCGTCGACGTTGAGGTAGGGGTCGACCTTCACCGCCGTGACGTCGAACCCGGCGTTCTTGAGGAGTCGGCCGGTGCTCGCGGCCGTGATCCCCTTGCCGAGTCCCGACATGACGCCGCCGGTGACGAAGATGAACTTGTTCCCGAGAGAAGGATCGTAGTCTGTGGCGGACTCCGTCGGCATACCGAGGGTGTGTCGGGACCGGCCTAAACCGTTTCGGAGGGAGCGGTCGGGTGGGTGGCTGTAGCGTGGGAGGGAGAGGCGGTCGGGCCGTCGATACAGACGGCAGGAGAGACGGCGTCTGCCGACGGCCGTCGTCGGGGAGGGTGGTGGAGAACCAGCGACGAAAACTAATTTATACTGGTTCTTTGAATCCGAATTCAATGGATATGACTGCAGCGATCGGCGCGATCGCCGATCCAGTCGTCCTCGAGATCGGAGCATTCGTGCTCCAGGGTACAGGGAACGTGAACCAACCACAGTTCAGTCCGGCCGTCGAGAGCGGTGGTGGGTTGATCGCGACGCTCGTCGTCGGAGCGATCATGCTGGCGGCCGCGCCAAACTACGTCGACTCGATCGTCGAGGACGTCCGACAGGAGCCCGTCGCGAGCTTCGCCTGGGGGATCATTTCCCTGATCGTCTTCGTTATCGCCATCATCCTCCTCGCGCTCACCATCGTCGGCATCATTCTGGTGATCCCGCTCGCGTTCGCGTTCATTCTGCTCGCGATCATGGGGAACGTGCTGGCGTTCATCGCGGTCTGTGACGAGTTCGTCGACAATCGGTGGATGGCGCTGGTGGTGGCCGCGATAGCTGTCGCCGTCCTGAACGTGATCCCGGTGGTCGGAGGCATCATCAGCTTCGTCATCGGCAGCGTCGGGATGGGCGCCGTTATCCGACGCATCGTGCAGTAGACGGCAATACCGCCGTCCGGTCGGCGCTCCTCGACGGAATCACGCCGTCCGTCTCCGAACTACCCATTCTTTTGGTACTCGCTTCGTAGTACATCTATGAACCTGGCCGAGCTCCGCGACGCCTTCGACGAGCGCGACTGGCAGCGAACCGAGCCCGATCCCGACGACCCGCTCCGCTTCGCGATGATCGGCCTCGGCTGGTGGACGACCGAGGAGATGATCCCGGCGGTCGCGGCCGAACCGGGGATCGAAACCACCGTCCTCGTCTCCTCGACGGCGGAGAAGGCCGAGCGTGTCGCGAATGAGACCCACACCGACGCCGTCGGCATCGACTACGACGCGTTCCACGACGGCGAAGCCGCCGCGGAGTACGACGCCGTCTACGTCTGCACGCCGAACGCGCTTCACCTCCCATACGTCGAGACAGCCGCCGAGCTCGACAAGGCCGTGCTCTGTGAGAAACCGCTCGAATCGACCGTCGAGCGCGCCGAGCAGCTGGTCGACGCCGCCGCGGACATCCCGATCATGACCGCCTACCGGATGCACACCGACCCCGCGATCCGGATCGCGAAGCGGCTGTTCGAGGCGGGCGAGATCGGCGCTCCGGTGGCAGTTCAGGGCCACATGACGCAGGACGTGCTCGACATCGCCGGGGCGGACAGCTGGCGGCTGGACCCGTCGCTCGCCGGCCCGGGCGCGTCGGTCACGGATCTCGGCATCTACCCGATCAACACCGCACGGTACGTCCTCGGCCGGGACCCCGTCGCCGCCCACGCCTCGATGTACAGCGAGCACGAAGCGTTCGGGGACGTCCCCGACGAGGCAGCCAGCTTCCTGATGGAGTACGAGGGTGGCGTGACCGGCAGCTACACCGCGAGCCAGCACGCACAGCTCTCGGGATCCCTGCGGCTGATCGGGACGACTGGCGAGCTCCGGCTCGAGCCCGCCTTCTTCAACGACGACCGCGCGACCTTGCACCGTCGTACGGGCACTTCGGGCGTCACGGACACGTCGATCGAGTTCGAGACGGTCGATCAGATGCAGGTCGAGGCGGCCTACTTCGCCGACTGTCTGCGCGACGACCGCTCGATCGAGGCCGACGCAGAACACGGCCTGCTCGACATGCGCGCCATCGAGGCGGTCTACGAGGCCGCCGAGCGAGGCGAACGCGTAGAGCTCTGAGAACGCCGACCGTCGGACCGGCGTCGATTGCCCGCCAGCCACCCGGTAACGGACTCGTATCCTGGTCAGCTACCGACCGTCCGCAGGTCCAGTAATCGCCACCACGGGGCCAGTACCCGAGCTATAACAAAGGGTGGTTGCCGCTTGCCAGAGGATACATGCCGGACAGTACTGCGGACGGACTCCGAACGCTCCTCGTTGGCATCGACGGAGCGTCACTCGAGGTGTTGGCGGACCGGGGAGCGGGGGTGACCCCAACGATCACGGCGCTGCTCGAGGATGGTGCATCGGGACCGCTCGAATCGCAATTACCGCCGTGGACCCCCAGTGCGTGGCCGTCGGTCTACACAGGCGTCAACCCCGGGAAACACGGCGTCTTCGGCTTCCTCGACTTCGAGGGGTACGACTGGGACGTCGTGGACTACGCCGACGTCAAGGAGTACGCGATCTGGGAACTGCTGAGCGAGCGCGGCTACACGAGCGTCGTCGTGAACGCGCCGGTGACGCATCCGCCGCGGGCCTTCGGCGGCGCGCTCGTTCCGGGATACGTCGGTCCCGAGTCGCCCTCGTGCCACCCGCCGGGAGTGCTCGAGGATATCGAGGACGAACTCGGCGAGTACCAGGTCTACGACGACGGCACGGGCCCGGAGGCCGACCAGGAGGATCGGATCGAGCGCTACGAGCAGCTGATCGAATCCCGTGGAGCGGCGTTTCGGTTCCTCGCCGACCGGTTCGAGCCAGATTTCGGCTTCCTTCAGTTCCAGCAGACCGACACCGTGTTCCACGAATCGCCGGAGGACGACGACGTGGTCGACGCCGTCTACGCCGCCGCGGATCGGGAGATAGAAGCCACGATCGAGGCCTGCGATCCCGACGTCGTCGTGCTCTGTAGCGATCACGGCATCGGCCCCTACGAGGGCCACGAGTTCCGGGCCAACAGCTTCCTGCGTGATCGCGGCGACGTGGCGACGACGGTCGGCGACGGCGGAATGCCGTCGTGGTCGTCGATCGCCCGGAACGAGCTTCAGACCGGCGCGGGGACCGAGCCGTCAGCGGGCAACCGCGAGCCCTCCAGTCCCTCGCTGCTCGAACGCTCCGTCGCGGCGGCCGCACAGGTGGGCGTCACGAGCCAGCGCATCGGAACTGTCGCCCGGCGGCTTGGCATCGAAGATCGCCTGCTGCAGATCGCGCCAGCCGACGCGGTGCGGGCGGGTGCCGAGCAGGTCGACTTCGCGAACTCCCGGGCCTACGTTCGCGACCGGATCGAACTCGGCGTCCGGATTAATCTCGAAGGGCGAGAACCCGAGGGCGTGGTCACCGAGGAAGAGTACGAGATCGTCCGATCAGAGCTGATCGACGCGCTCGCAGCGGTGGAGACGCCCGACGGCGAGCCCGTCTTCGAGTCGGTCCGCAGGCGAGAGGACGTCTTCGAGGGACCCCACGTCGATGCGGCGCCGGACGTCGTCGTCGTACCGACCGAGTTCGACCAGTTTCTCTCGGCGTCGCTCCGCGAGGAGCAGTTCGGGCCGCCCCAGGAGCCCTGGAACCACAAGCGCGACGGGGTGATCGCCGTTGCTGGAGACGTGGCCGGCGAAATGGCTGAAACCGACGCCACGGGCGGGAGAAGTGAGGTCGTCGGCGACGGCGAGTCCGTCGGAGACGGTGTTGCCGATGCCGGTATCGAGGGCGCCCACCTCTTCGACCTCGCGCCGACGATCCTGGCGACGTTCGGGGTGCCCGCACCGACGCGGATGGATGGATCGGTGTTGCCAGTGGTCGAACCCGCTGGCGAGGAGCCCTACCCCGCCTACGAGGCACAGCGGGCAGCGTCCGGAGGAGGTGCGGATCCCGACGCGTCGCCGGAGGACGCGCCGAGCGCCGGCGACGCAGTCGAGCAACGACTCGCAGATATGGGGTATCTGGAGCGATGAGCGTCGAGACCTCGCTCCTTCGCGACGCCGAGGAGTGGAACGCGCTGGTCGAGCGGTCCGCGGAAACGACGCCGTTCCACCGGTACGAGGCATTGGAGGTCGTCGCCGATCACTCGGAGACGACGCTCTACCCCTACGTCGGATACAAGGGCCAGGAGCCGATCGGGCTGTTCCCCGTGTTTGCCCTCCGACGGTGGCCGCTCCGGACGGCGTTCTCCCCGCCGCCGGATCTCGAGGTCAGCTACCTCGGTCCCGCACAGCTCAACGGACACAGCGCGAAACAGCGCAAGGCCGAGAAACGACACCGTCGGTTCGTGGAAGCGGTCGTCGAGGCGGTCGACGACGAGATCGCTCCACACTACGCGCACGTCCGCGCCGGCACCGCCTACGACGACCCGCGGCCGTTCATCTGGAACGACTTCGATCCGACGCCGCGGTACACCTACCACGTCGACCTCACGCCCGACGAGGAGGAGCTGTTCATGTCCTTCAGCAGCGACGTCCGCCGGAACGTCCGGAAAGCCGAGGAGTTCGATTACGAGCAGTTCGAGGGCGACGCCGACGACGTCGAGCGCATCATCGAACGGGTGCAGGATCGCCACGCCGAACAGGACGTCAGCTACAACGTCACGCCCGCGTTCGCGCGAGGCCTCTACGAGTCGCTCCCGGACGGAGCCGTCCGCGCCTACGTCTGTGAAGTCGACGGCGAGTTCGTCGGCGGGAAGATCACGCTCGAAGACGCCGACACCTGTTATGGCTGGCAGACCGTCGCGGATCTCGACGCCGACCTGCCCGCGACCGATCTCATCGACTGGACGGTGATGCAGGACGCCCGCGATCGCGGCCGCGAGCGGATGGACCTGATCGGCGCGAACGATCAGCGACTCTGTGGGTACAAGGCGAAGTTCAACCCCGAGGTGCGGACTCACTACAGCCTGGAGTCGAGCTCTGCCCCCACCGACGCGATCAAGGCAGTCTACAAGCGCGTTCGGTGAGGGCGGTAGAAGCGACGCAGTCGGCGGTAAGCGGTTCCTAGCTCCGTTTCGCGGCGTATACCTGCCGAGATCGAATCCGCGTAGTAGCAGAAGCGTCGACAACCCCGCGGTTCGGCGCGGAGGCCGGTCCCTGCGGGCATGTTACCAGCTACGTGGTGATTCACGGGGACTCCTCGAGCGTGTTTGCAGTATTATAACAAAGTGGTCCTCACGGCGTGGGGCAAGTAGTCGCAGCCACTCGGCCACAGCTGGCCGGACGCGTCTCAGACCCTATGAGCTTCCCAGACCCTCCCACGACCGAACCGCTATCGAACGACCCCGCTCGTAGGCGCCACCGACTCACCGGTGAGCATCCATGACCGGTCGACGCCCGGGACCGGCGACCGTAGCAGTCGTCGTGGTCGCCCTGGTAGCCCTCTCTTTGCTCGCATTCGCGCCGACTGCAGCCGCGGATCCCCACGAGAACGGATCGAGCGCGTACGCGATCACGCAGGGCGAGCAGTGCATCGACGTGACGCCGATCGTCGACGAGAGCCAGTCCGTCGAGACGTTCTACGACTACCGGTGGAACGGTACCGGCCAGGACTTCAGCTCCTACGGAACCAAACCGTACCAGGAAGACGACACGAGCACCCTGTTGCTCTACGAGGGGTCCAGCGGAACGAGTCTCGTCTTCGTCCACGAGAAACACTACGAGAACCCCGAGGAGGGAACAAACGGCAGCTTCGCGACGTTCGGTGTGTCCGGGCTGCCGGCCGGCGAGGAGGGATGGGTAGTCGAGGACGACGACTACGATGAGCAGGTCGACGTGTTCAACCACACCGGCACCGAGAGTGAACTGCAGTGGGCGTGGAGTCAGGGCCGGACCGACGGCGCCGCCTACCGCGGGCTGAGCGGCGACGTGTCGATCACCATCGATCCGGCGTTCAACGACAGTGCGGTTCAGCTCGTGAATCCCGACAACAGCCCGAGCTACAACGGAACCGTCGAGGACTGGGACGTCGTCACTGGCGCCGCAGACGGCACCGACCGCGAACAGTTCGACAGTCTCACCGAATCAGTCACGATCGAATCGGGCTACTGCACGCCGCCAAACGCCAGCCTTTCGGTGAGCAATGCGACGCCGAAAGCGGGCCAGTCCGTGACCCTCGACGCGAGCAACGCCACCTCGTCGGCTGCTGTCACTGAGTACCGCTGGGACACCGACGAAGACGGAACCACTGACGTGACGACGACCACCCCGGTCATCGATCACGCGTTCCAGCGTGCTGGCCCGCGAACCGTCACCGTCACCGTCGACGACGGCTACGAGAGCGGCGTCGCGTCGGTCGACGTGAACGTCTCGGACGAGACGCCACCGACCGCCCAGATCGCCACGAACGGGACGACCGCGGCGACGAAACCACTCGCCTTCTACGCGAACGAGAGCGCGGACAACGGTGCGATCGTCAGCTACGAGTGGCAATTCGGGGACGGTGAGACGACAAACGGTTCGAACGTCACGCACACGTACGCGACGGCCGGCGAGTACGACGTCCAGCTCACGGTGACCGATTCGGCAGGGAACGTCAACAGCACGAACGCCACTGTCACCGTCACCGATCCGCCGGATCCGGTCGCCTCGCTGAATGCTCCGGACGTCGCGACGGTGGACCAGCCGATCGAACTCGACGCCAACGGCTCCGACACCGGCCCGAATCCGAGCTACGCGTGGTCGATCGACGGCAATGCGACGAATGCCAGCGGCCCCACCATCGATCATGCGTTCGCGGTCCCGGGCGAACACACCGTCACCGTGAACGTCTCCGACGACTACGGCTGGAACGTCAATCAGACGACGATCGAGGTGTTCGAACCTGCCACCGCCGAGATACAGGCGAACCGAACGACGGTGGAGACCGGCGAGGCGATCGCGTTCGAAGCCAGCGGCGAAACGGAAAACGTCGTCGGCTACACGTGGAGCTTCGGCGACGCGACCGGCCCAGCGGGCAACCAGACCGTCACGCACCGCTACGACGGGGCAGGGAACTACACGGTCAATCTCACGGTCACGGACACGGCCGGGAACTCGAACTCAACGACCGAGACCGTCCGCGTCGAATCGGCCAGTGAGCCCTCTGGACCGACTGCGGTCCTGGAGGCTCCCGACTCCGCCACAGTCAACGAGACCGTCGCGTTCGACGCGAACGACTCGACGGGGACGATCACGATCTACGAGTGGTCGTTCGGTGACGACGAGACCGCAGGCGGGGAGAGCCCCACGGTCCAGCACACCTATCAGGAGCCGGGGAACTACACGGTCGAACTCACCGTCGTTGGAGCGAACGGGACCAACGTGACGACCAGCACCCTCACCGTCGCTGCAGAGGAGGGCGACGGTAAAGGCGAGAACGGCGATGACGGCGACCAGAGTGAGGGTGGCGGGTCCGACGAGTCTGACAGCGGCGACGCCGGCAGCGGGTCGAGTGGCTCCGGCGGCTACGCACCAGCGCCTGACCCTGATCCCGTCGAGACGACGGTCGGCCGAACGAACGGGACGGTGGTCGTTACCGTGGAGAACGCGCGAGCGAACGAGGCCGTCGAGGTCGACGTTCCCGTCGGAGGAAGCGACGCCGGAACGCCCGCCGGTGAGACTGTCGAGGGCGAAGGCGGGGCCGGCGCCGGTGCGGTCGAACTCCGGTCGCTCGAACTCGTCCCGGCCCACGACGCCGACGAGCTCACGGTCCGCTTCGAGCCAGCACATCGGCCGGTTCCGGGGCGGTTCAGCCAGCCGGCGGCGTACGTGCCGAACGCGACGGCCGAACTCGCGGACGTGACCTACGAGTTCGCGGTCGATCCCAATGCGACGGCGGCCGCCGGCGTTTCGGCGGCGAATCTCACCGCATATGCTGACGACGGTGGCTGGCAGGCAGCCGAGACCAGCGTCGACGCAGCGGGCGCGAACGCGAACGAAATCGTCCTGACGACGACCCTCACGGGCGAGACGCCAGTCGGCGTGGGCAGCGACGGTGCCGCGCTGTTCGTGAGGAGCGTCGAGACCGTCGGGAGTGTGGCCGACGGGACCGTCGAGCTCGCCATCACGGCACAGAACACCGGAAACGAGTCCGGAGAGTGGACGATCCCCATCGAGGCTGGCGGGGAAACCGTCCACGAGGCGTCGGTCGCGATCGCTCCGGGCGAAGAGACGGTCGTGACCGCGAACGTCGAGATCGGAGCGATGGCAGGCGTCGGTGGAACGGGGAGCACCGGTGTCACAGTCGCGGGCGCCCGTCGAGATCTGGCGGTTGTTTCGGTGACGTCGTTCGAGCTATCACAGACCGAGCCGGCACCGGAGGAAACCGTCACCGTGGACGCGACGCTGCGGAACCGTGGGAACGCCGCCGGCGAGTTCGACGTGGCACTCCGCCTCGACGGAGAGACGGTTGCGACCGAGACGATCCGCCTCGACGCCGAGCAACGGACCACGGTGTCGTTCGACCACCAGTTCGCGGAGAGCGGGCGGTACGAGCTCGCGATCGGCAACCGGACGGCGTCGGTTCGCGTCGAAACGCGCGACAGCTTCGACGGAAACGGGGAAGAATCCTCGAACGCCACGAGCGGGTTCGGTGGGGTAGCAGCGATCCTCGCGATCGTGAGCCTCCTCGCGCTCGCAGTGCTCGGCAAGCGGCGTTCCAGACCGTAGCGTGTCGATCTGCCCGGGAAGCGCATCGGCGAACCCCCGGCCTGCTGGCCACCGTCGACGCCTCGGGATTCGCTCCGGAGAGCACCGATCTTTTTCCGGGACGGCGTGGTAGTACCGCGCAGTTCCGGGCCGTCAGACCCGGCCACACAATGACCTCCGACGACTCCATGCGCTCGCGGGTGCCGGGCAGCCGCTTCAGGCTCTGGCTCCTGCTCGGCGCGAACCGATGGGCAGTCGCCGGGATGGTCCTGGCAGTCATCTTCGTTGCACTGGCCGTGTTCGTCGCGATCGATCCGGTGCCGTTGAGCGACGCGATCGCCGCGTCGGACCCGACGGAGACGCTGTTTCAGGCGATGATCACGTCGATCATCACCGGAGTCACGCTCGTCGTGACGATCAACCAGGTCGTGCTCTCCCAGGAGCTCGGCGCGGTCGGCGACCAGCGCGACCGGATGCAGGCGGCGCTCGCGTTTCGGGACGACGTCGCCGACGATCTCGACGAACCCGTCAGCCCCCCGGAGCCGTCGGCGTTTCTCCACGCGTTGCTCGGCGCGACGGCGGACCGAGCGCGGGCGCTCCGCGAGGACGTGGCAGACGTCGACGACCAGGAGGCCCGTGACGCGGTCGAATCCTTCGCAGACGAGCTGATCGAGAACGCCGAGACGGTCCGCGAGGGGCTCGATTCCGCGCAGTTCGGCACCTTCGACGTCGTCCAGGCCGCGCTCGGCTTCAACTACTCGCTGAAGATCTACGAGGGGAAGCGAATTCAGGGGCTGTACGGCGGTGGTACGGATGCCGGATCTGATGAAGATGGCGACGACGCGACCCCACCGCTCGACGAGGACGCGACCGCCGCGCTCGACGACGTCGTGACGCACCTGGAACGGTTCGGACCAGCCCGCGAGCACGTCAAAACGCTGTACTTCCAGTGGTCGCTGACGGATCTCTCGCAAGCGATGCTCTACTCGGCGATCCCGGCGCTTGTCGTCACGATCGCCGGACTGCTCGTGCTCGGGAACGCCGGGACCATCGGCGGCACGACGCTCGGCGTGGCGAACCAGTCCTGGCTGGTGATCACTGCCACGACGGTCGCCCTGGCACCGTTCGCGATCTTGCTGTCATTCGTGCTTCGGATCGCGACCGTGGCGAAGCGGACGCTGGCGATGGGACCGTTCGTCCTCCGCACGACGGATCGGCCGGACGACGACTGAATCCGATTGCGAGCGCTGGCGACACCATTCTCGCGTACCAGCAGCGGTCCAGACGACAGCGCTCGACGTCGCTCCCCCGGTAGTGTGGGAGGGCTGGGCCGGGTATCCACGACCTTTTGGCCGCGGAGCCTGTTGACGTGGCAATGAGTATCGACGAGAAACTCGCTTCGGCGAAAGCAGACCTCGCCGAGCGAGAGGCCGCACTCGTCGCCTTTTCGGGGGGCGTCGACTCCGCGGTCGTCGCGGCTATCGCCCACGACGCGCTGGGCGAGGACGCCGTCGCCTGTACCGCCAAGAGCGAGACGCTGCCTGCCGCTGAGCTCGACGACGCTCGCGAGGTCGCCGACGCGATCGGGATTCGCCACGACGTCGTCGAGTTCTCCGAGCTCGACTCACCCCAGTTCGTCGCCAACGGCGAGGACCGCTGCTACCACTGCCGGACGATGCGCCTCGGCCGGATGTACGAGCACGCGACGGAGCTCGGTGTCGAGACGGTCTGTGACGGGACGAACGCCTCCGATCCCGGCGAGGGGCACCGGCCCGGGCTGCAGGCCGTCGAGGAGCTCGACGCTCACTCGCCGCTGCTCGAACACGACATCGGGAAAGAGGAGGTCCGCGAGATCGCGGAGCGCTACGACCTCCCCGTCGCCGACAAACCCTCGATGGCCTGTCTCTCCTCGCGGATCCCGACCGGTCTCGAGGTCACCGAACAGCGACTCACCCGGATCGAGAAGGCCGAACAGCTGCTCCGAACCTGGGGATTCGACCAGTTCCGCGTCCGTGATCACGACGGGCTCGCGCGGATCGAGGTCGGCGCCGACGAGCTATCGGTCGCACTCGACGCCGGGTTCGCCGACGCCGCCCGGGAGCACATGCTCGACCTGGGGTTCGATCACGTGACGCTGGATCTTCAGGGGTACGAGACCGGCAGCGTGAGCCCCGGCGACGACGCCGCGGAGGCGACGGAGAGCGGAGACGAAACTGGGGAAGCAAACGGGACGACTGGAGCGGATGGGTCAGCGGGAGCGAACCAGGCGGAGACGTCGGCCGATCCGGCGGAATCGGGTAGCGGCACGGACGAGCCGGTGGTCGAGGACGTCTTCGATGTCGACTATCCGACGAGCGACTGAGAGAAAACCCTCGGTTCGCTCACGCGCTGGCGCTGTCCTCGCCGTCGACGCGCTCGACGGCGTAGTTGTCGCCGATCTCGGTGGTGTTCTCCTCGTCGGCGATCCGCTTGGCCTCGCTCCGGGAGTCGAAGGGGCCGGCGACCCGGTCGCCGAAACAGGTCACGTAGTACACAGCCATTGGCCCAATGCGGGCGGCGGGAGGGAATAACGGTTCCGGGCAGCTCAGATCGGCAGTACTCGGCAGAGGCCAAATCCACTACTCGACGGTCTGTCGCTCGCTCTCGACGCTCTCCTTGACGTCCGCGGCAGCCTCCGCGATCCGGTCGAGCTGCTCGGCTGCTTCGCCGTCGAGTTCGCCGGCGTACTGTTCGTGGAAGGTCAGGAGGAGCCCGGTGAGCGCTTCGAGCGACTCGTTTTTCCGGTCGAGCAGCCGCTGTTGTGCCGAAAGCATCGACTCGACGCTGTCGAGCAGGTCGGCGTGCTGTCGGTACTGTTCTTCGACCTGTGGATCCTCGGCCTCGTCGGCGAGTCGCCGTGCCTCCTCGATCTGCGTGCGGAACTGCTCGATGCCCATACCCGGTGGCGGCGCGCGCCGCGGTTAGGTCTTTCTCCGCGGGCGGGCGCGCTGCTGTATCTCTCTTCCTCTCACTGTCCGTTCCGACACCCGGCTGCCTACTCTTCGTCGCGCTCGCCGGCGACCCAGTTCTGGGAGAACGCGGCACCACAGCTACAGTGCGCGTAGGCGTGGATGACGTCGCCCTCCGCGTAGCGCCCGCCGACCTCCTCGTTTTCGGCCTCGGCGAACGCGAAGACGAACCGCGGCACGTGGTCGGCTTCCTCTGGCGTGTCGGGATCGTCCACTTTGGGACAGTTGGCGCCGGTGAGATCCAGCGCGATCTCGCCGTCGGTCTTCATCGCCTTGCCAGCAAAGCCCATCGCGTCCATCTCCGTCGCGGACTGGAAGACGCTCCGGCCGGTCTCGCCGTCCATCACGAGCAGGACGCCGCCGGGCACCTCCTCGCCGTACTCCAGAAGCGCGCTGGGATCGTCGAGCACCCGCTCGCTCAGAAACAGCGCCACGTCCTCGGGGCGCTCCCCTGCCAGGAACTCCGCACGTGCGTCGGTCATGGACGAATTCCGGTCGTTGACCGCAAAAGGTCGGCGGTTCGACGGCAGCGATCCCACCGCCCAGACGCTCACCATACCATCCAGCGGGGTTCGAGACCGGCGAATGTCCACAGGGTGGGACTGAGCAGAATCTGCGATTCTGCGAAGGTCGGAAGAGCTTGCTCTTCCGGGACTGGAAGGGGCCGACCGCTCGTCGAATCTAACGAAGTAAGCACTGCAGCGAAGGAGCTGAGCGACTGAGCGAAGCGCGCAGCGAGTTAGATTCGTCGAGCGGGAGGGGGCTTCCAGGCGGTTCGCTGTCGGCCTGTCGGGACTAACTGTAGAGCAACAAACACGCTCAGCGACACCTACAAACAGGCCGATACCAGTGTGTGAAACATGCAGATTCTGGGCGTGGTCGGGCCCTCCAACTGTGGAAAGACGACCCTCGTGGAGCGCCTCGTCAGCGAGCTCGCCGAGCGCGGTCAAATCGCGACGATCAAACACTGCACGCACGAGCCCGATCTCGACACCGAGGGCAAGGACACTGCCCGACATCGGGCAAGCGGCGCCGACGCGACGTTCGGACTGACCGACGACGAGGGGTGGTTCGCGACGGGCAGCGAGCGGACGCTCGAGGAGACGCTCGACGATCTCGCGCCGGCCTACGACTACGCCATCGTCGAAGGGTACAGTGACGCGCACATTCCACAGGTCGCACTCGGCGGCCGTGAGGCCGGTGGCGACGTCCTCTGCGAGGCCGAGCGGGCCGACGCCGTCGATGTCGAGGCACTGATCGAGATGCTGGAGGCCACCGATCCCCACGAGACGCTCGAATCGCTCGTCGCGGAGGTCGAGCGCGCCGAGACGGCGGAGCGCGCCGGTGCTATCGCGACGTTCACGGGGCGGGTGCGGGCCCGCGACGGTCCGGACGACGAGCCGACCGAGCACCTGGAGTTCGAACGGTACGACGGTCTCGCCGAGGAACGGATGGCCAGCCTCCGTGCGGATCTCGAATCGCGGGAGGACGTGCAGCGCGTCGCACTCCACCACCGCACCGGCGTCCTCGAGCCCGGCGAGCACATCGTGTTCGTCGTGGTGCTGGCCGGCCACCGCACCTCAGCGTTTCGGGCGGTCGAGGACGGCATCGACCGGCTCAAAGCGGAGGTGCCGTTGTTCAAGAAGGAGGTCACTGTTGGCGAGGAGTTCTGGCGGCACGAGCGCTGACCGGAGGGGTCGACTCCTCGGCTGGAACCCCAGACAGTTGTCTCCAACACCACAGATTGCCGGGCGAACGGGTGGTTCGTGAGCTCGATCACGGGGGAGTTCGGCACCGCGAGCGGCGCCGTGGAGCACCGCGCGCGACCATCCAAACCACGATTTCGCCGCGATGTCCACGGATTCTGGCGCAAAACGGACAGGTCTATTTCTGGTGGAGATGAGCCCCTTAGAGAGCGTTCTAAAAGGTCTAACAAGTTTTCAGCCCTTCGTGAAAGGTCCGTTAAGCCGCCCGAAAGGTGTGAAACGTCGCCGATCTGGGGGAATATTCCCGAAATCGGCCGAAGCGACTGTCGCTTATAACAGGTAGTGAGCGATAGGCAGGAGTGACGCATGAGCGCCACTACCCAGCCCTCCAGCGAGGGTACGCACGCCAAGCAGGAGCGACTCCAGGACTACCTCTCGAACAAGGTCAGCGAGGAAGGCATCGTATACTTCAAGAGCAAGTTCATCGCGGACGAGGTCGGCCTCTCGCCCAAAGAGATCGGCGCGCTGATGGTCAAACTCAGCGAGTCCGCCCGCGAGATCAGCGTCGAGAAGTGGTCCTACACGAGCGCGACGACCTGGCGCATCGAGCCGAACTGAGTTCCCTCTCCACGGCTCCAGACCGTCGGCGTCTGGTCCCCGCTCGACGCACGCTGACAGCCGTTTTCTGATTCTCCGACGTTCCCATCGACAGCCGGACCGTCGTGCCCGAGCGCAAACACTTTCGTAGTCACACGAAGAGCCAGGCACGTGTCGCTGTTCGACGCGCTGACCCAGGCCGTGTTGCCGGTGCTGGCGATCGCGAGCGCCGGCTACGCACTCGGGTGGGTCCGCGACGTGGACGTCGAGCCGCTTGCGGCGATCTCGATCTACGTCCTGACGCCGGCGCTCGTCTTCCACAGCCTCGCGACGACCCCGATCGGTGGCGAGACCGCTGTTCGACTCGGCGTCGGCGTGACCGCGTTTACCCTCGGAATGGTGGCGATCGCGACTGGCGTCGCCCGCATCACTGGACACCCGGACGAGACGCGCGGTGCGATGGTACTCGCAAGCACGTTCCCCAACGCCGGCAACTACGGGATCCCGCTGGCGGCGTTCGCGTTCGGGAGCGTCGGCCGCTCGACGGCGATCCTCTACATCGTCTTCCAGGCCGTGTTGATGTACACGATCGGCGTGTATATCGCGTCTCGCGGAACGATGGCCTCCGGTCGCGAGGCCGTGATCGAGGTGTTCACCCTCCCACTCGTCTACGCGCTTGCGGCCGCGTGGCTGGCCAGGGCGCTCTCCGTGGTGCCACCCGCCGACTCCGCGGCGATGGAAGCCATCCAGCTCACCGGAAACGCCGCGATCCCGGTGATGCTCCTCCTGCTGGGAATCCAGCTTGCGAACACCACCTACGGCGCTGCGCTCCGCTCGGCGGTGGCCGCCTCCCTGCTGAAGCTGTTCGTCGCGCCAGTGGTCGCACTGGGAGTCGCTATGGGTCTCGGGCTCTCGACCGAGGTCGGTCGCGTGTTCGTCCTCGCCTGTGCGATGCCCGCAGCGGTGACGCCGCTGATGCTCGTCGTCGAGTACGGCGAGGAGCAGGAGGGCGTCACCGCACCGGAGTTCCTCAGCACTGCCGTCCTCCTCACGACGCTCGCGAGCGTGGTGACGCTGACGGTGCTGATCGCGCTGTTGCAGGACGGCGTCCTGGTGTAGCTGGAACCACGATCGAGTGGCGAAACGGGTGCTGGAAACCGTCGAATCGGAGGTGAGAACCGCGGACCACCGCCACCGCCGGTATCATGTGGCCGGCGGCCCTGGTATCGAACGTGCACGTTCTCCTCACCGGTGCGACCGGCTTCGTCGGCCGGCATCTCCTCCCCGCGCTGCTCGACCGCGGCCACGAAGTCACTGCGCTCGTCCGTGACCGAACGGCGGCGGGGCTACCAGCAGACGTGCGAGTGATCGAGGGCGATCTGCAGAAACCGGAGTCGGTGACAGTCTACGAACCGCAAGGGGCCGACGACGCGTCGTCCGCCGTCGACGACGGACCGGCTACCGACGCGTCGACGACCAGTACCACGTTTGTCGAGGCGATCGGAGACTGCGACGCCGCCTACTATCTCATCCACTCGATGCGGGCCGGCGAGGATTTCGAAGAACTGGATCGGACGCTCGCGCGAAATTTTGCCGATGCGGCGTCGGCAGCCGGCCTCGAGCGTGTGATCTACCTGGGCGGGCTCGGCGAAGGGACTGGGGACAGAGCGTCGGGCGAGAAGACGGGTGACCGACGACCAGACGGGAGGACCGACAGCGGACCGAACGAGGCTGATTCGGGCGACGCGCGTGGCAGGACGCTCGACGACCTCTCGCCACACCTCCGCTCTCGGCGGGAGGTCGAGGCGATCCTCGCCGATGGCGACTACCAGCTCACGACTCTCCGAGCTGCGATCGTCGTCGGATCGGGCAGCGCCGGGTTCGAAATCGTCCGACAGCTCGCGATGAAGCTACCGGTGATGGTGACGCCGAGCTGGGTGCAGACGCCCTGCCAGCCGATCGCGATCGCGGACGCAGTTGCGTATCTCGCCGGCGTCCTCGACGCACCCGAGACCGCCGGCGGGACCTACGGCATCGGCGGCCCGGAGGTGCTGCCGTACGGGGAGATGCTCCAGCGCGTCGGGCGCGCACTCGGGCGAGAACCACACATTCTGCCGGTGCCCGTGCTATCGCCGCGGTTGTCCTCCTACTGGGTCGGGTTCGTGACCGACGTCGACGCCGCGATCGCGAGACCGCTGATCGAGGGGCTTCGGACGCCGGTCGTGGTCGAGGACAGCGAGATCGACGAGTACGTCACCGTCGACAAGACGCCGTTCGACGACGCGGTTCGGCTGGCGCTGGGGGAGGAGCGGCCGTGACGGCCGACCGGGGCCAGGAGGTCGAATCCGACGACGAGAGCGAGTCAGGGCCTGAGACCGGGGCAGGATCCGAGAGCGGATCGGGGGACGGGTCGAGAGGTGCCGACGCGTCGAGAACTGGGCCGGATACGCCCACGGACGAGACCGAAGACGAACAGGTCGAGCTACCCGCGTACGGCGAGACCTGGACTTACGAGGGGTTGATCGGCGCGATTCCCGGCCTCTCGATTGCGCCGCGGACCGCCGTTGCCCTCCAGATCGTCGCCTTCGAGGTCGGCGTGCTCGCACTCGCCGCAGTGTACGACCTCTGGGACGCCGCGATCGTCGGAACCGTCGCCGTGCTCGTCGCCGGTGGTGGGAGCGCGATCACGCTGCGAATGGGCGATCAACTGCGAGCGCTCCCGGTGCCGGCCGCCTATCGCCGGCTGGCCTTCGGATCGCGAATCGAGGTCGTGCTCTCGGTGCTGGCCTACGTCGGACTGGTGACCTACCTGTTCGCCGCAAACCCGGTCGGTGCGGAGACACCGTTCCTCGAGTCCGCGCTCGGCGTCGATCCGCCGCTGCCAGCGACGTATCTCGCCTTGCTCCTCGCGTGGGACGTCGTCTACCGAATCGGCATCGGCTGGTGGGCGAGCGTCGCCGCCGTCTGGCGGTCCTGGCGTTACGAGTTCGATCCCGAGACCGCTCGTGCCATCGCCCGTGCGGACCTGTGGCCGCTCGCGTTCGCTGCACTGCAGCTCGCGCTGCTTCCGATCGTCTGGGGTCGGCCGCTGCTAGCAGGTGCATTAGTTGGTCACGTAATCGCGGTTGCGGTGGCCGTTTCACTGTCGGTCGCTCTGTTGCGACGGTGAGGAAACGTCAGTGAGGAAACGTCAGTGAGATTTTATCTCCTCGAACTGGTCGAGCAGATCCTCCGCCGAGTCTCCCGAATCGTACTCCATCGACCCCTCGTACTCGTGCCGGTCGTCGTCGAAAGCCGCGTCCACCGTGTTGGACTTCCGCTCGCGACGTTCGTGCTCGTCTTCGTCATAGGCACCCATTGACATGGTAATCTAACACAGTGTTAGATAGTACCAATAATGAATGTAACGGTAGTTCGGGTCATTGCGCTGTAGCTCCCAGTTGCCTACGATAGACGGCCTTGACGACGATTCCAGCGATGGTTCGACAGTTGACTCGTCCACTCATCACTCCCTCGTCCCTCACAGCTCGCTCACGACAGTCATCGCCGGAGAGCACCCCACTCCTGAGCGTGCGTCTCGATCGAACGCGACCGGTCCCGCGCGATTTAAGCCCGCCCCGCCGCTCCGCACGACCATGAGCGAGGCCGACGCCGACGCGGTCGACGATACTGCCGCGACCAGAGAGGACGTCTGGGTCGAGAAATACCGACCACAGCGTCTCGCGGACGTCGTCGGCCACGAGACGATCACAGAACGCATCCAGCAGTACGTCGCGGGTGACGACCTCCCGAACCTGCTGTTCGCCGGCCCCGCCGGCGTCGGCAAGACGACGACCGCCGTCGCGATCGCGAAGGAGATCTACGGCGACGACTGGCGAGAACATTTCCTTGAACTCAACGCCAGTGACCAGCGCGGGATCGACGTCGTGCGCGGGCGAATCAAGGACTTCGCCCGGACGTCATTCAGCGGCGACAAGTACGGGTTCCGGATCATCTTCCTCGACGAGGCGGACGCGCTGACGAGCGACGCCCAGTCCGCGCTCCGGCGGACGATGGAGCAGTTCTCCAACAACACCCGCTTCATCCTCTCGTGTAACTACTCCTCGCGGATCATCGACCCGATCCAGTCCCGGTGTGCGGTGTTCCGGTTCCCGCCGCTCACTGACGAGGCGATCCGACAGCAGATCGAGATCGTCTCCAGCGAGGAAGGGATCGAGGTCGAGGAGAGCGGCTACGACGCCATCGCCTACGCCGCCGACGGTGACATGCGGCGGGCGATCAACGCCCTCCAGGCCGCCGCGGCGACTGGCCAGACCGTCGTCGACGAGGAAGCCGTCTACGAGATCACTTCGACCGCCCGGCCAGAGGAGGTCCTCGAGATGGTCGAGCACGCTATCGAGGGCGACTTCCTCGCGGCCCGCGCTGCACTCGAATCGCTCCTGATCGACCGCGGCATCGCGGGCGGCGACGTCATCGATCAGCTCCACCGCTCGGTCTGGGACCTCGAACTCGAGGAACAGGCCACCGTTCGGCTGATGGATCGCATCGGCGAGGCGGAGTACCGGATCGTCGAGGGCGCCGACGAGCGCATCCAGCTCGAGGCGATGCTCGCGTCGCTGGCGCTGGAGTGAGGGAGTCGGCGGCCGTTGTTGTTCGCGATATCCGCAAAGAGATTTGTAGAGTTCGCTAGAATTCACCGAGACCTGCCTGTTCGACGGAGGCCAGAACGTCCTCGCAGGTCTGCCAGCTCCGCCGCGCACAGCCGGGCAGCCGTTCGTGCTCCCGGACGTAGCCTTCGAGGAAGGATCGGGTCGTCGGATCGCTCGGATAGCCACTCCCAACGTCACCGAACTCGGTTGCGATCTCGGCCACGCGAGCGTCGCGTTCGACTTTCGCGACGATCGAGGCAGCGGCGACGACTGGATCCTCGTCGTCGGCGCCGTGGCGAGCGTCGACAGCGAGCGCGTCCGTCCCCGAACCGTCGGCGTCGATCGCCGCGGAGAGCCGGCGAGCGAACCGCTCCTCGCTGGTGTCACAGGCGTCTGCGAGCAACTCGATCTCGCGGGACCCGTCGGCCACATCGGGTGTGGCGTCGGCCGTCCCCTCGTTCGCGAGGAGGGATTCGGTCGCGTCGGCGTGGGCCACGACCGTCAGCCCGTTCATGTCGGTGTCGGGGTCGTCGATGCGATCGACGCCGACGGCCACCACGCCGACGGCGATCCGATCGTCGTCGCGAATGGTCGCGTCGAGTTCCTCACGCCGGGCGGGCGAGAGCCGCTTCGAGTCCGCGACGTCTCCGGGAAGGACGTCCGGATCGGGGACGCCGACGGCGGTCGCCACCATCGGCCCGAGGACGGGGCCTTTGCCGGCCTCGTCGGTCCCGATGTGCATGCAGGAGGGTGCAGCGGCTGGAGGCAAAGTCCTTTCCGAACCGTACGGTGCTGGCGTATACAGTCGTCTGCAGCTACGGACTCGGCAGAAGTTGGAGTGGAAGCGGAGGTACTGCTCGGCTCGGATACCGCCTTACCGGAACTTCCGGATCGTCACGTCGAGCGTGTCGAGATCGACGATCGGGGCGTACGCGACGTCCGGGTCGATGTTGACGCTGCGCTGGAAATCCGTCTGGGCCTGCCAACAGCCGGAGTTGATCGCGAGGACGTTGCGGTACTTGCCGTACCCGAGCTTGTGGACGTGGCCGGTGTGGAAGACGTCCGGCACCTCGTCGATCACGAGGTAATCTTCTTTCTCCGGCGCGAGGCGCATGTGACCGCCGTACTGCGGCGCGACGTGGCGCTTTTTCAGGAGCTGGTACATGGGCTTCTGGGGCTCGTCGTAGTTCGCCTTCTCCTCGGGCAGTTCGGCGATCATCTCGTCGAGGGAGACGCCGTGGTACAGCAGGAACGAGACGCCCTCGATCTCGACGGTGGAGGGGTTGCCCGTGATCCGGGCGTCGTGTGCGGACATGATCTCCCGGAGCTCCTCGTCGAAGGCCGGCTGGGGTTCGGCGAGGCGGACCGCGTCGTGGTTGCCTGGGATCATCACGATCTCGACGTCCGCTGGCACTGCCTTGAGGTGTTCTGCGAACGTCTCGTACTGCTCGTAGACGTCGACGATCGAGAGTTCCTCGTCCTGGTCGGGGTAGACGCCGACGCCCTCGACCATGTCTCCCGCGATTAGCAGATACTCGATGTGCTCGGCCTCCTCCGTGTGGAGCCAGTCGGCAAAGCGGTTCCACGCGTCGGCTTCGAACTCCTGGCTGCCGACGTGAATGTCGCTGATCAGCGCCGCCTGGACGTGGCGGTCGGCCGTCGAGGGTTGGAACGTTCGCGGGACCTCCGGGAAATGCAACTCGTCGACGAAGAGGATGCCGCCGTCGTCGGCGATCGTTCCCTCGACGGCGATCACCTCGTCGGTCAGCAGTTCGTCGACCTGGTCGGCGATCGCCCGGTCCTTCGTGATCAGTACGGGGAACGTCCCGTTGAAATCCTCGAGGTCGATCAGCCAGTGACCGTTCGCCGTCGAGCGCACGTCGTCGACCATCCCGATGATCGCGGCCTCGCCGCCGGGGTCTGATTCCAGCCGGTTCGTCGGGCGGTGGGTCACTCGCCCGCGGAGCTTCTTCGAGAGCCGCTCGTAGCGGTCCCGGAACATCTCGACGAAATCCGAGTAGTCCCCGGTTCCGGTGCTCTCCCCGGTGATGTCACCCAGAATCGCCAGATCGCGATTCGCCGTCGATCGATTCGCCCGATCAGCGACGGCGCTTCCACCTGCAACGTCGTCCCCAGGCCCGGTAGCAGGCCCCGATTCCCCGCCGGCGTCCGCGGCGGCCATTCCCGAGACAGACCCCTCAGCTTCGGGTGCAACGGCCGTCTGACTCGATCCGACGGCGCCGCCATCTCCAGTTGAAACGGTGGGGTCTTCGCTCTCGCCGTTCTCCCGATTAGCGGCCGCCTGCGTCGCCAGAACGTCCTTTACGACGTCAGTTTCGACAACGAGCGCGTCGGCAGGCGTTGCGTCGACTGCAGCCGCGAGAATGGCTTCGGGATCCTCCGCACCCGCAATGAGGGTCACGGCCTCCGGATCGGCGTTGTAGCCACGGCCAGCTAGCTCGCGAGCGATCCGGGTCGACGACTCCAGTGGCACGTACACCGTTCTGCCGTAGGCGCGCAAAAGCGTGCCGGACGTGCGTCGGCGTTGGGCTGGGCAGCGAACTGGCGAGCGGTCGACGGCCTCGCACAACGGAAACGTTGATTCCGCTCGGCGAGTTACTCGCGAGCGATGAGTAATTCCGGGGGCGGCGCCCCCACCCGGGACGAGGACGTCGCTGCCGACGACAACCCCGGCGACGACTCGGTCGACGACCCCTCCACGCAGCCCGCAGAACCGGCCAGAGAGGACGCGCGAGTACCACCGCGTCAGCCGCCCGCCGCCTCGGGGCGGCCCCAGTCGGTTCCGGATCCGACGAGCCGCCCGCTCCTGTGGTATTTTCGATCGGATCGCCCGCTGGTGATCGCCTCGCGAGACATCCTCTCGAGCGTGGTCATCGTCGCGATTCTCGGTCTCGCGTTGTTCGCCGTCAGCGGCGTCTGGCCGCCGCTGGTGGCCGTCGAGAGCGGGAGTATGCAGCCGAACATGGAGCAGGGCGATCTCGTGCTCGTCGTCGAGGAGGATCGCTTCGCGTCCCAGCTCGCGGACGAGCACGGGATCGTGACGCATGCGAACGCGAGTGGCACTGAGCACCAGCAGTTCGGGCGCGGCGGCAGCGTAATTGTGTACAAACCAGACGGAGACGACGGCACGCCGATTATCCACCGCGCTGTGTTGTGGGTCGACCAGGGCGAAAACTGGATCGACAGGGCCGATCCCACGCATCTCGGAAGCGTCGACGAGTGTTCGGACGTCCCCCAGAGCTGCCCCGCTCCGCACAGTGGATACGTAACGCGCGGGGACGCGAACCAGAACTACGACCAGATCGACGGACAGAGTACCGTCGTCAAGCCGGCATGGATTCGCGGGCGGGCAGTCACGCGAACGCCGTATCTCGGTTGCGTCCGGCTGGCGCTCTCAGAGGGCGGCATCTGCGGGGCCTGAGCGATCCGTCAGCGCTCGGGGACGGCGCAGTAGCGGTTCGAGGCTCGACGAACTGCACACTCGCCGATGTCGGTCTCGATCGCAAGCGGCCCATTTCCGGCGAAACGACCCCTCCATTTCGTGTGGACCTCGCTGATTGGCCGTTCTCTCGCGAGGCGGATAGAAGCGAACCACAGGAGGGGAACGGTTCGTCCAGACCAGCTATCTGCAGGCGAAACTGCTCCATTTCGAGACATGTGTCTGACGTAGGATTAAGTAACCGCGGGACGGTCCCCTGACTAGCACCACACGGTGCGGGAGCAAGGATGGGACTGCTTACAGGACTCAAAGCCAGCATCACGCGGGCCACCGACCGCCTCTTCTCGGAACAGGATCCGAAGCGGATCGGGATCTACGGCCCGCCGAACGCCGGCAAGACGACGCTCGCGAATCGCATCGCACGCGACTGGACCGGGGACGCGGTCGGACCGGAGAGCCACATCCCCCACGAGACCCGTCGCGCACGCCGCAAGGAAGACGTCGAGATCGAGCGCAACGGCAAGTCCGTGACGATCGACGTCGTCGACACGCCGGGCGTGACGACCAAGGTCGACTACGAGGAGTTCCTCGATTTCGACATGGAGGAAGACGACGCCGTTCGCCGGTCCCGTGAGGCCACGGAGGGCGTCGCGGAGGCTATGCACTGGCTCCGCGAGGACGTCGACGGCGTCATCTACGTCCTCGACTCTACGGAGGATCCCTTCACGCAGGTCAACACGATGCTGATCGGCATCATCGAGAGCCGCGACCTGCCGGTCCTCATCTTCGGGAACAAGATCGACCTCGAGGAGTCGAACATTCAGCGCGTCTCCTCGGCGTTCCCACAGCACGAGACAGTGCCGCTGTCGGCGCTGGAGGGAGAGAACATGGACGAAGTCTACGACAAGATCGCGGAGTACTTCGGGTGAGACGATGCCGGAAGCAACCGCACCAACGGACGACGGAAGCGGGGTTCAGATCGACCTGATCAGCGGCGAGCGAATGGATGGGCTGGCCTCGATGGAGAAGATCCGGATCATCCTCGATGGCGTCCACGACGGTAACATCGTCATCCTCGAGGAGGGGCTGACTCCCGACGAGGAGAGCCGCCTCATCGAGGTGACGATGTCCGAAATCGACCCCGACGGGTTCAACGGGATCGAGATCGAGACCTACCCCCAGAACGACGCCCGCGACAAGAGCCTGCTCGGCCGCCTCATGGGCCAGGAGGACACGGCGAAGCTGACGGTCATCGGGCCGGCCAATCAGATCGAGACGCTGCACAAGGACGAGACCCTGATCAGCGCGCTCGTTTCGCGGAAGTAAACCATCGATGCCCCACCAGTGTACCGGCTGTGGCCACGTCTTCCCCGACGGCTCGAAAGAGATGCTCTCGGGCTGTCCGGACTGTGGCGGCAACAAGTTCCAGTTCCAGCCAAGCGGCGCCTCCGGCGCGGACGGCGACGCTGCGGCAGACGGCACGGCAACGCCACCGCCGACTGAGGAGGAGCCACCCGAACCGCCGGAGCCACCGAGCCCCGGCGGCTCCGTCGCAGAGACGGTCGCCGGCGCCACCCAGCGGGTCAAAAACATCGTCGGCGGCGACGACGGCGGTGCGTCCGCTGGCGCCAGTGCGACCGGCGACGACCACGAATGGCCAGCCGTCGGTCGCGAAAATGGCGCCGACACCACCGTCGCCAGCGAGGACACGGCACAGGCCAGCGCACGCTCGGGCACCGTCTCGCCCGACGAACTCCCGGACAGGCCGACGCCCGACGACGCCGGCCTCCCAGACGAGCAAATCGAGGCCGAAGAGTCGCCGACCCCTTCGGCAAGCGAGACAGCCGTCGACGACTCCGCCGACGACGCCGAGACCGCCGGCAGCGCTCCCTTCACCGGGAGCGGCGACCGGGAGACGGGGACCGACGAGGCGCCCGACCTCTCGGACCTCCGCGCCGAACTGAACGATCAGTTCGAGTCCATCAAGATCGTCGAGCGCGGTCAGTACGAGCTCAATCTGATGGAGCTCTACGACCGCGAGGAGTACATCATCTCGCTGATGGAGGACGGCCGCTACGCGATCGAAGTGCCCGAGACCTGGCGCGGCGACGCCTGATCGACGGCAGCAGCTCCCGCACCTCCGTTTTTCCGGGTCCGGAGTGACCGCCGCCGTATCGACTGTTGATCGTGACGTACAGCAGTTGCCGAGTCGCAGCTGTGAGATCACGCCGATCTGGCCCACGCTCCCCCAACAGAGGCAGCGATCCGGCGAGTCCACTCGCACTCACCGACCCACCCGGCTCGCGAGCGCGTTCGCGAATGGACACGCCCATAGGCCGACCGTGCGAACTCCAGGCGAATGAGGACGGTGAACGCTTCGTGACCCAGTGGGTCGAGGACGTCGAAGGGGGCCGCCAGCGCGGGCTTCGCGGGCTCGCACTCGCGTGGGTAGAGATCATCGTTCGGCCGCGGACGTTCTTCGAAGAGGGCGTCGCGCCCGGTGATCAGGGGCCGGGACTGACGTTTGCGATCGCCGTCGTACTCCTTTCCCAGGCGACACGCTTTGCAGTGGGAACGGACGGCTACACAGTTCTCGGCGGGCAGCCGCTCCTCTCGGGTGCGTTCTGGCTCGCGGCAGTGGCCGTGCTCGTCGCGCCGGTCGCCCTGCACGTAACCGCGGCGCTCCAGACGCTCCTGCTCGCAGCGGGCACCGACGAGCGTGGTGGCGTTAGCGAGACTGTGCAGGTCCTCGCGTACGCGAGCGCGCCCTGCGTGGCAGTCGGCGTGCCCATTCCGCCGATGCAAGTCGCAGTCGCGGCGTGGGCCTGCGGGCTGTACGTCCTCGGACTCTCGACTGTCCACGAACTCCATCCTGCCCGAGCAGCGGTGCTTGGCGCGGTGCCAGCCGTCGTAGCCTACGGCTACGGATTTCGGGCCGTCGGCGCGCTTCGCGCGTTGCTCGTCGGCTCGTGAAGGCCCTGAAAACGTCGGCGTGGTAGAGGCCACCAAATCGCACGACTGCGGCGGTACGTTCCAGACAACGGCCGGGAAGTTACCAGGTATCGACCTATCGGCCACCGTCTAGTACCGCCCAATCGAGAGGTACGACGATCGCCGAGTAATCAGTTCAGTACTGCGGTTGAACGATTGACCCCCATTATGTGCATACGGCGTGTGGCGTGTAACCGAGTGGGATCCCCGTGGGAGCAATCAACAGACTGAAACGGTTGGTCGGGACCGGCGCCCCCGGTGAGTACGTGTGTCGTGGGTGTGGAGCCGGCTTTGCGCTACAGCACTACACGTGTCCCGAGTGTGGGGGATACAGCGTCGAACGACCGTCCGAATCCGTGGCCGAGTAACGCACGCCGCTGAGCGATCGTCGCGAGTCGCTGTTTGTCCGGTCTCTGTGCATTGATTGCCGCACTGAAACGACAGCAGAGAGCAGTACCGACCGCGATTCCGAGACGGCTGTCGCGGCCGACGATCTGTACTCCGACCCGCCTTCCGAGTAATGCGCCGACCGATCGGGACACGGATTCGAGAGAAGGAAGGGCGTGGAAACCGACCGTCTCGCGTCGCTACACGGGAATCACGGCAACGCAAAAAACGACTGGCTGGAAACCGATCCAGCGCTCTACGTCAGTTGTTGACGTACTGGCGCTCGAACTCCTCGTCGGTCTTCGTGAGGTAGAGAATACCCTCGATGAGGCCGGCGATGATCGGAATGCCAGTCCAGCTGAAACAGAGATAGAGAATACCCATCCCCGTCTCGTTCAGGTAGAACTTGTGGGCGCCGATGCCGCCCAGGAGGATCGCGAGGATCCCTGCTGTCGTGCGGTCCTTGGTGGAGCTTCCACCGCTGGACTTGTTGCTGACGCCACAGGACGGACAGATCTCCGCCTCCTTCTTCATGACTTCGCCACAGCTCGAACAGAACTTCTCGTCGGCACCAAGCTTCCGATCGTTGCCACCGTTATCGGCGTTATCTGCCATGAGCAGGTATGACGCAGCCTCGCATAAATAACTGGCTGCTATCGGATAGGATTCGGTAACCGACGGCTACCGGCGTCTTCGCTCACGAATCACAAGCAAAATCGCGGCGACCGCTCCGTAGCAAAATCCCACGAGGAGCACTCGCAGATCGCCGTCGAAGAGTCGGACGGCGCCAACGCCGTAGGCGTAGCCCAGCAGGAGACCGGTCGCGGTGCGAACCGCGTTGTATCCGCGTCGCGGGGTGAACCGCGTCGCAGTCCACTCGAGCAGGGCGGGTAGGGGGAAGAGCGCTACCAGGAGGAGCGACGCGAACGAGCCGCCACCCAGGAGTCCAGCGAGGAGCCCGGCAGCGATTCCCGGATAGACACCCGTACACCTGGCACAGAGCCGCGCCCGCCGGCCGACGATCTCGACGAGGTACGTCCGATAGTGGTCGTGAGGCTCGTGGTGAGAGAGGAGATACTGCCGAGTCTCCGCGAGGCCCGAGCGGAACTCCGACCAGTCGACCATGCAGTTGGAGAAAACGACCCCCAACGGGTAGGTGTTGCTCTCGCGGCCCAGCCGACCGCCGACTCCACAGCCCTTTACCCGATCGGGCGCCCACCCAGTTGCATGACGGAGTCGTCGGACTGGGAGACGATTTTCGGGCACGATACGCCCTACGAGCCCCAGGTCGACGGTATCGAGACCGCACTCGACACCGCGCGCGATGGCGGGTATCTCGCACTGGAGGGCGCCTGCGGAACGGGCAAGACGATGCTCGCACTCACTGCAGGCCTCCATCTCGTTCGCGACGAGTCGAGCGAGTTCGAGCGTGTGGTCGTCCTCACGAGCGTCAAACAACAGCTCCGGCAGTTCGAGCAGGACCTCCGACTGATCAACGACGAGCTTCCCGAGAAGTGGCGGCCGTTCTCGGGGCTCACCCTCGTCGGCAAAGCGGACGTCTGTCCGTACAGCCGCGAACGCGCCGGCGGCATCGACGAAGAGAACGTCTACGACCGCTGTGAGGGGCTCCGGGACCGCACCCGGGCGTTGACGGGCGAGGACGGAGAGACCTCCGCGAGCCAGCTTGTCAGCGCGGCACGACGCCAGCAGATCGGCCTCGACGACGGTGGTGGCGCCGGGGCGGCGTCCTACCTCGAAACGGCCGGCGAGCCGGCACCGTATCCCAGGGAGCTCCCGGAGCACCAGGACGAGGTCGAGTACTGCCCATTCTACGCGCAGTTCCTCGACGAGCTGCCGGAGGACGGCGAGCCCGCAGAGGCGATTCCCTTCGAGTACGACGAACGCGGTCTCATGGACACCGAGGATCTGGTCGGCCTCTCCGTCGAGCACGGCACCTGCCCACACTCGATGATGGGTGCGCTGCTGGACCGCGTCGAAGTCGTTCTCGGAAACTACTACCACGCGTTCGATCCAACGACGGCGTCGGCGTTCACCGCCCCGCTACTCGACGACGAGACGTTCGTGATCTGCGACGAAGCCCACATGCTCGAACCCCGCGTCCGCGATCTCGTCTCCGATGGCGTGGCCGACGCGACGCTTCGCGACGCGGAGGCAGAACTGACGCGCGTCATCGAGCCGTTGCGAGAGGGACGCACCGAAGGGGGTGCCGACGAGCAGCTCGTGCGGACCGAACTCGCGTCGGTCGATCTCACCCGCTCGGACCTCGAGTCCGTCCGCTCCTTCGTCCGCGATCTCAGGGAGTCACTCGATCGGAGGATCGTCGACTACCTCAACCGCGAGCACTCCGGCTGGCGCGACTCGCTCGAGGGGCTTCCCGACGAGGAGATCCCACTACGGCCGCCGGAGTCCCCACAGGTCGACGAGATCACGGAGTGGGCCAGCCGCAACGGCCACGGCGAGGCGTGGCACCGCGCCGAGGCCGTCGGCGCGTTCGTCGGCCGCCTGCTCGACGAACACGAGGACGAAGAGCGCGAGCGCGCCGCACCGGCCGCCGGGCGCACGCTCGCCGCGTGGGCGCGCTGTGACCACGAGCACTACTTCCGCTCGCTCGCGCTCGACCGGACCTGGGACGCCACCCACCCGCCCGAATCCTGGCGCCGTGCGTACAACGGCCGGCTCAATCTGCATAACTGCGTCCCCGGCGACGCGATCGGCGACCGGCTCGCGGACTTCGGCGGCGGAGTATTGATGAGCGCGACCCTCGCCCCGCTGGACGTCTTCGCGGAGGTCTCAGGGCTCGAACACCTCCAGGCGGAGTACGACCGTCCCGTCGAGACGCGGCAGTTCGGCCTCGAGTTCCCCGTGGAGAACCGCGAGAGCTTCGCGGTCGCCGCGCCGAAGTTCACCTACGACAACCGAGGACCGCCACCGTCGGGCGGCGGGCTCGGTGGGCCGCCCGACGGAGCGGCTGGCGAGGCTGCCAGCGACGGCGGCCGCTCCAGCAGCGGTGCCGGCGCGGACCGGACCAGCGGTAGCAGTGACGCCGGTAGCGACGGCGGCTACCCCGGCGTCGGTGACGAGGGCACCCGCGCCGTCAGGCGATCCTATCTCGACGCGATGGCGACGGTCGCCGACGCGCCGGGGAACGTCCTCGTCGGGATGCCGAGCTACGCCGAGGCGGAGTGGGCCGCGGCGGCGCTCGACGGCGACCAGCGCGTCGACAAGCAGATCCTGCTCGACGAATCCAGCGCCGACGCCGCCACGCAGGCGCTCAAAGACGAGTTCTTCGCCGGCGAGCCCAAGGTGCTCGTGACCAGTCTGCGCGGGACCCTCACGGAGGGCGTCGACTACCGCGGCGACCGGCTGTCGGCGGCGGTCGTCTGTGGCGTCCCGATCGTCGACACCTCCAGCCCCCGAACGCGAGCGATCCGGGCAGCCTACGACCGATCCTTCGGCGGTGGCGAGCGCTCCGTCGGCTTCGAGTACTCGCTGACCATTCCCGCCGTTCGGAAGGCCCGGCAGGCGATCGGTCGGGTGATCCGCGGGCCGGAGGAGGTCGGCGTCCGGGTGTTCGTCGACGAGCGCTACGCCCGCGAGGACTGGGATAGCGTCCGGCAGTATCTCCCCGCCGAGTTCGACGCCGTCTCGCCGGACATGCTCGAGTACGGACTGGAGCGGTTCTGGGACCGCCACGGCCGGTGAGGCCAGCGAGATCGCCTCTGCGTGCGGATCGAGGACCTCCGAACCCCTTCGTTTCGACTGGAGATATGAAACTGGTTCGATAGGTATCCTCCTGCGGTCGGGGGAACACGTTTTTGCCGAATGCGGCTCTCTCCCCACCAGTGCGCCGGAGAACCGGACTGGCAGTGTTGCTCGTCGCGACCGCGTTGCTCGCGGTCGTGGTTCTGCAGGCCGTGTTGGCGACCAGCTTCCTCGCGTTGACCGTGGTCGTCGTCGTTCGACCGCTGTACCACTGGCTCGTCGATCGGGGCGTCCAGCGCCACCTTGCCAGCGCGATCACCACGATTTGCGTGTTCCTCGGGGTCGTCGCCCTCGCTGCGCCGATCGGCTACATCCTCTACCAGCGGCGAGAGCAGGTCATCACCGTGGTCGAGGACCTGCCCGACGAGCTGCCCATCGACGTTGGCGGCGTCGAGTACACCATCGAGACCGCAGACGTCCGGGCGTACCTGGTCGACTACGTCTCGGACGTCGCGCTCCGGCTGGTCGCGAGTACGCCGGATCTCGCACTTCACCTGACGCTGTTCACCGTGGTCATCTTCGGCGTCTTGCTCGGCCAGCGCCGCGTCGGCGCGGCGATCGACGCGCTCGTTCCACCAGACTACCAGGACGTCTACGATGCGATCGCGGAACGGACCGAACACACCCTGCAGGCGATCTACGTCCTCCAGCTCGCCACCGGGGTCGCCACGTCCATCATCGCGATTCCGGTCTTCTACCTGCTGGGGTACGAGTACTTTCTCACGCTGGCGATCATCAGTGGCATCCTGCAGTTCGTGCCGATCGTCGGCCCGAGCGTGGTGTTGCTCGCGTTGGCGGGCTATCACGTCTCCGTCGGAGAGATCGCCGCCGCGGCTGCCGTCCTGTCGGTCGGTGGTGTCCTGATCGCGATCCTGCCCGATGCCGTCGTGCGACCGTATCTCGCCCGTGCATCGGCCGACATGCCCGCGACGCTCTATCTCGTCGGGTTCATCGGCGGACTGCTGAGTCTCGGACCGGTCGGGATCGTCGCTGGGCCACTCGCCGTCGCCCTGCTCTCCGAAGCCGTCGAACTGCTCGGCTCGGAGATGCAGAACGGACGGCAAGAACAGCTCCCGGAGTAACCGCCCTCGGGAATGCCGCGGGCAGCCACCGGCGATCCCTTCAGGATCGGAGCACGTTCAGGACGTCCGGCGCCTCGTACACCTTGTTACGCTGCTTGCCAGTGGTCTCCGTGACGATCCCTTCGGCTTCGAGCGCCTCGATCGCGTCGTACACCGCCGGCTTCGATCGACCCGTCGCCTCGACGGCGCGGGGACCCGTCAGGTAGGGCTGCTCGAAGACGTAGTCGACCAGCTCTCTCGCGACCGGAGAGGACGGGAACAGCGAGCGGTACTCCTCACGAAGGTCGGTGAGCTCGACGCCGCAGTCGTGGGCGTCGATCGCCTGCTCGGCGATGGCGTCGAGGACGAACGTGCACCAGCCCTCCCAGTCGCCCTCGCGGCTCACCGCGAGCAGCCGGTCGCGATACTCCTCGCCGTGGCGTTTGAAGTACGCGCTGAGGTAGAGATAGGGACCGGGCAGCAGGCCGGCGTCGTAGAGCTGGAGCATCATCAACAGTCGACCGAGCCGGCCGTTACCGTCCCGGAACGGATGGATCGCCTCGAACTGGTAGTGCGCGATCGCGACGTCGACGATCGGCGGGTACTCGCCGCGCTCGACGTAGGCCAGCAGCTGGTCGAGCAGGATCTCGACGACGGCCGGGCTCGCGGGAATGAACGCGGCCTCCTCGGGCGAGCCGTCCGGCGACCCGATGTACACCGGCACGTCGCGGAGCTGTCCGGGTGCGTCTTCTTCGCCCCGCACGCCCCCGAGGAGTCGCTCGTGCAGCTCTCTGATGAGTGCGAGGCCGATCGATCCGCCGTCACGTTCCCCGCGGCCGTCGGCCACGCCATCGAGATGGTCGAAGCCGGCCGAGATCGCGTCGACGTAGTTGTAGGCTTCCCGGACGTCGGCCATCTCCGCGGCGGAGCGCTCGGGCTCGGCGTCGACCTCGTGCTGGTAGATGTCGGAGATGGTGACGTTCGTCCCCTCTACCTGGGAGCTCATCGCCGCCTCGCGGTGGACGAAGGGCGCGATCAGGAGGGTAGGGTTCTCGAGGTCGCGGTAGAGGGTGGCGAGCCGGCCCAGCGCGTACTGAGCGTCGCCGTACACGTCGAAGAGGTCGTCCGTGTAGGTTAGATCGGGCGGGAGCGTCGGCGGGCGGTGGCAGGCCAGGCCCTCGTAGTCGTCGAATGAGCCCGGCCCGTTGGCGAAGTCGGCGACGTCCATGGTGAACTATGGGTGGATCGCGACCCACTTTAGGATAACTATTCCTAATTTTCTAACTTAGAGGCGAAGTATTGTCGCAGTAGTACTCGAAAAAGAGGAAGCGCTATCTGAAGCGCGGGAGTGTTCGGCACAGTTTGGACCCACCAACCACCGTCGTTTTGCTTAGCGACAGACTCCTCGTGACGTTCAATAAGTATGCAGCGATCCAAGTGGAAGCTAACGCAAATTACGACGTTGATTTTTGCGTTAGTACTGCTTGCCTTGCGGTAAGCACAACTCACCACAATACGCTTGGAGCGATATTTACCTATCTCGAACCTGTATCCTCGCCGCCACGCTGCCGTTTCGATACAGCCGCCGTCCTCAGCGCCAGTACGTCAAGAAGGATCGCCTCAATTCTGCGAACGGCGCCACGGTGTCCGACAAACCGCTCCCCGTGTTTTGGTTAGCAAGCGCTGGCAGTAGTTGTTCGACAAGAAACCATCGATCGACACCACACCTAACGCAAATTTTTGCCCAGATATTTGTGTTAGCAGTTAATTGGTGGTAGTAAGCACAATGCCTCGCGGCACGCTTCCGGAGGAGGCTCCCGGATCGTACGTTCCGTACGGCTCCAGATCGTACTATCGCCCGGATCCGCTACCGCCGGCGAAGGAATTGGATTTCGATGCCGATTTTCAGGCAAGTCTTCAAGATGCGATCTTTGAACTCGGCCGCCTCGACGGTATCGGTGAAGAGAGTGACACGAGTCCGCTCGTGTACACAACGATGGTTCGCCGAGAAGCAGTGGAGTCGATACTGATCGAAGGCGGCGATATCGACATCGAGGAGGTGTTCCGACCGGCGGAGATCGAGTCGAATACCGTCTCCGAAAAAGACGTCAAAGAGGCACTGAACTACGAAGAGGCGATCCGGAAGGGTGCTGACGACGTCAGTGCGACGGGCACCATATCGCTCGACCTGCTAAAGCGGCTTCACGCCATCCTCCTCGATGGCGTTCGTGATGAGTGTGACAATCCCGGCACGTTTCGAGCCAAGCCAGTCCATATCCCTCCGCCAGAGCCGTCGATGGAGTCATTCATACCTCCATCCGCGAACGCGATCCCGGAGCTGATGGAGAATCTCGAACAGTACATCGATGCCAGCACCGAGGCTCACGATCTGGTGGCGCTAGGGATCACACACTATCAGTTCGAGACGATTCACCCGTTCGGCGATGGCAACGGACGCCTGGGGCGGGTATTGATCACGTTGCAACTAATTCAGCAGGGCTATCTCAAGAAGCCCTACCTCTATCCGAGCGCCTACTTCAACGAACACAAGACGACGTACGTCAAAAAGATGCGGGCAGTTAGCGAGTCGGGTGCATGGGAATCCTGGCTCGCGTTCTTCATGGACGGCATTCGCCAGCAAGCGGCCGATGCAGTTGCCCGGACTGAGCGGCTCCGGACGCTACGGCGCGAGTACGAACGCGACTACGGACACGAAAAAACGGCGACAGACCGACTGGCGATGCGACTATTTCAAAAACCGTATTTCACGACAAAGGACGCGGTGGAACTCCTCGACGTATCCGATCAAACTGCGAGAAACGCGATCTCCGAACTCGAAGCTTCGAACGTGCTCGAAGAAACGACCGGGAAAGAGCGCTATCGAGAGTACAAAGCCGTGGATATCTTCGATATTCTGAACGAGTCGTTCGATTGATTGGCGTATAGATCGTTTCGACGGTCTCAGTTGAAGCACACACCTCAAGACGCTCCGTCTCCTGCACCCGTCAATGAGCGACAGCGGTCCACTCTCCGCCGACCGCCCGGACGCCGAAGCCCCGTTCCGCGTCGACGCCCCCTTCGAGCCGGCGGGCGACCAGCCCGACGCGATTGCCCAGCTCGTCGACGGCTACGAGAACAAGGGGTACGACGACCAGACCCTCCTGGGCGTCACCGGCTCTGGGAAGACCAACACCGTCTCGTGGGCGATCGAGGAGCTCCAACAGCCCACGCTCGTCATCGCGCACAACAAGACCCTCGCCGCGCAGCTCTACGAGGAGTTCCGGGAGCTGTTTCCGGACAACGCCGTCGAGTATTTCGTCTCCTACTACGACTACTACCAGCCCGAGGCATACGTCGAACAGACGGACACCTACATCGACAAGGACGCCTCCGTCAACGACGAGATCGACAAACTGCGCCACTCCGCGACACGCTCCCTCCTCACGCGGGACGACGTCATCGTCGTCGCCTCGGTCTCGGCGATCTACGGACTCGGTGATCCGGCGAACTACCGGGACATGTCCCTCCAGGTCGAGGAGGGCCAGCAGATCGACCGGGAGGATCTGCTCGCCCGGCTGGTCGACCTGAACTACGACCGCAACGACGTGGACTTCACCCAGGGCACGTTCCGGGTGCGCGGCGACACGGTCGAGATCTTCCCGATGTACGACCGGTACGCGATGCGCGTCGAGCTCTGGGGCGACGAAATCGACCGGATCGTCCGCGTCGATCCCCTCGACGGCGAGGTCGTCGGCGAGGAATCCGTCGCGCTGTTGCACCCAGCGGAACACTACTCGATCCCGAAGAGCCAACTGGAGAAGGCGATCGCGGAGATCGAATCCGACCTCCAGGATCGCATCTCGTTCTTCGAGCGCCAGGGCAACCACGTCGCCGCCCAGCGCATCGAGGAGCGCACGACCTTCGACCTCGAGATGATGCGCGAGGCGGGCTACTGCTCGGGGATCGAGAACTACTCGGTCTACCTCTCCGATCGCGAATCGGGCGACGCGCCGAACTGCCTGCTGGATTACTTCCCCGACGACTTCCTCACCGTCATCGACGAGTCCCACCGCACCATCCCCCAGATCAAGGGTCAGTACGAGGGCGACAAGTCACGGAAGGACTCCCTCGTCGAGAACGGCTTCAGGCTCCCCACGAGCTACGACAACCGGCCGCTGACCTTCGAGGAGTTCGAAGAGAAGACCGGCCGCACGCTGTACGTCTCCGCGACGCCAAGCGACTACGAGCGCGAACACAGCGGCCAGGTCGTCGAGCAGATCGTCCGCCCGACCCACCTCGTCGACCCCGCCATCGACGTCTCCCCCGCGGAGGGGCAGGTCGACGACCTCATCGATCGCATCGACGAGCGGGTGAACGTCGAGGGCACCGCCGGCGGTGAGGACGGCGCCGAAGCAGCGGACGGCGCCGCCACCGGGGAGCGCGTCCTCGTCACCACGCTCACCAAACGCATGGCCGAGGACCTCACGGAGTATCTCGAGGGAGCGGGGTACGACGTCGCCTACATGCACGACGAAACGGACACCCTGGAGCGCCACGAGCTGATCCGTTCCTTACGCCTGGGCGAGATCGACGTGCTGATCGGGATCAACCTCCTCCGGGAGGGGCTCGACATCCCCGAGGTGTCGCTGGTCGCGATCCTCGACGCCGATCAGGAGGGGTTCCTGCGATCCGAAACCACACTCGTCCAGACGATGGGCCGGGCCGCCCGGAACGTCAACGGCGAGGTCGTGCTCTACGCCGACGAGGTCACCGACTCGATGGACCGCGCGATCGAGGAGACGACGCGACGCCGCGAGATTCAACGGGAGTTCAACGAGGAACACGGATTCGAACCCACGACGATCGAGAAGCCGATCGGCGAGACGAACCTCCCCGGCGCGGAGACCGACACCAGCTCGGTCGCTGGCGTCGGACCAGACGATATGGAGGAGGCCGAACGCCACGTCGAGGAGCTCCAGCGACGGATGGCCGAGGCCGCGGACAACCTCGAGTTCGAGCTCGCGGCGGACATCCGGGATCGGATCCGGCAGATCCACGAGGAGTTCGATCTGGACGCGTCGGCGGGGGAGGGCGTGGCGCCCGAGCCCGACGCGGAGTTCTGAGTCGGTGGATCGATCGCGGAAACGGCGCCGAGTGCGCCCCCCGACGCGCTCGCTACGCCGAGGCGTCCTCGGCGTCGTCACCGATCCCGTACGCGTCGGCGACGGTCCCGGAAGCTCGCGTGACGATCTCCCGAAGCGCAGCCCGTCGGCGGTAGAAGAGGATCGCCGACAGCAGCAAGTAGAACACGGTGTAGGCCTGGAGCAGCAGGATCGAGTAGTCCGTCGCGGTCGGCTCGGAGACCAGCTGGATGATCCCGAACTCGATCACGACCTGGGAGAGGAAGAGGCCGAACAGCAGGAGTGACTCCTTGACCGAGATGCGGAAGTTCACGAGGATCGCGATGGCGAAGAGGCTCTGTGCGGCGGTGATCCAGATCTCCGCCGCCTGTTTGGAGTCGAAAGGAAGCACGCCGTACTCGCCCAGAGCGATGGAGTAGACGACCGCGAGCGTCCCGATCAGGAGCGTCCACTGGTTGAGCTTCGAGGAGATCAAGGCGTTGAACGCGGCCGTCGAGCGGGCCTTGTTGACGAGATAGGCGACGACGATCAGCTCCGGACTCTCACTGGCCAACGGGGCGATCCACTGGATCATGAAGAACTCGGGGATGCCGTACTGGAGCCCGATCTCCTCGAGGCCGTGCGCGAACGGCTCGACGGCGGTGAAGATCATGATGCCGGAGTAGACGAACAGGGAAATCGAGGCGGCCGAGCGCACAGGGAAGGATTTGCGCTGGAGATACCGCGGAACGCCGACCTGCTCCTCGTGTTCCTCGACGTCGCCCTTGATCACGACGGAGATGTAGACGAGATAGAGTCCCACGAGAACGAGCGTGTCGATCGCCCCGATACCGCCCATGAACGGAACGGCGAAGGCGACTGCCGTCGCGGCGAGCAAGAAGAGGATCTCGAGGGCGAGATCACGGTCGATTTCGACGGCGCCGTCGCGGAACCGATCGGTCTCGCGGACGTTCGGGTCCGCGCGGCCCTGCCAGGCTTTCCAGACGGTGAAAAGGGCAATGCCGGACCATCCGAGACCGATGAGGATCCGGTTCGCGCCGGTCATGTTCGCGACGGCGAGGTTCGCGTCGTGACACGCCCGGGCTAGTTCGGTCGATCCGGACTCCATAGCGGATCGCGAGACGCCGCTACAGGCCTCTGCGGTCGCCCCGCCGCTGCCCGCCTGCCAGGCGTAGAGCGCGTCGACGGCGTACTCCGGCGCGACGGCCAGCACCGCGAGAACCGCGATCGCGAACGCCCGCGGAACGTCCTTCTCGGCGGTTTCGGCACCCCAGGCAAGCAGGAAGGATGCGCCGAGAACGGCGAGCCCGCTGAGCCCGACCTGGAGTCCGACCGGCAGCGATCCGACGGCGCCCGCGAGGTAGACGACGACCCACGGCACTGTGAGCCCGAGCGCGGCGACGAGGGCCCAGAGCGGATGTCGCAGACGATCGAATAGCACTACCAGGGTTCAGCAGTGGCAGGGTCCTGATTGTTTCGAACCCACCTTTTTCTCGTCGGCCCACTTCGTGGGCCTCCTCGAAAAACGTGGGCGAAAAATACTGTGGCCCTCACTCCGTTCGGGCCCCGAGAAATTGTCTACTCGGCTGTTTCTGTTGCGAGCGATACGATCGCGATCTCGATCTCGGTTCCCTCCACGTCCCACGTCTGTCGGTGTCCGTCGTCGACCGACCCCACCGCGTCCGCACGGACCTCCTCCGCGATCAGGTCGTCGTGGTCGGCGACGAGTCCGGCGACGCGATCGTCCGCGATCGAATACTCGAGTCGGATCGGCTCCTCCATGTCCAGCTCCAGCTCCTTGCGCATCTCCTGAACGCGGCGGATGACCTCGCGAGCGTACCCCTCGCTCTCGATGTCGTCGTCGAGCGTCGTGTCGACGTAGACGACGCCGAGCTCCTCGCCCTCGTCGACGATCGGCGTGCCGGAGACGTCGTCGGGCGACTCGGTGACGGGCTCGACCATCGCGTCGGTGAGTTCGTCGGGATCGTCGAGAACGCCGTCCTCGGTGAGCGCGGCGGCGAAGGCTTCGACGGTCGGCTCGTCGACGCTGGACTCGTTGAGCGCGGTCATGACCTCGTGGGCGCGGTCGCCGAAGGCCGGACCGAGCTCGCCCATGTCGGCGTCGGCGCTGTAGGTGAGTTCGCCCCAGTCCGCGTCGGGATCGAGAAGCTCGATCTCGCGGGAATTGAGTCGGTCGGCGAGTAGCACGCGGTGACGGGAGACGGCGTCGCGGACCGTAGCGTCTCCCGGCGCGACGACGACTCGGCTGACCGGCCAGCGGAGCTTGCGTTCGGCCTGCTGGCGAGCGTTCGAACCGGCCTCCTCGACCTCCCGGAGGACGGCGAGGTCGGCCTCGAGCTGTTCGTCGACCCAGCGTTGCTCGGGCTCGGGGTAGTCGAGCATGTGGACCGTCGGGTGGCCGGCATCACTGGCCGATCCCCCATCCGCATCGCCTGCGCGACCGGCGGTGAGCTGCTCGTAGATCTCGTCGGTGAGGTAGGGCGCGAACGGCGCCAGCAGGGCGACCACGCGGTGGAGTGCGTAGGTGAGCGTCTCGTAGGCCGCGAGCTTCTCCGGGCTGTCGCCATCCTCCCACATCCGCTCGCGAACGACCTGGACGTAGAACCGCGAGAGGTCGTCGACGACGAAGGAGCGGACTGCCTCGAGCGCCCGGTCCTGTCGGAACTCGTCCCAGTGGTCGTTCGCCTCGATTGCGACGCTCTGGAGCCGGGCGAGCAGCCAGCGGTCGACCGTGGTGAGCGCGCCGTCGTCGTCCAGCGACGCGAGGCGCTCCGGATCGGCGGTCGCGGGATCGAACCCGTCGAGCTCCATGTACGGCAGCGGGAATCGGAAGACGTTCCAGAGGATGTTGAGGTCCCGCTGCATCGTCTCGGTCCCTTCCCAGGAGAAGCGCATGTCCTCGCCCTGTGGGTTCACCGATAGCAGGAACGATCGCATCGGGTCGGCGCCGTGCTGATCGATGACCTCGCCCGGTTCGACGGTGATTCCCTTGGACTTGCTCATGCCGCGGCCGTCGGGCATGTTCGCGTAGCCGTGCATCAGCACCTCCTCGTAGGGAATCTCGCCGGTGGCGGCGGTTCCCATCCCGAGCTGGGACCAGAACCAGCCCCGCGTCTGGTCGTGGGCCTCCATGATGAGGTCGGCGGGCCAGAGCTCGTCGAACTCGTCGGTTCGGGAGGGGTAGCCGATCGTCCCCCAGCTCGCGACCGAGGAGTCGAGCCAGACGTCGAAGACGTCCGGAACCCGCTCGTAGGTCGTCCCGTCCTCCGTGATCGTCAGGTCGTCGACGGTGCCCTTGTGGAGGTCGACGGCGTCGGGGTCGATCTCCTGGTCGACGCGATCGGCGAGCTCCTCACGATCGCCGATCACGATCGCGTCGTCCATCGACCCGCTCCAGTCGTCACCGCCGTCGGGGAGCCAGATCGGGATCGGGATGCCCCAGTAGCGCTGCCGCGAGACGTTCCAGTCCGGTGCCTCCTCGACGAAGTCCTGGAAGCGGTTGTCTCGCGCCCACTGAGGGTGCCACTCGCTGTCCTCGATGTTGGCGAGCAGCTCGTCTTTGATGTCGGTGATCGTGATGAACCACTGGTCGGTGACGATCTGGAGAATGCCGGTGTCACACCGCCAGCAGTGGCCGTAGCTGTGCGTGGTCGTGCCGTGTGCGAGCAGCAGTCCCTTCTCCTCGAGATCCGCGACGACGTCGGCGTCGGCGTCCTTCACGAACTCGCCGGCGTACTCGCCGGCCACAGAGTCGTAGACGCCGTCGCCGCCCACCGGACAGAAGACGTCGAGGCCGAGCTCCCGGCCGCGCTCGAAGTCCTCCTCGCCGTGGCCCGGTGCCGAGTGGACCAGTCCGGTCCGGTCGACCTCGACGTAGTCGGCAGCGTAGACCTGCAGCGCGCCCTGGCCGTCGGCATGATCCGGGACCTCCTCGGCCAGTGGATGGTCGTACTCCCAGCCGAGCAGCGCCTCGCCCGGCATCGTCTCGGCGATCTCGTAGTCGGTGTAGCGACCCTCGGTCAGGACGTCCTCGACGCAGTCGGCGGCGACGTAGAGGCGCTCGGTGTCCCCGTCCTTCTCGGCGTCGACGGCCGCGTACTCGACCTCGGGATCGACCGCGACGAAAGTGTTCGCCGGAATCGTCCACGGCGTCGTCGTCCAGATGACGAGTTTGCCGTCCCGATCGCGGAGGTCGAACTTCACGTAGATCGAGGGGTCCTCGACCTGTTCGTACTCGACCTCGTTGTTGGCGATCGCGGTCTCACACCGGGGGCACTGCGAGATCGATCGCTTGCCCTGCTCGACGAGCCCGCGCTCGTGAGCCTGATCGAATCCCCACCACGCGGCCTCCATGTACTCCGGATCGACCGTCTTGTAGGGGTTCTCCCAGTCCATCCAGACGCCGAAGGACTGGAAGTCCGACTGGAGGCCCTCGAGTTGTTCCTCGGCGAACTCCTTGCACTCCTCGATGAACGCCTCCTCGCCGAAGTTCTCGATGTCCTTCTTGTTCTCGAAGCCGAGCTGTTCCTCGACCTTCGTCTCGATCGGCAGCCCGTGCATGTCGTAGCCCGGGCGATCCGTGACGTCGTAGCCGCACATCCGGTGGTAGCGGATGTACGCGTCCTTCAGCGTCTTGTTCCAGGTCGTGCCCATGTGGGCCGCCCCGGAGGTGTAGGGCGGGCCGTCGACGAAGAAGAAGTCCTCGCCGTCGGCACGGTGTTCGACGGTCTTCTCGTAGGCGTTGCGCTCCTCCCAGCGATCCTCGACGCGGTCCTCGACCGCGTGGGGATCGTACTGGTCCGAAACGTCCTCGGAATCGCTCATAGGGTAACGGTGCAACTCCGGGGATAAAGGAGAATCGGAGTGGTGGTGGAGTGTGGCACGGAGCGCTGGTGGTGTCGGCTGGCCGTGAAGAGACCGAATGCCTCGATGCCAGGTGCCACCGTCGTTCACCCGGCCAGCCCGGCTGGCCTCTCGGACGAAAGAGGCACGAGGGGACCGACTCTGTGCACTGACGTCCGTCGGAGGCGCCGGCCGGTACGTCGTGATATATAGGATTCTTACCAAGCGTTAAGACCGAATGGCAATGTGACTCAGACTACATGCCCTCTACCTCCCGACGTGCGCTGCTTGCAAGTCTCTGTGTCGGACTCCCCGCGGTGGCTGGTTGCATCGACCTGGATTCGTCCGCCGTCTCCGCGAGCGAGGATCCCGATCCACACTGGGTCACCGTCTACCTGCAGGATCGAGAGCAACAGCGTGACGTGTCGGTTACGATCACGGACGGAGAGGGCGCGACGGTCTTCGAGCGAGCGTATCACCTCTCCGATCGCAACGAAGCCGACGAGAACGCGACGTTTCCGGCATCGACGGATCCCGAATCTATCGTCGTGACGGTCGATGGAACGCAGTTCGAACGCGACTGGCCGGGATTTGAACAGCCCGAGCTTCCCTGCGGCGAGGCGAACGAGGTTGGGATCGAACTGTGGATCGAGACTGCCCAGGACGGAAGGCCGGAGATTCGGCTGTTTGCGGACTGTCAATCCGTGCGTGCAGAGCAGACGAAGTAGGCCCTGGGCGAATGCGAGTCGCCGTCGGGTTCGCGAGCGTAGCGATCGAAACCCACGCCTGTGCGTGGTCCGACGACGGCCGAGCTTGGACTTGCTGGCCGTTCGCGCGTTAGATCACACCAGTAGCGACGGGCCACAGGACGACCGACGAACGACCACACTCGCTCACGCCGTCGAGACGATTTTGATGACGTCGCCCTCTTCGAGTTCGTGGTCGTCGCCGATATCCCGGCCGCTCCGGGCATCGACGGCGTGGAGGTAGCCCTCACCGATGTCCGAGTGCACCGCAAACGCCAGATCCCGCGGCGTCGCGCCGCGTCGGAGCAGATGAGCGTCGGGCAGCACGGTGCCGGTCGCGTCGGTCCACTTGCTCTGGTCCTCGACGGGGTAGGCGGTGATCCGGTCGAGCATCTCGTAGATCGACTCGTTCAGCGCGGTCTGCACGCCGGTCCCCTCGTGCTCGCGAACGGTGTCCTGCAGCCCTTCGAGGGCGCCGCGCTGGTCGTCGCTGACCTCGTCGCCGATCGCAAACTCGGCGTCGCCGGGGTCGTAGTCGACGAGATCTGCCTCGGCGGCACGGCGGAGCGCGAGTTCGCCCTCGGCGGTCGTCGGGACGACGGGCTGGTCCAGCGCGAGCAAGCGCTCCAGATTCTCCTCGGGAGCGATGTCGGCCTTGTTTGCAGCGACGAGGATCGGCTTGGTCTCCCGGCGGAGCACCTCGGCGAGCTCGTGGCGATCGTCGTCCTCCCACGCGATCGGGTCCTCGGGGTAGTCGATCGCGCGCAGGCAGGCGGCGACGTCGGCCTCTGTCGCGCCGAACCCGGTCAGCACGTCAGCGAGCGCCTCGTCGACGTCGAACTCCGGCGACCGCGAGCGGCGCTCGATCGTCTCCCAGTTGCGGCCCAGAATGTCCGCCAGCCACTCGACGAGTTCGGACTCGACGAAATCGACCTCCTCGATGGGGTCGTAGCTCCCGACCTCGACGGGCTCGCCCTCGGCGTTTGTCGCGCCCGCCGCGTCGACCACCGCAATGACAGCGTCGGCGTTGGTCAGCTCGTCGAGGAACTGGTTGCCGAGCCCGCGGCCTTCGTGGGCGCCGGGGACGAGCCCGGCGACGTCGAGCAGCTCGACCGGGACGTAGCGCTTGCCGTCGCGGCAGTGCTCGTGGCCACAGCGCTCCTCGCGGTCGAGGCATGGGCAGGCCGTCCGGACGTACGCGACGCCGTGGTTGGGGTCGATCGTCGTGAACGGGTAGTTGGCGGACTCGACGGAGTCGCGGGTTGCAGCCTCGAAAAACGTGGATTTGCCGGCGTTGGGCTTGCCCGCGAGCGCGACGGTCAGCATGGTCGATATCTCCGCCCGCACCGGGGAACTGCCTTTCGTTTCCGCGAGTCGGGAAGAGTGCTGGACGTGCCGTTCCGGCCAGCCGCCGATTCAGCGAGACGATCGCGCTGCCAGCGCCCCGCCCGTCAGCAGGGCGACCAGACCGACGGCGACGCCGAAGCCGGGGAGGCTGTCGTCGGATCCGTCGTCGGACCCGTTCGAACCGTTCCCATCCGCTCCGCCGTCGGAGCCGGTGGCGTCGATCGCCAGCTCCGGTGCGACCGTCGTCAGCGCGTCCGTCGAGGGACCGGAGACGATCGTGACCCGATCACCCTCGGTGACGACGGCGACGGAGCCCTCGTACTCGCTACTCGACTCGAACGCGTAGACGTTCGCGTCGTCGGCAGTCTCGCTCGCCTCCCGGACGTCGAGCAGGTCGACGTAGGCGTCGGCGAACTCCTCGGCCTCGCCGTCGTCAGCCCACGCAGTCGTCCAGACGGTCGTTGTCGCCTCGCCGGAAGCATAGACCGCCATCGTGTCGCCGCGCCAGCCCATCGCGGGCGCCTGCTGGTAGCTGACGGGGCCGACCTCGGCGAGCGTGCCATCCGGGTTGTAGTTGTAGATCGCTGTCGGCTCGACGACGTTCACCTCGCCGCCACTCTCCAGGGACGGCGCCATGAACATGCTCGCTATCCAGGCGGGACCGACCTCGTCGGTGTTCGAGCTGTTTGGGATCTCGAGTTGCTCCCAGTCGCCCTCCGGCTCGACGCCGATCTCCGGATCGACGAACTCGACGCCCTCGGCCGCTTTCGGATCGATGATCGTGACGGAGGTCTCGGGGATGTCGTCGTACAGCGCGTTCACCGCGTCCCAGCCGCCGGTCTCCTGGTAGAGCTGCTGGACGAACGGCGGCCCCTCGTAGTAGGGGAAGCCGCGCTCGAAGGTGACGCCCCAGCTCGGCGGATCGCTGGCGTCACCGCCACCGCCCGGTTCCTCCTCGGGCTCGATACACGACTGGGCCCAGCGACCGGCGTCACAGCGCTGGACGAACCGGTGCTCGAGCCAGTTCATGTCGCCCTCGATCACCCCGAGCCAGGCGTTCTGCTCGTCGCTCGTCATCGGCCCGGACTGGGAGAGATTGAACTGCTGGTCCTGTAGCGCGTGGCCTAGCTCCTGGAACAGCGTCGATTCCCGGATCGGCGTGGTGCTGCCCTCCGGCCGCACCAGCACGATCCGATCCTCCTCGATGAAATACTGGCCGAGCGTGCCGTTGGCCTGGGTCTGCTCGATCACGCCGACACCGCTCTCCTCGTCGGGGACGACGAGCATCGTCTCGAACTGCGCGTTGGTCGAGCGCGAGGCGGCCTCGGAGACGTTCGCGAACTGGTCGCCCGTCCGTTCGGCGAACTCCTCGTTGTTCAGGACCTCGATCGGCGGGAGACCCTCCTCGAACGGAAGACACCGAAGCGCCTCGACGCGAGCAGCGGTCCGGGCCGCCACCTGCTTGAGCTCCTCGTCGGTGAGTCCGTCGCTCGTGGTCACGTCGAGTGGCTCGTCGTACCAGACGCCGTCGACGAAGCCGATCGTTCCGGTCGTTCCACCGGAAGCATCGGCGTAATTCTCGGGCATCTCCGCGGCGCAGGGCTCGACGAGGGGCTCCACCTCGTCCTGACTCGATGCACCAGCGCTCGGTGCGGCGATCGCGCCGCCGGCAAGGAGCGCCACCGCACCGATCGCTAGCAACAGCAGCGTCCACCGCCTCACTCGAACCGTTCCCGTGGCCATTGCCGGCCGTTGGAGGGGACGCCCCTAAAGTCGCCCGGGCTATCCCAGGGACGGAAACTGTGCCGATCTTGCAGGGGAGAACCGGTCCGAGAAAGCACGGTCGCCGGAGTTAGAGATCGACGGCCAGCATCGTCTCGTCGACGTAGTCGCCGTCGATCACGTAGTGATCCTCTCGGACTGCCTCGATCGCCCAGCCGTGGCCCTCCAGAAACGCGATCGCCTCCTCGTTCGTCGCCGGGAGCGACTGGTAGACCTTCTCGAACCCTCGGCTGGCGGCCCACTCGAGGCCACGCTGGAGGAGGTGGCTGCCGATGCCGTTGTCGCGGTACTCCTCCAGGACACCGACGGTCAGCTCCGCGGTGTGCGCGAGCTTGGCCAGCTCCGGCGAGCGCAGATGCACCCACCCGACGACCTCGTCGTCGACCGTCGCGACGAAGAACATCCGCGACTCGAGCTCGTTGTGCCGGAGTAGCGCCTGGTCGTGGTCGACCTCCTGGGCGACCGTCTCTGCGACGATGTAGCTCCCGTCCTCGACGACCTGGCGCATGGCGCCGACGATACCCGTGAGATCGGCTTGCCGGGCCGGGCGCACCCTGAAGGACACCTCTTCGCGGTCGAACTCCTCCGCGACCTCGTCGGTGTCGATGGCGACCTGTAACTGCCCGTCGGGCGTTCGTTCGAGGTGGCCGTTCCGCCGAAGTATCGCAACGTGGTGGCGGAATCCGCCGGGATCGTGGGGCAGGCAGTCGGTCTGGGCCTCGTCGGGGGCGACCGATCCGTGCTCCTCGACGTACTCATAGAGCACCTTGCGGTCGTCGTGGTCGAACTCCAGTGGCCGGCGAAGCGTCATGTCCGTGCTAATGCGTCACACGTTAATATACGTTGGTGTGGATTATCGCGAGAGAGACGATACTGGAAACACCGGAACAATCGCACCGCGAAAACCGCTCTCGACCGAGATCCAGTGGACCGCGGTCCGTAGTCACTCAGTCGATCTGGATGACGTCCACTTCGACGTTGACGTCGTCCGGCGGCGAGGGCGTGCCGGCGCCCGTTTCGGGTGCCTCTGGCTGCGCGCCGTCGGCCGCGCCGTCGCTCTGTGTCGTGTTCACGCCGCCGACCGTTGCCGAACCACCGCCAGAGCCGGGGACGCCCGGCGTGCCGATGACGAGCCCGCTCCCGTCTTCGGTCGTGTTCATCTCGACAGGGACGGAGCCACCGTCGGATTCGAACTCGACGATCGCGATGACGTCGTTGTAGTCAGGGTCGCTCGCGTCGTCGTGCTCGAGTGCGTACTCCCACATGTCTCCAGGGACCTGATCGGTCGTGTTGGTCATCTCGAAGAGGAACACCGCCTCGTTGGGATCCAACGTCAGCTCGTTGGTCTCCGGATCGATCCGGTCGGCAGCGCCCTCGTTGAGGACTTCGGACGCGTTCCGCTGGTCGGGGAGCACGCCAGAGACCTGCGGGACCTGATCACCGTCGGTGAGTACCTGGACGTTCTCGGGGTTCTGACCCGCGTTCGCGTCGACGCGGCGAGCGATCGAACCGAGGCCGTTCGACGGCTGGTAGTCGTACCACGTCACGCCATTTTTGGTCCGCTGCTGGTGGTAGTCGTAGCCGCCGTCGGGATTCCAGAAGGTCGACCGGAGCGTGATCGTCGTCGACTCGCCCGCAGACTGCTCCCACTGGTACTCGTAGGTCTGCTCCTGCGTGTCGTAGGAGTTCAGGTTGCGCTCGTCGTCGACGTCGCCTTGGTCGTTCTCGAACTGGTGGACCTCTTCCACCCCATCGGTCTCCTGAATGACGGAGACGCCCGTCGGCGCCCAGTTCTTATACCACTCGTCGGCGGAGTACGGACCTTCCCCCGAAATTTCGGTGCCGAGCACGGTGACCGTCCCTTCGCCGCCACCACTGATCGCGACGCCGCCGTCGCCCTCGTCGATCCCCGAGAGCGCGAGCGTGCCCGACGCGGCGTCCTCGCCGTACTCGACGGTGAAGGTGTGGTTCCCAGCCAGCGAGCTGACGTTCAGGCCGAACGTCACCGTCGACGTCGATCCCCAGCGTGTGGTGACCGTCTGCTGTGGCGTGGTCGCGAAATCGATCGCGGTCCCGTTGGGCCCGGTCAGTGATAGCGTCGCACTGTCGGTACCGTTCGCGAGCCCGGCGTTCTCGAGCGTCGCGGAAATAGTCGCGGATCCGTTCATCGCCGTGGCGTTCACCGATTCGACGCCGAGATCCGCGCCGGACTCACCGAGGTAGAAGGATCCGGCGAGCTGTTCGGACTCGCCATCGCTCTCGAGGGTGATTACGTAGTCGTGGGTCTGGCCGGTGGCGAGGTCGTCGATCGCGTCACCGTCGAGACCCAGCTCGGCAGTCTCGCTGTCGCCGGCACTGAGCGAGAGGCTGGTGGATGCTGCAGAGAGCCCCGTCACGTTCAACGATAGATCGCCCGCAGCCGTGTCGTTGCCGAGATTCGTGAGCGACACCGTCGTCGCGAAGTCTTCGCCCACGGTGAGCGTGGTCGCGCTCGCGCTGACGTCGGTGATGCGAATATCGCCCGCGACCGCACCGCCGTCGGGCCGATCCGCGATCGTGAAGGCGTCCGTCACCGTTCCGTTGGGGCCGGTGACGGCGTACTCGTAGTGGCCAGCAGCGAGTCCGGAGACGTTGAGGTCGAACGCGACGCTCGTCGCCCCGCCGCCAGTGACGTTCACCGGCCCGACGGACTGCGTCGGTGCGTTGACGCTTGGATCCGTGAGATTGAGCGTGACGGAGCCGGTGCCGTTCGCGAGACCGTCGTTCCGTAGCGTCCCCGTGACGGTGAGATCGTCGTCACCGTTGCTCAGCGAGTGCTCGACTTCGTCGAGAGATACCATCGCGGCGGTCGCTCCGTAGGTGACCGAGCCATTGACCGTGCTCACCGTCGATCCGGTTTCGTTCTGGACGGCGACCGAGTACTCGTAGGTGGTCCCCGGGGTGAACGTCGAGTTGATCGTGGACGCGTTGACAGTGAAGTTCGTAGTCCCGGTCTCGAAGGCGCCGACGTCGAGCGAGTTAGATCGAGAGACGCTGGTACCGTCGATTGCAAACTCGACGGTCGCGTTCGCGGGGTCGAAGTCGTCGTTGGCGACGGCTGTCTCGACGCTGAACTCCTCACCAGGGGCGAGCACGGTCGGTGCCTGGACGGAGTGGATGCCGAGCCCACCGAGCGTGATGGGATCGGTCGCGTTGTCAATCGTCGCGACGACGCTCTCCTCCGTGGGCTGGGTGATCGTGACGTTGCTCGTCGTTGCGACCTGCTGTTGGAAGTGGTCGTACCAGGCGTCGTGGTACGGACTCGTGACGTTGATCCTGAGATCCGTGTAATCGCCTGCAGGACAGGCCGTGAGGAGCGTCTCGATCTCCTTGGCGAGGCGCGTCCGTTCTGTTTCGTTGGGTTTGGCGACCAGCGTGCCGGACGCGGTGGTCGTCGCGGCCGACACCGACAGCACGGAAACCGTCGTGCCGTCCGGACCGTGGCTGATCGGCGGGGCATGCTCGATTCCGAGGCCGCCCTCGGTCTCGGACCAGATCGCGCCGCCTTCGTAGATCATGGCACCGTCCCCACCCTCATAGCGGAGCGCGCCGAGATCCTCCGTCAACTGTTCTGAACAGGCGGTCGTCCCGTCGTGCATCGAGATCGTCAGTGTCCCACCCTCGACGACCTCGGCGTCGACGGCACCGCTACCCATCGGGACCTCTTGTGGATCGCCCGTCGACGCCGCCTCGGAGAGCACCGAGTGGGCCTGGATCGCGGTATCCTTCGTGGTCTCCCACTCCGTCGTGTCCTGCACTGTCTGCAACGCCATCGCCCCGATCGCGACCGTCAGAAAGGCGGCAATGACGATGACGCCGATTAGAACGACCATACCGACGACCTCGGACTGGCCTCGCTGCTGTGACCGATCGCCGTCGTCGGAGAGGTCTGATCTCGTCCGCATTGAGAGGTAATTTAGTGCTACTACGTAATAGAATTAACTAAGGGCAACCAACAGGTTACCAGTGCTAGCTAGTACCAAACACCAGCCAGGAGAGCTGCAGGCGGTGCTGAACGCATGTGATTCGAGCGGGACACCGACGGAGATTCGAAAACCGGTTAGCCGATCACGATACCGCCGACATCCACGTCGATCTCGTCGGGACCGGAGGGGTTGCCGGGGTCGGGCGACTGAGGTTCGGGAATCGAGGGTTCGCCGTCCGCGCTTTCGTCTGTGTCAGACGAGACATCATCGATGGACTCATTTTCATCGTCTTCACCGACGTTCGGAGATCCGGTCGAAATCGATAGCATGTTGCCGTTGCTCACGCTGAAATTGACCTCGGTCTCTGGATTCGCAGGAGTGAACTCGACGATCGCGATCGCGTCGTTGTAGTCGACACTACTGCTGGGATCTTTCGCATCATCCCAATTGGCGTTGGGATCCGTGAGCTCAAAGAAGAATACTGCTTCGTTGGGATTGAGAAGCAACTCGTGTGTATCGGGATCGATTCGATTCGCGGCGCCGTCATTCAGTATCTCGACTGCCGTTCGTTGATCAGGATAACCACGGGAGGTGTCTGGTACCGTATCTCCCGCAGTCAGTACCTTTACGTTCGAGGGGTTGACGCCCTTCGATGCGTTAACAGAAATGCTATCTGCGGTACAGCTGACATAATCAACATACCTGTTTCCGTTCCAGTATTGGTCGTACTCGACATAGAATTCATCCGACGGATGCCGGTCGAGGTATGTCCGCTGCCCAAAGTACCCCTCACCATTCCTCGTGTGTTCATCACCAAACCGGTAACCCCCACAGCCGTCGTCCCAATACGTCGCTCCGACAGTGAGGTTCATCATGTCACCGGGCCCCTGAGTCCAGTTCCAACTGTATTTATCAGTTTGCGTATCGTAGGTGTTGAGGTTATATGGATTTCCTGCCAAATTCACACTTGTGCGGTCAGAATTATCAAACCGATGAACATTCTGGTTGCCGTTGCGTTCTGAGATCACACTAGCACCAATCGGTGCCCACTGCTTCGTCCAATCATCACCCGATCCCCACTCAGCAGAAATCTCCGTTCCAAGTACAGTCACTGAACCGTTGCCAGGTGCTTTGATACTGACCCCACCGTCGCCACTTTCGACACCACCGACATCGACTGATCCGGAGTCAGTCCGGCCGCCGAAACCAATCGTGTAGTTGTACCGACCGGAGAGATCAGAAGCGTTGAATCCAAAGGAGACAGTCTGATTCGCCCCATGCGAAAGAGAGACCGATGTGGAATCGGAGCCAACCGATTCACCATCCTTGGAAAGATCAAGGGTTACCGGATTCGAGTAATTCGAAAGTCCGTGATTCGAAACGGTCGCGTTTATCGTCACGTGGGTGCCGTTGAAGGTGTCTGAGACGTTTTCTAACCGAGGGGCATCATTCGAATGGCCAAGATAGAACGACCCGTTCGTAACAAACGGTTGTCCACTATCACCAGCAAGCGTGACAGTGTAATTGTGAACCTGACCAGCCGACAGGGTATCAAGTTCGCCTGGAGTGAGTGTTAGTGATTCTGTGGTATTTTCTGAAGGTGGCAGGCCATCCACCGAACCTGGTACTTCCGGAACACCTTCGACATCAAGGGATAGGTCTCCCTCGCCAAGATCTAGTCCGAGATTTGTCACATCAAGTGCAACAGAGAACGGGTCGTTGGTGGACACCATAGTATCCGAGGCGTCAACCGATGTCACTAGCAGATTATCGACGAGATTCCCTTGCGTCCGATTCCGGATGACAAAAGTTCCGTTCTTGTGAGCATCGAAACCGCCGTCTTTCGCACCCACTCGATACTCATAGATCCCCGCGGGGAGCGAAGATACGTCGGCATTGAAGTTCGTATTAGTGACACCGCCATATCCTGAAACGTTGATATCAGTAGCGGTCTCTGACGTCATGTCAACGCTGCTGTCGGTGATAGTGAACGAGACCTCGTCCACGATCTCCGGCGCCATCATCGTATTGACAAGCGTCGCATTTACCGACAGTGAGTCATTCGCGGCATCGAGGCTCGCAGGGGCCTCCGCGAGTGACAGATTTCCACTACCAGCCTCGGCCAGATAGAACTTCCCGGTCGTAGTACTGACATTGTTACCTGCACCATCTTGTAGGATGACCGTGTAGTCGTGAAGTTGCCCGAGTGCCAGAGCATGCTTACCCTGAAGTTTGCCCCATGTGAGCTTCTGAAGAGGGGCCCCGTCGTCTTTGTGGGTGAAATTCATGAAAACGCTGCCACCTGGGGAAACGTCAGTGCCCGAACTGGAGTGAATCCTGGTCCCGATCCCGTCGATGTGGAGCGAGACGTTCGCCTCCCGAGGGGCGAATCCGTCGTTCGCGATCTTGGTATTCACGAAGAACTCGTTGGTGAATTTGTTCCCCGGCTTTATCACGCTCGGCGCGGTTACGTTCCCGAATCGAAGACCGCGACTCGCGTGGGGATTCGTCGCGTTCGATATATTGGCGACGACACTGTCTCCAGGCGTTCCAATGTCGACGGCGTCGTCGGGGCCACCGTCAACCTGCTCTTTGAAGTGTTGCTCCCACATATCTGCGTACTCCGGACTCGTGACGTTGATCCGAAGCCCAGTGAAACCGTTCGCAGGACAGCGGCTCAGCATCTGGTTCGTCTCCTCGATTTTCGTCGCTTGCATCGTCTCGTTGGGCATGGCCATCTGCCCGTCGAAGGAGTCCGAATCCGCGGTCACGGTCTGGATCGAGATCCGGGCTGTCTCGTTGTCGTAGCTAATCGGGGGGCTCCGCTGGATCGAAAGCCCGCCTCCCATCTTCTCCCAGATGGCTCCACCCTGATAGATGACAGCACCCTTGGGCGTGTCGTAAACGATTGCGCCCATTTCAGCGGATACAGGGGCGACACCGTCGACGTTATTCGAACAGGCATTATCGCCGTCCGTCATCTCGATCGAAATCGATCCTGACTCGACGATCTCCATATCCACGCCGTCGCTCACTGCGAGCTGGCGAGCCTCGCCGCTCTGCAGGGCTTCGGAAATCGCCTGGTGGGTCTGGACGGCACTGTCGACGGCGAGTTCGTGTTGTGAGCTTCCCTGAACGTCGTCGACGAGTGCGCCACCGGCAACGAGCACCGCAGCGGCGCCGATGAAAATCATCCCGAAGAGGATGACGATCGCGATGACGTCGGATTGCCCTCGTAGGCGGCCCGTTCCGCCTCGCAATCGACGCCACAACGGACGATCTGTTTGTTCCGATGTGGGAGGGCGTTCAACCATGTCAACTTGGCTTGTCTGGCCATTACCTTAATAGTAGTTTATTTATAGCCACTTATTCCCAGTTACTTCATTATGTTTTCCACTATATTTACAGTACAATCTTGATTGTGATATCTTTGCTTCCGGCATTGAATCAGAGAATTATTCACGGCGTCGGCGGGTGTCGGGGCGAAACGATAGTTAGCGTGTGGACCGTCGGTCCGGTATGGCCCGCTGTGCAGAATCCGACTGCGACCGGCCGGCCTCGGTTCGCGTCCACGTTCCCTGGGCCGACGACCGGGCAGTCTGTGCCGCACACGCGCGCTCGCTGGCGACGGCGGACGGCGTCGTCGCCGAGCCCCTCGAGGACGCCGGGGACGAGTTTCCCTGACTCGCCGATTGTTCCTCAAGTCGCCCCCGATACCACTTTGAGGGAGCCCGTCGAACCCCTTCGCCATGCGACCCGCGATCGAACACGACGACGTGACCGAATCTGGCGTCTACGTCGCGGGCAACGAGCTTCGCTACCTCCGGGCCGGCCAGGACAACGAATCAGCAGTGTTGCTGCTCCACGGCGGAATCGTGGACGCAGCGCATCTCACGTGGGGCTCTGCGATCGGTCCTCTCGCCGCCGATCACGACGTCTACGCGCTGGACCTGCTGGGCTACGGGCTGAGCGACGCCCCGCCGGGACTGTACTCGACGGACCGTCACGTCGACGTCGTCGCGGAGTTCATGGACGTCGTCGGGCTCGATTCCGCCCACCTCGTCGGCGCCTCCCTGGGCGGCGGGATCGCGATTCTGCTCGCGCTCGACCGGCCGGAGCTGGTCGATCGGCTCGTTCCCGTGAGCGCCTTCGGTCTCGGAACGAAGCTGCCCCACGGACGGCGAACCTGGCTGCTCGCGAAGCTCGGGCTGCTCAATCGCGCGGGGCTCTGGCTGGCGTCCCAGCGACGGTCGATCGCGAAATCGAGCCTCGACGGCGTCGTGTCCGAGCCGGACGCACTCCCGGAGGAACTCGTCGACGCGTTCTTCAGAGAGCTCCAGCGGCCAACGGCGGGGAAGGCCTACAGGAGCTGGCGCAGCGTCGAAGTCGGCTACGGCGGCTGGAACACCTACTACTACACCCGGCTGGACGAGCTCGAATGCCCGGCACTGTTCGTTCACGGCGGCCAGGACGACGTCTTCCCAGCACGGTGGGCGGAACGCGCAGCCGGTATCGCCCCCGAGGGTGAGGTCGAGGTGTTCGAGGACGCCGCACACTGGCTCCCACGCGACCGACCGGATCGGTTCGAGTCGCTCGTCACTGCATACCTGCAGGAGTAAAGTGCCAGGCGGAGGAGGCTGGAATCGACGCATTTCGTGGCGACGATCGGCCCACCGCGCGATTTAACCGGACTCGGCAGCAACGCCTTCGCGATGGAACGGCGCCACGCGCGATTCCCCTTCTTCGAAAGCGCCCGGGAGGCCGTCCAGGCCGCGGACGTCGAGATCGGGGCGCTGGTCGGTGGCGCCGACGACGCAGCGGAAGCCGACGAGATGGTAGTCTCGCGTGCACGCGAACGCGTCGAGACTGCACTGTCAGAGGGACACGTCGGGACCGGTAACGCAGGGAACGAGACGGGGATGCACCGCTCGACCAGGATCGAGCTGCTCTCCTACCCGATCGCGCGAATACTGGTCTCCCTGCTCGAGGAGCCGATGGCAATCGACGCCTACGCACGGGCCGAGGCCGCGACGGCGCGCCAGCGGCTACAAACGGATCTGCCCGAGCCCGGCGCGAGCGACGGCATGGAGAGCGGAATCGGCGTCGAGGAGCCCGAGTTCGACGTCCGCGAGCTTCTTGGGGAGTTCGGCCTCGCCGAGGCCGTCGACGGACGCGATCCGTTCGCCGTCGACGTCGCCGTCTATCTCGAACTCTCGCGAGATCTCGGCGGCGAACAGTGGGCGCTCGTGAATCGATCGCTGTCGGCGGGTCGGGTTCCCGTCGATCGTGCCGAGCTCTACGATCTGCTCGAACGCGCCGTCGCGGATCGCGTCGCCGACGGGCTGCCGCTATCGGTACCAGACCAGATCGCTGTAGAGCTCGACGAGCCACGGGAGACGATCGAAAGTATGCTCGCCGACGCGGAGATCCCGCTATCTTTCGACCGGGTCGAACCCGCGCAGTTCCCGCCATGTGTAACTGCACTGCTGGAGCGTGCTCGCGACGGCGAGTCGTTACCTGCCCACTCCCAGTACTCGCTCGTCGGCTTCCTCGGCGCAGCGGGGATGGACGCCAGAGCGATCGTGGAGCTCGCCGACGGCGAACTCGACCGCGAGTCGGTCGATTTCCAGCTCGCGCACGTGCGTGACGATCAGGGGCTGGAGTACGCGCCGCCGTCGTGTGCGTCGATGGACGTCTACGGAGACTGCGTGAACAAGGACGAGCGCTGCGACACGATCAACCACCCGCTGTCGTACTACGAGGTCGCGCTGGCAGACGCTGCGGAGGATTGAACGGACGGAGTGTCGACGACCGAACCAAGTCGGAACGAATTACGTGCTACTCGAGTCCGATCCGTCGCCGTTTTCGGCTTCGACGATGGTGACGGTGTGGGTCAGGACGAGGCCGGCAACTGCCATGAGGACGATGAAAGCGACGATGGCGTAGACGACCATCTCGCCACCGGTGGATGTGAGTACCTGGTGGCCGTTCGCCGCCTCGTTGGTGTAGTTCAGACCGATGACGTAGAGTAACGCCACCATGATACCGACGCCAGTGAGGGAGACGCCGATCTCGATGAGACGTTCGCGCGCGATCATACAGATATATCGGCGAGGACTCGGCAAAAGAGTGTCGGAGAGCACGTCACAGTAGATTTACCCCGATCGAGGCGGTGAGGAGGCCACCGTTTCAGGTCGACGAACGAATGGCCGATTAACACTGTGGGAAGTCACACCCCTACGTTTCGGGTGGAAAATCAAAAGGCAGTAGCGGGGTGAATCGCGTTTTACGTCGGTAATGAAATTGAGGTATCAAACTGACGTGGGTCGAAATCGACCGTTCGGTGTCGCCACTGGAAGTCGGGGTCACATCGGGGCAACAGAGGACGTGGACGGTCCAAGAGCGGCGGTCAGCCACTGGGCAGGCCGACCAGCCTGTCACTCACTGCTGGGGAGCGGTTAGATCACGGAACTCCTCACGAACTTTCTCGACTTTTGGAAGCACCTGGGCAGCGCAGTATGGTTTGTCGGGATTCTTCTCGAAGTAGTCCTGGTGGTACTCCTCGGCGACGTAGAACTCGCCGACAGGCTCGATCTCCGTAACGATCGGGCCGTCGTACACCTCAGCGGATTCGAGCTCGTCGACGAACGCCTCCACAGTTTCACGCTGCGCGTCGTCGTGGTAGTACACCGCCGATCGGTACTGCGAGCCGACGTCGGGCCCCTGCCGATCCTCCGTCGTCGGATCGTGGATGCTGAAGAACACCTCGAGGAGGTCGGCGTAGGCGACGACGTCGGGGTCGAACTCCACGCGAACCGCCTCTGCGTGGCCGGTCGTCTCGCGACAGACCTCTTCGTAGGTCGGATCCGACTCGTGACCACCAGTGTAGCCCGACGTGGTCGACTGTACGCCGTCGAGCTCCTCGAGCGCGGCGTCGATACACCAGAAACAGCCTCCGGCGAACGTCGCTCGTTCGATCATACCTCCTCTACGAGCCGAATCCGGTTAAGCCCACGGCGGTCGGGTGCTCCGGTCCACAGTTCGCGGGTTGTTCGGTCGGACGGTTGAGCGGTGGTGGCGGAGTGACGAGCCGTCGTTCGGAGGGGCACCCCTCCGTTTCACCTGGAACGATCGCCGTCTGTGGACGGATTTGGTGCCGCTCAGCTCGAAGCTGCTAGATTTCCTAACAACAATACCGCGCAGCTCCACCTATATACGCTACTATAGTGGATTACGGATATGGTTTTTGGGTATAGGTGATAAAGGTTGCCCTATGTATATGGCAGTAGCCCTCCCCTGGCGTTTCCGCGTTCCAGTTGAAACCAAGGGGTGGCCCCTTCGACCTCGGCTTCGACGACTGGTGATTGCCGGCTTCTCGAGCTGCGCCGATCGTCCCGCTCGTCGATTTGTGCTGCCAAGCGCGAAAACGAGGTGCGGTCAGTGATCCTCGACGTCCGTTGAAGGAAGCGTTTAAGTCGCTGGTCTACCTCGGGTTCCGCTGCACCGACTACGTGCTGTCGTATGAACGCAGATGGACGAATTCGGGGGTGTAGCGGGGTTAGCGGCAGTCCGCGAACGCCTTCGCCGTATATTCCAGACGAAACGAGGGGGTCGATCCCAGCGTGAGTGGCGACCCCGACGCTGACTCCGAGTTCGAATCCAGCGACGACGATGCAGACGGTGAGTCACCGGCGGACACCGACACTCGCGAAGAATCACCGCCAGAGTCGGATTCGGCCTTCGAGTTCGACGTCGCACAGAGCGTCCTCGGCGATCATCGAGAGAACGGTGAGGTCGGCAGTTCTGACGACTCTCCCTCGAGCGGCGAGGGGGGAGTCGGCGCCGACGCTGCGACAGACGTCGATACTGCGTCCCTCGAAGCTGGCGCGGGCGTCGATTCGATGACCGACACCGATCTTAGCACCGACGCCGACGGCAAACTCGACCTCGACGACGCGGCGACGTCCGACGACGAGGGGCTGTTCGACGATCTCCTCGCCGGCGATCCGATCTTCGTCAGCAAGGAAGTCCTCCGTCCGTCCTACACGCCCCGTGAGCTTCCCCATCGCAACGAGCAGATCAACAAGATGGCGACGATCCTCGTCTCGGCACTCCGTGGGGACACGCCGTCGAACATTCTCATCTACGGGAAGACCGGGACCGGCAAGACGGCGAGTGCGAAGTACGTCAGCCAGGAGCTCGAGCGCACCTCCCAGAAGTACGAGGTTCCCTGTGACGTCGAGTACATCAACTGCGAGGTGACCGACACGCAGTACCGCGTACTCGCGCAGCTCGCCAACCAGTTCAACGATCAGAACCGCGAAGCGATCGCCGAGGAGATCGCCGACCTCGAGGCGCTTCGCGAGCGCGCGGAAGCAGATCCCTCCGTTTTGCAGTCGAACGCCTTCGAAGCTCGAGCCGCCGGCGATCCGGCAGATTCTGGTGACGAGTCGTCTGCCACTCGCCCCGAGAGTACCGAGGGCGCCGACGCCGAGGATGCCCCCGCTGCCACCGATCTCGGCGTGTCGTCGATCGACGAGATCGAGGAGCGCATCGAGCAGCTCGAGGCCGATCGAGACGAGATCGAGGAAGTCCCCATGACCGGGTGGCCGACGGATCGCGTCTACAACGTCTTCTTCGACGCAGTCGACTATCGCGAGCGCGTGGTCGTCATCATGCTCGACGAGATCGACAAGCTCGTCGAGAAGTCCGGGGACGACACGCTCTACAATCTCTCGCGGATGAACTCCGATCTCGAGAACTCCCGCGTCTCCATCATCGGCATCTCGAACGACCTGAAGTTCACCGACCTTCTGGATCCCCGCGTCAGATCTTCTCTCGGCGAGGAAGAGATCGTCTTCCCGCCCTACGACGCGACGCAGCTCCAGGACATCCTCGAGCACCGCTCCGAGGAAGCGTTCGAGCCGAACGCGCTCTCCGAGGACGTCATCCCGCTCTGTGCGGCGTTCGCCGCGCAAGAACACGGGGACGCCCGCCGTGCGCTCGACCTCCTCCGCACCTCTGGCGAGCTCGCCGAGCGCGATCAGGTCGAGGAGATCCAGGGCGACCACGTGCGCAAGGCCCAGGAGAAGATCGAACTCGACCGCGTCGTCGAGGTCGTCCGCACGCTGCCAATGCAGTCCAAGCTCGTCCTCTACGCCATCATCCTCCTCGAAAAACGCGGCGTCGCCGCGATCAACACCGGCGAGGTCTACAACGTCTACGACCAGCTCTGCGAGGAGATCGACGCCGATCCCCTGACACAGCGCCGGGTCACCGACCTCATCTCCGAGCTCGACATGCTCGGCATCGTGAACGCCGTCGTCGTCTCCAAGGGTCGATACGGCCGAACCAAGGAGATCAATCTCTCCGTTCCTCGCGAAGAGACCGAGGCCGTCCTCACCTCCGATTCGCGGCTGGGCGAGATCGAGGACGCCCAGCCCTACGTGCAGTCTCGGTTCGACGGCTAGGGACTGATCGTAGGATTGTGGAGGCAGCTGGGAGTGTTGCATACTCGACCACTGAGTAGCAGTCGCTGCCCGTGGAGTGACACGGACAGGAACCGCTTGGAAGCCCCCGACTGCTCGACGATCCTGACTCGCTGCGGTCCTCGGCTCGCATTCGCTCGACTGCGGTCCTTGCGTCGCCAGCTATCGCCGAGCGGTCGGCCCCTTCCAGTCCCACCCAGAGGATTGTGGCCAGGTCTTCGCCCCGGTGGATAGTCCAGCGGGCTGTAGCCGGCGGTCGGCCCCTTTCGAAGCGGTCTGCTGTGCAGTCTCGTCAAATTCAGATTGTAATGTTCAGCAGTCGAGTCTGTCACGGGATCCAGTTCGACGACCCATCGACGCGCGTAAGTCCCCCGACTCCCAACCGCTCATTCGCGTGCGAGGGTAGCCAAGCCCGGAAACGGCGGCGGACTCAAGATCCGCTCCCGAAGGGGTCCGAGGGTTCAAATCCCTTCCCTCGCATGTCCGAGCGCGTTGCGCTCGCATGCGCCCGCCCGGTGGGATCGACTCCCATCGGCGGGAGGCAAGACGGAGCGTCTTGCCCTCGCATTTGGCTTTCACATTCACGAGCGGCGGCACTACCGATCGCTCGGTCCGCATTTGTCTCGTTGACGCACGGGACCGGAACGCTGAAGCGCCACGCTTCCGGGTGATGGGCCATGGACGACGTCTTCGACCGGCTCGACCCGGAAAGGGCCTGGGCGGCCGTGGTCGCCACCCTCGCACTCGCCGGGACGATCGGCTCCCTCCTCTTTCCGAAGCAGGTCTACGACCAGTTCATCTGGAAGTATTACTGGGGTCCCGTCGCCGCGGACGGGAACGGCGCGTCGTGTGCGGTTCGCGAAGACGGACAGGTCGACTATCTCTCTGCGGGCTGTGATACCGCGTCGGGCGTGGTCGCCGAACCCGGCTACACCGTCGTCTCGACGGTGAGCTACGCGGTGTTGCTCGTTCTTCTGCTCGCGGGCGTCTACTTCCTCGTCGAGCGCCTCGAGATCGAGGCCAAGGTCGAGGCCCTCTACCCCCTCTTCCCGTGGGTGCTTTTCGGTGGCGCGCTCCGGACCGTCGAGGACGCGAGCGTCGCGATGCTCCGCGCGACTGGCGATCCCGCGATCCCCTTTCCGTGGAGCGCCGCGATCATTAGCCCGTTCATCTACGTGACAGTGTTCCTGCTGGCGGTCGCGGCGATCGTCGCGAGCGTCTGGCTCGAACGGGATGGGCGCGTCGAGCGCTGGGAACGCCCCTTCGGTGCGACGGGGGTCGCGCTATTCACGGCGACGCTTGCTGCACTGAGCTATCTCGCGGTGACCACAGACCCCGTCGAGTTCAACCCCCTCGTGCTTGTGGTGGTCCTCGCGATCGCGACCGCTGCGACGGCGATCGCGTGGGTCGGCACCGAGCGCTACTGGCCGGAGGTCAACGTCGGTACTGGCATCGTCGGCACCCTGATCATCTGGGGTCACTCCGTGGACGGCATCGCCAACGTGATCAGCCTCGACTGGGCCGAGGAGTTCGATCTCGCTCACGTTTACAGCCCGAAACACGTCGTCAACTCCGGAATTCAGGACGTCACACGATCGATCCAGCCCGCGTGGCTCACCGACGCGATCGGCGTCACGTGGCCATTCTTCCCGGTGAAGGTGATCGCCGCGGTCGTCGTCCTCTGGCTGTTCAACGACGAAATCATCGAGGAGAGCCCGCGCTACTCTGTGTTGATGCTACTCGCGGTGCTCGCGGTCGGACTCGGTCCGGGAACCCGGGACGTGCTCCGTGCGGCGTTCGGCGTCTGAGTCGGACGACCGTCAAACGCGAACTGTCGATCGTCGCGCGAGCGCGCTACGTTCGTTTTCGTTTGCCGACCCGATCGAGCGTCTGCTCGGGGACGTACCGGTCGCCGCACTGGGGGCATTCCGCGACGGGGAGGGATCCCTCGCCGGGGACGCCGAGGGACTCCGCCGCAACCGTTCGTTCGGTGAGGGCGCTGCCACAGGTCGCACAGCCGAGGTCGAACTCGGTGGTCATCGGTACCACCTCGGTAGTGCTCGCCGCTGTGTGCTACTCACTCCCATGCGAGTCATTAGTACGCACGCCGCGAGCATAAGTATATTCGAAGCATCCTGATGGGATCGACGACAGGCGAATCGAAACGGCGGGACAGCTATCGCGGCTGCGTAGCTCGTCGGTGAGTTGGGTCCGTCGAGAATAGTCCCGCCTGGATTCGAACCAGGGTCGCGAGCCCCAGAAGCTCGCAGGATTGGCCACTACCCCACGGGACTGTGCGATCGATCGTAGTCTACCGTATCTTGTAAGGGTTGCGCGTTGGCCGTCGGCGTGTGACCGCTTCACATCCGGGCCAGGGTGACGCGTCGGCGATTACTGTGCCGACAACGTCCGAATAGCGCCAGACGAACCAGATACCCCGTTTCATGAACTCGAATCCACAGTTCCCCCGGACACCACACACCTAGAGCCTCCATTCTTGATCCATACCGGCAAGGCAGAGAGTGTGCGACGACGAACGTTCATCACGACCGCAACGGCAACGATTGCAACCGCGAGCATCGCCGGCTGTTCTGGCATTCTCGGCGACGACGGCGGCGGCGGTAGCTCCGGCCCCGTGGGCGCGGTTGAGGCGTACGTCGATGCTTACGACGGGACCGATCCCTCCGCCGTCGAGGCGGCACTGCACTCCGAGTCCCCCGAGACCGGGCAGATTCCGACAGAAAAGGAGCTCGAGACGATCGGCATGAGTCTGCAGTCCTCGGAGGTCATCGAGGGCCCCGAGGACGGGCAGGCCCTCGTCGAGGCCAAAACGAAGGTCACGTTCGTGGTGAATGACGAGGAGCAAACCGAGACGACCACGGACACCATCGAAGTCCGACAGGAAGACGGCGAGTGGAAGTATTACGGCGAACCGTAACGACGCACAGCGCCAATCGAAGCGGTTCGTCCGACGCGGTGACGTCTGTACTGGGTAGCCGTCGCGGCCACTACTTTTCCCCCTCGCTACGGAGAGCGATCTCCACGTTCACAGAGCGATAGCGCACCGTCCTGCGACCCCGTGCCTCCTCCTCGAGAAGCAGGGCCGCTCCGTTGGGGTCGACCGCCCAGGTAAGCACGTGTTTCTCAGGGGATGATCGCCTCGCGTAGCCCCTGCACGCGGTCGCTCGAAGAATCGGGACGGTGGGCCTCGTGTGTGCTGGCATCACCGACCGACCATCCATCGCTCGCCGGTCATCGGTCGTCTCCGTACCCAGGCGGCCGGCCCTGGTAACCTCAGCTGATCCGCTGCCGTCGCCCGGTACACGCTGTATAACAATCACTGCACAAGCGGTTTGATCGTGATGGCTGGTGCGACGCGGAGTTCGGCCAGCCACTCGGTTCCCCGCTCCCCAGGGTTCCGGACCGCCGCCGTCCGACCCCCCGGCGGCGGTCTTTACCCGCCGATCGCGGGCCTGTGACTCCGCGCACCAACATCTATGCACACGTTCACAGAGACGGACGAAGGAAAGCGGGTCGTCAACGCATCGGGTGACAAGATCGGTGTCGTCAGCGGCGTTCGTAACGACACCGTCTACGTCGACGCCGACCCCAGTATCAGCGACCGAATCCGCGCGCGACTCGGCTGGGAATCCGTCGACGAAGACGACTACGTGCTCGAACAGTCGAAGATAGACACCGTCACCGACGACGAGATCAGACTCAAACGCGATACGTAGCTCGCGCCGTCGGCCCCCTGACGCTCGTCGGTGCAAGCCGACGCGTACCGACCGTGCCGATCGAACCCCACGTTCGACGGTCCGGATCGGGTTCCATTCCACACCCTCCTCTTCGTGCGATGCCGAGCAGCATTTTCCGTGGGCCGCGGCCACCCGATAGAACTCCGAGGAGTTTCTAGACGGTGCTCAGTCTATCTGCTACCGAGTCCACGTGATCGACGCCAAGTACGGCAACGACTGCCCCCGATTGGGCGAGCGTCGCCAGCCGATCTGCCATGTGCGCCTCCCGGAGCTCGTCTCTCGTCGCGACGGACCGATCCCGGCCGAAGGCCGCTGCGACCGATCGCGCGAGGCGAACCTGCTTGCGCTCGTCCCTGGCCTGGACCGCTGGCGGATCCTCGGCCGTGACGGCGTGCTCCCGCGGCGCCGAGAGTTCCGGTTCTCGCCCCGTCACGGCGCCCAGGACCGCCCCAGCACGGCAGGCAACGGCGTGGCCCGACGCACGGACGAAGCGGCCGATTGCGGTCCGCGTCGTCTCGATCGGTGGCCGTTCCGCGAGGAGGTGGCGGCCGAGCCGACCGGCGAACCCCGGCGTCGGCCCGTCGATTCCCGCCGTTCGGGTCGCGTCGCTCGCCTGGATGGCGGCGCTCATCTCGCCACCGGTGCTCGGTGGCGAGATCGTATCGGACGCGTAGTGCTCGAAGAGCGGCACTGCCAGCGGCGGTAGCTCGAGTGCGAGCGTCTCGTGCCCGCTGTCGGCGACGACGCGCTGAACGCGAGCGACGCTCGCCGGATGATCGTGGACGACGCCGACGAGCGTGACCGCCCCGCACTCGGCGTCAGCACGGCCATCGGTTCCCGTCTCCCGTAGCTCGGTGGGCTCGATAGCGCGAACGTACTCCGTGGAGTGAGCCGGATCGCTCCCTGCTCCCTCGGTCTCCTCGTCGCTCGATTTCGTGGTGTCGCCAGCCATCGGTTCCTCGTAATCGCTCCCTACGAGTAGGTAGGGACGGTGTCACTTGAGGCTTCACGCTATACCTATTCACCACCGACGGATGGCCTCGTTCGCGCCCATCGATCACGGTATGGCGCGGTTACGGCGACTCCGCTGGTCGTTTCTGCCATACAGCACGCAATACTCGCCGGCGCAGTCGTCGATTGGCAATTTCGCGCCGTGCTTCCGGCGGGCCTCGGTCTCTGCGTCGGCGATGCCCTCGACGTGGACTCGCGCATCGTTGACGGCCGCCGTGTGAGCAGCTGTACACCATCGAGGGATCAAGCAGTATCCACTCGCTCCATCGGCGCACTCAAGGCGGCGGCACCCACACGCCAACGCATGACCACGCTGCGCGTCGCTGGCGGTCGCGTCCTCCGTCCCGACATGACGATCGAGACGGCCGACGTCCTGGTCGATGCCGAGGCCGGCGAGATCCTCGCCGTCGACGAGCCGGCCGCGATCGACGATGACCCCGACCTGCCCAACGTCGAGAACGCCGATCGAACGCTCGACGCCGAGGGTGACCTCGTCGTTCCCGGTCTGATCAACGCCCATACGCACGTCGCGATGACGCTCCTGCGCGGGCTCGCAGACGACAAACCACTCGACGCCTGGCTGCAGGAGGACATCTGGCCTGTCGAAGCCGAACTCACGCCGGAGGACGTCCGGGCCGGCGCCGATCTCGGCATCCTCGAGATGATTCGATCCGGTACGACTACCTTCTCGGACATGTACTTCCACGTCGACCGGATTGCCGAGGCCGTCGACGACGCGGGGATTCGCGCGGTCCTCGGCCACACGGCGATCACCGTCGGAAAGGACGAGAACGCTGCCGCCGCCGACGTTCGTGACAGCATCGACGTCGCCGCCGAACTCGACGGCGCCGCGGATGGCCGCATTTCGACGACGCTCCAGCCCCACAGCCTCACCACCGTCAGCGAGGACGCACTCGATACCTTTGCGGAATCCGCCGAAAATTCTGCCAAGCTACTCCATTTCCACGCTAACGAGACCACCGACGAGGTCGACCCGATCGTCGAAGAGCAGCATGAACGCCCGCTCGCGTACGCCGACGAGCTCGGACTGCTCCGGTCGGACGCCGCGCTCGCTCACTGCGTCCACGTCGACGAGTCGGAGCTCGATCTGCTCGCAGAGCGTGGCACCGGCGTCGTCCACTGTCCGGCCTCGAACATGAAGCTCGCCAGCGGCATGGCGCCGGTCCAGGCGATGCTCGACCGCGACATTCCGGTCGCGATCGGCACCGACGGCGCTGCCTCGAACAACGATCTCGACGTCTTCGACGAGCTCCGAGACGCAGCCATGATCGGCAAGCTCGCAGCGGACGACGCAGCCGCTGTCCCCGCAGAGGACGCCGTTCGCATGGCGACCGCCGGCGGTGCAGACGTGCTCGGAATCGACGCCGGCCGGATCGAGCCGGGCGCCGCCGCGGATCTCGCCGTGATCGATCTCGACGCTGCCCACCTCACGCCCGAACACGATTTGGTGAGCCACCTCGCCTACGCGGCGCGGGGCAGCGACGTCCGCCACACGGTTTGTGACGGGCAGGTGCTGATGGCCGATCGCGAGGTGACGACGCTGGAGGAGGCCGCCGTTCGCGAGCGGGCTGCCGAGCACGCAGCTGCGCTCGTCGAACGGGCTGGCGCCGACTGAGGCGGTACAGGACCGAACGCTGGATCTGGCTGCCGCACTCTGGCGGTGACCAGCGGATCTGGCACCATCCCGCCATCGCTACCGTTTAGGGGCCAGTACCCGTCGCCTCGATCATGACAGCCTATCCGCCGATTCGCGAGCAGCTCGCTGAATCGGCTTCGGCCGACGATCCCGCACCGACCGACGCGATCGAGTCCGGCGACCGAAAGCTCGAGTGGGCGCGCCAGCACATGCCGATTCTCGCCGCGCTGCGCGAGGAGGTTCGCGAGAATCAGCCGTTCGCGGGCCACACGATCGGGATGGCGATGCACGTCGAGGCGTCGACGGGCGTCCTCGTCGAGCTGCTCGCGGAAGGCGGTGCCGAGGTCGCAGTCACGGGCTGCAACCCGCTCTCGACCCACGACGACGTCTCCGCGGCGCTCGATGCAATCGACGGCATCACCAGCTACGCTCGCCGCGGCGTCGACGACGAGGAGTACTACGCGGCGATCGAGTCCGTCCTCGCCCACGAGCCGACGATCACCGTCGACGACGGGATGGACATGGTCGCTGCGGTGCACGAAGATTACCCCGAACTCATCGAGACGATCGTCGGCGGCGCCGAGGAGACCACCACGGGCGTCCACCGCCTCCGCGCGATGGCCGACGACGGCGCGCTCGACTACCCCGTTTTCGCCGTCAACGACACGCCGATGAAGCGCCTCTTCGACAACGTCCACGGCACCGGCGAGTCCTCCCTGGCCAACATCGCGATGACGACGAATCTCTCCTTCGCCGGCAAGACCGTCGTCGTCGCCGGCTACGGCTACTGCGGCAAGGGGATCGCCGCGAAGGCCGCTGGCCAGAACGCCGACGTGGTCGTCACCGAGGTCGAGCCACGCCGCGCGCTCGAGGCCCACATGGAGGGCTACGACGTGATGCCGATGGCCGAGGCCGCCGCAGCAGGCGACGTCTTCGTCACGGCGACGGGCAACCGCGACGTGATCACGGAGGAGGCCTTCGCCAACATGGAGGACGGCGTCGTCCTCGCCAACGCCGGCCACTTCGACGTCGAGATCAATCTCGAGCGCCTCGAGGAGCTGGCCGCAGAGACCTACGAGGCACGCGACGGCGTGCAGGCCTACGAGATGGACGACGGTCGCCGGATCAACGTCCTCGCGGAGGGCCGGCTCGTGAACCTCGCCTCGCCGAACGCGCAGGGCCACCCGATCGAGGTCATGGACCAGAGCTTCGGCATCCAGGCCGTCGTGGTCCGAGAGCTCATCGAGAACGGCGACGCGTACGGCGCCGGCGTCCACGACGTCCCCGACGAACTGGACAAAGAGGTCGCCGAGATTAAGCTCGCCGCGGAGGGCGTGGAGCTGGACGCGATCTCCGACGCGCAGGCTGAGTACATGGGCAGCTGGGACCACGGGACGTAGGCTATCCAGAGAGGACCCAGATTCAATAATTGAATTATCAATCGGCCAGTATCTTTTTTATTGATGCATTTGGGTTGTCACCATGGACGATGGGGATGTAGATTGGAGTTCCTCAACAATCATTGATCATGAAGAAATTGAGGATCATATTTTTGAGGTAAAATCAGCGAAGGAGGATCCTCTCACTGTTACCGCATATAGTGTCGAAGTAAGACCTTCGGGAGTCGATCTGGACGGTCTTTGTGATCTCATTGGAAATAAATTCAAATATTTCGTATTTTCCGAGAAAGAAATTGATGACCTCAATGAAAGGGGGCGCGCTCCACATAGGGATGCTACCCAGCATTTGGGGCTTGGGAATCAGGTTGCAAGCGAAGCAGGGGTTTTAGGAGAAATATTGCTTTTTTTAATAATGGATGGGGTGTTTGATTTCCCTATGGTGTCGCATAAAATATCTGATAAGCAAGACGCGCAGATGCAGGTCCTAGGATCTGATGGGATATTTGTCGGGTCATTGGAGGATGAAACTGTGATTGGTTTAGGGGAGGCCAAAGTGAAGGGTGATTTAGGCAAAGCGATTCGTGGAGCGCTTGATAGTATTCTAGATTTTCACGATTCTTCGGGGAAGGAAGAGATAGAGCGGGAGCTCCAGGTTGCCCCGAACAAGTTGAGTGATAATTTAGAGGATCATCACTGGGAGATGGTTACGGAAATGTTTGCAATCCCAGAATATCGCGACCATCGGTTAGTTCATCCAACGATCATTTGTTATGAAGAGGATTCAATTGATGGTGTGGATCACGTGGGCGATGCTGATAGTATTAAAGAAGAAATAGTGGATGTAATAAATGGAATCGATTATATCGATAGGATTGGAAACAACATTAATCCAGATCGAGAGCGGGTCAAAAGTGCAGACTTATTTTTCATTTTCCTTCCAATGGGACGAATTGACGATTTCAGAGAACAAGGCTTAGGAGAAATTGCCCCGGGTTACTGGCCTATTATCAGACAAGATGGTGATGATCTTGATGCGCTTGATTCTTCAAGAGATTCTGCTGGAGAAGGTGGGAAGTCATGAATTCCTATGACACAGCGAACAATCTTGATTTTTTCAATGAATGTCTTGATCAGTTAATTGCTGAACGATTCCTTCTTAGCCTCGGAGAAACCCCACGAACTGAGATTTCTCGGTCTGAGATGCGAAAAAGCGCTTGGGTGGCCTCCTATTTGGCCAATAGCGACGATAGCGAACACAAGCAAAAGTCATTGAATTTTTCAGTTCTCTCCTATTTGAGGGAACGTGATTCGGAATATGAAGATATACACTTGGAATATCTGTATGTCATTCTGTCAAGGTTGGGTAGTACTCCTGTGGCTGAGGCCACAGTAGCAAATATCTCTGGTCAATCTGAGCAACCCCTCGTGTCCAGTGGGATGCTTCAGTCGGAACTTAATCTGAAAAGGGAATTTTTCCGATTGAACGACGAGACAGTGCTTACTTCATTCCAATACGATATATGGAACCATCTGGATTCACAATATTTTGTCTTTTCAGGCCCAACATCTTCTGGAAAATCGAGGATTCTGAAGGAATATATGAAACACCTCTCAAATGTTAAGCCAGCCTTCCAGGCTGTCTATATTGTCCCAACAAGAGCTCTCATTTCCGAAGTCAGCACCGAATTCAGGTCAGTGCTGGAAGACGTTAAGGTTCAAACTGGGGTATATTTTGACCAATCTGATCCAGAAGAACAAATTGATGAGGATGAGAAATTTCTATTTGTTCTTACACCTGAACGCTGTCTGAACCTTCTTGACGAACGAGCTAAAGACAGACTGGATCTTGATCTTATATTCGTTGATGAGATACAGAATTTAGAAAGTAACTCTCGTGGTGCTCTTTTTGAGAATGTTCTAGAAAACCTGTACGAACTCTGGCCCAATTCACAATATCTTGGTGCTGGTCCATATATCTCCAACCCCGCTGAAGTGTTCAGTGATGCGCTGGGTGTTGAGGCAGACGATATTGAGACAAGCTTTACCCCTGTCGTTCATCTCCAAGGACGTTTCCAGATTGGAAAGGGAGCAAAAAATATTGAAGTAGAGGTTCGGTCCCCGACTGGGAATACGCTTAATCGTTCCATTGATAGACCGACAGGACTTGCGTATTCAAGCACTAAAAAGGATACATATGGGGAATTGGTCAGAAATTATGGATTAGATGATCAACTTGTTCTATATTCTTCTACAAGAAAGAACGCAGAAAATGCGGCTGCAGCCGTCTATGATAGACGCGAAAAAACCTTAGACAATAGTCGCATATCAGAATTATGTGAATTTTTAGAGGACTCCATCCATAGTGAATACTCTCTCATAGAATACTTGAAAAAGGGTGTTGGTTTCCATCATGGAAGGGTCCCTGAAGTTGCAAGACATGAGATAGAATCACTGTATCGTAAAGAAGTGATTAGTGTTCTAACTTGTACTCCTACATTACTAGAAGGTGTGAATTTGCCTGCAGAGAAAATGTTCATTATCGATCCGAAAAAGGGCAGATCCGGTGAATTAACTGATTTTGAATTTCAAAATTTAACTGGACGTGTCGGCCGAGTCGGTTCTAAATTATTCGGTACCGTCGTCTATGTAGATCAGTCTGAGGAGGAATGGACTTCAGATAGGTTAGAATCTCAAACTGAAAAAGAGGTTGTCTCAGCTACGAAGTCAACATTGAATGATGATATTGATGACGTCATTGAAAATGTGGGGTCATCGAATTCCTCTGATTTAGAGGATAAGGCGTTACGTTATACTATCACCATATTGCGGAATAAATACTTGAAAGATGATCATGACACAGAAAAATATCTCCGAGACAAAGGAGTCTCAGAAGAAGATACATTGGAGGTGACAGAGAATCTCAGAGAAAGTTTGGACTCAATTGAGGTCCCGGAGTCAGTACTGAGGCAAAACCCCACAGTTGATCCAGTACTACAGGACGTCCTTTTCAAACAAGTCAAATCTAATACGAGTTCTTGGGAGATTCAACCTTCCACTCTTCGTGAAGATTTCTTCTCTGTTGTTAAGTCTCTCAATAGTATTTTTCAGTTTGTGGCAGACTCGGAGGAGGGAGTTACCGTCGACCGATTTGATGGCGAGGTAGAATCACGGAACATTAATGAACTGAAGTGGGTCGCATATCACTGGCTAAGCGGAAAGAGATATAGGGAAATAATTAATTATCAGAAAAAATACTACGACTCAGACGAAAATATTGACAGGGTGATTGATGACGTCATAGCCATTGTGAACCAAGACACACGGTTCATTCTTGAGAGGTATTTCAAGATATTATGTGATATTCTTACAAAGATTGACAATTACGAGAATCAGTTCATGCTGAATTTCGATAAGAGATTAGAGAGGGGTGTAATTGACTCAGATGTATTGGAATTGATTGATATGGGGATTGACCGATCCATTGCAATTGACCTTGATATCCCCTCGAATTCTGATCCAGTCGAATATTTAAAAAAGACATATTCTGGCAGATCTGGATTATACCAGCGACATATGCGGAATCAGGGGATCTTATAGTAGCGTATTACCGCGTAAATGCGCCTAACGACTGTATTGAGTCCTTAAATTCTGATGCCGGAATCAAACATTCTACTCATCGATATCATTCTGATGGGCTCAACGATATACAGATACCGTACTGGGTAACAGTACGGGAACGGGCTTCTGTACCAATCTTTGACCTTTCTATTCGGCCGATCGCAACCCAAAACAACTACAGTAGCTCCATCTGACCTCTCGTCCGTGATCACGTTCGGCCAGAAGCTCGTCGCGATCGCTGTCGTGTGCGGGCTGAACCTCGTTTTCCTCTCCGTGAGCCTCGCGTACGGCTCCGGGTTCCTCCTGTTGATCGCGATTCTGTTCGCGTTCTCTTCTGGTGCGTTCGTCCTCCGGCTGCTGGCGGTCTGACCGCTCGATCCTGCCGTGCCTGTGATCGCCGCGCCCCTTCTCCGCTGCCCCACCGTTGAAGCCCCCGGCCGCGAAACCCCGGCGCATGACCGACGTGGAGATCACCGACGTACAGACGACGCAGGTCGACGCCGACTGGTCGTGGACCTTCGTGCGGCTCTACACGGGCACCGACCTCGTCGGCGACGGGGAGTGTTACTGGGGACCGGGCATCGGCGACGTGGTCGAACATCTCGCGGACCGCCTGATCGGCGAGGATCCACGCGACGTCGACATGCTCGTGGATCGGCTGTTCGAGTCGAGCCAGCATCTCGGCTCGGAGGCGGGTGTGGTCGCCTCCGCGATCTCGGGGCTCGACCTCGCGCTCTACGATCTCGCGGGGAAGGTGATCGAGGAGCCGGCTCACCGGCTGCTCGGCGGGCAGTACCGCGAGGAGGCTCGGGTGTACGTCGACTGCCATGCCGGGGTCCACCAGACCGCTGCCCAGCGTGGCGACGCCGAGGACGCCGACGCCGATCCCTACGCTCCCGAAGCGTACGCAGCGGCAGCCGAGGCGGCCGTCGCCGACGGGTTCGACGCGCTGAAGTTTGACCTCGATGGCGACCACCGCTACGAGCGCGACCAGCGCAATCGCCAGCTCGATGGCCGCGCCGTGGAGTACCGCCGGCAGGTCGTCGAAGCGATCGACGAGGCCGTCCCCGCGGACGTCAACGTCGCCTACGACTGCCACTGGCGGTACGATCGGGACTCGGCGATTCGCCTCGCCCGCGCGATCGAACCCTACGACGTATGGTGGCTCGAGGACGTGATCCCGCCGGAGAACCTCGACGTCCAGCGGGAGCTCACCCGGGCCACGAGCACAACGATCTGCGCCGGCGAGAACCGCTACCGCACCTTCGGCGTGCGCCAGCTCATCGAGGAGCAGGCCGTCGACGTGCTCCAGCCCGACGTTCCGAAGTTCGGCGGCATGCGCGAGTCCGTCGACGCCGCCCGGATGGCCGACGACTACTACCTCCCGGTCGCGCTGCACAACGTCTCCTCCCCGCTCGGGACGGTTGCCGGCGCCCACGTCGCCGCCGCGATTCCGACCTTCCTCGCGATCGAGTTCCACGGCCGCGACGACGAGCACTGGGACGAGTTCGTCGAGGAGGACGGAATCATCGACGACGGAGCAATCCCTGTGCCTGAGGAACCAGGGCTCGGTGTTTCGCTGAATCTGGATGCGGTCGAGGCGCACATGACCGAGGGCGAGACGCTGCTGAATCCAGCGTAGGTCACCGGGCGCCGGCTCTGTGGCCCGAGGCGTTATTCACGTTCGTCCCATTCTTCCGGTATGTCCACGGACGCCCTTCCCGCCGCAGCCGGTATCGGTCGCGTCCACCTCCGCGTCGCCGACCTCGACGAAGCCGTTGCGTTCTATCAGGATGTGATTGGTCTCGATCGGCTCGACCCGGACACCGTCGAAGCGTCGACGCCGACGCCCGACGGCGCCGAACTCCAGCGCGCCGTGTTCGGCGTCGCCAGCGATCCCCTCCTCGTCCTCGACGCTGCGCCCGACGCCCCAACCCGCAGCCCCGCGGAGGCCGGTCTCTACCACCTCGCGATCCGGGTGCCCGATCACGCGACGCTCGGCGCCGCAATTGCCCGCCTGCGCGAGCGAGATCTGATCGACGGCGCCGCCGACCACGGCGTCAGCGAGGCGATCTACTGCCGCGATCCTGCTGGCAACGGACTCGAACTCTACGTCGACCGACCCCGGGCGGAGTGGCCGATGGCGGGCGATCGCGTCGAGATGGGTACCGATCCGCTGGATCTCGATGCCCTGGTCGCACTGGCCGACGACGGCGAGAGCTCAGATCGCTCCGGGGCGCTTCCCGCTGGCACCACGATCGGCCACGTTCACCTCGAGGTCACCGACCTCGACGCCACGGACGAGTTTTACGCCGACCTGCTGGGGATGGGTCTCCGCCAGCGGATGGGCGATCAGGCGCTGTTCCTCGCAGCCGGCGAGTATCACCATCATGTCGGCGTGAACACCTGGCGACGCCGCTCTGCGCCCATCGAGAACGACTCGCTCGGGCTGGAATCCTTCGAGGTGGTCCTGCCGGACGACGACGCACTCGACGCCGCTGCGGCCCGGTTCGAAGACGCAGGGATCACCGTCGAGCGACCGTCCGACGGAGTAGCCGCCGTGTTCGATCCCGACGGAATCGCGGTCAGGCTGCGGGTCGACGGTGCAATCGCGGCGCCGACCGGAGAATGAGCGTCTCGCTGACGGCCTGCGAAACGCCACTGCCCATGAGCCGCGCTGTCGCGGGTCTCAGCCCGATCAGCGCTGAACCTCCACGTCGCTGACGTCGACGCCAAACCCGTCCGCCAGTCGCTGGCGGACGACCTCGTCGGGGGGTTCACCCTCGCGGACGCGTCGCTCCTCGTCGACGACGCGGATTTCCGCTCGCACGTCGACGGAGAGGTCGTTCAGGCCGGGTTTCAACCCCGAGACGTCGACGGGTTCGACCACCTCGACGCCCTCGACGCGGGCGAGCTGCGTTTCGGCGCCGTCGGCGACCGTACCGCTGGCGTCGCGGGCTACTCTGACCGTGCAGTCGACCGTCGCGTCGACCGCGGACTGGCGTGTTGCCATAGGCCCCCGGCGCGAGTCGAACGCGCACCGCTGGACTCACTCCGTTCGTCCAGCGAGGATCGCGATCCCGTCGGGATCGCTCACCGCCACCAGACTCGCTTCGCTCGTCTGCGGGTCCATAAGATCGGAGGCGAGGTGTCGCCATCGCTGCCGACGGCAGGTGATCCAGACGAACCGCCGGCTCGCGGGTGGCGACGGGCGTCGGCAGGAGTTGACCAGCAGCGACCGGACTACGGAGTTCAGCGGCTGGTCGAATCCGACGCGAAGAAATCGTCAGCGCTCGCCCGCAACGGGGCGACCGTGGGTCCCGTCACGCCGCGGGTGTGACGGCCAACGCGACGAGATTGCGGGACCATTTCGAGGTGTGCCAGGACACCGGGGCAAGATTCCCCGACAGTGCGGGTAGGAACCCGCCGGCAATTCCGGCGGCAACCCCGATCTTCGCGACTGCCCCAGCATACCCGCCGGCAAAATGCGGCGCACCTGCGGCTGCCATCGCAGCGTGCAGGTCTCGGCGGGTCTGGGGTGCGGTCGTCATGTGGGACACCTCGGGCGCCGGGGGCGCCCAGGTTACCTGCAACTGATACCGGTCGAATAGTAAAGGTTGTGATAGAATGGGATGCGTTCACATGGGGGTGTGGTCCCTGGCCGTTCGCGGGCTCCAGCGCCGTTCGCGCTTCGGTGGCCGCGTCACCGGCCCTGCGTGTGATCGTACGTCTCTCCTGCGGCGATCAGGAACGCCGTCATCGCAGTGACGACTGCGACGGCAGCGATCGCGACGGCACCGATCTGAAAGACCTCGTCGTCGAGTTGCTGGGCTGCCCCGAACAGAAAGACCGCCGTTACGCCTGCGATGAGCAGTACGAGGCGGGCCAGCCGACCGACGTCGAACGAGGAGTCGGTCATCGGATCACCACCCTCATCGCTGCCCCCGCTTTCTGAGTGCCTCGATGATGCCCTCGTACTCTCCGCCGCCGTACGCGTTGCCAAGCGAGTGAATCGACTGGCAGATCCAGACGCCGGCGGTGAAGTTCACGAAAGCGACGAACGAGACGAGCGCGACGGTTCCGTCGAGGACGAACGCCGATACGACTGCGCCACTGAACGTCACCGCCATGATCGCGTGGGTGACCAGCGATCGCGTGCCAAAGTCGGCGAGCGATCGGAGCCCGTCGGATGCCATACGGCCTAGTAGCGGCGGGGACGGCAATTGTTAGGCGGCGCGAACTGTACGACCGTGGCTGTCAGACCCGCCGTCGACGCCGCCAGTGATGTCGTTGGCGAGGCCGCTGTCGACGGGGCCGCCCCGGAGTCCCCACCCGACGAACCAGGCGCCGGTGACGATCCCGAGAGCGGCGAACAGCACGCTGTCGATCGAGTTCGGTTCGGTCACCACCGTCCAGATTGGATCTGCCGCGATCACGAGCCCACAGATCACCAGCGAAGCGTGGAACAGCTCGAAGCGCGGTGCCGGAGGGAGTTGAGCGGGTCGACCACCGAATGCGTGGTGAGTCGTGCGGGCTGTAAACGTGGCGCTGGGATCGGGAGAACCAGTTTTATCACCTAGTAATACAACCTAGTGATTCATGCCCCAAACCCAGATTCAGCGAGCCCGCGACGGCGAGATTACGCCGGCGATGGAGCGAATCGCCGACCGCGAGAACCGCGAGGCGGAGTTCGTCCGCGAACAGGTCGCGACGGGCCAGGCCGTCATCCCAGCGAACCACGGCCACGACTCGCTCGATCCGATGATCATCGGTCGGGAGTTTTCCACGAAGGTCAACGCCAACATCGGCAACTCGGAGACGACCAGCGACCTCCAGGGCGAGCTCCGGAAGCTCCATACGGCGGTCCACTACGGCGCGGACACGGTGATGGATCTCTCGACGGGCTCGAACCTCGACGAGATCCGCGAGACCAACGTCGACTACTCCCCCGTCCCCGTCGGCACGGTCCCGATCTACGAGGCTGTGAAGGAGGCCGGCAGCCCCGAAGAGATGACCCACGAGATCCTCCTCGACGTGATCGAGAAACACGCCGAGCAGGGTGTGGACTACATGACGATCCACGCGGGCGTCCTGATGGAACACCTCCCGCTGACGGACGGCCGAACCACGGGGATCGTCTCGCGTGGCGGCTCGATTCTCGCCCAGTGGATCGAGGAAAATCAGATGCAGAACCCCCTCTACGCGAAGTTCGAGGAGATCTGTGAGATCTTCGCCGAGCACGACGTGACCTTCTCACTCGGTGACGGCCTGCGTCCGGGGAGCCTCGCCGATGCCAGCGACGAGGCGCAGTTCGCGGAGCTCGAGACCCTCGGCGAGCTGACCCGCACCGCCTGGGACCACGGCTGCCAGGTGATGGTCGAGGGGCCCGGCCACGTGCCGATGGACGAGATCGCACACAACGTCGAGAAACAACAGGAGCTCTGTGACGGCGCTCCCTTCTACGTCCTCGGCCCGCTCGTGACAGACGTCGCACCGGGCTACGACCACATCACCTCCTGTATCGGCGCGACCGAGGCCGGACGAGCCGGGGCGGCGATGCTCTGTTACGTCACCCCGAAGGAGCACCTCGGACTGCCCGACGAGGACGACGTTCGCGAGGGGCTGGCGGCCTACCGGATCGCCGCTCACGCCGCCGACGTCGCGAACGGACTCCCCGGTGCGCGGGACTGGGACGACGCCCTCTCGGAAGCCCGTTACGAGTTCGACTGGCGCCGGCAGTTCGATCTCGCGCTCGACCCCCAGCGCGCGCAGGACTCCCACGACCAGACGCTGCCCGGTGACAACTACAAGGAGGCCAGATTCTGCTCGATGTGCGGCGTCGAGTTCTGTTCGATGCGGATCGATCAGGACGCCCGCGACGTCGCCGACGGCGAGATGGACGCGATCGACACCCGGACGGATCTCGACGCCTCGGCGGCCGCGGACGTGAACCTCCCGCCCACCGGCTCCCACGACACCGGCGCGGTGCCGGATCTCCCCGATTTCGTCGACGAGGCTGCCGTTCACGGCGGTGCAGACCACGAGGACGCGGAGAATCCCGCCGACGACTGAACGCACTCTGTCACTCGATCACCACTCGACATCCGCTGCCGACGGCTTTTCACTGTCCGCTGCCGATTCGGCCCACGCTCCGCTGCCGCTCCTCATCCTGCGCTCTGCCGCCGCTCGCTCTCTTCCGCTCCGTTCGTTTCCTACCCCATCGTTCGCTCGAAGGTCTGGATTGCCTCGTCGCTGCCGGCGACGATCACCTCCTCGCCCTCCCGAACCGTCTCCCCCCCGTCGGTGCGAACCTCGCCGTCTCGAACGAGCCCGACGACGGTCCAGTTCGAGTCGTCGGCGCCGTCGGGGCCGTCCTCCACGCCCCGCAGGTCGCCGAGTCGCTCGCCGTGGAAGGGGGCACCGTCGACGCGGACGACCCGGATCTGGCTGGCGAAATCGACCACCCGCTCGCCGTGCACCTCCGCCGCGACGAGCCGGGCGCTGACCCGCTGGATCGAGAGCACGTAGTCGGCGCCCGCACGGAACGCGGCGGCGGCTTTCTCGCTCTCGGTCACACGCGCGAGGATCTCCACGTCCGTAGAGAGCGCGCGGGCCATCGCGATCGTCAACAGCGCCGTCGCGTCGTCGTCGACCGTCACGACGAGCGCGCTCGCGTCCTCGATACCGGCCGACTCCAGCACGTCCGGCTCGGTGACGTCGCCAACCACGTCCGGCTTCCGCTCCGCGGTCTGGTCGACAGTCGTGACGGCGACCTCCTCAGGAAGTACATCGACGGCCGCACGACCGCCCTCGCCGAGCCCAGCGACGATCACCCGGGGGTGAACGCGATCCATCGGTGACCGGACCGCGGACACCTCGCCGACGAGTTCGTCGATTTCGTTTTCCGGTCCGGCGACGACGAGCACGGCGTTGGGCGTGAGCCGGCTCGTCGGCGCGGGCGGCACCTGAAGGTGGCCGTCGAGCCAGCCGGCGACGAGCGTCAGATCGGGGTGGTTGGCCAGCGGCGAGTCGCCGATGCGGACGCCGTGGAGTGGGCTGTCTCGCCGGATCAGGATCTCGCGGATTCCGACGCCGTCCGTCGGCTGTTCGGTCGCGTCGGCCGCAGCGTCGCTCCCGCCGCCGGTCCCCCGCCCGAGCGCCACTGGCGTCGTCGCTTTCTCGGCGAGACGCTGGCCGATCAGGGCGTGGGGGGCGACGCTGCGATCGACGCCGACCTCGGCGAGGGCGGCCTTGCGGCGCGTCGACTCGGTAAAGCTCACGACCCGGAGCTCCTCGTTCAGCTCGAGCGCGGTGAGCACGACGCTCGCGGTCCGGTCGCCGGCGTCAGTGATCAGCAGTGCGGCCTCCCCGATCGTCGCGCGTTCCAGGTCGCCCCGCTCTTCTGGATTGCCGTTGATCGCCTGGTAGCCGTCGTCTGAGAGCTGCTTTGCCTCGGCCTCCTCGGACTCCAACAAGACGTAGTCGATCCCGAGCTCTTCGAGTTCGTCGAGCAGCACCTCCGAGTCGCGCTCGTACTCCGCGATCACGACGTGGTCGCGCTTTGGCGTGAGGCGGTCGTCGAGATTCAGCGGCGTCCGCTCGAACAGCGGTATGACGAGCACCCGGAGGGTGATGAACCCCATCAGAACCCCAGTGGCCTGCATCGTGATGATGAGGGCGTTCATCCACGGCGACTTCCAGGGCGAGTCCGAGCCAAACCCCGTCGTCGTCATCGTCTCGACGACGATGTTGAGCGAGTGAAAGAGGTCGCGTGGCCGGTCCTCGACGGTCCGCATCCCAACGTAGTAGAGCGTCGTAAACAGGCTCACCAGCAGGACGATCCCGATTCCGAACAGAACGAGCAGCCGCTGTCGTCGCGTGAGATCCCGCGGACGCAGTCCTTTGACGTCGGTGAGCGAGCGCATTGAAACCGTTCGACTGTCCGATGTTCGCCGATCACCCTAAAAGGTAGCTGCCGGCGCGCCTACTCCAGGCGGCCGACGTCGGCCAGCACCGCGGTCGCAGTCTCCGGGCCGCCTGCCCCGCGACCCGAGATGTTCAGCCGGCCGGCGTGCCCGGTATCGAGCTGGACGATGTTCCGCGTACCAGTCACCGCGAGCGGGCCGTTCTCGGGCACGAGCCGCGGACCAACGCGTACCGTGTCTCGGGTCGCCTCGCCGATGAGCCGGATGGTCCGGCCCTCTTCGGTCGCCAGTTCGAGCGCGGAGCCGGGCACGTTCCGGATGCCCTCGACCTCGGCGTCGTCGAGTGAGAACTCCGGCTCGCCGCCCGTCAGCACGTTCGCCAAAATCACACATTTCAGCGCGGCGTCGGTGCCGTCGACGTCGAAGCTCGGGTCGGCCTCCGCGACGCCGAGGTCCTGGGCCTCCGCGAGCACGTGCTCGTAGCCCAGCCCTTCCGCGGCCATCCGCGTGAGGACGAAGTTCGCGGTGCCGTTGAGCACGCCGCGAACGGCCTCGACGGTGTCGGCGCCGTAATCCTCGATCGTACAGATCGCCGGGATCGCGCCGCCGACGGTCGCTTCGAACCGAATCGTACCGCCGCTATCTGCCTCCAGCGCCCGGAGATCGGCGTACCGTTCGGCGACGGGCCCCTTGTTCGCCAGCACCACGTCACGATCTCGCTGGAGGGCGGTTTCGCAGTGGCCGAAGCCGGGCTCGGCGTCGCCGAGCGTCGTCGGCGTGGCCTCGATTAGTGCGTCGTATTCTGCTGTGAGTGCGTCGTCGGGATCGGCGTCGCCGACGACGCCTTCTGCCTCCTTTCGCTGGAGGACGGTATCGGCGTCGAGTGGCTCCGCCCCGTTTGCTCCGATCGCCGCACTGCTCGAGTCCGCGACCGCGACGACCTCGTGGCCGTACTCGCCGGCGAGTTCGACGACCGAGCGCCCGACTGCGCCGGCACCGAGCACTGCCAGACGCATCAGGCGTCACCTCGATCGAGCTGCGGCTCGATCACGTGCAGGTCCTTCTCGGTCGCGACCTCGCGGACGTCCGCGAGCACGTCGTCGGTTCGATCCGCGGCGGTCGCGATTCGGAGCCGGGCGCTGGAGACGTCTTCCGTCCCCTCCGGCGCCGAGAGCGCGAGGTCGGTCACCGAGGCCGCCGACTGGGTCTGAATCCGTTCGAGCGTATCCGAGAGGTCGGTGTCGATGACGTGGCCGACGAGCAGGACGGTCAGCTCCTCGCCGTACTCCTCGCGGCCGGCCTGGACGACGTTCATCCCGGCCTCCCTGAGCGCGTCGACGATCGTCTCGAACTGGTCTGGGTGGCATTCGAGGTCGACCTCGACGGGGATCCGACCGCGCGGCGTGAGGTTCCCTCTCTCGTGGAATATCGAGAGGAGGTTCCCGCCGTTGTCGGCGATCGGCTGGAGGGCGTCGAGGAGCTCCCCGGGTTCGTCGGCGAGCTCGAGGCGGACTGTGTAGGCGCCTGTCTGGCCGCCGTCGGGCGTGGCTTCGGGTTCGATCGACTCCTCGGTCATCGCGCCACCTCCGAGCGGCCGCGTCGTGCCATCTCGCCTTCGACTGTGCCGCGCCGGCGCTTAAGAGTTAGCACTTCGTTGGCCCTCGGTACGATCGCTCGATCCGTGGTCTCCGGGATCGGCGAACGTACGCGTCGATTCCGGGCCGTGGGCTTAACCCGCGTCCCCACGTATTCGGCGACGTGTCCGACGGATTCTCGCGGCGCGACGTGCTCGCGACTCTCGGAGCGGGAGCGATGGCGGCCGTCGCCGGCTGCAGCGAGCCTTTCTCCGAGGCGAGCGACGACGGCGGCCTCACGCGGGCTGCCGGGCTCCCACCCACGCAGGCCCAGGGGACCGTCTACACCGAGGTCTACCAGGAGGCGATCGACTCCGTCGCCCTGTTGGAGGTCTACGGCGGTCAGGCCGGCCAGGGCTCGGCGTTCGTCTACCAGGACGATCTCCTCGTGACGAACCACCACGTCGTCGACGGCGCCGACACGATCGACGTGCAGTACGCCGACAACGACTGGACAGGCGCGGACGTCGTGGCCACCGACCCCCACACCGATCTCGGCGTGATCGAGGTCGACGAGCGACCCGACTACGCCACTGCGCTCTCCCTTGCCGACGAGAAACCGATCGTCGGGCAGGAAGTGATGGCGCTGGGCAACCCGTTAGGCTACGACGCCTCGGTCTCTCGGGGCATCGTCAGCGGAACGAACCGGACGCTCTCCGCGCCCACGGGCTTCTCGATCCCCAACGCCGTCCAGACGACGGCCTCTGTGAACCCGGGCAACAGCGGCGGCCCGCTCGTCGACATGGACGCGAACGTCGTCGCTGTGATCAACTCGGGCGGTGCGGAGAACATCGGCTTTGGCATCTCCGCCGCCGTCACGGACTGGGTCGTCCCCGAACTGATCGAGGACGGCGAGATCGCGCACACGTACGTCGGGATCCGCACCTACCCGGTCGACCGCCGCGTCGCGATCGAGAACGATCTCGACGAGGTGCGCGGCGTGATGGTCGCGGAGGTCGTCGACGGCGGGCCCGCCGACGGCGTACTCGAACCAGCAGAAGACGAGGCGTTCGTCGGTGGCCGGTCGATTCCCATCGGCGGCGACGTGATCGTCGGCATCGACGGCACGACTCTCCAGACGCGCCACGAACTCTCGACCTATCTGGCACTGGAGACGGTCCCACACGAGACGGTAGAGATAACCGTGATCCGGGACGGCGAGGAGCAAGCCGTCGAGATGACGTTCGGCGAGCGGCCGGCCGTGTAGGTTCGGCAGTCGAGCCGGCCGCAGAACGCCGCTGCAGCCGCGCTTGCAGGTGTTTTTCGGTTGGATGTACAGTCGACCCAGCGACGGGTCCGTTCGGTGGGTTCGTGGCGATATATCGCATTTCGCGATACGAAAATCGGCAGTTCTAGGGTGGGCTGGGCGTTTTATCTGAATGGTGATGAATGAGGGGTGGTGCGATACTCGTCCTGACCGCTCGAAATTGGTCGGTACGACTGCTGTACTGACCACCGAGTTTCCAAGAAATTCGGCTTTCCACCGCGCCAGGCTCTGCTTCAGTCCACCGCGGGTGGGACTCCGGAAGGGCCCGACGGGTCGGCGATCGTAACGACGCAAGCACCGCAAGAAGGGAGCAGAGCGACCGACTGAGGAGCGCAACGAGTTAGGATCGCCGAGCGTGAGGGGGCTTCCGTAGGCGGTTGCGGTCGGACCGCCGTCCGTTTCGTCCATGCTCTTCGGAATCACCCGCTCACGCCACCATCACTATCGATCACATTCATCGTGGGATCCCGATACCGAGCCCAGAAATACGCTTACACAGGAGTGCAACTAACGCGTCGAATCGATAGTCTATGTCCAGATGCGGCGGTCACAAAACATAGGGTGATTCGGCCGTTTTGACGAGCAAATGCGTATCCAACGCCCATGGTTGGTCCCACTTTTGTTGATCGTTCTTGGAATCGCGCTGCTGTGGACCGGTGGCACCATCGCTGGCCCGGAGGACGAGGTGAACCAGTACACCGCGTACGAGGTGACCCACGATGACGACGAGATCGTTCTGACGAACTCTGACACTGGGGAGGAAGAGCGGGGGAGCAGTGTTGCGATGAGAAACGTCGACGAGTCGGTTATCTGTTTGCCAGCTTTCACAAGGGAATGCGAACTCGCCTACAGAGAGTACGAGGGAATCATCAATGCCACGAGCAGCTATCCGGGCGAGTTCGGTTTCGCATATCTGGACGGCGAGTTTTATCAGTTCAGTCGGCCCCCCGGATCCGATTTGGAGTTCGAGCGGACGGAGCCATCCGAAGCGTTCGAACGGATAGCGGACGACAATGACCGGTTGACGGAGACGGAGCGGGAGGTACTGGACGAAGGGAAGATCGCCACTACCCGTTCCGTTCGCACGAACCGACTCCTCAAAGACGACGGAGACTACTATACGATACTCCACACGGCAGGCAAGCACTATGGGGACGGCGTCACGACCTGTGGTTCGAGCGGCGGCGGGTTCTGTAATCGAGCGGATAGAGTGCGGTGGACCGACTGGATTTCCGACGTCGGATACGGAGTGCTCGGTGCTATCGGGGTCCTCGTCGGTGTGGGAGCGCTCGTACGTCAGTACCGATCAGAACAGCAGAACGAGTGACCGCCGCCGGTTATTCCGTCTACTTCGGAGTCCGAATCCGAAGAGCGTCATCGCCGAGGGTTTCGGAGCAATCGACGGGCATGCAGCCAGCGTTCGTCACGACCATCGTATCCGGTCCGTCCGCGTTCAGTTCGATCCGTCGTCACTGTCGACGTCACACGCGATCATCGTCGAGATCGTTCGGATCTCGAGCTGGCCGTCGGCGTCGACGGTCGCGTTCGTCGAGGAGACGTTGCAATCGAAGGAGTCGCTGTCGACGGACTCCACTTCGGAGGCGTCGGTCTCCAGCACGGACGCTTCGAGGTCGTAGTTGCCGGGCTCGGCGATCGGGAGGGTCGCCGAAGTATCCGCTTCGAGGGTGAACACGCCGTCGAAGACGGCGCCCTCGGCCCCGGATAGCACCGCACGGACGGTCCAGGTCTCGTCCGTCGGGTTCACGACGCCCAGCGAGTGCTGCTCCTCGCTCGGCTGGTCATCTCCGGTGCCGGATTTGCCCGAGCCGATCGCACCGTCGATCGTGTGCTCGAACGTCTCGGTGGCGGGAATGCGCTCGGTGACGACACCGAAACACGCCATCATCGTCGAGACCGTGCTCGACTCGAGCGTGCCGTCGGGTCGGAACGCGATCGTCGTCTGGCTACCGTTGCAGTCGAACATGTCGAGCGGGATCGTCTCGGTCGTCGCCGTGCCCTCTCCGGGCACCGACGCCTCGATCTCGTAGCGTGCGATCTCGGTCAGGGTGACGGCGATCGACGCCTCGCTCTCGAGTTCGACGGTCCGCTCGAACGCGACGCCGTCGTCGGTTCGGACCGCGAACGACGCTTCGATCGCGTCGTCGGATCGGTTGGCGAGCGCGACGGTGTGGGGGTCCCGGAGGCCCTCGCCTTCGAGCGCGCCGGAGCCAACGGTCTCGTGGTCGGTCTCGCCGCTTGCGATCTGGGCCTCGGCCGACTCGGAGCCCGCGCCGGGATCCGTGCTCTCTCCGGTGCCGGGATCGGTTTCCGAATCGTTCGCGGAGTCGTCGCTGCTGTCGGCGCTGGACAGACAGCCTGCGGCCGCCGTCGCGCCTGCGATGCCGACTGTCGTCATGAACGTGCGTCGTTCCATACTGTCCCTACGGATGGGGTCCCTATCGGGCTATCCCAATGTCAAATCTCTGTTTGACCGACCCGCCCGGTACGACGGGTGGCCGGCCGGTACGACCGCCAGTACCAGATCGCGACCGCCAGCGCGATCGTACAGAGCCCGAGCGCGAGCACGGCGCCCCCCGGCCCGGTCGCAAAGTTCACGACGGTCTCCCAGTACGTCGGGTCGGGCTGGGACGTCTGTTTGCCCATGATGCCCACGTCCGAGCCGGTGTCAGTGCTGGCCGTCGCGTGCGTATGAACGAGCGCGCTCGTGAGGCCGACGACGCCGACGCCGCCCAGCGCACGGTGCAGGGCGTCGCTGAGCGACGGTTTCGCCTCCTCGGCGCCGGCGTAGAGCACGAGGGCGCTGTTGCCCGGTGCGTAGACGTCCATCTCACGCCCGCGCTCGGAGTACCACACCTCGACGACCTCGAGGATACCGGCGTCCTCGAGACGTTCGAGGTGGTAGCTGACGTTCTGGAGCGAGCTGTCGAGTTCGTCGGCGAGTTCGGAGGCGGGCCGTGGGTTCTCGTAGACGAGATCGAGAATCTGGCGAGCGGTCGTCGAGGAGATGGCCGAGAGCACCGTCTCGGCCTCCGGATCGTCGACGCCGACGAGCCGGGGCTCGATCTCGCGATCGTCCCGCGAGGCGGTCGGCTTGAGTGGCAGCAACGAGGCCATATCCACAGTTCGGGGACGGACTGCGTTAGTGTCGTTGAACGCTCAAAGGCCCGTTTGAGTCTTCGCCTGCCAGCGGTCGCGAACGGCTGCCCGGCCGAGGCGTACTCACGCTCCTGTGTAGACGTAGCTGACCACCCTGCCGTCGGCGTACGTGACGTAGGCCTCCGCAGCACCGTCTCCATCGACGTCTCCCACCGCTGGGTGTGCGTAGATCGGCACGGAACGGCTCGCGGAAGCCAGCACTTCACCAGTCTCGGGGCCGACAACAGTCACGCCTCCGGCGTTGGAGACGGCCAGTAGCTCCTCGTGCCCGTCCCCGTCGAGGTCCGCCATATTCGGCGGCGGCATCATCTGGACGGTTTCGGTAGTGAGCGTCGTCTTCCACTCGACGTCGCCGGTCGTCGCGTCGAGACTCCGAAGCACTCCGTCAGCGGCCACTGCGTAGACCTCCGACTCACCGTCTCGATCTCCGTCGCCGACGGCTTGTACCGCTGCCATGCTACCGAACGTCCGTTTCCAGTTGACAGATCCATCGGTCCCGTCGAGGGACTTGACCGTGCCACCTGTCGTCGCGATCACGATATTCCGGCCCCCTGCCGAACTCGGTGTCGTCGTCATCCAACTGAGCAGGCTCTCGGTGGCATTCGTCCGTTTCCACTCGACGTCGCCGTCCGGACCGTACAGTCGTACCGTCCCCGAGCCCGCTGCAACGGCGATCTCGGTCTGTCCGTCGGCATCGAAGTCCTCTACAGCGGGCTGGCCCCAGGTGTAGCTATCGAGGCGGTCCCGCCAGTGCTCGACTCCGTCCGCGCCCACCACGACCACGGTGCCCTTCGCGTCGACGACGACGATCTCGACCGTGCCGTCCTCATCGAGATCAGTGACGACGGGCTTCGTGTAGCCATATGAAGAGAGCTCGTGCCGGAACTCGACATCGCCGGTCTGCGGATCGTGCGCGGTGACGGTCTTTTCGGTCGTCGCGGCGAGCACTTCCGTCTCCCCGTCGCCGTCGAAATCCGCGAGTGTTGGGTCCGCAACCGAGTGGACTTCGCAGTTCTCTGGCGCAACGTCGTACCGCCACTCCGTCGCGCCGTCAGTGGCGTTGAGTCCGGCGAGCCTGCACTGCTGAGTGCCACTTTTGCCACTGACTGGTGCGAACACCATCGGATCGCCGTCGATGGTGCCGATCGCTGGCGTGTGGTGGTTCCCCTGAATGTCCGTCGCCGTGTCGCTCGTCCACGCCTCTGATAGGGAGCCACCGCTCGTCGCCTGGAGGTTCAGCCCCAGAACTGTTGCGCCGCCGAGGAGAGCGACGATGACGACGATTGCGACGACGGTTCGGGGACGCATAGGTGGAGGTCGAGACGCTAGCGCATATGGGTTGATGATCGCAACGACGCGGATCCCCGAATATGGGGGAGCGGATCGACAGGAAGGACGGCATCGACCGCTCCATCGGCAGTTTCATTCCCATCCCGAAATCAGGATCCCTAATGCGTATCGCCGGTCGAATCGCGATCGGACTCCTGGTGCTGGCGTTGCTCCCCGGCGTGGCGGCCGCGCACTCCGTCGCGACGGACACTGTAGACTCGCCAGTTCCCTTCGACCTCGTTCTCTTCGGCGCCGCCCTGACCGTCGCCATCACCGCGGGATGGCTGTTCTGGCACGGTGAGGCCCCCGGCCTGGACCGGCGCTGGTGGCTCGGGTCGGTCTCACCGTCAACGGCCCGCGGGATCCGTACCGTCGCCAGGCTCGCTTTCTTTGCACTGTTCGTGGGGGTCCTCTTCGCGGGGCTCTTCGGACGGCAGGTCCGTGCTGAGAACCCTGCGACCCTGTTCGTCTGGCCGGTCTGGCTCAAGGGAGTCGCGCTGTTCGCGATCGCCGCTGGCAGTCCCTGGCGGATACTCGCACCCTGGCGCACGATCTACGAGGCGCTGGTCAGACTGGAGGGCCGAGAGATCGTGGTTCTCGGGCGGTATCCCGAACGACTCGGCGCATGGCCTGCGCTGCTGGGCTACGTGCTCCTGATCGGCGTCGTAGAGAACCTGACGGTGATCCCGGACTCCCCCCGGAGGACTGCAATTCTGGTCGCGGGCGGCTCGCTCCTGCTCGTCTTCGGCGGGCTCTGTTTCGGTCGGACCTGGTTCCGGAACGCCGATCCGTTCGACGTGCTCTACCGATTGTTTGGCCGCGTCGCTCCCCTCGCGGTCACTCGACGGGACGACGGGGGGTACGACCTCGCACTCCGGCCACCCTGGCAGGGCTGTACGACGTCCGACGCGGGCCCGGCCGTGGCGACGTTCGTGCTCGCGACCGTCTACACCGTCAGCTTCGACGGCTTCTCGAACACCCGGCGCTATCAGGAGCTGCTATTCGATCTCCGGGACTTCCTCGGGACTGGTCCCGGGACGAGCACGCTGCTGTACGTCGGGGGGCTCCTCGGCTTCCTCCTCGCGTATCTCGGTGCTACCTCCCTGATCGCCTATCTGGGTGCGAGCGGCGTCCGTGACGCTGGGGACGCGACGGGAGACCGCGGAACCGGCGTGATCGGCGGCGACGCCGGTCGGGACGGCACCGACGGCGGGTGGATCCCCGCCTCGATCGCGTTCGCGCCGACGATCGTACCGATCGCCGCGGCCTACGAGGTCGCGCACAACTACCCGTACGTCGCACGAAACCTCGACCGACTCGTCGTCGAGTTGCTCGATCCCGTCGTCGCTCTCGAACCGATCGAGCCGATAGCGAGACTTGCGCTGGGCACGTTCTGGAGTTCACAGATAGCGCTGATCGTTCTGGGCCACGCCGTCGCCGTCGTGGCGGCCCACGCCGTCGCTCTCGAATTGTTCGACTCCGAGCGGGCAGCCAGGCGCGGTCACCTCCCGCTGGTCGTCGTCATGATCGGCTACACCGTCGTGTCGCTGTGGATCGTCTCTCAGCCAGTCGTCGGTGGGTAGCGGTGGCCGGCGTGGGGTTCGGACACCCGCGTGTGCTTACTCGGCGCTTGCGCGCTCCTCCCTCTCCGGCGTCCGCCGGCCAGTGGTTTCCAGCGGTGCGTCGTCGCGGGGCAGCCAGACGAGCACCGTTACGATCGTCAGAAGGACCAGAATCGTCAGCGCGAGCCCGAGGTGGGCTGTGACGACGATCGGTTCGAGCGCCGCCCGCACGGTCAGCCCGCCCATGTACACCTGGAGGGGAAGCAGGAGAACGGCCGCCGTCGAGGCGCCGCGGACGAGGTCGTCTTCGGGATGCGTGGTCCACGCGCCGATGGCCGTCGCGAGGATCGCAGGACCGACGACGGCCGCGAACGTCCTGTGGAGCCACTCCGCAGCGATCTGCCGGCGCGAGTATGACGCGCCGGCGACGACGTCGGGGTGCATGAACGGCACCCAGGTGTCGTAGCACTTCGGCCAGTCCGGACAGGCGAGCCCCGCGCCGATCGCGCTCGTGTACGCGCCCAGCAGCATGAGGACGAACGTCCCGACGAGCGTGGCGCTCACGAGGTGGCGGTACCGTCCGGGGAGGCTGGCTCCGACCGTTTCGAGCCGCTCGCCGATCGTCGCGATCCAGCGCGTTTGGCTCATCGATCACCCGCCCCCGTTTCCGCCGACGGTCAGTTCCACGGGGTCCATCGCGAGAAACGCGGTCTCGTACCCCTCGTGGCGTGCAACCTGGGGCGGCGCGCCGACCGAAATCGTGAGCTCGTCGCCCTCGCGCACGTCCTCGACGCCGGTCCCGTAGTGGTAGCCGAGGTTCGGATCGAGTGTGGCTTGCAGCGGCCCGTCGAACAGGGACGTTCCGTCGCGGGCGAGCCTCACCGAAAGCGAGGTAAACGGGAGCGGGAAGCGGTTGTACGGCGTTCTGGCAGAGACGCCGAGATAGGATTGATTTCCCTCGACGCTGGCGGGGGGTTCGGACTGCAGGCTGACGACGAACTGGCCGTCGCCGCTCGACCCCTCGCCCAGCAACGTTCCTGGGAGTGCCTGGGCTTGGGGGAGCTGTGGGATCGGCATCATCTCCATCTGCATCGGCTCGACGGCGCCTCGCTGGCCCTGACGGTCTTCGAGCAGGGTGTATCTGATCTCCTCGAGGTCGGACTGGCTGAACTCGAACGTGGCGGTCGTTTCGATCAGATCGTCGAACTCGCCGGCGAACGTCCCGGTCCGACGCGTGCCGACAGGTCCGAACGTCAGCTGGACCTCGTACGTGCCGTCGCCGTCCAGCGAGACGTTATCACCGTAGTGAAATCCCATGTTTTGTGAGAGCATCGGCCACAGCGCCCGGTCCTCGACCGGCTCTCCCGACGCGGTGGTTATCGTCGCAGACGCGTTCGAGCTCGGAATCGTTCGCCCGGTCTCGGCGTCCCAGACCGACGCCATGAGGTGGATCGAGCTGTCGCCGATATCCTGTCTGTTCGGCTCGTCGCCGTCGAGCAGCCAGAATCGGTGCGGGTAGCTGTAGCTCAGGGCGAGTCGGAGGCGGCCAACGCTGTGCATCCCGATCATTTCCATGCCCTCGACGTGCGTTGGCACGTAGACCGCGTCGGGCCGATTCTCGACGAGCGGCGGTTCGCCGGTCGACTCCCTCCCAGTCTCGAAGAGCCCGGCACAGCCGGCCAGCGCACCGGTCGCGCTGACCCCCAGCGCGTGGAGGTACTGGCGTCGATTCATGAAAGGATACCACTGCTGTCAGTCGAATAGGGGTTCTGGTGCGGCTCTCGAAAGTGCCGGGCTCGGAACCCGTATACCGGGGGTGAGGATGGACTGCGGCCAGCACGCTGCCCCCATCGTCCAGTGACGACGCCACCACGACCTCCCTCTCGAGGCAGGGACTACGCCGGATCGGGACGCGGGAGCGACCGCAGCGATCGGGGGGGAAGCAGGTAGTTACCGCGGCGCTCGACCGTCATGTACTGGAGGATCCCGTTGTTCACTCGCTGGCCGACGGCGCCCGATTCCGTGAGCTCCGTCCCGTTCATCTGTTGGCGAGTGTCGACGAAGTCGTCGATCGAGCGCTGTAGCGAGACGAAGTGGAGCGACGCCCGACCGCCGTCTGTCGAGTCGAAGTCCCGCCGAAGGATGATCGGCGAGCCGTCCTCACGTGCCCGTGCCGCCTTCTGGGAGTGGCCGACGACGCCGTGCTCCCGGGCGTGTTCCTCGGCGTCCGCCGGACAGCCTTGCTCCGTGATCTCCGTCGAGGTGCCGAGATTCTCGCCGGTTCCCTCGACGAGCCCCTCCTCGGCGTGGACCGGGCAGAACATCGTCGCTTCGCGGTGGTAGCGGCTGTCCTGTTCGTACCACTGCTGGAGGCGAAGGCGGATCAGCGACGCGTGCTGCGTAGTGCCACCGGCAAAGGCGCCGTCTCCGATAGTCACCCGGTCCTCGGTGGCCTGGTTGTGCTCGAACCCTGATTTGAACCCCATGTACATCGGTGCGTCGTCGGGGACGTCGTCGTCCGGAACCCCGACGACGTCCTCGCCGTCGTTGTCCGCTGGAAGTCCCTCGCCGACGAAGCCGGTCCGCCGGCTTCCGACCTCGAAAACGTCGGTCAGGGACGCGTCCAGCTTGAGGCCGTTGAGCGTATCGCGCCGACCTCGCAGTCCCTCCTCGGCGGCGAGGACGACCTGCGCGTGATCGCTCGCGAGCTGGACGATCGCGTCGGGACGGTCGAGCTTCGGCGATTCGAAGGGTGCGAGCGCTTCCGGTTCCGGGAGTTCCACCGACTCGGGCAACGACGCGTCGTACCGGTCGAAGTACCGCGGCGAGTAGCCGACGGTGAAGACGAGCCCGCCGTTGCCCCGTTCGTAGGCGCGTTCGAGTCCGCGGAACGCCTGCTCGACCTGCTCGCGTTCGGTATCCGTCGGTCTCGTGCTGGCGGCTCCAGTCGTCGAATCGTTCTGGGACTGCAACTGTAGTAGGAGCAACACGTGGTGGCGGGGCTGGACGACGTTCCCAACCTCGTCGCGAGCGAGGAACTCGTTCCACGCGTGCTGGCGCTCGGGGAGCGTGGAGAGATTCAACCGCCCCTGCTCGACGTCGATGGACTCCCCGCGGTCCGTGCAGGCCGCGAGCGCGGCGCCGCCGCCGATCGCAACGGCTGTCTTACAAAAGTCGCGTCGCGGAATGCCACGCCTTGCGGTCATTCGCACGTAGTTACGACGCCACGGGGAAGCCGATTGTGGTACGATGCTCGAAAGCGATGCACGAGGATCCGAAAGCCTCAGGAGCGATCATAGACCTACTGAGTCTAATGGTCCACTCGACCGGGTTCGCGCCACTGCACGCCGGCCCCGAGTCAGCGTCACTGACGGTGTTGCTCGCCGTCGGTGCTGTCGGGACGGCGCTGCTGCTCGGACTTGCGATCGCCGCGTTCCTTCGGCGCCAGTCTCGGCCGTACCTCCTTGTCGCAATGGCGTTCGCTGCGCTGTTCGCGCGGACGCTCGTGGCTGGAGCGGAGCTTTCGGGCCGACTTTCTCCGCAGACTCATCATACGATCGAACACGGGCTCGACGTCGTGCTCGTCGCGCTCGTCGTTGCCGCGGTGTACTACGCTCGAACGACATCGACCACGGGTGGGATCGGCGAATGACCGAGGCGCGCAAGCGCATCGCTGCGCACGTCGCCGCCAACCCGGGCGAGCACTTCAACGAGCTCGTGCGATCGCTCGACCTCGCGCCAGGCCAGGTCCAGTACCACGTGCGACGGCTCAGTGGCGAAGATCGCGTCGAGGCCGAGCAGTTCTACGGACAGACGCACTACTACCCGCCGTCGGTCGAGCCGTGGGAACGCGGCGCTCTGGCACTCGCCCGTCGGGAAACGGCCCGCGACGTACTCCTGTACGTCGTCGAGCATGGGCCGTCAGCTCCTGGGGCGGTCGCCGCCGACCTCGACATCGCACGGAGCACGCTCGAATGGCACGTCGATCACCTCGTCGAGCAGTCGGTGCTTCGGAAGCTCCGTGACGATCGGAACCGCGTGACGTTGGTGCTGACCCGGCCCGAGGCCACTGTCGCGCTCCTCCAACACGTGACGCCAACCGCCCCCGAGCGGCTGGTCGACCGGTTCACGCGGCTGGTCGATGGGCTGTTCGCAGCTGAGGATCCGACCGCGGAGTGAGCGCTCGACGTGCGTACCGCGGTCGTCGTGGACTCAGCGCGGTGTGTCTCTGGTCACAGAACCGACTCTCGCCGCGTTACTCCGTGCCGAACCGCTCGACGGCGACTCGCTCGAACGGTTCGGAGTACTGCATCAACAGCGTGCCTAATATGCTCATAGCGAGCACGTAGCCGACCGTGAACGAGTAGATGTCGCCGGCGACCGCCGCCGAGAGCGTCCCGCCTGCGCCCTCCAGCGCTACCGCCGCGATGATCAGCGAGAACTCTCCGCGGGTGACCATCCCCAGCCCGACGCGGGTCGAACGGCGTGGCCCGAGGTCGTACGCTCGGCCGCCGAGGTAGCCCGAGAACAGCTTCGTCGGCGTCGTGACAAGGACCGCGATCCCGACGAGGGCTGCGACGCCCGCAACCAGCACCGGGTCGGTCTCCAGCCCGATCCAGACGAAGAACACCGCCGCGAACACGTCCCGCACCGGCTCGAGCAGCCGCTCCAGGCGCTCGACGTGGGTGGTCGAAGAGAACGCCATCCCGACGAAGAAGGCCGCGACCGCCTCGCTGACGCCGATCGCGAGGGCGATCCCGGCGATCAGCACGGTGACGCCAACGACGCGCAACACGAGAAACTCGTTTGAGGAGCCCTGCAAAAGGCGCTCGAAGGCCTCGCCCCCGAACTGGACGACGAGGAGCAAGAGTAGGATGAACCCGAGCGCGAGGCCGACGGACTGTGCCAGCCCGGCGACGCCGTTGCCGCCGGTGACGAGCGCCACCGCGATGGCGAGGTAGACCGCGATCGCGAGATCCTCGTAGACGAGCGTTCCGAGCATCGGCGCCGCCTCGTCGTTCGCGATCCATCCCCGGTCGATCAGGGATTTGGTGATGATAGCCGAGGAGGAGATGTAGACGATCCCTGCCAGCAGGAATGCGGCCAGCGGCGTGCCAAAGAGCAGGTAGCCAAGCACGAGGCCAGCCCCGAAGTTCACCGCGAGATCGATCGTTCCCGCGGTGAAGATCCGACTCCTGCTCTCGACGAGCCGATCCAGGTTGAACTCCAATCCGAGGAAGAAGAGGAGGAAGACGATCCCCAGCTCTGCCCCGATCTCGACGAACTCCCCGCTGTGGATCGCTGGGACGTCGTAGCCACCGACGACCAGTTCTCCCGCGACCGCCGGCGAGATCGCCATTCCAGCGATGATGTACAGCGGGATGACCGACGTGCCGATGCGGGCGGCCAGGAGGCTAGCGAGTGCGATCGCTGCGAACAACGCGCCGATCGCGAGCAGGTCAGCCACTGGCCGATCCCTCTGCGCTACCCGGCGGCCTGCGGGTCGACGCGACCCCACTCGCGACGAGCCTCCGCTGGTCGCGACCCGGCTCCCCGTTCCCCGCCATCTACTCTTCCTCCTCGTCCCCTGTCAGCATCGTCTCGAAGGCGTCGCAGCTTTCGCGGTCTCCGATGACGACCAGCGTGTCCTCGGCCTCGATCTCGGTCTGGGAGTCCGGCGCCGAAATCACGTCCTCGTCGCGCTGGATCGCGACGACGGTGACCCCAGTTTTCCGGCCGACGTGCGCGCTCTCGAGGGTCTCTCCCACCAGCGGCGAGCTCGCCTCGACGGCGTACCACTCCAGCAGCGTGCCCTCCGTGAGCATCGTCTCGACGTGTTCGGACTGGACCGGCTGGAAGTACGCGCCCTCCAGGATCGTTCCGACCATGCGCGCCAGCCGATCGGAGAGCTCGACGAGCTTCTCGGAGTCCGAATCGTCGTCGGGTTTCAGGTAGAGCTCCCGCTGGCCAGTGTTGTGGGTCACGATCACGAGGCTGGTGCCGTCGCCCAGCTCCACCTCGTGTTTCTTCCCCACGCCGGGGAGGTCGCTCTCGATGACGTCCATGGCGTCCGCTTTCGCCTCCGAGACCATAACCCTGGGCCCTCTGGCCGTGTTGCTGGTGTTCGGGGTTACTGTGGATCGCCTTCGAATGTGCGTTCGACTCGACTACTGAGTATTGCAGATTAGCGCGTGGGAGTTGGCTGAACAGCAGACAGCTTCGGATTCCGGGAGACCGGAGGTCTCCCGACGTCGCGGGCCACGCCCACGACAGCCCCCTCCCGCTCGTCGGCCCCTTCCGGAGTGCCGGAAGAGCGGAGCTCTTCCGTGCCTCGCGAGATCTTCGATCTCGCTCAGCCCCACCCGAAACCGGCCTCGGAGAGCGATGAGCAGCGGGATTCCGGGCGCGCTCAGCAACAGGGGATCGCCCGAATGCGTCCGCTCCGCTGGGCGATCCACCGGAGCGTAGCTCATCTCGAAATCCACGGGGTGGGATTGGAAGGGGCCGACCGCTCGCCGATCGTACCGACGCAAGGACCGCAACCGAGTGAGCGAAGCGAACGAGGTGAGGACCGCAGCGAGGTAGGTTCGGCGAGCGGGAGGGGGCTTCCAAGTTGTCTGTTGTCCCGTTCACTCCGCCGTTAGCGAATGAGTTCCTTAGTAGTCGAGTATCGTAGCACCGACCCTCCATCTGCTCTCCCGGCCCGACTCGCCGCCGGTCACTCGCCGAGTGGAATCTTCCCGATCGCGTTGTCGTGAAGCGCGTCGGTGAAATCCAGCTCCGAGACGGTCCAGGTCACGGGGTCGATTTTCCGCTCGGCGATCCGTTCGGCGTCGGCGACGTCCCCGTCGCGGGCGAGGGTCACGTGTGGGGTGAACGCCTCGCCTTCGAGTCCGGGCAGCGCGCCGAACTCCGCAACGAGCGTCTCGTGGACCTGTTCGAGCCCGGGGCTCTCGACGGTCAGATAGACGACGGGCGCGGTGCCGCTCGTGGGCTCGGCGAAGTAGTCGATTCCCGTCACTGCGACCTCGAACGCCGGTGCGTCGGCGAGTGCGGTACGAGCCCGGTTGGCGAGCGTCTTGTAGGGCTCGTCGTCGCCGAGGCGCTTGACGCAGATCGAGTGATCTTCGCGCACGTCCGCGAAGCCGGCGAGCTGGGGGTACAGGTCGCCGGCGATCCGGCGAACGCGTCCGGGAACGGCGGCGTTGAGGCTGTACACACCAGCGGGTGAGCGTGCCGGGCGAATAGTGGTGTCGGTCGAACGGGCCCGTCCGGTTGGACAGCTTCGGCCGAGGGCGACGCCGTCGCGCCGCTCTTAGATCTCGCCGAGGAGGTAGAGGATGATCAGGATCACCAGAATCAGTGTAATGATGCCGGAGCCGACGCCGACGATCGCGTTGACGAACGCGCCGACCACCTCGAGGATCAGGACGACGAGCAACAACACGAGCACGATCTTGAGCAGGGTTTCGACGTCGATGTCCCCCCGTTGTCCGAACATACTCGGCGGTCTTCGGCCACCCAATAAATGTCTTGTGTCGGTGTCTACAGGTCGGTATCCGGATCCTACCCCCCGCCGGGACGAGCCCGATGCGTGCCACAGCGGTTTTGCGTCTCGGAACCGCAGACCGTACTGATGCAGACCGATCCCGGCGACGGTATCGACCTGGGCCACGTGGCAGTGGCGCTCCTCGTCGCACTCTGCCTCGTCGGCTCGATCGCTGGCGGGGCAGCCGTCGCCGGCGCCTCGTCTGGATCGGGCAACGTTGGCGCGAGCACCGCGGCCACCGGAACGACAGCCGCCTCCACCAGTACAGCAACCGGCGCGACCCCCACGATGACCCCGACGTCTACGAGTGACGCGACCTCGCTCGCACAGGCCGTCGACACCGATCGAACGCGGATCCGGATCGGCCTCCAGCCTACCAGCGACGGCCGCTGGACCGTCGAGTTCTGGACGCGTCTCGAAGACGACGCCGACGAGGAGGCGTTCGCCGAACTCGAGGCCGACGTCGAGAACGACCCCGCCAACTACACGTCGGGCTTCCGTGACCGGATGTCCGGCTCCGTCGACTCGGCCAGCGCCGCGACCGGCCGCGAGATGGCGATGGAGAACGTCACTGTTTCGACGCGAACAGAGGGCGTCCCGAGCAGCTACGGCGTCCTCGCCTACGAGTTCACGTGGACGAATTTCGCGGCCGTCGACGGCGACCGCCTCCGGGCGGGTGCCGCCATCGATGCCTTCCTACTGGAGACCAACACCCGCCTCACGATCGCGTGGCCGGCGGCGTATCGCGCCACGTCGATCGAGCCGGCCCCCGACGACCGCACCGACACCGCGGCCGTCTGGCGGGGTGACGAGACCGACTTCATCGCCGGTGAGCCCCGGGTCGTCGTGACGAGCGCGCCGCCCGCGGACGACTCGATTCTCCCCGTCCTCGGCGCGATCGTCGCCGTGCTCGCACTCCTGTTCGTGCTGGCGTGGCTGGTCCACAGCGGCCGACTCCGGCGACCTGCTGTGCTGGGCGGCGGTGCAGCCGGGTCGCCGTCCGACGGCGCTGGCGAGGGTGCCACGGCGAGCGACGGGACAGCTGCTGGATCGCCAGCGGCCAGCAGGACAGACCGCTCTGCGGGAGCTGGTGCCGACGCCGGCGAGAGCGGGACCAACGACCCCGACTCCACCTCCCCGCCCGACGGCACCGCGGCCGGTTCCCCTTCCGATGGCGCTACGGATGATTCCACTTCCGACGGCGCTCCGGCCGATTCAGCGGGGGACGATACCGCTCCCGGCGACGGTTCGGCAGACGACGCCGCGGGCTCCACGGAGGACGTCGCCACCGGCGGGAGTGCGACGGAGGAACTGCCCGCGGAGCTGCTCTCCAACGAGGAGCAGGTCCTGCGCTTGCTCGAGGCCGAGGGCGGTCGGATGAAACAACAGCAGGTCGTCTCGTCACTGGAGTGGACCGACGCGAAGACGAGCCAGGTCGTCACCTCGATGCGCGAGGACGACCAGATCGAGGTGTTCCGCATCGGTCGGGAGAACGTGCTGGCGCTGCCGGGGGAGATGGATCTATGACGGTGGCGACGCCGTTCGAACGATTTCGCCGGCGAATCGCCCGACGGCGACGGCGAAAAACGGTATTTAATTCGGCTAAACGGTCCTTGATCCGGCGCGAGCGTGTGCCCGCTATATGGGGACGGCGCTCGGAGGTAGGTGTACGATGAGACGAACCGTTGCGGTTTCGCTGCTCGCGGTGGGGCTGTTGCTCGCCCCGATCGCAGCTGCGGCCGCTCCGGGCTTTGCCGGCGCGTCCGAGTTCGCCGGTCCGATGGACGCCTCCGGATCCACCCAGGATGCCGGCAACGCATCTCTCGCTCCCGGCGAACAGATCGCCGGCGCACTCGGTGCGGAAGGCGCTGCGCTCGATACCGAGGTGTCGGAGCGCTCCTTCGGCGTGCAGCTGGCCGCCGCGGAGACTAACGGTTCGACCGCCGGCGTGGTCGCCGAGCGGCTCGACGCGATCGAGACTCGCCTCGACGAGCTCGAGGCGCAGAACGCCACGCTCGCCGAGCAGTACGAAAATGGCTCGCTCTCCCACGGCGCCTACGCGGCACAGGCCGCGATTATCGAGGTCGAGCGCGCCAGCCTCGCCCGGCAGCTCAACGCGAGCCAGACCGCGACCCGGGGTCTTCCCGCGGACGTGATCGCCGAGAACGGCGTCGATACGACGGCGATCGAGACGCTGCGAAGTCGGGCGAGCGAACTCGGCGGACAGCAGGTCCGGGAGCTGGCGCAGTCGATCGCCGGCCCCGGCGTCGGAAACGGGTTCGGCCCGCCCGGCAAGGCGCCGGGGACCATCCCCGGCTTCGGCGGTGACGGTCCGCCCGGCGGGGAGGGCGGCGGAAACGGCCCTGGCGTCGGTGAGAACAGCGGCGGCGAGAACGGAGTCGGCGACGCTGGGAACGGAACCGATGGCGTTAGCAACGACTCGGCCGGCGATGGGGACGGTTCGGACGGGACCAGCGGTGATTCCGACGCCGACACCGACGATTCGGGGAGTTCGACCGAGGAGTGACCGGTTCGGCCTCGATCGGCGAGCGGTCTGGTACCGGTGAGTGAGCAACACCGGCATCGAGCACACCGGTACCGGCGGTGAGACGACCGTGATTCTACCGGCGCTTTCGACGCCCAACGCCCGCGAACGGGCAGTTCGGGCCGTCTGCGTCTCGAAAGCGTTTAGTAGCCCTCCTCGTCTACGTTCGCACACGATGGCGTGCACCACCACACCCGCTCAGTGTTCCGCGAGCGGCGGTGCCGTTTCCCTTCTCCGGCGACGACCGCGACGGGCCCCCTAGGCCCACCTACTCACCTCACCTCCACGGCAGTCCTTTGTCTGCACTACCCACTTCCTTCGGGCGATCAGTCGCATCTCTCTCCGTTTCTTGCATGATTAATATGGACAAATTTATCCCCCCGAACCCGATTTGGTGACGTACAGAAATGTCACGCGTTGCACTCGCCTTCTCCGGCGGACTCGACACCACGGTCTGCGTCCCGCTGCTCGAGGAGGAGTACGGCTACGACGAAGTGATCGGCGTCACCGTCGACGTCGGTCAGCCCGAATCGGAGTTCGAAGAGGCCGAAGAGACCGCCGATGCGCTGGGGCTGGATCTCCACGTCGTCGACGCCAAGGAGGAGTTCGCCGACCTCTGTCTCGACGCCGTCGCCGCGAACGCCACCTACCAGGGTTACCCGCTCGGCACCGCGCTCGCACGCCCGGTCATCGCCGAGGCGATCCTGGAGGTCGCCGAACAGGAGGACTGTGAGGGCATCGCCCACGGCTGTACGGGCAAGGGCAACGACCAGCTCCGCTTCGAGGCCGTCTGGCGCGGCTCCGATCTGGAAGTCATCGCGCCCGTCCGCGAGCTGGGCCTCACCCGCGAGTGGGAGATCGAGTTCGCCGACGAGCGCGACCTCCCCGTCGAGGCGGGCGACGGCGGCGTCTGGTCGATCGACCAGAACCTCTGGTCGCGCGCGATCGAGGGTGGCGAACTGGAGCATCCCAACTACGTCCCGCCGGAGGACATCTACCAGTGGACGGAGGAACCCGCGGAGGGTGCGGACGACCCCGAACTCATCGAGATCGAGTTCGAGCAGGGTGTTCCCGTCGCCGTCGACGGCGAGGCCATGGAGCCCGTCGCGCTGATCGAGCATCTCAATCAGTACGCCGGCCAGTACGGCGTCGGCCGCACGGACGTCATGGAGGACCGCATGCTCGGCCTCAAAGTCCGCGAGAACTACGAGCACCCCGCAGCGACCGTGCTGCTCACCGCACACCAGGCGCTCGAGGATCTCGTCCTCACGAAGGAGGAGCGCTCCTTCAAGAAGGGAATCGAGCAGGAGTGGGCGGAGAAGGCCTACGAGGGGCTCGTCTTCGCGCCGCTGGTCGACGCGCTCGACGCCTTCGTCGCGGAGACCCAGGACGTCGTCACCGGCACCGCGACCGTCAAGGTGCAGGGCGGCTCCTGCCGTGCGGTCGCTCGCGACAGCGAGTACGCGGTCTACTCCGAGGAGATGGCGTCGTTCAACACCGAGGACGTCGCAGGCATCGCCCAAGAGGACGCAACGGGCGTCGCGAAGTACCACGGCCTGCAGGAGCGCCTCGCCAACTCCGTGAAGGCCGGTCTCGAGGACAGCTCGCCCGCCATCACGGACGGTGGTGAGGCGAGCGAAGCGAGCCGATCCTCGTCAGCGCAGAGCGCTGACGGTGGCAGAGACGACGCACCCTCGACGACCGACGACAGCGAGGAGTAATCCGATGAGCGAGGACGACGCCACGCCGGACGACGCCGAGACGGCTGCCGGGGACAGCGCGAGCGCCACCGACGCCAACGAGGACGAGGGCGTCGTCCGCCGGGATCGCTTCGCCGGCGGCCCCGCCCGCGAGTTCATGTCCTCGCTCGCCGCCGACCGTCGCATCTTCGACGCGGATCTCGCCGTCGATCGCGCCCACGTGCTGATGCTCGCCGAACAAGAGATCGTCGCAGAGGACACCGCTGGGGAGATTCTCGCCGCGCTCGAAGATATCGAAGCTGCGGTCGACGAGCAGGGGTACGACGCCGTCCTCTCCGACGGCGAGGACGTTCACGAGGCCATCGAGACGGCCGTCATCGAGCGCGTCGGTCCCGAGGGGGGGCGGATGCACACCGCCCGCTCGCGCAACGACGAGGTGGCGACGTGCATCCGTTACCGTCTGCGCGAGGACGTGCTGGACGTGCTCGAAGCCGTCGCGGAGACCCGCGAAGCGCTGCTGGAGGCCGCGGAGGCGCACTCGGAGACGCTGCTTCCGGGCTACACACACCTCCAGCCCGCTCAGCCGATCACGGTCGGGTTCTGGCTGACCAGCTACGAGGCCGCGCTGGCCCGCGACGCCAGCCGCCTGCTCGACGCGTTCACGCGGATCAACGAGTCGCCGCTGGGCGCGGCAGCCTTCGCCGGCACCACCTTCGACGTGGATCGCCGCCAGACCGCCGCACTGCTCGGGTTCGACGGCGTCGTCGAGAACGCGATGGACGCCGTCTCGACGCGGGATTTCCTGCTCGAGACTGCCGGCGCGCTGTCGGCGCTCTCGACGACTCTCTCGGGGATGGCCGAGGACCTCGTCGTCTACAGCAATCGCGGGTTCGTCGATCTCGACGACGACTACGCCTCGACCAGTTCGATCATGCCCCAGAAGAAGAACCCCGACTCGCTGGAGCTGGTCCGCGCCGTGGCGGGCGATGCCGCCGGCGCGCATCAGGCCCTCGCGACGACGCTCTCGGGGCTCCCGCGGTCGTACAATCGCGACCTCCAGCGTGCGGGCCCGCGCGTCTGGTCCGTGATCGACGACGTCGAGAGCGCCGTCGACGTCGCTGGCGGCGCGGTCGCAACGGCGGACTGGAACGCCGAGGCCTGCGCGGCGGCCGCTGGCGAGGGGTTCTCGACGGCGACCGGCGTCGCGGACCTGCTGGCCCAGTCCGGCGTTCCCTTCCGCACGGCTCACGAGGTCGTCGCGGTGGCGGCAGAGGACGTTGCGGGGCTGGAAGGCGACGATCCATCCGGTGGCGCAGCCGATCCCGACGCCGCGATCGAGGTCCTCGACGACGCCGCGTTCGCGGTGCTCGGCGAGTCGATCACCGACGCCGTCGACGAGTCCGCGCTCCGGTCCGCACTCGATCCCGTCGAGAGCGTGGCGAGCCGCGACTCCGCTGGCGGCCCCGCACCCGACGCAGTCGAGGAGGCGATCGCCAGCGCGAAGGCCGATCTCGAGGACGACCTCGTCGCGACCGTCGCGACGCGCAAGAGTCTCGAGGGCGCAGCCGAGCGCCTCGACTCCGAGGTGAGCGAGTATGTCTGAGCGGCATGGGGCCGCATCGGCTCACCGGAATCCCACGATCGGAGGACCGCAACCGCGGCGCCCGACCGGGCCGCTGGCGCGATGCCGGCGACGCCGTCCCCGGCGGGGGACGAACGACACATCCAGCTGACACTGGACTCACGAATTCGCGGCTGTTCGACTGCCTTCGCGCGATTAGCTGGCAGTCTGGCTACTGTTTATTTTCTGGTAAGTTCGATGGGTTTAAGGTATCGCGCCCACGACGTGGGGGTACGATGACCGAATGCGTCGAATGCGGGGCAGAGGTGTCCCTGCACGAGAACCTCGAAGTCGGAGAGATCGTCGACTGCACCACCTGCGGCGCCGAACTCGAAGTCGTCGGCGTCGACCCGGCCGAACTCGAGACGGCCCCCGAGCTCGAAGAAGACTGGGGTGAGTAGGGGTGCAGACGGTCGGTGACCGCGCCGCTCACACGTACAGTTCGGGGTGGCTCGCGTGAACGTCGGGATCCTCTACTCCCGGATTCGCAAGGACGAGAAGCTGCTGCTCGGTGAGCTGCGCGAGCGCGGCCACGACGTCGTCAAGATCGACGTCCGCAAGGAGGTCTTCGACGTCCACGGCGCGCCCGAAGCGATGCAGGAGCTCGACGTCGTCCTCGATCGCTGCCTCTCGACGAGCCGCTCGCTCTACGTGACGCAGTTCTGTGAGGCCTACGGCGTCCCCGTGATCAACGGCGCCCACACCGCCGACGTCTGCGCGGACAAGGTCAAGAACTCCCTCGCACTGCAGGGCGCGGACGTCCCGACCCCCCGAACCAAGGTCGCGTTCACGAAGGACTCCGCGCTCGAAGCGATCGAGCAGTTCGGCTACCCCTGCGTGCTCAAACCCGTGATCGGCTCCTGGGGTCGCCTGATGGCGAAAATCGACTCCCGTTCGGCCGCCGAAGCCATCCTCGAGCACAAGGCGACGCTCGGCCACTACGAGCACAAGGTGTTCTACGTCCAGGAGTTCGTCGACAAACCCGGCCGCGACATTCGCGTGCTGGCCGTCGACGGCGAGCCCATCGGCGCGATGGTGCGTTCCTCCGACCACTGGCTCACCAACGCGGCGAAAGGCGCAGACGTCGAGGAGTTCGAACTCGACGACCGCGCCCGCGAACTCGTCGCGACGGCCAGCGAGGCCGTCGGCGGCGGGCTGCTCGGCGTCGACCTGATGGAGACGATGGACGAGGACGGCAACGTGGAGGACTACACCGTCCACGAGGTCAACCACACTGTCGAGTTCAAGGCGCTCGACGACGCCACCGAGGTCGACGTCCCCGCCCGCGTGATCGACTGGCTCGAAGCGACGGTCGCCGAGGACGTCGAGGCGACTGCCTGAGGCGATTTCAATGAGCGACACATCCGATACCCTGACTGCATCCGTCGTCGGCGGCACCGGCTTCACCGGCGGCGAACTGCTTCGCCTGCTCGATCAACATCCAGAGTTCCAGATCGCGGAGGCCACGAGCCGCTCGACGGCCGGCAAGTCCGTCGGCTACAAACACCCGAACCTGCGCCACCTCGATCTGCGCTTTACCGATCCCGAGGAGCTGGCGTCGGTCGACGTCCTGTTCGCGGCGACGCCCCACGGCGTCTCGATGGAGCGCATCGACGCGTTCCAGGACGCAGCCGACACGGTCGTCGACCTCTCGGCGGATTTCCGCCTGCCGAGCGAGGCGGCCTACGACGAGTGGTACGACGGCCACGTCTCTCCAGAATACCTCGACGACGCCGTCTACGCGCTCCCCGAACTCACGCGCGATGAGCTGCCTGGCGCCGATCTCATCGCCAGCGGCGGCTGCAACGCTACCGCGTCGATTCTCGGGCTAAAGCCACTCGTCGACGAGGGCATCCTCGCCGGCGACGAGCAGATCGTGATCGACGTCAAGGTCGGCTCCTCGGAGGGTGGCGCCGGCGGCGGCGAGGCATCCTCGCACCCCGAGCGCTCGGGCGTCGTGCGCCCCTACGCGCCGACGGGCCACCGCCACGAGGCCGAGATCGAGGCCTACCTCGGGCTCGACGTCTCCTTCACCGTCCACGCGGTGGACATGATCCGCGGCGCCTCCGCGACGTGTCACGTCTTCCCTGGCGAACCCGTCTCCACGGGCGACCTCTGGGGCGCCTACCGCGGTGCCTACGAGGAGGAGCCGTTCGTCCGCATGGCCTCCGGCGGTGGTGGGGTGTACCGCTACCCCGAGCCAAAGACCGTCGCTGGCTCGAATTTCGCGGAGATCGGCTTCGAGGTGGACGCGTCGAACAAACGCCTCGTCGTCTTCTCGGCCATCGACAACATGATGAAGGGCTCGGCGGGCCAGGCGGTCCACGCTGCCAACGTCGCGTTGGGCCTCGAGGAGACCGCCGGGCTGGCGTCCACGGGGCTCCATCCCGTCGGCGCGCCCTGATCGCCGTTTTCATACCGCTGTACACGGAGGTTTCACACAATGACTGTCGTACTCAAGATCGGCGGCGCCCGCGCGGTCGACCCCGCGGGCGCGCTCGCCGACGTTGCGGAACTGGTCGACGATGGCGAGGAGGTGGTCGTCGTTCACGGCGGCTCCACCGCCGTCGACGAGACGCTCGAACAGCTCGGCGAGGAACCCACATACGTCGAAACGCCCGGCGGCGTCGTCGGGCGGTTCACCGACGAGCGCACCATGGAGGTCTTCGAGATGGTGCTGCCCGGGAAGCTCAACACCGACCTCGTCGCCGGGCTCCAGAACCAGGGCGTCGACGCGGTCGGCCTGTCGGGGGTCGATGGCAAACTCCTCGCCGGGCCGCGCAAGTCCGCCGTCCGCGTGCAGGAGGACGGCAAGAAGAAGATCAAGCGCGGCGACCACTCGGGGACGATCAAGCAGGTCAACGCGGACTTGCTGGAGACGCTACTCGACGGGGGGTACACACCCGTCGCGACCGTTCCGATGGCCGGAAAGGACGACAACGATTGGTTGCCGGTCAACGCGGACGCCGACCGCGCCGCCGCGGCGATCGCTGGCGCACTCGACGCGACATTGGTCGTCCTCACCGACGTCCCCGGCGTGCTTGCCGATCCCGACGATGAGTCGACGCTCATCGCGACCGCCGAGACGCCTGCCGAGTTCGAGAACATCGAGACGGCAGCGGAGGGGTTCATGACGAAGAAGGTCATGGCCGCAACCGAGGCGATCGAGGGCGGCGCCGAGCGCGTGATCGTCGCCGACGCGAACGTCGACGAGCCGGTCCTGACCGCAGTCGATGGCGGCGGGACGCACATTCTCGCCAGCGCGCTGACGGACGACGATGCAGCCGCAGACGATTCCAATACCGAAGCAACGGAGGTGTCCGAATAATGGGGAACGCAGGATTCGTCTTCTCGGAGAAACCGATCCGCATCGAGCGCGGCGAGGGGCCGTACCTCTACGACGACAGCGGGACCGAGTACCTCGATTTCGGCGCAAGCTACGCCTGCACGCCGACGGGCCACTGCCACCCGGACGTGATCGACGCCGTCGTCGAGCAGGCCAGGAATCTGCTCTACGTCCAGGGCTCCTACCCCGTCGACGCTCGCGACGCGCTCTACGACCGCCTCGCCGCGATCGCGCCGGGCGATCTGGAGAACGTCTGGCTCTGTAACTCCGGCACCGAGGCCAACGAAGCCGCACTGAAGTTCGCCCGCGCGGCGACCGGCGATTCGAAGATCGTGGCGACGAAGCAGGCGTTCCACGGCCGCACGATGGGCGCGCTCGCGACGACCTGGAAGGGCAAGTACAAGGCGCCCTACGAGCCGCTGATCGACGGCGTCGACCACGTCGACTACGACGACGCGGACCAGCTGGCCGAGGCGGTCGACGACGACACCGCCGCGATCATCCTCGAACCCGTCCAGGGCGAGGGTGGCGTCCACCCAGCCACGGCCGAGTATCTGCAGGCCGCCCGCGACGTCGCAGACGACACCGGCGCGGCGCTGGTGATGGACGAGATCCAGACCGGGCTGGGCCGCACGGGATCCCTCTGGGCCTGCGAGCAGGCCGACGTCGTTCCGGACGCGCTCACGACCGCGAAGGGGATCGCCAGCGGGCTGCCGATGGGCGCGACGCTCGTCGCCGACTGGCTCGCCGAGGAGCACGGCGACCACGGCTCGACGTTCTCGGGTGGCCCCACCGTCAGCGCCGCCGCGGAAGCCACACTCGACGTGATCGTCGAGGAGAACCTCCCGCAGAACGCCGCCGAGGTCGGTGGCTACCTCCGCGAGGAGATCGAAGCCGGGATCGACTCAGGTGCCATCGACGCCCGCGGCGTCCGCGGGCAGGGGCTCATGATCGGCATCGAGGTCAAGCGCGGGTCGAACCGCCTGCTGAAGCAGCTCGCGCTGAACCACGGAATCCTGGCGCTGCCGGCGGGTCGCTCCGTGCTCCGTCTGCTCCCGCCGCTGACGATCGACGAATCCCACGCCGACGAGGTCGTCGCGGCGATCGCCGACGTGACGGGAGGAAGCTGAGATGACCGCCAGCACCGTCCACGAGGTCGACGGCGACGCCGCCGAGTCGCTCCTGATCGACCTCGTCGAGACGCCCTCGCCCTCCGGCGAGGAGGACGCCGCAGCCGAGCGCCTGCTCGACTTCTTCGCGGCCCACGACCGCGAGGCGTTCCGCGACGAGGTCGGCAACGTCCGCGCGCCCGCCGACGACTCGGTGCTCCTGACGAGTCACGTCGACACCGTGCCCGGCGAGATCCCGGTGCGCGTCGAGGACGACGATTCGGACGACGTGCTCCAGGACCGCGACCGCGAGGACGGCGATTCGCGCGTCCTCTGGGGCCGCGGCAGCGTCGACGCCACCGGCCCGCTCGCGTCGATGGCCGTCGCGGCCGTCGAAACCGGCGTCTCCTTCGTCGGCGTGATGCAGGAGGAGACCGACTCCGCCGGCGCCCACTTCCTCGTCGACGATCGCGAGGCGCCCGGCGCCGTCATCAACGGCGAGCCCTCCGGGTGGGACGGCATCACGCTGGGCTACCGCGGGCTGATCGCCGGCACCTACGTCGCGACGAGCGAGTCCGGCCACACCTCGCGTCCCGAGCCCAACGCCATCGAGCACGCGATCTCGTGGTGGTCGGCGGTTCGCGAGGCCGTGAGCGAGGTCGGCGGCGACGAGTTCGATCCCGTCTTCGAACAGGTCACTGCCAAACCCGTCCAGATCGACGGTGGCACCAGCTCCGATGGGCTTTCCGTCGAGGCGACGATGGACGTCCAGCTACGGATTCCCCCCTCGCTCGACGCCGGGTCGCTGCGCGAGCTGGCCGACGGCGAGCTGGAGCTCGGGACCGTCAACTGGGGCACGCCGATCCCGCCAGTGATGGAGAGCCCGCGGACGCCCGTCGGGCGTGCGCTGCGCGGTGCGATCCGCCGTGCAGAGGGCGATCCGCGCCTGCTCCGCAAGACCGGCACCAGCGACATGAACGTCTTCGCCCGCGAGTGGGACTGCCCGATGGCGACGTACGGCCCCGGCGACTCCGATCTCGACCACGCGCCGGACGAGCGCCTGCCGCTCGCGGCCTACCACCGCGCGATCGCGGTCCTGACCGACGCCGCGGGGGATCTCGCGGAGGCTGCTGACGCGGCCGGCGCGGAGGCAGATGCGCAATGACTACGTGTCTCGCGTTCGACGATGTGGATCTCGCGGGCGCACGTGCGACGGCCCTCGCGGGCACCACGACCGATCTACCCGAGGGTGATACCCAATGACCGAAACTGACCCACGCCACTTCCTCGACGTCGACGATCTGAGCGCCGCCGAGCTCGACGAGGTGCTCGGGCTGGCGGCGGAGTACAAGGCCGAACAGCAGGCGGGCGTCCTCCACGACGACCTGGACAACCAGACCCTGGGGATGGTGTTCGAGAAGCCATCCACCCGCACGCGGGTCTCCTTCGAGACCGGAATGACCCAGCTCGGCGGCCACGCCGTGTTTCTCAGCGACTCCGACCTCCAGCTCGGCCGTGGCGAGCCCCTGAAAGACACCTCGCGAGCGCTCAGCCGCTACGTCGACGTGCTGATGGCCCGGCTGTTCGACCACGAGGCGCTCGAGGAGATCGCGGACTACGCCGACGTCCCCGTCGTCAACGGGCTGACCGACGACGCCCATCCATGCCAGACGCTCGCGGATCTGCTGACGATTCAAGAGCACACGGGCGGCCTGTCCGAGGCCACCGTGGCCTGGGTCGGCGACGGCAACAACGTCGCGCAGTCGTTCGTGATCGGCGCGGCGCTCGCCGGCATCGATCTCACCGTCGCGACGCCGGAGGGCTACGAGATCGACGCCGACGTCATCGAACGGGCTGGCGAACTCGGTCCCGCCCCAACCGTCTCCGACGACCCCGCAGCGGCCGTCGACGGCGCCGACGTCGTCTACACCGACGTCTGGGTCAGCATGGGCCAGGAGGACGAGCGCGAGGAGAAGCTCGCCGCCTTAGATGGCTACCAGGTCAACGACGATTTGCTCGCCGACGCAGCCGACGACGTCGCCGTCATGCACTGTCTCCCCGCCCATCGCGGCGAGGAGATCACCGACGACGTGCTCGAATCCGACCACGCGATCGTCTGGGATCAGGCCGAGAACCGGCTCCACGCCCAGAAAGGCCTGCTCGTGTGGTTGTGTGAGTACGCCTAGGGAGATCTGGCGCTTCCTCGGTTAACTCCGGTACTGATTCTGCCTCGGAAGCCCCCTCCCGCTCGACGCAGCTACCTCGTTGCGCGCTTCCCTCCTTCGCACAGCTCAGTCGGTCCAGTGCTTACTTCGGTACCTGCGACGAGCGGTCGGCCCCTTCCTGTCCCACCCGATGACGTTTGTTCGGTGTCGCGAAACCCCGGTTGGGCCCTCGGCGCGCGCTGCGCGCTGGCTGCGAGCCGCTTGCCGGCGAGCAGCCAGTCACGCGACACCGTGCGAGGGATGAGTAGCGCAGCGTAGCGAGCAACGGAATCGGTTGGGGAGGACGTGGGCAGTTTGGGTGGGCTTCGAAAGGGGCCGGTCGCTCGACGGTGCGAGGCGAAGCAAGCACTGGAGCGAAGGAGTATAGCGACTGAGCGAAGCGCACAGCGAGCCGCAGCCCTCGAGCGAGCGGGGGCTTTCGTGTGTCGCAGCCGTTACCCGGCCGCACCCAATCAAGAAGATCCGCAACTACTCCCCAAGCAGTTCCTCGGCGACCCACTCGGGATCGAACCGCTCGATGTCGTCGTACCCCTGCCCGGTGCCGAGGAAGAGGATCGGCTTCCCGGTGACGTGGGCGATCGAGATCGCCGCGCCGCCACCCGAATCGGCGTCGGCCTTGGTCAGGATCGTGCCGTCGATCGCCGCGGCGTCGTCGAACTCACGCGCGCGGTTGACGGCGTCCTGGCCGGCGACGGCCTCGTCGACGAAGATGGTCATGTCGGGGTCGACGACGCGCTCGATCTTCGCGAGCTGGTCCATCAGGCCGTCGGAGGTGTGGAGTCGGCCTGCGGTGTCGCCCAGCACGACGTCGACGTCGTTGGCGTCGGCGTACTCCACGGCGTCGTAGATCACGGCCGCGGGGTCACCGCCCTGCTCGTGGGCGATGAGCTTCCGGTCGAGCACGTCGGCGTGCTCGCGAATCTGCTGGTTCGCGCCGGCCCGGAACGTGTCGCCGTTGGCCATGACGCTCGTGAGGCCGCGATCGGCGAGATACTCAGAGAGCTTCGCGATCGAGGTGGTCTTGCCCACGCCGTTGACGCCCGTGAAAATGATCGTGACGGGTTTGTCGGCGGTCTGCAGGCGTTCCTCGAAGTCGAACTGCCCGACGCTGATGACGTCCATGAGGGCGCTCTGGAGCGCTTCCTCGACGACGGCGCCGGTGCTCGTCGTGACGGTTCGCGTCTCGCCGATCAGCTCCTCACGGATGTTGTCCAGCAGCGCGTTCGCGACGTCCATCTCGACGTCGCTGGCGAGCAACGACATCTCGAGATCCTGCAGTGGCCCCTCGAGGTCGTCCTCCTCGATGACGAACTTGCCGCGAGTCAGCGACTTCGCTTTGCGAACGAACCCGGTGTCGGGGTCGTCGTCGGTATCGTCGGCGGGGTCGTCTCCCCCGTCACCGTTGTCGGCCGCGTCGGCAGACTCGCCGCCGTGGGTAGCCTCGGCGTCCGGCGTTGCCTCGGTCTGGGCATCGGCGCCGTTTTCCACGTCAGCGCCGCTCGCTTCCGGGTCCGCAACGGCCTGCTCGGCTGCCTCATCCTCTGCAGGCTGCTCGCCGTCGGCAGCCTGCTCGTTTCCCGCGTCCTGCTCGTCTGCCGCGTCGTCCTCGACGTCCTCCTCTTCGACGTTCTCTTCAGCCGCGGCTTCGGCGTCGTCACGGAAGCTGCCGAGCGTCTCTTTCAGCCCGTCGAACATCGTCTAAAGCCTCACTCGCCGTCGCCTTCGCCCATGCCCTGCATCTGCTGCATCTGCTGTTGCATCTGCTGTTGCTGCAGGGACTGTGCGCGACCCTCCATCTCGTCGAGGGTGTCCTCGAGGTCGTCGACGTCGTTCTCGAACTCCTCGATGCGGTCGTCGATGGTGTCCTGCTTCGAGCGCAGCGTCTCGACGGCGTCCTCCTGGTCGCGCTCGGCAGCGTAGCCGCCGCCGAGGCCGACGATGATCTCGTCGATGTCCTCGATCTCAGCGTGGACGTAGGTGTCGCCGCCGAGGGGGACCTTGACCGTCGACCCGGACTCGAGGGCCTCGATCGCTTCGATGGCCTCGTCGATCTCGTCCTGCTCGTCTTCGAGGTCGTCGACCTCCTGGCCGACGAGCTCGATCTGCTGTTCGATCTCCTCGATCTGCTCGTTGATCTGCTGGAGCTCCTGGTTTCCACTCATGCTGCATGCACCTCGTCGAGCTCGACCTGTCGGCGCTTCAGGTTGTGTCGCGCGCCCATCTCGGAGAAGGCGTGCTCGCGGGCGACGTCCTCGTTCTCTGCGTCGACCTCGGTCTCGAAGTCCTGCCAGCCGTCGCGGGCCTGGAACCGACCGCTCACGGTGTACTCACTCATGTACCAGAACTGGACCCGGGAGCCGGAAGTACGTTCCGACTCGGGAAGCGTGCCGCTCAGTTCGCGGCGACCCGCCCCACGACGACGCCGTCGAGGAGTGCCAGGAGGGTGAACGCCGCGATCGCACTGATCATGATCCAGATGCCGTCGGCGGACTGGAACCACGTGACCCAGACGCCGAACGCGGTGGCCGTCGCGAGGAGGGCGTAGACGAACTGGCGGAGGTGTGGGACCGACTCCATACGCTACCCGTGAACGCCACCGGTGGAAAAACTACCGCCCCGTCCCAGCCTCTCGGGCCCAGCCGTTCGGATCGCTGCCGATCGGTATGCAGCCACCCGGACCAGAGCCACCCGTACCACTGCCACCCGAACCACTGGCGCCGCGGAGGAACGCCAGTCTCTCCCGCGGGCCCGCGAGCGCAACCGCTGGTCTTTTTATGGGGTCGGGGGCTACCCACGGACGATATGTTCAAGGCCATCGTGGACGCCGAGACGCTCGGCGACGCGCTCGATGCGGTGAGCGTGTTGGTCGAGGAGTGCAAGATCCACCTCGAGGAGGACGGGCTCGCTATTCGGGCGGTCGACCCCGCGAACGTCGGCATGGTCGATCTCGAACTCGACGCGAGCGCCTTCGAGTCCTACGAGGCCGACGGCGGACTCATCGGCGTCGACCTCTCTCGACTGCAGGATATCGCGGGCATGGCCGACAAGGGCCAGCTCGTCGAGCTCGAACTCGACGAGGAGACTCGCAAGCTTCACACCCAGATCGACGGGCTCGAGTACACCCTCGCGCTGATCGATCCCGACTCGATCCGCCAGGAGCCCGACATCCCCGATCTGGACCTCTCCGCCGAGATCGTCCTCGAAGGCGCCGACATCGACCGCGCGGTCACCGCCGCCGACATGGTTTCGGACCACATCGCGCTGGGCGTCGACGCCGAGGCCGAGCTGTTCTACGTCGACGCCGAGGGCGACACCGACGACGTCCACTTCGAGCTCGATCCCGCCGATCTCATCGGTCTCGACGCCGGCGATGCCCACTCTCTGTTCAGCCTCGACTACCTCGGCGACATCCAGTCCGCCATCCCCGGCGACGCGGAGGTCACCCTCGAACTCGGCGAGGAGTTCCCCGTCAAGATCCACTTCGAGATCGCGGAGGGCCAGGGTCGCGTGACCTACATGCTCGCCCCCCGCATCCAGAGCGACTAGGGAATCGAATCTCGGTAGTCGGGAACGCACCTGTTCCCGCTATCCTCGGTCGTCCACGAGTGGCGAACACCGAAACCTCTCTTGCCGCGTTTTCCGCGAATTGCTCGTCAACAGCGACCCGCTTGGAAGCCCCCGACCGCTCGACTCGGGCGGCTCGCTGCGGTCCTCGGTTCGCTCGCTTCGCTCACTCACCTGCGGTCCTTGTGTCGCCGTCCGTCGTCCAGCGGTCGGCCCCTTCCAGTCCCACCCGGATCGAAATCCTCCTATCACGGTTCCGTGGATTGCGGAGGTTGTAGTTCCCCTGTGGGGTGACGCGGCGACCCCCGCTAGCAGGGAACGACACCGTTAACTCCCGAGTCGCGGTACCACGGCCAATGAGCGAGATCCGCAACGTCCTGCTGGTCAGCGTCGACTGTCTCCGCGAGGACGTGTTCAAGCAGGGCCTCGAGGAGGGCCTGTTCCCGAACTGCGCGGAGCTCTACGACGACTCCCTCGATTTCACCGAGACCTACACCGTCGCGAACACCACGGACCCGAGTCTGACGGCGTTCATGACGGCGAAATACCCCTTCGAGCACGGCGTCGTCGAGAACGGCTGGGGTCTGAGCGAGGAGCACGACACCGCCGGCGAAGGGTTCCAGGCAGCGGGCATGGACACCTTCGGCGTCGTCAGCGTCGACCACCTCGCCGCCGACCACTCGAAGCTCGACCGCGGGTTCGACCGGTACGAGGACGGCCAGGCCTACGGCCGCCTCTACCCGATCCTCTCGCGGATCTACGACACCAAGACGTTCAACACGGTCTTCGGCGCTGTCAAGAACCTCGGCATCGGCCGCTACACCGTCAAGAACCTCCTCCGCGATCTCGGTCTCATCTCGTTGCACTGCCGGAGCGCACGCGCCGTCACCGACGACGCGATCGACTGTCTCGACGACGTCGCTCCCCCGAGCGCCAGCGAGGGCGACGGCGAGCACGGCACCAACGACGAGGAATCGGGCTTCTTCGGCTGGGTGCACTACTTCGACGTCCACGAGCCCCGCAACGCCCCGCGGGACCTCCTCGACGACCACGACGAGTACACCGCTGCGATGATGCGCGTCGACGACCACGTCGGCGAGCTCCAGGCCGAACTCGAGGCCCGCGGCATCGCCGACGAGACGCTCGTCGTCTTCACCGGCGACCACGGCGAGGCGCTCGGCGAACACGGCTACGAGGGCCACGGCCGCACGCTCTACGACGAGGAGATCAACGTCCCGCTAGCGTTCGACCACGACGCGCTGCCGGACGAACAAATCGAGACGCAGGTCCGCACGATCGACATCCTGCCCACCCTCCTGTCGCTGGTGGATGCACCCCCACTCGAGGCTGCCGGCGAGCCGATCTTCGACTTCACCACCGTCGAGCCCGGGGACGACGCCGACTCCCCCGATCTCGATCTCGAGGACCGCCAGCTGTTCACGATGGCCTACCCCACCTTCGGCGACGCCGTCGCTACCCGGACGCCCGACTGGAAGCTCATCCGCGATCGGGAGGAAGACGCCGAGGAGCTCTACGACCTCGAGAGCGACCCCGAGGAGCTGGACGATCTGGCGAACGACGAGGGCGCCCGCCGCGACGCGATGGCCGACGATCTGGATCGCTGGCTCGCGGAGTTCGGCGAGATCGAACGCCAGGAGATCGATTCTGATACCGAGGAGATGCTCGCGGATCTGGGCTACATGGAGTAAGGCGGCTCGACCGAGCGCACCCCGCTGCCTCGCACCCGCCAGCGAGCGGTGCGGACGCCCGAGGAGGCACGTCGGCGAACTCCAGCCCGAACTCGAAGCCGACGTCCTCCCGGCGCATTCCTGCGATTCGCCCGACATCAACGGACCGAAACCAGCAGGTAGTGTTATCCTTCCGCGTCGCAGATGAGTGCCAAGCAACCACGCAACATGGCAGCGACTACCAGCGACGCGATCTGGGTGCCAACGTCGACGACGAGCCGCAGCTGGGGCACTTGTCGGAACTGTGCCCGAGCGGGCGGACGATCGCCTGCACACGGCGTTCGATACCAGCGCGCGGACGGCGCTCGAAGTTCTCGATGCCGAAAGAAGCGGCGACGGAAAGCGAACGAGCACACTGGCTTACCGAAACGCGAACAGCCGCCAGCGATCGCACTGTCGGTCAGCCGTCTGCGGTGTCCCGTGGCGCGATTTCGTGGCGCGGGAGGACGATCGTCACGACGCTCCCGGCCGAATCGCCCGTCTCGAACTGCACGGAGCCGCCCGCGCGGGTGGCGACGCGATCGACGAGCCAGAGGCCCATCCCGCTGCCGTGCAAGAGCGGGTCGATCTCGGCCTCGCCGTCGAGGATCGACCGCTCGGCCTCGGGGATCCCCGGCCCCTCGTCCGCGACCCTGATTTCGACGATATCGTCGGCGTCGACGACGCTGACGCGAACCGTGGGCGCGTCGCCGTCGTCGTGGACGAGTGCGTTCTCGACCAGTTCCTCGATCGCCCGTTCGAGAACCGGGACCGTCCAGAGCAGTAGCTCCTGGGGAGCCTCCACGGCGAGGGTCGCCTCCGGGTGGTCCGCCGACGCGTCTGCCACGACGCGCCGGACGGCGCTGGCGACGTCGACCGACTCCTGGGACGGCGGGTCGGCGAGGAGGTCGACGATCTCGCGTTGCTTGTCCGTCTGTTCGAGCAGTCTGCGGGCAGAGTCCCCGATCTGCTCCGCTCCGTATTCGAGGTCCCCGCTCGTCTCGGCGGCGATCGTCTCGGCGTAGCCCAGGACCACGTTCAGGTCGTTGTGGAGGTTGTGCCGCAACAGCCGATCGAGCACGACGAGTTGCTGTTCGCGCTCGTGCTGGGCCGTGACGTCCCGCATCGTGGTGACGACGCCGACGATCTCGTCCTCCTCGAGTGGCTCCAGTCGACGATAGTGGATCTCGAACGTCTTGGCGGCGTCCGTGGCGTCGGTACGCGTCATCTGGTACTGCACCGTCTCGCCGTGGAGCACCGCCTGCACGCGCTGGAGGACGTCCTCCTTCTGGTCGGCGTCGATCACCTCGGCGAGGACCGCCTCGAGGCCGAGCCCACGCAGCTCGACGCCCTCGAGGCCGTGGAACGTCCGATAGGCTTCGTTCGCGAACAGGTACTCCAGGTCGGTGTCGACCGCGGCGATGAGGTCGGAGGCGCCCTCGATCGCTCGCTCGTAGTGGCGGAGCTGTTCCTCTCGTTGCTTCTGCTCGGTGACGTCCGTCTTCACCGCGACGAACGCCGAGATCTCGCCGTCGGCGTCGGTGATCGGTGCGATGGTCTGCTGGCCGTGGTAGAGCTCCCCGGACGCCCGTCGGTTGACGATCTCCTCCGACCACACCTCGCCGGCGAGGATCGTCTCCCAGAGGTCCTCGAAGTAGGCGTCCGGCATCTCGCCGGAATCCAGCAGTGCCGGCGTCCGGCCGATCGCTTCCGCCGCGTCGAAGCCCGTGATCGCCTCGAAAGCGGGGTTGACGTAGGTGATGGTTCCATCGGGGTCGGTCATGTACACGGCGTGACCGGCGGCCTCGACGGCTCGGCGGAACCGCTCGAGCGTGCGTTGGGTCGCGTCGCGCTCGGTGACGTCTCGGATCACCAGTACGGCCGCTGGCTGCTCGAGCCACTCGACCCGCGTTCCAGTGACCTCCAGCAAGACGGCCGGAGCGTCGGCGTCGGCGAGGGTTGCGTCGACGCCGTCGAGGCGCTCTTCGCCCGCCTGGACGGCCGCGAGCAAGGCTTCGAGGTCGTCGAAGTCCCTGGAAAGCGGGTCGTCGCCGGGTGCGGAGTGCGGGTTGTCGCTGGAGCCGGAGCGCTGGCCATCGTCGGGGGCGGAGTGCTGACCGTCGTGATCGGCGGTGGAGCACCCATCGTCACCGTCGGCGATCGCATCGCGCACGTCGATCGAGAGCAAGTCGCTGATCGGGACGCCGGTCGCCGCTGCGGACGAGTGCTGCCCGAAGAGATCCGCACCCGCCTGGTTGCAGTACTCCACGCGGCCGTCTCGCACGACGACGATTGCGTCTCGGGCCGCGTCCAGCAGCGTCTTCGCTTGCGCCTCGGCGTCGACGACGGTCGCGTGATCGCGGTAGTAGCGAACGGCGTCGTCGATCACGGTCACGAGGCGATCCCACTCGTCGGCGTGGTGGTTCCTGGCGACGTAGTCCGTGACGCCAGCGGAGATCGCGCGACTCGCGACCGACTCGCTCCCGGCGTCGGTAAACAACACGACGGGGAGCTCGGGCGCCTGGGCTCGGACCGCCTCGAGCAGCGCGATGCCGTCGAGGTCGGGGAGATCGTGATCGGAGACGACGCAGTCGACATCGGGCGTGGCGTCGAGGTGCTCGATCGCGCTCCCGACTGCGGTCGCGGTCGTGACCTCGAAGTGCCCCTCGGCGTCGAGGCACTCCCGACAGTTCGCTGCCACTGTATCGTCGGCAGTGACGGCGAGGACGGTGACGGGGTCGACGCCGACCGCTGAATCCATTCGCAGTGTCTTGCGCCGCCTGAGATATACCCCTTCCGGGGAAATGCACCCGAATGCAGCAGGCCATGCCGGTTGTTCGTGGGGAACGGCCTGCGAGATCGGACCCCAGTACTACCGACGCACCGGGCCTCGGCACTATCGACGAATCGGGCCTCGGCAATACCACGCATTGTGCCCCTACCGCCGAATCGAGCAGCTCGCTGGCCGCACGGGCGACCGCGACCCCCGTGATCACCGCTCGGACGTCGATCCGGAGGTGGTGAACTCCGTGACCAGCCCCCGAATTTCGTCGACCGTCAGCACGCCGAGCAGCTGGCTTCCGGCCGCGTAGAACGCCAGCCCGATCCAGGGCAGCACGAACAGGTCGACCCACCACGGGCCCAGCGGGACGAGCACCCAGAGGAGCCCGATCGTCCCGAGTCCGAGTCCCGCCACGCGCAGGATCGGCAGGCCATCGGTCGGTCGGAGGTCGACCGTCCGCGCAGCGACGACGTGCGTGATCGCCATCGAGCCGTAGGCGATGGAGGTCGCGATCGCGGCGCCGACGATCCCGAACTCGGGGATGAGCACGAGATTGAGCACGATGTTCAGGACCACGGCCGCGCCCGTCGCGAACAGCAGCGTCCGGAGGTGGCCGCCGGCCTGGAGAACTGGCCAGATGACCCGCGCGATCGCGAACCCGAGCACGCCCGGCAGGAGGACTCGGAGCGGCAGCACGCTCGCCTCGAAGGCCGAGCCGAAGTACAGCGTCAGGAACTGCTCGCTCAGGACGAACACGCCCGCCACGAGGAGCACCGTGATCACGACGACGTAGCGCAACATCCGCGAGAGCAGGGCAGTCAGCTCCGAGGTGGCCTCTTCCTCCCACATGACGGCGGTCGACTGGATCATCACCTGCTCCATCGCGACGGAGACGACCCACATGAACTCAGAGACCTGCAGCGCCGCACGGTAGTGGCCCGTTGTGGCCGCTCCCTCGAAGTAGCTCACGAGCAGTATGTCGACCTTGTACATGCTCGTCAACAGCAGTACGAGCGCCATCGTCTGGACGCCGAACCGGAGGAGTGGCCGGGCGTAGATCGACAGCGCGAGCCGCTTCGGCGAGGGGACGAGTCCGGCCTCCCGGAACGCCAGAAGCGTCGAGAGCACGCCGGTCAGGAGGAACCCGGTCGCGAACCCCGCGAACACGCCCGGAACGCCGTACCCCTGCGACGCGAGCGTCAGCCCAACGACGGCCAGGATCACCGACCGCACCGGGATCAGCGGCTCGACGACCGCCTCGCGCTTGTAGGCGTGGAGGACCCCTCGGCCGAAGTAGTAGAACTGCTCGCCCACGACCGCGCCGAGCATCAGATACAACGCGGCGCGAAGTGCGCCGTCGGTGAAGATCGTGAACCCCACCGCCAGCAACGGAATGCCGACGACGAGCATCCCCGCGTGGAGAGCGAAGGAGGTCGCGATGACCCGGCCGCGTTCCTCGCCGTCTTCTCGGCTCGCGAACGTCTTCGTCGCCTCGAAGAGGCCCATATTCAGGATCTTCCGGCTCGGTGCGAAGATCGCCATGACGAGGGCGTATCGGCCGAATCCCGCCTCGCCCACGGTGCGGGTGAGGACAGGAATGAACGCCGCGAAGATCAAGAGCCGCCCGAGATCCCCCGTGAAGACGGAGAGGTAGCCCTTGAGGATCTCGTCGTCGTCCGCCATTACTCGACGTATCCCAGATCCCGCATCTGCTGTTTGAGGTCCTCGTCGACGTCGCCGCGCTCGGCCTCGATCGTCTCGCCGTCACGGGAGAGTTCGAGATCGGCGTCTTTCGCCACGATCTTCGTCTCGAAGTCCTGCCACGCGAGCGTCGCCGAGCCGTGCCACGGCGCGACGGTCAGCGCGTGGTCTCGGCCGGCCTCGCCGTCGGCCTGCTCGCTCTCGGGCCGGGCCGCGTTCGTCCGAACGTCCTTCCCGTGCCATTCGGATGGAATCGCGTCGGGCCCGGCCTGGTCGGCGAGGATCGACGGCGCGATGTCCAGCGAGGAGAGGGGCTCGGCCAGTTCGAGGTCGTTCGTCGCCGCTGGAACCGTGATGAGCGCGTCCGCCACGCGGCCGCGCTGGGGCTGGTGGAACCAGTGGCCCTCTTCGCCGAACTCGTCGCCGTGATCGGAAGTGAACACCACAATGGGGTCCTCGCTGTCGACGGATTCGACGAGCCGTTCGATCTCCGCGTCGGCGCGTTTCAGCGTGGCGCGGTACTTCTCTTCGATCGTCGCTTCCTCCGCGTCGGTCAGTTTCTCGGGTTTGAACAGCGCCTTCCGGTCGATCTCCTTGGGCACGGCGTCGTCGCCCAGCCCGTACGGCCGGTGGGTCCCCATCATGTGCAGCCACATGAACCGCGGGCCGGACTCGTCGTTGAACGCCTCGATGGAGTGGTCGATCAGCTCGTCGTCGGGCAGCCGGTTCGAGAGCTTCGCGTGGGGCGGTTTGAACCGGTGGTACACCTTCCGAACGAGATCGAACTGCGAGGCGAACTGCCGGATCGGGTTGCCGCGGTTGCCCGCCTCAGAGAAGTGGTGGTAGACGTCGAACCCCCGGTCGAACCCGAAGCGGGCGTCGGTGTGTGGCGAGGAGGAGAGCCCGATCGTGGTGTAGCCGGCGTCGGAAAACGCGTCGGCGACGGAGGGCTCCATCACGCGCGATTCGACCGCGCCCTGGTAGTTCGACGTGAGGAGGCTCGCGAGCGACGGGCGGGTGTAGTGGGCGCCCGTGATCGTCTCGTGGTTGTCGAGATTCGCGGAGACGTAGGGCATCGCGTCGAGGAAGTCGTAGCGTACAGAGTCCGCAGATACGAGGATAACGTCTCTCATTGGGTGAATGACCGCGGGAGCGTCACTTCAGTCCTGCGCTCTGGAGGCTGAATTAGACTTGTGGGTGAGGTCTCGTCGTTCGAGCGGGAACCACGACGGCAACCGACAGTCCGGAAGCCCCCTCCCGCTCGTCCATTCTATCTCGCTGCGGTCCTCGGCTCGCTCCGCTCGCCTGCGGTCCTTACGTCGGTAGAATGGACGAGCGGTCGGCCCCTTCCAGTCCCACCCTGTGGTCATTCCCTGGGAGTATGCTGCGGTGGAGAACTCGGGTCGCTACGCGTGGGCCGGGTCAACGGAGCGGTCGCCGAGTGGAATGTCGACGTCGATCGAATCGTACGGGACGAGGGGCCGTTTCGCTCGGCCGTCCTGCTCCAGTTCGATCAGTGCGTACTCTTTGAGTTCGCGGACGTTCGCGAGTACGTCCGGCGGGTGACGACATACAGCCACAGGTCCGTCAGGCGGATTGATGGAATCGTTCGCTGGCTCAGTCAAATGGCCCCGACCACGATCTCAGAGATCGACCCTACGACCGTCCCCCAGACCGACACCCCTGTCACCATGGCGAGCACGGTGTCCGCGGCGAAGAAGGCGAAGATAGCAGCGCCGGCGAAATGCGCTTTCCGGAGGTCGATCCGGTGTGCGAAGCGGTGGAAGGCGTAGGCGTTCAGGAGGCTCACTGGGACAATCACGAGCATCTCGCCGATCCAGATCGCCGGGCTCGCGCCGTAGGTCGCCGCGAGGCTGATCGTGATCAGTTGAGTTTTGTCGCCGAACTCGCCCGCGGCCATCATCGCGAAGATCGAGCAGAAGGAGCCGACCCGGCCGCCGATCGAGCGCCCGAAGACGGAAATCTCGCCGCCGACGTCGGGCGCGATCTGCCCCGGGGCGCCGATCCCGCCGTCCGTCTCGGTGTCCGAAGCCGTGCCTGCTGCGGCATCCGTCGTCCCCGCGCCCCACTCGGCGTCCGGCTCTGGAGCCGAGCGGACCAGCATGATCGCGAACAGCACGAAGAGGACGACGGTGAACCCATCGAGAACGATCGCCGGAAGAGCGCGCTGGATCGCCTCGCCGAACGCGATTTCGAGTGCCGTCCAACCTGCGAAGGCCGTCCCCGCAGCGCCGACGACCAGCAAGGGATCGTAGCGCGTCGAGAGCCCCGCGATGATGAACTGCACCTTCTCCCCGGGCAGCACCGTCAGCTGGGCGATCGCAGCGATCACGACGATCTCGACGAAACCTGCCATCGCTACTGGATCGCCCGCATTGGTGAAGAATTAGACGCGTCGAATGTAGGCGTTTTGCTCCCCGAACTCCCGTCGAGCGGGGGTCTCCCCCAACTGCAGGGTTACTGCACGGCCGCCCGCGATGCGCGGTGCAGGAGCCGAACGGCGATCGCGCCGAGGACGACGTTGAAGACGACGAGCACGGCGATCGCCGGAACGATCGTGTTCCAGGCGCCACCGAAAGCCGTCACGTCGATCACCGTCATCACGTCCTCGCCGAGCACGGCGGCACGGACGCCGTCGACGCCGTAGGTGATCGGGTTCACCGTCGCGACGGTATTGATCCAGTCGGGCAGGACCTGCAGGGGCAGGAAGGCGCTGGAGACGAACAATAGCGGGAACGTCAGCGAGTTCGCAATGAGGATCGTCGCCTCCTTGTCCCGGGTGACCAGCGCCACGATGTTCGAGAACGACATGAACGCCCCAGCAAAGAGGATCGTGATCGCGAGCACGCCGAGGAAGCCCGCCACGCCGGTTTCGAGGAACGTTCCCGGCCCGTCACCGGTCTCGAGGTACAGGAGGACGGCGCCACAGCCGAGGATGATCGCCGTCTGGACGACGATCCGCACGACCTCGGCGAACACCTTCCCCAGGAACATTGTGCCGCGGCCCATCGGCGACGCCAACGTCTTCTCGAACATCCCCGAGTCCATGTCGATCACGAGGCCGATGCCCGAAATCGAGGCCGCGGCGAGCGCGGACTGAACGACGATCGCCGGCGTGAGGTACGTCACGTAGCTGACGTCGGCACCGACGGCGTTGGTGAGCGCGCCGCCGGCGACGGCCCCGAACACCTCTGCCATCAGCACGAAGAAGATCACCGGCTGGACGAGGGACGTGAACGTCACGAACGGGTTGCGCGAGGTCTTGACCAGCCAGCGCTTCACGCTGATCCAGATGTCGCCGATGGCGCCGGTGCCCTGTGCACGCTGGGGCTGCGCCTCGATCGCAGCAGCGCGGGTCTCCACCGCGTCCGTCCCGCCAGCGGATGCCGCAGCAGCGGAGTCGTCGCTCATCGGGTCACCTCCTCGGCGTCGGCACCGTGGCGTGACTCGCGTCCCGGTGCGGTCGTCTCGGTTTCTCCCTCGTCGATCGCTTCGCCGGTCAGCGAGAGGAAGACGTCGTCGAGCGTCGGCGACCGCACGTCGACGCCGGTGACCGTGAGGCCAGCGTCGTGGAACGCGACGAACAGCTCCATGACGCCGGTTCGAACGTCGCTTGCGGTGATCGCGAGGCCCTCGTCGGTTCGCTCGACGGTCGGATCGTCGAACGCGTTGGCCGAACGGACGACCGACGCGGCGTGGTCGCGGAGCTCCGTACCCCTCGCGGGGCCGGGGTCGTCTGTTCGATCCGTCGCGCCACGCTTCCCGGTGCTACCCGAGTGCTCGGCGTCGTCGACGCCAGCGAGGCTCACCTCGAGCACGTCGCCGCCGACGGCGGCTTTCAGCGACGCGGGCGTGTCCGTCGCGACGACCTCGCCGTCCTGGAGCAGGGCGATCCGGTCACACAGCCGGTCGACTTCCTCGAGGTACTGCGTCGTCAGGAAGACGGTGGTCCCGGCGTCGTTGATCGCCTCGAAGTAGTCCCACAGCTCCATGCGGGCTTCGGGGTCGAGCCCAGTGGTCGGCTCGTCGAGGAAGACGACGGGCGGCCGGTGGACCAGGGCGTTCGCCGCGTCGAGACGCTTCGCCATTCCGCCGGAGAACGTCTCGGCGAGGTCGTCTGCCACGTCGGCGAGGTCGACGACGTCGAGCAGTTCCTCGACGCGCTCCTCGCGCTCGGCCGCCGGCACGCCGTGGATCCGCGCCGCGAACCGGACGTTCTCCCGGGCGGTCAGCTCGGGATCGACGCTGGTCTCCTGGGGCATGTAGCCCACGTACTCGCGGACGGCCTGTGCGTCTTCGACGACGTCGTGGCCGTGGACGGACACGGAGCCTGCTGTCGGGTGTAACAGCGAGACGAGCGTCTGGATCGTCGTCGACTTTCCGGCGCCGTTCGGACCGAGGAAGCCGAAGCACTCTCCGGGTTCGACGGCGAGGTCGACGCCGCTGACCGCCTCAGTGCCGTCGGCGTAGGTGACGTGGACGTCCTCGGCGCGTATTGCTGCGGGGCCGCCGTCGTTACTCCCCGTGCTGGCGGCGGTGTCAGTTGGCTGGCCGGTGCTCGTGGATGGTGCATGCTGCGACTGCATGGAGTCGACACCTCCACGCCGTCACCGGGAATATCCTACTCTCAGCCGTGAAGCCGTTTATAAGTACCTCCAACCAGCCGGACCCGAACTGGAGGCAGGATCGGCGCCGGACGGGGAATCCGACCAGAATTGTATATCGCGGAATGTGATTTATACCTGTCTCGGGCCCCGATTCGCGGACAGCGAAATTCGAGTTCAGCTGACCCGAGACCGTCGATATCGGGGATTCGGCGAGAGTAGCCACAATCTTCGGTGCTCGAACACGCTCGCGATTGGGGAGCAGAACGCGGAAGTCGGACAGCCGCGACCAGCAGCCGTCGAATCTTTTTGTCACTGGCAAGCCAACGTCACGGTTGCAATGTCCCAGTTCGAGACCTTGGAGTGTCGAAACTGCGGCAAGTCGTTCAGAGCCCTCCCCGAAGCGAACGCCGGGACGAAACGCCTCTGCAGCCCGGCCTGCGAGACGGCCCAGTTGGCCGTGTGAGGCCACCGATCGCGGGCCGCTAGTCCGTCAGAAAATCGACGACGGGCGCCATCGTTCGTGCTGGACCCTCGAGGCCGGTGTGGCCCACGCCCTCGACGAGACGACTCTCCGGAAGTCGATCGTGAACCGCACGGGCGGCGTCTGTGGGAAAATCGGGACTGTGCTCGCCCGTGAGAACGATGACCTCCGGATCGACGTCCAGCGTCTCGGGGAGCTCGTGGACTCGACCGCTTCGAACTCGCGGTGCGTGACCGACGCGAGTTCGATCATCTCGGGCCAGTGGGGCATCGCCTCGACCTCATCGATTCCCGTCATCACGCAGAATGCCAGTCGCATCGCGCCCTCCCGGTCGCCGTCGTCGAGCAGGTCGGCCATGCGATCTGCGGCGTTGCAGGCGCGATACTCCCCGACGAGGATCGCCGGCTCGAACACGACGATTTCCTCGAGGTCGACGACGTCGCGCGTCGCGAGTTTGGGCGCAGAGCACATCGAAGGGTGGCCAAACAGGTTGCTCGCGTCCGTGGCTTCGATCACTGCCTCGACGTCCTCGGTTTCTCGCTCGAGCGCGTAGGAATCGGATGCGTCCCCACTCTCGCCGCGACCGCGCCGATTTATCGAGGCGAGTGAGCTCACTTCCCGGAGGTGTGGCAGGTGCGGCAGCCAGCTCTCCTGGGGCCCTGTCGAACCGTGGACGGGGACCACTGGATCGGGAGGTCGACCGACAGCAGCGGCCAGCGCTGAGGGTCTCGCTCCCGGTCGCCGTGTATTTCGAAGCCGATCGTGGTGCCGTCCGTGGATTTCGTGGTCTGCATGAGCAGGAATAGCTCCCCGGTGAACCTCCCTCAATCTCGCTCTAAACTGTATGTCGCTTTATTAAATCGGCTTGTGCCCCGGCACCAGGCGCATCCAGGCTACCGGCGATCAGCGTACGCTGTGCCCGGCGCAGCCGCTCGGACGCGGAGGCCGCCGAGATCCCGAGTTTTGCGGCGACGTCGGCGAGCGTCGCTCCGCGCGGCACCTCGAAGTAGCCCAGCTCGGAGGCCGTCAGCAGCGCCTCTCGCTGGCGATCCGAGAGCGCGTCCGTCGCGGGCGTGCCAGTCTCGCATTCGGGCGACTCGACGAGGCGGTGGATCGTGACGCTGTGCTCCTCGCGCCAGAACGACCAGTAGTTCTCGAAGGCCGCCCGGTCGGCGCAGCGCCGGCGCTGCCGCCAGCCGTCCCGAACGACTTCTACGTGTTCGAGGACGGCCTGTGTCGCCGCGAGTCCCCGCAAGCGCTCGACGTCGGAGATCGCAGGCCCGAGCTGTTCCTCCATCGTCGGCGCGGGGACGATCCGGTACCGGCGAGCGTCCGCGTCGGCGGCGAGGCGGACCGTCTCGGCGACGAACGGAGACGCGTCGAGGGCCGCTTCGGCCTCGTCGAGGTCGGGGCCCCGGATCGTGACCGCGAACGGCGGCGGGCCGCCCTGATTGGGCTGGCCGACCTGGACCGTCAGGGTGGCCTCCGGCACGCGGGCCGCAACGTCGACGAGCGGCAGGCTGTCGCAGTGGACGGTGCACTCGGCGAGATATCCCATGGACCAGCGTGGTATCTGCCGGAATTGCAAAAATTCGCCGAAACCAGTTCGAGAATGTGAACGACCCCCGTGGAGGGCGAATAGAGGAGCGATCGGAGAGCCGGCCGCGAACGTCCTTACTCGTCGCCGGGGCTGTAGTTTGGCGCTTCGTCAGTGATGACGACGTCGTGGGCGTGGCTCTCGGCCTGGCCGGCGGAGCTGACCCGCACGAACTCGGATCGCTCTTTGAACGCGGGAATCGACTCGGCGCCGACGTAACCCATCCCGGACTGCATCCCACCGGTGAGCTGGTGGAGCTCGCTCTCGACGCTGCCCTTGTACGGCGTCGCCGCCTCGACGCCTTCGGGGACGTACTCGTCATCGTCTTCGGGCTCCTCCTTGAGGTAGCGGTTCTCCTCGGAGTCGCCGCCGGCCATCGCGCCGACGGAGCCCATGCCGCGGTACTGCTTGTAGCGCTTGCCGTTCATCGTGACGATCCGGCCGGGCGCTTCGTCGGTGCCGGCGAAGTAGCTCCCCAGCATGACGGCGTCGGCGCCGGCGGCGATCGCCTTGATCGCGTCGCCGGAGTAGCGGATGCCGCCGTCGGCGATCACGGGCACGTCGTACTGGCTCGCCACGTCGGCGACCTGCGCGACGGCGGTGATCTGGGGCATGCCGGAGCCGGAGACGATCCGCGTCGTGCAGATCGAGCCGGGGCCGATGCCGACCTTGATTCCGTCTGCGAAATCGACGAGTTCGCTGGCAGCCTCCCGGGTCCCGACGTTACCGACGACGACGTCGGCGTCGACCTCGTTCGCGATCTCGCGGGAGCCGTCGATGACGTTCCGGTTGTGCGCGTGGGCGGTGTCGATGAACAGGATGTCAGCACCGGCCTCGTCGGCGCGAGTTGCTCGCTCGGACTCGAAGGGGCCGACGGCGACGCCGACCAGAAGACGGCCCTGCTGATCGCGAGCGGCGTTGGTGTGCTCGCGACGCGCGAGGATTCCCTGCATCGTGATGAGGCCGATCAGCCGGTCTTTCTCGTCGACGATCGGGACGCGCTCGATCTTGTGCTCGTACATCAACTCGAGGGCCTCCCGCGCGCCGACGTCCCCGCCGGCGGTGATGACCTCGTCGGTCATCGCTTCGCTGACCTCGTCGCGCTCGCCGACTTCGAGATACGGCCGAACGTCCGTCGCGGAGATGATCCCGAGCACGCGGTCGTCCTCGTCGATGACGGGGGCGCCGGAGACGCCCTCCTCGTCCATCATCTGGTCGACCTCGCGGACGGTCTGGTCGGCGGTCGCCGTCACGACGTTCTCGCGGTCGATCACGAGTTCGTCGGCGGTCTTGACGCGCTCGACGTGTTCGACGGTCTCGTCGACGTCCATGTTCCGGTGGAGGACGCCGAGACCGCCCTGTCGGGCCAGCGCGGTCGCGAGATCTGCTTCGGTGACGGTGTCCATCGCCGCAGAGAGAACCGGAACTTCCAGTTCGACGTTGGTAGAGACGCGCGTCGACAGATCGGCCTCGTCGGGTTCGACGGTACTCTCCTTGGGTCGCAGTAGAACGTCGTCGAAGGTCAACGCCTCCGGGACGCGTAGCTTCTCGGTAAAGGGCTCCGTGGTAGGAACGTCGTTCGCCATGTAGTCGGTCCGCCGGGATGAGTGAAAAACGTTGTGAGACCGCCCGAGCGACCGAGCGAAGCGAGGGAGCGAGGGCGGCAGTCACTAGCACAATCCGCGGTGCGGCGGCGGTTGCGGGGCTGTGCGGCGGCGGTTGCGGAGCGGTGCTGTGCGGTGGGAATGCGGGGCCCTGCGGCGGCGGTTGCTGGGGCTGTGCAGCGGCGGTTGCGGAGCGGTGTTGCGCGGTGTGACTGCGGGGCCCTGCGGCGGCGGTTGCGGAGCAGACCTGTGCGGCGTGACTGCGGGGCTCCAGTACGGGTGCGAGGAGCTGTGCGATGCGCCTCCGGGTGCGAAGTAGAGCTGTGTAGTACGGTTGCGGAGGTGAAACGACCGACAGCGACCGACAGGGCTCTCAGGACCCCAACGATTACGACCCGACCGGCAGAACCAGCCGGGTATGTGCCCCGACGTCTGCGGGTCGATCGACCGGCTCTTCTACGACCACCTTTCCGGCGACTGGGATTCGCTCCAGCGCTGGGCGTGGCTCTATCTCCACGTCTGCATCCTGCTCGCGACCGTCCTGCTCGGCTACGCCGTCGCTCGCGGGGAGTACCTGCTGACGGCCCTGCTGTGTCCGTTCCCGGTGTTCTACCTCTACCGGCGGTACACCTACGCCCGTCCGAACCCGTAATCTGCCGAGCCGCCGACCGCTCGATCTCACGGTCGGCTTCCGTTCCCGTCGGGCGGCGATGATCCGGCGAGCAGCCAGTACCGATCGTTTGAAACGTCACGGGGGAACAGCAGCAAACGATGACTGCAGACCGCGTCCGTCGTCTCCTCCGCACGGACCGGCTCGCTCGCTTCCTCCACATTGGCTACGTCCGGCAGGCGCTCCAGCGCGATCGGCTCCGCCAGCGCGCACGCGAGAACCCGTGGCTAACGGTGCTGCTCGTCGCCGCGACGGTCCTCTTCTTCTTCGGGATCTGGCGGGTCGAGCCCCACCAGCTGATCCCCGACGAGTCCGGCGCAGTCGGGCAGCCGTTCACGCTCATTCAGGGCCGTCCGGGGCTGACCTCCTTCGAGAAGGGCGGCAATCTCCACATCTGGCTCCTGTTACTCTCCTATCTGCCGGTCCTGCTCGTGATCGGCACGTATTGGGTCGTGACTGGGCAGTTCGGCGCGAACGTCGAGAACGCCCAGGCGCTCGCGGAACACCAGCACGGCACGCAGTGGGACGTCGCAAATGGAGCCCTCGTCGACGCCTGGACGGCGCTGGTGACGGCCGGACGGTTCGTCTCCGCGACGGCGGGCGTCCTCGCGGTCCTCGCCGTCGCTCTGCTCGCCCGTCGGCTGTACGGCCGCCCCGCAGGGGTGCTCGCGGGAGCGACCCTGACCGTGAGTCTCGGCTTCGCGCTCACCGCGAAGTACGCGACCGAGGACGTGCTCGCCGGCAGTTTGTTCGTCTGGACGCTCTACCCGATGGCGGTCCACCACGACACGGGCGAGGATCGACCGCTCCTGCTCGCGGCGGGCGTCGCGGGACTCGCGATGTCGGCGAAGGCGACGACGGGCATTCTCGCGATCCCGATCGCGTACTACGCCCTCCGTAGGTACGACATCGACGAACTGGTGAGCTGGCCGGCGATCCGGGAGATCGCCCGCTACCCGGCGGCCGCGATCGCCGCCTACGTCGCGACGACGCCCTCGCTGTTGATCAACCCCGACCTGTACGTCTCGGAGCTGGCTCGGTACGGCTCCGTCCGGGCCGGCGAGGCAGCCTACTACGCGCATCCGGATCCGGGCTACCTCGCCCACGCTGGCCACCTCGCGACCGCGCTCGGTGCGCCGCTGCTCGCGCTCGCGTTGGTCGCGACCGTCGGCGTACTCGCGCTGACCGCCACCGGGCGGCTCCACCGGTTCACCGCGGTACCACTTGGACTCGCCGTGCTCTACTACGTGATCATCGCGAGCTGGGGCAACATTCAGTACAACCGATCGCTCCTGCTCCTCCCGCTACTGGCGCTGTTCGTCGGGCTCGCGGCGGCGTGGGCCACCGACGCGGAGCGGCGTCCTTCCGTGCGCCGGGTGGCAGGGCCGATCGTCGCGATCGTCCTCCTGCTCTCGCTGTTCTACACGGCCAGCGGCGCCGCGGTCTGGAGCACCTCCCGCGCCGAGGCGACTGAGTGGACCCACGACACCTTCGAAGACGGCGACGCCGTCACGACGCTCGGTCAGCGAACCTACCTGCCGGAGTTCCCGGAGGGGGTGAACGTCTCGCGGACCGTCGTGGACCCGATCTACGACGCCGACAACGCGACGGCGAAACAGCGGGCGATCGCGCGGGTGGAGTGTAACCGCCCCGAGACGCTGGTGTTGACGAGCTTCCACTACCAGCGGTATTTCGAGGATCCCTCCGTCGCACCGAACGTCACCGCCCTCTACGAGTCGCTACTCGCAGAGGAGGACTACCGGATCGTCGCGAGCTTCGGACCGTCGAATCCGAACCTCGCCGGCGACGCAGCGACGCGGTTCGAGCGCGCGCTCGCGCTGGAGCCACCCGCACGGAACACCAACAATCCGCGGATTCTGGTCATGGAGCGCACCGCCGATCCGGTCACGGACTGCCCTGGATTGGAGAACTAGCCGCCGCCTCCGCCCGCACCGCCCCTGCGGTCAGTTCTCGCCGTCGCTGCCGTCAGCTCTCGCCGTCGCTGACCTGCCAGTGCAAAAGAACGCCGTCGTCGACGCGCTCGACGCGCTCCAGGTCGAGATCGACGAACGAATCGACGTCTCCGAACCCCTCGCCGTCGACGAGCGTCGGCGCGTCCCGGCCGCCGATCACGGTCGACCCGACGAACACCGACAGCTCGTCGACGAGGCCGGCCTCGAAACACGAAAAGAGCAGTTCTCCACCGCCTTCGACCATGAGCGACTCGACGCCGTGATGGGCCTCGAGTAGCTCGAACGCCGCGGCCAGATCGACGCGCTCCTCGCCGGCGACGATCACCTCGGCACCCGCCGCCGCCAGCCCGCGCCGGCGATCGGCAGGTGCGGCTTCCGAGACGAGGACGTAGGTCGTCGACGCGTCATCCTCGCGCTCGTCACCTTCCACGCGCTCATCGCCGCCCTCGCTCCGCTGCGAGCCGTCGAGCACGCGGGCGTCCGTCGGCGTTCGGGCACGGGAGTCAGCGACGACGCGATCCGGGTTGGCAGTCTCGCCCCGCTCTCGCCGCGCCTCGTGACGGTCGGCGTCGACGGTCAGACTGGGATCGTCGGCGAGGACGGTCCCGACGCCGACCATCACGGCATCTGAGTCCGCGCGGAGGCGATCGACGCGCTCGAAATCCGCCTGGCCGCTGATCGGCACCTGCGTTCGGTGGCGCGTCGAGAGCTTGCCGTCGACGCTCGTCGCTGCGTTGACGCGGACGTGCACGGGGAGCGGTAGCGGCGGGCGGGGCAACGGCGTTTCGGTTCTGTGGGCGCTGGATGTCGATCGGGAGCCCAACCGAGTCGAGGGGTTCGTTGGCGATCGGGGATCGCTCGGGGTACGCGGTCGGCCGTGCTGCGCGCAACGAGCCTTAGGCCGTCTCGGGCAGGATCATCTCCACGACGCTTCCGCCTCCATCCCGTTCGTAGAATCGAATCTCGCCGTCGGACCGCTGGACGGTCCAGTAGACGAGCCAGAGTCCGAGCCCGTTGCCGTGCTCGAGGGCCGTCTCCGCGGACGAGAACAACACCGCCGACTCGCTGGCCGGAATTCCGACGCCGGTGTCGGCGACCGAGATGACGACGCCCTCGTCGGTCCTGCGACAGGAGGCGGTGATCTCCACGTCGGCGGGGTTGTGAACGACGGCGTTGTCGAGCAACTCGTCGATCGCCTCCGGGAGCCCGACGTTGGCCGTGACGGCGAGGTCGGTCGTACATTCGATCGACACGTCGACGTCGGGATTGCGCTCGCGGAGTGCCGACACGCGGTCCTGGAGGAGCGTCGTGCAGTCGAACCGTCCGGTACCGTCCTCCTCCCAGATCTCGGCGATCCTGCGGGCCTCGTGGCTGGTCTCGAGCAGGTCGTTCAGGTGGCGCCGAACCAGCTTCACCTCGGCGGCATCGTCGACGTCCTCGAGGTAGCCAAGGACGATCGTCACCTCGTTCCGGAGGTTGTGCCGAAGCACCCGCTGGTTCACTGTCAGTAGCTTCGTCAACGCCTGGTTACGTTCGTAGGACTCCCGGTACTCGACGGCGTAGACGTTCGCGCGGCTGCCGACCGCGGTGCCGAGGACGAACGCGAAGACGACGATGAACTGCGACTCCTGAGCGCCGCCGTGGTCGACGTGCCAGATCAGCACGATAGCGAACGCGAGCAGGACGAAGGACGCGGCGAAGCCACAGGTGTAGACGAACGCGTCGATAGCGCCGCGCTCGGAGAGCGAGCGATCGGGGAGCTCCCGGCCCGTATAGGCCGTCAGCACGGCGAGCGTGACGAGGATAACGACCTCCAGGGTGGTGCCGATGGCCGGGCCCTCGAGGACGAAGTGAGCGCTGGCGAGGCCGAGTCCAACGGCGCCGAGGGCGTAGAATGCCAGCCTCGGATCGAACCGTCCGGGCCGTAGCACACGCTCGCCCACTCCCATTGTCACTTGTCACCACGCCAGTGACTTAAGCGATCACCTGGTCGGGGGAGCCTGCAGCGCCCGTTCGGGAACTCGGAGTGTCCGGTACAGGAGATATTTTCCGGCGATTGCCGTGCTATTCGTCGGCAGGTGCCTATCGTCGGACGCGCACTGCGGCGCCCAGCGACGGTCCTCTGTCGATCTACCGGCTCGCCCTCGGCGGCCACAGCACGTCCTCGCCAGAGGTACCGGCAAGTGTCTCCAGTTGTGGGGAGCCCCGTCACCGCCTGCCCGTAGGGGCGCCCCTATACGTTCGGGTCCGTTCACACGGCGTATGAGCGATACGTCTCGAAGCGGCGGCTGGCCCACTCAGGGAGCGGGTCGGAGGGCCGCGCCATGAACACCGATAGACTCGCTTCGCTCGACTATCGAGCTCATCGTCACCACACGAGGTGGTTCCGATGAACTCCGTCGGAGCCCACTCCGACGTGCTCATGCTCGCCACGCGGAGGTGGCTCGCATGAACTCGGTCGAGCAGTACAAGCAGAACAAACATCCACTCGACGTGATCGAGGACGTCAAAGAGTACGCAGAGGAGGGCCTCTCTTTCGAGGAAATCGAGGAGCGCGCCGGCGGCGGCGAGTGGGAGCGTCTCAAGTGGGCTGGCATGTATAGCCACGGCGTTCAGGACGGCTACTTCATGATGCGGACGAAGGTCCCCGGCGGCAAACTCACGCCCGAGCAGGCCGAGGTCATCGGCGAGGTCTCAGAGGAGTACGCCACCGCGCCCGAGGAGTACGGCGGCGAGACCCAGAACGAGCTGTGGGGCGACGCCTACCTCGACATCACGACCCGACAGGACGTCCAGGCGCACTGGATCGAGGTCGAGGACGTCCCCGAGATCTGGGCGAAGTACGACGAGGTCGGCCTCACCACGATCCAGGGCTGTGGCGACTCGGCCCGCAACGTGCTGGGCTGCCCGGCCGCTGGCCTCGACGAGCACGAGTGTTTCGACGCCCAGCCCGTCATCGAGGCCGTCTCCGACTACTTCACGGAGAACCGCGAGTACGCGAACCTCCCCCGGAAGTACAAGATGACGATCACGGGCTGCAGCCAGGACTGCGCGCAGTCCCAGATCAACGACGTCGGCCTGACGCCCGCCCGCAAGCGGATCGAGACAGCCGACGGCGAGCAGGAGGTCTACGGCTTCCACGCGAAGATCGGCGGTGGGCTCTCCGACGGCCCGCGGATGGCCTCCCCGATCGAGGTGTTCGTCCGCCCGGAGGACACCGTCGAGTTCTGCCGCGCCGTCGCCCAGACGTTCAAGGAGATCGGCGACCGCAACAACCGCGGCGTCTGCCGGATGCGCTACCTCGTCGAACAGGTCGGCCCGGACACCTTCGAGCAGGCAATCCGCGACCGCTGTGACGTCGAGCTTCGCGAGCGCGGCACGGATCTCACCGAGGGGTACACGGGCGACCACGTCGGCGTCCACGAGCAGAAGCAGGACGGGCTCAACTACGTCGGCTTCAACGTCATTACCGGCCGGATGGGCGGCGACGAGTTCGCCGAAGCCGCGAGGGCAGCCGAAAAGTACGGCACCGAGGACGCCTCGATCCGCCTCGCCACCGACCAGAACTTCCTCATCACGCACATTCCCGACGAGAACCTCGACGACCTGCTGGCCGAGGATTTCGCCCAGGAGTACAAGCCCGATCCCGGCCCCTTCGAGCGCGGCGCAGTGGGCTGTACCGGCTCGGAGTTCTGCAACTACGGCATCATCGAGACGAAAAATCGCGTGAAGCGCTGGGCTCGCGAGCTCGAAGAGCGCATCGACACCCCCGACGACCTCGAGGTCGTCCGGATGCACATGTCGGGCTGCTCGGCCTCCTGTGCCCAGCCCCAGATCGCGGACATCGGCTTCCGCGGCGAGACGGTCAAGATGACCGGTGAGGCCGACTCAGACGCGCCGCAGTCCCCCGAAGCCGAGACCGAGAACAGCGACATGATCGAGGGGATGGACTTCGGGCTGGGCGGCGCGCTCGGCTCCGACAACGAGTTCCTCGACTGGGTCGAGACCGCCGTGCCCGCCGACGCCGTCATCCCGGCGCTGGAGGAGCTGTTCGACGCCTTCGCCCGCGAGCACGAGGATGGCGAGCGGTTCTACGAGTGGTGCCGCCGGACGGACAACGAGCGACTCCGCCAGGTCATGCAGGGTGCGGATGCACCGGTGGCCAAGGGGGTGGCCGGCGATGACTAACGAGGAGTTCGAGGAGGCAACGCCGACGACGGGCGCCTCGGAAAGAGCGAGCGGCGAGCACGGCGAGCCGCGAGCTACCGAGACCGACCAGGAACGCTCCGACGCACCCGCAGACGCCGCACCGGAACTCACCGAGACCACGGCGAACGCCGACGCGGACGACCAGCCTCGCCAGCCCGCTGTCCCCGACGTTGGGGACGACGGCGCACACTCCGTGCCACGCGCGGAGGGCGTCCGCACTCACCGCCCCGCGAGCGAGCACGGTACGATCCCCGCGGATCAAATCGGCCCCGCAGATCCCGACGGCCCCGTGCCCGCCGCACCAGACCACGACGGCCACGATCACGGACACGGCAGCGGCCACGAGCACGATCACGGGGAGGCGGACGCCGACGACTGCGGCTGCGGAACGAGCTGTGGCTGCTCGGACGGCGACGCGGAGACCGCTGACGCGGCCGCCGTCGCGACGGACGGGGTCCTCGCGAGCGAAGCGAGCGAGGGCTCGTCAGAGCTCGTCTCTGACGGCGGGACCGCGCCTTCGAACGTCACCGCGGACGGCCAGCTCGAACTCGGCGAGATGACCGAGCCGGCCGAGGGCAAGAGCCAGGACATCGAGCACGAGAACCCGCCGGACGAGCGCGTCGGCCTTCCCGACGGCGTCGACCTCGACACGCCCGGCTACGAGATCCGGGACCGGATGAACGACATCGAGACGCCCGACGAGAAGACGTGGTTCATGGAGCTCGACGAGGCCGTCATCGACGACGACCGCTGTATCCAGTGTGGGACCTGCGTCGCCGCCTGTCCCTCCGACTCCATCGGGATCGGCGACGACGACCTGCCGGAGCTCGTCAAGATGTGCACCGGCTGCTCGCTGTGCTGGGATTTCTGTCCCCGCGGCGGGCTGCGCTATGAACGTCAGTGGAAGCTCACCGGCGGCGACGACAACGTCTCCGGCGCCGGCGACCCGATCACGGAGTACTCCGCCACCGTCGAGGACGACTGGCGGGAGAACGCACAGGACGGCGGCGTCGTCACGAGCGTCCTGATCCACCTGCTTGAGGCCGGCGAGATCGACGGTGCGCTCGTCGCGACCGAGTCCGAAGAAGAACCCTGGAAGGCCGAGGCCGACCTCGCGACGACCCCCGAGGAGCTGATCGCGAACGCGGGCAGCTTCTACAACCAGACGATGGCGCTGGGCAACGTCGACGTCGAGCAGTGGGCGCACAAGCTGCCCACCACCGATCCCGAGGAGCTGTCGCTCGCGCTCGTCGGCACGCCCTGCGAGATCGAGGGCATCCGCGCGCTCCAGGACTTCGACTGGGACTACGCCGCCCACGAGACCGGCGTCCGGGCGATCGACTACACGATCGCGCTGATGTGCACGAAGAACTTCAACTACGAGACGCTGCTCGGCGAGATGGTCGAGGCCCAACGCGGCATCCCGATCGAGTCCATCGGCAAACTCGACGTCCTCCACGGCGACCTGATGGTCTGGGACACCGACGGCGAGATGGTGCTCCAGGAGGAGATCGAGGAGTTCCACGACGCCGCGCTCAAAGGCTGTGATGAATGTGCGGACTTCACCGGCTACACCGCCGATCTCACCGTCGGCTCGGTCGGATCGAGTGACGAGTACTCCTCTGTCATCGTCCGCACCGAGCAGGGGATGACGGCCTGGAACGCCACCAAAGACGATCTGGACTTCCACGATCTCGAGGATCGCTCGGCGATCGGCGGGCTCCAGAGCTGGGACAAGAAGAAGGCCTTCGAGTCGCTGGAGCGGGAGTTCGATCCCGACGCACCTCGCTTCATCGACTACACCGATCACGCCGAGAACTACGGCACCGAGATGAACCCGCACGAAGCGGGTCACTGAGCGCCACGGTCAGCGGGCACTGTTTCGTCGCCACCCGGATCGGGGTCGCTGACCCGGGAAGCGGTCGCGTTTTGCCCCAGCCGTCGGCCACACGGGGGTAACGATGCATTCTTGCCGCGACGGCTCCGAACGCTGGGAAAGCCATGAGCGGGACAATCGATGACGTACTCGTCGTCGGGGGCGGCGACGTCGGCCTGTTGACGGCGCTCGGGATCCGAAAGAAGCTCCCGGCCGTCGACGTCAGGGTCGTCGACGACTTCGGGACCCAGGTGCCCCAGGTCGGCAAGAGCACCTACCTCGACATCCAGAACATCCTCCACGGACAGTTGGAGATCGAGGAGCCCGAGTTCATCGACGAGGTCAAACCGATCTGGAAGGCGACCGTCTTCTTCCGGGACTGGTGTGGCACCGACCCGTTCCACTACCCCTTCGACGTCTCGGACACGTTCAAACAGCCCGACACCCGGAACTCCTCCGAGCATCTCGTCTACTACTACGACGCGCTCTACGACAGCCAGGACCACCAGACGCGGTGTGAGCAGATCGTCAGTCAGGGGAAATCGCCGTGGTACCGCGATCAGAACGGCGATCTGGACAAGTACCCCAAGACCGCCTACCACCTCAACACCCGTCGGTTCAACGGCTATCTCCGCAAACTCTGCCGCCAGCGCGGCGTCGAACTCGTCGACGACGAGATCACCGACGTCGAGACGACGGGCTCGCACGTCGACGCCGTCCACAGCGCCGGCAGTTCCTACGACGCCGACCTGTTCGTCGACGCGACGGGGTTCAACCGCGTGCTCCGCAGCGAGCAGGCCGAGGCTACCTTCCGGGAGTTCGACTTCCCGCTCGACTCCGCGTTCAACGTCCGCATCGACCGCTCGCTCGACGACGTGATCCCCGCGACCGTCGTCGAGTCCGGCGACTACGGCTGGTTCTGGCACATCGACACCTACGACAACCGTGACCTGGGCTACGTGTTCGCCTCCGAGTACGTGGACGACGAGGCTGCTCTCGAGGAGTTCCGCGACTACGTCGCGGAGGTGTCGACCGCCGACGCCGACCCCGATCCCGTCGGTGGCCTCGAGGACGTGGACAAGTACGAGTTCACCGCCGGATACTACGAGCGGGCGTGGGTCGACAACTGTCTCGCGATCGGGAACGCCGAGGGGTTCGTCGAGCCCCTGCAGTCGACGGCGCTCACCGCGAACGCCTCGAACGCGATGCAGTTCGCGAACCTCCTCTCCGCACACGGCCGGATCGCAGACGACGACGTCCGCGTGGCGTACAACCGCGCCGTCGAGCGGACCTGGGAGTCGATCTACGACTTCATCGCGGTCCACTACAAGTACTCCTACGACGACACCGAGCTCTGGCGCGAGATGGCGACGCGGGAGTACAGCGATCGGCTCGATCGCATCGCCGAGGAGTTCGACCGCTACGGCTACGACTGGCAGGTCGAGCGCGCCAACGAGGACGGTCTGCAGGAGCTGTCGATCTTCACCGTGCCGGACTTCTACGCGATGATGCGGCCGTTGGGCGCCAGCTCGGTGTTCTACGACACGAACGACTTCCGCGTGAGCAACGACCTCGTGCGCGAACTCGAGCAGTTCTACCGCCGGATCCGCACGCAGGTCCAGCAGCAGCATCTCACCGTCAGCGAGCTTTACGAAGACGTGCTGAACGGCTAACACGGACTCCCGTTCACGAACAGTTCGGTCCAGTCGTCCCATTGGGCCACAGTTCGCCCCGCTACGCCTGCTAATCGCCAGCGGGCGCGCTCTTTTGACGACTCCACCGGCCGGTCCGGCATCGCGATAAGCGACACCTTACAAAGACCGGACGGACGGAACGGGCACCCGATGACCAGTTCGACACCGTTCGACGACTACCTGGCTGGTGGGGAGTCGTCGGAGCTCGTCGGGTCGGCCACGCTGTTCCAGGAGCCAACGTGGACGCCGGCGTCGATCTGCGTGACCGACCGGCGGATCCTCTTCGTCCCGACGGACGGCGGCTTCGTCGACGTTCCGCGTGGGCAGGTGCTCTCGATCCGGAGCCGGCCGACGACGCGCCGCGGGAACTGGGAGCTCGGCGCGCAGGCGACGCTGGTCGCCGGTCTCGCGCTCGCGCTGCTCGCCGCCGGTGCGCTTCTCGTGGGCGCCGGGAGCGGCCCCATCGCGCTGTTCGCGCTCATGGCTACCACCGGAACCCTCGCGACGGCCGGACTGACCGCTCGGACGGCTGGACTGCTGGACGTCGATTGGGGACCGCTGGGATCAGACGACGACCAGGAACGCGAGGACGGCCTGCTGGCCCGCACGCGGCTGGCGGACCGATCGACGGACTCCTCGACCCGGACCGCCGGCCTCGGCGCCGACCACGTCACGGCCTGCGTCGACCGGATCGACGCGTCTCTCGCGTCCATCGACGAGCTGGTCGCGGACACGGTGATCGACGATGCGCTGGGCGATGCGGATCCGATCGGCGCCGTCGACGTCCATCGCCGGTACGAGCGGCCGGCAACGCAGTTCGTCGAGGCGTGGCCACTCGTCGGGTGGCTCGCCGTCTCGATCGCGCTGATCGGCGTCGGCGCCCTCCTCGCGTTGACGGCCTGGATCCCGCTCGGGCTGACGCTCGCGGTGGTGCTCGGGGTCGCGAGCGCGGCGGTGGGATTCGACCACCTGCCTCGCGCCGACGATCGGCGGATCCACCGCGAGCGGTCGGTCGTTCTCTACCTGCACGGCGGTCGGACGGTCCGCTTCCGGATCGACGACGACGCGAGCATCGACCGCGAACTCAGCCGGCTCACCGTGGGTCAGCGGGCGTTTCCGCCGACGGAGGGCCCCGATGTCGCCGACGAACGGACGGCCGATCGGGCGGTCTCGACCGAACGGTAACTCGGCCGAATCGATGTTGCCGCGACCACGGCGGGCCACGCGAACCGACGCGCCATCGGCCACTCCGATTGATTTCGCGTGCGAAATGCATTTCACCGCCCGGTCAGTCTGCCAGCATCGACGAGAATGACCGAGATCGACGATCCCTTCGCGGGTACGGCGGCCGCCTACGCTCACTCGCGACCGGGCTACGGCCATGAAGCGATCGGCCACGTCGCGGATCGCTTCGATCTCGACGCCCACACCAGGCTCCTCGACCTGGGCTGTGGCGCCGGGCAGCTCGCCGTGCCGCTCGCGGCGCGGGCGGGCTCTGTCGTCGCGATCGACCCCAACGAGGCGATGTGTCGCGCGACGCGCGAGCGCGCTTCTCGCGCCGGCCGGTCGAACGTCGAAATCGTCCTCGGCAGCGACGCCGACCTCTGCGGTGGGATGATCGACGACCTCGCACCGCTCGATCTGACGACGATGGGTCGGTCCCTCCACTGGATGGACGAACGCGCGACGCTGGAATGCCTGCGCGAGCACACACGTTCGGCTGGGGGCGTCGCGATCGTCGACGACGTGGAGTGGCTCACTGCCGGCGACGAGCCCTGGATGGCGGCAGTGTACGACGTCGTCGCCGAGTACGTCGCGACGCTCCCGGAGCGGTACGACCCCGACGCCGTCGAGTACGACGATCCCTGGGACGAGCTACTGACCGAGTGCGGGTTTCAGGACGTCGAAACGGTGGCGTTCACGGTCGAGCGGGAGTGGCCGATCGAGCAGATCGTGGAGTACGTGCTCTCGCTGTCGTTCGCGTCGTCGGATCGGTTCGGCGACGATCTGGATTCGGCCACGAACGCAATCGACCGCCGACTGCGGACGCTCGGCGACGAGCCCTTCGAGCAGCACGCTCGCGTTTCCGTGCTCTCGGGTCGCGTGAGTCACTCCTAACGCAGCGCCGCCGGACCTCTCGTTAGGAGCGTCCGAACACCCGCCGGACCAGCGAGCTGTCGGTGGGTCGTTCGGCCATCGCGACCGAACACTCCAGCCGATCCGCGACGTCGCGATGGAGGGTTCCGTGGAGGAGCCGCGAGAGGAGGCCGCGTTCGGTCGCCCCCAGGATCACGAGCGTCTGATCGGCCGCACTCCGGACGATTGCGTCCTCGACGTTGCCGTGCTCGACGCGGACCTCGGCGTCTTCGAGGTCGTTCTCGCCCGCCCAGTCCCGGAGGTCTGCCTCCGCGTCGGCGACGCCGGTCTCGTTTTCAGCGACCTGTAGTAGCGTGACCTCCGCGCCGACAGCGGTCCGGAGGTCGCGGGCGACCGAGGCCGAGAGCGTCGAGTCCGGACCCCCTTTCGTCGGCAGGAGTACTTTCGAGGGGTCCAGATCCCGTGGATCGACGACGAGGAAGTCACAGGGGAGCTGGCCGACCAGCTGGTCGAAGGGGCTCTCCGCGCGGGCGGCGTCCCAGTGCTGTCCCTCGCCCCAGCCCATCACGACGAGGTCGGGGTCGGCCTGGCTGGCGGCGTCGAACACGTCCTCGAACGATCGGTTGCTGACGATCGTCGAGTGGTGGTAGCCGACGTCGTGAGCGTCGACTGTCTCCCGGACGTCGGCCATCAGCCGGTCGGACTCGCGGACGATCCGGCGGTGCTGGCCGCTGTCCCGATCGAGATCCATCCGGTCCGGCGTCTGGACGACGTGGACGGTCTGGACGACGGCGTCCTCGTGTGCGCTCGCGAGTGTGCAGGCGAACTCGACGAGCTCCCGCTCCAGACGGGGGTTCGAGACCGGCACGAGCACGTGGTAGGCGCCGTCCTCGACCTCTAAATTAACGCCGTCGACGGAATCGAACAGCGGGACGTAGGAGCGCCCGGCGACGCGTCCGAGCACCATTTCCGTGGTGGAGAGCCGGCGGACGCCCTCGAATCGGTCGATCTCCAGGCGCCGATCGCTGGTCTGGTAGTAGTTGACGATCGTCACCAGCACGACGCCGCCGACGGTGTTGCCCAGCAACACCGGGAGCACGAACCCACCGAGGCCGGGGAGCAGGGCCAGCTCTCCCTCCGCGACCAGGAAGATCGTCTCCGTCACAGAGACGACGGAGTGAAAGAGGTTGCCCAGCGGGATCGCGAGGAAGGCGATGTAGACGAGCACGACCCGGGAGATGGTGTCGCGCGCGGCGAAGTCCATCCAGACGACGCCGGCGACGATTAGCCCGGCGAAGGCACCCTTGACGAAGAGGTCCCACCAGCCCGTCTCGATGCCTTTCTCTGAGATGTAGATCGCCTCTGCGGCCGCAGCCGGCTCGAAGACGCCGGTGTAGGCCAGCACCAATGCCCCGAATGCGCCGCCGACGAAGTTCCCCGAGAAGACGATCGTCCAGTGACGTAACAGCGCGGGGATGCTCGCCAGCCGTTCGAGGACGAGCGCGACCGGTGGGAGCGTGTTCTCGGTGTAGAGCTGATACCCTCCGATGATGATGTAGAGGAACCCCAGCGGGTAGAGCAACACGGCGAGGAAGGGGCTGTCCGTCTGTGCGGACAGCGAGACGTACAGCAGAAAGGTCACCGAGATCGCGAGCCCGCCAGCGACGCCAGCCGCGAACAGCTCGCGAGCGCTCGACGTTACCTCGTGGTCCGCGTCCGCGACGATGCGCTGGAACACCTCGTCGGAGGAAAATCGGTCGCGAACGACCGATCCGGTCGACGGGGCGAGTGACTCCTCGTGTGCGGTCGCCGCGACGTCGTCCCCGTCGTCTTCTGACACGTCGATGTAATCGACGCGGCCCGTCCAAAGCATTTGGGTTCGCGGTCGTCGGCGTGAGACGCTACTCGCCCGCCTCCGGCAACACGACCATCGGTACCGGCGAACCCGTCAGCAGGCTCAGCGACGTGTCACCGGTGAGCAGTCGGGTGAGTCGGCCGGCCTCCCGCGGCGAGACGGCGATCAGGTCGGCGTCGAGCGCCTCGGCGGCGCTGGCGATCGTATCGGCGACGTCGGTGCCGTAGCGGACCTCGGTCTCGATCGTTCGGTCGCCGGAAAGGTGATCGCGTGCGACGGCGAAAATCTCGGCCGCGCGATCCTCCCGCTGCTCGACGCTGGCCTTGTCCGGGGCACCACCGGCCTTCTCGATGACGTGGAGCAGGACGACACGCCCCTCGGCGTCGATCGCGGCCGAGAGCGCGTTCGCGGTCGTCGCGGCGTCGTCTTCGCTGGCGAGTGGCACGACGACGGTGTCGGCACTGATCGAGAGCATGGATCGATCTTGGCAGGCGTTGGATAAGGGCGTTCGGGAGGGATCGGCTTCGCAGCCACGTCACGACGGACTGCCAGCACCGGACTGCCACGCACTCCGGCGTCAGTCTCTTCCGAAGAGGCGCTCGCGCAGCGTGCGCGAGTGGGCGCGCTCGGCCAGCAGCACCGAACAGTCGACGTCGTCGACGACGTCGACGTGGATCGAGTCGGTGACCAGCCGCGAGAGCAGTCCGCGCTCGGTCGCACCGAGCAAGAGGAGCGTGTGGTCGGCCGCGGCGCCGACGATCGCGTCGCGTGGTGGCTCGCCGGCGACCATGGTGGTGACGCCCCCGAGCTCGTGCTCGGTGGCCCAGTCGTCGATGAAGGCCTGGCCCTCCGCCTCGGTCTCGCCGTCGTTCAGCGCGTGTAGCAGCGTGATCTCGCTGTCGTACTCCGTCTGGAGGACGCGTGCGAGGTCGGCGCTGAGGTCGGAGTCCGGACCACCGGCCGTCGGCAGCAGGACTCGCGAGGGGTCCCAGCCGCGGTCCCGGAGGATCAGGAAGTCACACGGCAGATCGTGGGTCAGCTCCTCCATGCGGGACTCCGCCCGGCCGGGGTGGTCGGGACTCCAGCCCATCACGACGAGGTCGGCCTCGTGCCGCCGCGCTGCGTCGAACACTTCCTCGAAGGCGCGGTGGGAGAGGATGGTATGGGTCTCGAGATCGACGTCGAACGTCTCGGCGTCCTCTCGTGCTTGCTGGAGCAGGCGATCGGACTCGGCGGAGAGATCCGCCACGTGGTCGGCACCGGCCTGGAGCGTCGTCTGGTCGGGCACCTGAACGACGTGTGCGGCGTCGACGGTGCCGCCGCGAGAGCGTGCCATCGCGCTCGCGATCGAGATCAGATCCGTCTCCGTCCGGGGGTTGGAGACGGGAACGAACACGCGGAACTCGTCGCCTTCGGGCTGGACGGAGTCGGCGGCGTCGACTGCGGCGTCGGGGAAGGCATCCGATCGCTCCTGGATGAACTGACCGAGCACGCCCTGCTTGGTGGCGTGGCTGCGGGCGTAGAGCAGATACCAGAGCCCCGCGAAAACGACGAACCCGACGGAGAGCGCGATGATCGTCGGTGCCATGAACCCGATCAGGGCGAGCGAGCAGACGATCCCCATCAGCGGTATGATCGGGTAGAACGGGACGTGAAAGGACGGTTCGTACTCGGGCGGGTCCGCCGTGCGCATCACGATCACGGAGACGTTGATCAGCGCGAAGATGATGAGGTGGAGCACGGAGCCCGCGGTCGCGAGCGGCTCGACGCCACCGATCGCGATGAACACCAGGATGAGCGCGCCCGTGAGTGCGATCGACCGGTAGGGCGTCGCGAACCGGTCGTGGATCTCGTTGAGCTGCGTCGAGACGATGCGGTCCCGGCCCATCGCGAAGTTGATGCGCGAGGATGCGAGAATCGACGCGTTCGCGGAGGAGGCCGTCGCGAGCAACGCGCCGAACAGGACGACTGCACCGCCGACCGCGGCGAGCCCGAACGGCTCCATCATGTTTTTCGCGGCGTCGACGGCCGCGGTCTTGTTGCCCGCGACGAGCTCGACGGGGACTGCCGCGAGCATGACGACCATCAGCAGGGCGTACATGATCGTGACGACCAGCACGCTGCCGAGGATCGCGAGCGGGAGGTTTCGTCCGGGGTTCTTGATCTCCTCGCCGACGGAGGCGATCTGGCCGAAGCCGAGGTAGGAGACGAAGACGATCGCGGTCACCGGCAGGAGTTCGCCGACCCACGCGTCCTCGATGGGTGTCAGCGAACTCGGCTCGGCGTTGACGATGCCCGCGACCGTGAACGCGCTGAGGATCACGAGCAGGATGATCACGATGACGTTCTGGAGCCGCCCGGTCTCCTTGGCGCCGACGTAGTTGACGCCCACGAAGAAGGAGCCGCCGATGAGCCCCCAGAGCTGTGCGGACGAGAAGGAAACGAGGCCGAGGTCGACGGCCGGGAGAGCGAGGAAGGCAGAGACGTACGCGCCGAAGCCGATCATGTAGAAGGCGGAGGCGAAGGCGAGGCCGAGCCAGTTCCCCCAGCCCGCAATCGAGCCGAACAGTGGCCCGAGCGCGTGGTTGACGTAGTAGTACATGCCGCCGGATTTGGGCATCGCGGTGCCGAGTTCGGCGACGGAAAAGGCCGTGAGGAGAGCGACTGCACCGCCGATGACGAAGGCGGCACCGACCAGCGAGCCGGCGTCGGCGACCGCTGGCCCGGGCAGGACGAAGATCCCCGCGCCGATCATCGTCCCGATGCCGATCGTGAGCGCGGCGAGAGGGCCGAGGTCTTTCGCGAGCTCCTCGTCCGCGCTCATCCGGCGTCACCACCTGGAGCGAGCGTTGCGTGAGAGTCCCGACGCTGTGGCGTCCCGGTTCGCAGGCGTGACCAGTGGCTGGGGACTCGTTCGAGCACGTTCGTAGTGGGGTCCTTCCTCCCACAAAGACCTTCGGAGTGCGGCCGTTCTGTCGGGAATCGGTCGTCAGATCGGGCAGTTTGTGCCCCTCGCGTACTCGTGGCGCGTGCCTAGTCGCCCTCGAGCCCGGCGACGAACAGCGCCAGCACCGGCACGATTTCGAGCCGGCCGATCCACATGAGGAAGACCATCAGCAGTTTCGAGGCCTTCGAGAAGTGGAGATAGCTCCCGAAGGGCCCGAGCTGACCGAAGCCCGGCCCGATGTTCCCGAGCGTCGCCAGCGACGCACTGAACCCTTCGAGCACCGTTAGCTCCTGCGGGAAGCCGTGGTTGGGATCGAGCATGATGAACACCCCGGCGACCGCGAAGAGGACGATGTAGAGCAGCGTGAACACCACGATCCCGCGGATAGCGTCCTCGTCGACGACCCGGCCGCCGAGACGCACTGGCTGCACTCGGTTTGGATGGGCGGTGGTGTGGAGCTCCCGCCTAATCGCCTTCATCACGACCAGCCAGCGAATCACCTTGATCCCACCTCCGGTCGAGCCCGCCGAGCCGCCGACGAACATCGCGAACAGGAGGATTGCCTGGGCGTTCGCGTCCCACTGGGCGAAGTTCGCGTTGGCGTAGCCCGTCGAGTTCATCAGCGACCCGATCTGGAAGGCGGCCTGGCGAAGCGAGCGCTCGGTCATGCCCTGGGTCGCCCCGCCGATCGCGGGGTCCATCGTCGCGCCGCGGTAGAGGATAGCGAAGAGCACCGCGATCAACACCGCGATCGCACCTGCGTACGTTCGAAACTCCCGGTTCTGGGCCATCGCTTCGGCCTCGCCGCGCAGCACGTGCCAGAACAGCGCGAAGTTGACGCCGGCGATGACCATGAACGGAATGATGACCCACTGGACGGCCGCGGAGAAGTAGGCGATACTCTGTGCCTGTGGGGAGAAGCCGCCGGTCGGTAGCGTCGAGAACCCGTGAGCGATCGCGTTGTAGAGGTTCATCTCGGGCGCGTAGCCCGCGAGGTGGAGCCCGTAGAGCGACGCCGCACAGAGGACGGTGAACCCGAAGTAGATCAGCCAGAGCGCCCGTGCGGTCTCGGCGATCTTCGGCGTCAGCTTCTGGAGCTCCGGCCCCGGCGCCTCCGAGCGCATCAGCTGCGCCCCGTTGACTGCGATCTCCGGCAGGATCGCGATCATCAACACGATGATCCCCATCCCGCCCAGCCACTGCGTGAGCTGGCGCCACATCATGATCGCGTGGGAGTGGCGATCGGTGCTGATCTCGCCGAGCACCGTCGCACCAGTGGTCGTGACGCCACTGGTGGATTCGAAGAGTGCGTTGACGATCGACTCGAGGAACGCGTCGGGCGAGGCGAGGCTGAGCCCGACCGTCGACTCCGTCCCGTAGCCGGCGAGCAGGTAGGGGATCGCACCGATCACCGCAGCGGCCAGCCAGGCGAGCGAGACCAGCAGTAGCGCCTCCTTCGGGCCGAGATCGGGATCGGGATCGAGTCGATCGAGCGCCAGCCCGATTCCGGCCGCAATGACGATCGAGACGGCGAACACCCAGACGTCCTCGCCGTAGACGATCGCGACGACGAGTGGCACCAGCATCGTCAGCGAGAAGTAGGTGACGACGGTGCCCAGCATGCTTCCGGTCGCACGGAGGTCGACGCGCCAGACCATCAGCTACCAACCTCGCTGGCGGCGGCAGCAACGACCACGGACATACGAGACGACTGCTGGCGCGGTGTCATGTAGGCATCGGTACCGTCTGTCCGCCACGCCCGCTGCATTGGGCACCGCGACCGTGGCGAGGAACGTTTAGATCTGGTCGCTGACCTCGTCGACGACCGACGAGTCGGCGAAGACGACGACGTGATCGCCGGGAACGATCGTCGTGGCACCGCGAGGCACCACCAGCTCGCCCTCCCGAGAGATCGCGCCGATGACGACGCAGTCGGGGAGCTCCGCGGCCGCCTCGACGATCGTCCGGTTCGCGAGCACGCTCTCCTCACCGATCTCGATCTCGAGAACCTCGCCGCGGTCGTGTTCGAGGATCGATACCTTCTCGGTCTGGCCGGCGCGCGTGAATCGGACGATCTCCTCGGCGACCTCCTCACGCGGGTTGATCGCCGCGTCGATCCCGACTGCCTCGAACAGGTCGGCGTAGTCGACGGTCTCGACGACGGCGAGCGTGCGCGGCGTGCCGATGCGCTCGGCGAGCAGCGACGCGAGGAGGTTCTGCTCGTCGGTGCCGAGCGCGGCAACGACGACGTCGGACTTGTCGACGTGTTCGCGCACGAGGAACTCGGTGTCCGTGACGTCGCTCTCCATAACCGTCGTGTTCGGGAGCCGCTCGGCGAGCTCGCGGGCCCGGTCGTGGTCGACCTCTATCAGCCGCGGCCTGTACCCCCGATCCTCGAACACCTTCGCGATCTGGAACCCAAGCTCGCTGCCGCCCAGGATGACGACGTCGTCGGCGTCCTGGGTCTGCCCGGCGGTGATCTCGTCGGCGAACTCCCGGATCGAGTCCTCGCTCCCGATGACGACCACCCGATCGCCGGGTTCGAGCCGCGTGTCACCGCGCGGGACGATCAGGTCCTCGTCCCGGAAGACGGCTGCGAACGTCATCGAGTCGAACTGATCTGCCTCCGCCACGGTCTTGCCACCGATCGGACTCTCGGGGCCGAGTTCGAACTCCGCCATACGGACGAGGCCGTCGGCGAACTGGTCGACGTCGAGCGCTCGTGGGAGCCCCGAGATCCGAAAGATCGCTTCGGCGGTCAGGAGGTCAGTGCAGACCATGAAGTCGACGCCGAAGGCGCCCTCGGCGTGCTCCCAGGTGTCGAGCAGCCCGCGGCGTTTGACCCGCGCGACCGTGAACACGTCCGCGACGGTCTTGGCGGCGCCACAGGCGACGATGTTCGTCTCGTCCACGTCGGTACAGGCCAGGAGCATGTCCGCCTCCTCGATGCCAGCCTCCCGGAGCACTTCGACGTCCGTCCCGTCGCCGTGGAGGGGCAGGACGTCCATCGAGTAGGTCAGATCGTCGATCACGGCGGCGTCGGTGTCGATCACGACGACGTCGTGGGTACCCTCGAGGTTCGACGCGATCGATCGGCCGACTTCGCCAGCGCCGACGATCACGACGCGCACGAGGACCACCTGCGAACCATGAATTGTCGGACGAACACGAGCGGGCGAAAAGTGTGTTTCGAAGCGCCCACCGATTATCGGTGCTCGACTCGCCGGTGCCGCACCAGGAGATAAACGACGGTCGAGAGCCAGAGAACGAGCATGAATGCGTAGACGCCGTCGCCGGACGGGTTCGCCGACCCCCAGAGTGGCTCTGCCGCCAGATAGATCGCCACGCCCGCGACGATCGGCACGCCGAGGAACGGCAGCCAGTTCGGCTGCCACGAGGCGTTCGTCTCCGCGAGGTCCTGGGCGTCTCGGACGAGCGCGGCAGTGGCCACTGCCGCACCGCCCATCAGCCCCAGCGTGAGCAGGGCAGCGAGGATGACGAACCCCTCGTACCCGAGCACGAGCGGGACGTGGGTCGCGGCCGTGAGCGGCGTGGCGAGCGCGTAGCCCAGGAGGACGAGCGGCCACATCGTGCGGCCCGCCGTTCTCGTCGCGATCCAGCCGATGGCGTCGGGGGCAACCGGGTACGCCCACGCCTCACCGAAGATCGCCTTCCCGGTAGCGATCAGCGGGAGACAGATGTTCAAAAGGAACAGTATCGTCAGCGCTCCCATCACAGCGACCGCGCCGGCGGCCAGCGCCAACCCCGCCACCTGCCCCAGCGCGTCCGGAACTGCAAGGGCGTCCGGTACCGAGACCGCGTCCGGCAGCGATTGGTTCGCAAGCGCGATGGCGCCGAACATCCCGAATATCGATCCGACGGTTACGACCAGCACGAGCAGCTGCCAGTTCGTCGCGTTGCGAGCGTTGCGTCGCGTGAACTCGTCGTCGGAGACCAGATAGACGACGGCGGGTGCGAACACCGACGTTGCCAGCCCCAGCAGGTGGACGAATATCCCGAGGAGCGGGCGCTCCTCGAGCAGTGTGGGTCCCTGGTTCGTGGTCGGTGCGGCCGTGGCGTCGCGTTCCTGTGTCATTGATTATCAGTGTGTCGTGGTCGGTAGCGTCAAACGACCGGTCGCAATAGCGGTCAGTACGATCGTCGGTTCGACCGGTCGGTCCATAAGTCCCCAGCGGATTTTGGCGGCCGCCAAACGCCAAAATCGGGCAACTGCACCGGTTCGCGGTATCGACGCTGACGGTTTGCCACCCCCTCTCCCCTCTTTCTCCCCTCTTTCCCCTCCTCCTCTCTTTCTCTCTCGTACTGTGGCAGAGGTCGTCGTGGTGATCGGCGCTGAACGTCGCGAACGCCCCGCCTCGTGAGCTGGGTGGCCCGCTGCCCTCTCCGAACACGACGAAAAGGCTTTCCCGGGGTGGCTGCCTACCCAGGAGCAACCAATGGTACTCGACGATCTGGGGAGCTCCCTGCGATCGACCCTCGACGACCTCCGGGGGAAGGGTCGGCTCTCCGAGGAGGACGTCGACGAGGTCGTCCGGGAGATTCAGCGATCCTTGCTCCAGGGCGACGTCGACGTCGAGCTCGTCCAGGAGCTATCCGACTCGATCAAACAGCGCTCGCTGGACGAGGAGCCACCCGCCGGCACCTCCGCCCGCGAGCACGTGCTGCGCATCGTCTACGAGGAGCTGGTCGAACTCGTCGGCGAGTCGACGGAGCTGCCGCTGGAAGACCAGACGATTCTGCTGGCCGGGCTGCAGGGATCGGGGAAGACCACCTCATCGGCCAAGATGGCGTGGTGGTTCCAGACGAAGGGGCTCCAGCCCGCCGTGATCCAGACCGACACGTTCCGGCCCGGTGCCTACGATCAGGGCAAGGAGATGGCCGAGCGCGCGGAGGTCGACTTCTACGGCGACCCCGACGGCGACGACCCCGTGCAGATCGCGAGGGACGGTCTCGAGGCAACCTCGGACGCGGACGTCCACATCGTCGACACGGCGGGTCGCCACGCGCTCGAAGACGACCTCATCGCCGAGATCGAGGAGATCGACGCGGCGGTCGATCCCGACCGCTCGCTGCTCGTGCTCGACGCGGCGATCGGCCAGGGCGCGAAGGACCAGGCCCAGCAGTTCGACGAGTCGATCGGCATCGACGGCGTCGTCATCACGAAGCTCGACGGGACGGCGAAAGGTGGCGGAGCGCTCGCTGCGGTCGATCAGACCGACTCGTCGATCGCCTTCCTCGGGACCGGTGAAGGCGTCAAGGACGTCGAGCGGTTCGAGCCCGACGGGTTCATCTCGCGGCTGCTCGGGATGGGCGACCTCAAGCAGCTCGCCGAGCGCGTCGAGCGCGCTATGGAGGAGACCGACATCGAAGAAGAGGACTGGGATCCCGAGGACATGCTCGAGGGGCAGTTCACCCTCCGGGACATGCAAAAGCAGATGGAGGCGATGAACAAGATGGGGCCCCTCGATCAGGTGATGGACATGATCCCCGGGATGGGCGGCGGGATGATGGACCAGCTGCCCGACGACGCCATGGGCGTCACCGAGGAGCGCATGCGCGAGTTCGAAGTTATCATGGACTCGATGACCGACGGCGAGCTCGAGAACCCCCGGAGCGTCGGCCAGAGTCGCACCGAGCGAATCGCCCGGGGTTCGGGCACCACCGAGGACCGCGTCCGGGAACTGCTCCAGCAACACAAGATGATGGAGCGCACCATCAAGCAGTTCCAGGGGATGGGCGACGCCGACATGCAGCGGATGATGAAACAGATGGAGCAGGGCGGCGGTCCGCCGGGCGGTGGCGGAATGGGCGGTATGGGTGGCGGCGGTGGCGGCAACCCCTTCGGCGACTGAGTCTGGCTACGTCGATTCGTTGCGGCAACGATTCTGGGTTCGCAGCAGCGCCGGTACGTATACCAGCAGCGGCAGTCGCGTCAGTCGTTCTCCACGGCCGATGCGTGCGATCAAGTACCTGTGATTTGCGCGCGACAGCCAGCTCTATCGGAGATATAGAGCGGCTTCCCTCCACCGTTCTGGGCGATAGAAGTGAGAACTATGCTCCAATGCTTATAAAATATATATGCTACCGTTAGCTGAGAGTTTCCACGTTAGGTGAGAAGACGAATGCGGTGTCCTGGAACCGCCGAATTCCGGCAAGACTCAGCGTCGGCACCGACCCCCCGACCGCCCGGAACCGTTAACGGCCCTGCCCTCACATGCTCGGCATATGCGGCGCCGAGGATTCATCGCCGGCGCGGGCGGGCTCGCCGCGGCGGCGTTCGCGGGCTGTCTGGGGAACGAACAGGTGGCCCTCTCCGAACGGCCGCCCGAGAACGACGTCGAGGACGGCATCCGGACCGCCATCGGCGAGGCCAACACGGTCGCCTTCGAACTCGCCAGCGCACGCGAGCAGGCAGACGATACCAGCCAGGTGGAGATCGACGTCGCGGCGCTCGAAGAGCAACTCGCCAGTGGTCGTCAGGCGCTCGACGCGGTCACCGACGCCGAGGCTGCCGAGGAGTACGAGACCGAGATCGCGGCCGCTCGCTCCTATCTCGACGTCGTCGCGGGACTCCTCCAGGGAACCGCGACGCTCGTCGATGCGGCCGGCCAGATTCAGGGACTAGAGTCGACCCTGCAGGCCCAGGACTTCGACGCGGCCGCCCAGGCGCTCGACGACGTCGAGCCCGACATCGAGAGCGCCGGGACGACGATCAGCGACGCCCAGACCACCGCCGACGAGCTCGACGCGGCCCCGCTCGATCCCTACGGCGCGAAGATGGGCGAACTGGAAGACGGACTCGCGACGGTCCAGGACGTCTCGGCCGGCTCCGACGAGCTGATCACCGGCTACCAGTCCGTGCTGACCGGGCGCAGCGCCCTGGAAGACGGTCGTGCGGCGATCGAGAGCGGTGATTTCGCCACAGCCGAATCGGAGTTCCAGGCTGCGCAGTCGTCCTTTTCGACGGCGACTGGCCACTTCGAGACCGCAGAGACGGCGACCGACGGCGAGCTGGACACCGAGGTCCAGACCGCGCTCTGTCGCTCCGGCGGGCTGACCGACGCGGCCGGCCACTTCGAAGCGTCGGCTATCGCCGCCCAGGAGAGGCGGCTCGGCGACGCACAGACTGAGCGTGCGGCAGGCCAGAACGATCTCGACGGCGTCACAGAGTGCGGGCAGTGATCGGCCGCTGACGATTCGCGCACGCTGCTGTGCGTTTATTCATTCCCCGCGCTTCCCGCTCGCTTCACCACTCGTTTCTCTGAGTTGCTTTCCCAGTCGCCGTCGCGCTTCGAGACACGCCTCCAGAATCAGATGCCGCACTCGTCGCCGCTGGGTCCTCAGTCTGTCGTTACTCGTCCTCGTCGTCGGGCTGGCGGTCGGATTCGAACTCGGCCGGGCCGACGGCGTCCTCGGCACCCCCGACCGACTCGTCGCTCTCGGGACCGAAACCGGCCGGTGGCCCCTCGCCGTCGCCGGGTGCTGCCTCGTCGACGCCGGCGGGTGGCGGGCCCTGGGCGTCGCCGGCCGGGGGCCCTTCGACCTCCGGAACGTCCGAGTCGTCGCCCATCCCGAACGCCTCGACGAAGGAGGGGCCGTCGCCGCCGCTCTCGCCGCCAGGCCACGCGACGCGGTTCCAGTCGCCGTCCTTGCTGTAGTAGTAGACGACCTCGCCGCTAATGACCGCGAAGACGTTCCGGCGGTCGTCGTAGACGACGCGCTGGTTCGTGTCGATGGCGACGTCGACGACGTCCTTCAGCGAGTCAAGCGAGACGTACTCCGTGCCGACGCCCATCGGGAGGTCGCCGTCGGAGATCCAGTCGTCGTAGCGCTGGCGGTGGAGCTCCTGGCGCAGCCAGTCGATGTCGGCCTCGACCCGGTAGGTCGCTGCGGCGGCGGCGCCGCCCACGGCCGTCAGTCCGAGCAGGACCAGCAGGAGGACCGTCCCCCAGTCCGTCGGCGCGGTATGCTCGACGGTGACCGTCTGGCTCTTCGTATCGCTATCACTCGGGGTACCATCGATCCAGTACGCTCGGCTGGTCACCGTCAGCGGCCCCGTCGCACTCAGCGAGCCCTCGTACTGCTCGGTATCGTACTGTGCGTCGACGACGATTCGGGTCTGGACCGTTCCGACGCCCGCGAACTCCGACTGCAGCACCTGGCGCTCGGCCCGGATCTCCTCGACGTCGATCTCGGCCGTCGAGGTCGCCGTGCCGTTGGTCGCGCTGACCTCCTCGACCGCGAGCGACTCGGTGCGCTCCCAGACGACCTCGCCGTCGCGAACGACCTGCAGTTGGAGCCGTGCGTCGTGGAACACAGTCGCCCCCGACGGCGCGTTCGTCTCTATCCCCACGTCGAGCACCGGCGAGGCGTTGAGAAGGTACGCCGGATGATCCGCGAGGACGGTGCCCTGCTCCCACGGCGATCTGCTGGAGGTAACGATCGCGGAGTGAGTGACCTCCGTCTCGATCGTCTCGACGTCGGTGCGTTCCTGGTTGGTCTCCGTCGCCGGCGTCGCCACCGTCCAGATTGCCAGCACGAACATCACCGCACCCAGAATCGCCAGCGCGACCGCGATCTGTCGCCCGCGCTCGGCCAGCGCGAGGCGGACCCGTGGGTTCTCGATCACGAGACCCCCTCCGGGGCCGACGGCTGGCCGGCCCCCCGCACGACTCCCACCATGTCCCGTCAGTATCGGTACGCCGTGTTAAGTCCATTGGCAGGTCTGACGGGCGTCAGACTGCCGTTTGTGGGCGATTGGCACGGTTGTGTGCGTGGGTGGTTGTCGTGGAATTCATGCTCGAGTTGCTGTACGGAGTCCGGCACAAGGTAACCCTTAAGGCTGGCACCCGGGTAGCTCGGGTGCGGGTTGGTGGTCTAGTCCGGTTATGACAGCTCCTTCACACGGAGCGGGTCGGCGGTTCGAATCCGCCCCAACCCATTCGAGGTCCGAACGGTGCGTAACCGATCGGAATCTTGCTTTTCAGAGCTTCTAGGTAGCGATTTCCCAATTTCGGCATCTCGACGATGCCGCCGGAAGCGGTCGCAACCCATTCACCCCGTGAACGCGGCTCGACGCCGTCTGGGACTCGGCATATTCGAAATCCCGGATTGGCATAAAGGTAGCGTCGGTTGATTGGATGAATGGATTCTGCGTCATTGGATCCATGCCCGGGTCAAAGGTTGGTAGTTTGGGCCCAATATCAAATATTTATCACTGAGTGTTTACTTACTATGAGACCATTCTATTGGACCGACAGTGCCATGCTGTTGAGTGAGGGGAAAGCGTACCGCCTCGAGAGAAGCCTTTTGCATACTCGAAACGCTGTATCCCTCGTGTCACGGGTCCCAGGGCCACCAGACAAATTCAAAACAGCAGAAAATCTGGCCCCAGTGGCCGTCTCCTTATCATGAATCTCGGTCCACCGGATTGGCTCGAACCCAGAGGATATCAGTCGGAGGCCGTAGCGGCCTGGCTGGAGAAGGATAGCAGAGGTGTGCTGCACATGGCAACGGGTACGGGGAAGACCATTACTGCCCTTCTAGGGGCAAGTCAGCTCTCCGAACAGCAAGACGATCGACTCGCGCTCGTCGTCGCTGCTCCCTATCAGCATCTCGTCGATCAGTGGATCGAGGATCTCAACGAGTTCGGTGCTACTCCCATCCGGGCGTACCAATCGAGGGAAACCTGGACCGACAAGCTGGTCGGTCAGATCACGGAGTTTTCGATCGGCGCGAGGGATCTCCTCGTCGTCGTAACGACGCATACGACCTTCAGTTCAGATCACTTCCAAAGTCTGCTCAACCGGTTCGCGGGGCCGGAGACCCTGCTCATCGCCGATGAAGTCCACCACATGGGAGCCCCACACCTCAGTCGAAATCTTCCACGATCTATCGGCTCTCGTCTCGGTCTCTCTGCCACGCCGAACCGGTGGTACGACGACGAGGGGACCAGAGCGATCATGAACTACTTTTCTAACGGCATCGTCTACGAATTCGGGCTTGAGGAAGCTATTGAGGAGGGACACCTCTGCGAGTATTACTACGTGCCCCACATCGTTCACTTCACCGAAGAAGAGTCCGAGGAGTACGTCGCGCTATCGCGGGCGATCGGGAAGCGAATCGGCGACGTGTCCGGGGACATCGGAGACGCTGACCTCCAAGAGGACGAGCAACTGCAACAACTTCTGTTCAGGCGGGCTCGACTCATCGGCACCGCGGAGAACAAGCTCTCGAAACTCCGCTCGCTCGTTAAGCAAAGCGGTGAGGTCCATCACACACTGGTCTACTGCAGCGATGGGCAGATCCAAGAAGAGGGCGAGGAGACGATGCGCCAGCTCGACGCCGTTACCGAAATGCTGGGGAAGGATCTCGGCGTCAAAACGCACAGGTTCACGTATGAAGAGGATCAGTCGACACGAGAACGGCTTCTAAGCGACTTCGAGGATGGAACGCTCGAGACTCTGGTAGCGATTCGATGTCTAGATGAGGGGGTAGACGTGCCCGCTACTGAAACCGCGTTCATCCTTGCGAGTTCGTCGAATTCTCGCCAGTTCGTCCAGCGTCGTGGGCGCATTCTCCGGCCACATCCGTCAAAGCAGCATGCGGTCATTCACGATTTCATCGTTGCTCCGCCTACGGAGGTCCGGCACGGCGAATCGAACGCGATCTTCAATCTCGAGCGGCGGCTCGTCCAAAAGGAGCTAGAGCGGGCGTCGACGTTCGCCGAGTCGGCGAAGAACCACCCCGACGCCGAGCTCTCCTCAATCCCTGTAAGTGAGGAATCACTGGCCGATCTGAAGACTGATTTCAACCTCCTAGACTTATGAGTCATTGTGCCAACAAGCGACCATGAGCGAAGCGGAACCGCCGAACAACATCGATGAGGCAACGGTCCGGCGGACGATGCGTCGAATCCTTCAAGCAGAGGAGGACAAACTCCATATGGATCTTCCCAGGGGCATCAACGACGAGATCCAGTCGATCATCGAGGACGAAGTGAAGTAGATGGAACTGGATCGCCTCCACCTTCGCAATTTCAGACAGTTCTACGGAGAACAGTCGATCGAATTCTCTCAGCAACAGGACGCAAACGTAACTGTCATCCACGGTGCCAATGGGTCGGGGAAGACGACGATTTTGAACTCGTTCCTGTGGCTCTTTTACGGCGATATCACACTTCCCAAATCGGGCCAGATCGCCAGCGAGCGGGCGATGGCCGAGGCCGGATCAGGTGGCACCGTCACCGTGGAAGTTCACCTCTCCTTCGTCCACGACGGCATCGACTACACCGCCCGACGCACCAAGACAGTCAGGCGAAGCGAGAGCGGGGACTTCACTGGAACGGAGGTCGAGAGCGATCTCCAATTAGAGTTTATCGACGAATCCGGGAATCGGAAGGTCCGCGGCAATGCGAGCGACGCCCTCAGACAGATCATGCCCGAGCGTCTCCGGGAGATATTCTTCTTCGACGGCGAGACGATCGACGAGCTATCGGCGATCGGCGGGCAGGAGAAGATCCAGACGGCGATACAGAACATCATGGGGCTCACGATCCTCGAGCGAGGCAAGCGCCACCTCGACGTCGTCCGGAAACGCTTCGAGGATCAGGTGAGCCAGCACGGGAGCGACGAACTCTCGGACCTCTACGAGGAGCGCAACGAGCTGGAAGAACGGAAGTCGTCGCTCGCAGAGGAGATCGCAGACACCCGCGACTCCAAGGAGAAAACCGAGGAAGAACTCGAGGAAGTCGAACGGCGATTGAGCGAACTCGAAGACAGTCGTGAGCTGCAGGAGGAACGCGAGCGCCTGAACGAGGAGATCAGCGATCTGAACGATCGAATCGAGACGATCAATCGAGAACTGGCCGATCGCATTTCTGAGGCGGGGTACGTTCCGTTCGCCGCTCCCGCCGTCGAACAGACGGCGAAAATGCTCAGAGACAAACGCGATAAAGGAGAGCTGTCGTCCGACATCAAGGCGCAGCTCGTCGACGATCTTCTCGAAATGGAGGAGTGCATCTGTGGGCGCGAACTGGTCCCGGGATCGGAGTCGTACCAGAATGTCTCCGAATGGCGTGAGTCTGCAGGATCGTCGGAACTCGAAGAGGCCGCTACGGCGATCGCGAGCAGACTCACGGAGATCGCAGACGAAGAATCTGCGATCTACGAGGACATGACCGAACTCCTTCAGGACCGGAGTAGCGTCGTCGACCAGATCCAACACAAGGAAGAACGCCTCTCCGAGATCAGCGGGAAGCTCGAGGACCTGGACACGGAGGACGTGAACCGGCTCGAGCAACGACGGAAGGAACTCGCAAATCAGGTCTCCGAATACGATCAGGACGTCGGTCGGGTCAAGGGCCGAATCGATGACGTCGAGTCGGATCTCGAGGCGGTCAAAGCGGAGATCGACGAGGTCGAAGAGCAGAACAAGAAGGCAGATCTCGCCCGGCGGAGGGCCCAGATGGCGGAGTACCTCCGGGATCGGATCGACGAGCTCTTCGAGAAGTACCAAGACGAGGTCCGGAAGAGCGTCAACGACCGGGTCAACGACATCTTTCAGGACATCATCGCCAAGGACTATTACGCGGAAATTGACGAGGACTACTCGCTACGGATCCTGAAAGACGTCAGTTCCGAGGAGACGATCCCGGTCGCCAAGTCGACCGGAGAACGGCAGGTTGCGAGCCTCTCATTCATCGCGTCATTGGTCTCGCTCGCTCGGGAACGATACTACTCCGACGAGGAGTCGATCTACTTCAGCGGCGGTATCTATCCGATGATCATGGACTCCCCGTTCGGATCGCTCGACCCTCAGTATCAGCAGCGTGTGAGCGGTGTCCTCCCGGAGATGGCCGAGCAGGTGGTGGTATTGGTCACCCAAAGTCAATGGACGCCCGAGGTCGCTGGCGAGATGGATGACATCGCTGGGGAGCGCTATAATCTCCAATACTACGATCCCTCAGAAGATCCGGGCGTGGAGTACGAGTACACCGAAATCGAGCCGCTCCAGGGAGGTGTACAGTAATGCCTCCCACGACGTTCTACTACGAGCGAAACGAAGCCGTCGAGGAGCTGGCGTCGGGTCCGGATGCGATTTTCGAGTCGCGGACGCGCTTCCTCACCTTCGCTGCGAGCGTCGGGTACCGACGCGACCACTGGGTCGAGAACCCGGACGATAACGGAGAGATGCGCTGGAACTACATCGGACAAAATCAGCAACTCTCCGTGATCGCCGCGGCCTTGGCGTACGCTCACACCGAGGACGAAGACGCGATCTTCGATCCGGAAACGCAGATCGAGGTGCTCACTGGGTACGCGGCCGGCGGAGCTCGGATAATCAAACGAGACGTCGTTGACGAACCCGGCGACAATCTTGATAACCTAGTGGCGTTCCTCCAGGAGCACCGTGACACCGCTGAATCGGAGGCGAGGGCAGGGGTACTCGAACAGATCGAGAATGAGGTCAGTAGCTTCCGCGGTTCAGAATAGACCAACTACGTTACCTTTACGCTGATAAAATGGACCTCCCGACAGGGAGGACGCTACAACCGTAGAAGGTTGATAGCGCGGTCGCTCAGGCGATATCGGTAGGCTTCGTTCCGGAAGCGGATCATCCCATAATCGTCTCGAGTGGAGACGGCTGGGTGATCCTCGATCGCTTCAACAGCGTCCCGGACGTTGTCTACCAGATCGCCTTCTCGAAGGCGCTCTTCGATATCGGCCGGAGGGTCGACGTCGAGAGCTCTGGCGAGAATCCGACGGAGGGAGACACCCGATCCGTCCGCAAGGGCTTCGGAGTCTCCACCGGCAGGATCGGTATCGTGAACGTGTTCGATGATCGCGTCGATCGCCTCTTCGGCGACTTGTCGAACACGACCATTCACGATCTCACCGTCCGTACCCAGCCAGTCGGCGATGACGAAGGTCCGAAGGTCATCGAAGACCTCCGGATCCCGCTCGAGCATCCCGATCTGGACGAGGTTGTCGAGCGAAGTGCTTGCTTGGTAGTCGAGAGAGACTCCAAGCACGTGCTCCGCTTGGTTTCGGCGGATCCCGTCGTGCGAAGGAAAGATTCCCTCGCTCTCCATTGCGATCAGGATGTCCGCTTGGTCCCGAACGCTGAGGTCGCGCCCGTTCAGGAAGTGAACGACCGCACGCGCGTGAAACTCGGACATGGATCCGAACCTCGTGAGCCACAAGTTGACCACGAAAGGGCCGCCATCCATCAGCGGCTTGCCAACGTGATCCGGTCCTGGGACCCCTGTGTTGTGAGGGCCTCGGACGAACTCTTCAGCGCTCGAGTCGTCCATTTCTACCTCCTTCTTTGGAGGGCTCAACAAGGAGGGAAGACTTGAATAGCCTCCAATTAGCAGTAACAGGTGCGCAGCACCGCAGCGCACCTGGCTCCTCGCCGGGTGTTTCGGCCCGCGCCCGGTTGGTCTTAGGAGCCTCGTCGGGCGGCGGGTCGTTCGCTGCCCCTGCGTTGCTTCTTCAACCGACATCTCGTCACGCCGACGTAGAGTTTCCTCCCTTATAATTATACGGGGTAGTGAGACTAGATTGAAGTAGGGTCATCTTGTTACCCAGCTATCGGATGTATATTCGATCTCAAATTCACGGTGCGGTATCAGTCGTGCCACCGATATTAGAGATAGATTTTTATATTAGTTGTGCGAATGGCGTACCGTGGCCGCTTAATCATGGCATCAGATGACCCCGAAGGGCCATCCCTTCTCGATATCGGTTCCGACGTCGAAGATCCGGTAGAAGAACTGAACGCGGCGGATGATGAGGTTCTGTCGTTTACTGATGAAGAGGATGAGAGTATGGCCCTTCACAAGGTACGGCGGGCTGTCCGGAAATATGGAGAAGACGGGATTAGTGTTGCGGAGTTGGAGGAGGTAACCGAGCTTACTAGGAAAACCATCCGGAAGCATTTGGACACGCTCCGTCGACTAAGGGAGGTGTACAGACAGAAGAAGAACAAGCAGCTTCATTTATATTACCCAAACGGACGCCCACTTCATTCGTACGGGAAAAAGCGTATCGAGGTTGATGATACGATATTGGATATTCAGTTGGCCGAGGGAAAGGACGAGGAGTATTATTTCCATGTCACTGAGAAGCGATACTCGTTGATGGAGGGGGAAACCACAGAAGGAGCCATCATCTTCCCCAAATCAGCCTTTGATGAATTCGTGACCAAACTCAACGAGTTTGCCGCCGAGGTGGAGGAATAATGCCAGAGCTCGAGTTCATCCAACAGAACGAGGCCGGCCTCGAAGAGGTCCGGATCAACGATCAAACCGGTATTCAGGCGCCTTTCTTCATCCCTGAGTTGACTGGGCCAGAAGATCTCGAGGCGCTGCTCAATGGATTGCCAGCCTTGGACGAGAATAACCCGTTCATGGTTCCCGGGTACCGTTGGCAGGACATCCGATCCAAACCGACGTTCAAGGACAAGCGTCCCGAGATCAAGCGACTCCTCTCTACCCATCCGTTCTTCTACTACGAACCGGTCGAACTGTACCGGTTCAAGATGCCCATGCATCTCGTCACGTACGCGTTTCAGGGCAATCGGTCCAAGAGCAGGGAGTTCTACAAACGAGCCCGGAAAGGCGAAGTCGATCAGGCGATCTCAATGCTCCCTACGTTTTTCCAGCCATTCCTGGAGGCTCAGATCGAGCGATTACTGGAGAAAACAGACGATGCCGATCCGGACGATGCGCCGGATACAAAGAATAGGAAAATCCACGAATCTTGGCGCGATGAACGGGCCGACAAAGGATTCACGGAGTACTTTGATTATCTCGTCGAAGACGCTCAGCGATCGCCAAACGTTTCCGTCATTCCTCCTGTCCCACCAATCCTGGCCAGTAGTGATCGAGACGCAGTCACGCGTACCTTCGGTGTGAACCGGTACATGACGAGCCTGTGTGAGAAGAAAGGTAGCGGAATGTCCGGAAACCGCGTGTACTCGTACTTTCACCTCTACATCGATCAAGGAGCGTTCAAATCTGGTTCCAACAAGAGCCAGCAAATCCTCTCAAAGCTCGAAGACGAGATCCTCGAATTCGACTATGCCGGAGTAGCTATCACGATCTCGAACTATGATCGGGCATGGGAGAACGGCCTCGAAAAATCGATCGAGAAATTCGTGAACCGGGTTTCTAACATCGCCGGTCAGCACGATCTCCCAGTCACCTTGCCACGGTCCAACTGGTATGGTGCGTACCTCACGGATTCCGGCGTCCAATCCTTCAGTTCACCCCTCAATGGGAACGAGCGGAAGCATCAGCGGTCAACCGGTGGAATGGGGAAAAAGGCCAGGTACGGGACTGTCGCCATGTACGGGGAGGCCTTCGACGTCAACGTGAGCCAGTTAGAGACCGTTCTCGAGCGCAACGGGCAGGTCCACGACGTTGAGCATCTTCCATCGGAACCTCCGACATTCGCCCCCGAGGAACGGGAGTGGAAGCAGAAGTTCGGGAAGGCCCGTCAATTCAGAGTCGAATTTGCGAAGCCTCGACGACTGGTTCACTCCCAGGAGGCCAGAGAGTTCAGACAGGATATCAAAGCAGGCGTTCCCAATCCCGCAGAGCACTATTTCCGCCGCTCACAGCATCCCCATCTGTCGTAGGATTGGAAGCTCTTTGACTCAATTCTCCGGGGGTAGACGCCATGGTCGCAGCCCCATTCATCCGCCTGATCAAACCTGAACGCTATTTCCTTGCAACCGCTTGGTTAGCTGCCACCGTCTTGGGCTCCTCAACGAAGAGCTGCCCGACGTCGAGATATACGCCCTCCCCGCTCCGTTCGATCCGCACCTGGAACTCCGCGGCATCCTGCAATTGTCCGTCGATCAGGAACTGAACTGCGTCCCCCGCCTTCAGCGAGCTGGTCTCTCGGAGTGTCTGGCGGAGTTCTGCGAGGATCGCGTCCCGGTCATCCTCTCCAGCGTTGTAGAGCAGATCCTCCAGCCCGGTGACGGTCACGGGCGCCTCGATCTCCGCGTCCCGCCTCGCGAGCCGGAAGAACTCCAGCGCGGCGAGCTCGCTCGTGGTCTCACCGACCCGCTCCGTCACGACGTTGTATCCTTGGTGCAGTGGCATTGTCAGAACTGGGAGAGCCCCATCTCCATCACGCTCTCGTAGCGCTCGTCACCGGTCACGTCGGCCATGAAGTCCGCGAGTTCCTCGAGGTCGTCGCTCTTCCACTCCTTGAGGTACTCGACGGTGTTCTGGTCAGTCTTGTAGAGATGGTAGAGGTAGTGGACCTTGTCGATGTCGAGGAGGTTCTCCGCATCCTTCCCGCTGCCGTTGAGCTTCGTCTCGATGTAGTTGACCCGCTCGTCGGCCGTGACGGGCTCCTTCGTCGAACGCGGCCCCTTGACGAGCTTCTCGTCTTCAAGATCACTGACGTTGAGATTCTTCGCGAGAAGGTGCTTGTTCAGGTCGTCGTACTCCTCGCTTCCGCGCTGGGTGAACGCGGCGTATGCCTCTGAAAGCGGATCGATGCTCGCCGGGAGGTTGACCGATCCTTCGAGGACCTGCTCGATTATCGAGTCAACCGTGTCCAGTGCCTCGTCGATACCCGCTTGCTCCCCTTCGGAGTAGACGTTCGGGTAGTGCCGTGAGTAGTAGTACATGCACTTGCCACGGAGGATGACGCCGAGGTCGGCCTTCGAGAGGTCTTCGTGGCGTTCGCGCTCCTCGGCAGCCATGTCTTGGAGTTCGAAGAAGAGATTCTGTTCGAGTTCCGTTAGCGTGATCTCTTCGTCTGACTGCTCCTTGTTCGCATAGATGAGGATGTCGTACTCCGCATTGTCCAGGTCGGAGATGTGGGGGTTGTTCGGCATCTCCGACTGAACAGGGTACGCTCCGGTAACGGTGAAGCCGCTCCGGATGAGCGCCTCGAGGATCACCGACCAGGCTTCGTTCTCGTTGTGATGGTAGGTGAATACCATCTCGCCGTCCTGCTTCAGGACGCGGTGACACTCCGAGAAGACGTTCGCCAGTGACTCGACGAAGAATTCCTCGTCCTTGTTCGCGCTGCTGTTGGCAACGATTTCTCGGGCCTTAGGGACAAGTTCCGGCTGGAATTCTTCGTACTCTTCGTGGAGACACTCTCGGAGCCACACGTAGAAGTAGTCAGAGAGTTCCGAATATTGGACGTTGTCGTAATATGGCGGGTCCGTAATGACGAAGTCTACTGATTCGTCATCTTGCTCCATCCGTTCGGAAGTCTTGCAGTTCAATCCGGCGACGCGGCTCTCGGAGATGTCCTCACTATCGACATAGAACTGCTCAACTTTCCCCTTCTGCCGGTTCTTGACCTTTTCAAAGGGGCGCTCACAGTACCGTTTGCCCTCAATAACCTTTGAAAAGAAATTCTCAACAGCAGTCGAATTCTCAAGTGAATTCAGCGGATTACCTTCTACTGGTTGAACTCGTGGGATGTACGCATGGCGATTGAACGTGTTCATCCCCTTCTGGTCTCGGTAATGCCACTTTGTGAGTTTAGAGTTATATTCTAGAGAGTTTGAGAGACCGGTGATCAAGAACTCTGCAATATTTTTTGCATCAGCGTTCTCGAACTCACACTCACGAGTTTGCCTTGCCTTCTCAAACATCAAACCAAAGGTAAGCAAATGGCGTTCTGTGAATAGTTCATCGAACTGACTATAATTGTAATTCAGAAGTGCTCCTGTCTTGTCACCGTCCGGTATCTTTTGACTCGGAATCGGGAGGTTGCCACGAATCTCCTCGAATTTTTCTTCTGCCTTCTTGACACGGTTTGCATCGTCATCGTCAAATTCTTTGATTCGCTTATTTCCACGGGGGTCAACGTACTGGAGGGCAAATCGGTCAAACTGAGGACGTTCATCGCGGCGCTGGAGGGTCTCCTTTACATCGTGCTTGTGCCCATTAGAACAGGTGTACTTCCCGTAACCGTATGTCCCGTCGTTCGGGTCGAACTCGTAGCCACAGTTCGGACAGACCTCGTTCCCGTCCTGCGAGACAGTTACACGCTTGCCTTCTTCGACTTCGACTGTCGTCCCTTCCCCGAGTCCCTTGTCGCGGTCATCCAGTTCGATGATGCGGTTCTCACACCCTTGATTCGGACAGTAGAGAGCTCCAGGTCGGGTCTTCTTTGTCTTCGCTAGCTGGTAGCGAGGGAACAGCTGAACCTCTTCGTCACAAGTCAGGCAGGGAATTCGCTGTGATTGGAAGTAGTACAGGACCTCACACTCCTGTCCCGTCTCGGGGTCACTAGTGGTGTAGTACTCTCCGAGTTCCTCACGTGTCTCCTCGAGAATCCGATCGAACTCACGTTCGAGAACGTCGAGATTCACGTCATCCATCGACTTCTTCTCGGTCCACCACGCGACCGGATTGAGCTCATAGCCGATGACGTCTGCTCCAAGTCGGTTACTCTCGACGAGCGTCGTCCCGCCTCCTGCGAATGGGTCCAGCACGGTCACGTCGCGATCAATGTGCTCGTCGTCAGGGTTGATCTCGTCGTGATAGGAGTCGAGGTAGAGTCCATAGTGCGTTCCTGTGGTTCGCTCCATTAGGATGTCGTCCTTCGAAATCGTCTCGTCCGTCATTGCCGCGAGGCCGAGACAGCGGAAAGTCGAGCCAGGACGTCGGGCCCACCACTTGTGAATTGAATAGATCGGCCGGTACACGTCCCGGCGATAGGTCTCCTTCTCGGCCAGTTCGTCCATCAGCGCCAGCGGCAGTTTGTCCCAGGATTCCATTATTGACCCCTCAGGTTCGGATTCGCAATACGGGCGTCATGCACTCCGGCAAACTCAGTCCGCCGTGCATGATCCGCTTCGTCGCGCCTCGTTTCGTCCACTTGTAGTGGCCACGTACGAGGTAGTGCTCCCGCCATCGTTCAAGAACCTGTGCCCGTTCGAGTAGTTGGTAGGCCTGGCCATTTCCGACCTCCCGGAAGCGGCCACTGAATTTGCTCGAGATCGCGTCCTCCTGCTCGTCAGTTAACGAGTACGGCGAGTTCCCAAGATGATTCACGTATCCGTGATCGCTCGTCACGAGGAACTCGTCGTGGACGCTTTCGTGGACCACGCCCTCGAGCAGCTCTTTCACGTCCTCGTAGATGTCCTCGACCTCCTCCATCGAGTAGTTGCCCTTGAGCGCGCCCTCGAGGCGCTGGTCCGGGTGTCGCGTCCAGACGTACTCGGGATCCGTGCCCGGGAGCTTCGGAACGTCCAGATCGCCGACGAACTTGAAATCGTCTCGCTTCACGGCCGAGGGGCTCTGATAGTCGAACCACTCCCGGCAGATGAACTGCGTCTCGCTGGGCAGCCGTTCGATCGGCGCCCAGTCCAGCGAGACCGACCAGTCGTGCTCCTCCGAAAGCTCCCGTTCGAGCCGGAACCCCTCGCGGAAACTCAGCGCGTCCATTACGAGCCCGCACCCATTTTCGAGCTCCATTAGCGGATGCCCGCCCATCTGCTCGATCAGGTCGTCGTAGAGTCCTGGGTAGAGTTTTGTCAACTCGTATTCCAGCAGACGGGTCTGGTATTCGGACTCCGAGAGTCGGCGGTCGCCCATTGCCCCGGGATCGTCCCAGATTCGCCGGAGGCACTGGAACGCGCCGTCCAGGAGGTCTTCCTCGTGGAGAAGCGCTTCGAACTCCGTACCGCCGTAGAGCTCGTTACTCATCCTTGTGCACCTGCATGCTCACCTCGAGAGCGGCGCGCTCTGGAACGTTCAGGTCCCAGAGGATGCTCAGGAAGTCCTGCTTGGAGATTGGCTCCTCGGGATCGAACGTGAGCGTCTGGTCGATTTCGACCATCCCGTCCAGCGAATCGGCGTTGACGCCGTGGTCGTTGAGGTCCTCCGCGGTGAGGGTCCCCTCGACGTCGAGCGTCACCTCGTGGATCTCCCACGCCATGCCGACGTCCCGCTCGAGTTCGTCGATCAGCGCGGGCTTGTTGTCGGCCTCGGTCGTGCCCACGAACGGGTATGACTGGATCTTCGTGTCAGGTTCCTCGAGCCCAAGATCATCCATGAACTTGTCGACCATCTCCTCGGACTCGGTCTCGATTTTGACCTTGCCTTCCTCGATGTCCGTGGCGTCGAACTCGAACCCGCACTCGCAGGTCTTGCCTTCCAGTTCGCGGCCGCACTGGGGACACTCGAACGCGGTCGTTGCTTCCGAGCCGGATTCGTCATCGTCAGCTGTCGTGACGCCACCCTCGTCCGTCGATTGGCCCGCTGTCCGGGTGTCGATCGTAATGGTCTCGGCCTCCTCGTCATCTTCTTCCTCCGAGATGTACTGCTCGTGGACGAGGTTCGTGTCGCTCCCCAGACTCCCGACGCGCTCCTCATGATAGTTCCCCACTTGGAGGACGCCGTCCCGGCAGAGCGAATCGATTGCGTCCTCGAGTTCGTCGTCCTCTGTGAGGGTCGTGTACGCCGGGTTCCGGTAGAAGTCGTTCTTGAGGTGCTCGTACTGGATCCCGCTGCCTCCCGAGTCCTTGACGGCGTCCTCGACCTCCGAACGCAGCTGACTGCTGTCGGGCTTGACGACCTCGGTCGTAGCCGCGAAGAAGTCCATGTTCCCGCCCGTCGGGAGGTCCTGGGGGAAGAGGCCCCGTTCCGTCGACGTGTGGACCTCGCCATATTTGTCCCGGACCCTGTCCCGGAGATTCTGGAAGTTCTGGTCGTGGATCTCATCGAATCCCTCCGGGAGGACTTCCTCCTCCCGATCGAGTTGCTCACCAGCGACCACCTTGCGAGCCAGTTCGATGATGCCCGTGTTGGTGTCGACGCTCGACCGCTTGGCCGGCGTCACGAGGACGAGCGTGTTGTTGAACTCGCGCTCTTGGCCAGTCGTGAGGTCGTCGAACTCCTCGTCGTAGCTCCGCTTCGCTCCCAGCGTGACGACGATCTTGAGCGCCTTGTTGTCCGGGATGTCCTGTTCGGTGTTGACCGGATCTAGGACGTAGACGTTGTTGTGGCCGCCGAAGAGATCCTCCGTGACCAGGGACTCGATCCTGTGAATCGCGTCGTGCTTGTGGATGTCTTCCGCCTTCTTCTCGATCCGCGCCGCCGGGTTCTCGTCGACGTCGAACGCGTACTCGCCGTTGATACGATGGACGTGCCAGGCGTGCCCGTACACGTCCTCTTGGAACGTCTGGATGATCCGATGGGCGTTGATCCCCTTCCGCATCGTCCCCATCAGCATCTGGCGCTTGTTCGCGCCCTCCTCGCCCGCTCTGGCAAGGCTATGAAGCAGGACGATATTAAGCAGTTCCTCGATGAACTCGTCGAATGACCCGTCGGGGTTCTGGAGCCGGTGGTAGTCGCTCGTGTACTTCCCTACGAGCTCATTGTCGATGTACTTGAAGCGATCAGTGTACCCGTCGACGTCGACGTTGCCAGTCAGTATCAGATCAACTTCGTCGTAGTTGTCGCGGAAGATCTCCGCGAGGAAGCGCAGCAACCCCCGAGCGTCGGAGCTGATCCGCTGCTCTGAGTACTTCTCCATGAGGAGCCGGAGGACGACCGGGTGGAACGGATAGTAGTCCTCGATCCGATCTTGGAGGTCCTGGTAGTCCTCGAGCTGGATCTGATCGTTCTGTCGGTAGACGTCTGTGTACTCCTTCGCGAGTGACGCAACGCCCTCTGGATCGCGAACGTCGCCGACGAGCCGATGAAGGATGAACTCGATCTTCTCGTCCCGTCGCGAGGAGAGGTCGTGCGTGAACGGATTCGTTCGCTGGGTGATTGCCTGGACGTCGGCGTCCTCGTAGAGCAAAGAGATGAGCACTGCGAGCTGGGTATCGTCCCGTCCAGCTGCTTCGAGAAGGTTTTGGAGGAATGCGAGATTGTCGTCCTCGTATTCTGACCGCTCGGACATCCCGAACCAGCGCTCGAACTCGTCGATCAGAACGATTGACGGCTGTCCTTCGAGCCGGTCTCGAATCTCGTGCACCTTGGGGAGGTCGGTGCTGTCCACCCACTCGTCGATGCCGAGGTAGTCGCCGACCGCTGCAGACAATCGATTGTATTCCCTGTCCAGATTGAACATCTGGAGGGCGGCTGCCTGCGTTTCGTCTGGGAGCTCCGCCTCGATCCCGTGTTGGTCGATCCACCGCTGGCCCAACGCCGGATCGTTAAACAAGTGGTAAACGACCAGTTCGATGTGGCTCTTCCCGCTGCCGTACTCGCCGCCGATGACCTGCCCACCCTCTGTGAACTCGGTCCCGTCCGAGACCGCCTTCGCACAATTCTGAATGATGGTCGTCAGCGTCTCAGTTGGATACGTAATCTCGAGGATCCGCTCCGCGTCCTGCTCTGGGGAGTCGTGATCGTCGTAGAGATTGTAGAGACTGACCTCGTCCAGAAGACCGGAGGGTTCGATCGATCCGTCGCTGGTAGTGATTTCGTCACTGGGAGCGATATAGTCCGAAATCACGCCGTCAGCCATCGCTATCACCAGGTCGGAGAGGGCGCCTACCCAAAGCCATACTCTCACCCTGCCATCCTGGTGTTATAGTAGTTGTTGCAGATGCAGGCCAGAGCAGGGGAAATCAAAATAGTTCATCACCGTCTCTTCGTTTGAATCCAAAGAGTGAGGAAGTGAGATTGCTCGCGGCTTGCCACGAAACCTCTGCTGATTGCCAGTATGCTTTTCCGGTGCGTCTTGGAGATTCACACATGGCTTCCAAGAGGCAATCCACGCCAGAATCCCTTGGTGAACTGTTTGAGGGATTTTATTTTCAAGTGCCGCGCTACCAGCGATACTATTCCTGGGATAAGGAACAACTCGAAGATTTGTGGACTGACCTACAGACGCTTCCGGCTGACAAGGATCACTACTTCGGCACGGTTATTCTGCAGGAAACCCCTGAGAGTGAGAATAAAACGCCGGGGCGTGTCATGGCTGAGGAGCAAGAGAAACACTATATCATCGACGGACAACAGCGCATCACGACGATTTCGATCTTGTTCAAGACGATGTTCCATGAGATTGGAAACGTCGTGGGGGACTTGGATGAGCCCGAACGGTGGCGGGAATCACTGGAAGAAATTGAGCGGAAGTGGATAGTCGACGAAGGACTGTACAGGCTTCATCTCCAAAAGGGAGATCGCGACTTCTTCCACAACTACGTGATCGAGGATCAGGAACATATCGACCCAAGTACACCGTCTGAGCGGCGATTGGCCTTCGCGAAGAATTTCTTTCGAGAACAATTCGTGGAGATGCGTGAATCCACGTCGGCGGCCGCCTTCATCGAGCGATGTCAAGAAATCCGGAAACAGGTATCTAGTCTCGAATTGATGGTTCACTATGTAGGGGCGGGCGACGACGAAAAGGCGACCAGGATTTTCGAGTCGGAGAATGATCGCGGGAAGAAGCTCTCGATGCTGGAACGAACGAAGAGCTTCTTGATGTATATGACGTACCGTTCAGCGGATGAGGGAGACGGCTCCTTTGAGCGGACAATAGGCAAAGTTCAGTCCTCATTTTCGCGGATATACGAATATATGCAATCGATCGAAGATGCGGATCGGGACAACCTCTCGGAGGACGGCATACAGCGCTATCACTACATTACGTACGCATCCTGGGGCACCAGAGACGAATACCAGGGCGAAGCAATGTTGGATAGCCTCAAAACGAATATTCGGGGAGATCACGCTCGAGACAGGGATGAATGCTTGCGATCCATCGAAGACTATACCCAGTCCCTGGAACTCGCATTCAAGCACATTGAGGATATTTTGACGTACTCCGATGAGGACCGAGTTCTCGATAGTTTGAACAGAATTTACACACTCGGAAACGTCGCTAGATTCTATCCGTTATTGGTGCTCGCCTGGGAGGAGTACGAGGACGTCAACTCCCGAGCGAGGCTCATAGACATCATTGAGACTGCCATAATTAGGCTATATGCGATCGGAGGACACCCGAGTCACGCGAAACGTCCCCGGTTCCACAGAATTGCTCGAGATAGTTCACCGGAGACAACGGTCGATGAGTGGAGGCGGGAGATATCGAAGGCAGTGGGTGACTTTGAGGATGATGAGTCGTTCCGCAGAGTGCTCAAAAGTCAGGACTTCTACAGTGATCAGCAGAGCAAACAGATCCGATATCTGCTTTACTTCTACGAGGAACATCTTTGCGAAATTGCGGGGGAACCGGAAGTGCCATCCTTTGATACGGTAATGGGAGAGGGCTATGAGGTCGAGCACATCTGGCCTCAATCGCCGGAAGAATATCCAATTGACAAAGATGACTACGATTCTCTCATCCACCGATTAGGAAATCTCACAATCGTCAGTGACGAGTACAACAAGGAAGAGCTCCAGAACAAGCTCTTTGAGTCAAAGCAGCCGGAATTTCGAAAGTCGAGCTATCGATTAAACCGTGAGAAGATTGCCGTCAAGGATTCTTGGGGCGAGGAAGAAATCACATCCCGAGAGGACGATGAATTGGTCCCGTTCATCCTGGGTCGTTGGGCGCTGGAAGACCGATAGGAATCGGATTTACAACCGGTCTTTATACTTCATTTGAATGTTTTAGTTCCGTCTGATCATACGAGTAACACTTGATCCCGTTCTTCTCACAATGGTCCACGAGCTTGCCAGGCCAGACGTCCATAAATCTGAGTCCCCCACATATGCCACCGTGACCACATCCGCGGCACCGTTGCTGCCCTCCACCACGGCAGCTATGTCCGGATCGTCGTGGCTCTCCTATACGACCTTATCCCCCTGGACGAATGGGTTCGATGCGAAAGCCAAGTTCTCGTGTTTGAACGTCCAGAGCTTGACGTCCTGGTCGCCTCAGTACGACGCAAGGATCGAAGGAGGATACCCCCGCCAATCGCCAGGTCCGTCCTCGATTGAAGGAACCCGTGTACGACGTTCACGCCGGTGCCGTCCGGCGCTTTCTGGCTGGTGTCCCCCCCGCACTGGTCACGAATCGTCGCCCAGGCCCGCTTCAGGAAAGGAAAAATGAGGGCAGTATCGACGTATTCGAGTCCGTATACCGCCCGGTCGCATGCCAGGAGCCCCATACCGGCGGTGGACCTGAATGGTTTCGTGAACTTCGTAGTCCTCGACAGAAGCCCTGTTCAAATGGAGTTAACTTGAAATCGATTTAGGATCGTTTGCTTGTAATCTGGATTCCTGTTCTCTGGCCTGATTCGTCCGAACTTATATGTCAATGCGGCAGATGTAATCGGTATGACCGAAGTCGGGACGAATTTTGCGTCGATTGCCGAGGAGTATTCCGAAATCTCGACCTCAATTCACAGGTTTATCGACGAGATGAGTGGAATGATTGAGACGCTTGAGTCAAGTTTCGATGATGGGCAACATACCGAGATTGATGCCCTCATTACCGCCTACCACGTGCTCGAGAATGACCTCGAGGAATTCGACAAGGAGGTCGAGATGCTCCTAGACCTCCTAGAAGACCAGTATGAGCCAGAGTCCATCGAGGAAATCGAGAGAATTGAACAGACAGCCGAAACCCTGGTGCACTCAGTACGGGAGTTTCGAGACCAGTGTTGGGAGCTTGCAACGTTCTTTTCGGCAAACGGGCTTGAAGAGCAGGCTAGTGCATTTCGAGAGGTGGCAACCGGATTCGATGACCTCCCGGAGGCGATCCGAAACTCGCTGTTGGACAACCACCTCATACTCGCGGTCAAGGCAGACTACTTTCCTGAGGAACTCAGTGATGAGGTGGATGTACTCTTAAGTAACCTGGAGTCGGCGACCGGGGACCAGCGACAGAACACCTATGGGGTTCTCGTCATGCTTGCAAACGAAGCCCCGTCCGTCGTAGCCCCCCATACGGACGATCTAGTTGATCACCTGGCAGACCTGCACCCAGCAGCGAAGCAAAACCTCTTGACAATTTTGACGCTCGTCGCTCGTTGTACTCCCAAGGACAATTTAGCGAAGGGGCAGGCCATGGAGTTGCTCGAAGAGTCTAATCCAAGCCTCGCAGTCAAAGCGGCGAGCCTGCTTGCGGAACAATCGCTCACGGCGACCGAGGCCGAGAGGATTGCAGGCCGTATGGAAACGATTCTTGACGAGACATCCAACCCGGAAGTACGTATTAACGCAACATTCGTCCTCTATACGATGGCTGAATCATATCCAGAGGTGCTCAGGAATTACGAGTCGAGCATTGCATCGCTTCTCGATGCGAAGCATCCCGAAGTCGTTGAAAACACAATTGGCATTCTGGGACGGCTCGGCTGGACCGAATACAGTAATGAAATTGCCGAAGTCCGGGTGAACAGTACTGACCCGGATGTCGTTGCCGAAGCCGAGGAAGTGCTCGAGGACTTTGAGTTCGCCGACTAACAGACTCGTTCGAGAAGTTGGAGAAGCCGCTGATTTCCTCTGAGGCCCTTCTAGGTGGGGTGCCGGATCCACTTTGGAGCTCATATGGCGAAGGCAGGTATCCGAAGCTTGGCGAATAGTATCGGCGATTGTCCTAACTCACTCAATCCGAACTGGCTAGCTGGCCATCGGTCTGTTCCAGTTCTCCGGCCGTCTCCATCTGATCGATCACGCTACCGATCCGTTCTGATATCCGCTGTCCGGTCCGCTCGAATCCGAGGACGCCGGCCGCCTGAGAGATTAGTTCTTCCCGGGCCGTCGCGTATTGATATTCGAGAACCTCCTCGATCGCCGCCTCGATTTCCTCCTCAGCGATCCACTCGATATCTGCTGCTTCATCGGTGCGCTTCCGTGGTGCGATGTCGCCAAACTGAGGCGGATATAAGAACTCACCATCCTTGGAAATATTCCCCCGCTGTACGGCGTTGGAAATCCCTTTCTCAAGTGTCATCTTGACGTTCTTCCCGCGACGTTCGACGTCAGAATGCTCGACGATGCGTTGTTCGAGTAGTTCGCGGTGGATCGGTCCTTCTTCGCGGACAATCTGCTTGACTGCGTTGGTGGTTTGCCCTACGGAATAGTCGCTCATTGCGACTGTTCGGAGCCCAGAAACGGTCTGGTACTCCTCAGCCAAATCATCCAATGAAGGTCCGGTTTCAGTCTGTAATTCGTCGAGAGAGACTTGATCGTCTTCATCGTTGTTTTCGCCCTCCGCGCTGTCCGTCGAACTGTTCTCGGCGGCGATCGTGAGTGCCCCGTGTTCGATCGCCTCGTCGATCACCTCCAGTAGTCGCTCCTGGGTTGCTTCTCGGTTGCGATACCAGTCCGTGGACCAGATTCGGTGGATGTCCCAGCCGCGATCTTCAAGAATTGCTTCCCGTTGTCGGTCGCGAGCTCGTGCAGCGGGGGCCGAGTGGTAGGCCGCTCCGTCGCACTCGATTCCGAGGACGTACCGACCGGGGTTCTCGGGGTCGGGTATCGCTAAGTCGATTCTGAAACCGGCACACCCGACTTGGGGGTGGACTTCGTATCCTTGCTCTTCGAGGAACTCGATGACGCCTCGTTCGAAGGGTGAGTCTGGATCCTCTCCTACCTCGGTTAAGGAATCGAGATTCCGATTCTCGGCGTACTCGAGGAAGACTTTGAGGCTTTTGACGCCACGAGCGTCGGTCGCCGACATATCCATGGCGTCAGCGGTGAAGTTGGAGAATACCTCGCAGCGTTCGCGAGCCCTCGTGATCAGGACGTTGAGCCGCCGCCAGCCGCCCGTGTGGTTCAGTGGCCCGAAGTTGTGGCTGAAACCGCCGTCGGCGTCGTAGCCGTAGCCGACGCTGATGAAGATGACGTCCCGCTCATCACCTTGAATACGTTCGAGATTCTTGACGAAGAAATGCTCCTCCCGGCCGCGAGAGAAGTACTCGTCTACCTCCTGGTTTTCCTTCCGCAGGCGTTCGATTTCTTCTCTGACTGCTTCCTGTTGGGCTGTACTGAATGTCCCGATGCCGAGGCTCTTGGAGGGATACTCTTTGTAATGCTTCACGGCTGCTTCTGCTACGGCACGGGCCTCTCCACGATTGACGCTACTGCCACCTCTGTCGTAAGTCGTATCGGGAAGGTGGGTGAGCTTGAGTCCGAGTTCCTCGGCATTCTGGACTGGGGATGGGTAGATGAGCAACTCGTTGTTGTAGAACTCCTGGTTGGAGACGGCGATGAGGGATTCGTGTCGGCTTCGGTAGTGCCATTTGAGACGCTTCGCGGGAAACGACGACCGTGCGAGATCAAGGATGCTCTCGACGTCTTGCACGTTGAACTCCCATTGGTCCTCTGACTCCCGGTGATCGACGACCTGATCGAAGAAACTTGTCGGCGGTAGCTGCTTTGTGTCCCCGAAGAGGACTGCCTGATCGCCGCGCATGATCGTTCCCAGTGCGTCGGCTGGCCGAACTTGGCTGGCCTCGTCGAAAATGACGACATCGAAGTCCATCGTCTCGGGGTCGAGATACTTCGCGACGCTTAACGGGCTCATCATGAAACAGGGTTTCAACTGCTGAATGAGCTCTCCGGCTTCCTCCATGAGGACTCGAATCGGCATGTGCATCCGCTGCTTCCCGAATTCGTGCATCAGGGTTCCCGCCTGACTGGATTTCGATGCACCCTGCATCATCTGGGGAGTGCCGTTTACCAGACTGCGGAGCACACGTTTGCGGTTGATTTGCAGCGTTTCACGGTCGAGTTCCTGGAAACTCGATATTCTGTCTTCGTGGACGTTCCGATCGAACTGTGACAGCGCTTCGCGATCACCGAAGGCCGAGACGAGCAGCGAGTCCGCCAGACATCCTTCGAAGCATGGAATCACGTCCTCTGGATCGAGCTCCCCTGCGTTGACGAGCTCTAGAATGGGTGCTGCGACGGTTCCATCGACCTCGTTTCGAGTTTGGTCGAATCTGGCCCACTGATCGAGCTGATCGATGGAGGTCTGCCATCTCTCCAGGACGGACGCGATCGTATCGAACTTCGTTTCTCGGAGTGAACCGTCAAGCACGATCGATTCATCCGGATCAAGCGAGGTCTGCAGCTGACCGAAGTCCTCCTCGAATGACGCCATGACGGCTTGGACGTCATCGATGTCGTCACTGAGTGAATCTCGGGAAGTTCCTTTTGCGAGGTACTGTACTGCTTCCTCTTCGAGAACGTCATTCAGCATCTGCTGCCGGAACTGTACGATCCAGTCGGAGAACCGTTTGAGGCGATCGGGGTCGGAATCGACGCCGCGCCAGAATGAGCCAAATAGTTCGCGTGCGTCCTGCTGAGCGTCCTCGATCTCTGCTCGTTTCTCCTGTAGCTCGATGAGCTGTTCCAATGCCTGGATGACCTTCTCGGAATCCTCTGGGACATCGCCATCGAAGAGAGTCGAGAGGCTGCCTTTCAAGCTGTACCAGCTGGGTCGGAGGAGGCGCGTGATCGAATCGTGGAGTCGACGGTACTCGGTCAGTAGTTCGGGGATCTCCTGATGGACGTGACTCGGCTCAGTGATAGATCCGACACCGTTCTCGAGTGTTTGAACCCGATCGAGGAGTTCGATGAGATCGTCCGCCTTCTGTGGCCGCTGATTCCAAGTGGAGCTTTGGAGTATCTCCGCCTCGACGGTCTCCCCTTCTTCGAGCAGTTCGGCAGCCTCAAGCGCCATTTCGAGGTCGTCGAGCGTCGAGGACTCACGAACGGAGTAGTCGTCCTCGAGTACTGCTTTGCGAATCTGTAGCTCCTGCAGTGTCTCAAGAGCCTGGTGAACCGATTGCTCGATGCCGTCTCTATCCTTGGGAAGAACCTGACCAGGATGACACCCTCTCCAAGGGTGTTGTTCGATCGGAGCGATGGTTTGGAGTTGGCTTCGGAGCTTCCGAAGCCCTGCTAGTGCCGCCTGTCGCTGGTCTGGTGTGATTTCCTTCGGCTCCTCGAGTTGCTTTCGCGGGAACTCCTTGTTGTGGCTCTCGAAATGCCGGACTGATTCCTCCTTCTGTCCGATTAGCGCGAAGGGCGTCTGTTCGAGTTTCCCATAAGGTGATCCCAGGGCATCGGCGTAGGCGTTAAGATCACGACGATACTGCTCGATCTGCTGGAACGTTTCCTCAGGGATGTCGGCAGAGTAGCCACCGACCTTTGCGAGCCGTTCAAGCTCATCTAGGAAATCGGATTTGCTGGCTTTGTCGCTGTGTAGTTCCAGGGCAAAGTCGCCAATATTGGCGGTATCAAGCCGTTCCTTCACGACATCTAGAGCAGCGAGCTTCTCAGAGACGAAGAGAACGGTCTTGTCTTCCGCCAACAGCTCCGCAATCATATTGACGATCGTCTGGGACTTGCCTGTACCGGGTGGCCCTTCGATGACCATGTTGCGGCCCCGTTTAACGTCTTCAATCGCCGCGATCTGACTCGGATCTGCGTCCATCACGTGATGGATATCTCTCGAGGAAAGCTCATCGTCAATGTCGGCCTCAGCGAAGGGCTCTGGCTCCGTTGTGGACTCGTCAGGGTCCAATAGTGCGCGGATCAGGTCGTGATCAGCCGGGCCTTGACCCGTTTCCCATCCTTCAGGGTCGAGGTCCTGGTACATCACGAACTTTGTATAGTCGAAGAAGCCAAGATGGACGTCAGGGATGACCTCCCATCCGTCCACATCCTCGGCATCTGATTCCACCTCTTCAAGATATGCTCGAATGTCACTCTTTGATTCGGGACGGTCGAGTTCCGGTAGCTCGAACCCCTGTTCGGAGAGTTTGAGTTCAAGTGAGAGGTTCTCCGTAACCTCTTCACCTGTCCAGGAGAGTTCGAATGCGGATTGGGCGCCCTCCCTGTGAAGGGAGACTGGAATCAAAACGAGCGGTGCCCGATTCGGATTTTCGTGGGCTTCCGCTTCGGTCCACTCTAGGAACCCGACCGCAAGGTGAAGAGCGTTGTATCCCGCGTCTTCGATTAACGCCTCTGCTCGGTTGTGAATGTTGTAGAGACGCTTCTGGAGGTCCGATTCGGTGTGCGGTGTCTGGAGGTTGGTATCAGTATGTCTGTCGTTTGATCCTTCATGGAGGTCCGGGAGTTCCCAGAGGTCCTCCATCTCCTCGAGGTCGCTATCTGCTTCCTCAAGCCTCGCGCTGTGGCTGGCCTCGAGGTGGTCGAGAATACCTGATCTGTCGGTAAACGTTTCCGCTCCGTCCTCGCAGAGAAGGCAGACTTCTGTTCCGTCTTCTTCTACCTTGATGGCTTCATCCGCAGATAGTACTTTCAGTTCGGCAGCTTCGGGGTGATCCTCGCCAGGGAGGAAGTTCATTGATTTCTCCTCCAAGACGAGAATATTGAATATCTCTGCCGGGATCTCGTCGACGACTTTTGCTGTACTTCGCTTGTACTCCTTGAAACTCAGAAGCTTGTTCCGCAACGTCATATCGAGCAGGCTCCGTCGCGCCTGCTCCAACTGTTCGGAGATTTCGGACATTCAGTGGATAGGAAATACTGGGCAGGTGGGACGAAAAAGATTCTGGGCAGTTACCTCTTCACCAGACTGAATGAAAAATGATGTGTCGATTTAAAAACAGATATACAGATGCAGCGCTATTCCACTTGAATTTCGAGGGCAATCCTTGGGGCTATATTCGAGAGGCAAGCGTCTCAGCTATCTCCCTGCTCAATTCATCTACTGCATAAGACTCCCACTCCAGCCGTTCCGGGTGATTGCAGTCGGTGAACAGAATTGTAGCTGTTACAGATCGATTTCCGTTCAACTGATGGAGCGCCGTCGCATACGCTTTCATCTGCCATTCGTAGTGAGCAACGTGCGCATCGATATCTTCCGGACTGCTGATTCTATTGGTCTTGTAGTCGACGATGTGATAGGCCTCGTCGGTAACGACAAGGCGGTCGATATCGCCGAATACTTCCCCTGAACCGAGGTCCGCTCGGACAGACTTTTCGTCAATCGCATGTCCATCCACCCCCTCAAGATACTCGTTCGCAGTTCGGACGTGTCTCTGCATCTCCGTAACATCGTCAACGTCGATCCGATCCCGGTCCACATCATGTCGTTCCGCAAATTGGTCCGCCAATCGCCAGATGGCAGATTCGTCATCCGAATCCACCCCTAGCTCGACCGCTTTGTGGACAACGTCGCCGAAGACGTTACGAGGGAGCCAGTCCGCATCGGATCCCGAATCCCGCTCAGTCCCATCGTCATCAGTTGGTCGGTAGGATACGTACCTGCCAGTATGATCGACCAGGACGTCACCCGATGCGTCGTCCTCGATAAGCGAGCCGAGATACGATGCGGGGATGCTGTACTCCGGCTCGACAGAAGCGTCCTCAATGTCGATCCCCAGTTCCGGTGATTCTAAACTCACCGCCCGTTCCAACTCCACCGCAGGTTCGGGAAGTCGAATCCGGAGCGAATGGTCTCCTCCGACGGCAGCGATCGCTGACCCGGATCCAGCCAATCCAGAAACGACCTCGTCGTCCCAGACACACTCGCCGAGCAGGTCGTACCAGTTCGAGGGATCCTCCCCGTCGCCGGTATCCAGCGACTCGATCTCCTCGCCGTCACACCCTACCGTCCCGACCAGTCGCAGGTGATCCCGAGCCCGCGTCATCGCGACGTACAGAATCCGCTTCTCCTCGGCCACTGCTTCCCGCTTCCGCTGGAACTCCAGGCGACGCTTGAGCGTCGTGTGGGCCTGCTCGAACGCGTCGTCCACCGACGGCGACTTGATCCCCAGCATCGGCACCCGATCGCCCGTTACAGGATCCTCGACCGTCTCGAACTCCGCGATCCCCTCGCCGTACCCAGTTCGGAGATTGAAATCCATCGAGATCCCCGGCACGAACACCGCCGGGAACTCCCGCCCCTTCGCGTCGTGGATCGTCATGATCCGCACGCCGTCGGCATCCTCCGGCACCGTCGCCTCACCCTCCCGCGTCGAGAGCTCGACCTCCCGCTCGATCCGCTCGACGAGCGCCGGAAGCGTCTGGAGCCCGTCCTCGCTCCAGGCCCGGAGCCGCGAGCGGAACTTCTCGACGTTTGCGACGGCCTGCTGACCCCGCTCGCCGACGGCGAGGCTTGCCAGGAAGCCGGTGTCCTCGATTATCCGGCCGAGCAGGGCGTCCCACGTCTCGACGACGGACGTCGGTCCGTCGGCTCCAGCCAGCCCTCGCCAGCGCTCGATGCACTCACGAGCATTGGAGAGTTCCTCGTGATCGGCCCGGTCAAGCGCGGCCCAGAGCTCCCCGTTGCCGACCTCGTTCCGGTCGACGTCTTCCCACAGCCCGACAACCGTCTGATCCTCGAAGCCGAAGAGCGGCGATCGCAGCACACCGAACAGCGAGAGATCGTCGTCCGGGTCCTGGAGGACGCTGAAGAGATTCCGAAGTGCAACGATCTCGGGACTGTCGTAGAAGCCGATGCCGGAGGCGACGGTGTAGGGCACGTTCAGCGACGCGAGAGCCCGCTCGTAGGTCTCGAGGTGCGTCCGCTTGCGGAGCAAGATCGCGACGTCGGACGGTTCGAGATCCGTCGGTTCGTCGTCCGCCTCGTTCCCTTCCACTTGCTCGTAACGCTGGGTATCCCCGTCGAGCAACGATGCCACCTCGCCTGCCAGCGCCCTGGCGTCGAGTTCGACGGAGTCGTCCGGCAAATCCCGGAGCGGATGCTCCGGATCGAGCGCCGCCTCGCGAACCGCTTCCTCCTCGGGCACCGCTACGAACGTCGTCTCTGTGCCGACGCCGTCGTGATCCGATCGATCGGGCTGGAGCGCCTGGGGATCGGGCTCGAACTCCGTCGCGTCGCCGTCGATCCCGGGCGGTGCGTCTCTGTGGATCTCGGGGACGCTCCCGAACACCTCATCGAAGAGCCCGTTGATCGGCTCGAGGACCGACGGAAGCGACCGGAAGTTCACCGACAGATCTCGCTCGCCAGCGTTCTCGTACACCGAGTCCAGCGGGGGCGTTCCGCCCCGCTCGTTTGCCCCGGCAAGTCGCATCCGCTCCGCCCGGTACTGCGTGACGTCGGCGCCCCGGAAGCGGAAGATGCTCTGCTTCTCGTCACCGACGACGAAGACGTTCAGCCGATCGTATTCGTCATCGAGAGAGGTGAGCAACTCGACCAGTTCCCACTGGCGCGGATCGGTGTCCTGGACCTCGTCGAGCATGACGTGGTCGAACGTCTCGCGGAGGTCCTCGCGAACGTCCGGAGACGACTGTAACAGCTCGATGGCGCCGTCGATGAGGTCGGCGAAGTCCAGGACGTTCTCCCGGCGCTTGCGCTCCTCGTAGGCGTCGTGCAGGTCTTGGAAGAGCGAGGCGAGCGCGACGTAATACTCGCCAGCGTTCCGGTCGACGCCGAGCCGATCCGGGATCGCCCACTCTTCGACGGAGAAGGCGTCGACGAGCTCCGTCGTGGCTGCTTCGTAGCGGTTCCCGTTCGCGTCGGCCCAATCGCCGTGTCGATCGTAGGCCCAGCTGTCCCAGCCGCCGTTGTAGGGCGTGCCGTTCGCCGTGAGGGCCTCACAGATCGCTGCAGCGGCGTCATGGATCTCCACGTCGTCAAGGGCATCCACAGGGAGCCCGGGGCGCTCGTCGCCGCCGTACGTCTCGACGGCCTCCGCGACGTTCCTCGCGATTCCGATGCGGTTCTGGCCGGCATCCTCCTCGGCAGCCACCTGCTGCAGGTCGCCGAGCGCGTTCTGGACTGACGTCCGGCCCAACCGATCCCGCGCATCGTCGGGATCGATCGGCGAGTATCGCTCTTGGACGAACTCGAGATACGCCTTGGCGTCCCGGTCGGCCCACTCGTCAGCCCACTGGCGGGCGTCGTGGTGCTCGGCCAGCAGATCCCCGATGAGCTCCTCGAGTCGGTCCCGATAGTAGAGCTCAGTGAGGCGCTCGATGCGGGGATCCTCGAGGTTCTCCTCGACGAACCGCTCGACGGTCTCGAGCTGATGCCCTCTGGCGGCCGTCTCCTCGATCACGTCGAAGCCCACGGGGACGTCGGCCTCCAGGGCGTACTCACGAAGCAGTCGCGAGCAGAAGCCGTGGATCGTGTGGACGTAGGCCTCCGGGAGCGCGTCGTGGTACTCGCGCCACCGGTCGTACTCCTCGCCATCGAGGCCGGAGAGCCGGTCACCCACCGACGACCGCACCCGCTCCTCGAGCTCCGTTGCACCGCTCTCCGTGAAGGTGATTGCGGCGATAGAGTGGGGGTCGGCGTCGGTCTGCTCCAGCAGCTTCAGATACCGCATCGCGAACGTCGTCGTCTTCCCGCTCCCGGCGCCGGCCGTAACGGCGTAGTTCCGGTCGTGGGCGAGGGCGGCGAGCTGCTGGGGCTCCTCCAGGTCCTCGAAGTCGACCATCAGTTACCACCTCCGGCGCCGTAGGCGTCCAAATCGAGCTCCGCTTCCCGGGCTCGCTCGGAGACGTAGTGCTCGCCGTCGTCGATCTCGTCGAGTTGGTCCTGTCGGAGGTGATGGCGCACGTCGCAGGAATTCCGGAACGTGCAATCCTCGCAATCGGCGTGGTCCGCGCTCAGCAAGGTCGTGTGGAACGCGCCGTCGTCGATGGCCGACGCGATCCGACCGAGCCGCGACGAGGTCACATCGCGAATGAACCGTCGGTGCTGCTCGACGTCGTCGAACGGGAGCCGCCAGGTCTGGCCCGTCGGCGTGACGAGCGGGAGCCCGTCGTCTGACCCGACGGCCGCTTTCGAGGTTACCTGCCCGGCAGTCGGATCGACGTCGGTCGGTGATTTGACCCCATAGTAGGAGCCACCGATGGCCTCGTGGGGAATGCCAGTCGCGTCCTCAAGAATCTCCTCGAGGGCGAGGCCGTAAAGGGGAAGCTGGAGCTTCGTCCCGTCGGTGACGTCGGCCCTGGCCGGAGTATTCCCGGTCTTGTAGTCTCGAACGTAGATCCCGCGGACCCCGTCGGGAAGATGGGGCGACGCCCCATCGGGAACGACGTCGATGCGGTCGGCGATCCCCGACACGTCGACAGGCCCGTCGGGTGTCTCGACGGTCACCGGCTCCTCGGCCAGTAGCTCGACGTCGTCAAGATAGTCGATGCCGATCGCCCCCTCGAAATAGGTCGGGCGTGCATGGGCGCCGTCGGCCGACTCGAGTTCGGCATCGAGGAAGCGGACGAAGAGCCCATCAGCCCCGTCGTGTGATGGGCCGTAATAGGGGTTCTCCGAGGGGGACCCCAGTCCCGCGAGGATCCGGGTGACGGTCCGCCGGGCGAAGGGCGTCTCGATCGATCCCAATTCGTCGACGCGGGCAAGCGATTTCGAGAGTAGCTCTGACTCGAGGTGTTCTCGATCAAACTCGGAGAGGGCGACCGGGGAATGGGCCTCTTCGCGGAGCTTGCGATAGAAGTCCGCGAGGACCTCGTGGATGAAGATTCCTCGGTCGGCCCGACTGACGTCGTTCTCCTCGCCGTAGTCCTCGTCGAACCCCAGGACGTTGTTGGCGAGGTAGAGGAACGGACAGCGGGCGTAGTTCTCCAACGCGCTCGGGCTGTAGGGTTCCCGTCGCCAGCTCGGATAGATCTCCTCGAGCAGCTCCCCGATGTGCCCGTCGTGCGCCGTGTGATGGGGCTGGGCCCGTCGCCAGGCCGTCGTGAGACCCCTCTCCGCGAAGGTCCGGCCGTCGTCGGAGAATCCGTCGGCCCCGTCGAGGGCTGCGACGGGCTCGTCGACGGAGTCGAACTTCTGAGGGCCGGCCCACTCCGCGTATCGACGCTGGAGATCTTCGGCCGTCACCGTCGGGATACCCGTCGGAGATCCGTCGGCCCCGTCGTGGGTATCACCGTCGGTCGGCCCGTCGACGTACCTTCGGAGTTCGGTGACGACGGGCGCCGGCACGTGCTCGACCCCATCGACGGAGTGCCGTGGGGTGGATAGCACCACCTCTCCGGAGCCCGTGAGCAAGGTCCCGAGGATGTACCGGGCCCGTCGGCCGGTGTGGGCCCGGCTGAACTCCTCGTCGGCGTCATTGACGGCGCCGAAGAAGGCCATCGTGTCCTGCTCCGTCGGGAAGTAGCCCGACGTCAGCCCGAGCACGAAGGTGTGCTCGAAGGAGGCCATCTCGGCTTCCGCCATCGGGAGCACCCGGACGTAGCCGTCGCGCTGGCTCGGTCCGCCGACCAGTTCGGCGCGTAACGCCCGTCGGCCCCGACCGACGGGCTCCTCGTCGGAGACTTTCGGAGCGATGGCCTCGAGGGAGTCGAGCACCCCTTCGACCGACTCCCAGGCCGACCGCTCGTAGGCGGGTCGATGGGAGCCCGTCGCCGTCGACGGCGATCCGTGCTCCTCGACGGCTTCGCCGACGGTGAGGTCTTCCAGGAGGTCCCCGAGCTCCTTCACGTAGCCCGCCAGGGACGCGCCGTCGGGATCCACCCGGTCGCGGAGGTCTTCGATCCCGACGGCCGTCGTCGCGGCCTCGTCGTCCTCGAGCGCGTCGAGCAGGGCCTCGATTGAGTCCCCGTCAGCCGACTCCTTCGCCCGACGGACCGCGGCCGGGTCGACGCCGAACGCCTCCAGCGAGACGAGTGCGTTCGAACAGAGCGATCTGAGTGGAGTTACGCCGGATTCCCCGTCGGCGAGATCCAGGAGCCCCTCGACGGCGTCACCGACGAGGGTCTGCTCGATCCCGATGTCGTTCGTGAACGTGAACGGGACGTCGTAGCCCCCGAGCGTCTCGGCCAAGATTCCCCGGTACGTTGTCCGATCGGTGACGACGACGCCGACGTCCGACGGCTCGACATCGTCCCGGGCGAGCAGCCCGCGAATCCGACGGGCGACGGTCCGGACCTCCTCGCGCTCCGTCGACGGTTCGAGCCACTCGATGCCGACCTCCGACGGGGCGTACGACGGCGGATCTCGGGAGGCGACGTGGAGGCTCCGGACGGCGTCCAGCCGACGGTCGTCGACGGACTCTGGGGCCTCGTAGTCAAGCTGAAAGCCGATTGCTTGGTAGACCGTGAGTTCCTGCTGGACACCGAAGTCAAGTCCATTCCCGCCCATCGAGTCGTGGACTAGCGACAGAACCGCGACCGTCGGGAGGGTCCGACCGATCCGGGCGATCGTCTCCCGCTCGGCCGGGGCCAGTCGGGTCAGTCCATCGAGGACGACCGCGTCGACAGAAGCCGGGACGGCGTCGAGTAATTGGTCGCCGTCGAGCAACGCCAGATACTGCTCGGCGTTGACCGTCGTCCAGTCGGGATGAAGCTCCTCGCGGAGCGATTGATATTCCGCATACAGCTCGGGGATTATGGCGGCCTGCGATTCGAGCGATCCGTCGCCGTCGGAGGCCTCCGTTGATCGGAAGGAGGCGAAAAGGTCGGGAGCCAGGGCGTCGTCCCCGACGGCGCCGGCCGACCGGAGCGCGTGTTCCATCTCGTTGGGTGTCGCATACCCTGCGTACTCGAGCAGGGAGAAGAGCCCCTGGACCTGATCGACGAGGTCGTTCGATGGCTGCTCGATCGCTCCAAAGGGGCCATCGTCGGCATCGAATCGCTCGATGGCGGCCTCGACAAGGCGGAGTCGCTCGGGCTTGCTGAGCGTCGTCTCTGCCAGCGACCCCGTTGCTCGCTCATAGCATTCGCTGACGAACCGGTCGAGCGTCGTCGCGGTGAAGCGGAGCGGATTCCGGTCCTCGGCCCACCGCCGTTCCAGTTCCTCGGCGCGGTCGGAACTCTGGGTGAGGCAGATGACTGCGTCGGGCGCGTCGTCGGCCTCCGCGTCGGCCCACTGGAAGGCCCGCCGGGTGGCGGCGTCGGGATCCGGGCCCGCGATGAGGGAGGCGGCCTCGGTCACGACATGGAAACGTCGAGCCACCCATATGAATCTGCTTGGCGACCAACGGGTCCCCCTCTCCTCGCTGCCAGCGGCGCGATCGAAGTCTCCAAATGCGAATCTCGGTGTAACAGCCTGTTACCTCTCATCGTGTGGAGATCTGGGAAGATGACATCGGCGACTCTACCGGACGTAACGGACTGTAACAGCACTGATCGCGACCGATTCGTCTGGGAAATCGGGGCCGAATCAGCCTTCACCAAGCGTCTGACTGCCTCGCCAGATTCGAAGCGGCTAAACGGCCGAATTCCATCAATTAATTGGCCAGCAAACGCCGAATTCGATCGAATCGACGATTTCATCCATATTTTGCATATTGCGAGGCGCGCCCGAGAGTATCCAACGCGATTTTCGACGATTCTGGTCGGGGAGCCACTATTATTCCAACTAAGTAGAGCCTCGATTAAATGCCGACTCCCCCATTATCGCCTTTATGGCGATCTGCCCGTCTGGGTACTCGAAATGGACCGAGATTGAGCGAATGATTGGCGCTTGCCTTTAGGAATATTACAATTGAACATAGAAAAGGCAATAGAATCACACATACGAACCGCTAAATAATCTAACGCCCATTGTTCATCCACCATTTACCTATTTTTCACCATTTTATTTAAGCCTGGATATTCAGAGGATATTCGAAGATGGTCGGCGACACCACGGCCTACGCGACGCGGGTTTCCCGCGAGCGAGCCAGGGCGATCGAAGCAGCGCGCGAACAGACAGGAGCTACGCAATCGGAGTTCGTCGAAGGGGCGCTCCGCTACTACATGGAGAAGAATCCGGATGACATCTCCGCGTTGCGCACGGAGTCCGAGAACGATCGCCCGATCGAAGGGACCGACCCCTACGATCCGACGGAGGAGAACTTCCGCGACTGAGAGAATCACATGACAATGGACACACTCGATCCGATTTCGCCCCAAGACGCCCTCGATTGGTACCTCGAGCACCGGGAGGACGAGCTCCGTGCCGCGACGCTTCGGAAGTACGAGTCGGCGCTGAGCACCTTCGTCGATTGGACAGACCGAGTCGATATCGACGATATGAACGACGTGAAGGGCCGGCAACTCATGCAGTTCAAGACCTGGCGGAAGCAGGAGGCCGATCTCGCTACGGTGTCCTTGAACGGGAACCTCGCGATTCTGCAGAGGTTCCTCCGCTTCTGCGAGAACATCGATGCCGTCCCCGAGGGGCTTGCCGAGCGGGTGCCGATGCCGAACGTCCCTGAACAAGAGGAGGTCAATTACGAGGTTCCGTCGGACGAGGAGGTCGAGGGCATCAAATCTTACTTCCGGCAGTTTGAGCGGGCCTCTCGTCGTCATGTCGAGTTCGAGCTCATCGCCGAAGTCGGAATGCGACTCGGTGCCGTTCGGGCCATGGACCTCGAAGACTTCGATCCGGAAGAGAAGACGATCTACATTCGCGACCGGCCAGAAGGACCTGACGAGTACGGAACGCCGCTCAAAAACGATACCAAGGGCGAACGGGTCGTCAACATCTCGCCGCAGGTGCGGAATCTCATCGTCGCCTACATCGATCATCGGCGAAACGACGTGACCGATCAGTACGACCGAGACCCACTGTTCACGACGTCTAGCGGCAGACCTACCACGGCCACAATTCGACGCGACTTCTACAAGATGAGCCGGCCTTGCACCTACGCGAACGAATGCCCGCACGATCGCTCCATCGAGGACTGCGACGCGGCGACGAACGCCAACGCCGCCGACTGCCCATCACGGTTCAGCACGCATCCGTTGCGGAAGTGGGCGATTATGAAGCAACTCGACGAGGGGATCCAGCGGGAAATCCTAAGCGACCGCGTGGACGTCTCAGTTCCCGTCCTGGACAAGCATTACGACCATCGGACAGAAGAGCAGAAGTCGCGGCGGAGGCTTGAGGTCTTGGAGGCGAATATGCAGCAATACGCAATGACGGATGGAGGAAAGACCGTTCGCGAAAGTTCGGAGAGGGATACCAGCGACCATCCTTCACAAAAGTAGCGATTGTTTGTCTGCTATTACAAGCTCAGTGAACGACAATCACAAATCCCGGAGAGGGATTTTCGCAATTGCTACGTGGAAGGAACGGTTCCACACCAAGTCCTGCGGAGTCCCGTTGCGGATAGTCGCTTTGTCGTCGGAAGCTTCTCAAATCATATTGTCGATTGACCTGGAAGGCCAACAATTGCACTAGCCGCTAGAAAATAGAACTGTATGAGACCACGTCGTATTACTAGAGACAAGTGATAGTGTAATTGAATTCTTCGCAATCCCGATTAAGTTATAGAAGCGCAAAACTCTGGAGGATGGTGAAGATATATACACGTGGCAAATGACATCGATTACTGTGACGCCAATGGGAGCCACTACTCTAGACCCTCAAGAACGCCGAATGGTGCTAGGCAAACTTGCTGATGAGGGGCCGATGTCTCATGAGCAATTAGCTGACGAATTGGGGTTTGAGTGGGACCATATGCAGCAAATTATTCGCCAACTCCGGAAGGACGGATTAGTCTCAATTACGATTGATCGGCGTTATGAGGCGGAGTCTACTCCAAGTACAGCCCCTGCATAGCGATTACGCATGTCTGGTTCTCCGGATCGCACGAAACGTTTAGTAGAAGTTGGTCAGGAGGACCAGCGGGATGCTTTTCCGAGAGACCGTGACCGCCTCTTGTATACAGAGGCATTCAGACGCCTATCTGGAGTTACGCAGGTTGCTCGTGCGGGAGAATCTCATCTCTACCATGATCGATTGAGCCACTCCCTGAAAGTGGGTCAAATAGGAAGGAGATTGGCAGAGTACATTCCAGAAAAAGGGGAGTCTGAGATTCGGAACGATCTGAATGTTCACCCTGATGTCGTAGAAACAGCTGCCCTGGCGCACGACTTAGGACATCCTCCATTCGGCCACGTCGCAGAAATGGAACTCGACGAACGAGTCCGCGACAAAGGGGTGCACGAAGGATTCGAGGGCAATGCACAGTCGTTTAGAATTGTCACATACCTAGCATCCCATGATGATACAACCGAAGGACTCAATCTAACCCTCGCTACTCTAAACGCCATACTCAAGTACCCCTGGATGAGAGGCGACCAGGATTCAGGGACAAATCGATGGGGAGAAAATGAGTACGAGAAGTGGGGAGTCTACGAGAGTGAGCGAGGACCATTCGAACAAGCAAGGGCCTTAGAACCAGTTGACAAGCGACGCAGTGCAGAAGCAGAAATCATGGATTGGGCGGATGATCTTGCTTATGCCGTACATGACGCGATTGATTTTTACCGATCAGGGTTACTACCCCTCGAACAGCTATTGACGGAGAAAACGGCCGAAAGAGAGGAGTTTCTCAAATATATCGAGGGGGAGGTCAATATATCATATGAAAAAGGCGAAGAAATCCTAGATTGGCTTCGAAACCAAGGTGGTTCTAGTTTGTTATCGCCATTCAAGGGTACTAAGGAGGAGCGGAGAGCCCTAGACTATTTCTCTTCAACACTTATCCAACGATATATCGGAAAGGAGAAAGGAGGCGTATATTTACAGGATCACGATGCAAGTGAGCCTTATTTGAGAGTAGAAAACGATCTGAGGGACGAAGTGTCATTATTGAAGCAGATGACCGTGTACTATGTTATCGGGGATCCTGCTCTCCGAACCCAACAAAGAGGACAAAGAGAGATCATCAGTACTCTGTTCGATGTATTACATGATGCCATTGCCCCATATGAAGACGAGGACCCTGATATAATTCCAAATCCAGCCCGCGAAGAGGTCAATGAGCTCTCGCATGATGCTGATGAAAAAGATGTGTGTAGAATCGCTTGTGACATAATCACAAGTATGTCTGAAAAACAGGCAGTCCAAATGCAAAAACGGCTCACTGGAGACTCTCCTGGATCCATTCGAGAAAGAATTGTATACTGATCCGTTTCAGGGAACTTAGATTTGGTTTAGGTGCTCCCGCCGCTGCTCGACCTTCACCTCCTCCGAGCGCTTGTCGTAGTGCTGCTCCAGCGTCTTCCTGCTGACGTTCATCCGATCGCTGACGACGTCCACCGGCACGTCCTCAGAGAGGTAGTGCGTGATGCTGCCCCGGCGGATCGAGTGCGGACTCACGGCGCCGCCACACCGGGCGTCGTTGTTGTCCGCTTTGCAGTCCTCGCACGGGTCGTCGAAGAAGCACGGCGCCGTGACGTCGTAGACGAGTCGGCGCATCGTTGCCCGCGACATGCGGCCGCGTCGCGTCGTCAGTAGCGGCCGTCGACCATGATCGTCCTCGAGCGGAATTCGAATGTCGTCGATGTAATCCCCGAACAACTTCGCCAGCTCGGAGGAGATCGCGATGAGTCGCTCGCCGCCTTCGCCGTTCTTTAGCTCGGTTCCCTCATCGGGTCGATGCTGTAGTTGCAGGTGCCCGTTCTCGAAGTCGACGTCCTCGAGGTCGATCGACTTCGCGGAGCCGATGCGAATACCGGTGTTCCAGAGCAGCGCCATGACGACGTGCCTGTCCGAGGCGTACTCGTACGTCGAGAGGTACTCCAGGATCTCCTCGGCTCGCTCGGCATCGAGCGTCTCGTCGCGCTTGCGGTCCTCACTGCTGACGCTCGGGACCATCACCTTGTCGTAGAGGTTCTCCGGGACCGCCTCGACGCTGCCCGCCCACTTGAAGAAGACGCGCATTGTCGACATGTGGATCCGCATGGTGATCTTCTTCATATCGCTCTTCTCCTGGAGCCAGAGCCGGTAGGTCTGCACGTCGCGGCCGGAGATCTCGTTGAGGTTGTCGACGTCGTTCTCCTCGCACCACTCCATGAAGTGGTTCGTCTTGTAGCGGTGAGCCTGCACGGTGGCCTCCGAGCAGTGGGTCTCCTTGTGGTCGAGGAACAGTTGCTGCGCGGTGCGCGGTTCGATCGGTTCGAGGTCGTCGTTTCGGGTTGCCATGGTGTCTCATGGAGCCCCGTTAGACGCCGTGAGCCACTCGAATTCGGGGTAGAAGGGTTGCGACGAGGGACCTCCGATATCCGCCCCAACCCACTTCTGCCGAACGCAACGCCGAGCGTAGCGAGGCGTCTGTGAGGCGAAGTGGGCGGGTGGTTCGAACCAGACGAGTCGCAGCCTGCGAGGAGCGGAGCGACGAGCAGGACCGTCTCGGCGTGGTGAGAATTCGCTCCAACCCATTCTTCTACCGAACGCAACGCCGAGCGATCGCGAAGCCTCTGTAAGGCGGTTTCGGGGGCGTATTTTCGAACCGACGAGTCCCAGCCCGCGTAGGCAGAGGACCGAGCAGCCCCGTCTCGGCGTGGTGAGAATCACCCGCCGAGGCACCTTGGCTTGAATTCGACCGACTCCTACAATTCGTGCCCTCTCTTCCCGATACTCCGCCGGTAATCCCTTCATAAACAACAGCATCAATCCCGTCAACTGTCTCGTGTCTTCACACGACGATTCCCTCGTCCCCACCGTTCCGGACGCAGCACTGGCTGGCGTTTTGCTCCTCCTCGCGGGCGGCGTCTCACTGCTCGGCATCATCACCGCCGAGGCGCTCCACCCAGACTACGCCACGACCCAGGAAATCAGCGATCTCGGTTCGACCATACCGCCGGATCCGGTGAGCTACGAGCCCACTGCAACGATATTCAACGCCACCATGATCACGACCGGCGTCCTCGTCCTGCTGTCGGCGGTCTTCCTCTATCGCTCCGGCGCGCGGCGAGTACTCTCGGTGCCATTGGCCGTCTTCGGAGCCGGCGTGCTCGGCGTGGGCGTCTTTCCGGGCGACGTGATGCCCTGGCACGGCATCGCTGCCCTGGTCACGTTCACGAGTGGTGGCATCGCGGCAGTTCTGGCCTCGCGAGCGGTCTCGAAGCCGTTCGCGTATCTCTGTCTCCTGCTCGGCGGGTTCTCGCTCGCGTCGCTGGTTTATGCGATCGCGATCGGTCCCACGGGGCCGCTGGGTGATCTGGAGGCGGGCGGCATCGAGCGCTGGGTTGCATACCCGTTGCTCGTCTGGATCTCGGGCTACGGGGGCTACCTCATGGGTGCCACCGGGGACGATCCGGTCCGGGGTCGTTCCCGGCAGTGACTGGCTCGAGGCCATGCCCGCGGATGGGCCAGGCTCCCGCCGTGGCGCCGAACAGTCCTCTCAGACCATCGACCTCGGCACGCCCTTGCCGCCAGCCAAACCCGTTTTCCCGGTGCCGACGGACGTACCAACTATGCCAGCCGCTCCCGACGTCTTGCTCCTCCACCAGGCAGCACACGGCGAAGCCAAGATTCGGCCGCTACTCGAGGACGAACTCCCCGACGACGCCGAACTCGTCGTCGCCGAGGACGAGGCCGACTCCCTCGAAGCCATCGCCGACGCCGAGATCGCGCTCACGTTCGCGCTGACCGAAGATCAGGTCGCGGCCGCCGAGGGCCTCGAGTGGGTCCAGGCGATGAACGCCGGCGTCGACGACTATCCCACTGACGCCCTCGCCGAGCGTGGCGTGGCGCTCACCAACAGCGCCGGCATCCACCGCGAGCAGATCGGCCAGCACGTCCTCGGATACATGCTCTACTTCGAGCGCCGGTTCGACGAGGGCATCCGCCAACAGCGCGCCGGCGAGTGGGATCACTACGATGCCGGCGAGCTGGGCGACGAGACGCTCGGGATCGTGGGCGTCGGTGCGATCGGCGGCCGCGTCGCGGAGCTCGGACAGCTGTTCGGGATGGACGTCGTCGGGACGAAGCGCGACCCTTCGACGGCGCCCGAGGCCGTCGACGAGTGTTACACGCCGGAGCGCCTCGACGCCGTCCTCGATCAGGCCGACTATCTGGTGCTCGCCTGCCCGCTCACCGACGAAACGGAGGGTCTGATCGGGGGCGAGGAGCTGGCGCGGCTGGACGAGAACGCGGTTCTGATCAACGTCGCTCGCGGGCCGGTCGTGGACCAGTCGGCGCTGATCGACGCGCTCGACGACGGCGATCTTCGCGGTGCGGGCCTCGACGTCTCGGATCCGGAACCCATGCCGGAGGACTCGCCGCTCCGGTCGATGGAGCACGTGATTACGACGCCGCACATCGCCGGGTCGACGCCCCACTACTTCGACCGGGCGATCGAGCTGTTCGCGGAGAACTACCGGGCGCACGTTGCGGGTGAGGAGCTGGAGAATCGGATCGTTTGAACGCGGAAGATTGCACGGGATGACGGCTGCCCGAAAACCGGTGAGTGTCCGCTGGAGCGTTTTCAGAGTAGCTCGACGGCCAGCTGTTCAAGCTCATCACTGTGCGAGACTTTGCTCCGAGCAATCGACCCGACTCGACGGGTCCGGCAGGATTGTTCCTCCGCCAGACAGACGCGGTACACCTTCCACCCACTTGGCTCCTCCTTCGTCGCGACGCCGATAGCGGCCCCACAGAGGGGACAGTCCCGACCGTCCAGTCGTCGAACCAGCACGCCAACGCTTCGCTCCGCCTTCGGATTTCAAACTACGCCCCAGTAGATATTTGAAGGCAATCGACAAATCACCAGAACATGGCATACGACGGGGCGTGGCTTTTTCTCGCGCCGTATGGGAACGACGCGGCGCTCGAAAACTTCGAAAACACCGTCGTCGAGGGAATTTCCTCGGAACGAATCAGGCAGTTCAGTGACGATGCGCCGACGGACGGTGACCTCGTCCGGCTGTGGGGGGCGAAGTCGACGTTGGATGGCACCTGGAACGACGTCGATACCGACGACTATCTCCTCTTCTACAGGAACGGCAGCTACACCCACTCGACGAAGGTTCTCGGCACCGAACTCAACGAAGAACTCGGCCGCGAGATCTGGCCGAACTTCGACGACGAACCGTGGAGTCGGATCATCTACCTCGCCGCACCGCACGAAATCGACGTTCCCTCCGAGGAAGTCCACGACCTCGCGGGCTACGATCGTGCATACCCGATGGGATTCAGTCCGCTCAACGAACTCGGGGTCGGTGGGATCAGGGGCCGGTATGGGTCGGTTGCAGCGTTCGCTGAGGGTGTCGAATCTGGCCAGCAGACGCTTTCCGAATCCGCCGGGTCCGATGACACTGCGATCGACGTCCGCTCTGAACCGGAAATCGACCTCGACGCCAACATCCTCGACGGCCTTCACTTCCCCGACGACCGCGCCGAAGAGATCCTCGATCAAGTCGCGTCGGCGTTCGACAGCGGGAAGCACGTGATCTTCACCGGTCCGCCTGGTACGGGGAAGACCGAACTCGCCAGGCGGGTATGCTCTGAGATGGTGGATTCGAATCCCGGGATCTACTCGGGTCAACAGATCACCACCGCCACTGCCGATTGGTCGACGTTCGAGACTGTCGGCGGCTACATGCCGACCGAGACCGACGGCGAGAACCTCTCTTTCGAGCCGGGACAGGTCCTCCGCCGCTTCAAGCAGGACGGACGACAGGAGAACGAACTCCTCGTCATCGACGAGATTAATCGCGCGGACATCGACAAGGCGTTTGGTCAGCTGTTTACTCTGCTCTCGGGTCAGTCTGTCCAGCTCCCATACCGCAAGGACGGCGAAGAGATCGTCGTCCAGCCGGCGTCTTCGATCGATAGCACGCCAGCACCGAACGAGTACGTCATGCCCGACTCCTGGCGTCTTATCGCGACGATGAACACCTACGACAAGACGTCGCTCTATGAACTCTCCTACGCGTTCATGCGTCGATTCTCGTTCGTCCACGTCGACGCACCGACGATCCCAGAGGATCGCGAAGAGCGAATCGCTCTGCTCCGGAAGTACACCGACGGCTGGGCCCTCGATCCGAGCGAGGAGACGCTCGACGCTGTCTCTGAAGTATGGCGCGTCCTGAACGGAGGGCGTACCGATCGAAAAATTGGCCCGGCGATCGTTCAGGACATCATTCAGGGCGTCGAACACGGGCCCCATCGCGACCAGCGAACTGCGATCACAGCGGCGGTCGGGAACTTTGTGCTTCCGCAACTGGAGGGTGCTCCACGACGCGAGGCGATCGTTACTCGGCTCTCCCGAATCGAAGCGGTCGACCGGCCGCGGCTCGCAGCTCTCTCACGGGACGTACTACAGGTCGAGATCGATGGATAGGGAGGCGCTCATCGACTCGGTGTCCGAGGATCTGTTCGCCTACGTGATGCACGGCTCGATGCCGGAGGACCACGTCGCTGCACAGATCAAACCCAACGGGCTCGACGAGCGGTTCGAAGACTTCGACTCGCTCGTCGACCTCCACTTCGTTCTGCGGCCAGACGTGGTCGAGTTCGTCGAGTCGCTCCCCCACCGGATCCGGAGCATCAAGACACAGACCAAGAACGTCACGACGGCGAACCGGGGCGAGATATCGGGCCGCATCGACTGGGAAGCGACGATGACGACGCGAGCGTCGAGCGCCCCCGGTGACCGATCGCTGTTCGTCTGTGACACCCGCCACGAGAGCTACGACATCGACGAGAACGTCGTGCTCAAACGACTCCTATCGCTGATCTATACGACCCTTGACGACTCGGAAGCGTATCTCCGTGCCGAGTACGACTGGGTCACGGACCGCTGGCAGGAGAACCTCGAACTGGTGGATCGGCTCCGGGATCTCTTCGAACGCAACGTACACGTGACGCGGATTCGGGATCCGGAAGGGTACGAACCGACCGATCGGATGCTTCAGCGTGCCGAGACTGCCCGCAACGAAATTTATCGAGACGCAGCCTCGCTACTCCGTGACCATCGAGCCAGCCGACGTGGGGACGTCGATGCGATTCGGAATCTCCTCGAACAGACGACGATAACGCCCGACGATGAGGAGACGCTGTTCGAACTGTACGTTCTCTTCCAATACGTTGGGGCGATCGAGGACCATCAGGACGGCGATGCGACGGTCGCGACGATCGAGACTGATCGTCAGGAAGTCGCGCGGATCGAGAACGAAGATGGATCAGATGTCGTGCTCTATCACGACAACTCCGCACGAGATCGAAATCTCTCCTTCGTTCGCGCGCCAATCGAGAAAACCGACGCAGAACTTACTCGATCGGAACGCGTCCGACGAGAGTCCCGTCGGGTCCTCGATCAGTACTTCGAGGACGACGAGTTCCACCTGCACACGAACCGTCCCGACGTCATCGTCCTCGAGATCCAACGCGACGACCGGTTCGAGTATCTGGTTACCGAGGTCAAGCACTCGACGCAAGCGGAGACGATTCACGAGGGAGTTACGGAGACGCTCGAGTATCTGGCGTTCCTCCGAAAGGACGAGGAACTGGTGTACGAGGAGCGGTCTCCGTTCGGCTCTGGATGGAATGGCGTGTTGGTCGTTCAGGACATAGAGGGGCGCCCGACGGCGTCGGTGGACGAACAGGAGACGATCCGGATTCTACAGGCTTCGGAACTCCCGACAGCAATTCCAGAGCTACTGGATCGCGTGCTATAGGCTGTTCGTCCCGACGACCGCTCACTACTTGTTTCCAGTCTGAAGCCACCTCCTCCCCGTCCTCAACAACACGTATTTCCCACTCTGCCGAACGCTCACCCATGGCACACGTCCCCGAATCGGTCCAGCAGTACGTCTGTGTGGCCTGCCAGACCATGCACGCAGGAACGCCGGTCCACGAATCCGGCGGCACGCACAGTTGGGAACCGCCGGCAGTCTGTGGCTCGTGCGGTGACGACGAACTCGTTCCGGTCGACGAGTGGACGCGTTTCCACGAGTAACATCAGCCCCGACGGTCGGCCGAGGAGAGCAGTCGCCGCTCAGGCTCGCGGTTCGGCGTTATCGTCCGGCGAGGAATCGTCCTTGGCGAACTGGCCGCCGAGGTGGCCGCCGATCGCGCCCAGCCCGCCACCGAGGAGGATGATGAAGGACACCCCGAGCAGCGCCAGTGCGACCGAGACCAGTGCGGCCCCGCCCTCACCGATCGCGAGGAAGCCGGAGGCCGCGCCGCCGGTGACGAACAGCAGGACGACGACTCCGGGAACCGTCGACAACACGCCCGAAGCGGCGCCGACGCTGGCCGTTCGCTCAGATTCGGTTTGCTCGAGGTAGCCGGCGACGAGCCCGCCCAGCACCTGTGAGAACGGGACGAACGACACGACGATCGTGACGAGCGCGCCGAGCAGTGCGTTCGCGCCGTAGTGGCTGACGGGCTCGCCCGCGGCGGCGCGACGGTGGGTGCGCCGGCGCATGAGCACGTAGCCGATCCCGGCGAGGACGAGGACGATGCCGGTTGCGATCAGCCCGAAGGCGGCCCAGTTCGCGAGCGCCTGCGTCATGTCGACCGTCTCGGGGTCGGAGAGCCCCTCGACGACGATGGCTTCTTCCGCGACCGCCTCGCGGATCTCAGAGCGGTCGATCATCGAGAACACGCCGGCTCCGACGAAGATTGCGACGAATCCGAGGATAGCGAAGAATGCGCCGAGGAGCCAGTCGACGAACGCGGGGATATCGCGGTCGTGAGGGCGGGTGTCGTGAGCGGGCTGCTCCGCTGGTGGGGTGGAGGACATCGACCAAAACCTTCGGTTCGTACCGCCTTGAAACTGCCGTCATCACCGCGCGGGCAGCCGGTCTGTCGGCGCGCGCCGGGCTTACCCGGTCCAGGTCAGCACGGTCGCCGCCCAGGTGTAGCCGGTTCCGGCCGCGAGAAACAGAACGACGTCGCCCGCGGCGATGCGCTCTCGCTGCAGCGCCTCGTCGAGGGCGAGGAGCTGATCGGCGCTCTGGACGTGGCCGTACTGATCGAGATAGTAGGCGTCTGTCTCGGGGTCGACGCCGAGTTCCTCCAGCAGCGTCTCGTGAAAGGACCGCTTCATGTGGGTGAGCGCGACGAAATCGAGATCCGATCGGTCGAACCCCGAGCGAGCCAGCGCGTCGTCGGCGACCGCGAGATAGTTCGGGAGCGAGACCGCTCCGAGACGCTCTTTCATCCCGTCCTGGTCGGGCACGTCGAGCGTGTGTCGGCCCGCCTCGACTGACTCGTGGGAGGCTGGCTCGACGGAGCCGCCCGCAGGCATCACGACGTCTCGCGAGAAGGAGCCGTCCGTGATCGCGGCGCTGCGGTGGACGGTCGCACGGGTGCGATCGGCGACGCTGCCGTCGGCGGTTCGAGAGTGGGCCGACGCCGCGTCGCCACGATCTGCCTCGAGGACGGCCGCGGCGGCGCCGGAGCCGAAGTTGAACATGAACGAGGATCGCTCGTTGTCGTAGTCGACGAGATCCTCCTCCCGGCTCGCGGTGACGAGTAGCGCCGCGTCGATGTCGTCCGCGAGCAGCTGTGCCCGCACCTGCCGCAGCGCGATCGGTGCGCCGGCACACAGCGAGTAGGACTCGGTGGCGTAGGCCTCGGTCGCGTCGAGCCGCTCGGCGACGTCGGCGGCGGCACTCCAGACGACGTGATCCTTGTACTCGCTGCCGTGGAAGAGGACGAGATCGAGCGACGCCGGATCGATCCCGGCGTCTGCGATCGCCCGCTCGCCGGCCTGCACGCACATGTCGCTGACGTGCTCGGAATCTGGCGGGCAGACTCGCTTCTCGCGCAGGCCCATCTTCTCGACCACGACGTCCTCGGGAATCCCGCTCTCGGCGGCGATCTCGGCGCCGGTGACGATCTGATCGGGGACGTGGACGCCGTAGCCGGTGAGGCTTACGTCCGCGCCGGTCATCGGCGATCACCGCCCGCGGTCTGGTGGCCGGCGCTGGGGTCGGTCACGAGCCGCCACCTCCGCCACCGCTGCGGTAGCGCTGGATCCGCTCGGGCAGCTTCCGTGCGACTTTGCCGCCCAGCCGCGAGCGGAGCGTCCCGAGGATCCCCTCGGGCACGTACAGCACGAAGAGGATGAACACGATCCCGACGTACAGCCCCGCTCTCCCGTTGAGTAGCAGGTCGATGCCGTCGCCGACGAACGTGTCCAGCGTCGACTCCGAGAGGGTCTCCCTGAGATACTGCGCGAGGCCGTCCTCCGTCGAGAGGAACTCCTCCAGCGTGTTCTGGAAGAGCACGCCGAACAGCGCACCGGCGAGCGTGCCGAACCCGCCGATGATCGCGGCGAGCAGGGCGTCGGCGGTCACGAACAGGTCGAACGTGTTCTCGGGGGCGACCGATCGATTGAATCCGGCGAGGAGTCCGCCGGCGACCGCCGCGAAGAAGGCGCTCATCGCGAACGCGCCCATCTTGTAGTAGAACGTGTTGTAGCCGACGGCTCGCGCCCGTTCCTCGTTCTCGCGGATCGCGATCATCACCTTGCCGTAGGGTGAGTGGATGATCCGCTGCATCGCGAAGTAGCTGATGAGGACGACGACGCCGACCGCGTAGAAGGAGACGTCGCTCGTGCTGAGGTCGAAGCCGGTCCCCAGGAAATTCGGGAACTCGCTACCGATGATCCGACCGATGTCGACGTTCCACTCCGGCAGCGGTCCCCATCCAGGGATGCCGACGGAGACCGGGTTGTTCCCGAGACTCGCGCCGTCTCGCGGGTTGGAACTCACGTAGTCCCAGTTCCGGATGAACACGTGGGCGACCTCCGCGAAGCCGAGCGTCACCATCGCGAAGTAGACGCCCGAGAGGCGGAAGGAGACCGCGCCGACGATCAGCGCCGCGACGATCGCCAGGCTCCCGCCGACGAGCACCAGCACGAGCAGGGAGTCGATGCCACCGAGGAACGGCACCTTCCCGTTCATCGAGAGCACGACGAGGTAGCCCCCGATGCCGTAGAACATCGAGTGGCCGAAGGAGAGGTAGCCGGTGTACCCCGAGATGAAGTCGAAGCTCATCGCGAACAGCCCGAAGTAGAGCACGGCGACCATCGTCCGGGTCCGCGGGATCAGGAGCGCCAGCTCCTCCCCGATCACCGGCAGTGCGACCATCTGCGTGTAGGCCAGCGGATAGATCGCGAAGAGGACGATCACGGCGATGTGGACGACGTGATCGGCGACGATCGACCGGACGGTCCCGAGCGGTCCACCCGCGTCGCTCTCTGCAGTTGCGTCACGCTCCGCAGCTGCGTCGCTGTCCGCAGTGGCGGCGCTCGCCCCCTCGTCGGCCGGTACCGACGAATCGGGGCTAATGGCCGCCCACCTCCTCGACGCCGAACAGGCCCTGTGGACGGACGACGAGCACGCCCACGAGCACCAGGAAGATCACGAGCTCCGGCAGCCCGGAGAACGTGACCACGTCGTTGACGAGCATCCAGGACGCCAGCGCGTCGACGACCGCGACGATCGCCGCCGCGACGACGGTTCCCTTGAAGGATCCGAGACCGCCGACGATGACGACGACGAACGCGATCAGCAGCGTCTCGACGCCGAGGCCGACGCTCGCGCCGTAGCGGGGGTCCCACATCAGCATGACTCCGGCCAGCGCCGCGAGCCCGGCGCCGACGCCGAACACGACGGTGAAGGAGCGTCGGACGTCGATGCCAAGCGCCTGTGCCATCTCGGCGTCCTCGCTGCCGGCACGGATGTGCAGCCCGTAGCTCGTTCGCGTGAGGAACCACCACGTCGCGGCCACGACGAGGATCCCCACGACCGCCTCGAACTGGTAGATCCCGCGCGTCGTAACGCCGAGAATCTCGTGGAAGCCGAGGACGTCCGGGCGGGTCCCGGCCGCCTCCGTCCAGTCGACGTTCGGCTGGATGTCCTGGATTTCGAGGACGATCCGGACGACCTCCTCGAAGACGAGCACGAGCCCGAAGGTTAGCAGGATCTGGAACAGCGGCGGTCTGTCGTAGATCGGCCGGATCAGCCCGATCTCGATGACGGCACCGAAGGCCGTCACGATCGCGAACACGAGTGCAAGCGCCAGGAAGAAGAATGCGATCGTGACGACGTCGCTGGTCGCCTCCGAGACGAACGTGAGCATGAGCGCGCCGCCGAGATACGCCCCGATCATCGTCAGCGAGCCGTGGGCGAAGTTGAGCACGCCCATCAGCCCGAAGATCAGCGAGAGGCCGGCGGCGATCGTCACGTACACCCCGAACTTCGAGATCGCGTTGAGGAAGATGTCCAGCAGCGTCGTCGGATCGGCGAGCTCCGTGAGCCCGCCGAGGTTGGCCAGCGGCACGATCGCGTCGAGGCCAGCGACCGCGGGCTGGAGGGCAGCCTCCAGCGCGACGATCCCCGTCATGCTGTGAGATACCTCCGAATGCGATCGTCTTCGAGAGAGGCTGCCGCAGAGTCGCCCTCCGCGACGACCTCACCGTGGTCGATGACGTAGAACCGGTCGGTCAGCTCCAGCGCCATCGGCACGTTCTGTTCGACCAGCACGAGCGTCATGTCGTCGGGGAGCGCCTCCAGGGCCTCCACGACCTCTTCGACGATCAGCGGCGCGAGCCCCTCGCTGGGCTCGTCGACCAGCAGGACGTCGTTGTCGCCGACGAGCGCACGTGCGATGGCGAGCATCTGCTGTTGCCCGCCGCTGAGGCTTCCGGCCTCCTGTCCACGCAGCCCTTCGAGGTCGGGAAACCGATCGAAGGCGAGCTGCATGCGCTCTGCGGGATCCGCGTCCGGTGGGATCGCCGCCCGGACGTTCTCCGCGACGGTGAGGTGGGAGAACATGCGGCGCTCTTCGGGTACCCACCCGACGCCGCGCTGGGCGACCTCGTGCGTTGCCATGCCCGTGACGTCCTCGTCGTGGATACGCACGGTCCCCTCCCGCGGCGGCGTGAGCTGGAGGACCGAGCGCAACGTCGTCGTCTTGCCGACGCCGTTCCGTCCGAGCAACGCGACGTTCTCGCCCGCCTCGACGGTGAGCGAGAGCCCCTGCAAAACGTGGCTCTGCCCGTAGTACGTGTGGACGTCGTCGATCTCGATCGCACTCACGCTGTGTCCACCCCGTCGTCCGCGTTTTCCGACCTGTCGTCCGCTCCGCCGGTCCCACCGCCCGATTCGTCTTCCTCGTCACCGTAGCCACCGAGGTAGGCCCGCTGGACGGCCGGATCCGCGCGCACCGCTTCCGGCTCGTCGTCGGCGATCAGCGAGCCCTGGTGGAGCACCGCGATCCGGTCGCTGACGTCCATCACGACGTCCATGTTGTGTTCGACGATCAGTATGGCGTGGTCGGCGGCGACGTCGTCGATCAGCGAGACGATGCGATCGACGCCGTCGCGGGAGACGCCCGCCGTCGGCTCGTCCATCAGGAGGACGTCGGGATCGCCGGCCAGCGCGATAGCGACTTCGAGGTGGCGCTTCTGCCCGTGGCTCAGCGTGTCGGCGACGAGATCGGCCTTGTCGTCGAGGCCGACCCGCTCGAGGATCTGCCAGGCCTCCGCCTCGTACTCGCCGAACGCGCCGGCGTTCCGCCAGAGCCGCCAGCTATCCGTGCCGTGGGCCTGTGCGGCGATCCGGACGTTCTCGAGCACCGTCGACGCCGGGAAGATATTCGTAATTTGGTAGGAGCGGTGGATGCCGAGCCGCGCCGTTTCGTCCGGCGAGGCGTCGGTAATGTCCTGCCAGTCGTCCGCGGCTGCGCCGCTACCCGGACGTCCGCCGCTCCCGCCTTCAGCGACCGCACCGCCGTCGGGCATCGCTTCGCCGTCGGCGCGCTGGGCGGTGGTGTTCCTGGCCCCGCCGTCCGCGGCCGCCCTGCTACCGCCGGACCGGTACTCGACGGTACCACCCGAGGGCACGAGCGTCCCCGTCAGCAGGTTGAAAAACGTCGTCTTGCCGGCGCCGTTCGGGCCGATCAGCGAAACGCATTCCCCGGCACCGAGCCCGAAATCGACCGAATCGACCGCGGTGAGCCCGCCGAATCGCTTGGTCAGACCACGCGTTCGGAGCAACGTCATTACAGGCTGCAGTCCATGTCCTCGCTATCCGCCGGGAGCGTGACCTGGTCGGCGCCCACCGTCTCGATGGGTTCGCCGGGCATGATCGAGGCGTCCCAGTTGTCCTTCCACTCGTCGGACGTCGGCACCGGGTACGCGACGGTCATGGCCGAACGCGCCTGGTTGTTGTACTCCTGGTAGGTGTAGCCGTCCTCGCCCTTCGGCGTGTCAGTGACGGTCATGCCACGCATCGATGCGGCGATGTCGGCACCCGCTGTGGAGCCGGCGTCGACCACGGCCTGGTGGATCGAGGAGGCAGCGGTGAACGTCCCGGAGGTGAACAGGTCCGGGAGCGTTCCGTAGACGCTGGAATAGTTCTCGACGAACCAGTCGTTGATCGAGTTGTCGTACTGGTTCCAGTGGTAGCGCGTGGTGAACGGCCCGAGAAGGGCGTCCTCCATCTTCTGGGCTGTCAGCGGCGTCCCGAGGACGTTCGCGGCGACCCCGCCGACCGCGTTGGCGGTGATCCGGGTCGCGAAGCCACCGAACATCCGGAGGCCCCAGTCGCCGGCGAGCCCGGTCGAGAGGAACGCCGGAAGCGTCTGGACGGTGAACCCGCCGATGACCGCGTCGGCGTTGGCGTCGACCGCACTCTGGAAGTGGCCTTCGAACTCGGAGTACCCCTGGGGAACGAAGTCGGTGCCAACGACCTCGACGCCATTTGCCTCCAGCACGGATTTGTAGTTCGCCGCGACCGCCTGGCCGAAGCTGTAGTCCGCGGCCATGATGTAGACGCGCTCGACGTCGGTGTTCTGGGCGACGTACCGACCACCGCTCCGGGCGTCCATCGCCGTGTTCTCGCTGGCCCGGAAGATGTTCTCACCGCAGAACTCGCTACTGGACGTGACGTCCGCGGCGGCCGCGGGACCGACGACGAACGGCGTGTCGGCGGGTTTCGCGACGTTCTCGATGACCCGCCGCGCCGAGCCGGAGTTGGCCGTCCCGAACAGCAGGTCGACCTCGTCGTCCTCGACGAGCGACGTCGCCACGGACTGGGCCTGGTCCGGGACGAACTGGCTGTCCTCGACGATGAGTTCGTAGGTCGTCTCGTCGACCTCGATCGTCGTCGTCCCCGCCGCCGTCACGTTCGGCGGCGCCTCGTCGGCTTTGTAGCCGAGCCCGGAGAGGAACCCCCAGAGGCTCTGGAGGCCGTAGTACTTCACCCCGCCGCTGACCGGCTGCATCACGCCGATCGTGACCGTCCCCGAGACGGTGCCACCCCCACCGTCGCTGTCGCCGGCGATACAGCCCGCGAGCCCGAAGCTCGCAGCCGTCGCCGCGCCACCCGTCGCCTTGAGTACGTCACGCCGCGTGTGATCTGATGCCATGCTAGTAGTATACTAGGCATCCTAGGTGCAAGACGTGGCAGGTTGATATCTCAACCTTGGCCCCGTTTCGCCGCGTTTTTCGAGACCAAGCCGTCGTGTCCGATCGCTCGTCTGCGCCGCTTTCACCGGCCCGACTGCACGCACTCCTCCCTCGCTGCTGGTTCATCGATCACCCTCGTTGATCGATCACTCTCTCATCGATTGCTCTCGTCCACCGGCCGCTCTCGCTCCCCACGCGAGTCACTCGTAGGTCGTCGTCATGCCGCCGTCGAACAGCAGATCGCCGCCGTTGAGGTGCGTCGCGAAGTGCGAAAAGCCCAGAACGAACAGGTTCGCGACCTCCACCGGCGTCATCATCTCTTTCGTGCGCGCCTGCCCGAGCATGACGTCCTCGATCACCTCGTCGACAGAAATTCCCCGGCGCTCGGCGGTGTCCTCGAGCTGGTCCGTCACGAGTGGCGTCGCCACGTAACCGGTGCTCACCGAGAAGGATCGGAGGTCGCCGTCGCCCTCCGCGGCGATCGACTGGGTCAGCCCGCGGATGCCGAACTTGACGACGTTGTACGCGACCTTGTCCGCCGTGACGTAGTGGCCGTGGACGGAGGCCATGTTGCCGACGCAGCCGTCGTTGGCCTCGAGATCGTCCCAGACCTCCCGGGTCAGGAGCATCGGCGCCCGGAGCATCACGGCCTGGATCCGGTCGTAGGCCGGCGTCGGGAACTCGCCGATCGGCGCGACGTGCTGGAGCCCGGCGACGTTCGCGAGAAAGGTGACGTCGCCGAGGTCGCGCGCTGCGTCGGCGATTGCACGGAGCTCTGACTCCTCCCGGAGATCCGCCACGAACGGTTCGATCGCGTCGGCAAGCTCCGTTCCGCCGATCTCCTCGGCGCGCTCGACAGTCTCGGCGAGCCCGTCCTCGTCGACGTCCGTCGCGAGCACGGAGAGTCCGTTCACCGCGGCCGCGAGCGCGGTTGCGCGCCCGATGCCCGAGGCCGCGCCGGTCACGACCGCGACCCGGTCGCGCGCGAACCGCTCGTCGTCGATCGTGTGGACGTCCTCGCGAGCGAGTTCCGGCGGCGCGACCTCGGTGCTCATACTGGACTAGAGGGTCGCGTCGACCGTCACAGGGCGGGTTGACATGCGAACCCGGCGTCCGAATCGACTGCTGTTCGTCGCGAATCCACCGTGAGAACTCCCGCCCGAACCACTCCGCGCCGCGGCGAGCCGCGACGCTACCGCGCCCGCCCGGACGGCCCCGTATCGAGCGATTCGAGCGCGTTCACGACCCGTCGGAGCACCTTCCGCTCGCCGCGTCGGAGGTTCTTCGAGACCGCGGTGTCGGACACCTCGAACTCGTCGGCGAGCGTCTGAAGCGTCGCGTCCCTGGGCTGCTCGAAGTAGCCCGCATCCGCCGCGACGGAGAGGGTCGCCCGCTCGGTTTCGGAGAGGTCCCGACAGCCTTCGAGGAGCTCCGCGGCGGCGTTGGCGTTGTCCAGCAGATCGAAACAGTCGTCGAGTGCGAGGACGTCGCGGGACTCGACGGTGAACTCGTTGTTCCGTTCGAGCTCGGAGAGCGCGTCGCTGGCGATCCGTTCGTCGTCGAACCCCACCTCCCAGGTCTCCGAGCCATCGGCGATTCGAAACGGCCCGGTGATGTAGCCGTCGTTTGCGCGGATGACCCCCATCGCGTCGGTCTCCTCTATCACCGTCCGGATGAACGCCGTGTCGTCGCGCTTGCGGAACAGATCGCACTGGGTCATCCCGTCGTGGTTCTGCAGTGCGTCGAGCCCCGTCTCCAGCGTCGATCGGGAGCTACCCTCCACCACGAGCCGCGTCTCGAGCTCCCGGGCCGTCTCGTCGAACTCCCAGTGGACGGCCGCGAAGGAGACCTCGTGATCGTCCGTGGTGGCGATGAACGGGCAGTCGTACTGCTCCATGTCCATCGTGAGGTCGATCATGATCGATTCAAACGTTTGTGAGCGCTTAACGTTGGCGCACGGAGAGGTCTGGTGGATGGTACTGAGTGGTGTTGAATGGTGAGTAGGTTTGGCGGTGCGAGTCGGCCCGAAAGCCCCAGGACGCTCCAGTCGCGCGGCTCGCTGCGCGCTTCACTCCCTTCAGTCGCTGCAGTGCTTGCGTCGCCGGGCTTCCCGGAGCGGCCTGCCCCTTTCGGAGCCCCACCCACCTCACTCCTCCCCAGCCTTCTGCGCTCCTCGCTTCGCTACGGTGCTCGGCCCTCGCGCGCTGGCCGGCATCGGCCGCTCGCCCGCTCCGGGGCTCGCGACACCGTCGGAGCAAGCTCCGACGAGGTTCGCCTCGCTCCGCTCGGCTCACCCACGCCAGCGCGCGCCGGGGCATTCCTGGGAGGTTTCGTGACCTGAGGAAAATTCACGGGGGTGGGGCTCCGGAAGGGGCCGACCGCTCGTCGGTTTAGGCGACGCAAGCACCATAGCGAGGGAGCGAAGCGACTGAGCGAGGAGCGCAGCGAGCGTAAACCGTCGAGCGGGAGGGGGCTTCCGTGGACGGTCGTTGAAGCGATGACTCCAGCTTGAGAATCGACATATTGGCTTACTCCCCGAACTCGTCCACGACGGCTTGCCGGTCGATCTTCGATGGTCCACTCGTCGGCAGTTCGTCGACGAACGCGAGCGCTCGCGGGATCTCGTAGCGAGCGAGTCGATCGTCCAGAAACGCCGCTAGCTCGTCGAGATCGAACGGCTCGGCACCGGCGTCCGCCGCCGGCTCCACGACGGCCTTCCCCACCGTTCCCCAGGTCTCGTCGGGGATGCCGATCACGATCACGTCGCCGACGTCGGGGTGCTCGGCGATCACGTCCTCGATAGCGGGCGGGTAGACGTTCTCGCCGCCGCTGACGAACATGTTCTTCTTCCGCCCCTCGATGTGGACGTAGCCCTCGTCGTCCACGCGAGCGAGATCGCCCGTCGACACCCAGCGCTCGCCATCGACGTCCTGCGCTCGCTCACCGTCGTCCTCGGCGCCGGCGGTCGCGTCCGCCGCGGCGCCGGACGTCTCCGCAGCCGCCCCGAACGCCGCCTCGGTCTCCTCGGGGTTGCGCCAGTATCCCGCGGCGGCGTGCTGGCCGGCGAGCTCCAGCTCCCCAATTTCGCCGTCGGGGAGTGGCTCGCCGAGATCGTTGACGATCCGAGCGTCGACGTGCATGGCGGGCTTGCCGACGCTCGCGACCCGTTCGCTGACCCGGTCGTCGGGCGCGTCCGCCCAGCCGTCGGGCATCGCGAAGTTGTTCGGGCCACACTCGGTGAGGCCGTAGCCCTGCGAGAGGTCGACGCCGTCGTCCTCGGCCGTGGGTCCGTCGCGCTCGCGCCACGCGCGGATCACGGACTCGCGACAGGGGCCGCCACCGCTCTTGACGAATCGCAGCGAGGAGCAGTCCGTCCTCGCCCAATCTTCGTGATCGGCCATCATCCGGAGGACCGCCGGGACGGCGACAAGCACCGTCGCACGCTCGGATTCGATCTGGTCGAGGACGCGACCCGGATCGACCTCGCGATCGATCAGGATCGTGCCGCCCATGTGGAAGAGTGGGATCGAGATCACGTTCCAGCCCCCAGTGTGGAAGGTCGGGAACACCATCGGCGTCACGTCGTCCGGGCGGAGCCCCCAGGACGCGATCGTGTTAAAGGAGTTCCAGACGATCGAGCCGTGGGTGATAATCGTCTCCTTGGGCGTGCCTGTCGAGCCGCCGGTGTGGAGCAGGAGATGCGGATCGTCGAGCGAGACGTCGGCGGTCTCGATCGGCGAATCGTCGGCCGGCAGCGCGTCGCGAAATTTCGTCGCATTCAGTCCGCCGAACTCGGCGTCGGCTGCGCTCGCGGTGCCCTCGGCCGTGTCGTCGGGCAACCCCAGCACCGGCGGATCGACCTCTGCGTGCGCCAGCGCGTCGTCGACCCGCTCGGCGAAGGGCGCCTCGACGACGAGCAGCGCAGGATCGACCAGCTCCAGCAGCTCGGCGAGCTCCCGCGGCGCGAGCCGGTGGGACAGCGGTGCGAGCACGCCGCCGGTCTTGCCCGTCGCGAAGAACAGGTCGAACACCTCGATCCGGTTGCGCGAGACGACGGCGACGCGCTCGCCGCCCTCGCTGACACCGGGTTCGGCCGCGTCGCTATCCGTCGATTCGATGCCGTATCGCTCCAGAAGCCGCGCGGTTCGATTCGCTCGCGCGTCGAGGTCGGCGTAGCTGTACCGCTCGCCCGTCGTCGCGTCGACGATCGCCTCCTTCTCGGGCGAGAGCGACGCTCTGCGGGCGCTCCAGTCGCCGACCCACTCGTAGGGGCGGGCGTTCCAGTTCATGGCGCCGCGATCGGATGTGCCCCGAGGTGTGCTCGCGTGCGGTCGGCCACGAGGTCCGGCTCCTCGACGAAGAACAGATGCGGCCCGCCATCGACGATCTCGAGGTCGCTGTCCGGGAGCTTCTCGGCGAGCATCCGGCCGTTCTCGACGGGCACCACGCGGTCGGCGTCCCCGTGGAGCAACTGGACCGGCAGCTCGATCTCACCGACGCGCTCGCTCACGTCGAAGGCCTGCACGGCGGCGGCCTGGGCGTTCCGTCCTGCCTCCGTCGCGTCGCCGGCGAGTCGCCAGTCGACGATCGACTCGACGAGATCCGGCTGCTCCTCTAAGAAGCCATCCGACACCGCTGGGCCCATCCGGTGTTTGATGGTCTCGCGCTCGTCCGCGCCGTCGGGCACCGACATGATCTGCTGGGCGGTATCCTCCGGCATCGGCACCGACTCCTCGCCGCCGTGGCTGGTACAGAGGAGGGTCAGCGTGGCGGCCCGATCGAAGTCGAGTGCGTACTGCTGGGCGATCATCCCGCCCATGCTGGCGCCGACGACGTGAACGGCGTCGTATTCGGTGTCGCCCGGCCCCGCGTCCGCGAGAACCGCGTCGACGTCGGCGGCCATATCCCCGATCGAGTACGGACCCTCCGGCACGTCCGAGTCGCCGGTGCCGCGATTGTCCGGCAGGATCACCCGATACTCGTCGGTGAGCCGGTCGCGCTGCCAGCGCCACATCCAGCGGCCGTAGCCCAGTCCCTCGATGAGGACCACCGGCTCGCCGTCGCTTGGCCCGTCGAGCTCGTAGTGGATCTCGACGGATCCATTGCTCGCAGTTGGCATAGGTACAGTTGCGCCTCCATCTGGTTGTAAGGGGACGTTGGCATATCAACGGGGGCGATCGTTCGGCCGTGAACCGCTCACACGCCTCTCACCGCTATCCGAAACCCGTGCGTTCACTAGGCCCCGGGAGAAACCTCGTCGTATCCCACAGGGTTATTCATGACCGGCCACGACACCGGCACTCCTTTCGCACCGCACACGCCCGAAGAGACAGCCGCGATGCTCGACGCGATTGGCGCCGAGAGCGTCGAGGACCTGTTCGACGTGCCCGAGCCCGTCCGGTTCGACGGCGAGTTCGGCATCGAGGCTCACGACGAGCAGGCCGTTCGCGCTGAATTTTCGGCCGATCTCGACCGCACCGACGATCTGGTCGAGTTCCTCGGTCGCGGGCATTACGACCACTACATTCCCTCGGCGGTCGAGCATCTCGCCGACCGCTCTGAGTTCCTCACGAGCTACACGCAGTACCAGCCCGAGGTCGCGCAGGGGTTCCTGCAGGCGCTCTTCGAGTACCAGTCGATCGTCGTCGAGCTCACCGGGCTGGACGTCGCGAACTGTTCGCTCTACGACGCCGCCACGGCGCTGGGCGAGGCGGCGCTGCTCGCCAAGCGCGTCCGCGCCACCGACGGCGACGTGATCCTCGTTCCGGAGCTGCTCCGCGCGGAGCGGCGATCGGTCCTCGAGAACTACGTCGCCGGCACGGCGCTCAGCGTGGAGAGCTACGCCCACGACGACGGCGCGGCCGACGTCGACGCGATCCGCGAGCGGATCGACGCGGACGTGACGATGATCTACGCCGAATCGCCGACGGTCCGCGGGACGCTGGATCCGAATCTCGCCGCGATCGGCGACCTCGCCGAGGAACACGACGCCCTGTTCACGCTCGGCTCCGATCCGATCGCGCTCTCGGTGCTGGAGCGGCCGGCACTGCTCGGCGCGGACGTCGTCGTCGGCGACGCGAGCGTGCTGGGGCTGCCCGCGAGCTACGGTACTGGCCTCGGTCTGTTCGCGACGCGCGACGAGTTCCTTCGGCAGGTGCCGGGGCGACTCGTCGGTGCGAGCGAGGACGCCGACGGCAATCGGGCGTACACGCTCACGCTTCAGACCAGAGAGCAACACATTCGCAAGGAGCGCGCGACCTCGAACGTCTGCACGAACCAGGCCTGGGTCGCGCTACGGGCCGCGATGCACGCTGTCTCTCTGGGGCCAGAGGGGCTCGTCGAGCTGGCCCAGACCTGTATCGAGGCGCCGGCGTCGCTGGCGAGTGACGTCGACGATCTGTCGGGGTACTCTGCACCCGTTCACGGCCGACCGCAGTTCCGAGAGTTCCTCGTCGAGACCGACGCCTCGGCATCCGCGATCGGTGACGGGCTCCGCGAGGAAGGGTTCGCCGTCCACGTCCTCGACGACGATCGACTGCAGCTCTGCGTGACCGACACCAACCGAGAGCACGCGGGGGAGCTGGTCGACGCTCTGGAGGTGGTTCGATGATCTGGGGTATTCGTGACCGCAGCTGCATCCGCGACTGCAACTGCCTCGAATACCGCGAGAGCGAAGCTCTCTCGACTTCGCGGCGAAGCCGCGAAAGCCCTCGGCGCGCTCGCGGTCGCTCGCCGACATATCGCGCCGCTCTCCGCACCGATCGCGGCGCGATAGGGGCCGCCGAGCGACCAGGCGGTGCGCGAGCCCGCCTCGCCCTTTCAGTTTGCCAGAAGACGCGTCTTCTGGCCGCCCGAAAATCTTCGATTTTCGCAGGCCGCCAGGGCGCGGTGGTTGGACGAATCGGCCACCGCCCACCGGGATCCAGTGAGCTGCGAGGCCCAGGAAGTCACGGCCGCTCACGCAACCGCTTCCTGGCGGACTTCCAAAGGGCGAGGTCGGTCGCGGTCGCTACCGACACAAGGACCGCAGTGAGCGAGCGGAAGCGAGCGATCGAGGACCGCAGCGAGATAGCGCCCGCGAGCGGCCGAGGGCTTTGGTGGGTGGCTGCTGTCCCGGAGCATTCTCCGACTGCAACATTCCGCGGTGATCTCCAATGAAGTTCGATCAGGCCAGATGGTCCAGGGACGACGCGCCGGTGTACGAGCCGCTCCTCTCGGAGACAAACGAGCGAACCGTCGACGTCGACGTGGACCTCCCGGACGACCTGACGAGAAACGAGCTCACGCTCCCGGACCCAGCCGAACCCCAGCTCGCCCGCCACTACACCCGGCTTTCCGAGATGACCTACGGCGTCGAGCACGGACCCTACCCGCTCGGCTCCTGTACGATGAAGTACAACCCCTGGTTCGTCGAGGATCTCGCGAGCGATCCGAACGCGCTCGTCCACCCCGATCGCCCGGACGAGTCGATCCAGGGAATCCTGGCGGTCCAGCACCGCCTGCAGCAGGATCTCGCGTCGATCGGCGGGATGGACGCGGTCACGCTCCAGCCGCCGGCGGGCGCAGCCGGCGAGTTCGCGGGCATCCTGATCGCGACGGCCTACCACGAGGCTAACGGCGACGACCGCTCGGAGGTCATCGTCCCCGACACCGCCCACGGCACGAACTTCGCGAGCGCGGCGATGGGCGGCTACGAGGTCGTCGAACTCCCCAGCGGCGAGGACGGTCGCGTCGACGTCGACGCCCTCGAAGGCGCGCTCTCGGAGGACACCGCCGCGCTGATGCTCACGAACCCGAACACGCTCGGGCTGTTCGAGCGCGACATCGAGCGGATCGCCGACCTCGTTCACGACGTCGGCGGGCTGCTCTACTACGACGGCGCGAACCTCAACGCCCTGCTCGGCCGCGCTCGCCCCGGCGACATGGGGTTCGACGTGATGCACTACAACGTCCACAAGACGTTCGCGACGCCACACGGCGGCGGTGGCCCCGGCGCTGGCCCGGTCGGCGTTTCGGAGCGCCTCGCCGAGTTCCTGCCCGAGCCCCACGTTCGAGAGGCCGAGGATAGCACCGCGGAGGACCCGACCTTCGAGCGCTACGCGCCCGCCAGGACCATCGGCAAGGTCCACGGCTTCGAGGGCAACTGGCTCGTCTTGTTGAAGGCTGCGGCGTACATCGCCCGGCTCGGCGACGACGGCCTGAGTGACGCCAGCGCGAAGGCGGTGCTCAACGCGAACTACCTCGCGAGCCAGATCCACTACGACGTGCCGTTCGGACCGTTCCACCACGAGTTCGTGGCCTCCGCCGGCGATCGCGACGCCGCGGAGGTCGCCAAGCGGATGCTCGACCACGGCGTCCACCCGCCGACGACGAAGTGGCCCGAGACGGTGCCAGAAGCGCTGATGACCGAGCCGACGGAGGTCGAATCGCGGGACTCGCTCGACCAGCTGGCGGCCGCTTTCGACGCCGTCCAGTCCGAGGACGACGCGACGCTGGCGAACGCGCCCGAGCGGACCGCAGCGAAGCGGATCGACCAGACCAGCGCGGCGCGGAGCCCGCGGCTCTGCTGGCAGGATCTGGGCGCCGAGGAGTAAACCGGCCCGTTTCGTTCGAACCGGTCTCTGGCCGTATCTCGTTCACGCTGGCGCAGGGCTGCAGATCGCCGGATCTGCGACGTCCACCGATGATGTATCGCGAATCCGGACGTTCCCTCGCTCACTCTCCCCGTCGATCGAGCGCCCAGGTCACGACCGTCGCCCCTGCTCCTGCTGCGATCCCCATCCAGAGCGACGGCCAGAGCGCTGCGCCGTTCACGTAGATTCGCGTCGCGAGCACGGCGAGGGCGACGGCGACGAACAGCACCGGCAACGAGCGATCCGGACTGGGGGCGACTGGAACGGGCATCGAGACGCGGTTCGACCGCCTTCAGTATTGGAGCTTCGCCGCGTCGCAGACGCTGCCAACTGGCTTCCGATTATTAACTTAGCCCGGATTTGCGGCCCATTTTAGCAAGGCTTAGATAATCGTCGGCTCCTCAGTTGTCACATGGCAGTCGTCTCCGTCTCGATGCCCGACGAACTACTCGATCGCCTGGACGAGTTCTCCGACGAACACGGCTACACTGGCCGTAGCGAGGTCGTTCGCGAGGCCAGTCGAAACCTCCTCGGTGAGTTCGAGGACGCCTCCCTCGAGGACAAGGAGCTGATGGGCGTCGTCACCGTCGTCTTCGATTACGAGACCACCAGCGTCGAGCAGCGCATGACCGAACTGCGCCACGAGCACGAGCATCTCGTCGCCTCGAACTTCCACTCTCACGTCGCGGACCGGTACTGCATGGAGCTGTTCGTGCTGGAAGGCACCCTGCCGGACATCTCGACGTTCGTAGGGAAGGTGCGAGCGACGCGCGATACGCTCTCGGTGGACTACTCCGTGCATCCGATCGAGGAGTTCTCCCAGACGCTGGAGGCCGCGGAGGAGGCGTCGGGCGACTCCTGACCCGTCCCTACTCTGTCCCCGGAGGGGCCGCGAGGTCGAGAACCTCCAGAAATCTACACTCCCGTCCGTGCGCGAATGCGACGATCTCTCGCGATCGAGACGCCGAGTAACGACTCGACCGTGGGATCGCAGTGATGGCACCCACGCTCGACCGGCGCCGACGATCGAACGTCGGTTCCCCGTTTCCTGGGCGACAGTTCAGTTGCTACCGGCTGTTTAGAGCCTCGCTGTCTCGCCCCCGCGGCGTGCTCGACGTGGTACGCAACTGGCAACTACTTTCACCCCGCTGTCGGGAGCTTTTTCTCTACACGTGCGTTCGACCCCCGTAGATGGACCTCGAGGCGATCCCGGGCGTGGGCGAGAAGACGGCCGACGCCCTGGCGGATCTCGACGACCCCGAGCGAGCGCTCCGGGAGGGCAACGTCGCCCGGATCGCGGAGGCGCCGGGGGTGACGCCGGGTCGTGCCGCGCGGATCGCTCGCGGCGCGATTCGGGCCGAGCACGACGATCCCGGGGGGTTCCTCGGGACCGATCGCACGCGCGAGATTCACTCGGCGCTGCTCGATCTCCTTCAGGATCGCACCGTGACGAGCTACGCCGCCCGTCGATTGGAGACGTTCTACCCCTCCGCCGCGGCGTCACGAATCGAGGAGGCCCGGTCGATCGCGGGATTGGCGATGGAGCGCGAGCCCGACGATGCGGTGCTCGAGGCGCTGTCGGGCGTCGAGCCGCTCTCCGCGCCCTCGGACGTCAGGGTGCGCGATCGCTGCCTCGCGACGACGGACGCAGAACGGTACTCCGAAGCGAAGGAGGCGATCCCCGAGGTCGCGATCGAGGTCGTCGACGACGCCCGCGGGCTCGCGGAGCTGGCCCGAGGGTACGCCACCGTCGTCGCGCTCGACGAGTCCTTCGCCGGCGTGGACGTCGACGGCGACGTGCGCGTCGAGCCCGACGCGCTGGAGCGCCCGGCGGAGGTGGTGCCCGAGCGGGCGCTCTCCTTCTTCGCGTCGAACCGCGAGTCGCTGCGCGCCGCGGTAGCGGTACATCGCGTTGCGGACCTCGACGCGCCGCTGGATCTCGACGCATTGGAGGCGGCGCTGGAACGCCTCGGCGAGGACGGCGAGCCCGTCGGCGACGAGGAGCTGGAGCGGCTCCAGACCGCGCTCGACGATCTCGATACGACGGTCTCGACCGCCGAGAGCGTCGCGACCGACCACCTGCGAGACTCCCTGCGCGAACGCGAGGTCTCCGTGGAGGGCGCGGATCTCCTGTCGCTGGTCGAGCAGGGCGCCGGCGTCGAATCGATCCTCGACCGCGAGCTGGCCGACGAGCAAGCCGAGGCGGTCGAGGCCGCTCGCGAGCATCTCGTCGACGCGCTCGAACTCGACGGGACCGACGCCGAGCGCGCCCGCCGGATCATCCCGGAGGATCCCGCCTTCCCCGTCGAGCGCAACGACGACGAACTCTCCCGGCTGCGCGAATCGCTCCGGGCGGAGGCCGAGCGACGCGCGGCCAAACGCAAGCGCGAGCTGGCCGACGACCTCGCCGGGATGCGCGAGGACGCCCGGGCGCTCGTCCGGGCCGCACTGGAGCTCGACGTCGAGCTCGCGATCGCCCGATTCGCAGAGGACTTCGACTGTTCGATGCCGCAGTTCGCGGATGCGGACGTGGCAGGCGACGCGGATTCGACGCTCGCCGGTGACGGTCGATCGGTGGTCAGCCCGCCCGATGGCGTCGCCGTGGACGACGAGTCCGAGGCCGGCTGGATCGACATCGAGGGCGGCCGATCGCCCCTGCTCGACGAGCCTCCGGACGCCATCGAGCCGGTGGACTACGCAGTCGGCGGCGTCGCCCTGCTCTCGGGCGTCAACAGCGGCGGGAAGACGTCGACGCTGGATCTCGTGGCCGCGACGGTGACGCTCGCCCAGATGGGCCTGCCCGTCCCGGCCGACGACGTCACCCTCACGCGGTTCGACGCGCTGCACTACCACGCCAAGACCCAGGGCACGCTCGACGCCGGCGCCTTTGAGGCGACCGTCCGGGAGTTCGGCGAGCTGGCCGCTGGCGAGGACGGCGCGCTCGTGCTCGTCGACGAACTCGAATCGATCACCGAGCCCGGCGCCTCCGCGAAGATCGTCGCCGGAGTGCTCGAAGCGCTCCACGACCAGGACGCCACCGGCATCTTCGTCTCACACCTCGCCGGCGAGATCGCGGAGACCGCGGCCTTCGACGTGGCCGTCGACGGCATCCAGGCCGAGGGGCTCGAAGACGGGGAGTTGGTCGTCGATCGGTCGCCGCGGAAGGACCACCTCGCGCGCTCGACGCCGGAGCTGATCGTCGAGAAGCTCGCCGACGAGCAAGGAGAGGATTTCTACGAAGACCTGCTAGCGAAATTCTGACGGAACGGATTACTGAGCGATCAGATTGGCCAGAGTGGGCTGAATGCGTCCTCCGAAAGCCCCCGAGCGCTCGGAATCCCGGGCACCGAAAGACGTCGCTTCGCTCGTCTTTCGAGGTCACACTCACTTCGTTCGCGTGACGCTCGCTGCGCTCCTCAGTCACTCCGTTCCCTGCGGTGCTTACTTCGCCCGGGGACAGCCGAGACGCCCGGCCCCTTTCGAAGTCCCACCCCGCTCCGCTTACCGCAACCTCGTCCTCCCCAACCTCCTCCCTCGCTTCGCTCGGTCGTCCCTCGCACGCTACGGCTCGGCTTCGCCTCGCCGTCGGAGCAAGCTCCGACGGGGTTCGCCTCGCTGTGCTCGGCTCACCGCCGAAACGCGCGCCACAACACCCACAGAACGTAGCTCGATTGGGCAATTTACGGGGTGGGTCTTCGGAAGGGGCCGACCGCTCGATCCGGCCCCGACGAAGCAAGCACCGCAGCGAACGAAGTGAGCGAGGAGCGCAGCGAGTCGCGGACGGTCGAGCGGGAGGGGGCTTCCGTGGGCTGTAGCTGCCGCGGCTCTCACTCCACGAACCCACGGACCAACAGCCGCGTTCAGTGGCGTACCCTTTTTGTCACGCGGGTGTGTCCCCATCATCGAATGGAGTTCGAGTGGCAGGGAGCCGTCGTCGACGATCGTGGGGGCGCGGGTCCGCCGGAGCCCGATTCGTGGGAGCGCGTAGAGGTGCCGGGCCGACCGGCCTCGCTCGCGGGCGCGGACCAGGTCGCCTACCGCACCCGGTTCGCGGATCCCCGGGAGACGGACGTCGAGCGTGGGCTCCTCACGATCGAGGGCGTCTACGCGAGTGCGACGGTCTACCTGAACGGCCAGCAGCTCGTGCGCGGCGACTGGGCGGCGCCGATCCGGGCGCCGTTCTCGCCGATGGCGGAGAACGAGCTGGTGGTCGTCTGTACGGCGCCGGAGGATCGCTTCGGTGGCATCGAAGACACGGACGCGGTGCCGGCGCGGGCACGCGTGCCGTCGATCCGTGGCGGCGTCTCGGTCGAGGCGGTGCCGTCGGTGTACGTCCACGACCTGACGGTGATGGGCGACACGAGCGGCGAGGAGTCGACGATCGAGCTATCGGCGCTGATCGACGCCGCGGAGCCGATCGACGACCGACTGACGCTGACGCTGCGCCCGGAGGGGTTCCGCGGCGGCGGGACGATGGAGCGGGTGGAAGTGACTGCGGAGGCCGGCGAGCGGGTCCGCGCGGAGGGTTCGCTGCAGATCGGCGACGAGCGGCGGTGGTGGCCGGCGGAGCTTGGCGATCAGCCCCGCTACACCGTCCGGGCGAAGCTCGGCGGATACGAGCGCTCGGCGACGACGGGGCTGGTCGACGTCGAGCGCGATCGGGGCGACCTGCTCTTGAACGGCCACCGCCACCGACCCCGTGGCGTGACGGTGCCACCGACGGCGGATCCCGACGACGTCGTCGAGCAGGCCCAGGCAGCGAACGCGACGCTCGTCCGGGCGCGGTCGCACGTTCCGCCGAAACGACTCGCCGAGGCCTGCGACGAAGCGGGCCTCCTCTACTGGCAGGACCTCCCGATCGTCGGCCCCGGCGATATCGACGTCGAACGCGGGCGCAACGTCGCACGGGCGCTCGCGGCCTCGCGCGGGAACCATCCGAGCCTGGTCTGCTGGGGCGTCCACGACGACCCGGTCGACCCCTTCGGCAGCGCGATCGGCAGCGGGCTGCTCGACAAGATGAAGTTCCGCTGGCGGGCGTGGCGCTCGAGCTACGACGCGGCGGGCGCGGAGGCGGTGTCGGGCTCGTTGCCGTCGGACGCGGTCGTCTTCCCGATCACCGGCCCGCCAGGAACCGACGCGGACGCCGTCCACGCCTACCCGGGCTGGCGCTACCTCGCCGACACCGACGTCGAGTGGCTGCTCGAGCAGTATCCCGAGGTCGGCGATGTCGTCGGCAGCTTCGGGGCCGGTTCGCTCTCGCGACCGGGCGACGGCAACGCGGCGGGGATCGATCGCGACGCCCTTTCCGCCGGTGGTCGGGACGATCCGGCCGTCAGCCAGCGCGAGCAGGCGCGAACGGTCCGGACGGTCCTCGACGCGCTCCGGCGCGAGGGCGTCGGGACGATCGTGCTGGACTCGCTGATGGACGCCGACGTCGCCGGCGGCATGGGCGTCCTGACCGCGGAGGGCGAGCGCAAGACCGCCTTCCAGTCGGTCGCGAGCGGGTTCCAGCCGCTGCAGGCGGTGCTCGACGGCCCGCCGGTCGGCGGCAGCGTCGGGATCACTGTCTGCAACGACACGGGGACGGAGCGGACCGGGGAGCTGGCCTGGACCGCCGGCGGCCAGACCGGAGCGACCGACGTCAGCGTCGGCGCCTTCGATCGGGCCGACGGTGGGGCGGTCTCGGTGCCGGACAGGGCCGACCGGCTCACGCTCGAGTACAGACTCGATGAGGGAACGGTGACGAACTCCTACGACCTGTCGATCTGGTGACTGGCGCTCTCGGCGCTACGGTCTCGGCGGCGCTCCCAACTGCTCGCACCTCGTCCCCGACCTTCACAACCGTGTGTTGGGCTAACACGGCGGTAGCGGGCCCGTGCTAGCCGTTTTCACGCTAATTCACCGGTACCTTTACAAATGGGCGGGCGAAAGGTGTGGGTACCCAGAACGTCACTGGAGTCAGTGGTATCGCACGCGGAAGAACGACACGAACTATTGTGGCGGGTCGTCAGCTTCCGGAGCGACGCCATCTCCCAGTGCAGTATGGCACAGAGGCACGATTGAACATATGGCAGACGTAGACACACTCGACGACGCGGATAACATTGAACTCACCGACGAGGACCTCGAGTCCGAGTCGAAGGGCGAACTGATCAAACGAGCCGGCCAGCTTCGGGACCGGCGCAACGAACTCAACCAGATGGCCTCCGAACGGGCCGGCAAGCGCGACGATCTCAACGCGGCCACCCGCGAGAAGGTCGACGAGGCCCAGGATCATCGCGAGAAGCGCGACGAGCTCAACGAGCTGGTCCAGTCCCACAAGGAACAGCGCAACGAGCTCAACGCCGAGGCCAACGAGCTCTTCGACGAAGTCGACGACGAGAAGCAGGACCTCGAGCTCGAGGACGGCAAGAGCCTCGACACCCTCGAAGAGGAGATCGAGGACCTCGAGTTCAAGCAGCAGACCGAGGTGCTCAGCTCCGAGGACGAGCGCGAGCTCATCGAGCAGATCGAGGAGAAACGGGAGGAGTACCAGTCCCGCAAGGAGAAGCTCGACAACTCCGGCGACCTCGAGGGGCTCAAGGAGGAGGCCGAGGAGGTCCGATCGGAAGCGTCCAAACACCACCGCAAGGTGACCTCCCTCGCGGACGAGGCCCAGGAGCACCACAACGAGATGATCGAGGCCTACCGAGAGGCCGACGACATCCGTGACGAGGCCGACGAGATGCACGAACTCTTCGTCGAGGCCCAGGAGGCCGCCGACCGCCACCACGAGGACTTCGTGCGCGTCCAGAAGCGCCTGCGCGAGCTCGACAAGGAAGAGGAAGAAGAGCGCAAGACCGAGCGCCAGGAGAAGAAGGAGGACGCAAAGGAGGAGGCCGAGGAGATCTACCAGAAGTTCAAGGACGGCGAGACCCTCGACACCGAGGACCTGATGAAGCTCCAGAAGACGGGGCTGCTCTGAACGCGATCGCGTAATCTGCGGTTTCTCACGTTTTTCGATATCCTCGAGCGACTGCTGAGGTCTCCGATTAAAAATATTCGACGTTCGAAAGCCCCAGAACGCTCGATGACCCGGGGTTCGTTGCGCGCTTCGCTCGGTCGTACCTCCCTCGCTGCAGTGCTTACTTCACCCGGGGACAGCCGACCGCTCTGCCCCTTTCGATTTCCCACCCAACCGCAACCTCACCCTCCCCAACCTCCTCCCTCGCGTACGCTCAGTCGTCCCTCGCACGCTACGCGGCTGCTCGCACAGCCGCGAAACGCGCGCCACCGCGCTTTCCCACCGGTGTTTGGCCAGTCTACGCAAACCTGTGGGGTGGGGCTCCGGAAGGGGCCGACCGGTCGTGGATTGTAACGACGTAAGCACGGCTGAGCGTAGCGAAGCCGCGCGCAACGAGTTAGAATCCGCGAGCGGGAGGGGGCTTCCGTAGGCGGAATCCCCACTAAAGAAAACGCAGCTTCCTCGTTCAGACCTCGAACTCGATCGCGGCGCCCTGCCCGAACCCGACGCAGAGCGTCGCGAGCCCGCGGCCGCCGCCGCGCTCCTGCAGCTCGTGGATCAGCGTGACCGGCAGTCGCGCGCCGGAGGCGCCGAGGGGATGCCCGACGGCGATCGCGCCGCCATTGACGTTGAACTGGTCGTCTGGGATCCCGAGCTCGTCCCGGGCGTAGAGCGTCTGGCTCGCGAACGCCTCGTTGAGCTCGACGAGATCGTACTCGTCGATCGAGCGGCCGTTACGCTCGAGGAGCCCCTCTGTCGCGGGGACGGGACCGATCCCCATCACGCGCGGGTCGACGCCGGCGACGTTGTTCGCGCCGATCGTCGCCATGATCTCGAGGTCGTGCTCTTCGGCGAACGCCTCGCTCGTGACGAGCGTCGCCGCCGCTCCGTCGCTGACCTGGGAGGCGTTCCCCGGTGTCACGCTCCCGTCGCTTTTGAACACCGTGGGGAGTCCGGCCAGCGTCTCGAGATCCGTATCGCGGCGGATCCCCTCGTCCTCGTCGACCGTTCCGTCCTCGGTCTCGATCGGGACGATCTGGTCGTCGAAGCGGCCCTCGTCGGTCGCCGCGGCGGCACGGCGGTGGCTCTCGAGGGCGTACTCGTCCTGGGCCTTGCGGGGAACATCGTAGCGCTCGGCGACGGCCTCGGCGGTCATCCCCATCTGGAGCTCGCCGATGTTGTAGAGCTCGGCGAGCCGCGGATGGACGTTGTGGGTGTTCTCGCCCATCGGAACGCGGCTCATCGACTCGACGCCGCCGGCGATGACGGCGTCGCGGTTGCCCGAGGCGACGGCGTCCGAGGCGGAGATCACCGCCTGCATCGAGGAGGCACACCAGCGGTTGATTGTGGTCGCAGGGACGGACTCGCCCAGCTCCGAGAGGAGGGCGATCACGCGAGCGAGGTTGTTCCCCTGCTCGCCGCGCTGCTGGGCGCAACCCCACATGAGGTCGTCGATGGCCTCGGAATCGAGTCCGGTGTCGGCGAGAATCTCGTCGATCAGCGGGACGGAGAGGTCCTCGGATCGGACGTCGGCGAAGACGCCGTCCTCTTTCCCCTGGGCTGTGCGATACGCGCGAACGACGACGGGCGTGGACGGTGCCATACACCACTCGTCGGCCTCGGTCATGTTAAACCCTGACAAACCGCGGACCCGTGGTGTGGAGTTGGCACAGCGCGCGTCGCCGTGGCCGGCGGAATCAGACCAGTTCGAGCAGCCCCAGCAGGATCTCGGGAACGACGAGCAACGCGATCCCCACGACGACCAGCCCGATCGGGATCAGGATGGTCACGTCGACGAACAGCCAGACGCCGATCCCGGCGAGGATGCAGACGATCCCGATGATTCTGAGCAGCCACGCGAACGCTTCTTCGAGCCCCGAATCGGCCAGTACGTCCACGACCTCGAGTAGTTCGTCCATGGTCGTCGGGCGTCGAGACGCGAGCGGTATACGTCTTCTCCATCCGCCCGTTCATCCGTTTCTCCGCACGCTCCCTCGCCCGATCGCGCGACTTTTCCCGCTTCCGCCGCTCTCACCGCCTATGAGTGATCTCGACCCCGAGACCTTCGATTCCCGAAAGTACGTCGAGGACTTCCCGAAGCTCCAGCGCGCTTACAAGAACGCCTTCGAGACGATGAACGACGCCTACGACTCGGAGCTGGTCCACGCGATCGACCAGCAGGTGCTCGCAGAGAGCGAGCCGTTCTACGAGGGCGACGGCGAGTTCCGCATCGAGCTGCCCGAGGATCCCTACGACCGACTCGACGGCGTGCTCGTCGACGAGGCGAAGTTCGAGGGCGTCATGGAGACGTACGTCGAGGAGCTGAAATCGGAGATCGCGCGGACGTTCTCGGTACAGTAGGTGACCTCGCTGGCGTGCGGGTCTGGCGGATCCGTTTTCAGACCCGCTGTGGGCCGAAGCAGCGTTCGTTGTGAGGAACTTCGGTGCGATCGAGTGGGTCAATTGGTGGAGGTGCGATGGAAGGGAGGCCGCCACAGCGGATAGCCACGGAAGCCCCTCCCGCTCGATGGCGTACGCTCGCTGTCGTCTGAAAGAGCTCCGCTCTTTCGAACCACGCTCCTCGCCTCACTCGCTGCCGCTCGTTCGGCTGCGGTGCTATGCATCGCTCTCGACGAGTGACTCTCGTACCCGTTGGCGATGGCACCCACAGCGGAATGCTTAGGAGGCATTCACGCTACAATATATACGACACTCACCGACAGAGCAGGTGTTCGAACGCATGCGACGAATCCAATCCGCGACGGAGATCTTCTGCTACAAGTGGCATCCCGCCATCGTGGACGCCGTTCATCAGCTCGACGGTGCGGGGTACTCCGAGCTCGAAGCGGCGCTCGACGGCATCTCGTCGAAGATGCTGTCGGACGGTCTCTCCGACCTCTGTGAACGGAACCTGCTCGAGACGACGGAGACGGTCGAAGCCAGCGGGCGAACGATCTACGTGCTGACCGACAAGGGCCGGGCGCTCGTCCCCGTACTGGACGCGCTTGACGCGTGGAATCGGAGGTACGAGAGCGACCGACAGTCCGTCTTGCTTCTCGAGGACGAGCGGATGGTGGCGTCGATACTCGGGGACTACTGCGCCGATCTGTACGACGTCGAGCACGTCCAGACCGGTGAAGCCGCGATCGACGCGTACTCCGACGACGTCGATCTCGTGATCGTCGACCGGAAACTCGAGGGGCTGTCCGGCGACGAGGTCGCCGCGCGAATCAGAGCCGAACGCGAACGCCAGCTCGTCCTGTTCGTCAGCGGCGTCGAACCCGGCGACGATCTGGCCGCACTCGACTGCGACGACTACCTCCACAAACCGGTCGACGAGGACGAGATGACGACGCGGCTGGAACTCCTGTTCAACCGGGCCGAACTGGATTCCACCGCGCGGACATATCTGGCCATGCGATCGAAACAGGCTGCGTTGCTCGACGTCCACGGGCAGGCCGCGAAGCGACTGGACGGCTACCGGGACTGCACGGCCCGGATCGACGAGCTCGACCTGTCGGTCGATCGGAAACGGACGCTCGAGCCCCTGCTGCCGGCAGAGGCCGACGACTCCGTCACCGGCTGCCGGTGACGAGCGGCGGTCGGTGGCGGTGAACGTTCGGTGGCGACGAACGCCGTTTGTGGGACGAGCGGCAGGCTACGCCGGCCCGATCCCGAGAATCTCGAACCGAGTGCCGCCGTCGGGGCCGTCGGTGGCGCGGATCGTCCAGCCGTTCGCTTCGACGATGGCCCGCACGATCGAGAGCCCGTATCCGTTGCCGTCCCGGCTCGTGGTGTATCCGTGGTCGAAGATGTCCTCCCGTTCGCCTTCGGGGATCCCATCGCCGTCGTCCTCGACGAAAAAGCCCGCGGGAGCGGCCCCAGCGCCGCGGTCGCTCCCCCCGTCGGCGGTCCCGACCCGGACTGTCAGCGGGGGATCGTTGTGATCGATCGCATTCCGGAAGAGGTTCTCCAGCACCTGAAACAGCCGAAACTCGTCCGCTTCGACGGTCGTTTCTCCGACTCGGCAGTCGAGGTGGGCGCCGTCCGTCTCGACGACGCCCCAGGCCTCATCGACGAGCTCGGCCAGCGCAACCGGTTCGGTCGCCTCGGCTCTCTCGCCGGCCCGTGCCAGCTCCAACATGTCGTCGATCATCGATTCCATTCGCTTCAGCGCCGCCTGAACCGCCTCGGTCCGGTCGTCGCCCCGCTCTCGCGCGATGCGATCGGCGTGGATCACTGCGTCGTTTAGCGGGGTCCGCAGGTCGTGTGACACCATCGACGCGAACCGATCGAGCCGCTGATGCGTCTCTTTCAGCTCCGTGACGTCTCTGAGAACGATTGCCTGGCCGCCGCTCTCGTCGGCCGGCGTCCGAATGGCGGAGCTCTTCACGTCGAACTGCCGATCGGCGTCCTCCAGTTCGATCGTGGCGTTCTGCGTCGGGCGATCGGCGCTCGCCGGCAAGAGGCGTTCGGCGTGGGGGCCGAAGAACTCGGCCGCGTCCATCCCTCTCCACTCCGATCCGACGTCGAACAGTCGCCGTGCCGTCGGGTTGCTGTAGACGACCGCGTTCGCGTCGTCGACGAATACCAGGGGATCGTCCATCCCCTCGACGAACTGCTTGCGACCGACGGAGCCGAGGTCGAGGACGCGATAGCGGAACACGGCGACGGCGAGGGCGATCGCGAGGAAGCCGATGGAGAGCCCCGTGGCGTTCAGTGCGGGCGGGAGGACGCCGACGAGGACGAACGCGTTCGCGACCATGGGCGCCCCGATTCCGACGCTCAGGACGGATACCTGCCCGAGGGCTACCGTCTCGTGGTTCCGGAGGGTGTGCCGGACGAAGATGACGGCGGTGACCAGCAGTAGCACCGAGCCGAACAGCTGGAACACCAGAAACCGCGGCTTGAGCGTCCTGTCCAGGACGACCCACTCGCCGAACGAGAGGTTCTGCACCGCCACCGGCCCTCGGGACGCGAGCCCGTCCACCGTGTAGAAGAACTCGGGATCGATCGTCACGGCGGCGACGCCCAGGAGGACGTGGACGACCATCAGGCCACGGACGGCCCGGACGTATCGGTGGTCGGCGTTCGCGTAGGCCAGCGCGAACCACAGGATCGCGTAGGCGGATATCGGCACCACGATCGTGTTGAGGCCGTTGAGCACCCACAGCTTCCCCGTCGGTGTAGTGAGACCGAGAGTGAGGACGTTTCCGACCTGCCAGAGCGCGACGGCGACCACCAGGAGGACGAATGCCAGCACCTCCTGACGACGTCCGTCCCTGACGTACCGGGCGACACCGTACCCCGCAAGCGCCGCCGTCACGAGGAAGATGGGGACGTGGAGCAGCATCTGCGGTGTGAGCTGGATCGCCATCCGTCTACTCACCAGCGTCTACGCGGGTATCCAAGAAAGGACCAGTTACTTTCCGGTCGGACCGCCGCTCCCAGATCGGCTCTGGAATACGTCTCCGTCGCCGATCGCTCCTCGCTCGTCGGTGCCGGGCGGCTCCCGTCGCACTCGTGACCGAACCTACTTTCGTGGACGTAAGCCGTGGCTTTCCTTTCAGTTAGATTTCACTTATTGGTCTGTAGCTAGTACGCAGCGTCGCTATGGGTATCTCACGGTGCCGCCTGGGGGAGATCGATGTTGCGATGAACTATCCGGGGCCGACGTGGTTCGAGGGAGGGCCAGTACGGTTCGGGGGTGGGTCGGTGCGGTTCGGACGAGTGCCGTCGGGGTTGGGTCGGGGGAGAGTACGGTTCGGAGGCGGTGTAGCGCGGTTCGGGTGGGCTGGACTCGCGCTCGTTGCGGACGCCAGTGCACGGCTGGCAGCAGATAGCAGTGCGGTTCCACGCCACGACGCCATCGCGGGACGAGGAGCGAGCTCGTCGCCCCTCGACAGATCGACTCCGGCGTGCCGGGGAGATCAATCGTGAGCATCGACCGGTCGCAGCTGTCGACGATCGCCGTCGTCGCAGTGGTCGTCGTCGCGCTGTTCGGCGTCGGGATCCCCGGACTCTTCGAGACGGCGGCTGCGTCGAGCGTCGACGCCGGCAACTCGGGCAATATCGTCCAGAATCAGGCGGGAGCCGTCGACGGCAGCACGGACAAACTCAGGCGGGGGGAGGCGACGAAGCTCGACGTCGCGGTCGTCATCGACGACGTGAGCCAGGACGGCACACAGGACACCGCCTACATCGAGTTTCCGGACAGTTTCAGTATCGAGTCGAAGTCCGGCGTCGTCGTGACCGACGCCAACGGCGACTCGGTCAGTGCGAGCAGTTCGATCACCACGCACGACGGCAGCGACGCGGTTCGCGTCGACTTCAGCAACTCGGGCGCGGGCGAGAGCTACACGGTGAGTTTCGCCGATACGATCGTGTCCAACGGGTTCATCGAGGTGACCGGGTCGGCGATCGGTGAGGACTACCCGTTCATCGTCGACGTCGAAGATTCGAACGGCGCCGACGTCGAGGACGTCGAGTTCGGATCGATCGACGTCGTCGACAACACGCAGCCCCAGAACCCCCAGGACACGACGCTGCTGGACGACGACGGCTCCGTCAACGGGACCGAGGCGGACGCCGTCGACGTCGCGGTCGGCTTCTCCGGCGGCGACACCCGGATCGACGGCGCGGACGCGCCCGAATCCGGGACCGTCTACGTCCGGCTGACGGACCAGCACGGCAACACGGTGGTCGGGAGCGGCCCGTCCGACACGACGAGTACGACGACCACGGTGACCGTCAGTTCGATCGACGATAGCCTCGTGGACGGGCCGATCACGACGGAGGCGCGGATCGTCGACGACGCCAGCAACGAGAACGACGGGGGATACACCGGCCAGAGTTCGACGGCCGTCCTCGACACGACCGCGCCCGAGATCACGGCCATCACCCTCGAGAACCCCGACGGGACCGACCCGACCGGGGCGATCAGCGACACCGACGACGTTCGGATCGCGGCGACGGTGACGGACGCGAACGGGGTCGACGGCTCGACCGTGGAGGTCGACGCCTCGCAGTTGGGCGCCGGGACGATATCGCTGACCGACGGTGACGACGACGATACCTACGACGCGACAGTCTCTTCGAGTGCACTGAGCCTGCCGACGGACGGCAGCTACGCCGGGTTCGAAGTCTCGGCGACCGACGTTGCGGGCAACGCCAACGCCGAGAGCGGCGGCTCGATCGGCGTCGACACCACCGGCCCGTCGTTCGCAACGGTCACCGTCACGCAGACCGACGGCGACGCCGACGATCTGATCACGGACGGTGATGCGGTGACGGTCACGGTCGACGTCGACGACGCCGGCGGACCGATCGACTCCGGCGTCGAGTCCGTCGCGGTCGATCTCACCGACCTCGGTGGATCGGCCGCCGAGACGCTCACGCTCGACTCCGGATCACAGTACTCCACCGAGATCACGGTCAGCGGTCCGACGGAGGGAACCGTCGCGCCCACAGTGACGGCCGTCGACGCCCTCGGCAACGAGAACACGGACGCCTCGGACCCGATCGAGGTCGACACCACCGCCCCGACGGTGAACTCGGTCTCCCTGGACACCGAGGCCACTAACGAGATCGCGCTGACGTTCGAGACCGACGAACGGCTCGGCAGCGCCGCCGACGGCGAGGACAACGTCGAGGTCATCGTCGACGGGCCGGACACGAACAACTGGCGGACGTACACCCGGAGCGACGTATCGGAGTCCGGAACCGGGCCTTACAGCTACACGCTCGACGTCACTCAGACGTTCGGCGACGGCGACGGAAAGTACCAGGCGACGGTCCGGCACGCGAAGGACACCGCGGGCAACGACGGCGGCTCGACCGGGACCGGATCCGACGTCAGCGATCCCGTCGTCTTCGACACCGTCGCCCCGTTCGTCGAGGACTCGACGCTCGCGGCCGACAACGGTCACCTCGACGTGACCTTCAACGAGGGCGTTTCGACGAACAGTGGGTCAGTCGACGCGCTGACGCCGAGCGATTTCGACCTGACGTTCGCGGACAACGGCGGCACCGCCACCGACGTCTCGATCCAGGGCCTGACGACGACCGACGGGAGTTCCCTGGACGGCGGTGAGCGAACCGTCCGTCTCCAGCTGGACGTGACGGGCGCTCCTGCTTCGGGCGTCGAGGAAATCGAGGTCACGCCGACGGACGGCAGTTCGATCTACGACCGCGCGGGCAATCCCGTGGACGCCGGCGACACGACCGGGGCGACCGAGCTCAACGACCGGAAACAACCCTCCGTCACGGACGCCTCGATCACTGGTGCGCCGATCACGAACGCCGACGCCGGTGCCGACCAGACGGTGACGATCAGCTTCGACGAGGAGATGGACACCGGCGTCGCTCCGACGGTCACGATCACCGGTCTGCCGACGACGGGAACGCTCAGCGCAAACGTGAACCCTACCTGGGTGAACGCGACGACGTTCCAGGTCGACGTTGCGATCCCCGACAACGACGAGGATGCGACGGCGACGATCGACGTCAGCAACGCGCAGGACCCCGCTGGCAACGTGATGGGCGACGACACCTCCGCTGCGTTCACCGTCGACACGGCGGAGCCGTCCGTCTCGACCAGCTACGGCGGCTCGGTCGCGACGGGGACCGTCGATCTCACGAGCGAGTTCACCGTCACCGCGGACGACGGCGGGACGACCACCTACGAATACGACGCCGGGAACGGGTTCCAGACGATCGGCTCGCCGGCGAGCTGGGACACGACGGCACTCGACGACGGATCGGTGACGGTGCGCGTGACCGACACCGACGACGTCGGGAACTCCGGCCAGACGTCGGCGGTCATCACCGTCGACAACACTGCACCGACCGCCGCCTCGAACGTGGCGGCGGATCCGGCCACCGACGGGGCCGTCGACGTGAGCTTCGACGCTGCCGACGACGCTGCGGGCGGGAGCGGCGTCGCGGAGTACCGGGTTCTCCGGTCGACCAGCGCAGGAAGCGGCTACGCGACGCTCGACACGATCGCTGCCGACGGCAGCGCCGCGTACACCTACACGGACGACGGCTTGGGCGCGCTCGGAGCGCCGACCGACGGAACGACCTACTACTACGTCGTCGAGTCCGTCGACGGTGCCGATCAGACGGCGAACTCCTCCGCGGCGCAGGCGGCTGCCGACTCGACGCCGCCGTCGGTGACGAACGTCGGACTCACGCAGACCGACGGCGACGCCGACGACGCCGTCACGACCGGCGACACCGTCGAGGTCAGTGCGAACGTGACCGACGGGAACAGTGGCGTCCAGAGCGTGAGCGTCGACGCGTCAGCGTTCGGCGGGCCGGCGTCGCTGACGCTCACGCAGGACGCCGGCGACCGATACGCCGCGACGTTCGTCGTCGGCGATGCCGGACCGGTGACCGCGACCGACGGATCGGTCGACGTCACCGTTGAAGCGGACGACGAGGCGACGAACACGGAGAGCGCGACCGGCGGCTCGCTCACGATCGACACGACCGCGCCGACGGTGTCGAACGTGACCGTCGGCGAAGACGGCACCGGCGACCAGATCGTCGCAGGCGGCGACACCCTCCGCGTGCGTGCCACGGTCGCCGACGAAACGACCGGCGTGGGGACGGTGACCGTCGACGCATCGCGTCTGCAGAGCGGGCTGACGTCGCTCACGCTGACCGACGGTGACGGCGACGATGTCTACGACGGGACCGTCGCGATCGATAGCGCTCCGAACGCGTCCGACGGCGCTGTCTCCCTCGACGTGACCGCGACGGACGTTGCCGGCAACGAGAACGGCGGGAACGCCGACGACGTGATCCTCGACACGCAGCCTCCGTCCCCACCGGACGTCGTCTCGGCGTCGCCCGCCTCCGGCGGGAATATCACCGTCAGCTTCGGTGACGTCGACGAAGCCGGCAGCGGCGTCACGTCGTACGTCGTCAGGCGAGCGGCGACCTCGGGTGGTTCCTTCACCGAGATCGCCAGCAGTCCGGTGACCGACGACGACAGCAGCTCTTACACGGTCACTGACTCGCCGCCCGGCGACGGCACGTACTACTACGACGTGACAGCAGTCGACGCGTCCGGCTCCCAGAGCGATCGGTCGGACGAGGTGTCGGCGACGACCGACGATCAGGCCCCGACGGTCGCCACCGCGACGATCGAGACGCGGCTGATCTCCGACGACGACACCGGGACGCCCCAGCGCATCACCGTGAACTTCTCCGAGACGATGGACCCCGACGTCGCTCCGACGATCGAGGTGACGGATCTCGCCACGCAGTACGCGGCCAGCGGCGGGAGCTGGGACGACGACACCGACACCTACACCACGACGATCACGTTCGCCGACGACGACGAGGCGGTGACCGACGCGGCCATCGAAATCAGCGGCGCGGCCGACGCGGCTGGAAACGTGCTGTCGACGGACGCCACGAACACGGTCGACGTGGACACCGAGAATCCGACGGTCACCTCGAACTACGGCGGGTCGATCGCGACGGGAACCGTCGATCTCACGAGCGAGTTCACAGTCACCGAGACCGACGGCGGGACGACGACTTACGAGTACTCCACCGACGGCGGATCGACCTACACCGCAATCCCCGACGGGAGTAGCTGGGACACGACGACCGTCCCCGACGGTGCGGTGGCTGTTCGCGTCACCGACACCGACGACGCCGGAAACGAGGACGCCGAAACCGTCGACGTCACCGTCGACAACGACGCCCCGAACGCCCCGGCGGCCCCCGAGGCGACCGCGATCGCGGACGGTCACGTCGAGGTCCAGTTCGACGACGTCGACGAGGTCGGCAGCGGCGTCACGGCGTACCGCATCCTGCGTTCGACAGCCCCCGGGAGCGGCTACAGCGAGCTCGCGACCGTCACCGACGACGATCGCACCACGTACACCTACGAGGACGACGGGTCGGGCGCCCTCGGCGCCCCGAGCGACGGGACGGCCTACTACTACGCGTTCGTCGCCGTCGACGACCTCGGCCAGGAGAGCGCTCGGACGGCCGAGGTGCACTCGACCGCCGACGCGACGCCGCCAACGGGACTGAACCTGTCGGTGTCCGAACCAACGGACGGGGAAATCGAGGTGAGAATCCGGTCCGACGAGCAACTCGAGACGACCGAAGTGAGTATCGCTGGCCCGACGACGGAGACCCTCACCTCCTTCTCCGAGTCCGGAACGGGGCCGTACAACTACTCCGCACGCACGTCGGTCGCAGCCGACGGCGACTACACTGCGACGCTCGCTACGGCGGTCGACGACGCCGGTAACGACGGCGCGAACGGCGAGTCGGCGACGCTCGACATCGACACGACCGGTCCCGACGTCTCGGGCGTCGACGTCATCCAGCAGGGCGGTGACGGCACCGTCACCGAAGGCGACACCGTCCTCGTGCGTGCCGACGTCACCGACGCGACCAGCGACGTCGACGCCTCGACGGTGACGGTCGACGTCTCGTCGCTGAACGACACCGGAACGCTACTGTTGACCGACGACGACGCCGACGACACGTACGATGCGACGTTCCAGGTCGACGACGATCCGTCGACCGCCGACGGGGCCGTCTCGCTCGCCGTCTCGGCGGCCGACGCCGACGGCAACGCCAACGCCGAGTCCGGCGGCATCACGCTGGACACGTCCGGTCCGTCGGTGACGAACGCGACCGTCTCCCGGCAGAACGGCAGCGACGTGGTGCAGGCCGGCGACACCGTCCTCGTGAGCGCCGACGTCACCGACGCGACGAGCGGGGTCGACGACGCCGCCGTCGTGGTGAACGCCTCGGCGCTGGGTGGCCCCGCCGCCCTCGATCTGACGAACGCGAACGGGGACGCCTACGAGGCGACGTTCACGGTCTCGAGCCCCACCGCGAGCGACGGAGCCGTCCCGCTGACGATCGAGGCCGCCGACACTCAGGGACTCGCAGGGAACGGATCCGACGCCGTCTCCCTGGACACGACGCCGCCGACGGTCACGAACGTGACCGTCACGGAGCAGGGTGGCGACGACGTCGTCGGTGAGGGCGTACCAGTGCTGGTTCGTGCAACGGTCACCGACGTGACAAGCGGCGTCGAGATCGTGACGGTCGACGCGGCCGCTCTCGACGGCACAAACTCGTCGCTCACGCTGACGGACGACGACGGCGACGACACGTACGACGCGACGTTCGTCGTCGAGGACGACCCGAGTGCCTCCGAGGGGTCCGTACAACTGAACGTCACGGCAACGGATGTGGCCACGAACGCGAACGGCGGGAACGCGGACGACGTCGTGCTGGATACGACCCCGCCACAGAACCCGACCTCGACGGCCTTCTCGAGTTCTCCGGTGAGCGGCGTGGTCGACGTCGACGTGACGTTCCCCACTCCGCCGGAGGCGGGGACGGTCACGGTCGAAGTGACGGACGGCTCGACGACCGTGACGGGGACCGCGCCGGCGGCTACCGGCAACGGAACGACGGTCGTTCCGGTCGACGTGGGTGCACTGTCCGGAGGGGAGATCACCGCCCGCGCGACGATCTCCGACGAGGGGAGCAACGACAATCCCGAGGGGCTGACCGCCCCGAGCACGACCACCAAGCCCACCAACCGGAAACCCGGACTCGCCGGGGTGTCGGTCACGTCGGCGCCGATCGACGCCGAGGACGCTGGTGAGGAGCAGACGATCTCGCTCACCTTCGACAAAGAGATGGATACCGGCGTCGCGCCGACCGTGGCGATCACTGGTCTCGAAACGACGCACGTCCTGTTCAATTCCCACGGTTCGTGGCAGGATTCCCGGACGTGGAACGGGACCGTGACCTTTGCCGACGACGAGGATGCGATCGGAACGATCACGGTCAGCGGCGCCGAGGATCTCGCCGGCCGGACCATGTCGACGAACGCATCGAACACGGTGCTCGTCGACACGACGGCTCCGTCCATCCCGGACGACTCGTTCGGCGTGACCGGTTCCGACGGAGCGAATCTGACGGTGCGCTTCGACAGCGACGACTCGCTCGCCACCATCAGCGTCGCTCTCGACGGCCCGGAGACCGCCACTCTGACAGAAGACGACTTCGCGTACGACCCGGCGAACGGTACCTACACCGCCACCTACGACGGGAGCGGGAACGGCACGTACACCGCGACGCTGAAGACGGCCGAGGACGACGCGGGCAACGACGGCGCCGACGGCCAGCAGAGCACCGTCGACGTGGGAAGCGCTGCAGACGGTGACGACGGAACCGATGGCAGTGGCGGTGGAGGCGGGTACGGCGGCGGAGCGGGTGGCGCCAGTGACGGTGACGACGGAGAGAGTGGCGACGATGAGGGCAATGGCGGAGACGGCGGTCAGGGAGAGGCAGGTGATGGCGACGGCGGTGAGAGCGGCGACGGTGGGGAAAGCGACGGCGAGAACGGCGATGAGGACGGCGGCGAGGGTGGTGGCGACGCCAACGGTACGACCCCGCCGGAGATCACCGACTTCACGGCGGTGAACGAGGCGGGCCAGAACGTGACGGTCAGCTTCTCCAGCGCCGAGCGTCTCGACAACATCACCGTCTCCGTTCTCGGACCGGAAAGCGCCACGCTGACCGAGGAGGAGTTCAACTACGATGCGGAGACCAGCACCTACTCCGCCACGTACGCCGGTAGCAGCGAGGGGACGTACACCGTACGGCTGGACACGGCCTCGTCCGACAGCCCGACCGACGGCGCCGGTGACCGACGACAGTCCGTCGAGATCGCCGTCGACGACGCCCAACGCGGCGACGATGCCGCTGGCGACGACGGCTGTGAGTTACTGGGCCTCGACTTCGGTTCCTTCGTCGTCTGCTGGTACTGGTGGCTTCTCGCGGGTCTCGTCGGTCTTTCAGTCGTCGGGTATCACCGCTTGCGTCGGGACGATTCGGATCGAGAGTCCGACTCCGTCGACGAGTAAGCGTCCGCCGGGGCTTCCCGACGCTCCAGCGCACCTGTGAGAACGCCTTCGAGACGACCATCCCACCCCGAACTCAGCCGTCCATCCCGAAGCGGCGGTGTCGGAGCTCCGGCGTCACCTGAATCCGGTCGATGGACTGGCCGGTCCGGTCCCAGACGAACGCCGCCCGCGTGAACAGCTCCCGGCACTCGATCCGGACCTCGCGAGCGTTCCCGCCACTCCGTTCTGCGACGTCCTCGATCGCGTCGCGGGTGAACAGCGTCTGGCTCTGGCCGTCGTAGCGCTCGCCGCGCATGTAGGCGAGTGAGCGCTCGACGTACTCCTCGACGGCGTCGGCGTCGAACGGTTCGATGCCCTCGTAGTAGCGCAGTCGGGAGTCGAGCGTTCCGCGTAGATTCGCGATGCGATCCTTCCCCTCGGGCGTGCCCAGCAGGAAGAGTCGCACGCCGGCGTCGCCGGCGGTCTGGAGCGGCGAGAGCAACTCTGCGGGAAGCACCTCGATCTCGTCGACGATCAGGAGCGGTCGCCGGTCGTCGGCGCGGATCTCCTCGGCCATCTGCCGGACGGCCTGCCTGGCCTCGTCGGTGGCCCACGGGATGCCGTCGCGCGCTTGCGTGAACTGCGCGGTATCGAGCTCGTAGCCGGCCTCGTAGGCCGCCTCGAGCACCTCGCCGTAGAGCTGTCGCGGCGTGGTGTCCCGTGGGTTCTCGACGTGGGCGACGACGAAGTCGTCGTGGGCGCGGAGATCCCGCAGTGCGACCTCGCGGAAGGCGGTCTTGCCCGTGCCGTAGGGCGAGACCAGGCCGATGTGCTGGTCCTGGAGCAGCCAGCTCGTCACCTGGTTCAGGAGGACCTCGTCGTGGCGCACGTACAGCGCGGAGGGCATCTCGTCCTGGGCGGCCTCCTCGGTGAACGGCAGCTCCGAGACGTCGTCGAGGTCGGCGCCGAGCGCCCGGGTAAAGGAGAGCAGACGGTTCTCGACGACGTCGAGCTGATCGGCGATGACGCCGTCGCTGTCGCCGGTTCCGCGCTCCTCGGATTCCTCTCGGCGGGCGCGGATTCGTTCGACGACGTCACCGATCCGCTCGCCGGGCTGGTCGTCGGCGTCCTGGCGAGTTCCCGAGCCAGGGCTCGATGAGCTCTGCCCATCGGCGTCCCCGCGAGCGGGCGAATCGTTCGACACGTCCCGGTTCTGGGGGGCGAGGGCGTTAGCTCTTTTGCCCGCGCCGGCTCCTTCATTTCGCGGTCACCACACCACACAACACGGAACCGAGCAAGCGTCGGTGACGCTGCACTGTGGTCCCCGAGGCCACTCAGGCGGTCCGGAAGACGAGCGTTCCCTCGCGCTCCTCGCGGACGATCTCGCCGCGCTCACTGAGGACGTCGAGGTGACCCATCGCCTCGCTCATGCCCGGGAAGTAGTCGATCACGGCGAGATCCGGGAACAGACTCTGCATCACGTCGACGGCGGTCGCAGGGTCGTCGAGAATCTCGAGGACGTCGGCCGAGCGCTCCTCGTGGGCGGCGAGGATCTCGTCGATCCGGCTCGCCGGGTCGTCGATCTGATCGCCGTGGCCCGGCAGCATGCGGTCGTGACCGACCGCTCGCAGGTCGCGTAGCGACTCGTTGAACGCGATCAGCGGCTGGGATCGGGCGTCGTCGACGGCAGCCAGCCCGTCGTACTCCGGAACGCTCGTCGACCCTGCCTCGCGGGTCGGCGGCTGGAGGAATGGGTTCGGCGTCGTATCCGGCAAAACGTGGTCGCCGACGATCGCCGCGAACTCGTCGTCGCCGGCCGTTCCGGCCGTCGACTCGCTCCCCCACTCGATCGCCAGCTCGTGCTCGGAGTGGCCGACGAGATCGCGGACGGCCACCGTTCCGCCGTCGATCGTCACCGTGTCGCCGCCGTCGATCTCGCGGTCGACCGCCGTCGAGGGCGCGAACTCCACGAAGGCTTCGGGAAGCTGGGTGACGGTCTGGGTCGTCTCGGGGGCCATCCCGTGGGCCTCGAACAGCGCCGTAAAGTACGACTGCTCGTACTCGAGTCGCCCCTCGAAGTCCCGCATGATCCCGGCCGCTTCCGGGCTGGCCAGCACCTCTGCCCCGTGCTCGCGCAGTCTGTTCGCGAGCCCGAAGTGGTCGGGATGTGCGTGGGTCACCAGCACCTGCTCGACGTCGGCTATCGTCAGGTCACGCGCCGCGAGCCCCGACTCCAGCGCCGACAGCGCGTCCTCGCTATCGGGTCCGGGATCGACGACCGTTCGACCCGCGAGATAGGCGTTGACGGGCCCGACCTGGAACGGCGTCGGGACCGATACCCGCTCGAACATGGGCGTACCTCTGCCGCCACCACCTAATGCGTTCGTGAACGGGTGACGCTACAGCGCCGGGTTGTTCCGCTGGGCCAGAACGGGGGATTCACTCCTCGCGGCTCTTGAGCTGCCCCGCTCCCGAGTGGCCCCGAAACGAGTCGGCGACTCCCTGCGACGCCGACGAGGTGACGCCTCAGGCGGAGTGGGGTGCTCGCGCCGGAATCGCCCGCAGCGCCTCTGGATCCCGAAGGTGTCGGGATCGCAAACATCGGAGCGTGCGCTGCTGGAGAGCGTACGATCCGATAGGAAGTGGCGGACGTACGGCTGGGTGCCGGCGGTCAGCGATCCGCCCGCGATGGCGGCCTTAGCCCTCGTAGCCGGCGTAGTTCATCAGCTTCGTGAAGATATCCGAGTCCATCGCCTCCTCGTAGACGATGCCGCCGACCATCCCGCCAGGGTAGGTGTCACCGTTCATCGCGTGGGCGACCTTGTGGCAGTGCATGAGGTAGATGCCGGGATCGGCGTCGGCCTCGAACTCGATGGTCTTGCGTTCCGCGGGCGCGACGTTGATCACGTCCTGCTCGTACTGGGCGGCCTCGGGCACCTGCGAGCCGTCCTTCTCGACGAGCCGGAACCGATGGTTGTGCGTGTGCATCGGGTGGCTCATGTAGCCGTTGTTGGCGAAGTGGATCCGAACGGTGTCGCCCTGGGAGACGATCACCGGTGACCCATCTTCGGGGTGGAGCGTGCGGGGCGCCGAGCGTCCGTTGATCGTGAAGACGTCCGGGTGGCGATTCCGCGGCGAGTAGGAGACGTCCTCGCCGTTCAGCATGCGGTTGAGCCGCGAGTCCCAGTCCTTGATCGTCATGAACAGCTCCTGGTCGGCGGGCTCGTACCCTTCTGGATCGACGCGGAAGAAGCCGTACATCCCCATGTCGATGTGACGATGGGTCTGGAAGTGGCAGTGGTAGAGGTGCGTGCCGGGCACGTTCGCCGGAATCTCGTAGGTGTGTTTCTCGCCGGGCTGGACGGTGATTCCCGTCGTCGTCGGCACGCCGTCGTTCTCCCAGGTCTTCCGGACGCCGTGGAAGTGGACCGTGTGGGGCATGTCGGCGTCCGTGTTGTCGAGGGTGACCTCGATGTCCTCGCCCTCTTTGGTGCGGATCACGGGACCGGGGACGCTCGGCTCGCGGTCGTCGGCCTGCCACGCCCAGACGCGAGGGAGCTGGACTGGCCCGCCCAGCGTGCTTTCGGGGTGAACGGGAAGGTGGGACGTGACCGAACGGAGCGTCACCTCGTTGTTCTGTTCGGTGACGTCGACAACCTGTGGCGGTCCGGCGGCGGGGAGATCACTCTGTTGTGCGGTGGCCGAGCCGATCTGGTCCGGCACCGTACAGCCGGCGAGGCCGAGCAGCCCGACGCCGCCAGTGGCTTTCGCGAAATCTCGACGCGTCCACTCCGAGCCGGGTGCACCGATCGTGTTCGTCATCGTGTACTTGGCAGTTGGGAGTTCAGGGTTAGGTCGGCTCCGCCAGTTTCCAGATCGTGGGAATGCCACCGCACCGATTCGGAACGACAGAGGGTGACACGGTACCGTCTGACGGGCGGAGCGAACGGTTTGCAGTGAACACCCAGGCTCGGCTCCTCATCGAGAAGACGCCTCGCCTCGTGTGCTGACCACCCGGATGCACCACACCCAAATCCCTTCGTCACACAGTGTGACCGATGAGCGTCTTCACCGACGACGATCCGACCGTCTACCTCGTGACCCAGGCCGACGCCTCGGCCGGTCGCAGCACGGTCGAGATCGTCGAGGCAGCGATCGACGGCGGCGTCGACGTCGTCCAGCTTCGAGAGAAAGAGTCCTCCGCACGCGCCCGGTACGACCTCGGCCGCAAGCTCCGCGAACTGACCGCCGATGCCGACGTTCCGCTGATCGTCAACGACCGCCTCGATCTCGCGGTGGCGATCGACGCCGACGGCGTCCACCTCGGCGAGAGTGACCTGCCCGTCGCCGTCGCTCGCGAGCAGCTCGGCCCAGACGCGATCGTCGGCCGGTCGGTTGCGACGCCCGAGGCCGCCCGCGCCGCGGAGAGCGCGGGCGCCGACTATCTCGGCGTCGGAGCGATCTTCCCGACAGACTCCAAGGACAAGCCGCCCGAGGAGAGCGATCTCGGGCCCGAAGGAATCCGCGCAGTCCGAGAGGTCACCGACCTGCCGATGGTCGGTATCGGCGGCATTACGGCCGAGAACGCCGGCGACGTCGTCGCTGCCGGGGCGAACGGCGTCGCCGTGATCTCCGCGATCACGCAAGCCGACGATCCGACCGCCGCGACGCGCGATCTTGCCAACGCAGTCTCTCAAGGGGTGACCGCTCGATGAGCGACGAAACGCCGGTCGCCCGCACCGACGGTGGCAACCCCCTCGACGTCACGCTCGCCGATGCACTCGACGCGGTCGCAGAGCAGCCTCCGCTCGTCCACTGCATCACGAACGACGTCTCGGTCAGCGAGGTCGCGAACGTCACGCTCCACTGGGGCGGCCTCCCGGTGATGGCGGTCGATCCCCGCGAGGTCGAGGACATGGCCGGCGCGGCGGCGGGGCTCTACCTCAACATGGGTACCGTCGACCAGAACGAGGATGGGATGATCGCCGCGGGGCAGGCCGCAAACGAAGGCGGCGCGCCGGTCGCCTTCGACCCCGTCGGCGTGGGCTCGACCCCGGCCCGGAACGAGGTCGCCGAGCGAATCCTCGACGAGGTCGGCGTCTCGATCGTGAAGGGCAACTACGGCGAAGTGACCGCGCTCGCGGGCGAGGACGCCGAGGTCCAGGGCGTCGAATCCGTCGGCGAGTACTCCGAGATCGCCGAGACGGCGATGGCGCTCGCCGCCGACACCGACGCCGTGGTCGTCGCGAGCGGCGAGACCGACGTCGTCGCGGACGCCAATGCGGCGTTCGAGGTCGCCTGCGGCGATCCGATGATGGGCTCCTTCGTCGGTTCTGGCTGCATGCTCGGCGTCACCGCTGCCGTCTTCGCTGGCGGGCTCGGCGTCGAGAACATCTTCGAGGCGGCGGTCGCCGGGACGGCGGCGTTCGGGATCGCCGGCGAGCGGGCAGCGGCGGCCGACGACCAGTGGAACGGCCCCGCGAGCTACCGGACGGCGTTCCAGGACGCGGTTGCCGGCATGGCCGCCGACGGCGTCGACGACGCCGAACTCGCGTCGCGGGTCGAACTGGTCGCCGAGCGGTAGGGCGAGTCGTTTTTCGAGGGCCGACTGGCCGATCCCTCTGTCACTCCGACGCCGAGAACTCGACCAGGGTGGTGTACGCGGTGCCCGATACCGAAATCTCGGCGGCGTACCGACCTGGCGACAGATCTGGGTCGATCCGGACCGACGAGACCACGTCCACGAACGTCCACGAGGTCGAACAACCTGGGTCCAGCGTCATCCTCCCGTTCCCATGGAGCTCCGCTTCGAGTGTCTGCCACTCCGTGGCAGTTCTCTCCCAGAGGGACCAGCTATGCGGATTGAACTCGACCGCAGCGGATCCGAGGTTGTGAAGGCTGAGGGTGATCTCATCGCTTGGCTGCCCGTCGTCCAGCGTCGTCCGAACGGGGGTAGCCTCGAGCACCCTCGACGCCGTCTCCGGATCCACCGTGTGTGAGCAGATCGTCCGATCGGCGTCGGTGGCGTAGGGCGGACACGGTTCGTCCTGAAACGCGTCCGTGGCCGTCCCGCCGTCTGACTGGTGAGTGCCCTCGCCGCTGCACCCCTCCGGACCGTCGGTCGTCCCGCTCGGCTGACTGCCGTTCGCTCCATCGGACCCGTCGTGTTCGAGACAGCCGCCCAGCTGCAGGGAGAGCCCACCGCAGACCGCGCCGAGCAGTCTGCGTCGCTTCATACCGGCGGGATGGCCACGTGCCAGAAATAATTGCCGGTGGCTGTAGCCACAGTCTGACCGACGATCGACCGCGGCCGTCCCGATTGATTCCGACATGGTGCGACCGAGCGCGACCCGGCCGCGAACGCAACGGATTAATTCCCGGGCGGCGCGATTCTCGGTATGGCTGACCTCAGCACGCTCGGGGAGGAGTACGCCCCGGCAGTGGAGACGACCCTCGATGAGTCCATCGTCGACTTCTGGTATCCCCGCTGCATCGACGAGGAACACGGCGGCTACGTCACGAGCTACGACGCCGCAGGCGACTTTGCCGGCACCAGCGAAAAGCAGATCGTCACGCAGGCCCGCTTCGTCTGGTTCTTCTCGCGTCTGGACCGCGAGGGCTACGGCGACTATCGCGAGGCCGCCGAGCAGGGCCTCGAGTTCATCCTCGAGGAGATGTGGGACGACGAGCACGGCGGCTTCTACTGGCAGGTCGAGCGCGACGGCACCGTCACCAAGCCGAACAAGCACATGTACGGCCAGTCGTTCGGGCTCTACGCGCTCGCGGAGTTCGACCGCGCATTCGACAGCGGCCTCTCGACGGGGAGCAATCAGGCGCGCGAGTACGCCGACGAGCTGGTCGAGCTGTTCGACGCCGAAGCGCACGACGAGGATAACGGCGGCTACGTCGAGTATTTCGAACCGGACTGGACGCCGATCCTCGAGGGGCGGACCTACCTCGACGGCATCGAGCCCGACTGGTCGACCAAGGAGTCCGACGACGAGGAGCTCGACGCGTCGTTCAAGCTGATGAACACGCACATCCACCTGATGGAGTCCTTCACCGAGTACCATCGGGCGACTGGCGACGGTGCGGACCAGCTCGAGGAGCTGCTTCACATCTGCACGAACACCGTCTTCCGCAAGGGCGTCGGCGCCTGCACCGACAAGTACGAGCCCGACTGGGAGCCCCAGCTCGGCGATCTCGCGCTGGCCTCCTACGGCCACGACCTCGAGAACGTCTGGCTCGTCATGGACGCCGTCGAAGCGCTCGGCCTCTCCCAGGAGCTCTTCGAGGACTTCTACACGACGCTGTGGGACTACTCGCTGGAGTACGGCTACGACGAGGACCACGGCGGGTTCTACTTCTTCGGCCCGCTCGGCGAGCCGGCGACGAACCGCGTGAAGGCGTGGTGGGTCCAGGCGGAAGTGCTGACCAGCGCGCTGCGGATGTACGAGCTGACCGGCGAGGAGCGGTACGCCGAGGTCTTCGAGGAGACGTGGTCGTTCCTCGAGGAGTACCAGATCGACCACGAGGTCGGCGAGTGGCACTCCGGCGTCACCGAGGATCTCGACCCCGTCGGCCGGAAAGGCGCACTCTACAAGGGCGCCTACCACAACGGCCGCGCGATGATCGAGTGTCTCGACCTGCTGGCTGCGGAGTAGCCGATCCTGGGTCTCGTCGTCGAACGCACCAGTAGGCCCCAATCAGGCCAGGTCGGGGCCGCGTGAGTGAGCGCCCGACGCCGCCAGCCGCACCCCATACCCCGCCCAGTGTGGGCCACTCGAACCGACGCGTTTCCCACACGATCGATACAACGCTCTGTGGAATGATTCTACTCCGGAGCGACGAGAAGGTTGCAAAATATCTGCTGTTGAGGCTCTCTATCTACGATTCTGGTCGCTGTGGCGGATGGCCATAACACTTTACTCGCGAGTTGTCGTCCGGTTATACACCACCCTTCCACGGAACCATGAGTACTGCCAACCGAGCATCCGTCCTGATCGTCGAGGACCGGCCCGAAATCGCCCGGCTCTATGAAAGCTGGCTCGACGACGATTACGGCGTCACGACCGCCCACGACGGCGACGAGGCCGTCGAGCTATTCGACGACAGCATCGACGTCGTCGTCCTCGACCGACGGCTTCCGGGCCGCCCGGGGGACGAGGTGCTCGCGGCGATCCGCGAGCGGAGCGACTGTAACGTGGCGATGGCAACCGCCGTCGAGCCCGACTTCGACATACTCGAGATGGGGTTCGACGAGTACGTCGTCAAACCGCTCACGCGCGGGGAGCTGATCGGCACGATCGAACGGCTGCTCGCGCGCGACGCCTACGCGGATTCGCTCCAGCGGTACTTCGCACTGGTCTCCAAACGTAGCGTCCTCGAGGAACACAAATCGAGCGCCGAGCTCGACGACGAACGCTACCGGGAGTTCACCGGTCAGATCGACGACCTCGAGGCCAACCTCGAACACTGCGTCGACCGATTCGAACACCGCGACTTCGAGGCGCTGTTCCGCTCGCTGGACGACTCTACCTCCGAGGAGCCAACCCGCGTCGTCGAGTGAGGGCCCACGCTGTTCTCGCCGTCCTCGTCACCGAGTAGCCTGCTCGCCTCACTCGTTACTGGACGGCGAGGTGAAACGGCTCGCGGGCGATCGTCTCGCGAACGTCGGCGAGGGACTCCCGGTCTGTGCGGTGGGCGGCGTCCATCACCGCGAAGACCTCCTGCTTCGATACCTTGACGCCAGCATCGGTGAGCGCGTCCGCCGGTCGGGCGCGTAGCTCCCTGAGCGTCCCGACGCTTAGCAGGTAGGGGATCGACCACGCGGAGATGGTGTTCCCGAACGCCTGCGGTGCGGCCTCGAGGTACGTCTGCGCGTCGTCGAGGAACGTCTGTGCGTAGCTTGCAGTCCGGTCGACGACGGCCGCGGCCGCGTCGCGGTTGTCCGGCTCGAGTACGGCGTCCTGGGCGACGTCTTCGGCGGCGAGCCACTCCGCTGGGAGGTAGACGTTGTTCTCCTCCGTGTAGTCGTCGTAGACGTCCTTCGAGACGTTCACCAGCTGCAGGAGGAGGCCGAAGGAGCCGGCCGTCTCGTAGAGCACCTGCGATCGGGCATCGTCGACGTCGCCGCGGGTGAGCAGGTTCGTGATGAGCGTCCCGACCGTTCCGGCAGCGTAGTAGCAGTAGGACTCGAGCTCGGACTGGTCGGAGATCCGGAGCCCGCCGGCGTCGGCGTACCGATTCACGAACGTCGCCATCCCGGTGACCATCTCGCGAACCGGTGGCACGACGGCCGCCTGTACGTCGTCGGGCTGTTCGGCGAACGTCGCCCACACCGTCGGCGCGTTCGCGACGACGGTCCAGTCGTCGGTTCGCTCGCTGGGTGCCGGGAGCCACTCGTCGACGTCGGCCCGAAAGTGTGCCATCGTCTCCTCGCGCTCCGGATCGAGCGCGGCGTCGTACGTCTCCAGCAGTGCAGCCTGCTCTGCGGGCGGCACGTGGCTGGCGTCCTCGACGGTGTCGGCGACGCGACAGAGGAGGTAGCCCAGGCAAATCTCGGTCGCCATCGGCTCCTCGAGCACGTCGACGGTGAGTGCGAACGTGCGCGAGACGCCCTGGACTGCCTCGTGACACCACTCGAGATCCGGTTGGGGTGAGCGGGCGATCACGAACGCTGCCCCCGTTCGTTCACCCGGCTCCCGACGAGGGATGGATGGCGCAGTCCTGCTGCGACGAGCGCGGGGGTCGTGGAGGAAGCAGGGATTCGAGGGACTGCTTCGGGGTGCTGTACGGTTGTGGGCCGTAGCATTCGTTCGTCTGCCCCTACCGACGGTCTCGTAATGCTTGCAATTTCCGGCTTCCGCCGCTCGGTGCGGTCTCTGCGGTCAGTCATCGGTGGCCAGGTGGTCGGCGTTTGCGTCGCCGATGTCGACGCCCTCCTCCGTGAGGTCTTCGTCACGCCACGTACCGCGCCGGTACCACGCGTATGCGATCACCGCACCGACGACGTTGGAGATCGCGAATGACAGCCAGATCCCCCGCTCGCCGATCGCCTCGGCGCCGATCCACGCGATCGGGAACCGGACGACGGCCAGCATCACCACGGAGATAGCGGCCGCGGTGAGCGTCTTGCCAGCGCCGCGGAAACTCCCGGTGTAGGCCCGCATGATCCCGATGAATCCGAAGGTGAGCGCAACGTATCGCAGGAACTGCGAGGCGACCGTAACGACGCGGTCGGCGTTCTCCTGGCCGCTCCCCACGAACACCGACGCGAGGGGTTCGGGGAACAGGAAGACGACGATTCCAGCGACCGTCAGCACGCCGAACAGCACCTCCGCCGCGAGCCCCGCTGCACGTTCGGCTCGCTCGGGTTTGCCCGCGCCCATGTTCTGGCCGGTCATCGTCTCGACGCCGCGGGCGACCGCGATCGCCGGGAGGAACACGACGGAGAACATGCGCGTTCCGATGCCGTACGCGGCGACCACGGCGTCGGGGAAGAGCGCGACGATGAACAACAAGAGATTCATCGACACCGCTCGGCCGGTTCCCTCGATCGAGGCGGGGAGACCGATCCGTACCAGGCGTCGCAGATAATCGAGGTCCGGCGCCATATCCCGGAGGTTGATCTGGACGCCTCGCGCGCCCCGGAACATGATCGCGAGCCCGACGACCAGTGCCAGGCCCCGAGAGAACACCGTGGCGATGGCGGCGCCCTGAATGCCGAGTTCGGGGAACGGCCCCCAGCCGAAGATGAGGAACGGATCGATCACGATGTTGAGAACCACCGATCCGAACATCACGAGCATCGGCGTGATCGTGTCGCCGTAGCCCCGCATGAGAGCGATAAAGACCGCGAACCCGAACATGAACAGGAGCCCCAGCGAGATGACCTCCATGTAGTCCGTCGCGAGCGGCAATACGTCGTCGGACGCACCCATGATCCCGAGGAACTGCTCGATCAGGAAGTAGCCGATCCCGCCGAGCAGGACCGACGCGATCACGGCGAAGGTCATCGTCTGGGACGCCGCGTACTCGGCCTCGGCCGTCTTCCCGGCGCCCGTGTACTGGGCCACGAGCACGCTTCCGGCGACGGAGATCCCCATCCCCAGCGAGATCAGGAGAAACACCATCGGGAAGGCGAAACTGATCGCCGCGAGCGCGTCCGTACTGTACTGGCCGAGCCAGAACGTATCCGCGAGGTTGTAGGCGGTCTGGAAGAGGTTCGTGACGACGATCGGCATCGAGAGGAAGAAGAGCGGTTTCCCGATGCCGCCGGACGTCAGATCGAACTCGTCTGGGCCCTTGAACAGCGAGTCGAGGCGTCTGCGTACGTCCATCAGATGGCGGCCTCCGTGCGGTCGTCCGTTCCGCGGGCGACAGTGCTACGGTCCGCGGCCAGCCGACGGCGTCCGAGACGTGGCCGTCCCGACCGATGGGGGCGTAGCGCGAACCGAGGGACACTGCTAGGTGCGACCTCCATACGTCAGCTGCTGGACTTACTAACCGATTAGTCAAAAGACTTTGGAACAGTATTTTTGCCGGGTATTTGGCCCTGAAGCTGTCTAAGAGGTGTGCTCCGTGTGCCTCCACTCGGCACGTAATCTAACGACCGAGTCACAACGGTTTTCTGGCCGCCACGACAACACGACCCGATGGACGATCCACCGGAGCGGTCATCCTCGGATCCGGACGAGGAGATCATGCGAGCGACGTATCGCGCGCTCCGCGAGCATGGATACGCCGATCTCACGATCAAACGGATCGCGGCGGAGTACGGCAAATCGACCGCAGCGATCCACTATCATTACGAGACGAAAGACGATCTGCTCGCCGCGTTTCTCGACTTCATTCTCGACCAGTTCGTGGAGACGATCCACGAGGTCGAGACGACCGCGCCCGAGGAACGGCTGGATCTGCTGCTCGACAAGCTCCTGGTCGCTCCACAGGACCATCCCGATCTGCTGATCGCGATGCTGGAGATGCGAAGCCAGGCTCCCTACAAGCCGACGTTCAGCGAACGGTTCCAGCAGAACGAGGAGTACGTCCGCTACGTGCTCCGGACGGTGATCGACCACGGAATCTCCGAGGGCGTCTTCGCGGACGTCGACGCCGAACACGTCGCCCGGTCGCTGCTCACGATCGTCGACGGCGCGCGTACGCGGGCGGTCGTGCTCGATGACACGACGCCTCTGGAGACGGCCAGACGGACCGCAGCGGAGTACGTGGGCGCAGTTCTCCTCGACGGCCGGCCGTCGAGCACCGACTGAGTCTCGCGATCTCTCACACACTCACCCCCACCCCCACACCCACCCCCTACACTCACCCGCACACCATCTCTCTCGATTCGAACGCGTCAGCTGCTCCCGTCGTCCGGGCGGGTGACGGTCGCGTCCTCGAGCTCCGTCGTACACCAGTGGCAGAAATCGAGCATCGGATCCAGCTCTCCTCCGCATGCGGGGCAGTGCGTTCGTTCCTTTTCCGTGGCCTCGGCCGCTCGCGCGATCGCGTTTTGGACGTGCGCGAGAAGGTAGGCGTCTGCGGCGCTGAGGCTCCCGAGGACGAGTAGCGGCGCGATCGCAAGCAGATCGACGGTTCCGCCGCTCGTCAGTGATGCGAGCGCCGCGGGACCGACGATCATGGCGGCCACGACCATGCCAGTGGCCCACAACAACGCCCGGCGCCACCGGCCAATATAACAGTGTCCGAGCCCCGTGAGGAGCGCACCGAGCACCGCGGCGAGCCACGGCCGCTTTCGAGTGTCGAATCGGCGCATACGTTGACTAATTGGTCAGTTAGTTATAACCCTTCATACTCCCTCCGAGAGCTCTCGGTATTTTCGGCGACTCGCTCGTCGGAGTACGAGGGGTCTGGAGAACCATCCGCAAGCGAACCGTCCGGGCGTCGGTGGCGCCGGGATCGCGGTCCGGCGATCAGAACGGAAGCTTCGGTTCGAGCCGGCGCAGGAACTGCTGGATCTGCTCCTGGCTGCGGAGCCCCAACAGCGAAAGCGAGATCACGATTCCGACGAGCGCGATCGCAGGGAGGAACTGACCGCTCGCGAACTGGCCGCCGGCGTAGACGGTGAGCACGTAGGCCGGCAGGCGGCCGACCGCGATCACGATCATGAACGTCTTGAGCGACCACTGCGTGAGCCCGGCGAAAAAGCAGATGACGTCGTCGGGCAGCCCGGGTACGAGGACGAACGCGATCAGTCCCGCGATTCCGACCCGGTCGACGAACCCATCGAACCGTTCGACCACGTCCTCGTTGAGGATGTCCTCGACGAACGAGCGGCCGTACCGTTTCGCGAGGAGAAACGCGATCGCGCTGCCGATGAGGACGCCGAGGAGGCTGTAGATCGTGCCGGCGATCGAGCCGAAGAGGTAGCCGGAGACGAGCGCGACCACCTGCCCGGGAATCGGCGCGACGACGACCTGCACCGCCTGGATCACGACGAACACGAGCGGCGCGAGCACGCCGAACCCGTCGATCCACTCCCGAAGCTCCTGAACGTCGAAGACGAACGGCGCGTAGCGGCGAAGTCCCAGGTAGAGCCCCGCGAAGGCGAGCGCGACGACGAGGAGCCCAAGGGCTGCTCGCCAGCGATCTCGCCGGGAGGAGAACACCTCCATCGTCTGTACACGTGGGGTCGCCACTCAAGAACTTTCTGTGCTGTTCCGCGGCCGACTACCTGTCCACTCGCTGTCCGCCTGTCCGCCCTGTCTGCGTGGTCGTCACCGGGCCTCGAGCCCGACGCCATCGGCGATCAGTTCGTGGGATCGAATCCGGTCGGCGGGGTCCTCGATGAGGTTCTGCACGACGACCTCCTCGGCACCCACGGCGTCGGTCATGCCCTCGAAGAGCGCGCCGATCGTCTCCGGGCTCCCCGAGATCGCGCGCGGCCAGTTTTCGGGCGTCTCGGCGATCGAGGGTGACGTGGGCTCCGGAACACCGCCGATCTCCTCGATCGCTTCCTCGACGGTCGGTGGCGGCCCGAATGCGCCACGAGCCATTCGCTGGTAGGCGGCTTCGGAGGACGCGCGAAGCCTCGCCGCCTCGTGGTCGGTCTGGGCGCAGGCGGCGTTGACCGCCAGCATGCTGTGGGGCTCCTCGCGGCCGCCGTCGAACTCCGAGGCCTCGAACGCGGCCCGGTAGCGCTCCATCGCCTGCGCCGCGACGGTCGGCCGGATGAACGCGGCGAACGCGTACGGAAGTCCGAGCTTGCCCGCGATTTCGGCGCTCGACGGGCTCGACCCGAGCACCCAGACCTCGGGGACGCCGTCCGCCGAGCGCGGCAGTACGACGTCGCCGTAGGGGTGGTCGTCGGGGAACCCGCCGTAGACGTGGCGTGCCGTCTCCTCGATCTTCGCGGCGTGGTCCGCGCCCGATTGCTGGTGGGGAACGCCGGAGCGCAACGCGCGGTCGGCAGCGGGCATCCCCGTCGCTCGCCCCAGGCCGAGGTCGATCCGCCCGGGCGCGAGCGCGTCGAGGGACGCGAACGTCTCCGCGACCTTGAACGGGCTGTAGTGGTTGAGAAGCACGGTTCCGGAGCCGACCCGGATCGATTCGGTCTCCGCGGCGAGGCGTGCGATCAGCACCTCCGGCGTCGTGCTCGCGATCGCGTTCGCGAGCCCGTGGTGCTCGGCCACCCAGAACCGGGAGTAGCCGAGCTCCTCGGCCCGCTGCGCGAGCGCAATCGTGTCTTCGTAGGCATCCGTCGCGGTCTCGCCGTTCCGGACCGGTGCAATGTCGACGATCGAGCAGTCCATCGAGATATCGATGGTACGGCGACGGTTCGGGAAAGGTCGTTGCCTCCGGCAGTCCAGGAATCGCCATCGGGCCTGTCGACGTATCTGCTCCTCACGTTCGTCGCGACGATTCTTCACGGCTCGCTCCGCTCGCCGTGCACCTCAGCGAGGCGCTCACTTCGTTCGCGCCTCGAATGCGCCGACCGGGACTGAGCAGAAGCGAAGCTTCTGCGAAGGTCGGTCGGCAAACGACCGAAGGGAGTGCGCCG